>Ga0209381_1000144_pt1 | contig 204449 bp, 173 predicted proteins | sample DewCreD2012metaG_FD_184111 | JGI IMG/M metagenome (GOLD analysis project Ga0209381, IMG submission 184111) | Hot spring sediment bacterial and archeal communities from British Columbia, Canada, to study Microbial Dark Matter (Phase II) - Dewar... ... | reverse complement strand
GCCGAAGGAGTGAACTTGAAAATCAAAATGCTCAACCGTCGCGGTTATGGGTACCGTAATTTCAATTCCTTTCGTTTACACGTTCTCGTCGCTTTTGACCCAATTTCCCGTTAAAAACGGGAGAGCCATAATTTTTTGAGCAGGGGTTACACACCCCTAACTGGTGAGAGATTTGGATTCTCCCTCAACATCCACGCCAGCGGAGCCGCGACCAGCACAAGCCCGGCGGTCATCACCAACACGGCGGGGAAGCCGTATTGCTCCGCCAGCGGACCGGTCAACAACATGCCGAGCACGCCGGAAGAGAAGATGAACCCCAAAATCAACCCGGAAGCCAACGCCATTCCGCCGGAGACGATGCGCTGCGCCAGCACGACCATGATGCTGTGAACCGAGCCGGTGAACGCGCCCCCCAGCGGCACCAAGACATACAGCCACGGCGACCAGCCGATGCGGCTCATGAGGTAAATCGGAACAGCGGCAAGCATCAACGCCGCCGCCGCCACCTTTCGTTTGGTGAAACGGTCACCCAAATATCCGCCGATGACGTTTCCCAACGCCGAGCCGCCCATGAACAGTCCCGCCATGTTCCCGTAGGTCTGGGCGTTCAACCCCAGGTCTTTGAGATACTTGGGCAGGAAGTTGATCATATTTGCTTGCGACCAGGATTGAAACGTCGCCACCACCGCCAGCAGGAGAATGAACCCCCAGCCGGCTTGCAGGCGAACCTTTCCATCATCCCCCTTGACCCTGGGGTGCGGATGATTTTGCCGCAGTTGATAGGCAACGGAGATGCCAATGGGAATCGAGACCACAGGCAGGATGATGAGCGCCGGCAGTCCCATGCGCGCCAGAATCAAGCCGGTGATGACGGGTCCCATGAAATGTCCCAACTGCCCCGCCATAAAGAACAACGATGTGGCGGTCGTTTCGCGCCCCTGCAAACGGTGACGTCCCTGCAGGGTGGCTTGGACAGTGCCGACCGGGTGAAAGGCAGACGAACCGAGCGCGGCGACGATCAGGCTGATCAGCCCCCACGTGCCGGGGATGAAGATCGCGCCTGCAAAGAACACCGTCATCCACAACACGCCGCCCGCCGCCAGCCAGCGCGGTCCCACGCGGTCCGACATCCAGCCGAAGAAAGGTTGTGTCAGCGCAGAGACCCAGACGTAGATTGCCGAATACAGCGCGATTTGCGTTTCGGTCAGACCCATGTAGGTGAGCAGAACGGGACGGCTGGCGTTGAAGACATCCACGATGAAATGGCTTGCCGCAACCGAGGAAAAAAGGGAGTCGAGGAGCAAAGGCATGAGGATTTGCGATTTTGGATTTGCGATTTTAGATTTGCGATTTTGGATTTGTGATTGGCGTTTTGGAGGGGAGATAGAGATGGTGGTCGAGGATGTATTCGTACACGGCGGGATGGAGATAGTAGCGGAACGGACGCCCTTCGGCGATGCGGCTGCGAATCTCGCGCGAGGCAATTTCCAACAGCGGCGCATCCACATAATGGACCTTGGAACGGATGCCCGGCAATTGCCTTTCCAACTCTTCGAGGTCTTCCTGTTCGCCGGGACGGTGCATCACCCCCACCCAGTGACATGCCTGGAGCAGTTCTCTGGGGCGGTTCCAGGTGGGCAGGTCGCGCAGGGAATCGCTGCCGATGATGGGGGTGATGTCGGCGTTGGGATAGTGCTGGGCGATTTGCCTCACGGTGTCCACGGTGTAGTGCGGTCCGGGGCGTTCGAGTTCGACGCGGGAAAGTTCGAACGCCGGGTTATCCTGAATGGCGAGCTGCACCATCGCCAGACGGTGTTCGACCGGCGTGATGTCCTGATGTTGTTTGTGGGGCGGGTCGGGGGTGAGCACCCACAGGATGCGGTCCAGGTTGAGTTGGTCGCAGGCTTCCGAGGCAAGGATGAGGTGACCGAGATGCGGCGGGTCGAAAGTGCCGCCGAAGAGTCCAATCTGAATGCGGGACATGGTTGAAGTATAACGCGTTCTTTTTGCTAAGACTTGTGGCAAAATCCAATCAAGTGTACAATGCTTAGCAGAATTGATTTTTTGCTAAGCAAGGAGGTCCCTGTGGTAATCCCATCTGTTAAAGTGAGTAATCGCTACCAAATTGCCGTTCCACAACAGGCGCGCAAACGATTGAAAATAAAGAGCGGTGACCGTTTGTTGGTTGATGTTCAAGACGGAATCATTATCCTTCTTCCCGAACCGCAGAACTATACTCAAGCGCTGGCGGGTTTGCATCGCGAGATATGGGAAAAGTCCGCTGAGTATATTGTTGGGGAGCGAAATGCATGGACAGACTCATCCAAAGGCTAGCAAAGACAGGTGTTATCGGTATTGACACGCCTGTTTTTATTTACCACCTTGAAGCGCATCCGCAATATTTTCCCTTGACATTGGAAATACTTTCCAACATGGAAAAGGGAAAATGGACAGGAGTAACTTCTGCAATCACGCTTATGGAGATCAATGTACATCCCTGGCGGCTCGGACGTGAAGATATAGCCCGGAAATATGAAACCCTTCTGGTCAACTTTCCCCACTTGAGCATTGTAAGCGTTGATCGTGATGTTGCACGTATCGCGTCCCAACTGCGGGCAAGGTTTGGCGTACATCCCCCGGATGCCTTGCAGGTTGCCGCCACTCTTATGGCAGGTGCGAGGTTGTTTTTGACGAACGATCAACGCTTATCAAATCTTCAATCATTGATTGATGTCGTTGTATTGGATGATTATCTATAGAACAGTGACCCATGAACGAAATCTATGATGCCATCGTGATCGGAGCAGGGGTGATTGGGGCGAGCGTTGCCTACAACCTTTCAAAGCGCGGGTTGAAAGTGCTGATTCTCGAACGCCGCACGGTTGCCGCCGGCGCAACCGGCGCTTCGAGCGGACTGGTGCGGATGCACTACGATGTGGAAGTCGATTCGGCGCTGGCGTGGGAGAGTTTTCAGTTTTTCCGAAATTGGCGCGAGCGCATCGGCGGGGAGTGCGGTTTTCGCAAAACGGGATTTTTGCAAATCGTCGCGCCGGAAAAGAACGATCACCTGCGCGCCAACGTCGCCATGCACAAGCGGATCGGCATCATCACCGATATTGTCACCGCCGGCGATGTGAAGCGCATCGCCCCCATGCTCAAAACCGACGATTTCGAACTCGCGGCATACGAGCCCGAATCCGGTTACGCCGACCCGGTGCTGACGACCAATTCCTTTTTGGAGCAGGCAAAGGCGCGTGGCGCAGTCCTGAGGCAGGCGTGCGAGGTGACGGGAATCCGCGTCGGCGGGGGGAAGGTGCAGGGTGTAGAGTCAGGCAAAGGGTCGTTCGATGCGCCGATTGTCGTCAATTGCGCGGGGACGTTCGCGGGGCGGGTCGGCCGGCTGGCAGGGGTCGAAATCCCGCTCGATACGTGGACGCATGATGTGGCGTTCGTGAAGCGTCCGCCGCAGGTTGAGAGGCATCCGACGGTGATTGACGATGCGCTGGCGATGTATTTCCGCCCGGAAGGTGACGCGTTGACGCTGGTGGCGCTGGAGGACGGCAACCGCATGGGCGAGCCGCCCGAAGCGGAGTTGGGTCAGGTGGATAAGGAGTTTGTGATGCGCGCCATTGACCGCATCTGCCGGCGCGTGGAAGGTATGGAGGCGGGAGCGCTTCATTCCACACATGTGGGGCGCGACGGTCTGACGCCCGACCAGCGCGCGGTGATGGATCAGGCGGGACCCGATGGGTTCTATATCGCCTGCGGTTTCAGCGGCACGGGATTCAAGTTGTCGCCGGCGGTGGGTGTGTGCATGAGCGAGTTGATTTTGGACGGGCGGGCGAAATTGGTGGATATTTCCTCGCTCACCCTCGGGCGGTTTGCACGCGGAGAGTTCCTGCGCGGCGAACATTCTTATGGCGATATTTGGAGGTAAGTCTTTATGACCACCGACTCCCTTCGTTCCCGTTACGAAGAACTCAAGGTGCAAATCAATTTTCACAATTACCGTTACCACGTGTTGGATGCGCCCGTCATCAGCGATGCGGAATTCGACCGCCTGCTGAGCGAACTCAAACGCATCGAAGCCGAACACCCAGACTGGGTGACGCCCGATTCACCGACGCAGCGCGCGGGAGCCAAGCCTGCCGACCGCTTCGAGAAGGTGCGTCATCCCGCTCCCATCCTTTCGCTGGCGAACGCCTTCGGCGCGGAGGATGCGCGGGCGTGGTTCGAGCGCATCCGTAAAATTGACGACCGTGTGGAGCGGGCGAAGTTCGTCGTTGAGCCGAAGATTGACGGCTTGAGTGTGGTGCTGCACTACCGCGACGGCGTCTTCGTTCAGGGGGCGACGCGCGGCGACGGCGAGGTGGGGGAGGATATTACGGCAAATTTGCGGACGGTAAAGGCGATTCCGTTGAAGATTCCAGTGGAAAGTAAAGAGTTTTCAGTCATCAGTAAACAGTTATCAGTGGGCGGTGTGCCGAAATATCTGGTGGTGCGGGGCGAGGCGTTCATTCCGATTCAGGAGTTCGAGGAGTTGAACCGCAGGCTGGAAGAGGCAGGCGAGAAGACGTATCTCAATCCGCGCAACACGGCGGCGGGATCGCTGCGGCAGCTCGACCCGGCGCTCACGGCTTCGCGCCCGATTACGCTGCTGGTGTATCAGATTGTCCACGCGGAGGGCGGGACGGTTCCCGCCAGCCAGTGGGAGATTTTGCAGTATCTCAAAGCGCTGGGCTTTCCGGTCACCGACGTGGCAAGGCGCTTCGATACGCTGGAGGAAGCCATCGCCTACGCCGAAACCTGGGACAAACGCCGCGACGACCTGCCCTATGAAGCGGACGGGATGGTCATCAAGATTGACGATTTGAACCTTGCCGCCGAACTGGGCTTTGTGGGCAAGGATCCGCGCGGGGCGATTGCGTTCAAGTTCCCGGCGCGTGAGGTGACCACCACCTTGAAAGAAATTGGCGTTGCGGTGGGGCGCACAGGGGTGTTGACTCCCTATGCCGTGCTGGAGCCGGTCGAAATTGGCGGTGTGATTGTGGAACGCGCCACCCTGCACAACTTCGATTACATCGCCGAGAAGGACATCCGCGTGGGCGACCGGGTGCTGGTCAAACGCGCGGGGGAGGTGATTCCCTATGTCATCGGTCCGGTGACGGAGGCGCGCACGGGCAGGGAAAAGCCCTACAAGCCGCCGCAGACCTGTCCCGCCTGCGGTCAGCCGGTGGAACACTTCGAGGGCGAGGTGGCGTGGTATTGTGTCAATGCGGCGTGCCCGGCGCAGTTGATTCGCAACGTGGAGCATTTCGTCTCGCGCGGCGCAATGGACATCGTGGGCATGGGCATCAAAATCGTCGAGAAACTCATCGAGGCGGGCAAGGTCAAAGACGTGGCAGACCTCTACACCCTCACCCGCGAGGACATTCTGGAGGCGGTCACCAAAAAGGACCGCAAGACGGAGAAACAGCCGCCCGGCAAAATTGCCGATAATCTGCTTGCCGCCATCGAGGCGTCGAAGACCCGCCCGCTGGCGCGGTTGATTGCGGCGCTGGGCATTCGCGGCGTGGGCGAGGTCGTTGCGGCGGATTTGGCGGGTCACTTTGAAGATTTGGACGCGCTTTCCAAAGCCAGCGTGGAGGACCTGCAGCAAATCGAGGGCATCGGTCCCAATATTGCTGAGGGCATCGTGGATTGGTTCGGGCGCGAGGCGAATCGAAAAGTGTTGGCAAAGTTGAAGAAGGCGGGAGTGTGGCCTCGAGGCGGAAAGTCGAAAGCGGAAAGTCAAAAGTCCGATGTGTTCACGGGGTTGACGTTTGTCATCACCGGCACGCTCCCCGCCTGGTCGCGTGAGGAGGCGAAGGCGTTCATCGAGTCGCACGGCGGCAAGGTGACCGACAGCGTGAGCAAGAAAACCAGTTACCTCGTGCTGGGCGAAAACCCCGGCTCGAAGTTCGAGAAAGCCAAGGCGCTGGGGGTGAAGATTATCGGCGAAGAGGAGTTGAGGAAGATGGCGGGATGACCGCGAAGGGATGCGCCCGTTCCAGATCATGGTGAATGCCCATCTGACGAACCATGGTGAAATCTATGACACCCCTTCGGGGTTTAGAAATTATAAAACCCGCATTCTATAATGGTTTCATCCCTTCGGGATTGATTGGCTGGTGAAGATAATCCCGAAGGGATGGCAGGATTGTAAACCCCCAAGGCAAAACAAAACACAATCCCGAAGGGATGACATGATTCAAAATTCGAGGCGAGATATGGCTGGAACATATTCCCAAATCTACATCCAAATCGTTTTCGCTGTGCAGGGACGCCAGAACCTCCTTCAGAAGGAATGGCGGCAGGAAGTTTTCAAATATATGGTGGGCATCATCAAGAACAAGGGACAAAAGCCAATCATCGTCAACGGTGTAGAAGATCATGTTCATGTTTTGGTGGGGCTGAAACCTTCCATGGCATTATCCGATCTGGTACGGGATGTGAAAAACAATTCCTCCAATTTCATCAACGATCGCTCATGGATTAAAGGCAGGTTCAACTGGCAGGAAGGCTACGGGGCATTCTCATACAGCCATTCGCAAATCGGAAATGTGTACAACTATATTTTGAATCAAGAAAAGCATCACGCCAAGCAAACCTTCAAGGACGAATATCTTGATTTTCTCAGGAAATTCGAAATCGAACATGATGTGAAATATTTGTTCGACTGGGTTGATTTGTAATTAATTGCCCGTTGGAATCGAAGCGCAATCCCTCGCAGACTGTTATGGTAAAATACCGCCCATTCTGACACAAAGGACGCCTTGGGGGAGCATCGAGCCTTTGTGGAATTCTATTTTTGGAGCATAACCTATGCCTCGTCGTTCTTTGGCTCGTCTCTACAAGGACGAGTTCAGCGGCTATTCGCTTGCCAAATTTCAGCAGGACCTGCTTGCGGGTCTGACTGTTGCCGCGGTTGCCCTGCCGCTTGCGCTCGCCTTCGGCGTCGCCTCGGGCGCCACCGCCGCCGCGGGTCTCGTCACCGCCATCGTGGCGGGCTTCGTCATGGGGGCGCTCTCCGGCGCGCCCTACCAAATCAGCGGACCGACCGGCGCCATGTCCGCCGTGCTCATCGTCCTTGCCAACCGTTACGGGCTGGAGGGCATCTGGATCGCCGGGCTTTTCTCCGGTCTGCTCCTGCTGCTCATCGGTCTCATGCGGCTTGGTCGCTTCATCGCCTTCATCCCCTCTGCCGTCATCAGCGGCTTCACTTCGGGCATTGCGCTCATCATCTTCATCGGGCAGATTGACAACTTCCTCGGCGTCAAGACCGAAGCCGCCGAAACCGCCGCGCAAAAACTGCTCGGATATTTTCAGGGCGGCATCACCCCCAATCTCCAGTCTCTAATTCTCGGATTTGTTGTTGTGGGGACTATGTTGTTCATGCCCAAGAAGTGGAACGCGCGCTTCCCCGCTTCGCTGCTCGGCATCATCCTCGCCACGCTTCTTTCCTCGACCTTGAACTGGTCGGTGGCAACGATTGGTGAGATTCCCCGCACGCTCTTCCTCGCCGACCGCCTCAGCCTGGCTCACATCCCCTGGCAGAATCTCCCCGACTTCATCGCCCCCACGCTGACCATCACCGCCCTCGGCGCGGTGGAATCTCTGTTGTGCGGCGCGGTCGCCTCGAACATGACCGGCATCCGCCTGCAAGCCAACCAGGAACTCATCGCCCAGGGCGTGGGCAACATGCTCATCCCATTCTTCGGCGGCGTCCCTGCCACCGCCGCCATTGCGCGTTCAAGTGTGGGCATCAAATCGGGCGGGCAGACGCGCCTCGTCAGCATCATTCACGCGGTCGGGTTGCTGCTCTCCATGTTTCTGCTCGCGCCCTTCATGGCGCGCATCCCGCTTGCTGCGCTGGCGGGCGTGCTGATGGTGACCGCCGTGCGCATGAACGAATGGCACGCCATCCGCTTCATCTTCGGCAAGCGCTTCAAGACCGACATGATCGCCTTCACCGTCACCATGCTCGCCACCATCACCCTCGACCTGACGCAAGCCATCCTCATCGGCTCGTTCATGGCGGGCGCGGTGTTCCTCAACAAAATCGCCACGCTCGATATCGAAGTGCAGGAAGTGGACGTGGAACGCCTGCGGCAAAGAGGCATCGAGACAGCCGGCAAGTGCAAGCATGTGAAGGTCGCTTTCCTCACCGGTCCGCTCTTCTTTGCGGCGGTGGGACAGTTCAACGAAGCCTTCCAAAGCCTGGGCGATACGCACGCCCTCATCCTTTCCATGCGCGGCGTGCCGCTGATTGACACCGCCGGTCTCGAAGCCATTCACCGCCTCGATGAGCGCCTCGAAAAACAAGGCGGCACACTCATGTTTGCCGGCATTCACGGGAACGCCTATACCATGATGAAACGCGGCGGGCTGGTGGAACACATCGGCGAGGAAAACTTCTTCTGGTCCAGCGACCAGGCAATCGTCGAGGCGGAGAGGCGGGGCTGTAAATTTTGCCCGCAGGAGTGATAAGATAAACGACAGTCGTCGCGGGCGGTTGTCTTCTTTTACCTATTTGACTTTGCGGAGACTTGCGTTCTCTGCGATTGAGGACGTTAGAGAACGTCCCCTGTGCATTCTGGAAGGAGCAATATGTCCAAAGTATTGAATTGGGGTTTGCTTTCCACGGCGCGCATCAACCGCGCGCTCATCCCGCCGCTGCAGGTCTCGCGGCGCAACAAACTGCTGGCGGTGGCTTCGCGTTCGCAGGCAGCCGCCGACGCCTACGCCAAGGAAAAGAAGATTCCGCGCGCCTATGGCTCTTATGAAGCGCTGCTCGCCGACCCTGAAATTGACGTCATCTACAATCCGCTTCCCAATCACCTGCACGCCGAATGGACGATCAAAGCCGTGCAGGCGGGCAAGCATGTGTTGTGCGAAAAGCCGCTCGCGCTGAGCGTGGAGGAAGTGGACGCCATCCGCGAGGCGGCGCGCAAGCATGGACGGGTGGTGGCGGAGGCGTTCATGTACCGCCACCATCCGCAGACGCTGAAGGTGCAGGAAATCGTGCAAAACGGTTCACTCGGGACCCTGAAACTGATTCGCGGTTCCTTTACCTTTATCCTCACCCGTGAGGGAGACGTGCGCCTGAGACCCGAATGGGGCGGCGGGAGTATTTGGGATGTGGGTTGTTATCCCATCAGTTACGCGCGGACTGTCGTCGGGGAGGAGCCGCTTGAGGTGTTTGGCTGGCAGGTTACAGGTCCGACCGGAATCGACGAGACGTTTGCCGGGCAGATGCGCTTCAGGAACGATGTCATCGCGCAGTTCGATTCGAGTTTCGTCATCCCCTTCCACGCCTTTATGGAAATCGTCGGCAGTGAAGGAACGCTGAACATCCCGCATCCGTTCAAGCCCGGCATTGCCGAAAAAATCTACCTCACGCGGGGCGAACGAATCGAGACCATCACCATCAAGGGCATCGAACTGTACAGCGGCGAGGTGGAAGACATGGCGGATGCCATCCTGCTCGGCAGGACGCCGCGCATTCCGCTGGAAGACAGCCGCGCCAACGTGGCGGCGATTGCCGCGTTTCTCGAATCGGCGCGCACGGGCAAGCCTGTGCGCCTGTAACTGGACAGAACCTTTTCCCTCTGCTACACTTCCCCCCACATTTTTCCGGAGGAATACGAATGGATGTACATCACACCGATGACGCTGTAACCCGCCGCATCAAGGCGTTTACGGAGCGCGTTGCCCAGGTCAAGGCAAACGACCTTTATTTTTATAACCAGCCTATCGAGGAGATTTTGCCCGGCATGAAGGTGCGCGTGAACGGGCGCACCATGGGAATGTACGCCTCCTACAGTTACCTGGGCTTGATCAACCACCCGCGCATCAACGAAGCCGCCAAACGCGCCGTGGACAAATTCGGCACGGGGACGAACGGCGTGCGCTCCCTGGCGGGCTCGCTCACCCTGCATACCGAACTGGAAGAGACCATTGCACACTTCAAACACGCCGAAGCCGCCATCACCTATTCTTCCGGTTACGCCACCAACCTGACCGTCGTCTCCACCCTGATGGGACGCGGCGATTACGTCTTCTCGGACAAACTCAACCACGCCTCCATTGTGGACGGCTGTTTGATGTCTGGCGCGGAATTTCGCCGCTTCCGCCACAACGACATGGAACACCTCGAGGGCTTGCTTCGCAATGCCCCGCCCGATGTCGCCAAACTGGTCATCGCCGACTCGGTCTTCAGCATGGATGGCGACATCATTGACCTGCCAAAGATGGTGGAGTTGTGCAAAAAATACAACGCCTGGCTGATGATTGACGAAGCGCACTCGGTGGGCGTGCTGGGGGAGCGGGGTACGGGCATCGAGGAACATTTCAACATGTACGGCGCGATTGACATCAAGATGGGCACACTGAGCAAGACCATCCCCTCGGTGGGTGGGTATGTTGCCGCCAGCAAAGACATCATCACCTACCTGCGTCACGCCAGCCGCGCTTACATCTTCTCTGCCGCGCTGCCGCCCGCCCAAGCCGCCGCCGCCAACGAGGCATTCAAGGTCATTCTCGATGAACCCTGGCGCATCGAACGCCTCAACCAAAATACCAAACAATTCATCGGCGGGCTGAAGAGCATGGGTTTCGATACGATGTTGACCGAAACCGCCATTGTCCCTGTGCTGTGCGGCGACGACAACACCGCCTTTGCCATGACGCGCGAATGCCAGCACAACGACGTGTTCGTCCTGCCCGTCGTTTCGCCCGCCGTCCCCGAAGGGCTCGCCCGTCTGCGTGCCACCGTCACTGCCGCGCACGAACCCGACGAAATCGAACGCGCCATGGAAGTCATTGGCGAGGCGGGGAAGAAACTGGGCTTGATCAAATAGGACGCCAGCCTCGCAGGCTGATGGCTTCCCTGCCCCCATTACCCATAGTTACCATGCGCCTGCGCTTTCAACTCATCGTTTTCATGCTCGTCCGCACCATCCTGAACACCATGCACAGGATGGTGTATCCTTTTTTATCGGTCTTCGCGCGCGGGCTGGGCGTCGAAATCACCACGCTCTCCTACGTCATCACCGTGCGTTCCTTTATCGGCATGTTTGCGCCTGTCTTTGGCTCGATTGCCGACCATCGCGGGCGCAAATTTGGGGTTTTGAGCGGCATCCTCCTGTTTACCCTCGGCATGAGCGCCGTTGCGCTGCGACCGAACTTCCTCACCTTCAGCCTCGCCGTCCTTTTTGCCATTCTCGGCAAATATCTCTTCGACAGTTCCATGCAAGCGTACTTTGGCGACCGCATTCCCTACGAACGGCGCGGCACGGCGCTGGCAGTCACCGAAGTGGCGTGGTCGTTGGCGTTCATCGCCGGGGTCCCGTTGATGGGATGGTTGATTGCAGGCGGCGGGTGGAATGAACCGTTCCGCTGGCTGACAGGACTTGGGCTGCTCATGTTCGCCGTCATCTGGCGGATGATGCCTCGGCACGAGCCCTCCCATGCGGAGGCTGCGCTTCAGACTCCGCCCCAGCCTGGTGCGGCAAAAAAATTTCGCGCCGTGCTGACAAATATCCCCGCCCTGGCAGGGATTTCCATTGCAATATGGGCGAGCGCCGCCAACGAACTCGTCAATCTGATTTTTGGCGTGTGGCTCGAAGACTCGTTTGGCTTGAAGATCGCCGCGCTGGCGGGCGCTTCTGCCGTGCTGGGGTTGTCTGAACTCAGCGGCGAGGGACTTGTGGCGCTCACCACCGACCGCCTCGGCAAGCCGCGCGCTCTCCTGCTGGGGTTGAGCGGCAACGCGCTGGCATCCCTGTTACTGCCCTTCATCGGGCGGACGGAACTCGGCGCATTGATTGGGCTGTTCCTGTTCTACATCACCTTTGAGTATGTGATGGTCAGCCACATCCCCCTGATGACGGAGGTCATGCCCGAGGCGCGCGCCACCCTGCTCTCTTTCAACCTGACCGGTCACTCGCTGGGACGCATGATCGGCGCACTGCTGGCGACGTTCATTTACCAGCGCTTCGGCTTTTTCCCTGTGGCGCTCACCGCCATCCTCTTCAATCTGTTTGCCCTGCTGGCGCTCGGTGAGTTGACACAGCGTTTCATCATCCTGCCGCGCATCCTGGCGTGGTTTCGGCGCGCGGAGGAGATGGAAGCATGAGCGTTCTTCTTTTGTTCGTATATGGGGTCAGCCTGGCGTATTTTGCCCTGACCCTTTTGTGGTTCCTCGTCCCTGCTTTCTACGGACTGCCCTCCAAGCCGACCCAGCCCAACCGCATTCGCAAGGCATTGCGGATGGCGGGCTTGAAGGAAGGGGAGACGCTGTATGACCTCGGCGCCGGCGACGGGCGCGTGCTCTTCATCGCCGCGAGGGAATTCGGGGCAAATGCTGTCGGTTTGGAGGTGGGACCGGTGCAGGTCGCCTTCGTTTGGCTGCGAATCCTGCTGGGCGGGGCAGGGGAGCGGGTGCGGGTTAGGTGGGCAAACTATTACCGCGCCGACTTAAGCCAGGCAGACGTGGTCTTCATCTACGCCACCCTGCGCGAGTTGATGAAACTGGCTCCGCATTTGCAGAAACAGATGCGGGCGGGGACCAGGCTGGTTTCGATTGCGGCAGACTTCCCTGAGTGGGAACCGACGGCGTTCGATGAGGAGAGTCTGATCTTTGTGTATGAAATGCCGCCTCGTCAGGGCAGTCTGACAACGTATCTTCTCAAACGGACAGATTAATTTTCCTCGGAGAGGGGGTTGAAACCGCGTCCCAACACTTCCTGCGCGGGTGAGACAATGACAAACGCCTGCGGGTCTTCCTTTGCCACAGCCGCCTTGAGATTATGTACTTCGGTGACGGTCAGCGCGCACATCAGAATGGAGCGTTCGGCGCCCGTGTACATGCCCTTGCCTGAGACGGCGGTGACGCCGCGCCCCAGGTCGCTGAGGATGCGTTTGGAGACCGTTTCGGCTTTGTTGGTGATAACCATCGCCAGCAGCTGTTTGCGGCGGTGACGCGGGGCAAACCAGGCACGCAAGCCTTTGGGTTTTTCCCGCCCGTTGGCGGTAAGCGGGACAGTCTCCTCGCCAAAGCGCGGCAGGATTTCGCCCGTAGCGTGGGTCATGGTGACAGTCCCGATGGCAATCAGCATCAGGAAACCATAGTAGATTGCCCCCAGCGTGAGCATCAGTTGTCCGGGAAGAGGTCCGACACTGCCGCGTTGAATGAATTCCGCCACACTGGCGGCTGGTTGGGGAAAGAGATAACTTTTTGCCAACCAGGAGGCGCCCAGGATGCCGTAAATCCACAAGTAATTGCGCCGCAGACGCCTGCCGAACGCCTCCCACATGGAAATGGGGAATTTGGGCATGAGCAGATTTTCCGCCAGGCTTTCCGCCCATTCGGGCGAGGGATGAAACGGCGGCACGAGCATGGCGGCGTAGAAATCGGTTTCCATCAGACGGATGCGGTAACTCCACAGTTCGTAGTAGCGGTAGCGCCTTGCCTCCATGAAGAGAAACCAGGTAATCAGCAGGGTATTGAGGATGATGACCCCGTGATGGACGGTCGGTTGGCTGAAGGCAATGGAAAGCGCCGCGCCGGTGGAGACCACCGCCCAGTTCGTGGTGGTATCCAACCTTTGCCGCCACACGTTGGCGCGCTGGATTTCGGCGCGGAAGAAATGTACCATGGCGGTGACAAATTCGCTGGTCTTCAGGCTGTATCCGCGATACGTCCAGACCGGCTCTTCCGGTTCCTGTTGCGCGGATGTTTTTCCCTTGGGGGTTGATTTTTTTTCTGTGGTCATCGTTTTATCCTATCGGTTTGAGGAGCGGGAGAAGAACCATCAAAACCATCACGAGCAGAATCGTGAGCGGGATGCCCACGCGGGCATAATCCTTGAACGTGTATCCGCCCGCGCCCATCACCATGACGTTGACGGAATGCCCCAGCGGAGACATGAACGCCATCGAAGAAGCCACCGCTACTGCCAGCGCCACGCTCCTCGGCTCCATCCCGACCTGTTGGGCGGTGGCAATCGCAATCGGCGCAATGACCGTCACCGCCGCCGCCCCGTTGACGATTTGAGTCAGCGCAACGGTCAACAGAACGAACCCCGCCAGCAAGCCCAGGTGTCCCGAATTCCTGAACGCCGCGACGATGCCCTCCGCGAACATGACCGACGCTCCTGTCTTGTTCAGCGCCACGCCAACGGGCAGCATCCCCGCCACGAGGAACAGACTGCGCCAGTCAATGGCGCGGTATGCCTGATCCATGCTCATCGCGCCGATCAAAACCATCGTCACTGCGCCGCTCAACATGATTTCCGCAATCAGGCTGGGGAAGACAACCGCCAGCGCCAGAGTCAAAAGCATGACCAAAGCCGTAGCCCAGCCGCGCAGCGTCATCCGCCCAGAGGGAGCCGACTCCGCCAGAAGGATCAAGCCGGGCTCTGTTCGCAGCAGGCTCAGGCTTTTTTCCGTCCCTTGCAGGAGGAGCCCGTCGCCGAATTCCAGCGGCAAATCTGCCAGCCGCGTGCGGATGGGACGTCCGCGCCGCCAGATCGCCAGCACCTTCGCGCCGAATTTCTGCTCGAAGCGCATCTCCCGCAGGGTCTGCGAAGCCAGGGGCGAGCGCGGCGCAATGGCGGCTTCGATGAGTTTCACATCGGGCGTGGCGAGGTAATCCTGCTGCCATTCGCCGGAGGGCAGAACCTCCAGCATATCCTTCAGCGACTCGGGCAGGCTGTCTTCGGGGCGCGCCACAATCAGCAGAATGTCGCCGCCTTTCAGCGCGGTGCCCGCCTCGATGGGCAGGGTGGAACGTCCGCGCTGAATCGCAATCACATTGAGATTGTATTTTTCACGCAAACCGCTCTTCGCCAGAGTCACACCGTCGAGGCAGCCGCCCTTGCATACCATTGCCCGCACCAGCCGTTCCGAAAGTTGATAGGCATTCAGCAAATCAGCGGATTCCTGCCCCTCTTCGTGCCGCTCGGCGGGAGATTGCGCGGGCAGCAGCTTCCGCCCCCAAAACACCATGTAGAGGATTCCCGCGAGCGTGAGGGGAACGCCGATGGGCGCAAACTCGGTCAGGGTGAAGCCGGGCAGGTTGGCGTCCCTCAGCAAACCGCTCACCACGATGTTTGTTGTTGTCAGCAGGGTTGCCATGCCGCCCAAGATCGTGCCGAATGCCAGCGGCATCAGCAGTTTCGACGAGGAGACCTTCGAGCGCCGCGCCACCCCCGAAATCGAAGGGAAGAGCAAAGACGCCGCGGCAATGTTGTTCATGAACAACGACAACGTCCCCGCCGCCGCCATCACGCCGAAAATCAGTCTCCGCTCGCCCGCACCGAACAAGCGGATGATGGACGCCCCCATCCGCTCGGTCATTCCCGAACGGCGCAATCCCTCCGCCAGCACAAACGCCGACATCATGATGATGACCGCCTGCCGGCTGAACCCCGAAAAGGCTTCCTGCGGAGTCAAAATTCCGCTCAAGCCCAACGCCAGCATTAGCATCAGCGCAACAATGTCCGCTCGCAAAACGTTCCCCAGAAGCAGCAACGCGGCAACGCCGAGGAACAACAATGTGAGACTCAGTTGTGACATTGACAAAAAATTCGCTTTTCCTTATGGGATGAAAATCCGTTACTTGTCGCCTGAAAAGACGAGATCAATCTCGCCCTACCGCATAAGATGAGTTGCTCAAAACGACGCTTCGGGACTCACCCGAGGCTGATTCTGTTTCGAGAGGCATTCGCGGCGCTTCGAGCATCGGGGGGGGGGAAATCCCCGCCTCAGCGCATGGCAGCGGACGTTAGAGAACGTCCGCTACGCGTTTCGGTAATTTATACGCCTCTTTCGTGGGCTTGAGAGGGCGGCTCAGCCAATACGGACGGCGCGTGCCGTCGGGGCTGAAGCGGGTTGCGGGTCTCGTCATCGCCAGCCATTGACGATAGACCTGCATGGACTTGTTCGTATCCACGAACAGGTCGCCCGCTTTTTCGCCGGGCTCGGCTTTGCTGACCTTGAACACCTTTTGCAGCCAGCAATGGACTCCGCTGATGGGGTCGGGGTGGACGGCGTGGGCGAGGTTCTGGTTCACGCCGACGTTGCTCCACCAGATACGGCTGGTGTCGGGGTCGGAGGATTCCCATGCCTTCGCGCCGTGAACGACGCGCATGAGGAAACCGCCCTTGCCGTCTTCGTGGATTTCCACGAGGTTGGATGAACCTTTGCTCACGCCCGCGTCTTCCTGCAAGCGCCAGCGTCCCAAGTGGTGGCTGACGGCGATGATGCCGGGCTTGATCCCTTCCGTCACCCAGACCGTATCCACGAAGTAGCCGATTTCGGTCTCCACTTTGGCGAGGTCGCCCGTTTCCAGTCCGAGGCGCTGCGCGTCTTCGGGATTCATCCAAATCGGATTCTTGTGCGAGATTTCATACAGCCACTTCGCGTTTGCCGAGCGGGTGTGAATGAGCGTGGGCAGGCGGAAGTTCGGCAGCAGAATCATCTCGCCTTTGGAGCGGTCAATTGCATCGGGGTGGACGTGACTCTTGATTGCCCAAGGGATGACGTATTGCTTTTCGCTCCAGCCCCAATCGTGAAGCGTCTGGCTGAAGAATTCGAGTTTCCTCCGAGGCGTGTCGAAGCCCGTTTTGATTTCGCCGTCTATGTTTATACCTATGGGTTGGTTGTCTTTGAAGACGGTGTCGTTAGGGGCAACTGAGTAATTGGTAATTGGTAATTGGTCGGCGGAATTACCATTTACCGCTTTACCAATTACCTTTTCAAACGGCGCGTAGTTCTCCTTCTTCACTTCAAACACGCCATACTTGCGCATGTATTCGAGCGGGGTCAGTCCTTCCTTTGCGGCGGCTTCGGGCAGACCTGGCACGGAGTTCTCGAAAATCCAGCGGTAGTATTCCTCCACCGTGATGATTTCACCAGGGCGATACGGGCTCTCGAACCACTGACGAATGCCGAGCGAACCGTCGGGGTCCACGCGCGCGGAAAGTTGAATCCACCACTCGTTTTCTTCCCACACTTCGCCGGGGTTGGCTTGGTAGGTGAAGTCCACTTTCATGCCCGCGCGTTCCATCGCCACGCGGCGCACGGGCTGGCGGAAGGCGATCCACTGCCCGGCGTGCGTTTCCTGACTCATCAGGTCGTGGCGTTCGGGTCCGTGTCCCATCGGCAGGACGTAATCGGCAAACCAGGCGGTCTCGTTCCAGGTGGGCGTGAGGGCGACGTAGCATTTGATTTTCGAGTTTTCGTCCTTGAGCGCCTTGAGCCACATGAAGCCGTCGGGGTTGATCCAGAGGGGGTTATAGACGCGGGTAAAGTACACGTCAATTTCGCCGCGTCCTTCTTCGAGCATGTGCGGCAAAAGCATGGACATCTCGTAATGCGCGAGCGGGTATTCGATGGGGTAGTGCAGTTCGTTCCACGTTTCGGGAGCGGGCGCACCCTTGAACGGTTTGGGGACGAATTTGTTCCAGTTGGTCAACGAGGTTCCGCCCTTGTTACCGATGCTTCCCGTCAGGACGTTGAGGAAGAACAGACAGCGCGAGACCTGCCACCCGCCCAGGTTGCCGACGCTCGCGCTGCGCCAGACGTGCGTGGCGAGTTTGCCGTCGCAGTTGGCGACGAGGCGCGCAGTCTCCTGGATGCGTTCGATGGGGACTTCGGATTCTTCGGCGGCGCGTTCGAAGGTGTATTCGGCGTAGAGGTCTTTGAGGAGGCGATCAAACAAGTCGAAAGTCAAAAGTCGAAGGCGTTGCCCTGAGCCTGTCGAAGGGTCGGACGCGGCGCTTCGAATCTCCGCCGCTAACTGCTCACTGTTCACTGATACCTGATTACTGGCGACTGCCTGAAGTGTCTCCTTCCAGTTCACCCACTTGCGGACGAAGTCTTTGTCGTAGAGATCGTTTTGGATGAGGTGATTGGCGATGGCGAGCAGGACGGTGTTTTCACTGCCGGGGTAGGTGGGCAGCCAAACGTCGCTCATCGAGGCGGTGTTCGAGAGACGCGGGTCGAAGGTGATGAGTTTCGCGCCGTCGGTCTTGGCTTCGATGATGCGCTGGGCGTGGGGGTTGAAGTAGTGTCCCGTTTCGAGGTGACTCGAAATGAGCAGGATGACGCGCGCGTTGGCGTAATCGGGGCTGGGACGGTCCTGTCCGCACCAGAAGTTGTAGCCCGCGCGCGAGGACGAGGAACAGACGTTGGTGTGGCTGTTGTGACCGTCCATGCCCCAAGTCTGCACGACGCGGTTGGTGTATCCGTCTTCGCCGGGGCGACCGACGTGATAGACGATTCCGTTCGGGCGGCGCAGTTTGCTCTCGCGCATTTTCTCGGCGATTTCGGTGAGGGCTTGTTCCCAAGTGATGCGCTCCCATTTGCCTTCGCCGCGTTTGCCCACTCTCTTCAACGGATAAAGAATTCTTTCGGGATCATAAACTTGATTATGTGTCGCGGGTCCCTTGGCGCAGTTGCGTCCGCGCGAGCCAGGGTGGACGGGGTTGCCTTCGAGTTTGCGAATTTCGTAGGTGTCTTTGTCCACGTAGGCGAGCAGTCCGCACGCGGCTTCGCAGTTGAAGCACACGGTTGGCACGAGGGTGTATCTCCGCGCCACTTTGCGGGGCCACTCTTTGCCGTCCCATTCGACCCAGTCGTCCCACACATCGGGAGGCGGATACTGGCTGATGCGCCCGTCGGGGTGGACGACTTCGGTCAGTTTGACGGGGGCGCGGTCCGAGGTCGAGAAGTGAGGCGGGGTGAGTCCTGCGGAGGTTTTGGGAGTAGATTGGGTCATAGGGTCTCGGTTTCGTAATGCGTGATACGTAATTCGTAATTCGTAATTCGTAATTCATAATTCGTAATTGGTAATTGGTAATTGGCGAAATGCGGTGAGTGAGCGGGATAAATCCCTGCCTCAGTATGTGAAAGTCGGTTAAAACCGACTCTGCCTTCAGCCCAAAGGGCTTCCATGAACTGAGCAGGCTCGTTCACGAATTCGGAATATACTGCGGCGCCATGACGAAGGCGTATTCATAGAAGAACAAACCAACGGCGGCGCACAGCGCGGCGAAGGGCATGGAGGTCGGCAGGAGGAAAATCATCGCCAGCGGGAGGAGATGCGCCAGCGCGATGCCGCCCCACCAGTAATGATTGCGGAAGCGTCCGTGCGTCATTTCGCGGTAGCCCAGCAAAGCGACTTCGGAGGCGAAGGAGTTGAACTTGCCCGAAAAGGTCAGGAGCAGATTCAGCGCAATGCTGGCGGGGAAGAGGCGGAAGAGCATATCGCTGAGCGATTCGGGGTAGGGGACGAACAGGTTGAGGACGATGAACGTTCCGCTGGCGACCATCATGGACTGCGTGAAGAGTTGGAACGGCAAAAGCGGACTCTGCCACATGTCGCGTCCCTCTGCCTGACCGAGCAGGAAAGCGGAATAAATCACGGCGAACAGCGCGAGCGGGAACGTCAGCCACGCGGCAAACGGACGGAGGGCTGATGCCGTTTCGAGGGGCAGAATCCCAACCTGAGCCGCCCCTTCGACCAGCCACCACAGTCCCGCAATGGCGGTGAAGCCAACCAGAATGAACGCGCCGCGCGCCACCCACGACTTCCACTGCGGGCGGAACAGGATGTTGAGGAAGCGTTTGGGCTGCGAAAGGTCTTTGATGAGCAGAATCACCGTGACGAGCATGAAGACCATTGCGGTGAAGCCTGCGGTGAGGAAGGCGGTGGAGTCGAAGGCGAATAGACCGAACATCGCGCCGAGGCTGAGGAGCATGAAGAGTCCGCCCGCGATGTTTTTGGTGACGAGATAGGCGGGCAGTTCCCAATGCCAGTTGATTTTATGCTGCGCGTTGTACGCGGTCTGAACCATGTGTTCGGCGACGCGCCCGCCGATTTGGATGGGACCGTAGAGCGGGCGTCCCTGTTCGCGCGGGGTGCGGATGGGCGCGCCGCTCCGTGCTCGCCCCGTCGCTAGAGAGCGACTGCTACGCGGCTCACGACGATTACGCGTGTCATCCCCCGCGTAGCCGATGTTCTCTAACGTCGGCTGCAACACGGGCAATTCATACAACGCTGTGTTTTGCTCGGTGATTTTGTCCGCCCACATGAACGAGTCATGCGCGGGGGAGGCGGAGGGATGAAGCGCCCAGTCGTTGCCGTTGATGTAGAAGAGTTTGGGGGCGGTACCCTGCTCAGGCTTGCGAACGGTCGCTTGGGCGGTTGCCAACTTTCGGCTGATTTCCGAAGCGGGGTCGTTCAAATCTCCAGCGATGATGGCGTGTTCGGGGCAGACGACGACGCAGGCGGGTTCGAGTCCCACATCCAGGCGATGGGCGCAGAAGTGACATTTGGCGGCGGTGTTGGTTTCAGGGTCGAGATAAATCGAGTCATAGGGGCAGGCTTGCATACAGGATTTGCATCCGATGCAAATGCTGGGGTCGAACTCGACGATGCCATCGTCGCGCTGGTACATGGCGGTCACGGGACAGATGCGCACGCAGGGCGGATTGGCGCAGTGGTTACAGCGTGTCACCTGAAAGCGGCGGCGCACGTCGGGGTAGGAGCCCGTCTCCACGTACTTGACCCACGTGCGATACACGCCAAGCGGCACTTGATTCTCGGACTTGCACGCGGTGGAGCACGCATGACAGCCGATGCATTTGGATTGGTCAATGAGGAAGCCGTAGTTTGGCATTGGTAAGTAGTAATTGGTAATTGGTTATGCGGCTTGCGGAGGGGCGACCGCGTTCATGATGGCGGTGGTGAAATCAGTCGGCGTGACGCCAGGCGATTGGATGTTGAGGCGGTAGTACGCTTCTTCGATTTTGGATTTGAGCGTTTCGGGCGTGGCGGCGACGCCGCGCAGGGACTGTTCGAGCGCGCCGACCGCGAAGACGGGGAGCAGGGTGAAATCGCCAGAGATGGTCACGTCGTCAATGCGACCTTCGCGCAGGCGGGCGATGACGCGGATCAAACCGCCCTGCGCCTTGAACGCCGCTTCGACGATGTGGACATCCTGATGAATCTTCACGCCCTGCTGTTTGAGTTGACCTTTTTGATACAGCCACTCATCGGAGGTAAAGCGGGCGTCAATCTCTTTTGCCATGGCTTCCTCTTCGGCGGTCCATTCGCCCGCCACGATTTCAGCGCCCAATGCTTCGGAGACCTTCTTCAGGTACAGGTCTTTGACCATGACACGGTCAGGCGTGGAGCCGAGTTGTTCGGTCATGGTGGTCATGTAGGCTTCGAGCGACTCGAAGATTTTGTCGCGCATTTTCTCGGAGGGGACTTTCAACACCTGCGACATGGTCTTCTTGTCGAAGGTGTACATCAGACTGCCGACGAGAATCTCGGCAATGCCCATCTGCGCCGCGCCTGTGCCGCCGATCTTCTTGCCGTTGACGTGGATGTCGTTGATGGGGCGGTAGTTGGCGTTGATGCCCAGTTCCTTGTAGGTCTGCACGATGGGGTCAATGTAGAGGGTGAAGCGTTCTTCGAGCGAGGCAGGCAAATCCTCCTTATGGAAAATCCATTGTGTGAAGAGTTGACCGCTGTCGAGATACACCGCGCCGCCGCCGACCTCGCGGCGATAGACGGGCAGGTTGTGCGCCGCGCAGTAATCCAAATCCACTTCCTTTTGCAAATCCTGGTGATAGCCGATGGACACATACGGCGCATTCGGCGAGACGAGAATGATGGTATTGGGGGTGTCCGGTTTCATCGCGTATCCGACCGCGTGGTAAACGGTCTGCGAGCGGAGGGGCGACACGCCTTCCATGTAGAGCAAACGGATTTTCTTGGACATTGGGAGACTCCTTTGGGGGTGCTGTGGGTAAAATAGGTACACAGGTATACAAGTACACACGTACACGCGTCAGTCAATGCAACGCAGGCAATTAACTTTCAATTCTTTGATTCTTTCCTTATATCTCTCCGCCGCTTCTTCACCCGTGACTAAGTGACTGGATTCCGCTTCGAGATTCGTCGGTCTCACTTTGACGAACCAGCCATCTGTGTATGGCTCTTTGTTTGCCAGCAGAATATTCTTTGCAAAGCCTTCTTCATTGGTCGCTACGATCTCGCACGAGAACGGCGCGGGGAACGGTCCCACCCATTTCGCAGACTCAACCGTCGCCAACGCCTTGCCTTGCGCAACCTTCTTGCCAACATCCCGAAAACTGATCGCCGCGATTTTTCCGCAGCGCGTCTGAGCGACATCGGTCATGCCGAGCGTGGCGATCTCGCCATCGAAGCGAATCCACACATCGCGCTCGATGTCGTAGTAGAGGTCTTCGGGGATGTCGCAGGCGTAGAAAATCATTAGTGTGCAGTTTGCGCTCTCGAGCGTGTACCTGGCGTTCTCGAACACCAAATACGCGCGCTGTTGGTAATTGGTAAATGGTAATTACCAATTACCAATTACTTACCCTTGCTCATCATCGCCACGGTGTAAACCTTGATGTTCAGAACGATGAAGCGCCAGAGTTGATAGAGTTTGAAGTTCATCCAGAACTTCTCGGCTTTGGAAAATTCCTGCTGCATATCGGTCTCCTTGTGGGTCGAAATTAATTTCGACCTGCAACTATTCAGGAATCAACGTCCAACCTGGGCGGGCTTTGAACTTCCACATGAAGGTGTGATGGAGCAGGAACTTCATCCATGCGCCGCTCAAGCCCATTTCCAGATGCGAGACGAACAGGTCTCGCCCATATTCGTTGGGGTATTTTTTGCGGTCTGGGACGACGGGACGCATGACAATGGTCACTGCCGAGCCGTCCCACAGATTGTCGCCCATGCTGGCGATGCACGCCGCCACCATCTCGCTCATGCGCTCGCTGTGAGATGGTTCGCGCCCGTTGACCGCGTCAATGACGTTCAGCGCCACAATACGTCCAATCTCGCCGCTGACCATACCCGTGCGCGGCGGCGCGGGAGCGATGGCAACGTTGTTCTTGTTGGTGAAGGGCTTGGAGATGGGACCGGGAGGCGCGAAGGCGATTCCCGCCGCAAAGATGTTGGGGTAGTTGGGATTTTGATATTTGGCGGGCCAGGCTTCGGGGGTGTTAGCAAGTTCGGGGTAGGGCAGACCGTATTTCGCGTCCACGAGGACGAAGCCCGCAGGGTTGACCAGTTTCGAGGAGACGTCCGAACCGTCCTTCCCGATGTATTTGAACGGCTGTCCCTTGAATTGCGGGATGAGCATGGCGAAATCGAATTCGCTGACATGCTCCTCGCCCTCGTAATCCTGCCAGTAGATTTTGCCTTCCTCGACTTTGGTCACGCCTGCTCGAATCTGGTAGCGGATGCCGTGGTCGTTGAAGACAGATTTGATGAACTCGTCGCTTTTTTGCACGACACCATTGCGCTTGATCTGCACGCCGTTGACTCCGAAGTCTCCCAATTCAGGTTCGTTGGAGAGCCACAGGATGTCGGCTTTGTCGCGCAGACCCTTTTTCACCAAATCCTTGTGGACGTTGACGATGTATTCGAACGCCGCGCCTTGGCAGGTTGCCATCGGGTGCCCCGTGCCGATGACGATTTTCACCTTCTCGCCTTTCTTCATGCGTTCGCACAGCGCAAGGTAGGCGTCGCGGGTTTTGATGGCATGAGGGTAGGAGCAAATGGAATGGGTGAAACCGTTTTCGGGGCCGAGACCGGGCGTGCCGGCGAAGTTCAGCAAAGGACCGGGCGCGATGACCATGTAGTCGTAATCGAGCCGCGTTTCCTTGCCCGTCGCCACTTCATCTGCCAGCACGTACTGGTCGCCCGCGTCGGGGTGAATCTCTTTCACCGCCGCGTGGACGAACTTGACGTTCTTGCGGTCATACACGGGTTTGAGTTTGAAGACGGTCTTTTCGGGCTTCATGTGACCGACTCCCACCCAAACCCACGACGGCAAGTAACTGAACACATCGCGGTTGCTGACTACCGTGACTTCATGCTTCCTGCCGATTTTGCTTCCCAGGTACAACGCGGTGGTGTGACCTGCGAAGCCCGCGCCGATAATGAGTATTTTTGCCATTTCTGCCTCCTTTGGGAGTTGTAATTACTCGAAGTTGAGATTCTGCTCTTCCATAAACTTTCGATACGCCTCCACCGCCGCTTCGCCCGTGACGAGGGAGGCGGATTCGCCCGCCCAGTCTGCAGGCTTGAGTTTGACGAACCAGCCTTCGCCGTAGGGGTCGCTGTTGATGAGGGACGGCTTCGCCTTCGCCGCTTCGTTCACTTCGACGATTTCTCCCGTGATGGGCGACGTGACGGGACCCACCCACTTGCCGCTTTCCAAAGTTCCAGCGCTCTTACCCTTCTGCACCGTGCGCCCCGCTTCCTTCGGCGTGACGTTGACGATGCCCTTCGCCAGGTTCTGCGCCACGTCGGTGATTCCAATTTTCACCGTGCCGTCGTCCTGCGGCAGCGCCCAGGCGTGTTTCTCCACCCAGTAGTAGAGATTTTCAGGAATATTACATCCGCGAACTGTTGCCATGTTATTCTCCTTTGTTATCTCCGTTGGTCGAGTAGCCGCGTTCTTGTTCTTTGCGGCGTATCGAGACCAACGCTTTCAGGTAAACGAAATATTTCTTGAAACTGGTGGTCTCGATATGACACTCGCTGCCGCTCGTGTCTACTCGACCACCGAGCCTTGATTGTGTTCACCTTGCAAATGATATAAAAGCAGATCGAACACGACCAGCCGAATCTCGTACTCATATTCTGACACAAAATTCGGGTCGCGGCGCGCCTTTTTTGTGACCTGTTCGTAACTCGCGCCGCACACGGGACAGGTGATCACGTAAAACGTGTGCTTGGTAAATTCGTCCACGCGCACGCCCAGCGTATCGCCGTGTTTCTCCGCCAGGTGGTTGTGGACTTCGGAACGCTTACCGCTAAAGTCGCAATAGGGACATTTCCACATGAGAGATTAGAGAATGGGGAGTAGAAAGTAGAGAGTCATGGGGGACTGTTTGACTATTGGACTAGCCGACTATTTGACTAACTTCTTCCACCCCAACCGCTTCCGCCACCAACTGAATGATGTCGCGGACTTCGATCTTGCCTTCGTTGCCTGTGGTCTTGACCGCGTCGGAGTACATGATCATGTCTTTGGGGCAGGTGACGATGAACAACTGCTTCTTGTCGCTGGGATGGCTCTGGAACGTGGACAAAGCCTCCTTGATGCGGTTCTCGGCGGGACGTTCGCCCGGCGCGACCTTCCCCATCCAAATCTGCCCGCCGCCCGCGCCGCAGCAGAACGAGTTCTCGCAGTTGCGCGGCATTTCGTGGAATTCCACGCCGAGCAGTTCGAGCAACTTGCGCGGAGCGGTGAATCCGCCGTTGTAACGTCCGAGATAGCAGGGGTCGTGGAAGGTGACTTTGTAGTGCGAGAGTTTGTTCTTGATCGTGAGTTTGCCTTCTTCAAAGAGTTTGAGCAAAGTCACGGTGTAGTGCTTGACTTCAAACTTCCCGCCAAATTGCGGATACTCATTTTTGAGCGTGTTGAACGAGTGCGGGTCGGTGGTGACGATGCGCTGGAACTGCGCCTTGCCAAACGCCGCCATGTTCTGCTCGACGAGTTGCTCGAACAGACCTTCTTCTCCCACGCGGCGCACATCGTTGCCCGCGTTGGATTCGTTCTGGTAGAGGATGCCGAAGTCCAAGCCTGCCTGATGGAAGATGCGCGCGACCATTTTCGTGTTCGGGATGACGCGCTCGTCGAACGAAGCGGTGTCACCGACGAACCATAGATATTCGACGGGTTCTTCGCTCGCGTTCTTGACGGGGAACTCCATCTCCTTCGCCCAGCGTCCGCGCAGACGTTTGCCCTTGCCCATCCAGTTGCCGTTCGTGGCGAGCGATTGCAGCGCGGTCTGCACGCCGCTGTCAATCTCGAAGCCGTCAATCAACATGCGGCGGCGGATGTCCACGATGTCTGCCATCGGTTCATTGCCGACAGGACACACGCGGACACAGGCGTAACACGTTGTGCAGGACCAAACCGCCTCGGGGGAGATAACAGTCTCAGTAAGCGGAGCCTGCAGCAGGTCGGGGTGAGAACCGAAGGTCGCTTCCTTGAGAAGATAACGCTTGTTCACCTCCAATGCCGAAGGGGAGAGCGGTCGCCCGTAAAAATTCGCAGGGCAGACATCCTGACAGCGATTGCATTGCACGCAGGCGTAAGCGTCCAGGATGCGCTTCCAGGCGAGATCGGTGATGACTTTCGCGCCAGGGTCGTACTTGCGCCCGTCAATGACTTTGAGTGGAATCGCGGGGTCGAGCTGACCGCGCGGATTTTGTTTTGCCAAACCGAGATTGACGGGCGCCATGAAGAAGTGTGTGTGCTTGGAGCGCGAGAGGTAGGGGATGATGAACATCACCCAGCCGAGGCTCACCCACCACGCAACGTGAACGCCGACTTCGGACGCGCCGAAGAGGGAGTTGAGGAAACTGGCAAACGGCATGAACGGGTCGGCGCCTTCGGTCAGGCGGAAGGCTTGACTGAGCACATGCGCGGTGACGTGCATGATGACGAACACGCCGACGATGAGCGAATCTCTTGCCTGCCCGCCCGCCTTGACTTTGGGATTCAACAGTACGTTCTCGCGGTAGGTGAGCGCCTTGTCTTTGACGATGAAGCGGCGCACGAGAAAGACCGTGATGGCGATGAGCAGGAATACGCTCATTACATCAGAGATAAGGTTGTAGGCGTTGATGAGGGGAACGGTCCATGCGGGAGGCGCGATGTGTTTGCCGCTGTAGGTGAGGTCGAAATTGGGGATGAGCCCTTCCATCACATCGAAGAGATTGACGAAGGCATAGGTGATGAGACCGAAGAACAATCCCAAGTGAACCGCGCTCAACGCTTTGCGCGCTTTGAAGATGGTGCGCTGGAACAAAACAGTTATCGCGGCTTTGACGAGACTGCCAGGGATGTTCTTCAACTCAGGCGCGGGGCGTCCCTTGCGGATGGTGTCAATGATGGTCTTGAAGCCGTGAATCGTGAACCCCGCCGAGACCAGCGCGAGAAGGATGAAGAGGATTTTTTCGATAGGTGTGAGCAAGGAGCCCTCCCGAAGATGGTAATTGGAGATTGGTAATTGGTAATTAGAGATTGGCGATACGCGATGGTATTGGTTATCGCTGGTCAACCATCCACGAATGTGACCACGAATGCGCGAATGAGTTGCGCAAATTCGGGTATTCGTGAATTATTCGTGGACGGTTTTTCTAAACAATCTCCAATTACTATTTACCACTTACCAATTACAGCAATTCCAACATCGCCTCCGCGACTTCAAACAAATCCGCCGTCGCGCCGTAATGCGCCACGTTGAAGATCGGCGCTTTCTTGTCGGTGTTGATGGCGATAATCAACTCGGCGCTCTTCATGCCTTCGAGATGTTCGGGCGCGCCAGAGATACCGAGCATGAGATACAACTTCGGCTTGACCTTGAGTCCCGACTTGCCAACCTGCCTTGTGCGCGGCAGCCAGCCCGCGTCCACCACAGGACGCGAAGCCGAGACCACCGCCCCCAGTTTCGCCGCCAACTCCTCGGCGAGTTCGATGTTCTCCTTCCCGCCGATGCCGCGCCCGACAGAGACCAGTTTCGTCTGCGCGGTGATGTCCACGTCGCCCGCCACAGGTTTGAGCATCTCCACAAATTTCATCTTCAACCCGCTCAGGTCCACAGGCGAAGCGATTTTCGTTGCCGCCGTCGAACCCTGTCCCGCCTCGGCAGGGAACGACCCCGCCAGGCACGCCACAATCGCCGTCTCGCCTTCGGGCGCGACCTCCGCCGTCAACTTGCCGCCATACGCCTGACAACTCACGACAACGCCGCCCCCTTCGGCGCGCACGTCCTTCGCATACGCCGCGCACGGAACGCCGAGTTTTGCCGAAAGCCACGCCGCCACGTCCATGCCTGTCACCGTCCAGCCGAACAGGACGACCCTCGGCGATTTTTCTTTGACCAGCGCTTCGATGACTTTCGCATACGCTTCGGGATTGAACTGACTCAGCGCCGCGTCGTCCACCTGGATGGTGGAATCGGAGGCGAAGACATTCGCGTCCACCCCGCCTCCGACCACGACGGCAATTGCCTGCCCTCCCAGGGCTTTTGCCAACTCTTTGGCTTTTCCTGCCACCTCGAACGACACATCGGAAAACTTGCCGTCCAGATGTTCGGTGATGACAAAGACATCATTGCTCATGTTTATCTCCGTTTGCGGGAATTTGTAATTGGTAACTGGTAATTACCAATTACCAATCACGAATTATGCCAACCCTCTGCTCTTCAACAACTCCACAATCTTCGCCGCCACTTCCTTCGGCGAACCTTCGATCATCTCGGCATGACCCGTCACCACAGGCGGAGCCATCTTCTTGAACGCCAACCCCGACGACGCCTCACCCGACGGCGCGACCTTCTCCACCGTCGCTGTCTGCGCCATCTGGCGGACTTTGCTCACGGGCGCATAGCGCGGCGGCTTCGGCGCGGACTGTACGCCCGCCACGAAGGGCAGCGTCACGGCGTATTTCATCCCCACGCCGCCAGGGAATTCCTTCGAGACCGTCGCCGTGCTGCCAGAGACTTCGATTGCGCTCGTCCCGCCGATGTAGGGCATATCGAGATACGCCGCAATCATCGGACCGATCTGTCCGTCAATGTCATTCGAAGCCTGCACGCCCGCGAAGACCATATCCGCGCCCATGCCTTTGATGGCTTCCGCCAGCCATTTGGCTTGCTGATGCGAGTCGGCGGCGGGGTCGTCGGCGGTGATCTTCACCACTTTGTCCGCGCCCTTTGCCAGCGCGAGATGAAGCGCGTTATCCAACTCCCCGATCAAATCCACGCCGACCACGGTCACCGTCCCGCCGACGGCTTCCTTGATCAGCACCGCCTGCTCGATGGAATGCTCGTCCCACTCGTTGAGGACGAAATCCACCGAGTCGAAATCCACATTGTTGCCTTTGACGGGCAGGTCATCGGCAATGCTGGGGATGTGTTTGATGGCAACTACGATGTTCATGAAAATCTCTCTCCTGTGTTTCAGTTACAAATTCACGTCAAAAGTCGAAAGTCAAAGGTCGAAGGACTTTCGACTTTTGACTTTCGACGAATTGATTATTCACCACGCATTGACCTATCCAACAACTCCAAAATATCCAACACATCCACATGTTCATTCCCCGTGGACTTGACCGCATCCGTGAAGCGCGAGACTTCGAAGGGGCAAGCCACTGCCAGCACGTTCGCGCCTGTGGAAGCGGCTTCCATGGCGCGTTTTTCGGAGAGACGCATGGTGGTATGTTGTGCGGTGAACGAGTCCAACCACATGCCGCCGCCACCGCCGCCGCAGCAATAACCGTTCTCGCGGTTGCGCTGCATTTCAACCAGTTCCACGCCAGGGATGGCTTCGAGCAGTTTACGCGGCGCTTCGTATTCGCCGTTGTGCCGCCCCAGATAGCACGGATCGTGATAGGTGATTTTCTTATTGACGGGGTGTTTGAGCAGCGGCTTGAGTTGGTCGAGATGACGCGCCAGGAAGGTGGTGTAGTGAACGACGGGGCGTTCAAAGCCATACTTCGGGTACACGTTCTTGAAGGCGTTCAACTCATGCGGACCCGTGACCACCATCTCCTTCCACTCGTACTTGTTGAAGGTGGCAATGTTGTACTCCGCCATCATCTCGAAGAGACCCTTCTCGCCCGCCAGCCGCTGGGAGTCGGCGTCGTCCTTTTCTTCCTTGCCGAGGATGGCGAAGTCAATGCCGAGCGCGTTGAAGATGCGCGCCGCCGCGCACGCCGCGTCAATGCCGCGCGGATGATAGGACGGGTACGAGCCGACATACCACAGCACATCCACAGGACGACCAACATCCTTAATAATCGGCACAGGCACGCCCGCGGACTGTATCCACGCGTCGCGTTTGCGCTGAGGCTGTCCGAGCGGGTTGCCTGTCTTGGCGGTATTTTCAAATGCCTGCTGCAATTCGTTCGGGACGAACTTGCCTTCCAGAATCGCCTGCTCGCGCGCGGCGGGCATGATCTTGACCATGTTCACTTCTTTGGGGCAGACGCGCAGACAGTTGGCGCAGGTGGTGCAAAGCCACAGTTCGGGCGCTTCGGTCAAGTCCATGCCTGTTTGGGCGTAGCGATAAAGTTTGCGCGGACCGTAATTCCCGACCACGTCCACAGGGCAGACGGCGACGCACTTGGCGCACTGATAACAATTCGCAAAGGATTCCGCGTTGGGGATGGACGCAATCTTCTCGATCAGTTCGGGCGTGTACTCGAAGATGACCCGCTGCTCGAACATGCGGTTCCAATGCCCCGAAACGTCAACGCCATCCACGACGATGTTTTCTTTTTCGACTGCTACTGCTTTTTGATATTTCTGTGCCATGAAGGATGGTCTCCTGTTGTTGGTAATTGGTAATTAGTAATTGGGGTACTGTTTACCAATTTGCTTTTCTCTTTACCGCTTACTGAGCGGGGCTGCCCTAAAGGGTGCTTCGCGAAAGCCGCCTGCTCAGTTCGTAGAAATCCTGCGGATTACGCGCCGAGTCGGATTTATCCGACTTTCATGTATTGAGGACGGGATTCATCCCCGCCGAATCAACATCAATCAAAATCGCAATCTCTCCGCAACTCTCTATCCATCAGAATTACCATTTACCATTTACCAATTACAAATTACTTGCCTTCCTCAACCCAAGCAATCTCCGCGCCATATTCGGCAGGGTGGGCAATAACCCATTGAACTCTCGACTCAACCGCCAACTGGTCGTGCCATACAAATAAACGCTGTACGCGCACGCCAGAAAGGCGCTGTTGGCAAACGGAGCGCGCTTCGGGTCGTCGGTCAGGGCGGGGGTGAACAAGCCTGTCCCTTCGCCGAACTTGACGCTCATCGCCGTCACCGCGCCCACGCGGACGTAGCCATCCGCGAGATTGTCCGCTTGCAGATTGTGGACGCTCCCCGCCAGCAGCGGCAGAATGCCCGTGCCGACGGTCGGGTCCCACAGCCAGCGAGTCCACAGCCAATGCTCGGTGGGGAAGGTGTTGTGTAAAAGTCCAGTGGCGAGTTCGAGAGCGAGGCGAGTGTCGAGCGCGTTCAAGGTTTCTACAAAGGTCGCAACTCGCACGGGAGTTGGCGCGTCGCCGTGCAGTAATTGCTCGAAGAGCGAGTAATCGCCCTGCGCGAAGTAATTGGTAATTGTTCGCGCATTCGCTTTGGTGTGCGTGACAGCGGAAGCGATATCAGCGAAGGATGAAGCCAACGAAGCAGAATCAAGCCGAAGTCCAGAAAAGAGGCGGGCGTGACGTTCCGCCAATTCGTCTGCAATCGCAATCACATCCTCAGGTGAGACCTGCGCGAGCGCCTCCTGCAAGGTCGCTTGCAATTCAGGGTCGTCGGGACCCGTCTTTTGCTTGATGATGTGACTCTGTCGCTGCATGTCAATTACCAATCACCAATTACCAATCACGCCCTCACCAACGCCATTGCCCGCGCCGCCGCGAGACCCGCCGACGAAATCGAGTCGTTGAGGTCCGCAGGACCCGCCGCCGCGCCCGCGACGAAAATGCCAGGCACCGACGTTGCAACGGTATCGAGTCCGCCTTCGCCGCCCGCTTCGATGAAGCCATATTTGTTTTGCTTCACGCCGAAGAGTTGCGCGATGGCGCGCGTGCCTGCGCTCGGCTCCATGCCCACCGACAGCACGACCAAATCCATCGTCACTTCCATTGGGCGGCTCATCGTCGTGTCTTCGCCGCGAATGAGCAGTTGATCGCCTTTCTTCAACACTTCGCTGATGACGCCCTTGACGTAATTGACCTTGTGCTGTTCCTGCGCCTTCCAATAAATTTCGTTTTCCCAGTAACCGTACATGCGCATGTCAATGTAAAAGATCATCACCTTGCTGTCGGGCAGTTGCTCGCGCAACTCAATCGCCTGCTTGGACGCAATACCGCAGCAGACCTTCGAGCAATATTCATTTCCAATTTGTCTGTCGCGCGAACCCACGCATTGAATGAACGCAATCTTTTTCGGCTTCTCGCCGTTCGACGGGCGGACGACGTTGTGTTCCTTCAACATCTTCTCAAGGTCGGTCAGCGTGATGACATCGGGGAACGTGTAGTAGTTGTAGTATTGCGTGGCGCGCCCTGGATCGAAATGCTGGAAGCCTGTGGCGATGATGACCGAGCCGACGTGGAGCGTCTCCGCCTTCCCGCCCGCTTCAATCTGGACCTCGAAGTTGCCAGCGCTCCCAGACATTCCCTTCACTTCGGCGTTGTACTTCACTTCCACCCGCGCGTGGTTCGTGACCGACGCGGCGAGTTCCGCCATCGCCTCCGACGCGTCGCGCCAGTGATGGGTGAGTTTGGCGTAGCCTTCGCGGTCGGGCGTTCCGCCCAAGCGGTCGCGCTTTTCGAGCAGAATGACCTCCCCGCCGAGTTCCGCCGCAGACCGCGCCGCTTCCAACCCCGCAGGTCCGCCGCCGATTACCAAAATTTTTCCAGATGTCATTTGTGATTCTCCTGTGTCAGGATGATTTCAAATGGTCGAAAGTCAAAGGTCGAAGGTCTTGTGACTTTCGACCTTTGACTTTTGACTCGTTATGCCGCCGTCGCAATCATGTAACGAAAACAATTTCCAATGCGATAGCCGCCAGCCGCGGTCTTGAAGGGCGCGATGGTTTTCAAGACTGCCTCGCGGACGGTCGCTTCATCCGTGTGCTGAATGGCTCGGATGGCTGGACCCGACGAAAGCAAGCCGCGCAGCGCCGTTTCATCATCGGGATATTCCCATGGGCAGTCCACTTTCTTGACTTCGCCTGGGGTCAAACCAGCGTCTTTTGCCAGGGCTTCCAACGCGCCCTCCGCAGAGAGAGCGTACGGACCTGGCGCGCCTGCAGGCGGCGGAGGCAGGAGCGAACCCATTGCCGCAATGTACGCCGCGGATTCGTTTTCTTCGCGCCTGCCAAACACTGCGATGACGACCTTTCCGCCTTTTGAAACGCGGCTCGCTTCACGTAAAGCGTTCACAGGACTTGCCGCAAATTGAAAGGAACTGAAACCCGTCACTAAATCAAACGCTTGGTCCTCGTAAGGCAATTCTTCCATTTCGCCTGTGCGGAAATCGCCGCTGCGGACGCGCTCGCGGGCAATCTCCAGCAGATTCTCCGCCGCGTCCAGCCCGCTGACCTTGACCCCGCGCTTGGCAGCCATCTCGCAGAAAATGCCCGAGCCGCAGCCGACATCCAAGACAGATGAGTTTTCGCCCAGGGCGGTCTCATCCAGCACGGCGCCAAAGAGCGGAATGGCAACCCCTTCCTGCACGTCCGCCCAATCTCTGGCGCGCGCGCCCCACATTTTTCCTTGCATGCCCGCAGTTCCCAAAGTTTCTCCTTTAGCGTAGCGACGCTCTCCTACCATCGGCGTTACACCTGCCCTGGCAGGCGGCGCCAAGGGGGAACGCCGATTACGCGCCAGCCGCGTAACAGACGTTCTCTAACGTCCGCCCAACCTTGTGTTGCAATGCTAATTACCAATTACCAATTACCAATTACCGCTTACTCAACGTATGTACATGTGTACCTGTTTACGCATGTACCTGTGTACTCACCACAGGCTTATCCGCGTCTTCCCAGGTGATTCCAGATTTCGTCCCCGCGCGGATCGCGTCGAGGTCGCCCTGGAATTCGTCCCAGTATTTCTGCCAGTTGATTCCCAACTTATCAAGGAACGGACGCCAGTCCGTCGAGTGCCAGTGGAACTGCACCACGCGGAAGGGATGCGCTCCCATTGCCAGCGCCGCCACCTGCGCGTCGGACAAAACAGGGATGCCCACCTTGCGGTCATGCGCCTTCGCGGCGAATTGACTCTTATCGAGCGTGGTCACACAGCCCGTGTCGTGAGTCACCGTCAGGTCGGGGTTGACTTCGTTCTTCATCGTCTCGATTTTGCGAAGCACGGCGAACGAACGGGTGAAGTCGCGCTGAACCAGCACGTGACGGAAGCCGAAGCCGCAGCAGTCGAACCAGGTGGAGTAGTCCGCCACGTTGATCCCGAGCGCTTCGAGCGTGGCGGTGACGGTGGCGGTGCGTTGACCGCCGTAGATGTCGGGGTCGTAGATGGCGTCTTCGGCGACGATTTTGTAGTAATGGCAGGCGGGATGGACGGTGGCAGTGATCATGCTCATGTCCACGGTTTGCTTTTCCGCGAACTTCTTCCGCATGACGTGAACCCACTCGCTGTAATGGACGATCTCTTCGGGCAGGACGAGCGGCTTGCCGAGTTTGTCCAAAATGCGGCGGACTTCGTCGCGCAGTTCCTTGTGGTGAACCAACTGTTCGCGGATTTCCTTGTAATGTCCGTAGGACGTGCCGCAGTGGATCATCGGGAAGTAGCCCGTCTCGTAGGCGGCGGCGAAGTTGCGAACCATCACTGCGGCTTGCGCGGCGGCATTGGATGTGGCGGAGGCGTAATAATTCCAGCCTGTGCAAGAGGTCTGGTCGGTGGGGTCGAGATAATCCAGTCCAAACTGACGGTGCAGCCAGAAAATGGACGAAGTGTAGCCGGGGATGTGCCCGCACTGCCCGCAGGATTTGTGATGCCAGGTATGGTCAATCGGGATCTTCTTCGTGCGCCCAAATTTCGTGGTCACTTCCACGTGGTTTTCGGGCATGCGCTGGACGACGATCTCGCCCTTCGCTTCCAATTCAAACAACGCCTCGCGGATGTCGTGCGTCGGCGCAACCTGCGCGTCGCGGACGACAGCGTGCGATTTGCGTTCGAGGATTTCTTCTACAGTAGTTGTCATGGCTTCTCCAATCATTTTGTGCGTAGATGTCATCGTCGGCGTTAGAGAACGCCTTCTACGCAGGATCAAACCGATAAAACGGGATCAGGTCAAAGGTCAAGGATGAAGCGTTTCTTTCGTCTTTCTTCTTTCATCCTTCACAATTCATCCTTCATCCTTTTGCCTATCCTTCTTCCAACTCTTCCTGCATAACATCTGCCAATAAATCGTACAACCCTTCGTCAATCTCTTTGATGATGTCCATGTTGCCCGTCTCGAACCAGATGGTGTAGAGTTCGAGCAGGGTCTTGCGGTTGGTCTTCCACGCCGCATCCGTGACCCCGCGCAGAGTGTCCACAGGGATGGCTTTTCTCCACACGGGCATATTCGCCGAGAACTGCCCCACCCACGGACCCCAGTCGGGGAAGAAGTCGGGCTGGAGCATGTCGGGCGAGACCTGGTTGCCCTTGAGCATGACCTTGTAAATCACGCGGCTGTAACCTTGCAGAACGTCTTTGGTCTCCTGCAAGCCGTTCTTGACCGCGACCTCGCGCAGAAGGGTGACCAGTCCGCCGGGGTTGTTCCCGCGCGGACAGCGCAGACACGAGAAGCACTGCGCGCAATTCCAGATGTCTTCCGAGATGATGTCGTACACGCGCTCGATGTCTTCACGCGCCATCGCTTGCGCGATCACGCGGGGGGAGTAATCATAGAAGCGCGCCGAGGGGCAGGTCGAAACGCAAATGCCGCACTCGTAACATCCGTAGAGGAAATCTTCGTAGCGCGGGTCATTCTTGACCTCAAAGAAGAGCCGCTCCTTCTCCTCGTAACTCACCTCGGGGTGACGGTTCGCCGCTTTGCCTGGGTTCCAGTTTTCTTGTGTGGTGGGCATCGTGCCTCCTAAAAAGTAACTGGTAATTGGAGATTGTGAAACGCGAGCGTCCAATTACTAATTACCAATCTCCAATTTACTAAAACCCAATCACCGCGTCCGCTTCGCACGCCATATCGTTGAACGCCGCGCCGCCGATCATCTCCACGCCTTCGATCATGTCGTCCATGGTGTAGCCGTGCAGGTCGAGCGAAGGCTGGCAGACGAGGAAGCGCACGCCGATTTCCTGTGCCTGTTCGATGAAGAACTTCAATTCCTTGCCGCCGCCGCCCTTGCGCGGAATGATGATCTTCTCGCCGTTGCCCTTCGCCACACACTGCGGACCATTCATCGTGAAGTAAATGCACACTTCATTGTCCATCGCCGCGCCCGCGGTAGCGAGGAAGAACGGGGTTGCGGTGCGCTCGGGGTCTTTTTCGCCGTGCGTTTGAATGTAGAGGATCTTCTTTACATCGGGATCGTTCGTTTTCCAGACGCTCATACTATCTTTTCTCCTGCGTGATGATTAGAAATCGGCCACCGCTTCGCTGACAGATGGATAAATCTTCAACATTTCCATCATGCCAACGGTGCGAAGAATGGTTTCAACTGGTTTGGATGCGTTCGCCAGTTTGACTCCGCCGCCCGCCGCCTTCGCAGATTGCAATGCCTTGACGATGGCGCGCAGCCCAGCCGAAGAAAGATATTCCACGCCACTAAGATCAAGAACCAGTTTGTTCTTTTGACCCAGCGCTTTTGTCAACTCAAAGTCGAGACTCAGTGAAGTCTCCGAGTCGAATCTTCCACTGGCGGTTACAACAACCACATCTCCGCTGGCGCTGCTGTGAATCGAAAATTTATCCATCATGCTCTCCTTTGGTGCAGGTCACAATGGGAAGGGCGGCGGCCTGCCAATCACACTAGATGAACAACTGCACGTCCGCGTCTGCGGCGTATTCTAGGAAAGTCGCCGCGCCGCCGATCTCGCATTCCTTGATGAAGTCCTCGCGCTTGAAGCCGAAGACATCCATCGTCATCTGACAGCCGATCATGCGCACATCCAAATCAATGCACATTTGACGCAGTTCTTCGATGGTGGCGACGCCCTTGTTCTCGAAGGTTTGCTTCATCAAAGTGGTGGCAAGGGCATTGAAACCAGGCACGTTTGCCATGACGAGTTGCGGTATGGGCCAGTTGATGTTTTGGAAGCCTTCGGGACCAAAGGGCATCTTCATCGGCATGGCGGGATTGCCCAGCGGTGTGACCGCGGCGCTCAACTTCGGCTTGAGCAGGGTCAGCCCGTAAAAGGTGAAGAAAATTCCCACTTCCCAGCCCATCGCGCCAGCGGCGCTGGCAAGGATGAATGGCGGGTACGCCCAGTCTAAGGTCCCTTTGGAAGCGATCAGGGCGAGTCGCTTCGGGGCGTTGGGGTCAGATTTGGACATGGTTCACTCTCCTGAAAATCGAAAGCCGCCATCGTGAGCGGGGACGGTAAATCCCGCTTCCTCGGGCGGCTTGGCTTCATTTTTTCTTCAAGTAGAAGACAAACTTGCCGTCTTCCGTGGTGGAACGCAGCAACTCATTGCCAGTCTGGCGGCTCCATGCCTCCATGTCGGGCGGAGCGCCGGGGTCGGTGGCAATCATTTTCAAAATTTGCCCCGACTGCAATTCCTTCATTGCTTTTGTGGTTTTGACGACAGGCATGGGGCAGAGCATTCCCGTGCAATCCAACACCTGATCTTCCTTGATTACATCCATTACGCGCCTCCTTTAGGACTTCACAGCGGCACGCCGCCGCAGGCTGAACAACGTCTCGAATCTTACCGAATTGCCCTCCTGTCTGCCATTCCCCGCGCAGGGGATTTTTCCTCCCCCGCGCGGGGGATTGGACTATAATCGTCCCACCATGCTCTCGAAACTCGAAGCGCTCTTCCATTCGAGCCGCGTTTTTCCCTTTTTGGTCGCCTTTCGCTGGGCGTCGCTCATTCCCGCGCTGTTGCTCCTCCTTCAGCAAAAAGAACCGGAAGTCTTGCCGCTCCTGCCGCCGCTTTGGACGTTCCTGATTACCCTCCTTGCCAATGTAATCATTTCCCTGTTCAATCGCTCTCTCAACCGTCTTGTCGTCGAGCGTCCGCTCTTCATGGGGGTTGACCTGATTTTCTGTGCCGCTGTCCTGGCTGTCAGCGGTGGCTCCCGCAGTCCCTACTATCTCTATGCGCTTAGTCCGCTGCTGGCGGGCGCATTCTTTCTGCAGATGCGCGGCGCGTTGGGAACCGCCGCGTCTTTTACACTGCTGTACCTGGGGGCGAATTTCACCGCTCAACAGTTGCGCGGCTTTCAACCTGCCGAAGGCGTTACGCTCATCACTCAACTGGTCGGCATCTGGTTGATTCCCATCCTGCTTGCCTACCCCTCCATCCTGCTCAAAGAAATCAACCGCGCCCGCGACGAACTCACCGCCGCCCGCGACGAACTCGCCGAAAAGCATGAGAACCTCGCTGCCGCTCATCGTCAACTGCGCGTCATTCATGACTTGACCGTCCTGCTCCAAGCCGCGCCGGACCTCATCTCCGTTCAGCAGCGGGTGCTCGGCGCAGTGACCACCGGACTGGGATTTCGCCGCGCCATCGTAGGCGTGGTGGACCCCGCCCGCGAAGAACTCGGCGGCTGGATGCTGTATCCCGTCAACTCATCCTTCCCCTCCATCGAGCCGCTTTCGCTCAAGGCGGAAAATGGTGAAGTGTTCAAAGCCCTCATCGAACGTAAACCGTACACGACAGGAAGCGACGGCGAAATGCTGGTCAGCCACCCTTCGCTCAATTCGTGGCTGAAGACCTGCCAATGGTATGTGTATCCGCTTTCCCTGCGCGAACATGCGGTGGGGGTCCTGCTGGTGGAATTGGAACGGGGGAAGGAACTGACCCGCCAGCGCGAAGAAGCCGTGGCGATGGTGGCGAATCAAGCCGCCCTCGCGCTTGGTACCACCATCCTGTGCATTGACCGCGCCCGGCGCCTCGCCGTCGAGACCGAGCGCAATCGCATCGCCCGCGACATTCACGACACGGTCGCCCAGTCTCTCTTTGGGATTGTGTACTCGCTCGATGCCTGCGTCAACATGCTCCCGCAGCAAGCGGAGGAGGTGCGCCGGGAACTCATCGAACTGCGCTTGTTAGCCAACAACGCGCACGAGGAGGTCCGCCGCTCCATCTTTGACCTGTGGCCCTCTTCACTGACCATCAACGTGTTCATGGCTGACCTTGTCCATTACGTCAACAGTTGTTGTCGTTCACGGACTTTTAGCATTGTCTTCAATCACCACGGCGATTTCAATTCCTTGCCTTCAGGCTTGCGCCGCACGCTCTACCGCATGGCGCAGGAGGCGCTGGCAAATTCCGCGCGGCACTCGGGGGCGGACTCGGCGCGTTTGTGCCTGACAATTGCCGACCGTGAAGTGTTTTTGGATGTGTCCGATCAAGGCAGAGGATTCGATCCGTCCCTTGCCCTGTCGCGCAGCCAGAATCGCGAGCATTTCGGCTTGCATGGCATTCGCGAACGCGCCCGCGCCCTCGGCGGCGATTGCGATGTGATCAGCCAGCCCGGCGCAGGCACGCGCATCTTGATTCACCTTCCCGTCAACGGACATTATCATGTCTGACCCCATCCGCATCCTCATCGTGGACGATCACGCCGTTGTCCGCAAAGGGTTGGTAATGGTCCTTCGTCAGGAACCAGATTTCGAGGTCGTGGGTGAAGCGGAGAATGGAAGAAAAGGCTTGGAAGCCGCGCGGAGTCTGAATCCCGATATCGTTCTCGTGGACTTGGTCATGCCGGAAATGGACGGTCAGGAGATGGCGCTTGCGTTGCGCAAGTCGAATCCGAGCATCAAAGTCATGATGTTGACCGGCACCGAGGTGGATGACCGCGTGTACGATCTGGTTGCGGCGGGGATCGAAGGCTATGTGTTGAAGAATATCGAGCCGGGCGAACTGATACGCGCCATCCGGGCGGTGGTCAGCGGGGAGGCGTATCTGCATCCCGCTGTGATGAAGAAAGTGCTAAACCGCATGGGACAGCAGGCGCAGCCCGTTTCGTTTTCGTTGACGCCGCGCGAACTCGAAGTGCTGGAGTGGATGGCGACGCCCAATACCTACCGTCAGATTGCGAATCAACTGGGGGTGAGCGAAGAGACTGTGCGGAGCCACGCGAAGAGCATCCTCGAAAAAATGAAACAACCGAACCGTGCCCAGGCAGTGCTGGCGGCGGTTCGGTTGAAATTGATTACGGTAAAAGATTAACGAGAGGCATTTTGTGGGCTTGTTTCTTGTTATTTCCCCAACAAAAATGCTCTCGTGAGAAATTCAGGTGCAATCTGTTGTTCTTGCGGTAAATAAATGGAAGCCCGCACATCCATTTGGGACAGATAGCGGCACATCAGGGGACCCATATCCTTCCAATCCAACCCTCCAAGTCCGCAGCCCAATGCGGGCAAGGCAATGGATTGAATTCCCTCCGATTTGTAATTTTGTAGCAACCACTGCAATCCTGTTTCGATTCCTTTTGGGTCAGAGCCTTCTTTCCAATGTTCTTTGGTGGGAAACAGCAGGAACCATTTGTTTGCATTCAAATTAGGCAGCGACGAAGGCTCGTCTGCCAGGTCTTCATCGAGAGAAGCCTCCCGCTTGTAAAGGTAGGGTCTTCCCATTGCAAGTTTTTTGCTTCTGCAAACGTCCTGATAAACGACGTACATGTCGGGAAATTGATATTTTGCCCGCGACGCCAAGCCCTTCCCCATCACGCCGACTGTATTGACGCTGATGGTAAGTGTCTGCATTTGGGAGAAGAACATATCCCCATCCACCCAGGATAATTTATCGGTGATTGCCCCATGCCTCCTTGGCTGGAAGAACATGTGCGGCTCGACGATTACGGAAACGGGACGGTGAAATTCGCTTAACAGTGAGCGTACCCTGTCGGCAACAGCCGAACTTGCTGCATACACTGAATGAATCTCGGCAGGCGGAATGGCATTCGGAATGAGGCATTCCGCCATGATCTTGCGTTTTGTGCCGTCTTCGGTTTTCCACCAGTCGCTGTTGATGATTTGCCAGTATTCACCGCTGATGTTTTGTAATCCTGACTTGACGTCCAGCAACGGAGATAAAGAACTGGCGGCGTTTCCGAGAGAGATGAAGGCTCCCTTTGTGTCGAGAATTTGCGGCGTTACCGCTACAACGACCACGTTATTTTTATCCGTTTCGCTGACCACCTTGTAGAGCATCGGGTTGCGCGGCTGGAAATAAACGTTGGCGTAGTCCCAGAGACTTTTCCCGTCGGGCGTTAATCTCTGTTCGCGGTTTGCGACAATTTCAGGGTTATAGATGGGCGTGAAGGGAATCTTTCGCTCTTCCACCTGACGATGAGAGAGAATGCCATACTGCAAAATGGACGGCAGGTTGTTGATATGCGTGATGTAGTAAAGGCTCTTCACGGTTCGCTTTGGCATTCTTGCTCCTTGGGTGTGCGTTTTGATTATAGCACCGCAAGACAGAGCAATTTTCTAATCCACCGTCAGCGTCTTGGATAAATTCCTCGGGAAATCGGGGTCGTAGCCGCGCAGCACGCTCATGTGATAGGAGAGCAACTGCAGCGGCAGCACGCCCAGCAATGCCGCAATTTGCGGATCGGACTTGGGAAGCACGATCAGGTCGTCCGCGTTGGCGCGCAGACGCGGATCGTCCTCCGCGATGACGATCGTCCGCGCGCCGCGCACTTTGACCTCGTTGATGCCGCTGATGATGAGCGGCGTCGCGCTCCCATCCGAAACAAAGAGAATGGGAAAGCCCTTGCTCACCGCGGAGAGCGGACCGTGTTTGAATTCGGTGGAAAGCATCCCTTCGCAATGGGCGTAGGTGACCTCTTTCAGTTTGAGCGCGCCTTCGAGCGCAATCGGGTAGGTCGCGCCGTAGCCGAGACAGTACAGGTCATTCCACTGGTTGATGTCTTCCACAATCGCCTGAACTTGCGGTTCGACCATCTCGAGCGTCTTGTCCATTAATTCGGGGATGACATCCAGCGCGCGCACGTCTTTTCCCGCCATCTTGTACGCCAGATACAAAAACGTCACGACCTGATTGGTAAAGGTCTTCGTGGCAGGGACGCTGATTTCGTAGCCGCAGCACAAGGGGAGACAGAACGAGGCGGCTTTGGTCAGTGTGGAGCCGACCACGTTTGCCAGCCCGAAACATTCCATGCCGCGCGCCTCCGCCGCTTCGAGCGCGTTCAGCACGTCTTTGGTCTCGCCCGATTGGCTGACGAAGATTCCCACGTCGTCGTGATTGACCGTCGGCGCGTATTGGGCGATGAACTGCGGCGCGAGAATCGGGATGACCGCCCGCCCCGCCAGTCCCGCGAAATAGACCGCGCCCGCCAGCGCGGCGTGATAACTCGTGCCGCAGCCGATGAAGTACAGGTTGCGCGCGTTCTTCATCTTCTCGACCAGCGTCTCCACTTCGCGGTTGCCGTTCAGCACGTGGAGCAATTCGCGCGCCGCCTGACTCTGCTCGTGGATTTCCTTCAACATGAAATGCGGATACCCGCCCTTTTGCACCGCGTCCATTGTTTCGGTGACGGTTTCGGGTTTTCGGTCAATGAGTTTGCCGTCCTTGACCGAGCGCACCTCGACGCGGTCTGCCCAAAGCGTGACGATCTCTCCATCCTGCGGGCGGATGACCTCGCGTGTTAATGGCAGAATGGAAGGCAGGTCCGACGAAACGCAGGTGAAGCCTTCGCCGATTCCCACCACCATGCCCGAACCTTTCTTGAAGGCGTAGAGTTTATCGTCATTGACGCGCCCGATGACGAAGGCGTAATCGCCCTCGAGGTCGCCGTAAGCGAGGCGGATGGCGTCAATGAACTCGTAGCCGCGGTTGAGATAGCGCTCCACCGCGTGGACGCACGTCTCGCCGTCGTTCTGCGAGCGGACGGTGAGACCCTCGGCGATGAACTGCTCGCGCAATTCGGCGTTGTTGACCACGTTGCCGTTGTGCGCGCCAACCAGGTCGCCATCCGAGTCAATGTGCGGCTGGGCGTTGACCTGTGACGGTTCGCCGAAGGTCGCCCAGCGCAACTGGACAATGCCGCGCTGTCCGTGCATTTCGGCAAAGTTGTATTTTGCCGCCACCTCTTCCACTTTGCCAACGTCTTTTCGCAAGTCAATCTTTGCGCCGCTGATTGTTGCCGCCCCGACCGAATCGTAGCCGCGATAGGTTAGCCGCTTTGCGGCTTCAATCAAAATCGGACCGAGTTCTTCATCTCTACTGGTAACGTACCCAAAAATTCCGCACATGCAATGTGTTTCTCCTGTCAGGAATGTTTTGAGGGATTATATCGCCGAAGATACAGGGAAGCCCCCCATCCCAGAAAGTTAAGAAAAAAATCACCCCCGACGGAAGCCCATCGGGGGCAGTTATTATTTTAGCCTACGGGCGATTGCCATTTCCTCCTCTGCCGTTGCCGCCCGCCCATAGAGGTTGACCCGTCTCCGTGCGGAAGGTGTAAGTAACGCCGGTTGAGTCGATGGTTACGCTGATAGCAGTGAATAGTCCCTGGTCACCGGGGAAGCCGGTCACCGTCACGCCTTCACCGACTGCCGGGGCAAACCCGATGGATTGGTTGTAGCGCGAGCTGCCGAGCTGCACATACAGGCTCGTGCCGTCATCCAGGGTGATGCTCATCCCCACCAGATCGAAGGAATTGACGATGCCATGGACGGTGGTGACGTTCGTGACGTTCGCCTGCGGCACGCCGCTTCCCGCCTGACCTTGGGCAGATTGCCCGCCCTGACCATTCATCCCGCCATTGCCTTGACCGTTTGCACCGTGTCCGTTGCCGCTCTGACCACCGTTTCCGTTTCCATTCGCGCCGGCAATGATCGCCTGGTACTGTTCGGCAGTCATGTACTGCGGCTGGTAGGTTTCGCCTGTTTGTTGGGTGTAAACGCTGGTGAAAGCTTGCAAGTGATTCACCGAGCCGCTCATCAGGTTATTGAAGACCCACTGGATGTCGGCGTTGTCGGTTTGGGTGAGGCGGGTTTGCAGGTCGAGGATGTCAATCTCTTCGATTGCCGCGCCCACTTTGAGCGCCTCCGCCAGGGAGACAGAACCTTTGGCGACAAGTTGGTCGTACAACGCCTGGAGGTTGGCGTCGGTGAATTGACCGGGATCAAGCGCGGGGTCCGCGAGACCGTAGCGATCCAGCAGCGCTTTCACTTCGTCCATGTGTGCCTGTTCGCTGGCGGCAATGTTCTGGAAGGTGGGCTGTCCCCAGATGGCATAGAGAGCGTTGTACACGTCGCGGGCGAGTTTTTCCTCTTCACGCATGAAGAGCAGGCTGGCGGTTTCCTCGGCGCTCAATTCGGAGGCGGGGATGCTTGTAATGCCCGTGCCGCTGCCGTTTTGGCTGCCGTTCGCGTTTCCGTTGCCGCCATTCCCGTTACCCTTGCCCGCTTGGACGGCGGTGTCGGACGCGGCGGCGGTTTGAACATCGGGGGATGCGTAGGCGTTGTAAACGCTGGCGCCCACGGCAATGACAACGACCGCCGAAAGGATGCCGATGATGAGATTCTTGAGATTGTTCATGGGATTCTCCTTATTTGTTCATTCACATGTTTCGTGTTTTATTCTGACTGATCTCGTTTGCGAGGTCCATTCTTTCTGACGCAGAGCATACTGCCGCGGTGTAAAGAAAGTGTGAAGAATTGCACAAGAGAGTATGTGGATTGTCTTTGTAAAATCTTCACGTTTTCTCCCTCATTTTGTCAATGTGTTTTGATATAACCAAGGCAGTACTTTGTGAAAACACCCACAGGAGAATGCCATGGACGAACCAATTCCCCCGCGCGAGCCCTCCATTTTCGAGCGGATGCGAAACCGCCTGACGCCCGAAGGCATCCCCAGCGACGACCGCGGGCGGATGCGCATGGTGATGGACAGCCTCATCCTGCACATCCATCCCGCCAAAGTGGAAGTCTCTTCGATGAAGTGGACATATACCTGGGGGCTGGGTGGTCTGGCGGCGCTATTGATGATGATTCTCGGTCTGACGGGAATCGTCCTCCTCAACAATTACACCCCCTCCGCGCCGCAGGCGTACCTCGACATCCTGGAAATCAATGCCAACGTCTGGTTTGGCGAACTTATCCGCAACCTGCATCACTGGAGCGCTAACCTGCTCATCGTGGTGGCGGTGCTTCATCTCATCCGCGTTTTTCTCACCGGTGCGTACCGTCCGCCGCGTGAGTTGAACTGGCTGGTCGGTGTTGCCATGCTCCTGTTGGTGCTGGCGGCAAACTTTACGGGCTACCTCCTGCCCTGGGACCAACTCGCCTATTGGGCGATCACCGTCGGGACGAGCATCATCGGGTATGTGCCGCTTATTGGTCAGTGGCTCAGCCGTCTCGTTCTGGGCGGACCCGAAGTGGGGGCAAACACCCTGCTCAACTTCTACTCGATGCACATTTCCTTCATCCCGCTCGCCATCTTTGGGCTGATGTCCTATCACTTTTGGCGCGTCCGCAAAGACGGCGGCTTGACCGTCCCCAAATCCGCCGGTCAGACGGAAGAACCGAAGCCCGAGCGCGTGACCACCATCCCGCACCTCGTCCATCGTGAACTGATTTTTGCCCTCGCATGGACGGCGGCGCTTCTCATCTTCGCCATGCTTGTCCCTGCGTCCTTGGAAGGGATCGCCAACCCAGCCTTATCTCCCAATCCTGCCAAAGCGCCGTGGTATTTCATGGGCTTACAGGAACTTCTGCTTCACTTCCACCCGCTGGTTGGCGCGATTGTCATCCCCTCGCTTGCCATCCTCGGCATTTTCATGCTCCCATTCTTCGACCTCAACACGGCAAGCGTCGGCGTGTACTTCCGCTCCCAGCGTGGACGTTCCCTCACCTTGCTTGCTGTGGGCCTCTCCCTGATTGCTACGCCCATCTGGGTGCTGCTCGATGAGTACGTCCTGAACTGGACGCTCTGGCTTCCCACTTGGAACACCTTGCTCTCGAACGGACTCATCCCGCTGGCGGTCGTTCTGCTTCCGCTCTTCCTGCTCGATAGTTGGGTTCAAAATTCTTTTCACGCCGATACGGAAGAACGCGTCCTCTTCATTGCTGCCTTCCTCTTCACTGCTTTCATCGTCCTGACCCTCATCGGCATCTTCTTCCGTGGTCCCGGCATGAGCCTCTACCTCCCTTGGAACATGCCCGCCCCCACGCACTAATTACCAATTACCAACCACCAACTACTTTCTCTTTCCACTTTCCACTCTCCATCTTTAGGAGTTCATCATGTCCGATGCCCCATCCTCTCCCGTCTCCCGCCGCGACTTCCTCAAAGCCGCATGGATGTTCCTCGGCGGTCTTGCCACGCTCGAGACCGTAGGCGTATTCATTGCTTACCTTCAACCCCGCCTTGCCGAGGGCGAATTCGGCTCCGTCATCACCCCTGGCAAAGTGGACGATTTTCCGCCCAACTCCGTCACCCACATTCCCAATGGGCGTTTCTATGTCGTCCGCACCGGTGACGGCGGTTTCCTTGCTATTTATCATCGCTGTACACATCTCGGCTGCACCGTTCCCTGGGACCAGACCGCCCAGAAATTCATCTGCCCCTGTCACAACTCGCAATTCGACCGGCAGGGCGTCGTCGAAAATCCACCCGCCCCCCGTCCGCTCGACTTGTTTGCCCTCACCATCGAAAACGGCGAACTCAAAGTGGATACGGGCAAAATCATTCAGCGCCAAACCTTCGAAACGGCGCAGGTGGTGTATCCATGAAACCCAAAACCTTCCTCATCGAATCCCTCATCGGCTTGGGAGGGCTGTTCCTCATTGTTTCTGCTTTGGGCATCTATATCCTCAATGAACCCAACCGCATTGTGGCGGCGCAAAACGAGATCCTTTCCTCTCAACTCGACGACGCCATGACCCTCTACGCCGAAAACTGCTCGGTCTGCCACGGTTTGAGAGGCGAAGGCATTGGCGCCACCCCGCCGCTCGACAGCGCCGCCCTCCGCACCATGCCCTACGATGACCTCTACAAAACCATCGCCCGCGGACGCTACCAGACCGCCATGCCCGCCTGGTCCATCGAAGACGGCGGACCGCTCAGCGATTACCAGATTGACGAACTGACCACCCTCATCCTTTACGGCGACTGGACCAAGACCGGCGAACGAACCGTCAACCTGGGGCTGGCTCCCCTCATCCCGTTCACCGCCGAACCCGATCCGGCTTTGCTCGCCGAGCTGGCGAATCTCCCCGATGGCTCCACCCTTCAAGCCGCCGTTCAACTCTTTGCCGCCAATTGCGTCGCCTGTCACGGCGCAGATGGGCTTGGCACAGGCATTGCCCCCGCCCTCAACGACCCGGCTGTCCGCGAAAAGAGCGCCGAAGAAATCAACCGCGTCATCACCTATGGCAGCGCCGGCACCCTCATGGCAGGCTGGAGCAACGCCCTCACCGCCGAAGACATCAGCGCCCTCACCACCCTCATCCAGCGCTGGGACGAAGTCCCCCTTGGCACCATCCCGGCGCCCAACGTCCCCATTCCGGTTACCGAAGAAAGCCTCGCCCTGGGCAGTCAACTTTTTGCCGCCAACTGCGCCCGCTGTCATGGACCTGAAGGGCAGGGCACGCCGCGCGCCCCCTCGCTCAACGTCAAATCCTTCCTCACCCAAACCAGCGACCTGGCGATTCAACAAATCATTACGCAAGGCGTCCCCGGCACCGCCATGCCCGCCTGGGGCGACCGCATGACCGCCGCCGAAATCCAAGCCATCGTGGGCTTCATCCGCCAATGGGAACCGACCGCTCCCGAAGTCGCCGTCATCACCCGCCCTGGCGGGGGAGGTCCGCCTTGGCTGCGAAACGAGACGAACAACGCGAATCCGCTCCCATCAACAGGTGGTCCCCGTCAAGCGGGTCAAGCGGGTCAACCGGCGACCCAAACCGTCCCTTCGCTGGATTGGCGTCTTCTTCTCCTCGTGGGTGTCGTGCTTTCGCTCGCTTTCACCTTGATTTTTACTGGACTGTTTTCGCTGAAACAGACATGACCTGCCTCACGCCCCCGCATCCCATGGCGCGACTCCCCGCCCCTGCCCGCCTCGCAGCGACCCGAAAACGGGTTCCGCCAAATCGGGCAGAATCTCCGCCGTAGCCGCCAGCAGCCCGAAACAGCCCGCAATCATCATATCGCCGAAGGGGGCGGCGAAGTAAGGACGCAGACTCTCCCCTCTCCCTTTGGGAGAGGGGCTGGGGGTGAGGGCAAACATGCTGCGACGCGGACCTGTTACAACCACATCAAATTCGTCCTTCCCAAACTCAAAGACTTCGTCGGTGTACATCAATGCGCCGTGACCCATGTCGTTGAACACGTCTTCGTGTTTGAGGGATGCATCCGCCAGTTTGCGAATCAACCCCTCCAGTTTGGGCAGGTCAATCTCGCCGGTGTGATGCTCGAAGACGCCTTCGATGCCTTTTTCACCCAGCCGAAATGCCAGCGTGTGAAAATTGCCCACGTTGCAGACAATCACCGAACTGCGTGTAGTCGAATTATTGGCGGGAGCAGAAACAACGTTCAGGTAATGGCTGAGCCTGCTATCGAACATTGCTCCCCACACCGCCGCCGGAGCCGTGTCCATTACCACCAGCGGGCAGGGCAGGTCACGCGCCGAATCTGCCACAGCCTGAAGACGGGTCATGATGGGGGGAATCTCCGAAGAAAGAAAAGCGAACGCCGAAAGCGAGTTCTTGGCGCGAATCCGTTCATCGAGGTAATCGAACCGAAACTGACGGTCTGAAACGCCGGGCGGCGCGTTGCCATGGTCGAATACTGCCACGGCAACCGCCGCCAAATCTTTCAACGAAACGCCGTAATCGGCAAAGGTCTTGGCAATCAACGAAAAGTCGAAATCCTTCAACTCAAGGCTTGCGACTTTCGACTTAAGACCTTCGATCTCATCCTCTCCAACAATTCTGATCCCAAGCGCCTCCACCTTGTCCAATTCGTCATTGATTGTCCGCGCCGCATCGGGCGTCATGTACACCGGGATTCCCGCCCGGGCGTATTCCTCGATTGCCCAGGCGGAGGGACCGCCTCCCATTTGATGCCCGGTCAGCAGGATCGGGGTCCGCGCAGGAAGCGCCTGCTTGAGACGGCGGTGAATCATCATGGTAGGCGAAGGCAGGACGAGTTTGAATCCGTTCTCGAGGTCGAGATTCGAATCGTAGAGAAAAATATCCTGCGTGCCGGTGCCAATATCAACCGATAAAATTTTCATGCAAGACTCCCCCCTCTCCTTTTAGGAGAGGGGATGGGGGTGAGGTCAAATTTCGATTCCCAGCCAGCGGCGGATGAAATAACCGATCACAAACGAGAAGGCTGCCACGCTGAGACTCAAACCCGCCATTTCGAGAAAACGCGCTTTGAACGATTCGCCTTTGGCGACAGAGATGTAGTAATTGAACGCGGCAATGATGGCGACGGCGGTGGTCAACGCGATGACGAGGTCGGCGTAGAAGTTTTCGGGCATGAGCAGGTAGGGCAGGACGAGCAGGGTGACGGTGATGATGTAAGCAATACCCGTGTAAATCGCCGCGCGGATGGGGTTCTTGTTGGTTTGCTCCGAACGCGTGGAAAGATACTCGCTTGCCGCCATCGAAAGCGACGCGGCGATGCCGGTGATGAGACCGGAAAGGGCGATGAGTTTTCCGTTTTGCAGGGCAAGCGTCAGGCCGGCGAGCGCGCCGGTCAATTCCACCAGCGCGTCGTTGAGACCCAGCACCACCGAGCCGGCGTACTGCAATCGCTCCTCGTCCAGCATTTCGAGCAGTTGTTGTTCGTGGCGGTCTTCTTCCTCCTGGATTTGCTGCGCTTCGGGGATGACGGCGGCAACGGATTCGTAATTTCCCTGTGCCTTTTCTTCGCCCATTTCCATCAACTTCACGCCAAAGGTGAAGCCGAGTACACGGCTGACCAGATAGTAAAACCAAACGGCAAGCCAATTGGGCTGAACGTCTTCCTGGGTGTAGGTTTTCCACCTTTCGAAATGACGCTTCTCGTCTTCGGCAATCTGGTCGAGAATTTTTGCGTTTTCAGGCGAGTTGATGCGCTTCGCCAGCCGCTTGTAGATGTGGTACTCGGTGATTTCGGTCTTCTGGAACAGAATCAATTTGTTGCGGATGTCGTCTGTCAACTGCATGGTGAGCTCCTTGGTGTTTGTATTTTAAGCCATTTTGCTTGAAACGTTGTTTCCTTCCCATAGAATACGGGAATGGGGTATCATATCTTATATTGACCGCCTTTCAGATGGAGCCGCATCCTCGATGACCAATCCTGCCCTGGCAGAGGTGCTTGCCAGTTACGTCCCCAAGTTAATTCAAAAACGAATCGCCGCAGATCCTTCGCCGATTGAATCGCCGGTGGCGGAAACCATCCAGGCGGCGGTTCTTTTTGCCGATATTTCCGGCTTCACGCGCCTGACCGAAAATCTTGCCGAAAGGGGACCTGCCGGCGTCGAGACCATTGCCAACATCCTCAACGAATATTTTGGACAGTTGATTGACATCGTTCAGCAATACGGTGGGGATGTGGTCAAATTTGCCGGCGACGCGGTCATTGCCGTCTGGAACATCGTTTCGGACGACGGGACGCCGGATTCCATTTCCCGAGCCGATCAGTGGCAATGGACCATGCGCGCCGCCGAATGCGCGCTCGAAATCCGCGAGCGGCTTTCCAATTACAGGGTGGAAAACGAAAACCTGTACCTCAAACTTGCCATCAGCACCGGCAGCATCACCACGGCGCACGTCGGCGGGGTGTTCAACCGCTGGGAATTTCTGCTCACCGGCAGCCCGCTGGTGGAAGTGGGCATTGCCAACAATATTGCCCAGGCGGGCGAAATCCTCGTCACTCCCTCCGCCTGGAAGTTGATTCGCAACGACTGCTATGCCGATGCGGTGGAATTCGAACTCAAAGACGCCATTGCTCAGGGCGGACGGTTGAAGGGCTTGAACAAACCCTCCTCGATTTTCGAAAACCCCAAGCCGCCCGCCGTGCCAGACGGCGCGGAAATCCTCCTGCGCCCCTACATCCCCGGCGCCATCATCAACCGCCTGACCGCCGGACAAAGCGGATGGATTGCCGAACTGCGGCGTGTCACCATCCTCTTCATCAACCTGCCGGATATCAACCAGCACACCAAACTGGCGGAGGCGCAAAACCTGGCGCGTTTGATTCAGCGTTCGGTGTACCGCTACGAAGGCAGCATCAACAAAATCAGCGTGGACGACAAGGGCATCACCATCCTTGCCGCGCTGGGACTGCCTCCCTTCGCGCACGAAGACGACCCGGCGCGCGGCGTGCAGGCGGCGCTGATGATTCGCAAGGAACTCAACGGGCTGAAAGTACGCAGTTTCATCGGCATCACCACAGGGCGTATCTTCTGCGGCTCGATTGGCAGCGACTCGCGCCGCGAATATACCGCCATCGGCAATGCTGTCAACCTGGCGGCGCGGCTGATGGGAGCGGCGGTGCGGCAGGATGAGTTGATTGACAAAGTCGGCATCCCCATCCTGTGCGACCGTGTCACGTTCGAGGCGGCAAAGGAAGCGATCAAGTTCGAGCCGCTTCCGCCTCAACCTATCAAGGGGCGCGTCGAGCCGGTGGAAGTCTTCCATCCCGTTGAATTGAAAAAGAGCGTCATCCGCCCCAAGACGGAATTGATCGGGCGTCAGGAAGAGAAAGCGCTGTTGGCTGGCGCCTTACAGGGACTGGCGCGCGGCGAACAACATCAGACCCTCATTGTGCAGGGCGAGGCGGGCATTGGAAAATCGCGCCTGTTCGAAGACCTGGCGCGTCAGGCGGAAACCCTGCATGTGAATATGTTCATCGGCGGCGGCGACCCTATCGAGCGCACCAATTCCTATCACGCCTGGCGTCCCATTTTCTACCGCCTCTTCGCAATCGAAGACCTGACAGGCTCTGCGCTGGCGGAAGAATCGCGAAGCATCATCGAGAGCAAAGTGCTGGCAAAACTCCAGCAGATTGACCCCGACTTAGTCCGCTATTTTCCTCTCTTCGATGTCATTCTCCCAATGCACGTACCCGATAATAACCTGACCACTGCCATGGCGGGAGAAATCCGCAGCAGCAACATCCGCGAGGTGTTATCGCGCGTGCTTGCTCATGCCGCCCGGCAAGCCCCGCTCCTGATTGTGCTGGAGGATCTACACTGGTTCGACTCGGCATCCTGGACGCTGCTGGTGGACGTTCAGCAAAAAGTGCGTCCCCTGCTCCTCGCCTTGAACACGCGCCCCCTCTCGGACCCGCTGCCTGCTCAATTCAAACAACTCCTCGAACACCCGGAAACGCGCCTGCTCAAACTGGAGGCGATGATGCTCGACGATGTCGAGGCGCTCGTCTGTCAGCGGCTGGGAGTGAAATCCATCCCGCCGGCGATTGGACGCCTCATCCGCGAGAAGTCGGAAGGACATCCCTTCTTTGCCGAAGAACTGGCGTATGCCCTGCGCGATTCGGGGATCCTCGTCATCGAAGATCAGGAATGCAAGGTGGCTCCGCATTTCGACCGCTTCGAAGACCTGACCTTGCCCGACACCCTCCAAGCCGCCATCACCAACCGCATTGACAGCCTCGACCCCTCTCAGCAATTGACGCTCAAAGTCGCCAGCGTCATCGGGCGCATTTTTGCCCTGCGCGTACTCCAAGCAGTGCATCCCATCGAATCGGACCGGGCGCTGCTCCCCAATTACATGGAGGCGCTCACCCGCCTGAGCCTCACGCTGGTCGAATCGGACTCGCCCGACCTCTCGTACATCTTCAAACATGCCGTCACACAGGAAGTGGCATACAACCTGATGCTGTATTCCCAGCGCAGACAGTTGCATCAGGCAGTGGCGGAATGGATCGAGCAGAACCATGCCGACAACCTCGAGTCCTATTACACCCTGCTGGCGCATCACTGGTCGCAAGCCGCCGAAATGCCCGATGCGGCGCGGAATGAACGCATCATCGAGAAGGCGGTGACCTACCTCGAAAAGGCGGGCGAACAGGCAATGCAAAACTTTGCCAATGCCGAGGCGATTCAGTTCTACACCCATGCCCTGGAATGGGATGCAAAACTACCCAAGCCCGCCGCAAAGGAAGCCCTCCGCCGCTGGCAGATGCGCCGCGCGCGCTGGCACAGCCGGCTGGCGCTGGCTCACTACGGACTGGGCACCCTGCCTGCCTGCGATAAACACGTGCGCGAAGCCCTGCGCCTGCTGGAAAGCCCCGTCCCCGCTTCGCGTTTTCAGTTTGTGTTGGGGTTGTTCCCCCAGGTGCTCCGTCAGGTGTTTCATCGTTTCTTCCCTCAGCGGTATGTCGGTTCGGTAACGGGACAGGAACGCGAAAAGACCAGCGAGGTGGCGCGACTCTACGAACTGCTCGGACGCATCTACTTCTACTCCAACGAGAACCTGCCCATCATCTATACCGCCATCCGTTTTCTAAACGAAGCGGAAAGGGCAGGTACCTCTCCCGAACTGGCAACAGCCTATTCCAGCATGGCTGTCCTGGCTGGCTTCCTGCAACTGCACAAACTGGCGGAGACCTATGTGGAGCGCGGTCTGGCGGTTGCCGAGGATGTGAATCAAATCTCCAACCGCATTACCGTCAGCGTTGTGACCAGCGCCTATCTGCTTACAGTGGGCAAATGGGATGTGGTGCGTTCCAGAGTGGAAGAAGCCAAAGCCCTGTGCGAACGCATCGGCGATTACCGTCAGTGGGGCGACTGCATGGGCATGCTGGGCGAAAGCGCCTTCATCGCCGGCGACATGGCATACTCGATGCGCATCCAGAAGGAACTGCTCGCCGATGCCCGCCGGCGGCGGAGTCCACTGCATCAGTGTTGGGGACTGCTTGGGGTGGCAGTGAACAACCTGCGGCTGGGAGATGAGGCGGAAGCCATCCCCATGCTGGAGGAGGCTTTGGAAATCTTGGAAGAAACGCCCAATCTCTCCTCCTCCATCGAAACGACCGGTCAATTGGCGCTGGCATATTGGGCGGCTGGTCAGGAAGGCAGGGCGTTCGAATTTGCCAATCGCGCCTTGGAAATGGCAACGGGAATTTCCCCAACTGTCTACTCGATGGACGTGGGATACACCGCCATCGCGGATGTGTTCTTTGGGCTATGGGAACGTTCGCTTCAAACCCCGGACGGGAAAGCGGATGCCCTCCGATTCAAATACCTCGCCGAGAAATCGCTCAAACTCCTGCGCGCCTACAAGAATGTTTTCTCCATCGGTGAGCCACCCCTGCTGTATTATCGAGGCTGGTATGAGTGGCTGAATGGGAAGCGCCCGAACGCCGTCAAATTGTGGACGGAAGGTCTGGATTCGGCGCGGAAGTTCGGCGAGAGGTATGAAGAGGGATTGTTTCATCTGCGGCTGGGTGAGGCGCTTTCCAGCAGGGAACACCTCGAACAGGCGATCCGCATCTTCGCGGAGATGGACGCAATTCCCGTGCTGCGCCGGGCGCGCGAACTTGCCGATCAAAGGTAAGGTGGACTGCTTTGAGCTGTGAATCCTGCAGGTCAGCCGCACAGCACGACGGCGCTTGCAGGATGTTTTTTATCAACTCACCTTACGCAGTTACTTCGTAGCGCGACACATTGTCCCCGAATGGGGGTTTATGTCGCCTGAAAATGCGAGATAAATCTCGCACTACCGCGTAACATTAGTTACCAACTCAGTTCGGAGGAAACATGACCACGCTCATTACAAAGACAGCGGGAGATTCGATTCCGGGACCGGCGCCTCTGCTCGGACGCCTGCCCCTGCTTCTGCGCTTTGCCTTTCACCCGCTCGAAACGCTGGAAGACCTGCGCCGCCGCTATGGCAGCATGGTGCGGCTGGGGTTTGGAAAATATCCCGCTGTGGTGGTCTTCGACCCGGAATACAACCGTCAGGTGTTGCGCGACCCCGACTCGTTCTACGCCTATGAGATTGACCTTGTGCCGCTGAAATTTCCCGAAAACAGTTCGGTGCGGGCGGTGACGACCGGCATGCCCCTCATGAACGGTCCGCGCCACGACGACCACCGCTCAGCGCTGCTTCCCTATTTTCACCGCAAATTCGTCACGCGCTATCACGACGCCTGCGTGGAAGTGACTCTTCGCCGCACCGCCGCCTGGAAGATGGACGCCGTGCTGGACATGCGCGCCGAGATGGAACGCCTTGCCATGTGGCTGGGGACGGTTCCCGTCTTGGGGCTCGACCCGGAGAAAGAGGGCGAAGCCATCGGCAGGCAGTTGGAGCGCACCATGAAGACGCTTTTCAATCCGTTTGCGCTTCTGTTCCCTTATGATATTCCGGGTCTGCCCTTTCATGCGCTGATGAAACATGCCGCCGAAATGGAACGCGTCGTGCGCGAGGTCATCGCCCGCAAAAAAGCGGAGGGACTCAACGACAGCGATATTCTCTCGGTCCTGATTCAAATGCACGAAGAGGACCCTGCGCGGATGAGCGAAGAAGAACTCATCGGTCACACCACCACCATGTTCCGCGGCGGTTACAATCCCAACGGCATGGCGCTCTATTGGACGATCTTTCTGCTCAGCCAGCATCCTGCTGCCTTGCAAAAGGTTCTCGATGAACTGGATCAGGCAATGGGCGGGAAAGACCCGACGCCCGAAGCCGTCGAAAAACTGCCCTGGCTGGAGGGCGCCATTCGGGAGACCATGCGCCTCTTCCCCGCCGGCACCTGGACCGGACGCCTCGCCATGCGCGACTTCGAACTGGGCGGACATCCGCTCCCCAAAGGCACGTGGATTGTGATGAGCCCTTACGTGGTGCACCGCACCGCTGAAATCTTCCCTGAGCCTTACCGCTTCAAACCGGAACGTTGGCTGACCGAATACCATTCCGCCTACGAGTTCATGCCGTTCTCCGCGGGACCCCGCTACTGCATCGGCACTTCGCTGGGGATGATGCAGTTGAAGATCGCCCTCGCGATTCTGCTCCAGCGCTTTTCGTTCATGCTCCAGCCGGGCGCACGCGTGGACTGCACCGGGCTGAACTCCATCCGCCCGAAGAACGGACTGCCCATGCTCGTCCGCGAACGCGATGGCGTCCCTGCGCCTGTGCCCTTCAAGGGCAACATTCACAAGATGGTGCAATTTGATTGAGGGATAAGGCGCTGCCCGACAAATATCACTGCCGGCAGGTGACGATTCAGACGGGGCAAAATGGCGCGAAAAGGCTATACTCAACAGGTCACGAACCGGCAGCAGCGACTTCGTTCGTGAAATGCCAATAATTCAACCCGAAGGAGTTGGTAATGAAACATTTTCTTGCAGTTTCAGATTTATCTTCAGCGGAAGTGCAGGATTTACTCGACCTGGCTGTCAAGTTGAAGGAGGAATATTTCAAGAAGGGCAACCCGCCTTATTTCAAGGGCAAGGTGCTGGGGATGATTTTTCAAAAACCCAGCCTGCGGACGCGCGTTTCCTTTGATATGGCAATGCGTCACTGCGGCGGCGACGCCCTCTATCTCTCGCCAAACGAAATCGGGCTCGGCAAACGCGAAGCCATTTCGGATATTGCCCGCGTGATGTCGGGATATGTCCATGCCCTGATGGCGCGGGTGTTCGACCATGCTCACGTTTTGGAACTGGCGAAATGGTCCGAAATTCCCGTCATCAACGGCTTGAGCGATTACAATCATCCCTGCCAGGCAATGGCAGATGCGCTCACCATTCAGGAACGCTTCGGCAGGGGGAAGGGCTTGAACGTCACTTTCGTCGGCGACGGGAATAACGTGGCGGTTTCGCTCATGCACGTCGCGGCGAAACTGGGCTGGAACTTTACGATTGCCAATCCCGAAGGCTACGACCTCGCCCCCAGAGCCGTTGAAATTGCCCGCGAGATTGCCAAAGAGACGGGCAGTAAACTGACCTTCCTGCGCGACCCGCACGAAGCGGTGAAAGGCGCGCACGTCATCTACACCGATACCTGGACTTCGATGGGGCAGGAAGAAGAAGCCGCCAAACGCGAGAAGGTCTTTCCGCCGTATCAGGTCAACGCTCAATTGGTGAGCGAAGCGGATAAGGACGTCATCGTCATGCACTGTTTGCCGGCGCACCGCAATCAGGAGTTGACCGACGAAGTGGCGGACGGTCCGCATTCGGTCATCTTCCCGCAGGCGCACAACCGCCTCCACGCGCAAAAGGCGATTCTCGCGCGCCTCTTTGGAGTTATGTAACCCCTTTGGCAATATGCAGTACACAATCTGTACTGTGTAACTACACAATCATCTTATTTGGAGTGTTCATGAATACAAAAGACTTTATTGCATTGGAAGAACAATACGGAGCGCACAACTACCATCCGCTCGATGTGGTTATCGAACGGGCGGAGGGGGTGTGGGTGTACGATGTGGAGGGGAAGAGGTATCTCGACTGCCTCTCCTCCTATTCGGCGGTCAATCAGGGACACGTTCACCCGCAGATTCTCGCGGCTTTGCTCGAACAGGCGAAGCGGGTCACGCTGACCTCCCGCGCCTTCCGCAATGATCAGCTGCCGCTGCTTTACAAGGAACTTTCCGACATGACCGGCTACGAGATGTCTCTGCCGATGAACAGTGGGGCAGAAGCGGTCGAGACGGCGGTCAAACTGGCGCGCAAGTGGGCGTATCAGGTCAAGGGTGTGCCGCGTCATCGGGCAGAAATCATCGTGGCGGAAGGCAACTTCCACGGGCGGACGGTCACCATCATCTCGTTTTCCACCGAGCCTTCCTACCGCAATGATTTCGGTCCGTTCACGCCCGGCTTTGTGGTTGTAAAGTATGGCGACGCCGAAGCAATTGAAAAGGCGATCACTCCCAACACGGCGGCGGTGCTGCTCGAGCCGATTCAAGGCGAAGCGGGAGTCATCGTCCCGCCGGCGGGATATTTGAAACAGGTAGCGGAGATTTGCAAGCGCAACAACGTGCTTTTCATCGCGGATGAGATTCAAACGGGTCTGGCGCGGACGGGGAAACTATTCGCCTCGCATCATGAAGATGTCCGCCCCGATGTGATGATCGTGGGCAAGGCATTGAGCGGGGGCTTTTACCCGGTCTCGGCGGTGCTGGCAGACCGGGAGATTCTCGGCTTGTTCCAGCCCGGCGAGCATGGCTCCACCTTCGGCGGGAATCCGCTGGGGGCGGCGGTGGCGCGTGCGGCGTTGAGGGTGATCCGCGAGGAAAAACTGGCGGAACGCGCCCAGCAGTTGGGCAATTACTTCATGGAGCAGTTGGCGGAGATTCCCAGCCCGCACGTGAAGGAAGTGCGCGGAAAGGGCTTGCTGATTGGCGTGGAATTGAAGCCGGAGGCGGGAGGCGCGCGCCGCTTCTGTGAAGCGCTGCAGACCAAGGGCATCCTTGCCAAAGAGACACACGAACACGTCATCCGTTTTGCCCCCCCGCTGGTCATTGACAAGGAGACCATTGACTGGGCGCTGCCGTCCATTCGTGAAGTATTGAATATGAAATCTTAGGAGTTCACCTTACGCAGTTTTCTCGTAGCGCGACATTTATGTCGCCTGAAAAAGCAAGATAAATCTCGCGCCACTGCGTAAGGTGAGTTAGGAGGTAGTACATGAACATAGGCATTCCGAAAGAAAGGCGTCCCTTCGAGTTTCGGGTGGGGTTGTCGCCGGCTGGGGTGGCGATTCTGACTCAGAAGGGGCACCAGGTTTACGTCGAGCATGAAGCGGGCGTAGGCGCAGGCTTCAGCGATTTGGAGTACGAAAAGGCGGGAGCGCGTCTCGTCTATTCGGCGGATGAAGTCTTCGGGCGCGCCGATTTGTTGCTCAAGGTCGCCCGTCCCACCAAGGAAGAAATCGAGTGGCAGCGCGCCGGCACGACGATTGCCGGGCTGCTGCATCTCGCCTCCACCCAGCGCGACAAGATTGACCTGCTGCTGGAAAAGAAGATTACCTCGGTGGCGTATGAGCAGATTCAACTGGCGGATAACTCCTTGCCGGTTCTGCGCCCCTTCAGCGAGATTGGCGGGAGCATGTGCGCCACGATTGCGGCACGCTTCCTGCAAAACAACCGCGGCGGCAAGGGGATTTTGCTGGGCGGCGTGCCTGGCGTGCCGCCCGCCGAAGTGGTGATTTTGGGCAGCGGTGTGGTGGCAACGTATGCCACCCGTGCCTTTCTGGGACTGGGCGCGCATGTGACCGTGATTAGCAATGACCTGACAGGTTTGCAGCGTCTGCATGAAGGCTACCCCGGCATCGTCACCATGATGTCCTCCGAGCGCAACATCGAAAAGGCGACTGCCTTTGCCGATGTGGTGGTGGGCGCCGTGCTGGTGCCGGGTCAACGTGCGCCCATTTTGGTCACCCGCAAGATGGTACAGAACATGAAGCCGCGTTCGGTCATCATTGACGTGAGCATTGACCAGGGCGGTTGTTTCGAGACTTCGCGCCCCACCACCCACGAACTGCCCGTGTACGTGGAGGAGGGCGTCACTCATTATTGCGTGCCAAACATGCCCAGCGTGGTGGCGCGCACCGCCACACATGCCTTTGTCAACGCCGCCATGCCCTACATCATCGAAATCGCCGATAAGGGCGTGGAAGCCGCCGCCTCCGCCAACCCGGCGTTGGAAAAGGCAATCAACACCCATCAGGGCAAATTGGTGCATTTGAAGATTTTCGAGGAGGCGGCGTATGGACTGGACTAGCATTTATCAGGCGCGCATTACCACCCCGCAGGAAGCCGTGCGCGCCGCCATCAAATCGGGGAACCGCGTCTTCCTGACCGGCAACGTCTCGGTGCCTCAAAAGATACTCGCCGCTCTGGTCGAATACGCCCCTCACCTCAAGGATGTGGAAATCTGCCAGGCGTTGACGATTGGCTCCGCCGATTACGTCAAACCCGAAATGGAAGGGCATCTGCGCGTCAACACCATGTTCATCAGCCACAACGTCCGCAAGGCGGTGCATGAGGGACGCGCAGATTTCACCCCCGTCCTGCTTTCGGAGTTTCCGCTGTTGTTCAAGCGCGGCTACCTCCCGTTGGATGTGGCAATCATTCACGTCTCCCTGCCCGACGAGCATGGCTTCTGCAGCCTGGGCGTGGAAGTGGGGCTGACCAAGTCGCCGGCCGAATCAGCCAAGGTCATCATCGCCGAAGTCAACCAGCAGATGCCGCGCACGCTGGGCGATTCCTTCATCCACGTCAGCCGCCTCAACTACATTGTCCCGGTGGATTATCCCATTGTCGAAATGCCCATGAGCGAAGAGGGCAACTCCGAAATCGTGGAGCGCATCGCCGGCTTCATTGCCGAACTCATCCCCGACGGCGCGACCATGCAGTTGGGCATTGGCGCCATCCCCGACGCCGTGCTCAAATATCTGAAGGACAAAAAAGACCTCGGCGTGCACTCCGAACTGTTCTCCGACGGCGTGATAGATTTGGTCAACGCCGGCGTGCTCACCAACGCCCGCAAGACCCTGCACCCCGGCAAAATCATCGCCGGTTTCATGCTCGGCACCAAACGGCTCTACGACTGGTCGGACGACAATCCCATGATCGAGTTCCACCGCACCGAATACGTCAACGACCCGTTCATCATCGCCCAGAACGAGCGCATGGTTGCCATCAACTCCGCCATCGAGGTGGACCTGACCGGTCAGGTTTGCGCCGACAGCATCGGACCCAAACTTTACAGCGGCGTAGGCGGACAGTTAGACTTTATCTACGGCGCCTCCCGCTCCAAAGGCGGCGTCCCCATCATCGCCCTGCCCAGCACCACCACGCTGAAGGACGGAACGCCGGTCACCCGCATCGCCGCCATGCTCAAGCAGGGCGCCGGCGTGGTCACCACCCGCAACCATGTGCGCTATGTTGTCACCGAATACGGTGTCGCCGATCTCTACGGCAAGACCATCCGCCAGCGCGCGCAGCAACTCATCAACATTGCCCATCCCGATTTCCGCGCCGACCTCGAAAAGCAGGCAAAGGAACTGCATTACCTGTAACCCGCCTTACGCCTGAAAACGCGAGATTTATCTCGCGTTTTCAGGCGATATAGCGGCACGAGTAAACTGCGTAACATTAACTTTCGAGCAGAACTCACCGCAGGGAATGGTGTTATCACCCTGCGGTGAGTATAATTTTTTATAGGAAACGCACATGAACCGCAAAGCCAAAATCGTCGCCACCATCGGTCCTGCCAGCCAGGACGAAGCCGTGCTCGAACGCCTCATCGAAGCCGGCATGAACGTCGCCCGCATGAACTTCTCGCACGGCACCCATCAACAACATGCCGAGCGCATCTCCCGCATTCGCCAGGTCTCCGCCAGGCTTGGCAAAGCAGTCGGCATCCTCCAGGATTTGCAAGGACCCAAAATCCGCGTAGGCGCATTGGACGCCCCCATTCAACTGACCGAGGGAGAACACGTCATCCTCTACGTTAGCGGGACGACGCCCACCGGCAACGGCGAAAAGAAAATCCCGGTGGACTTCCGCCAACTGTTCGATTCCGTGCGGACCTCCGACCGCCTCCTGCTCGACGACGGACGCCTCGCCCTCGAAGTCGTCTCGGTCAAAGACCGCCACCAACTCACCGCCAAGGTCATCGTCGGCGGACCGCTCTCCTCGCACAAAGGCATCAACCTGCCCGGCGTCCGCCTGCGCATCTCCGGCTTCACCGAAAAAGACGAGGCTGACCTGGCGTTTGGCATCGAAAACGATGTGGACGCCGTCGCCATTTCCTTTGTCCGCACGGTGGACGATGTCAAAAAGGTGCGCTACGCCATGGAGCGCTTCTCCAAAGGCGGGCGCATGCCCATGCTGATTGCCAAACTCGAAAAACCCGAAGCGCTCGACAACCTCGACGCCATCCTCGACAACGTGGACGGCGTGATGGTAGCGCGCGGCGACCTCGGCGTGGAACTGCCCCCTGAGCGCGTCCCTGCCCTGCAAAAGCACATCATCCGCACTGCCAACGCGCGCGCCAAACTGGTCATCACCGCCACCCAAATGCTCGAATCCATGATTACCAATCCGCTCCCCACCCGCGCCGAAGCCTCCGACGTTGCCAACGCCATCTTCGACGGCACCGACGCGGTCATGCTCTCCGCCGAAACCGCCTCCGGGAAATATCCCGTCGAAGCGGTGCAGATGATGGATCGCATCGTGCGGGAGGCGGAGGCGCACTTCTTCGAATGGGGAACAGAGCAAACCGTGCAGGGCTTCGAACAGAGCGATGCGGCTTCGATGGCGCGCGCCGCCCAGGCGCTGGCAAACGACAAAAACGTCAAAGCCGTGGCGTGCTTCACCACACAAGGACGCACCGCCTGGCTCATGTCCAAAATCCGCCCGCGCGTGCCAATCATGGCATTTACCCCCGACCCCAAAACCTACACCCGCATGGCGTTCATGTGGGGTGTGCGCCCCCAACAGGTGCAGTTTGCCTCATCACTCGAAGAAATGCTCGATCATGTGGACACTGCCCTCATGCGTTCCGACGTCGTCCAGCCGGGCGACCAAGTGGTGCTGATTTGCGGATTCCCGGTTGGAGCCGTCCGCCCGCCGAACATGGCGTTACTGCACACGGTGGGGGAGGTGTGACCTTCCCCCGCCTCACACCCGGACCCTTTGCCTGAGCGCCAGAAAATCGAGCGCTTCCACCCTCCAGCCTTTTCCTGCTTCCGGCACACTCCTGCCGTACAACCGCTCCCACTCCCCGCCTGCCCCCAGCGCCTCCGCCGAAATCGTCTGCGGGCTCTCCGAGAAGTTTGCCAGCACGGCAATTCTCTCTTCTGCCCCTTCCCGCAAAAAGCCAAGCACATGGTCGCTGCCTGTCGGAATGACCTTGAGTGGACCGCACGAAAAAGCGTGGTGTGACTTGCGCAGGCGAATCAAATCCTGCAAGCCCTGAAAGACGCGCCCCTCGATGGTGGAGGGGTCGTTTCTTTTGGCATATCTGTCCCAGTCCGCTTTGGGGCGGTGAACCCAGCGGCTGTCGTTTTGATGGGCGGGATCTTCACGGTAACTGTAATCGTTGAGCGTGCCGATTTCGTCGCCCAGATAGAGCAGGGGAATGCCTCCGGCGGTGAGAATGACCCCGTGAATGAGCAGAATGCGGCGGATGGCAAATTCAACCTGCTCAGGTCCCTCCTCGGTCAATGCCTTCTCCAGCCCTGCCAGCGAGGCGCAGGTGCCGCTGATTCGGCAGTCGCCGGTTTTGGGGTTTTCCTGAAAAGGAAGCCCGCGCGCGAAACTGCCGGGAAACCTGCCGCGATAGAACTCGTTGAGAAAGTTGCGATGGTCTGATGGATTGATGCCCAGCACGGCGGCGTCCTCGTCGGAGAACGTCCAGCCGATGTCATCGTGGACGCGCACGTAGTTGACCCACGCCGTCTGCGGGTGGATTTGGAAACGCTCTGCCAAGGCTTTCGAGAGCAGGCGCACTTTACGCGTCGCCAGCGAGTTCCACAGCAGCGCCATGAGGAGAGGATTGTAGGAAATCTGACATTCTTCTGGGTCAATGTACTTGACCACGTCATCCGGGTGGACGATGGCTTCCGACTTGAAGATGAGGCTGGGAGCGGCAATGCGCGCCGCGGCGTTGAATGCGCGGATAAGGGTATGCGCCTTGGGCAGGTTCTCGCAATTGGTGCCTATCTCCTTCCAAATGAAGGCGACGGCGTCGAGGCGGATGACCTCCACACCCTGATTGGCGAGGAAGAGCATTTCCTCCACCATGCGGTTGAAGACAGCCGGGTTGTCGTAATTCAAATCCCATTGATATTTGTGGAAAGTCGTCCAGACCCAATAACAACCCTCATCCCCAGCCCCTCTCCCTTTAAGGGAGAGAGGTGAGAACGCGCCGGGGTGTTCGTCGGGAAAGATTTCCCGGAGATTCCGCTCGTAGAGGTCGGGCAGGCTGCGGTCGGGGAAGATGCGGTAGTAGTCCTGATATTCCTCGTCGCCGGCGCGGGCTTTTTGCGCCCATGCATGTTCGTCGGAAGTGTGGTTGAAGACCAGGTCCGCCGCCAGGCTGATGCCCGCCTGACGCAGTTCGCGCGCCAGCGAGGCGAGTTGTTCCATCGTGCCGAGCGAGGGAGCAACTTTGCGGTAGTCGCTCACGGCGTAGCCGCCGTCGTTTTCGCCGGCGGGCGAATCGTAGAAGGGCATGATGTGCAGGTAGGTGAGACCAAGTTCCTTGAAGTAGGGGATTTTTGCACGCAGCCCTTCGAGACTGCCTGCGAACAAATCCACATAGCAGACGCCGCCGAGCATGGTATGCGACTGGAACCAGAGCGGGTCGCGTTCGCGCTGGCGGTCGAGTTCGCGCAGGTCGGCGGGGCGGTCAAACCAGGCGTGGGCGAGGCTTGTCAGCAAATCTTCGGCGTGGAAGAAGTAATCGTAGCGGTCGCCGTAGAGTTCGAGGTGGAGGCGGAAGAGAGGCGCGAAATGTTTCTCCAATCGCATCTTGAATTCCTGCCAACCTTGCGCGTCATTTTCGATCTGCGGTTTGAATTTCTCCTCCACCCGCGGCAGCAGGCGGGCAAGGGTGCGTTTTGCTTCGCGTTCGGATTGGATGGCGTTAGACATACGTGAGGTTTACGTGTAGTTTGTCCCATCGGCGTTAGAGAACGCCGGCTGTGCTGGAATTTCTATTGAATAAGAAGCCAGCGGTATTGGAAGGGCGCAAGGGTGAGCGCGCCGGCAGCGGTGTGTTCGCCTATCAATATGTCCCTTCCATCGCAGGCTATCTTGGCTGCCGCCGTCTGCTCAGAAAGGTTGTTGAGAATAAGCAGTTTTTCATTGTTGTAGGTTCGTTGGTATGCGGCGACGGCGTTTGTTCCCGCATCTATCCAAGTGAAACTGCCCCGCCCGAAGGCACGATATTTCTTCCGAACCGCAATCATGTTTTGGATGGTATGCCATAGCGAACCCTGCTCCCGCATCTGCGCCTCGACGTTGACCCGCGCCGGTCCGAAGACTTCATCTTCGATCAATGGGCTGTACCAGACCTCCGGCGGCGCTTCGGAGAACCCGGCGCCTGGTCGAGCGTCCCATTGCATTGGGGTGCGGACGCCGTTGCGGTCGTGAAGCCAGATGTTATCTCCCATGCCGATTTCGTCGCCATAGTAGATGATGGGCGAGCCGGGCAGGGTGAAGAGCAGCGAATATGCCAGTTCGATCTTTCGGCGGTCATTATCGAGCAGGGGTGCCAGGCGGCGGCGGATGCCGAGGTTGAGTTTCATGCGCGGTTCGGGCGCGTACTCGCGCCACATCCACTGGCGTTCTTCCTCGGTGACCATTTCGAGGGTCAGTTCATCATGGTTGCGGAGGAAGATGCACCACTGGCAATTTTCGGGGATGGGCGGGGTGCGGTTGAGGATGGCGACCATGTCGTTCACCCCTCCCTTTTTCAATGCCATGAAGATGCGCGGCATGATGGGGAAGTGGAAGCCCATGTGAAATTCGTCGCCGTCGCCGAAGTAGAGCCGCACATCCTCGGGCCACTGGTTTGCCTCGCATAACAGGATGCGTCCCGGATAATGAGCATCCATGAAGGCGCGCAGTCTCTTCAGGTAGGCATGGGTTTCGGGCAGGTTTTCGCAGTTGGTGCCTTCGCGCTCGAAGAGGTAGGGGACGGCGTCGGCGCGGAAGCCGTCAATGCCGAGGTCGAGCCAGAAGCGCGCCACGTTGATCATTTCCTCCTGCACGGCGGGATTGTCGTAGTTCAGGTCGGGCTGGCTGGCGTAGAAGCGGTGCCAGTAGTATTGCCCGGCTTGTTCGTCCCAGGTCCAGTTGGATGGTTCGGTATCGAGGAAGATGATGCGGGCGTCCTTGTATTTTTGGTCGGTGTCGCTCCAGACGTAGTAGTTGCGGTAGGGGGAGTTGCGGTCGGCGCGGGCGGCTTGGAACCAGGGATGCTGATCGGAGGTGTGATTCAGCACGAGGTCCATGATGATGCGGATGCCGCGCTGGTGCGCCTCGTGGAGGAGCGTTTTGAAATCTTCCAGCGTGCCGAAGGTCTCGGCGATGTTGTAGAAGTCGGAGATGTCGTAGCCGTCATCCTTGAGCGGGGAGGGGTAAATGGGCATCAGCCAGAGGCAGTCCACGCCGAGACGCTGGAGGTAGTCGAGTTTTTGGGTCAGCCCGCGCAGATCGCCGTGACCGTCGCGATTGCTGTCGCGGAAGGCGCGTACATACACTTGATAGAAGACGGCGTCTTTATACCAAAGAGATAAATTGTCCATGTTGTTGTGTTGAGGGTGGTTATGAAGTTGAGTGTCTTGCCGCGTACCGTAATAACAGGACGAGGGTCAAGCCGGTCCATGCACCGGGCAGTGCGCCGGAGGTGAGGAAGCCCGGCAGGAGATGCAAGCCGGTGGTCCAGCCGATGACGCTCATCACGATCCACCAGCCCGCCCAGCGCACCTCCTTCTTGAGGATGAGCCATTGCGGAATGCCGACGGAGAGTCCCAGGAAGGGACCGAGCGGCACGTCGAACTGTGCGAAAAATAGGATGGCGAGCAGGAGGTAGCCGCCGATCCAGCCGGCAGCGCTGAAAACACCCCAGCGCCAAGCGTTGTGGATGCGTCCGTGCAAGACCGCCCATTGCAGCGCGGCGATGGCGGCTCCGGCGCTGACGATGGAAATACCGCTGTAGAGGATGTTCCCAAGCACCCAGCCAGCGGTGGACGCCATGATCCAGTAAAACCAGAGCGCCCAGTCCATCGAAGCCGATTATCCTTTCACCGAGCCTGCCAGCAAGCCGCGCACGAAGAAGCGTTGTAATCCAAAGAAGACCGCCAGCGGGAGAATCATGGAAACGAACGCGCCGGCAGTGAGCAAGTGCCAGTCCTGTCCGCGCGCGCCGACGATTGCCGCCATGCGCTGGGTGACCAGTTCGAACTCAGGGTTGCCGCCCAAAAAGATCAGCGCCACCAGATAATCATTCCAGACCCACAGGAATTGGAAGATGGCGAAGGAAGCGAGGGCTGGCAGAGAGAGGGGCAGGATGAGGCGGGTGAAAACGGTGAAATGAGAAGCGCCGTCAATGAACGCCGATTCGAGAATGTCGCGCGGCAGGGAACTGATGTAGTTGTAGAGCAGGTAGGTCGCCAGCGCCAGCCCAAAGCCGGTGTGCGCCAGCCAGATTGCCAGAAAAGTTCCGTTCAGGTTCAATGCCCGATAGTCGCGCAGAATCGGTACGAGGGCGATTTGAAGCGGTACGACCAGAAGCGCCACGACCATGATGAAGAGGGTGCGCCGGCCGGGAAAGTTCATCCAGGCGAAGGCATAGGCGGCAAAGGCGGCAATCAAAATGGGGATGACAGTGGATGGAACGGTGACTGCCAGGCTGTTCAGGAACGCGCCCGCCATGTTGTCGCCGGGGACGACCTCGACCGTGCCGTCGGGCCGTGTGAATTCAAAGTTTTGACCGCCGAGGACTTGCCGGTAATTATCGAGGGTGAAGTTCCATGAAACGGTCCACACCTTCTCTTGGACTTGTATCCGTCCGATGCGTTTATTCCCCACCCAAATCAGACGTTCTCCCTCAGGGGTGGTGAGCCCCGCGCGGAATTGGTCGAAAGTTCCGCTGACGCCTTCCACTTCCATCACGCCATCGGGGTTCAGTCCGGCGGCAACGGGGTCAATTTCGCGGGTGACCTTCCATTCACGGTGGGGAAACACGTTCCACCAGCCGGAGACGGCAATGTCGTTGCGGTTGCGGAACGAGGAGATGAAGATACCCAGGGTTGGAACGGTCCACAGGATGACGAGCAGAAGAAGCGTACCGTTGACGAAGAGACTGCCGAGCAGTTTTTGTCGTTTTCCGCTTTTCATTAGAACGCCTCCCGTTCCCTGAACTGTTTCAGGTTGTAATACATCACCGGTATGACCGCAATCAGCAGGACAATGGCAATGGCGGCGCCAAAGCCGGAATTACGGTTGGTAAACGCCTGACGATAGAACTGGGTGGCAATCACATGTGTGCCGAATTGACCGCCTGTCATTACCCAGACCACGTCGAAGATTTTCAACGTGAAGATGACGATCGTCGTCCAGACCGAGATGATGGTGCCGCGAATGGACGGTATCATGATTTTGAAGAAAATCTGGAACTCGTTTGCCCCGTCAATGCGGCTGGCTTCCAGGATTTCCTCGGGGATGCCCTTCAGCGCGGCGGAGAAAAGCACCATGGCATAGCCGGCTTGCAGCCAGATGACAATGACAATCAGGAAAAGGTTGTTCCAGGGGGAAATTGCCACCCATTGGGGCCAGGCTTGCGGCTGTCCACCCAGGCTGGTAACAATGGCGTTCAGCAAACCGACCTGTGGTTGACCGGCGGGACGGTATTCGTAGATGAAATTCCAGATGATGCTGGCGCCCACAAAGGAAATTGCCATGGGCAGGAAGATGAGTGATTTTGCCGCATTTTCGATACGGCTGCGGTCTGCCAGCACTGCAATGACCAGCCCGAAGATGACTGAAAACGTACTGCCGAAGATGATCCACAGCAAATTATTGCGGAATGCCTCCCGCATCAGGCTCTCGGTGAAGACTGCCGCATAGTTGCTCAAGCCGACGAAGGAGTCGCTGGTCAGTTGCTGGAACAGGTTGAGTCCCTCAGGCGGACCGTTGCGGTCGAACAGGCTGATCCAGAAGGTGCGCAGGGTGGGGATGGCAAGATACCAGGCAAGGATTGCCATGGCAGGTCCCACAAACACAAAAGGCAGCAGGCGGCTTTTCCACGCATCCGACAGTCTTTCGACGAGGTCGTTGAATACCCAATACAGGGCAGCCACGCCTCCAACTCCCCACACGATGGCGACCAGGGCGATGACGCCGCGCGGCGCGTTGCTATCGCGCAGAAAGATGAACCCCAAGTAAAGCACGTAAAAGGCAATGAGCGGAATGCCCACTGCCAGCGCAACGCGCCCAAGCAGTGAGACGAGACCGGCTCCCAGCGACAGTTTTTGTTGGCTTATCTCTTTCGTGGATGCCATAGCCTGCTCCTTTGGGTGGTGCAAGTCTAAAAACTTGCGCTACAAGAATGGCTTCAACAAAGTATTTTATAAGGGTGGACGGCGTTCGCCGTCCACCCTGACTGTGTGTGCTATCGTGGGATGTTACTTCTTGGGCCAGGTGGCGTCAATTGCCTTCATGGCGGTATCCAGGTCTTCCGAGCCAGCCACATAACTGGTAATGTGCTCCCAGAACGAGCCTGCGCCGACCTCACCCGGCATCAGGTCCGAACCGTCGAAGCGGAAACTGGTTGCCTGGGCGACGAGTTCGGCAATGCCGCGTTCCAATTCTACACCATACATATCCGGTGTCGCGGTCTGATGCGCCGCCAGCGCGCCGCCGCCTTCGAGCCAGCCGCTCGCCGATTGCGGAACGGTGAAGTATTCCATCAGCGCGCGCACTTCGGGACGGTCATTGAACATCACCATCACGTCGCCTGCCACAAGGAACGGCTTGCCGTAGGCGGGATCCACCGGCGGCAGGTAGAAGAAGCCATAGTCCACGCCAGCCACTTTGCCTTCGGGGAAGAAGCCGGTGATGAAGTTGCCCTGTTTGTGCATCCAGCACTGAGGCGGATCCTGGAACATGGGCGCTGGCGCATCGCCGAAGAAGGTGGAGACGATGGATGAACGCCCGCCGAACACGTAGGCGTCATTGAACCAGATTTCGCTCCAGGTTTCGATGGCTTTCTTCACTTCGGGAGAGTCGAAGGGCAGTTCGCCTGCCACCCACTTGTCGTAGTTCTCCAGCGAAGTGGTGCGGAGCATCATTTCCTCGGTCCAGTCGGTGGCGGGCCAGCCGGTGGCAGCGCCGGACTCGATGCCGATACACCAGGCAGTGTCACCGTCATCGGCGATTTGCTGGGTCAGCGCAAGCAGTTCTTCCCAAGTTTCGGGGATTTTGTAGCCGGCGGCATCCCAGGCTTTCTTCGGGTACCAGACCAGGCTCTTGCCGTTGAAGCGGTGGAACACGCCCGCTTCCACGCCGTTGATGGTTGCCATGTCGCGCCAGCTCTGATTGTATTGGCGGCTCAGCCACTCTTCCGACATGAACGAGCGGACATCCACCACCTTGCCAGCCGCGACGTATTGCGCCGCTTTGCCCGGTTGCGGGAAGTCGGCAATATCGGGGGCGTCGCCGGCATCCACGCGTACCGAAATGGTGGCTTCGAATTCTTTGTTGCCGATGTAGTTGACGTCAATGCCGGTCAACTCTTCGAACTTGGCGACCGATTTCGCCATCTTGACGCCGTCGGGGTCGTTGCCTTCGAATGCGCCATCTACGGTGACGGTCGTGCCTTTATAGGTTCCCTTCAGCGCCTCTTCGAGCGCGCCGCCGGGCATGACATCGAAGCCGACATCGGGCACGGCGGTCGGTTCAGCCGGTGGGGAGGTGGGTTCCGCTGTGGTGGTGGCTTTTCCGCCGCATGCCGCCAGCACCATGGCAGCCATTACGAACAGGCTGAACAAGGTCAATGTGAAACGTGACTTATTCATATTCTCCTCTTTCATTGGGTTAAATTGGGGGTAAAGTAAATGGATTGACTGATGGTATCTTGAAAACGCACCTCCTTTACAAAGTTCAGCAGACATCATTGAATCGCCTTGCACGATTTGCGAACAATGAGTTCCGTTTCCAAAATGACATGATTATTTTCCCAGCCTTCTTTCCCTTGAATCAAATTCAACAGCAAAGTGCATGCCTGTTGAGCAAGCGCCTCGGCGGGAAGCCGTATGGTGGTGAGCGGCGGGTCGGAGTACATTGCCCAGGGAATGTCGTCGAAGCCCACCAGCGAAATGTCATCCGGGACGCGCAAATTCGCTTCCCGCAGGGCGGCTTTCGCGCCGATTGCCACGTTGTCACTGGCAACGAACGCCGCCGTGAACCGCTCACCGCTTTCCAGCAGTGACTTCATACAACGATAGCCGCTTTCCGGGTCGAAATCGGCGAAACACACCAGCCGTTCATTGACCGGCGCGCCTGCCTTTGCCATCGCATTCCGAAATCCCTGCACCCGTTCCGGCGCGGCGGTGTATTCCGGCGGCGCGTTCGAGATGCAGGCAATTTCACGATGTCCGAGTTCAAGGAGATACGAAACCGCCTTCTCTGCCGCCTGAACGTTATCCACATCTACAAAGGGGAGCATTGACCCCGCCACGCTTCCCATCAGAACCGTCGGGATGTCTGCGCTTTCGAGCGCCTTGATGGCTTTATCGTCCAGGCGGGGAGTGGAAAGGATCATCCCGTCAATCCGCTTGGCGCGCGCCAGTTCGAAATAAGCCGACTCCTGATGCTCGGTCTCCACCCAATCAATCAGCGTGCGGATATTGTGTTGTTTGGCGGTAGTTAAAAGCCCGCTGATGATTTTGGGAAGAAACGCGTCGGTGGCGATGTGGTGATGAGTGCGCGTCAAAACCAGACCGATTGCCTTGGTGCGCCGGCTGACGAGCGCCTGCGCCATGGCATCGGGGACATATCCCAGTTCGTTTGCCGCTCGAATGACCTTTTGGCGCGTTTCCGGACTGATTTGAATCCCTTGAACATTGTTTAGTACAAGGGAAACGGTGGTGCGGGAAACGCCAGCCACTTTTGCCACGTCGCGGCTTGTCACACGTTTGCGCTGCAAAGCGGGTCCTTTCATGCTAACACGTGTTACTAACTCGTGTTAGTAGTGTAGCATTTTTCAGGCATATTTGTCAATCTCCCCAAAAAATTTTAAGCCGATCCTGTGCTTGAAATAACCAGCCCCGCGCCGATGAGCAAACCGCCCAGCAGGAACATGGGGGTGATGTGTTCCCCCAAAAACAGCCAGCCGAGCAGTGCGCCGACCACCGGCTGGGCAAAAAAGGTCAACGAAGCCGCTGCGGCGGGGAGGGTGGCGAAAGCATAATTCCACAGGAACATCGCCAGGGCGGTGGAAATGATCCCCAAAAACAAAATCCCGCCAATGACGCCGACGGTGATTTCGCCAATCCCTTGGCGGTTGACCTCGAAAGCGCCCAACAGCACGCTCGATGGAATGCCCCCCGCCAGCATCACTGCGCTGGAAGCGACCAAATCGGCAGACTGCGCCACCTTCCTCACCAGCACCGAATACAGCGCCCACGTCAGCGCGGCGGCAAGCAGACTCAGATTGCCCAAGAACAGCGAGGACGAAAGATCCGCGCTGCGCGGGTCAATCACCGCCGCCACCCCCAGCGTCGAAACCGCCAATGCAACAATGCCGCGCCAAGTTGCCCTCTCGCCCAGCAGGTACGGTGCAAACAACAGGACAAACGCCGGCGTGGCGGAGGTCACCAGCGCGCCGTTCGATGCCGTGGACAACTTCGTCCCCACGAACTGGAACCCCAGCGAGACGCCATACCCCACAATGCCCACCAGGAAACTATCCCGCATCTGCCGCGACGTGAGCCTGCTCCGCCTCCCAAACAGCATCACCGCTCCGAGCGTAATCGCCCCCAAAATCAGACGAATGGCAAGCAGGCTGAACGGCGGAATGACTTCTAGCACCACCTTGCTGACCACGTACATGCCGCCCCAAATGGACGCGGCGGTCAAACCGCTGATGAGACCGATAAGCATTTTGTTCTTCATGGCTTAGAACCCGTTGTCCTGAATGATTTGATGTCCGATTTCCCGTACAAATAGATCGCCCTTTTGAAGGAAGCCCATCCGCTCCAGATAGCGGCGATGGACGTTGCTTCCGCCCTCCGAAACGAAACGGCGGATACCGCGCTGGGTGAAGAACGCCGAATTTTCCTCGAAAATGAAACGCGCCACCTTGAAATCACGGTAGTTGGGAATGACATAATCCAGTTTGATGTGCGCCTCCTCTCCTTCGACCTTTGCGATGAACACCCCCGCGGGCACCATATTTCGCAGGATGAAGAAGCAAATTTGTGAATCTTCTGCTTGATGAACAAAGTTTGGAATGATGCCGGCAATGTCGTTCTTGTAGAAGTTCACAAAGGTGCGCAGGTAGTCGCTGGTCGGTTTGACTTCCATGAAGGTGAAAAAGTCCTTTTGACGCCACATCTCGAACAGGTAATACAAGTCTATGCAGACGATCAAGCCGTTCAGGAAAGCCACCGGGTACGCCCTCAACAGAACGCCGTACACCGTGAAAAAGGATGCGCCCAGCAGGTTGATGACGCGCAGGCGCAAGAGCGACTTCATCGTCAGTGAAAATGCGACAAGGATCGAGCCGATATAGCCGATGATCTCGATTTGACCGGAGTTCATGTTTATTCCATTGGGAAGGTTTTACCGCGAGTCCGTTTCAATTCTCCCTTGCGTTTCTTTTCCTGTAATCTCTTTTCGCGGGAGGCGGCGGTGGGTTTGGTTTTGCGGCGCGGCTTGGGCGGTGTGGCGGCTTTTTGCAGGAGGTCCACGAAGCGGCGCAGGGCATCCTCACGGTTTGCCGCCTGCGTGCGGAAGCGGCGGGCTTCGAGGACGAGAACGCCGTCAGCGTTGACCCGTTTTCCTGCAAGGCGGAGCAGGCGTCCCTTTAAGTCCGAGGCGAGCGAGGGAGAGTTGATCACGTCGAAGCGCAATTGTACCGCTGTTGCCACTTTGTTGACGTTCTGTCCGCCGGGTCCTGAGGCGCGGAGATAGTCGAATTGCAGTTCGCGTTCGTCCAATTGAAGTGTGGGCGTAATTTCGAGCATGGCGGCAGTATACCCCCTCCGCCGCTAAAGCGGCACCTCCCCCAAAATCATGGATTTTGGGGGAGGTGTGGTGTAGGTTAGAACATCAAGCCGTTGATTTTATCGAGCAGTTCGGGCGCGGGGCGCAGGTCTGCCTCGCTCAGTCGGTTGAGTGGGGTATCCACAAGGTTAAAGGTGTCTTCCAGACTGGGTTTTTCGGTGTCCACGTAAATCAGCCCGGTGATGAGCCAGTTGTTGCGCTGCGCCTCTTCCAAGGCGCGCATCGCCTCGAAGCGGTTGGTCGGGTCGTAACCTCTTTCCAGGTTTTTGAGGATGACAACCGAGCCGTCGTGCATGGTCACTTCGCGCACTTCGCCTTCCTGCATCTCCTGTTCGAGGATGATTTCACTGCGCGGGGCGATGTAGGTGATGTCGTGCAGGGGCTCTTCGTGATCTTTGCCCCAGGTGTAGGAGTGGAAGGCGTTGGTTTGGTTGTTGAAGGTGACGCACGGGCTGATGATGTCGAGCACGGCGATGCCTTTGTGGGCGAAGGCGGCTTTGAGCAGTTCCTTCACCTGCTTGGGGTTGCCCGCAAACGAGCGCGCCACGAACGTGGCATTCGAGGCAAGCGCCTCCATGCAGATGTCCACCGGCATGTAGGGGTTGGTGCCTTGCTTCTTCAGCGAGAGACCCTTTTCGGCGGTGGCGGAGAACTGTCCCTTGGTCAGCCCGTAAACGCCGTTGTTTTCCACAATGTAAATCATGTTCACATTGCGGCGCATGATGTGCTTGAACTGACCCATGCCGATGCTGGCGGTGTCGCCGTCGCCCGAAACGCCGAGTCCCTTCAGGGTGTGGTCGCCGAACAACGCGCCCGTGGCGATGGACGGCATGCGTCCGTGCAGGCTGTTGAAGCCGAACGAGCGGTTCATGAAATACGTGGGGCTTTTGCTCGAACAGCCGATGCCGCTGAACTTCACCACCTTTTCGGGCATCACGCTCATTTCATACATGGCGGTGATGATTTGATTGGCAATCGAGTTGTGACCGCAGCCCTGGCAAAGAGTGCTGGGGTTGCCGCGGTAATCGTTTTTGGTCAGTCCAGCCAGGTTCACATTGGCGGATGCGCCCGCCATGGGGAGTGGTTGTGTCATGGGGTAAAACTCCTTTCGCTCTTACTTCTTCCTGCTGGATGTTTTCTTCGCAGGGGATTTGACGGAACTCTTCTTCTTTGCAGACGACTTCACCGCCGCTTTTCGGACCCCGCTCCGGCGCGCCGGCGCCTTGGCTTTTGCCTTCGCTGGAGCCTTTTTCTCCTCATACTTTGCCAGGATGCCTTCGCGCACCCACTTGGCGGAGGCGGGCATGCCGTCGCCGTACGCCACCGACTTGAGTCGTGTGGCAAACTGCGGATACTCGATGGTCAGCAGTTGGTTCATCTGCCCGTCGCGGTTCATCTCGACGACGAAAATCTGCTCATGCCTGGAGAGGAATTCGCCCAATTCCTTTGTGAAGGGCAGGGCGCGGATGCGCAGAAAGTCCGCTTTGATGCCGTGTTCCGTCTCCAATTGGTGCATGGTCTCGGTGATGGCGGCTTCGGTGGAGCCGTAGCCGATGATGCCGATGGTCGCGCCCTTGGTTTCGCGCAGGGCGGGCGCCGGCACGTATTGACGCGCCGTCTCGTACTTGCGCTTCAGGCGTTCCATGTTGTTGTACCAGACGTGCGCCTCTTCGCTGTAGCGGGCATGTTCGTCGTGACCGGTGCCGCGCGTGAAGTAGGCGCTCATGGGGTGCTGGTTGCCCGGCACCGTGCGGTAAGGGATGCCGTCGCCGTCCTTGTCGAGGTAGCGCGCCCAGTTGCCCTTGAGTTCCTCCAGGTCTTTTTCCCAGAGGATCTTGCCGCGGTCCATGGGCTTGTCGGGGTACTGGAACGGTTTGCTCATCCACTGATTCATGCCCATATCGAGGTCGCTCAACACGAAGACCGGGGTTTGCAGGCGTTCGGCAATGTCGAAGGCTTTCCAGCCGAACTCGAAGCATTCGTACACGTCACCGGGCAGCAGGATGACCGCCTGTGTGTCGCCATGCCCCATGAAGTTGACGAAGGTCAGGTCGCCCTGCGAGGTGCGGGTGGGCAGACCCGTGCTGGGACCGATGCGCTGAACGTCCCAAATCACCACCGGCACCTCGGCAAAATATGCCAGACCGGCGAACTCGGTCATCAGGCTCAAACCGGGACCCGATGTGGAAGTCATCGAGCGGAGACCGCTCCAGCCAGCGCCGATTGCCATGCCGATTGCCGCCAGTTCATCCTCCGCCTGCACCACTGCGTAGGTATGTTTGCCGTCCTCCCGCTTGCGAAGCATGGGGAAGTAGTCGTTTAGGGCTTCGGCGAGGGACGAGGCGGGCGTGATGGGATACCACGCCGCAAACTGCAAGCCGCCGAAAATGGAGCCGATAGCCGCAGCGGTGTTGCCGTCTGCCATGATCATGCCGTGAGTCTTGTCCATCGGTTCGACGTAGAACGGGTCTTTCTTTTCCAGGTTTGCCTTTGCCCATTCGGCGCCTGCACGAACGGCGCCCATGTTCATCGCAATCGGTTTTTGTTTGCCTTTGAAATGGAATTCGAGTGCGGCTTGAATCTTGTCGAGGTCAATGCCGATCATCTGCGCCAGCACGCCCACATAGACCATGTTCCCCACCAGTTCACGGAAGTCGGTCGGCACGTTGGGGTCTTCGCGCACCAGCTTCTTGACCGGCATGGGATACACGGCAATATCGGTGCGGTTGATGGGCAGTTTGATGTCGTCGGCGTAGAAAAAGGCTCCGCCCGGCGCAACAGACGCCAGGTCCCGCATGAACGAATCGGGGTTCATGGCAATGACGATTTCGTTGACTTCGCGGCGGGCGGTGAAACCATCCTTGCTGACGCGGATGGTGTACCAGGTGGGCAGTCCCTGAATGTTGGATGGGAAGAGGTTCTTGCCCGAAACCGGCACACCCATCTTGAAGATGGAGCGCAGGATGGTGTTGTTGGCGGTGGAACTGCCGGAGCCGTTCTTGGTGCCAACAATGATCGAGAAATCATTTACGATTTTGTTCATAGTGCTCCTGAGTGAATTTTGCCGCGGCGGAGGGCTGTCCTCACCGCGGCAAATGGTTTATGGTCTTTGATAGAGGAGGTCGGTATGCGCAATCAACGCACGATACCCTTCCTCGTAATTGCCTTTGCAAATTGCCTCCACCATTTGCTGGTGGTAACGCCAGACTTCCTGCAAGTATTCATACCCGCCGGTGAACACATTCAAGCCGACGGTCTCATACGCGTCCCAGTAGGCTTCCAGGATGCCCGTCACGAACGGATTCTCGAGACGGCTGTAAATGAGCAGGTGCAGGGTGCGGTGTTCTTCATGAGGGACGCGAATTGGGGAGCCTTGCAGTTTTTCGAAGGCGCGCGTAATCAGGGAGTGCAGTTCGGTTTTGTCCTCTTGTGTGAGTTTGCGAACTGCCTCATCCCAAAACGCCGCTTCGACATGGTTGCGCAATTCGGAATATTTGCGAAAGTGCTCGCTATGGAGCGCAAGGGCATACCCAAGACTTTGACGAACCGCCGGCGCGAAGGAATATTCTTTGCGCCTCATTCCCAGCCGCGGCTTGACTTCCACCAACCCAAGCGCGCGCGCCACTTCGAGTTGTTCCCGCAAACTGGCGATGCTGACGCCTAATTCCTCGCTCAGTTTCTTGAGCGGCGGCAGTCCGTTTTCCACTTCCTGATGGGTGGCAAGGTAGCGGAGAAATTCGGAAATTTCGAGGGAATTTCGGTCTCGGGTTGCCATAGTTACGATTAATCAGATAAATCAGAGTATATGACGGTTTTTGTTGCAGGTCAAGGTCAAGAAAAACAAAAACTGGCGAGGGGATGAACCTTCGCCAGTTTTGCATTCTTTTGTTTCAGAGTAGGATTACGCCGCGGCGGGTTTGCGGAACCAGGTCTTCCACTCGCGGTTTTCCCACAGCACGAGGATGGGCGCGGCGATGAAGATGGATGAATACGTTCCGCTCAAGAGACCGATGAGCAGGATGCCGGCAAATTCGCGCAGGGTGATTCCGCCGAACATGGCAAGCGCCAGCAGGAGGAATTCCACGGTCATCAACTGTGTGTTGATCGAGCGCTGGAGCGTTTGCACGATGGAGTGGTTGACGAGGGTTTCGAAATCGAGGCGGCGGTAGATGTTCGAGTTCTCGCGGATGCGGTCGAACACCACGATGGTATCCTGCATGGAGAAGCCGATGACGGTCAGCAGGGCGGTGAGGAAGAGCGAGTCGATTTCCCAGCCCCACAGCACGCTGCCGATGGCGGTTGCGCTGAAGATGATGGCAACATCGTGGATCATGGCGAGGATGGCGCAGATGCCATAGCGGAAGGCATGCGTCACACCGCGGAACGACCAGGCGATGAACAACACCACCAGCAGGGAAGAGACAATCACCGCCAGCGTGCCGCGCGAGGTCACCTGTTCGCCGATGCTGGGACCCACGCTGTCAAAGCGGACGACGTTGGTCTGCCCGATTTTCTGGTTTAAGGCAGTGAGAACTGCATCGCGGTCTTCATTGCTAAGGAATTGCGAGCGGATGATGTAACTGCCGGTATTGCTGGCTTGCACTTGTACATCCTGTATACCTGCTTCCTCATACACAGCGATAATTTCGCTTGTTTGGGGATTTTTTCCCGTAAAGGTGACCTCCAACAGGCTTCCACCGGTAAAGTCAATGGAAAGCGGGATGCCGCGGAAGACTATGATGCCCACGCCAACCAGGATGATCAGCAGGGACAGCCCAAAGAAGTAGTAGCGTTTTCCAAGAATATTCATATCGTCCAACTTCCTAAATGCCGAACCAGCGTTCGAGGTTTTTCGGTTTGAAGATATCCAGCGCAAGCGCCAGCAGAGAATGCGTGATGAACAGCGAAGAGAACAAACTGATGACCACGCCGATCGCCAGCGTCAGCGAGAAGCCCTTGACGATGGTGGCGCCGAAGGCGCTGCCAAACCAGAACAGGATGGCGGCGGTGATGAGCGCGGCGATGTTCGAATCGCGGATGGAGGGCCACGCACGGCTCCATGCCTGACCGAACGCCTGCTTCATCGTCCGCCCGGAGCGCAACTCCTCTTTCAACCTTTCGAAGACGAGGATGTTTGCGTCCAGCGCGGAGCCGGTGCTGAGCATGATGCCAGCGATGCCGGGCAGGGTCATGGTCACGCCGATCAGTTTGAAGACCGCAAACAGGATGACCGCGTACATCAAAATGGACAGGTTCGCCGTGATGCCGGGCAGGCGGTAGTAGATGCCCATGAACAGCAGGACGATGGTGAAGCCGATCAAGCCCGCTATGAGACTGCGCTGCAGGGAGTCCGCGCCGAGGGTGGGACCAATGATGCGCGTCTCCACCACCTTCAAGGGGATGGGCAGGGAACCGTATTTCAGTTGAACCGCCAAAGCGTTGGCTTCTTCCGCCGTGAAACTGCCTGTGATTTGACCCGCCCCGTCAGGAATCGCGTTTCTGATGCTCGGCGATGAAATGACGCGTTTATCGAGAGTGATGGTGAGGTATTTACCCACATTGGCGGCGGTGTGCTCGCCGAAGATTTTTGCGCCTTCGGGTGTGAGAGTAAAGTCAATGGCGTAGTTGGTGCCGAGGTTGTCGGGGGCAACGGCGACGCTCTTGATGTCCTTGCCGGTCATGACGGTGTGATAAATGGGCTGTTCGCTTCCTCCGTCAGCGGCGGGGGTGGGGAGCGCAGCCGGGTCGAGCCCATAATCGGTTCGGAGGATGTCACCTTCTTTCGGCTGGTAGTCGCCGGTGTCTACGAATTCGAGCAAGCCCGTCTGCTGGATGATGTCGAGGATAGCGTTCGCATCAGAGGCGCCGGGGAATTCGCCCACGATGCGGCGTTCGCCTGCCACTTGAATCAAGTTTTCGCTTACGCCCAGGGCGTTGGTGCGGTTTTCGACGATGCTCCGCGCGGTTTCCATTTCATCGGCGGAGATCTTGGTTGTTTCCGGCAGGTCGGCTTCCAGAAGCACCTGCAAACCGCCTTGCAGGTCCAGACCGAGGCGGGCAGTTGTGTTCAACTGAAACAGGGTGGAACCGTCCCGCGGATTAGTGAACTTGATTTCATTGCTCAAGTCCACCCATAGGGCAAGCCCCACGATGACAAGGATGAGAATGATGCGGTTGGTTAGATTTCGTATCATGCAATGGGTTCTCCACTCAAAAAAATGCCAGCCGGAGGCTGGGCGGCGGTCATTATACTCCCGTTGACGAGGGGTGGGTAGGACGAGTTCGGGATGAGCAGCGGGGTTTGTCTTTGCATACCGGGATGCGGTGTTGCGGCGCAAAACCCGACGGTGAGAAGCAATTTTTATGCAAAGAATTCGTTCAGCGCGTTCAATGCCGTTTGCAAGACTTGCTTGGGGGTCAGGTTGTCCGTGTCAATCACAATTTGAGCGTGTGTGCGGGCATGCGCGAGGCGGCGGAGTTGCTCTTCGTAATCCTTTGGCTGCCAGTCCAGCCGGCGGCGGGCGGTGCTGACGGGGTAAGAGGCGTGCAGGTAGATGAGGATGTCGGGCTTGGCAATGACCTGCCACATGGACGGGACGTAGGAATGCTCTTGGGCAATGTGGCGGCAGACATAACCGTGTTGTTCGAGACCCGCGATGAGCGTGGACTTTCCCGATCCACACGGACCGACCACGCCAATCAGCGGACGTTTACTGGGAGGCTCCATCAGCGATGATCCTGCACGATGAGGCAAGTGAACCTGGGATGCCCATACTGCCTGCGAGGGTTCATGTCCGCGCAAAGCCTTCGATGGGCAGGCGCACGGTCATGCGGCGGACGTTGTCGCCGGTTCGCGGCATGACTTTGAGCGCCACCACGCTGATGTCGTCGGCGGGGCGGTTGTCGTCGAGCATGACGGCGTGTGCGAGGAGCGTATCGGCGATGTTTTGCGGCGTGGGGTCCTGGTCTTCGAGCATGGATTGCAGGACCTCCATGGCGTTCATCGGCTGTCCGCGCCGCTCCCCGGCGTGGACGAGACCATCCGTGTAGAGGATGACGGTCAGCCCGGGTTCGATTTCGATTTCGGTGATGGAGGGGCGCACTTCGCGCGAGACGCCCAGCGGCGTGCTTTCCGAGTCGATGCGGTCAATCTGCATGTTGCGGCAGATGAACATGGGGGAGGGGTTGTTGCGGGTCAGCACGATGGTGCCGCTGTGCAGGTCAATGGAGGCGATGTTGAGCGTGCAGATGACCTTGCCGCGCTTGTCGGTGAAGAGCGCGTCGGATGCGGCGCGGGCGGCGGCGCCGTCGCGGACGCCCTCCGCCAGCAATCCAATCACTTTGCGGACGACCATCTGCGAGACGGCTTTGGCGCCGCGCCCCGATGTCTGCCCGTCTGCCAATACCACCGAAAGCCCTCCGTTGGGGCGTTCGATGACTTCCAGCGTATCGCCGCTTTCTGAAGTGGCGTATTTGTTGACCTTGGCAACCGCGATTTGAACTTCCATGCCCTCATTTTACTATGGAGTCGGAAGTTTGCATTCCGCGCAGTTACCCGCTGATTTTGTACGTCAGCGCCTCATAGGCTTGGCGGATTTTGCGTTTGCTATCCTCGGTCAGTTTTTTGTCCACCGCTTCGATGACCTCATTCAGGTTCGAGATGTTCGTGGTGCCAAAGACACAACTCGCCACTTTTTTGTTTTCCAGGATATAGGCGAAGGCGGCTTGCGCCGGCGACATTTCGGTGATGGAAGCCAGCGTTTCCCGCATTGCTTTGGAATGTTTGGCAAGGCGGCGGCTCGATGGGCGTAACAGGGAGCGCGCCAGGTACCAGAAGAAGGAGCCGCTGCTGAGGGAGCCGATTTTGCCCCTCACCAGATGCCCCTGCGCCAGAACCGTTCCCGCCACGACGCCAATCCCCGCCGCGTGTAACTTGTCTATGACCGGTTCACGGTCCAGTTGCAGGACGTTGTAGTCAATTAACACCATGTCGAAGTGTTCAGGGTGTTCGGCAATGAACAGCATATCGGCTTCTTTATGCGTGTTGACGCCAAGATACTTGAACATTCCCCGCTGTTTCATTTTTGCCAGCCGTTCGAGGAGCGGTTCGCTCATCTGCGCCTGGGTGATGCCGTGCAGTTGGAAGATGTCGAGGTAGCCGCATTTCAAATTTTCGAGCGACTCGCGGCAGGAACGCTCGATGGCGTCGGGAGAAAAGTCTTTGGTCTCGCCGCGCCGCAGGGACAGCACTGGGCTTCTGCCGATGACCGATCCGCCTTTGGTGGAAACGATGACGCGGGAGCGGTCGTTGCTTTTGAGAATCCCTTGGAGGATGCGCCCCAGACGCGGCTCGGCATTGAAGTTCGAATAGTTGTGTCCCGTATCGAAGAAGTTGACGCCGCGCTCGAACGCCTCATGGATGATGGCGGCGGCTTGCTTTTCGGAAAACATTTTATCCCCCCAAAAGGCGGAACACCCGACGGCTATTTCAGAGACCATCAAGCCGGTTCTGCCCAGTTTACGATAGTTCATTTGTCAGCCTTTCCGTTTGCCGCTTTATGAAAATTCACCCAGCCGCCTTGCCGGCAGGTTGAGATACGGACCCCTGCCGCAGGAGTTAATCCCATGGGTCGAAAATTTCGACCCCCGTTCCGTCGAAATCAGAAACATTCCTTGTGACGAGGATCAAGCCTCGTTCCAGCGCGCTGGCGGCAATCAGGGCGTCAACGGCGGGGATTGTTTGTCCTTTTAATTCCAGGCGGGCAATTATTTTTCCCCACAACATCAGGATATTGGCGTCCAATTCGATCAGATTATCCTGGAAGCGAATCAGCAATTCGTTCTCCAGCCAATCGGTCAATTCCTGTTTTCTCTTCGAGTTCGGCAGTTTTTCCACACCCTTGGCAATTTCCCCAATGGTAATGACGCTTAAAAAAACGCCATCAGGATCAACCGAATCAATCCACGCCAAGACTTTCGGGTTGGGTTGTTTGGCGACCAACTCTGAAATGACACAGGTATCGAGCAGGTATTTCATAATTTGGCGTCGGGGCGCGGAAGGCTTTTGTCGCGTTTGAGATTCAAGTCAACCTTTGTGAGCGGAGAAGCGCGGAAAAATTCCGAGAGTTTGGTTTGGGATTGTTTCATCCGCATGTATTCCTTGTAGGACATGATGATGACCGCTTTTTCCCCCCGGCGCGTGATGAGTTGTGGTCCCTGTTTCAAGGCACGCTCGATGACTTCGCTGAATTTATTCTTCGCATCCTGCACTTGCCAGATTGTACGCATAAGACGCTCCTGTCTAGTCTGGCTAGATTATAGCCTCGCGGCTGGGTGAAGTCAATCAGGGATGCCTTACATCCCCAGCCACCTTGCCGCCTCGCGCGGCAGGTTTGCGGCAGGTCCCTGTTTGGCGGTGCATTGCGGCAGGGACTCGAGGAACAGCCGCCCGTATTGTTTCGTCAATACGCGGCGGTCGAGGATGGCAACCACGCCGCGGTCCGATTGGGTGCGGATGAGGCGTCCAAATCCCTGGCGGAATTTGAGGATCGCTTCGGGCAGGTAATACTGGTTGAAGGGGTCTTCGTACATTTCAGAGCGCGCCGCGATGAGCGGGTCGGTGGGTACGTCGAAGGGCAGTTTGGTGATGACGACCACCGAGAGCGCCTCGCCCGGCACGTCCACGCCTTCCCAGAAGGACTTGGTTCCCAGCAGCACCGCGCGTTCGGTGGTTTTGAACGATTCGAGCAGGGCGTTCGGCGAAGCGCCGTCACCCTGTTCATAGACGTAAATCTCCTCGCGCGCCAGCGGAGCGGTGATGGCTTGCGCGGTCTTCTTCAGCGCCGCGTAGGACGTAAACAGCACCAGCATCCGTCCGCCGGTGGCTTTGGCAGTGTGAAGAATGATTTTGTTGAGCGCCTGTTCGTAGCCGTTCTGATTCGGTTCGGGGATGTCGTTGGCGATGTAGAGCAGCGCCGCGCTCTCGTAGTCGAAAGGCGAGCCAAGCTGCATCTCGTCCGCTTCGTCTGCGCCGAGGACGTTGCGCAGGTATTGGAATTCGCCGTGGGCGGTCAGCGTGGCGGAGGTGAGGATGACTGAGCGTTTCTCGTGCCACAGGTATTTTTCCACCAAACCTGCCACGCTCAACGGCGCGGCATTGAGCGAGAGGCGGTTTTGGTTGGGCTGGACTTCGATCCAATACACCGTGCCTGCGTTCGGTTTGCTGATCATGCCGGTGATGTTGGCTTCGGCTTCGGTCAGGCGGCGCGTGATGTTGCTGATGTCGCCCATCACGTCTTCGAGTTCGTCGTGACCTTCCGCGTAGAGTTCCCCGGCGGCTTTGTAAATTTCGCCGAGGTCGGTCAGCAGGTTTCGCAGTGTTTCGCCGGTGACATCCCACGCCATTTCCACCTCGTCCCAGTAGGGCAGGGTGCGCGTGGCAGGCAGGATGCGCATTTGCCAGGCGTAGTTCGATTGCGGCTGTCCCTCGCGTTGAATGCGCGCGAACTCACCGAGCACGTTGAAGAACTCGCGGTTCATCTGCTCGATGCGGAAGGCTTTGTCGGTGGCGCGGCTGACTTTTTGCTGGAGCAAGCCCAAGTCTGAGGGGCGAAGCGTTTCGCTCGTCTCGGCAAGCAGGCGTCCCAGCACGCCGCTGTTCGTCCCGCCGACTTCCTTCATCATCCGTTCCAAATCGAATTGACTCAATTTGAACGAGAGCGCGTTGGTGGTGGCGGCTTCGAGGTGATGACCTTCGTCAATGATGAGGTGTGAATACTCGGGCAGGACCTTGCTCCCCGTGGCGACATCCGACAACAGGAGAGCGTGATTGACCACCAGCACGTGTGCAGACTGTGATGCGGTCTTGGCGCGGTAGAAGGGACACGCCCCGCCCGTGCGTTTGATGCACGTTTCGGTTGTACACGCATCATCCTCCGCCGAAAGTTGATTCCACACCTCGCGCTCGGTCGGTCCCGTGAGATTGATCTCGCTTCGATCTCCGCTCGAATTGTTCAACTGCCAGACCAGAACTTTTGCCAGCACGCGCATTTCGTCCGCGTTTTTGGGACCGTAATGGCGCATGTTTTCGAGTTTGCGCGGGCAGAGGTAGTTCGAGCGCCCCTTGAGGACGGAGAAACGGAAATCGAGATTCAATGCCTGACTTAAATTAGGCAGGTCGCGCTGAGTGAGTTGGTCTTGCAGGTTGATGGTGTTGGTGGAGACGACGACGCGCGTGTTGTTTTGCAGGGCGAACAATGCGGCGGGGATGAGGTAGGCAAATGAGTTATGGACTACGATGTCATTGGCGACAAAATTTGGTTCGCCATCCATTGTCAAGTCAAACGTTTCTGCTTCGCCGGCTGGTTCGATTGCCACAATGCGATCCCAGTACAGGTCTGATGTCGCCATTTCCATCAATGCGGGCGCCATTAAATAGTTTCCGATTGCCAGCATTTTGTCCCGGCTGATCTCTCGGCTACGATCGGACGATACAGTGCAGGCTGTACGAATTTCATGCCATGACGCCCTCATCCTGCGTCTCTCTTGATTGATATATTCCCAAGCCTGAACTGGAAGCAAATCATCGTTGGGGTTATGCTTTCTCTTCCCGTTCGTATCATGCCATGCGTCAAGAGAGCGTTTTCGCTTCCCGACCATGTACCTGCCGACAGTCTGCCAGAAGGTGCGTTTGCTGTGAATATCCAGAATTGCCAGATGCCACGAGTCGAAACGTTTTCCCTTCAATAGGGTGGGTTTGTAGCGCACGCGGGCAATGATGCCCAATCTGAGGAGGAGATGTTGAATATCAGAGATAAGTTGTTCCGATGCTGATGAAATCGAGATGTTGCCTCTTGATGTTTCAATGCAGCCGTCGGTCACCCAGAGCCCAGCCAGCAGGGCGGAAATGGTTTCTTGGTCAGCCAGGAAATAGACAGGGGGAATGGTTTTTGTCCGCGCGTCCCGCCCCAGCAAGTCCAGCTTTTCAAGCAAGACATTCAGACCGCTGCGTTCGTGTCCCATCAGGCTTAGGCGTCTGAAGCCGTAATGTCCTGTGGCTTTGTGTTGAGTCATCTTCACATTCCCAAGTTTTTCCACACTTTGACGGAATGCTTCGATAACTTCCACATCGAAATTCGTGAACGATAATGAATCGGGATATCCGAGCCCGCCGTCGCCAATCATGGCGCCAATGACAAAAGCCTCGTGCAAAGGATGAGACAGAGCGCCGGCGGGAAGGCTGCGTATCGTGGCGATCCGATCGCCAACTTTGAGCTCGCCCAGAGTTTGCCAGCCGTTGAAGGTCAAAAATGGGTGGTTGGCAGTAGCCGTGATTTTTCGTCCCAACCCGGTTTTTAGTTTCCAAACCGGACGCTGTCCATTGTTGTGCAATGCCTTGATATTCTGATATGTGAGTTTGCCGCCCGCAGTGACAGAGAGAATTGGTTCGGCAGGTATTGTGCCTGCTGCGACAAGCTCTCCGATTTGCCTGCGCTCGCCGCTCTTGAATGTGACCCATGCATCGCCTGTCAGGCATTTGCCTACGCCGGTCCCGGCTTCGACCATCAAATGTGTGCCGTGCGAGAGGGCATTGGCAACCGCACGCAGCATGGCGATTTGTTCCGGTCGCTGCTCGAAAGACTCGAAGTAGTGCGAAAACGGTCCGCCATATTCCAAAATGGACGCCACCTCGTCCTCATTGAGCGGAATCGGTTCTTCCGGGTTGTCCAGCGGGGGGTACTTTTCTTCATCGAAGAAATGAGTTGGCTTTTGCGCCTTTTTGGCTTTGATGCCCTCTTTGGCGCGTGAGCGCAGAACTTCCTGGAATGCCCAATTGGCGTCCCATTCCAGCACTTCGCCGTGACGGACGATTTCGGCGAGCAGGTCGAGCGGCAGTTCGCGCACGAGTTCGATCAGTTTGTTGAATGCCGCCATGGTGACGCGGGCATCGTCCAGGGCGCGGTGGGTGGCGGGGAGCAGAATGCCAAGCTGCTTGCCGAGCGCGCCAAGGTTGTAGCGGCTGGCAGTGGGCATGACCACTGCGGCGAGTTCGTAAGTGTCAATGATTTCGTTGTATTGCAGCACCCCCGCCTGCTTTTGCAGAAAGCCCAAATCGAAACGGATGTTGTGTCCCACCACAGGCGCATTGCCCACGAAGGCTTCGAGCTCATGGGCAATGTCGCGCAGACGCGGAGCGTGGCGCACCTCCGCGTCGCTGATGCCGGTCAGGGCGGTGATGAATTCGGGGATGTGCCGCCCGGGATTGACCAGCGTGGACCATTCGTCCTCTACGCGGTGACCCTTGAACTTGACTGCTCCGATTTCGATGACGGCGTCGCGCTCGTCGTTGAGCCCTGTTGTTTCGATATCAATGGCTACAATGGATTGCATAGTAGAACAAGTGTATCATACATAAAACCCCTCTCCCAGTTTCGGAGAGGGGCAGGGGGATGGTCATTCCGACAGCGCGGCTTTCACCGCCTCAATCTGCATCTGACTGATGGGCTTTTCCTTTGCCTTCTTGCGGAAGAATTCCTTGATGTCCTTCAATTTCATGGCAGGGAGGGGGGCGTCCGCCGCGTCAATTTCGACCTCGTCGCTGGTGAAGACCAGCATGGCTTGGATCGGCGGAACCTGGTCTTCTCCCATCTGTTTGGCAAGATGTTTCTTCAACGGGCTGATTTCACTATCCAGCTCGATGTCGGGGCGTCCGAGACCCTCCTGCCCGAAGAAACGCATGTAACCTTGTAAAAAGCCGCCGCCGCTCATGCGCCAGCGATTCTTTTTGTAGGTGACTTTCCCGCGCTGGTGATAAGGGTGCAGCACCCAAACTCCCGCGGGTCCGACAAGCAGATGTGAAGCGGGCGTCATGTAATGGTAGATGACAAATTCGTTTTGTAAACCCTTGAGACCGGCGTCCAGCTTTTCGTCGGGGCGCGGACTGCGTCCGTAGCGGTTGCCCATGTACATGCCGATCTGCGTCAGCGTGAAGCCGACCAGCAGGGCGGCAAGCGAATAGACGAACAAGTCTGTGCGGGTGAACGAGATGTACATGCCCAAGCCCAGCACAATCAGCGCGGCGAGGCTGGTCCATTGACCGATTTGTCCGTTACGTTTGATGAGTTTTTCGTTTTTGATGCTTTTCATGATTATCCTGTGTAGTGCCGACTTAAGTCGGCACTACATTATTTTCTCAGACTTTCCTCGATGGCAGACTTCATCGCTTCCAATACCTTCGACTCCGCCGCTTCCTTCGCCACGCGGATGGCGTTCTTGATTGCCAGCGCATCCGAACGTCCGTGACCGATGAACACCAGTCCGTTCACGCCCAACAGAGGCGCTGCGCCCTCTTCCGACGGGTCGAGCAGTTTTTTGACTTTGCCCATCGCAGGCTTGACGAGCAACCCGCCAATCAGCGCCAGCGGACCGCCGCCTTTGATTGCCTCGCGGATTTTTTCGATGAGCAACTTGGCGACCGCCTCGGTGGACTTGAGCAGGACGTTGCCGGTGAAGCCGTCCGTCACTGCCACATCCACGTGACCGCCGAAGATTTCCTTGCCTTCCACGTTGCCGATGAAGTTCAGCCCCGAATTTGCCAGGAGCGGATACGCGCCCTTGACCAGTTCACTGCCCTTGCCGGCTTCTTCACCGTTGGAAATCAACCCGACCCTGGGGTTCTTCACGCCGCGCACACGCTCCGCATAGACGCTGCCCATGATGCCGAATTGCAGGAGATTCTCCGGCTTGCAGTCGGGGTTTGCGCCGATGTCGAGGATGATGCAGGTGCCGGTTGCCGTGGGGAAGACCGGCGCCAGGGCGGGACGGTCCACGCCGCGCAGACGGCCCAGGCGGAAAAGCGAGGTTACCATTGCCGCGCCGGTGTTTCCCGCCGTGACGAACGCATCCGCTTCGCCGCGCTTGACCATGTCCAAGCCGACCGCCATCGAGTTCTGCGCGTCTTTATGGCGGGCTTTCATCACGAGTTCCTCGCCTTTGTCGTGCATTGTCAGCATTTCGGGGGCGTGGACAATGCTCAGGGGCAGACCCGCTGCGTTGGCAGAGTCAAGTATCGGTTGAATCTTCGAAGCGTCGCCGGTCAGGATGATTTCCACGCCGTATTCGCGCGCCGCCATTATCGCGCCTTCCACATCCGGCGTGGGGTAATTATCGCTTCCCATGGCATCCAGAACAATTCGTGTCATATTTTTCTCCGCAAAGTTCGTTGCTTGACAAGCAAAGCAAGCCGATTATAATACGCCGTGCTTGGGCGCTGGTGCTGGAATTGGCAGACAGGCATGGTTGAGGGCCATGTGCCGCAAGGCGTGGAGGTTCAAGTCCTCTCCAGCGCACTGAAAGTATGGAAAAAATCCCCGCAATGGGGATTTTTTGTTTTGAGGTGTATCGGGCTGTAATCTCGAAAACAAAAACCGCCTCGCAAGAGATGCGGGCGGTTTGGCGCCCCCGCGCAGACTCGAACTGCGCTCTTCGGCTCCGGAGGCCGACGCTCTGTCCACTGAGCTACGGGGGCGGGCAGGGCGATTTTATCACCGAGCCGGAGACTGCGGAAGTCTTCTTCTTATGCCTTTGCCAGAGGCGCAAGTTGCGCCAATTCGCCGCGCAGTTGTTCGATGATGGCGGTATTGCCGCGTTCCTCGCCGTGTTTTTGCAGCTGTTCTTTTTTGTGGGCGAGTTCGCCCAGCACTTGATAAAAGCGTTTGGTGGCACGGAAGTTGCCCGCCGAGAGCGCCGAGAGATGCGCGCCGGTCTGGAAGAACGAGATGGCGGTGTTGTACTGGCTTTGCGAAATCGCGCCGCTGGTCACCTCCTCCGCCAACTGCCGCTTGAGGATGTTGCGCTCATGAACAATCATCCAGATGATGAAGCCCAGCATAAAGGCATAGCCCATGTAATCCGCCAGGAGCCCGAGGATGAATCCGCCTCCGCCGCCGACAAGACTGCTGAACGTGTTATGGAAGGAATGCGTGAGTACGGCGACGATGTAACCGGCGGGCGCTGCAATGATCTTCACGAGCATATTGCGGCTTGTCCGCGCCACTGCCAGACCGATGCCCGTGAACGCCGTGAAGAACGGATGCATCCAGCCGACGAGGAGCACACGGATGACAACCAGCGCCCAAAATCCTTCCCAGCCGCCTGCCTGAAAGCCGTTGCGGTAGATATAGAGTACGTTCTCGATGGCGGCAAAGCCCATGGCGGTGATGCCGCCATATACGATGCCGTCCAGCACTGAGTCGAACTCATTGCGGAACATCAAAAAGACCACCAGCACCGCCAGCCCTTTCAGCGCCTCCTCGATGATGGGCGCGACGATGGAGGTGGTGCCAAAATCTGCTGCACCTTCCGAGCCGGTCAAAATGTAAATGCCTATCCCAAAGGCGGTATTCAAAATATAGGCGCCTCCGCCCGCAATGACTACGCCCCACATAAACGCCGCGCCGAGCAGGAGTTTTGGCTCCTTCTCGTAGCGGTCCAGCCAATAGACGAACGCCGCAAACACGAACATCGGCACAAACCCAAAGAAAAACGCTCCCAGCAATGCCATGGCTCCTCCAGTTATGATTGAAAATTCAGGCGGGTTCTTTCGATACGCGTTTCCTCGAACGCGATGCCCAACACATCCAACACTTCTTCGGGGCGTCCCGTTGCGCCCTCTTTGGCGGCGAGTTTCATCAGGATTTTTTCTGCCTTCCCTTCCGCTGAAGAGACGACGGCGAGGGATTCGATCAACGGACGCAGGTCGTATTGCTTGCCGCGGCGGGTGCGGAGGATGGATTCGGCGTCCATCACGGAATCAACCTTCCGCTTCAGTTCGGACCCGTCAACGGGTTCCGCCAAAGTGACCTCATACTCCGCCGAGACCACCCGAGTCTGCAGGGCGGGCGCGTGATCATCCACCTGCTCGATGGCGAGCACTTGAATGCCCGGCGGAAGGGTCGCCTGAAGTGTATCGCGCAAACCCTCCAGCGGTATATCCCTCTCCAGTTTCATATCGAGCACTTCACAGCGGGAGGAAAAACCGAGGGGCAGCGCCGCCGCCATGCTGATTTTGGGTTGGGGGTGGAAGCCCTGCGAGTAGGCGAGCGGAAGTTCGGCGCGGCGGGCGGCGCGTTCCCATAACTTGTGCAGGTCGAGATGACCGGTGTAACGCAGCGCACCCTGCTTGGAAAACGTGATTTGGATTCGCATTGCTTACTCACCTTACGCGGTGGCGCGAGATTCATCTCGCGTTTTCAGGCGACATGAATGTCGCGCTACGAGAAAACTGCGTAACATCAGTTACTTATTCGGAGCGCCGTTGACCTTCAGCCAGCGCCGGATGGGATGCGCCGACTCGCGATAGCGTTCGTATGTGTGTTTGGGGATGCGGTGATACAGGTTATGCTGACGAAGCGCATCTTCCTGCATATTGTCCAGCGCCGATACGATGGAACAGAACGCTTCGATTTCCTGCGCCACCAGGTCGTCGAGCGAGACATGGCTGTACCTCTCGACTACCCATTCAGCCGTGGCGTTCGCATCCAACAGGGGGGAGCCGAAATCGGGATAGCCAAACTCATCGAGAAAGGCGTCCAGCGCGGATTGAGTCTTGCAGGGAGTATAGGGTTGATGATGCAGGATTTCGTGCATCCGGTCGGCGAGGTATTGCTCGTGCGCCCAGATGTAAGCCAGGGCGTCCTTGACCGACCACTTCCCGGCGACGCCCTTGAGCGTCATGCGGCGCGCGTAACCGACGCGGTTCAGCAGCTGCTCGAAGCGGTCACGTTCGTACAAGACGCGCTCGACAAAAATCTCCCGGTGGCGAACATTGGACATTAATCCCCCACCAACGGCAGACTGGTTACTGCTGACTGTTTATTGTTCACTGGACTTTTCACATCCGGGCATTTCCAGCCCTCGCCGGGGTTCTCGCGGCGCAGACCGGCAAACGTCGGCAGGATGCCGCAGGCATAGCAGTTCAGACGGCAGTCCACGCGGATTTCACCCTCCAGCGACATGCGGAAATCCTGGAACAGGAAGTTCTTGCGCACTGCGGCGGTGATATGCTCCCAGGGGAAGACCTCGTCGGTGCGGCGCTGGCGGTGAGTGTAGAAGAGCGGGTCGAGTCCGTGTTCGGCGAAGGCTTCCATCCAGGCGTCGTACTTTTTGCCTTCCTGCCAGGCGTCGAACTTCGAGCCTTTCTTCCACGCGGAATAGATTACCTCCGCCATGCGGCGGTCGCCGCGCGAGAGCCAGGCTTCGAGGAACGAGTCTTCGGCGTCGGTCAGGCTGAGTTTGATGTTCTTGTCGCGGTACAGCTCGCGCTTGAGCAGTTCCTGCTTGGCGCGGATTTGTTCGGGCGTGTCGCACGAGACCCACTGAAAGGGCGTCTGCGATTTCGGCACGAAAGTGCTGACGCCGGCGTGCAGTTTCGCCTTCCAGCCAATGACCTTGCGTCCCTCGGCAATCACCCGCTTGCACAGGTCGGCGATTGCCTGCACGTCCTCCAGCGTCTCGCTGGGGTGACCGATCATGAAGTACAGTTTGATGGTCGTCCAGCCGCGGCGGTAGATTTCGCGCGTGGTGTTGATGATGTCTTCATCGGGGATGAACTTATTGATGATGCGGCGCATCCGTTCGGTGGCGGCTTCGGGCGCGAGCGTGAACCCGCCGGAGCGGCGGTCCTTCAGCCTCTCCATCAGGTCAATCGAAACAGACTCGATGCGCAGCGAAGGCAGGGAGACCTTGAGATGTGTCCCGCCGAATTTTTCGCCGACCTTCGTCACCAGTTCCAGCACATGAGTATAGTCGGAGGAAGACAGGGACAGGAGCGCCAGCTCCTCGAAGCCCGTGTTCTTCAACGCCTCTTCCGCCGCCTGCAGGACTTCATCCACGCTTCGTTCGCGGACAGGACGCGTGATCATCCCGGCGTGGCAGAATCTACACCCGCGCGTGCATCCGCGCATGATCTCCACCGAGACGCGGTTGTGGACGATGTCCACGTTGGGGACGATGAATTTGGTCGGCGGGGGAGGCAGTTTGGCGACGATGCGCTTGGTGATGACCTTCGGCACATCGGCGGCGATGGGTTCGATGCGGGCGACCGTGCCGTCGTCGAGGTAGGTGGTTTCGTAGAAGCGGGGGACGTAAACCCCTTGAATTTTTGCCAATTCACGCAGTACATCCTCACGGTGGCAAGTGGAAAGTGGATTATTGCTTTCTACTTTCCACTTTTTAACGACATCAATGATCTCGTGGATGACTTCCTCCCCTTCTCCAATCACGAATGCGTCAATGAACGCGTGCATGGGTTCGGGGTTCATGCAGGAGTGCCCGCCGGCGATGATGATGGGATGACTCTCGTCCCGCTCCGCCGAACGGACAGGGATGCCCGCCAGGTCGAGGATGTTGAGGGTGTTGGTGTAGAGGGTCTCGTAGGGGAGGGTAAAGCCGATGAGGTCGAAGCAGGCTAAGGGTCGTTTTGATTCGAGCGCGTAGAGCGGAATCCTGTGTTCGCGCATGAGCGCTTCCATGTCCAGCCAGGGAGCATAGGCGCGTTCGGCAAGCGCATCCTCCCGCTGGTTGATTTGGTCGTAGAGGATCTTCAGCCCCACGTTTGAGACGCCGATGTCGTAAATATCGGGGAAGACGAGAGCGACGCGCGTTTGGACGGAGTCCCAGTCCTTTTGGATGCTGTTGAGTTCGCCGCCAACGTAACGACCGGGCTTTTGTACCTTTAAGAGGATACGGTCGAGTTTTCGTTCGATTTGTTCGGGAGTAAGCATGAGCGAATTATAACAAGGTTTATCGGAATATCGCGGATGGCGTGTGCGGGCGGTGGATGAGAGTAGGACATTTGTCCGCTTTTCAGACCTGTAAGGCACTTTACTATGGAAGTCTGCGCGGGGCGGTCATAGAATTTTCACTACGCTGTGCAATGCGTGATGGGCGTTCTCTAACGCCGAAGGCATTGCGCGAGGATCACACTCGTTATTTTCGTGATCTGCTGATTTTATAACCCAAAAAAGGAGAAGTTCCCATGAAGAGAGTTGTCTTTTTATTGCTTGTGGCGGTCCTGGCATTGACCGCCTGCGCCAGCCCGGTACCCACGGAACCGCCTGCCGCCGCGTCGCCTGAACCAAGCCCCACGCCGGTGGTGGTTATTCAAACCGTGCTGGTGGAGCCTACTCAGCCGCCGCCTACTGAAGTGCCACCGACGCCGGTACCTCCGACCCCGCAGCCGATTGTGGTGACGGTGGTGGTCGAGCCCACTCAGGCGCCCGCCGCTCAACCTGCCGCGCCTACCGCCGCCGCCAATGCCCCCATCACGCTCGACCCTGCGCTGGGCAAGGGCGTGTTCACGAACATGACCATTTCCAGCGCCAACCTGACCCTGCGCTGTGCGCCGCGCGAAGTCGTGTTCAACATCACCACCTCCAACCCCGACATCGTGGATGTGCTTTTCTTCTATCGCATTATGGACCTCAAGCGGTTGTATCAGAAGGACTATAAGAACTTCGGCAAGATGACCGCCAATGGCAACGGCAACTTTACCCTGGTCTTCAAGGGCGAAGACGTTCACCCCAACCTGCGCATTGACGGCTCGTGGCTGGACTTTCAGTTTGTGGGCTTGGCGAAATCGGGCAACGTGGTGGACCGCTCGCAGACCATCGAATCGCAAATCAAGTACACCTTCGACTGTCCGTAACCGGACGGCAGCCCCACTGAGGACAGGCGCAAGCCTGTCCTTTTAGTTTTCCTCTTCGTCCCAGCCTCCCCCATAGACCCTTTGCACCGCGCGCTCGATTTCTTCGTCGGTGTGCTTGTCGCACGCCACCAGCGGACGGTTTGCCCCTTTCACTTCTTTGCCGCCGGCGCTCATCACCTTACTGCCGATATATTTCCCCTCTGCATCGTAGGCGACCAGCAGCTGGAACAGATTCCCGCACACGATACAGCCATGCACTTCGCTTTTGCCTTTGGTTTCCGACATGACCTCTCCGTTCGTTATTCCGTCAACGCCCCGACCAGTTCGCGGCAAAAATCGGGAATATCCGCCACGACCCGCCCCCAAACCTGATTCCGCTCCCGAAACGCCGCTTCATCCACCCAAACCGCGCCGGCGTTGACCAAGTCATCGCGGATGCCGGTGGAGCCGGTGGCGCGCTGTCCCTTGCGGATGATGCCCGCTGAAATGGCAATCGAACCGCCGTGACAAATGATGCCGATCACCTTGCCTGCCTCATCCATCGCCTTGACAAGCGTTTTGACGGCATCGTAGCGGCGCAGTTTATCGGGCGCCCAGCCGCCGGGCAGGATGAGCGCAAACAGGTTATTGGGGTCGAGCTCATCAATTCTGGCATCGGGGGTGATGATGAGTCCGTTCTTGCCGCGCACGGGCTTCAGGTCGAGCGCGGCGGTGAGTACCTTTGCGCCCTCCTCCTGCAGGCGCATGAGCGGGACGTAGTACTCCAGGTCCTCCACACCTTCGGCGACCAGCGTCGCAATGGTTTTGTTTTGTAATTGCATTTTCTTCCTCTTTCTTCTTATCGCTACTCGCCAATGATTTTCACCAATACCCGCTTCCTTCGCCTGCCGTCGAATTCGCCGTAAAAAATCTGCTCCCACGGACCGAAATCCAACTGCCCGTTGGTCACCGCCACAACCACCTCGCGCCCCATGATTTGGCGTTTCATGTGAGCGTCGGCGTTGTCTTCACCGGTGTCGTTGTGGCGGTATTGGCTGACCGGTTCGTGCGGGGCAAGTTTCTCCAGCCACCTCTCGTAATCCTGATGCAGACCACTTTCATCGTCGTTGATGAAGACGGAGGCGGTGATGTGCATGGCGTTCACCAGCACCAGCCCTTCTTTCACGCCGCTTTCCCGAACGGCTGCCTCGACTTCGCGCGTGATGTTGACAAATCCCCTGCGGGAGGGGATGTTGAACCAGAGTTCTTTGCGGTAGGATTTCATAGACATGTCACATGACCTTTTTGTTATTTGAGATTGTACTAGACTCTTGTCCGTCATGGGAGCCATTCCTGCTGTCAGGTACGCTCAAATCGGCGCAAGATGAGGTATATAATCCATCGAGATATTGACTTCACACTCAGGAGATCGAAATGAAAAAATATCTATTAATTGTCCTGCTTCTTGGCGCGCTCCTGCTTTCCGCTTGCGGAGGCGGCGCCGAGACTTCAACTCAAACTGCCGCGCTGGACCCCGTCCCTGCCGACTATGCCGGCAAAACCAATCCCCTTGGCGCCGACGCCGCGATCGAAGGCGCAAAAGTGTTCAAATCCAACTGCGAGGCGTGCCATGGACCGCAAGGTCACGGCGACGGTCCCGTTGGGCAGGCGCTCGACCCCAAGCCCAAGAACCTTTCCGAACTTGCGGCGCAGGTCGGCGATGACTATCTCTTCTGGCGCATCTCCGAAGGCAAGCCCGGCACATCCATGGTTGCCTGGAAGGGCATACTCACGGATGAACAAATCTGGCAGGCGGTGGCGTTCATCCGCACTTTGAAGTAACTCACCTTACGCGAAACGTCCCGAAGGTTCTCGCAAATTGTGCCTATTTTCCAGTCAAACCTTCGGGACGGTGCGTAACATCCGTGAAGTAAATAGCGAAGCAAACAAAAAAGCAAGGAGTCTCACCAATCAGGAGACTCCTTGTTTTCTTTTCCGGGCTTCTTTACCGTACAAATTTTGAGCAGCGTTCATTTTCAACGCATATGTCGCGGATTTAGCGGATTTCGCTGATGTTTTTTCAACAAAAATCCGCGCCATCCGCCTAATCAGTGCAATCCGCGTTGAGGCTTTCACCGCTGTATGGCAGCAAATTGCGGGCGGAAATCTGGCGCAGAGGAGTGTCCAATGTCGTGGGCTTAGCCACAGAGAGCGCAGAGATTTTGAGATTTTTCTCAGGGATCTCTGTGAGCTCTGTGGCAGAACAATCTTTAGCCCATTCTTTCAGACACTCTCTGGCGCAGAGTGTTCGTGAATTTGTTGGTATTCGGAGTAAAATCGCTTCATGCACCTGAACCCTGCCGACCTGCGCCGCGTCAGCGTTTTTCGGGAAGCCACCGACGAGGATTTGCAGTTGTTCCTCTCCCAAGCCATCCTGCGGACAGTGGAAGAGGGCGAGTTCTTCTTCCTGCAGGGTGACCCGGCAGTGTTTTTCTATATCCTGGTATCGGGCAGGGCAAAGTTACTGCAATCCAACGCGGCAGGGCATCAGGTCAATTTGCGGACCATCAACGAGTGGCAGATGTTTGGCGCGCTCGGCGCGGTGAAGCCGGGCGCGGTCTATCCCGCCACGGCGCAGGCTTTGGAACCCTCCACCGCGCTCGCCATCGAGAGCGCCTTTCTGCACGAAGCCTTGAAGACCCGTCCCTACCTGAATTTTGGATTGATGCAATTGATGACCGGTTACATTCAAGAGATGCAGGAACGCTACCGCGAACTGGCGACCGAACGCGTGGAACGCCGCATCGCCCTGACCGTTTTGCGGCTTGCCTCGCAAGTTGGCAAACGGCTCGCCGGCGATGAAATGATGATCGAACTGCCCCTCTCCCGCCAGGATGTGGCGGAGGCTTCCGGCACGACCATGTTCACCGTCAGCCGGGTGCTGGCAGAGTGGGAAAGGCGCGGGTTGGTGGAAGCAGGCAGAGAGCGGGTCTTGATCCGCAATCCGCATGGGCTGGTGCAGATTGCCGAAGGGTTGAATCCGTAATCGGCGTGGAATGAGGCGCACAGGCACGCAAATCCCGCGTGCTTTTTTGTTCCTGTTTGCGCTGGCGCAAAGAAGGAAATCGAAAAAGGGGGTATGGTGAAGATGTGGATGTTTGTCATTTTCCTCAAGCCCAAACTACAGTGGAAGAGACGCTTGCCCGCCTTCCCGCCGCCATGAGCGTCTTTTGGGCGTCGAAAACAGGTTGTGTGGGTTGTTTTCTGGCGCGGTTTTGCACGCTGGAATATGTGGCGCAGGTATATGGGCTGGACTTGCAGGAATTTCTCGACGAACTTCGTACTTCCAATCCATCTTTACCCAAGGAGAAGATACAATGAAGCTGTTAAAGTTTGTTGCGTTCGTTTTGATTTTGGCGGGGGTGCTTGCTGCCTGCTCGCCCAAAGCCGAGACGGTGAACACCGAGTATGTCCTGACCACCGCCCTGCGCGACGGCAAATTTGTCTATCTGGGCGTGGACGGCGGCATCAACGGCGTGGTCAACCCCGCCCTGCACGCCGAACCCGGCGAGCGGATTACCGTGATGCTGGTCAACAGCGGGGAAGGCAGACACGACATCGTTTTTGAAGGACTCAATGTCAAATCGGACGTGGTGACGAAGAAGGGCGAGACCACTTCCATCACCTTCACGGTGCCAAATCAGGAAGTCGCCATCAAGTATTACGACTCGACGCATGAGAAACTGGGGATGAAGGGCGTCCTGCTGGTGGGCGCGGCAAAAGCGGAAGGCGCTGAAAGCGCGGCGCCGCCCGCTCCGACGGCGGAACAGCCAGCCGGGCTGTACGAGAAGGAACTCGCCGTGCAAGCCATTCAAAAGGGCGGGTGCGTGGCATGTCACATCATCCCCGGTGTGCCGGGCGCGGTGGGGACGATTGGTCCCGACTTGAGTAAAATCGGCGCGGATGCGGCAGACCTCATCGCCACAGGCAAATACACCGGCATGGCGAAAACCCCCGAAGAGTACATCACGGAGTCCATCCAGTCGCCGGACGCGTTCATCGCTCCCAACTGTCCGACGGGTCCGTGCGTCAAGGGCGTGATGCCTGCTTCGCTGGCGCAGACCTTGAGTGCGGAGGAATTGGACGCGGTGGTGAAGTACCTCGCTTCGCTTCCAGACGGGGCGGCGGCTTCTGCAACCGAATCCGGCTCCGGCGGAGAGACCGAAGCGCCCGCGCCCCAGGGTGAGGCTCCCGCGCTCACAGACGAGGAATTCGCCTGGGCGAAGCAGACCTTCTTCGAGCGCTGCGCAGGTTGTCATGGCACGCTGAGAAAAGGGGCAACGGGTCCCGCTCTCACGCCCGATAAGACCCTGCCCAAAGGCACGGCGGGACTGGCGGCAATCATCTTCAACGGCACGTCGCGCGGCATGCCCGACTGGGGCAAGCAGGGCGTGTTTACGCAGGAGCAGACCGAGATCATGGCGAAGTTCCTGCAAAACGAACCGCCTGCTCCGCCCGAACTCTCGCTTCAGCAGATGAAAGATTCGTGGCAGTTGATTACGCCCGTTGACCAGCGCCCGACCTCGCCGCAGACCAAGCGCAACATCGAGAATTACTTCATCGTCACCCTGCGCGACGCGGGCAAAGTGGCGGTGATTGACGGCGACACGAAGGAAATCGTCAGCGAGGTGGACAGCGGCTATGCTGTGCATATCACCCGCATGTCTGCCAGCGGACGCTACGCTTACGTCATCGGGCGCGACGGACGCCTGGCGCTGATTGACCTGTGGATGGAGAAACCCGAAGTCGTGGCGCGCGTGCAGACCTGTTACGACGCCCGCTCGGTGGAAGTGAGCAAGTACGAAGGTCCTGAAGGCGATTACCGCGACAAGTACGCCATCACGGGCTGTTACTGGCCCCCGCACTTTGCCATCCTCGACGGGCAGACGCTCGAACCGCTCAAGGTGGTCTCCAGCCGCAGTTACACGGTGGATACGGGTGAGTTCCATCCCGAACCGCGCGTGGCGAGCATCCTTGCCTCGCAGTATCATCCCGAATGGATTGTCAACATCAAAGAGACGGGCTTGATTTGGATTGTCAACTACACCGACTTGCACAACCTGTCCGTCAAGCAAATCGAAGCCTCCCGCTTCCTGCACGACGGCGGGCTGGATTCCACGCACCGTTACTTCCTCGTGGCTGCGAATCAATCCAACCAGATCGCGGTGGTGGACTTGAAGGAGAACACCCTGACCGCCATCGTGGACGTGGGCAAAGTGCCGCACCCCGGGCGCGGCGCAAACTGGATTGACCCGCAGTTCGGTCCCGTGTGGAGCACGCCGCATTTGGGCGAAGCCTCCATCGTCTCGGTGGCGACCGATCCCGTTGGTCATCCCGCGGATGCGTGGAAGGCGGTGCGCACAACGCCTTTGCCCGGTTCCGGTTCGCTCTTCATCAAGACCCATCCCAACAGCAAATGGATTTGGGTGGACATGACGCTCAACTCGGACCCCGTGCTGGCGCGCACCATCTGCGTCATTGCCAAAGCCGACCCGTCCAAAACCTACAAGTGCTGGGAAGTGGGAACCTACGGGCGCGCCGTCCACTTTGAATACAACGCCGACGGCACGGAAGTGTGGGTGAGCCTGTGGGGCGACGCCGCCAAACCCGGCGAGACGGGCGAGATCGTCATCTACGACGATGCCACGCTGGAAGAGGTGGCGCGCATCAAAGACCTGATTACCCCGACCGGCAAGTTCAATGTCCACAACACGGTGAACGATATTTACTAATTCACCTTACGCAGTTTTCTCGTAGCGCGACACATTGTCCCCGAATGGGGGTTCATGTCGCCTGAAAACACGAGATAAATCTCGCGCTACCGCGTAAGGTGACTTACTAACTCCCCTTACGCGAAACGTCCCGAAGGTTCTCGCAAATTGCGCCTATTTTCCAGCCAAACCTTCGGGACGGTGCGTAACATCAGTTACTAACCCCAAAGCACAGCCGCTCCGGGAACTCCGGGGCGGCTCTTATTTGGAACATGCCTCGCACACTATGTTGGCGTCACAGGCGTTCTTCAACGCCCGCCGAAGCATTTACCTCAAAAACGATCCTGCGCTCACGAAAATCTCCATCAGCGATTTACGCTCCTGCAGGTCGTCCACATACACGCCGTTGTTGCCGCGCGAGGAGTGGATCATCGTCCAGCCGCCCAGGCTCATCCCCACGTGTGTAATTTTCCGTTGACTGCCGCCCTCGCCGAAGAAAAACAAGTCGCCGATTTGATAGGGCGGTTCGACAGGCTTTGCCGCCGCGTGCTGCATGTCGGCGTCGCGCGGGATGTCCACGCCAACCCAGCGGTGCAGGAGCCGCACAAAGCCCGAGCAGTCAATGCCGTTCCCGCTCGTGCCGCCCCACAAATACGGCACACCTATCATGCGCTTTGCATCCGCGACCAGCAGTTTGCGCTTCTCTTCGATTTCTTGGGGGATGTCTGCCAGCGCGCGCAGATTCGACGCCCGCACCCATCCCTCCCGATTTGCCTTGACGAACGCCCAATCGCCCCGCTTCTCGACCACGCTGACGCCTGTCCCGCTGACGAGACGCGTCACCACCCCGCTGGCTTCTCCCGGTTTTTCGCGCACTTCCATCGAAGGCGCCAGGACAAGGTGCGTCGGCGCGGGCGGAGTCTCTTCGCTGAGGTAGCGGCGGTACACCCAGCCCAGGTAACCGTCGGCTTGACGGACGAAGACCCAGTTACCGCTTTCATCCAACACCTCCAGCGGCGTGCCGAAGTACAACTCGCTGGAGAGCGGCATTCCAAATGTCGGCTTTTCGTAGAGCCCGGTGAGGTTCGTCGCCACGTGGAGGCGGGGATGAGTCTCAGCGTTGAGGATGCGTATCGAAGCGGTATCCAGTTTTCGGTCCGGGAAGCCTGCGTTGAGCGTCGTCGAAACGAGGCGGGGTAATTCGTCCAGTTGCGAGGCGTCGAGGACGCGTCCGCTCAAGACGAGGGTCTCATCGGATTCGGAAACGATTTGCACGTCGAAGAGAGAGGTGCGGGGGTCAATGGTTTTGGCGTAGTCTTCGAGAGGGTTGGTCATGGAGCGATTGTAATGAGTTGTGTTAAGATAGGCAATATGCCGTACATCACCATCAATGAGGCGCGCATTTACTACGAAGAGTATGGGCAGGCGAAGGGGACGCCCATCCTGCTGATTCACGGTTCGACGATTGACAGTCACACCGATTGGGACGCGGTCATCCCGGCGCTGGCGAGGGAGTACAAGGTCTTTGCGCCCGATTGTCGCGGTCACGGGCATTCGAACAATCCGCGCATGAGTTACTCGTTCCGCGAACTGGCGGACGATGCGGCGGCGTTCGTACGGGCGATGGGATACGAACAGGCGCACATCATCGGTCACAGCAACGGCGGGAACGTGGCGCTGGTGACGGCGGTGGAACATCCCGAAGTAACGCGGACGTGCATTCCGCAGGCGGCGAACGCTTATGTGACGCGTTACCTGGTGGAGCGCGAGCCGAAGGTGTTCGACCCCGACCGCGTGGAACGCGAAGCGCCCGAATGGCGCGATGAGATGATCCGCCTGCATGAGGCGGTCAACGGTGCGGGCTACTGGCGCGACCTGTTGTGGCTGACGATGAAAGAAATCCTCTCCGAGCCGAACTACTCGCCCGCCGATTTGGCGCGGGTGCATGTGCCGATGCTGGTCATTCAGGGCGCGGAGGACAAGGTCAATGCGCCGGATGAACACGCCCAATACATCGCCGCACACGTTCCGAACGCCGAGTTATGGATTCCCGAGGCGACGGGGCATAATGTCCATCAGGAGCGCAGGGAGGAGTGGGTGGAGAGGGTGTTGGATTTTTTGAGGAGGAGGGGATGAGGGAGGAAATGATGAAGGATGAAGGATGAAGGATGAAAGATGAAAGATGAAGGACAAGTTCTTGGCGTTGAGTTTTTGTGATTTTCATGGTGAAAAGAGAAAATGAAACTGCACTGGGAACCGATCAACCTTGAATTGCGGACGACGTTCCGTGTGGCGCATGGGGCAAGCGACGTGCGCCGGAATGTGCTGGTCTATCTCGATGAGGGGGTGGGGGAGGCGGCGGCTGTGCCGTATTACGGCGAGACGCAGGAGGGGATTATCGCGTATTTGAAGTCGGTGCCGGAGTTGGGCGATGACCCGTTCGATTTGGACGGCGTCCTGGCGAAACGTCCCGCCGGTTCGCGGGCGGCGCGCTGTGCGATTGACATCGCTTTGCACGATTTGTGGGGCAGGCGGCTCGGTCAGCCGTTGTATCGTCTGCTGGGGTTGAATCCGAAGAACCTGCCGCTGACCTCCTTCACCATTGGCATGGATGCGCCTCCCGTCATGGCGGAGCAGGCGAGGGAGTCGGGGCATCCGATTCTGAAGGTCAAGTTGGGCGGGGAGGAGGACGAGGCGAGGGTCAAAGCCATTCGGGCGGCGACCAGCGCCCGGTTAAGGGTTGATGCGAACGCAGGCTGGAGCCGCGAGCAGGCGCTGCGTCTCATCCCGCGTCTGGCAGAGTACGATTTGGAGTTGATCGAACAGCCGCTGGCGGTGGACGATGTGGAGGGATATTTCTGGCTGAAGGAGCGGCTGAACGCCTTGCGGGTGAACCTCCCGATTTTTGCCGATGAGACGGCGAAGAACTCGCACGATGTGGCGAAACTGGCGGGCGCAGTGGACGGTGTGGTGGTGAAGACGATGAAGAGCGAGGGCATCCGCGAGGCGCTGAGGATGATTCACGCGGCGCGGGCGCACGATATGCAGGTGATGGTCAGCTGCATGGTCGAGTCGTCGGTGGGGGTGACGGCGGCGGCACACCTGGCTCCGTTGTGCGATTACGCCGATTTGGATGGACCTTTGCTCATCAAGAATGACCCGTATCGCGGACTGCGCTACGACGGCGCGAAGATGTCGCTGCCCGAGGGTGCAGGGCTGGGGCTGGAGAGACGATAAAAAGCAGATGGGTGCGCCGCACTTTTTCATTCAGCGGCGGGCTCGCTGCCAATACCCACCACAGGAACAGAAGGCATAGAGTCCTTTCCATCCGTCATTTTCGCCTATTCCCGGGGATTGTGTCCAGATATGACAGTCAAAAACCGCGTCAAGGCGGATGCCAGTCCTTTGATCTGTGCTACGGCGCGGATGCGGGCTTTCTCGGCAGCACTCACGTTAGGAGTGTCCGACATAATCGTTACCAATAACGCTTTTTGCCCTGTTTGTTTTTTTCATCGAGGGTGGCTTTGCTCCATTTGTAGCCTATCAATGCCGCCACACCACCTAGCAACGCTCCAATTGGTAATACCAGCCAACCAACAACAATCGCTTGCCATCCTCCAGCGGTTGCATAAATAGCTGGCATACATCGGATCAAAAAAAACTGCCATTGCAACGTACTTACGATATCGCTGAGAATTCCTGTCCCCAAATTAAATAACATACCAAACAGAAAAACATTATGTTGAGAACACAATTTACACCTTGCTCCCAACCACCATGTAAAACCGATCAGCAATAGAAAGCCGAACATGGTAGGATACGCCCCCTTTATGCTCCATTCCAGCCAAGCCACTTTGTGGCAAGCATAAAATATTCTTACACCGATATCTAGCAAGATGAGCAATGTAGCCGCCACTATCAAAAAGTAAAAATGGGAAGAGATTAATTTCCAATCTTTCATATTCATCCCAATAGTGCCATTATTGCTGGTATTGCTACGAGCAACGTTAATACTATAAACCCAACGACAAATATTTTCTGCTGGGTATTCATTCCGTTCCACCAATCTTTTACAGATTGTATCTTCTGGTCAATTGGAAACAGTTCATAATAGGGACCTGTTCTATCCCTTTGCTGACAAATGAAATTTACGACGGTAGAAGGTCCGTCTTTGAATACTTTGGCGATCACAATTGGTACACGAACAAGGGCCTCAAAAAGAGGTCCAGCAGATGCATAAGGCGTACTTTGTTGAGCAACATATGCTTGGTCAATAATGTCGCCCACGTCTGGACCACCAACGGTTTCGGGATTGGGCATCACCGGCTCTACAGCATCAGCCGCCTCACAAATGCCATTTGCAACATCCTCACCTGAAATCGCCGGCGGTGTCGCTGTGGGTGCAGGTATCGCTGTTGGAGTAGGAGCAGGACCAATGAAAGTTTGAGCCTTCGGCTTCTCGAGATTCTCCACCGTGCAGGCGGGAGGCAGCGTGACAAACTCCTCCCTCTCACCCTGACGGTACTCCTGCACGGCTTTGCGCGCCTGGTACTCGGCGGCGATGGCTTCGGCGTCCCGTTCCCCGGCGCGGTAGTCTTGGTATGCCTGCTCATCGTGCTGAGGCTTTGCTGCCTTCGCGGCGGCGAGGGCGGCGCCTTCGGCTTCTTCCATGCGTTCTATCTTCGCGTCCTGCCCGCGATGGGAGATGGTTTGTTCCAGCGCGGCTTGCTGCGCGGCAATTTGCGCCAGCAGGTATGCCTGTGCCTTGCGGGCTTCTTCGGCGGCATTCCTTCGTGCGGCTTCGGCTTGTGCTTCCGCCCGTTGACGGGCTTCTTCTTCTTTCCGCTTGCGGCGCTGTTCCAGAGCATAGGCTGTCGCCGCACCAATAGCGGCTGCCGCCGCTGCACCCCATAGTACATTTGAAGATGATTGACTTTGAGATTGAGAAATTGGCGAAGGGACCGATTGGACAACCGTCTCGCCAAATGCGGCGACAATTGGAGTGCGAGCAGGCGTGAGGGTTGGCGCGTCAGCAACTACCTGAGAAATCTTAGGCGTTGCGGTGAAAGTTGGTAAGAGCGTGCGGGTCTCGGCAGGCTCGACCTGACGTGTCGGCAGCGGGCTGGGGGTGACGCCCGGGGCAGGGATGAGGATGTGCGCGGTTTCGCGGCTTTCGCTGCCGGCAAGGCGCGCGTGCGGTCGGGTCCGAGGTAGCCGGCGAGGACCAGCCCGCTGGGAAACAACAACAGAAGCGCGGCTGTTAGTGCCAGCCATCTTGTTAGGCGTTTCTTTCTTTCTTTCTTTCTTTCTTTCTCTTTGCATCTTCCGCCTCCAGCCAATGATGGCGAAATTTACCACAAGGGAGGGGAGGATACATTTACAGGTTTGTAATGGATTGTTTTTCTTTGCCCCACTTGAAAGGCAAGGAGGGGGTGTGCAGAGCGTTTTTCACGTTTCCAACGGACGTTTGTCGCGGCTTTCAAGTTCGGGCAGAAGCCCCACTCTCTGCGGGTTGGAATACACGTTGAAACGGTGACGGCGCGCATACCCGATGAGCGTGATGCCGTAACGTTCCGCCATCTCGATCGAGAGCGAACTCGGCGAAGTGCGCGAGATGAGGATGGGCGCATCCATGCGCGCGGCTTTTTGCAGCATCTCGGAACTGATGCGCCCGGTGGTGATGAGGATGCGGCTCTCGGGAAAGAGTCCCCTGCGCAGGCACAGCCCGGCGATCTTATCGAGCGTATTGTGTCTGCCGATGTCTTCCGCCGCCGCGACGATGTTCTTCCCATCGCTCAAGGCGGAGGTGTGGACTCCGCCCGTCTCGCGGTAGAGGGACTGCGCCTCGAAGAGCTGCTCGACCAATTCGCCAATCGCTTCAGGCTCGACCGTGAGCCTGTTCCCGCCAAAATGGACATTTGGCTTCGCTAACAGGTCCACCGCCGTCATGCCGCCCGTGCAGCCGGAGGTGCGCCGCCAGGAGACGGGCTGTTCCACACTGCGGTTCAGCCAAACGTCCACGTTGTCGCCGTGTTCGCACAGACGCACGTCTGCCACCTCGTCCATCGAGTCAATGATGCCTTCGTTGTAAAGGAAGCCCAGCGCCAGTTCCTCGAGGTGGATCGGTGTACACATGAACGTCAGCCAGACTTTGCCGTTGACGGTCAGTGAGACGGGCGTTTCGACGATGGTCTCTGCATCGAAGTGTTCCCATTTTTTGAATTCGTAACGTTGGTATTGAATCGCTTTTTGTGGGGTATTCATATCTGCTCCAACCGGTAAAATGAGCGCGAGAGAACGCAAATCCCGACGCTAGAGAGCGTCTCCTGCGCGGGTGCGGGTGTGTTCCGCATTACGATGTGCCTTGTAGAAGACTTGCGGGTCGGCGAGGAACGCGCCCAGGCAGGACTCAGTGCAGAAGAAGAGAGCCCGTCCGCGATATTGGGCGCGGGGGAAGTAGGCGGGGTCGGCGTCGCGGAAGATGCGTCCGCACAGGGTGACGAATCGGCGCGATGCAGAAACGTCCCGCAGGTTGGGCTTGGATCGTGCCGTGGTTTCTCTATCAACCTGCGGGACGGTCATTTCTACTTCACTTCCGCTATGAAAACTTCAAAGGCACCGAGGTGCAGGGATTTCGGACTGAGGTCGGTGTGAGAGTGGACGGCGCTGGAGAAGAGCAAATGCAAGGATTTGTCCTTGAGAGCGGCGGTGCGGGAAAAACTCAGTTCGAGTTTGTTGTTGGAAAAATTCAGAATGACCAAAACAGTCTGCGCGCTGGTCTGGCGGAGGAAGGCGAAATAGTCCTCGGCGCGGGGGTGAAGGGGGATGTACTCGCCTTCCACCAGCGCGGGGGTGTTCCGGCGAACGCGCAGGAGGTTCTTGTAGTAGTTCAACAGCGAATTAGGGTTGTGCAGTTGATCGCGGACGTTGATACCTTCTTTGTAGTTGGGGTTGACGGGGAGCCAGGTTTGCACGCCGGGCGGGGAGAAGCCGCCATTGGGGGCGTTGTTCCACTGCATGGGTGTGCGGTTTTTGTCGCGGCTCATTTCGCCGGCGCGCAGGGCGGCTTCGGCGGGGTCCACGCCCAGGTCGTTGACGAGGCTGTGATAGTACCAGGTCGCCATCGTGTCGCGCAGTTTGGAAGGGTCGGTGATGATGAGGTCGGTCATGCCGATTTCCTCGCCGTTGTAGAGGAAGGGCGTGCCTTTGAGGGTCAGCACGAGGGCGGCGTGCAGACGAGCGAGGCTGGAGTCGTGCTGGCGGTCGCCGTATCGGGTGAAGAGGCGGGAGGTGTCATGGTTGCCGAGGGTGTTGCACTGCCAGCCTTTGACCGGGAGTGCTTCCAGACGAGTCAAACGCTCTTTTTGGTTGCGCCGGATATGGTCGGGGGTGATGCGCTCCGTCCGCATGAGGGGGAAGTTGAAGACGAGGTGGAGTTCGTCGCCGCCGTCCCCCATGTAGGCGATGTCGTCATCTTCGCCGACGAGCATACGGTCACCGTCGTATTCGTCGAGGATGGCGCGGAGTTCCTTCATCAGGTCGTGGAGGCCGGGTCCGCCCCATTGGTGTTTGAACATGTCGTACCAGTATTTTTCGATTTGTTTCTTTTCGGCGGGGGTGCGCGCCAGTTCGGAGGCGCGGCGCAGTTGGGCGAGGTTCATGGGGACGGTGTGCGGCGTGAGGCTGGGGTCTTCGTAGATGGTGCCGATGGCGTCGAGACGGAAACCGTCCACGCCGAGGTCGAGCCAGAAGCGGACGACGTTCCACATGGCTTGTTTGACTTCGGGGTTGCGCCAGTTGAGGTCGGGCTGCTGCTTCATGAAGTAGTGATAGTAGTATTGTCCGCGCTCGGGGACGTAGGTCCAGGCATCGCCGTCGAAGCAGGATTGCCAGTTGTTGGGGACCCCCCTCCGGCTCCCCCCATTTCCTTCGGAAATAGGGGGAGTGCCGTCCATCCAAACATACCAGTCGGCTTTGGGGTTGTCGCGGCTGGATTTGGATTCGAGAAACCAGGGATGTTCGTCGGAGGTGTGATTGAGGACGAGGTCGAGGATGACGCGGATGCCGCGTTTGTGCGATTCGGCGAGGAAGGTCTTGAAGTCGTCGAGCGTGCCGTATTCGGGGGCGACGCTGCAGTAATCCGAGATGTCGTAGCCGCAGTCCCAGTTGGGGGAGGGGTAGTGCGGCGAGAGCCAGAGGGCATCCACGCCGAGGTCTTTGAGGTAATCGAGTTTTTCGATGATGCCTTTGAAGTCGCCGATGCCGTCACCGTTTCCGTCGGCGAAGGAACGGGGGTAGATTTGGTAGAAGACTGCGGTTTGCCACCATTTGAGGGAGGTCATGGATGAGGGGTCCTTGCTGAGGTTTGAAAGTTGGATGGAGAAAGTCGCAACTTGGCGTCAGAGAGCGCCGAGTACGCGCAGGAATTTCTAACAAATTAACCTGCCAGCCTGCCAACGATTTTGACGCACGGGCGGGAGAAGACTTCTTCAGCGTGCGGGGCGTCGGGGAGTTCGGAGGTGAGGTCCTGCCCGGGGAAGTGCAGGTTTTCGTGCAGGTCCTGCCGCCACTTGGGACAGTCGGTCACATCATAGACGATGCCGTTGTAAGCGACATACTTACGCGAGCCGCGCCCGCCATCGTTGCGGCGGAGTTCCATGAGGGTGACGATGCGCTCGGGGACGGTCATGGCAGGAATTATACAGGGGAATGCTGGGAAACGAAAAAGGACACGCCTCGTTCGAAGCGCGTCCTTTTTATGGGCGGGTCTGCATTATTTGACCTTGATAACCTGCCCGACGTAAATCAGGTTGGGATTCTTGATGCCGGGATTGAGTTTGAGCAGGGCATCCACAGTGGTGCCGTATTTCGCGGCGATGATGCGGAGCGTGTCGCCTTTCTGGACGATGTAACTGGTCGCAGCCGCCGGGACTTTGAGCGCCTGCCCGACGTAGATCAGGTTGGGGTTCTTGATGCCGGGGTTGAGGATGAGCAGATTATCCACAGTGGTGCCGAAGGCTTCGGCAATCTTGCGCAGGGTGTCGCCTTTTTTCACGTAGTAGGTTTGCGTGGAGTCGGCGGGCGGAGTGGCTGGGGGCGGTGTGACAGGCGGGGGCGTGGTCGATGCGGCGTAGACTTTGAGCCACTGCCCTTCGTAGATCAGGTTGGGGTTGGTGATCTCCGGGTTTGCCTTGAGCAGGGCGTCGGTGGTGGTGTTGAAGCGGGCTGCCAGGCTTTTCAGGGTGTCGCCGCGGGCGATGATGTAGATGAAGTAACCGCCGTCCGTGCCGAGGATGGCGCCCGGCAATTGCAGGACTTGTCCGGGGTAGATCAGGTTGCCGGAACCGATATCAGGATTTGCCCGCCGCAGGGCGGAGACGGTGGTGCCGCAGCGGTCTGCGATTTTGCGCAGGGTGTCGCCTTTGACGACGGTGACGCTGGTACCGCAGTTCCCTGCCGCCAGGGCAGAGGGGGCGGCTGCAAAGGTGGTAATGAGCAGCGCGGCGAGCAGAACAAACATTAAGATTCTTTTGGTAGTCATCGAAACCTCCATTTCGTTTCACAAAGGGATGATGCTTTTCAATTCCGAAAAGTTCCCGTTTGGCGGTTCCCCTTACCAAAGTCCTGGCGGCAAAAAACGTGAGCCGGTTTCAGCCGGCTCCCGTTCATCCATCGTCTTATCGTTTTTTGCTCCTGCTTTTGGCAGAACTGCGGACGCCGCGCGGTATGACCGTCGAGTCTGCGTTGACCGCCACATACGCCGCCCGTAAAGCGACGGGTTTTTCCGCCCGCGCCCGCAGGCGCAGGTTGAGCATTTCCACGAAGATGGAGAAGCCCATGGCGAAGTAGATATATCCCTTCGGGATGTGCTGATGCAAGCCGTCCACGAGGAGCGTGAAGCCGATGAGGAGCAGGAATGCCAGCGCCAGCATTTTGATGGTGGGATGCTCTTCCACAAATCTGCCCACGGGACCCGAAGCAAAGATCATCACGCCGGCGGCGATGATCACAGCAATAATCATAATCATCAACTCGTTTGCCATGCCCACCGCCGTGATGACGGAATCGAGCGAGAAGACGATGTCCAACAGCATGATTTGGACGATGACGCTCCAAAAGGCGGCATGGATTTTGGCGGAGGCGTGTCCTTCCACGCCTTCGAGTTTGTCGTGAATTTCATGCACGCTCTTCCAAAGCAGGAAGAGCCCCCCGGCAATCAGGATCAAATCGTGACCGGAAATTCCCAAGTCTTCGCCAAACCAGGGGAGGAAGAAGAGCGGTTCTTCGAGGCTGATGATCCAGGAAAGGGAGAGCAGGAGCAGGATGCGGGTGATGACCGCCATCGAGATGCCCGTCATGCGGGCGCGGTCGCGCTGCTCTACCGGCAGTTTGCCCGCCAAAATCGAGATAAAGATGATGTTGTCCACACCGAGCACGAGTTCGAGCACGACCAGTGTGACGAGCGCAACCCATGCCTCGGGTTGGGATGCCCAGTTGAAATGCAGCCATTCCATAAAGTTCTCCTTCGGGAATTTAATGATAGCCGCTTGCTTGTGAAGGCATAATTGCTTCACAAGAGAAACGGCGCGCAAAAAGATTTTACTGTGAAATGGGGAAAAGAAGAAAGCGTTTAAGAGGCTGGATAGCCTCCCCTGACCGTGCTCATGAACCAACGTTCTGCGCCGTGCCGGTGCAGCCCGCCGGAACAGGGCGAAGAAAGATATGGCTTGGAATTCTTTCGCGTAAGTCCATTATTACAGACTATAGTCTGTTATAATGGACTATATGAAAAAACATGCCGATTCATCCTCCGTCGAACGCGCCCTCGCTCTGCTCGAAACGCTGTTGGAGCAGCCCCAGGGGGCGGAGATTCCCGATTTGCTCGCCCGCGTGGACGTTTCGCGCAGTTCCCTGTTCGTTTTGCTGAACACGCTCAAAACGCTCGGTTATGTGGAGCAAGCCGAAAAGCGCGGACGTTACCGCGCCGGTCCGCGCCTGTTGGCGTGGCGGGGCGGTTCCTCTCCGCTGCCTGCCGCCGATTTGCTCTCCGCTTTTTTTCAGGAGGCGCAATCCTGCGGCTTGGATGAGACGCTGGCGCTGTTCATCCCCACCGGCGAGGGAGAGGCGCTTTTGCTGGGACAGGTCGAAGGTCCGCGCGAGGTGCGCAGCGCCTTTGAAACGGGTCAGCCTCTGCCCGCCTCCAGCGCGGCGGGACAGGTCTTCCAATCCCCCGTCCCCGGCGAAATCCAAAAACAGGGATATTGCCTCGCACGGCGGGGCGATGCGCTCGATGTTGCCTTTCCCATTTGCCGCGATGGCGTCACACCCAATGCCGCGCTGTTGATGAGTGCGCCCGCCTTTCGCTGGGATGAAGCCGCCGCGCAAAAGGCTTTACCCGTTCTGCGTGAAATGTCCGCCCGCCTTTCGTATCGGCTGGGAGCGGTGCATTACTCGCCCTGGCAGATGGAAGCGCTCGAAATGACGGAAACCCTGCCGCTGGATGAGACTCAAATTGCGTCGCTGCTCAAAGCGCCCTGGGCGGCGCGGCTGGCGTGCGTGCGTCCCGACGGCGCGCCGCACGTCGTCCCCGTCTGGCATGAGTGGGATGGGGAAGCCTTTCATGTGGTGGCATGGAAAGGTTCGCGCTGGGACGACTATCTGCTTGCCAACCCGCAAGTTTCGCTGACGGTGGACGAGCCCTTCCTGCCGCTGCGCCGCATCTCCGCCAAGGGGACGGCGCGCCCTGAGTTTGAATCTGCCGACCCGCGCCTCCGCCGCCTGCTGACGCGCCTCAGCCGCCGTTATTTGGGTCAAGACCTGGCTTCTTCGCTCGCGCTGCAGGTGGAGCGTTCGTTCGTGATTACGCCTTCCGTGTTGAAGGGCTGGCAGGGAATGGTGTGATTTGCGATTGGCGATTTGCGATTTCAGGTAAACGATGACGACCAACCCTGTCTTGACGCGCCGTTCTTCTTTCAGTGGAATCTTTCTTGCGGTTCTGATGGCGGCGTCTGCTTTGGCGCTTTGGGAAATTTCCGTGCGCCTCACCGATACCCCCGTGTACATCCTGCCTGCGCCCAGCCGCGTGATGCAGACTCTATTCTCCCAGCCGCTTTACTTTCTCGAAGCCCTTGCCGTAACCCTCGGCGAAGCGCTGGCGGGCTTGACCATCGGTACGCTGGTCGGCGTTCTCGTTGCCGCACTGGTCAGTTTACAGCCGCAGTTGGAACGCGGCGTGATGACGCTTGCCATTTTGGTCAAGTCCATGCCGCTGGCGGCGATTGCGCCTTTGCTGACCATCTGGCTGGGCTTCGGCGTTTTGCCCAAGGTCATCATCACCGCCTTGCTGACCTTTTTCCCCACGCTGGTCAACGTGCTGGTGGGCTTGCAAAGCGCCGAGCGCGAGATGCTCGACCTGATGCGTGTCCTGCGCGCAACGGACTGGCAAATCCTCATCCACTTGCGCGCCTGGCTTTCCCTTCCTTATCTCTTTGCCGCCCTGCGCGTCGCCGCGCCGCTCTCGCTGGTGGGCGCGGTCATCGCCGAATGGACGGGCGCCTCCAGCGGCTTGGGGCGCGTGATGTGGCTGGCATACAGCAACCTCAACCTGCCGCCCATGTTCGCCGCCATCTTCATTCTCTCCCTTTCGGGCATGGGCGCGTATGGGCTGATTATCTGGCTGGAGAAAAAAGCCCTGCGCTGGAAGGGATGAACCAACATCAAGGAGACAAACCATGCGGCGAAACGCCTTTCTCATCCTGATTTCCCTGCTGGCAGCCTCCTGCCTGCCCGCGCAGACGGAGACGCCTCAGGCTCCGCCCGCGCCTGTCACTGTTACCCCAAGCCTCATCGCCCCGACAGAGACTCCGCCCGTTCCGCCCCTGCAACGCGTCACATTTACCCCCTCCTCCGCCGACCTCCCCAACCCAGAGCGCGGCTTTCATTGGGGCATGGAACTGGGCGAAAACGACCTGACCTGGTATGCGGAGCAGACGCATTTCAGCCTGGTCTATTTCTACGCCCGATTGGATGACTACCGCAGCCGCGACCTGACGCCCGAATATCTCGCCGCGCTCGAAGACTTCTTCCTCCTGACGCGCCAGGCGGGGCTGAAAGCCATTGTCCGCTTCTCCTACAACGACGGCGAAACCTACCCCAACCCCGCGCCCGACGCCTCGCTGGAACAGGCGCTGCGGCACATCGAACAACTCGCGCCCGTGCTGGAATTGTATAAGGATGTCATTGCCTGGTTCGAGGCGGGTTTCATCGGCGCGTGGGGCGAGTGGCACACCTCCGCCAGCGGGCTGGATACGCCCCAAGCCAAAGCCGCCATTCGTGACGCGCTCTATCGTCACTTCCCGCAAGACCGCTTCATCCTCTTTCGTTACCCCGGCGACTTCATCCGCTGGTATCCCCAGCCGCTGACCGAAACGCAAGCCTTCGATGGCTCCGACCAGGCGCGCACCGGGCATCACAACGACTGCTTCCTCGCCAGCGATGACGACTGGGGAACGTATTACGACTACGACGGCTCGCTCAAAATCGAAGAATGGAAAACCTACATCGCCCAAATGACGCGCTTTACTCCCATGAGCGGCGAGACCTGCAACCTCAACCCGCCCCGCTCCGATTGCCCCACCGCCCTTGCCGAACTGGAACGTTTTCACTGGACGGCGATGGATGAAGGCTGGCATCCGGACGTGATTGCCTCCTGGAAAGCGCAGGGCTGCTATGAGGAAATCCGTCAGCGATTGGGCTACCGCCTCAGCCTGCTGGAAGCCTCCTTCCCGACGCAAACCCGCGCCGGCGAGTCTCTGACCCTGCGCGTTCGCCTGCAAAACACAGGATTCGCCTCCCTGCTCCTGCCGCGCGCGGTGTATCTCGTCCTGACTTCCCCCACCTACACCGCGCGCCTTCCTCTCGAAACCGACCCGCGCCGCTGGCAGCCGGGCGAACACGACCTGAGCGAATCCCTCTCCGTCCCTGCCGACCTGCCGCCCGGCGAATACGCCCTCGCCCTCTGGCTGCCCGACCCCTCCGTATCTCTGCACGCAGACCCGCGCTATGCGATTCAATTTGCCAACGAAAACATCTGGGACGCGGAGCACGGCTGGAATATGCTGGGCAGTCTCACAATCCTTCCGTGACAATTTACGGCGAAGGTCATTTGATGAACAACACCGTCCCGAAGGTTGCGAAATTCAACAAGGATTCATGAAGAAACCTTCGGGACGTTATTTTCTTTCGTGAATTTACCGCAATCAGCGGTTGTTCAAATTTCAATTTATCAAGGAGTTTCACTGTACCATGCGTAAGACCGTTTCATTATTTCTGCTTCTCGTGTTTCTGTTGAGCGCCTGTTCTGGCGTCGGACAGGGTGAGGGCGCCGTCCCGACGGAAACGCCCGTTGTTGCAGAGCCAGCCACAAGCGTCCCGACCGAAGCGGCGCTCATCCCCATGACCTTCATGGCGGGCTACAAGCCGCAGGCGAATCTGCCCTTCGTCGGCGCGTATGTCGCCAAAGAAAAAGGATTCTTCGAGCAAAACGGACTCGACGTGACCATCGAACACTCGCCCGGCAAAGGCGAACACGTCCAACTGCTGGTGGCGGGGACCGTGCAAGTGACCACGATGGACGCCGCCACCGTTCTGCAGCGCCGCGCCGACCCGGGTTTGCCCGTCGTGTCCATCGCGCTCATCGGGCAGAAGGGTCAGCAAGCCTTCGCCGCGTTGAAAGAGTCGGGCATCGAGACGCCCAAAGACTGGGAAGGCAAAACCGTCGGTTACAAAGGCACGCCGCCGCCCGATTTATTTGCCCTGCTTGCCGCCGCAGGCGCGGACGTGAACAAGGTCAATCTGGTCAACGTCGGCTTCGACCCGCGCGTGCTCACTGAAGGGCAGGTGGACGTGTACCCGCTTTTCAAATCCAATGAGCCATATTTGATTCAGAGTTGGGGCTATGAAATCACGCTCTGGGACGCGGCGGATTATGGCGTGCCGACCCTGGGCTTGACCTACGTCGCCAGCGAAGACTACCTCCAAACCCACGCCTCCGAACTGACCCGATTCCTGGTCGCCGCGCTTCAAGGCATCGCCTACGCTGAGGCGCATCCCGACGAAGCCGTTGAGATTGTGATGAAATATGCGGGTCCCGAAACCGACCCCGCCCACATGAAATACATGCTCGAAACCGAACTGCGCGACGCGCAAAGCGAACATGGCTTCGGCTGGCAATCGCTCGAACAGTGGCAGGCGCTCGCCGACATGCTTGCCCAATACCAAGCCCTGCCCGCCGATGTGGATGCCGGCGCGGCGTTCACGACCGAGATTTGGGAGGCGGCGCAGGAGAAGTGATGCGCAGGAGATGTTTTCCAACACACCCTCGGCGTAAGAGAACGCCGAGTACGCGTAGGAATTTCCATTGATGCGCAGTTTGCGCCCAGAGTTGGGGAACGACTCTGGGCGCAAATCATTTAGCGGCACAGCCGAGTCGTATCAAATGTTGTGCTGAGCGGCAATCGCCGCCTCGTGCGATGCAGAGCGGCGCAAGTCTAAGACTTGCGCTATATCCCGTGCTGAATGGCAATCACCGCCGCCTGCGTGCGGTCGGAGACGCCCAACTTTTCCAAAATGGCGCTGACGTGGTTGCGCACCGTGCCTTCGGAAAGATAAAGTGCGGCGGCAATTTCGGCGTTGGTCATGCCTTTGGCGAGCAGGCGCAGCACGTCCAGTTCGCGTTCGGTCAGTTTCTGGGTTAGCAGCGAGGCAGGCTGGGGTTGCTGACCCGCCGCTTGCTGAATCAATTTGCCTGCTACCGCCGGGTCCACGAAGGCTTTGCCCTCCACCGTGCCGCGAACTGCTTCGATGAGTTTCTGGCGCGGCGTATCTTTGAGCAGGTACCCGTCCGCACCGGCGCGGATGGCGTCGAAAACCCATTCATCGTCATCATAGGTGGTTAGAACGAGAACCTTGATGTGGGGGAATCTGCGGCGAATTTCGCGCGTGGCTTCGATGCCGTTCATGCCCGGCATTTTGAGGTCCATCAACACGAGATCGGGCTGATGGCGGGCAGCAAGTTCGATTGCTTCCGCTCCGTCTTGGGCGCAGCCAACGACTTGAAAGTCTTTTTCCAGTTTCAGGAGCAGTTCCAGCCCGTCGCGGATGACGGCTTGGTCGTCACAGATGAGGATCTTCATAGGGATCTCCCTCGCTGGTCGAGCCAGTGGGAGCAAAGAATAAAGAAGATAACGTGCGCCAGGTTGGGCGCGGCGGGGGTGAGAAACGCGCGCAGGAGGATGGAAGGGGAGCCGGCTGCCCCAAGCGCAAGCGTAAGGAAGGCGGGGTTGGCAAGCGCCAACGCCCGCGGCGCGGCGGTTCGCCCTGAACCGACATACCACAGGAACAAAACCGAAGCAAAGAGAATCAGGAGGGCGGCAAGCCCCCACAGACTCAGCAGAAGGGGACCCGATTGCAGGATTGCTTTCAACGGATCCTCGCTGACAACGCCGCGATGGAGGCTTGCGCCGATGTATGCCGCCGTCAGCGCGTGGATGACCGCGCCCAGCAGACTGCCGATGATGCCGCTCACGAAAAGCGCCTGCGCGGCGCGGCGGGAGAGGGGCGCGATCCATTCGGAAACGGCGCGGTAGCCGAGGGCATAGAATGGAATAGCGCAGGCGCCCAACATGCCGCCCAACCATAACCACCCTTCGCCAATTTGCGGGAGTGCGAATTCGGCGCGTTGTGAATTGCCGATATATAAGAGCAGGAGATCGCCAGTTGAGGCAATCAGAGCAGCCAGCGCGGCTATACGGGCAGAGTGAGAAGGAGAAAACATAGAACCATCCTCTGGTGTGTTGGCTTCACAGGGCTAACCGTACTTTCGTTCCCTTCCCTTTCTGACTTTCGACTTTCAATGAACCTCCCGCCAGTTCGGCGCGTTCACGCATCCCCGCCAGACCGAAGTGACCGCCGCCGATTGCCCGCTTCGAGTCGAAGCCGATGCCGTCATCTTCCACGCTGAGATGCGTCCGCCCATCGTGAAAGAGGCGCACGGTCAGTCCCTTCGCCCGCGCATGGCGGACGACGTTCTCGATGGCTTCCTGCGCGATGCGGTAGAGGGTCTGTTCCGTGTCGGGGCGGAGGGGAGGCAGAGGGTCTCGCAGGTCCAGTTCGAGGTCCAGCCCGGCGCGGGCGGCGGCGGATTCGGCAAGTTTCTGGATGGCAAGGCGCAGTCCCAGGTCTTCCAAATCCGAAGAGCGCAGGGCGCGCAGGGCGCGGCGGGTTTCCTCGGCGCCAGTGCGGGCAGAGTGGAGGGAAGTCTCCAAAAGCGAACGGGCTTTTTCGGGGTCGATGTCGAGGTAGGCTTTGGCGGTCTCCAGCGAGACGGTGAGCGCGGTGAGCGAATGGGCGAGCGTATCGTGCAGTTCGCGGGCGAGGCGGTTGCGTTCGCGGCTCTCAGCCAGTTGTTCGCGCGTGGCGGCGTATTGAGCGAGCGCGGCGTTCGCCTCCCGCAGACGGGTCACCAGCAGGTTGATGAAAACCCCTACGGCGATGAAACTGAGGGTGCGGATGAGGGTGATGAAAGCAAGGATGAGCGGGTTGGGAAGGGGGGCGGGGCGTAAAAGGAGCAGCCCCCATTCGAGCGCCGCCACGCCCAGGGCAAACAGGATGACGTGCCTCAAGCGGTATTCCCATCCCACCAGCGCCAGCGCCACGAACAGGACGGGAATCTGACGCAGCGTCATCCCTGCCGCATCTGAGAGCGGACCCTGGGGAAAGCGCGGCACAATCAGGGTGTTGCTGAGAATGGGCGCAGCAGAGATGAGCAGAATCATCAGGGGATAATAGTGACGGGCAAGGACCGCTTTTGCTTCTTCCCAATAGGCGAGCGCTAAAAAGAACAGCGCGGCAAATCCATTGACAGTATAAAAAAGATAAATGGGCAGCAACGGCGAACGGTTTGGCAGGGAAGGGGGAAATGCCTGGTTGGGGAGGAGGGGACGCGCTGTGAACAGGCGTTGTATCTGCGGTGTGTACAGGGCGAAATCCAACAGCGCCATGCCCAGCAGAAAGCCAAGCCAAATCCAGGCGGCAATGTGCAGGATGCGGGCGGAATCGAGAGAACGCGGCACGTTCAAATCTTATCATGGAGAGCGGGCTTGAGAGACGTGACGGCTGTCATAGTTTGCGCTTTGGGACGGTGACGGGCGTCATGGGCGCACAGGTGGAATCTCACCCTTCGCCGCATCGGAAGATGACCGCGTTCACTCCCTCCTGCCACGGCTTTGTCCTACACTGGGGGCAGAAATTAACCACAGGAGTCGCTCATGAAACGCATCGCCTTCTTTCTCACCCTTCTGATTTCGCTCAGCCTGGCGTGTTCGCTGACCGGCGCGCCTGCCCCTCTCGCGTCTGACAGTGCGCCCACCCCTACCCAATCCCCAATTACCAATCCCCAATTACCAGCGACCAATTCCCCCGCTCCAACCACCCAATCCTCTTCCGCCTCCGCCGTCCTCTACTTCACCATCGGCATGCACATCGAGCCGATGGGCGAGACCGCGCAGGGATATAAAAGCGGCAAGGGCGATTATCACCAGCCGCAGTTCTTTCAACGTCATGTGCAGGATGTTCTCACCCTGACGGGCATTGTCGAGGCGCACGGCGGAAGGATGACGATTCAGGCGCAGTCGCCATTTACCAGCGTTGCCATCGAATCGGGGAATACCATTCTCGCCGACCTCGCGGCGCGCGGACATGAGATTGCTCTGCACTTCCACGAAGACGCGCATCTCGGCAAAAACTCGTCGGCGCTCTCCGTCCAGCAGTGGTGCGATGTGATGAAGCAGGAGATTGCCCTCATCACACAGGCGAGCGGGGTGAGCGAGGTCCGCTACTGGAGCGGCGGCAATCTCTATCCGAATGTGTACGAAGCCGCCGAATGCGCAGGCTTGGACGTGAACAGCGATTGGAAAAATCCCAACATGCAAAGCACTGACCTTTCGCTCGTGGGCGTCAATCCCTGGCGTCCGGCTGGCGGCACGGATGGGACCGACTTCACCCTCTTCACGCAACACGACCCGAACGGCGCGATAATCTTCCTGCCCGAAGGGCAATACGACCAGTCCAACTTTGCCTCCATGCGCCGCTCTGAAACGGCGGGCGGCGACGAAGCCTACTTCGAGTATCTCAAAACGCAACTGTACGCCTCGCTCGAAGCCGCCCAGCCGGGCAAGGTCAACGTTTTCCACTTTACCGTTCACCCCGGCGAATTTCGCGGCGACCCGAATCAGCCCTTCGTCGTCATCGAAAAGTTCCTGACCGAAGTGGTGGACCCGCTCGTCGCCAGCGGTCGGGTTCAGTGGGCGACCTTCTCGCAGATGGCGGACGCGTTCGCTGCGTGGGAGGCGGCGCTCCCCTCCATCCAGCCGCCTGCTGGTCAGACTCCCTTCGGCAAACCCTGCGGCGACGGCGTCTGCCAGGGACCGGAGAACGCGCAGAACTGCGCGGCGGATTGCGCCCTCACGCCTAACCCCTCTCCCAGTGGGAGATGGGCAGGGGGTGAGGGGAACGAATACACCGTCGCCAACCCCTCCAGCGGCGCGGCGTTGTATGTGGCTGTCTTCTATCCCGAAAATTGGGATGGGCAGACCAAACTGCCAGCCCTCATCCTCGTCCCCGGCGGCAGCGGCAACAGCAGCGCGTTCACAGGGCAGACTCCAAAAGGCTCTTCCACGGTGGAGGTCATCAACCAGGCTGGATATGCCGCTGTCGTCTTCGACCCCGACGGGCGCGGGCGCAGCGGAGGCACGGAGAACTACAACGGCTTCGTTCATCAGGACGGGCTGGCGGAAGTGATTCGCTTCGCCGCCACCCTGCCCGGCGTTGACCCCGCCAACATCGGTCTCGTGACCTACTCCTACGGAATCACGATGGGCGCGGGCGCGCTGGCGCGTTACCCCGATTTGCCGGTTAAGTTCCTGATTGACTGGGAAGGTCCCGCCAATCGAAACGACACCGGCGGCTGTGACGGCGCGGGACGGGGACATCTCCAGCAAGTCGCCTCCTGCTCCGATGAAGCCTTCTGGGCGGAGCACGAAGCCAGCGCGTTCATCGCTCAGATTCGCATCCCGTATCAGCGCATGCAGTCCGATAAAGATCACGTCCAGCCGGATAACGCCCATGCGATTCTGATGGTCAACAACGCCGTGAACGGCGGCGTCCCCTGGGTGCGGCTGAACAACGAACCTCCCAACCAAACCTACGACCCCGCCAACCCGCCCGCCATGCTGCCCGATGCCGTCCTTGACCGTCAGCAAGACCGCTTCATTGTGGAATATGCCAAAGAACTGTTTTCTCAATGAGATTATCCATCATTCCCCCTCTTCAATTGGGAGAGGGTTGGGGGGATGAAAGGTGAGCGGGGCTGAAGCCGCCTGTTCAGTTCGTGAAAGTGGTTTCGACAAGCTCAATCCATCGCCTTCGGACTGGTGTAACGAGGCGGTTTCAACCGGCTGCCATGCGCTGAGTCCCGCCGGCTGTTGAATACCTTGCCTGTCCTGCTTAACCAAAAAGGAGACTGTATGACCCGCATCTTGGCTTTCCTGATGATTTTGACTCTGCCCGCCCTCGCCTGCGGACTCCCCGCCGCATCAACGCCTCAACCTCCGCCGATAGTTGATTCTGTTTCTCCAACCACCTTCCCCGCCACAGCCGAATCCCCCTCTCCCGCTGCCGGGAGAGGGGACGGGGGTGAGGGTTACATCTCCTTCATCATCAACGTTCACGATTGGACTCACCCGACCGAAAGCGCCGAGGTCCTGCTCAAACTAATTGACCTCTTCGAGAAATACGGCGTGCGCGGCGACTTCTACTTCACCGCCGAGATTACGCGCGAACTGGCAGAAACGCGCCCGGACGTGATCGAACGATTCAAGAACTCGAACATGACCATCAGTTACCACGTCCGCCCGCCGCACCCGCTCTATACTGGCTTCGATGACCGCCTGCAAGGGCTGGACGACGCCGCGCTCTATCAGACTCTTCTCGACTACGAAACCTATGCCCTCGACCTCGCCACCGGCGGCCTCGACCGTTCGCGTCCCGGCGGCTACACTTACGTCGCGCAGGTTTTTGGGCGCAAGCCGGTGGTTGCTTCCGTGCCGAACAGCGGGCGCATCAAAGACGCGGCGCAAAAGGTCTATGCCTCGCTCGGCGCGCAGATGACCCTGCTCTACCACGAAGAAGGCACGAAACTCGAACAGCCCTTCGAGTACATCAACGGTCTGCTCGTCCGCCCCAGCGACTTCAGCGTGACGCGCAACACGATTGTGGACGGCACGGACAACTTCTGGTGGAACATGATGAGCAAGCCGAATGCGGCGGATTATCATCCCTTGCATCTGTTGGAGTTGGGATTGGAACAGTGGGTAGGGCGAACTTCAAGTTCGCCCCACGCCCGCGCCCCGTTCATCACCGCCCTCATCCACGAAAACAACTTCTACCGCCGCGGCGCGGAAGGCTGGACTTCGATTTACTTCACGATGCAAGGCGGCAAGAAAGACCAGCCTCTGCCCCCGCCCTGGAATCTGTCCGCGCCTGACCCCTCCACCCCGCGCCCCGCCGATGAGCAAGCTGCTATCTGGCAGGCATACGAAGAATTCGTCGCCTACGCCGCGGCGAATTTGAACGTGGTCACGTCGGAAGATATTGTGGCGATGGCGAAGCAGAACAAATAGGACAAGCCATTAGCAGACTTGTCCTATAAATCCCTGCAAGGTGTGTTTTCCGTCTCGATTACCCGCCATGGAACGCCAAGCGGCGGAGGAAGAAGGCAACCAGCGCCAGTATCATGCCGGTGGCAATGCAGGGCGTCGTTGGGGGAATCGGTGTGGGCGTGGGCGGAACGGGGGTAACGGTTGGGGTGAGGGTGGGAGGCGGTGAAGAAGGCGTAAGCGTGGGAGGCTGCGGCGTGGGCGTGGGTGTGTCGGTGGGGGACGGCGTGGACGAGGGTGTGGCAGAGGAGGAAGCCGCCTGCGCTTCGTAGGCGCCCATGTCACACACTGCTGTTCCGTTCAAATCGCCGTCGGCAGGGCGGGGGAGCCCGCGCTGATCGGCAGCGGGACAGCCGGCGTTGTTGCCCGCGTCAATGGCGGGACTGCCGGGCTGCAGTGCGTGAGTCAGCGTGAAGCCGCCGTTATTTTGGAGGGGACCCAGCAGCGGGTCGGTGTTGATGCGGTCTCCGTTCGCGTTGAAGCCGCAGGTGCTTCCGCTGTCGAGATTGTTTCCCTGCGAAATGAGGAATCCTTCGTTGATGGCGCAGTTGCCGTCAGCGTCGGAATTGGCAACGATGGAGTTCTTGATGGCGAGGGAGGCGGTATCCTGGAAGATATTGCCGCCGGTGCCTGCGCCGCTGGCAGTGTTGCCGCTAAAGGTGACATTCAGGAGGAGCGCATCGCCGCGATTGAAGAGTCCGCCGCCGTTGTCGCTGGCGCGGTTGCCGCTGATGGTGCTGTTGGTGATCTTCATGGAAAATCCAAAATGCTCGACGCCGCCGCCGCTCTTTGCCTGATTTTGGACGACGGCGCTGTTGAGCAGGGTGAGGTCGCCGCTGTTGGCGATTCCGCCGCCGGAGGTCTGCGCGGCATTGGCGGTGATTTGGACATCTTGGATGATGGCGGTCGCGCCGTTGCCTGAGTTGTACACGCCTCCGCCGATGACAGCGGTATTGTTCGTGACCACACTGTTGAGGAGCGTCAGTTTTGCGCGGGGGGCGCCGCCGCTGACGATGATCCCGCCTCCGCCGGCGCCGCTGCCGGGATTCCCGTTTTGGATGGTCACGCCGGAGATGGTGACGGTTGCGCCGGGGCGAATGTCGAAGACGCGGTCGGCGCCATTGCCGTCGAGGAGGATGCGGCTGGCGCCGCCGCCCTGGATGATGAGGGTGCCGCTCAGGTCGAGGTCGCCGGAGGCGGAAGCGTCTTCATTGGCGCCGGTCAGAGTGAGGGTAAAGGCGGCTGGCGAGGGAAGGGATGGTTCAAAGACGATGGTATCGGCGCCGCTGCCGGCGGGGCATCCGCCTGTGGCAGTATCGGTATTTGCCGCGATGACCGCTTCGCGCAGGGAACATTGTCCGTCGTCGGCAATCTGGTCAGTGAGGCTGTTGACGGTAATCGTTCCGGCGGCATGGACGGGGAAACTGCCGAGCATCAGTGCGAGCAGGAGAAGGAGGGGGAAAGTGGTTTTCATGAAGGTCAGCGGTTGAGGGTGAAGGTGAGGTAGGGGGTGAAGGGACCATAGCCATAAGCGCCATAATCGCGAAGACGCCATTTGTAATCGCCGTTGGGCAGGTTGAGTCCGCTCGGCGCGATGGAACAGGCGGTTCCGCCAGAACAGCCTGCCTGCGCCGAACTGTACCACTTCCACAACACCAACGTGCCATCCGCGCGCCGCACTTCCAAAAGGTAAAACAGGGCGGAGGGGTGTCCCGTCCAACTGAAAGTATTGTTCCAGGCGGTGAGCGCGCCGGAGGGAGCCGAGAGCGTGCTGCCGCGCAGACTGGCAGTCACGTTCTTGTCCGTGTCCATGAGGATCGAAATACTGCTGGTCGTTCCGCTGGCATCTCCGCTCCAGCCGGTGAAGACGTAGCCGGAGGCGGGCGCGATGCTCACCTGAACGGTCGAGCCGGAGACGTAGCCGCCGGGACAGGTCTGCGGGCTGGTGGTGACCGCGCCACCGTTTGCAGGGTCGAGGGTGAGGTTCAGGGTGCGGCAGGCGGCATTCAAGGAAAAGATCAGGTAGGGAGTGAAGGGACCATAGCCATAAGCGCCGTAATCACGGATGCGCCATTTGTAGTCGCCGTTGGGCAGGTTGAGCCCGTTGGGTGTGAGCGAACAGGCGGTCCCGCCGGCGCAGCCTGCCTGTGCGGCGGTGTACCACTGCCACCACACGGTTGTGTCGTCAGAGCGGCGCACTTCCAGCAGGTAATTCGTGGCGGCGGGATGACCGGTCCAGGTGAAAGGAATATTCCAAGCGGTGAGCGTGCCGGAGGGAGCCGAGAGCGTGCTGCCGCGCAGGCTGGCGGTTACGTTCTTGTCCGTGTCCATGAGGATTGAAACACTGCTGGTCGTTCCGCTGGCGTCTCCGCTCCAGCCGGTGAAGACGTAGCCGGAGGCGGGCGCGATGCTCACTTGAACGGTCGAGCCGGAGACATAGCCGCCGGGGCAGGTCTGCGGGCTGGTCGTGACCGTGCCGCCGTTTGCAGGGTTGAGCGCGAGGTTCAGCACGCGGCAGGCGGCGTTCAGGGAGAAGGTGAGGTAGGGGGTGAAGACGCCGTACCCATACGAACCATAATCGCGGAGACGCCATTTGTAGTCGCCGTTGGGCAGGTTGAGTCCGCTGGGCGTGAGCGAGCAGGCTGTCCCGCCGGCGCAGGCGGCTTGTGCGGCGGTGTACCACTGCCACCAGACCGGTGTGTCATCGAAGCGGCGTACCTCGAGCAGATAATGGGTGGCGGCGGGAAGACCGGTCCAGGTGAAGGTGTAGTTCCAGTTGGTGAGCGCGCCGGAGGGAGAGAGAGGCGTGAGTGAGGCAGGCGGGGGCGCGAGCAGGTTGTAGGCGGCGAGCACGTCGAAACGTCCGTAGCCGTACACGTCGTCCGGTCCCGCTGCGCCGAGGTCAACGGCGGAGGAGAGCAGGGCGCTTTCCTGCTGGGAAACCGTCAGCGTGGGAAAAGCCGAAAGAAGCAGAGCCAGTCCTCCCGTCACGTGCGGAGCGGCGAGGGAGGTGCCGGAGGCGGTGGTGTAAAAGCCAGCCAGGTCGGTCGTATAAATGTTCACGCCGGGGGCGGTCAGTTCGGGGAATACGCCGCTGGATCCGCCGCAGGTGGTGGGTCCGCGGCTGCTCAAGCCGTAGATGACGCCGCTGTTGTTGATGGCGCCGACGGCAAACGCCGAGGGGTTGTTGGCGGGGCTGTAACTGGTGGCGCTGCCCGGACCGCCGTTGCCCGCGGCGAAAACGGGAAGGATGCCGGCGGCGCGCAGTGCCTGAAGGTCGGGTTCGAAATCGAGGTTGCAGCCGGGGGAGGCGAATGTCCATGAGTTGTTGACGACATGCGGGGCGTCGTCGGTGGCGGGGTTGCCGTCGGGGTCGAGCAGCCATTCGTAGCCCAGATGAATGGCGGTGGCGGTGGAGGTGCCGGCGTCGTTGAACATTTTGACGGCGATCCATTGTGCGCCGGGCGCGACGCCGATGGAGGTGCCGTCTTCGTCGCCGCCGACCATGACGCCCATCGTCCACGTGCCGTGACCGCTGAGGTCAGCCGGCGAGGCGGGGTGCTGACCGTAGGGGTCATACCAACTGTTCGAGCCGCCGCGCCAGCGGCTGGCAAGCCCGGCGTGCGAGAGGCTCACGCCGCTGTCCATCGAAGCCACCACCACGCCCTGCCCGGTGTAGCCCAGGTTCCACAGCGCCGGCGCGTTGATGAGGGTGATGTTCGGTTCGGGGTTGGTGAGCGCAGGGGGAAGCGCGGCGGGGACGATGTCCAATTCGTCGGGAGTAATGGAAAGCACGTCGGGATGCGAGGCGAGTTCCTGAATGGCTTCGGCAGTGGCGGTGACGGAGAAGCCGTTGATAATCCAAAACGGGGTGTAGGATTGGACTCTGCCGTTGGACTTTCCCGCATCGAGAAATTTTTTGACTCCTCTCTGGGTCTTTTCCGCCGTCACTTTCAGCGCGTTCATGACCGCGAAAGCCTGTTCCGCCCGCCCAATGCTTTTCCCCGGCGGGATGTTTGCCTGCTGGCGCAGCTGCACGATGACTGTCATGGTTTCGCCCTGCTGGAGGCGGGCAAGACGCGCCTGCACGGCGGGAGCGATTTTGACCGGCGCGGGTTCCAGCACGCGCCACAGAGATGACTCGGCGCTGGTCTGCACGCTGAAGGCGGGCGAGACGAGCAGGCTGAGGAGTACGAGCAATACCGCAAAAGAAGCAAGACGTGTTTTCATGGGGGTTCTCAAGTTACTGCGCCAGGGTGGGTTCCACCGCCACATCGCCAAACACCACCGTGACAACGGTGCCGCGCTTGACGACGTTTTGCGAGTTGGGGATCAGGACGAAGTACACGCGCCCGGCGACGAGTTTTTGTTCGCGCATGTGCATATCGGGCATGAGCATCACGTCGCCGTTGTTGACATAGACCATCGGCATGATGCCGCCTTCCTCTTCGTCAATCAGTTTGGCGGCTTTGAGCGGGTCAACGACGCGGTAGCGCACGTCCACCATGCCGCCGGCGGCAGTCACGCCTACCAGCGTCAGGCGGATGCCGTATTCCTGTTCCAGCATGTCGTTGGAGAGGACGGTTTCCGGCAGAGGATGCTCGACGTGATTGTTGACTGCGCCCAATTGATAGGAAATAAATCCGACGGATACAATCACCAACGCCACCGACAGGATGAAAACGGGCTGGCGGCTTTTATCCTGGAGCATCGGCGAGAGTTCTTCCAGTCCCAGCGCCCAGGCATTCGACCAGAAAAAGACGATTAGAAAGCCCATGCCCAGCAGGGAGGCGATGCCGGCTGGGGCGTTCCATTCGAGGATGGCAATTTCGGGAACGCCGGCGATTCGGCTTTGATAAATTCCAAAAAGCAAAGCCGCGACGGCAAATAAGCCAACCGCCCAGCCTGCCCAAAATCTTCGACGCCACACACCGTAGGCGGCAAGACAAGATAACAAAAAGATGACAAAGAACAAACTGCCAATAAAGAATACCTTCAAGCCGGTTGGCGATTGGAACAGCACTTCGGGATGGGCAAAGGTCAGTCCGCACACGTCCTTGCCCGCCTGATACACCTGCGTTACCTGGATCAGAACGAAGAGACCAAGTCCTCCGAGCAGTCCTGCCGCCGTTCGATAGACTGAGGGCTGTGCGGCGCGCGCCGGAGCGGGCGCTTCCGCCCGGTCACGCAGAGAATCCCAGGGGCGGGCGAGAAGGAGGGTGACTAGAAAGAGAGTTTCAACAATCAATGCGGGGATGCCGATGGGGTCGTACCATGCTTCCACGTCCATGCCGGGCATGCCTAGCGTGCGGCTTTGAATGTAGCCGAGGATGGAACCGGCGGCAATGACGCCGCCCAGCATCCAGCCCCAGCCCAGCCTGCGGCGGGCGATGCCAAAGGCGGCAGCCAGCGAGCCGAGGAAGTTGGCGATGAACAGCAAGCCCATATAGCGGGCTTGGCTGTATTCCTCCGCAGCGGTGATGTAGTGCAGGAAGCCGGTGGCAAGGATGAGCAGAATGGCTGACCAGTGAAGGAGTTTGTTTTTCATGGCGGGTCTCCGCATCTTGGAAGAGTGCGCGGGAAGAATGACGAGGGATTGGAGGCTCCGGGTAATCCCGGAGCCTCCAGTGTTGAGAGGGATTATTTACGGGATGTCGAGAGCGTCCACATCCTGATTGGCGGCGGTCAGACCCCGCGCCGTGCCGTCGAAGTAGACCGACCAGGCGCCGGCGTTGTAGTACACCACGTCTTCATCCTGAACCGTGTCGAAGCCGGTGATCGTGGTCGTATCTGCCACGAAGGAGAGGTAGAAATGTGTGGCGTCCACCACTTCCAAACCGTCCACGTTGGCGGCGGCGGGCACGCCGGCGGTGGTGGCGTCGAAGACGCGGCTGAAGGCGGAGCCGTTCCAAGCATAGATGTCGGAGTCGTCGGCGGTGCCTCCCACGCCCGGCGGGTTGGTGTTGCCAAACGTGGAGAAGTAGATCACGCCGCCGCTGATGCTGAAGGCGTCAATATCTTGGTTGGCGGCGGTCAAGCCGGCGGCAGTGCCGTCGAAGTACACCGACCAGACGCCGTTGTTGTAGTACACGATGTCTTCATCCTGCACGGTGCCAATGCCGGGCAGGGTCACATCCGCCACGAAGGACAGGTAGAAGTGAGTGGCGTCCACGCGGTCAAAGCCGTCCACGTTGGCGGTGGCGGGTACGCCGGCAACGGTGGCGTCGAAGACGCGGCTAAAGGCGGTTCCGCTCCAGAAGTAGAGGTCGGCGTCATCGGCGGTGCCAGCCACGCCCGGCGGGTTGGTGTTGCCCAGCGTGGAGAAATAGACCGCGTCGCTCTGGACCGTCAGCGGGGCGCTGGTGAGGGCGCTCCAGTTGCCCGCCGCATCCTTCGCGCGGACGTACACGGTGTGGCTGCCGGGCGTGAGGGCAGAGATCCTGGACGCTGGGATGGTCGCGCTGATGGATGTGCTGGGCGAGACCGTACCAAGCGTCATGAGGGTCCCAGCGCCGGGCGCGCCGACAGTGTCAATGAAGTATTCGGCGGTGGTGATGTTGCTCCCGCCCGAAGCGGCGTCGCTGGCGGAGGCGGCGACGGAGACCGGGGCGTTGTTCACGCTGGAGGGTGTCAGCGTCAATCCGCTGACGGAGGGGGCGGTCTTGTCAATCATCAACGTGATGGTGCTGAACGGACCCCAGTTTCCCACCGCATCCTTCGCGTGAACGCTGATGACATGCGGACCTTCGGATAGTGCGTTCACCGTGATGAGCGGAATGTAGGAGTAACCGTTTTCGTTGGGCGAGTTGAACAAGCCGTCGCTGGGGGTGATGAGGATGCCGCTTCCGTTGGCGCCAACCGTGTCAATGAAGAATTCGGCGTTGGCGATGTTGGATGTGGTGGGACCGGCGCCGGGTTCGCTGAAAGATGCGTCGAGGCGGACGGACTGGAAGGAGGGTGCGTAGGGCTGTGCGCCGTTGTTCGGGTTCGGGCGCAGCTGCAATGCGCCGGTAGCAGGACCAGTTTTGTCAATCTTGAGTTCCAGAGCGGCAAACGCGCCCCAGTTGCCGTAGGCATCGCGGCTGTGGATGTAAACCATGTGCGAGCCTTCGGATAAGCCGCTCATGGTTGCAGCGGGGATGGTGGCGGTGACTGCCGAGACAGGCGCATTCTGGCTGACCGTCATGGCGGTGCCGAAGCCGTCGGCGCCGGGCGCGTCAATGAAGTATTCGGCGTCGGTCACGTTGCTGTTGCCGGAGGCGCTGTCGTTGGCGGTGGCGCTCAAGGCAACGTTGGATGCGCCGAAGGTGGGGTTGGGGGTGGCGGTCAGACCGTTCATGGCGGGACCAGCCTTGTCCAACATCAGAATGACGGAGGTGAAGGCGCCCCAGTTGCCTGCGGCATCGTGCCCGTGAATGTAGAGGGTGTGATTGCCGGAAGGCAGCGAGGACGGGTCAATTACCGCTGTGACGGCTTCCGTGACCGAGTCGAAGGCGCTGTCGGCGGCGCTGAGCGGGATGCCCGTGCCGGCGGCGCCGCTCGAGCCGATGAAGTATTCCGCCTGGTCCACGTTGCTACCGCCGCTGGAAAGGTCGCTCACGCTGGCGGTGAGTGTGACGAGGCTGGCGCCATTGGATGGGTTAGGCACAAGCCACGCGCTGCTGGAGGTGGGACCCGTGGAATCGCCGGAACCGGGCGTGCCGCCCACCTGAATGAAGGCGAGCATGCCGCCAAAACGCGAGCCGTTGTTGACCAGCCGCAGGCTGGAATCATAGACGGCGTATTTCTGGTTCGCCGCCGCACCGGCAGGGATTTGGACGAGCGCATCGGCGGTTTGACCGGCGCCCAGCGTTTCGGCAACGGCGGAATGGGGACGGGAGAACGCCTTACCGTCCATCGAAATGACGGAGTAGCGCAGTCCCAGCACACCCAGCGAGCGGCTGTGGATGCCGGCGTTGACCAGGCGCAGGAGCAGGGTATTGCCGGCTGCGGTGTCAATGAGGTCGGTGTTGGGATATGCCTTGCCGTTGAACAGGAAGTAGCGCGGCGTAAAGTTGCGCATGTCGTATGCCGTCGGGCTGGAATGCAGGAGCGGGTCAATTTCGCTCATGATCAGCACCGCTTCATCGTCGAAGGCGGAGGCGGGTCCGTAGGCTTCCTGCGGCGCGCCCGCCGGGCGGACAATGAGAACGCCGTACATGCCCATCGCTACCTGTCGTTCGCCGTTGGCGGTGGGACCCGCCTGGTAGATGTAGGTGCCGGGTTGAAGGTTGGCGTAGGTGTATGCCACAGTCCCGCCGCTGGGCGCTCCGACGGTATCCGACCTGGCGGGCAGACCGGGGATGGAAAGCGAGGTGTTCTCGCCCAGGTTGTTATGCAGGTTGATGACGAGTGTCTCGCCGGCATTCGCAATCAGCAGGGGACCGGGAAGACCGGCGGGGCTGACGTTATCTGCCGCGTAGCCCCAAATGGTGACGCTGACACTGCCGGGCAAAGTCAGAGTGCCGGTGGTTGCCCACAGGTCGCAGGTGCGCACGCCGCCCGATTCAACGCAGGTGGAAGCAGGCAGCACGGCGGCTTGCGCCGGCAAGGGGAAGGCGGATGCAAGCATGGCAAGGATCAGGCTGAGGAGGAGCAGTCCTGCCCGCGTTTGGTGGAAAGTGAATGTTTTCATGGGATTTTCCTCGTGGCTTTCCTGTCCGTTACGGACAACCCGTAGGCGGATCAATACGGGTGTAGGTGCCCATGCCTGTCATCACCACGCCCCAAGATGTGAGTTTATGCAGGGCATGGATGTGGGCAATGTGATAGTACTCGCCGCATTGATTTTGGACGGTCGTACCGACGGGGATCTGTCCCTGCGATCCGAGGTAGGGGCTTCCGCTGAAGAACGTGCCGAAGACCATATCCAGGATGTTGGGGAAGGTCACCGGGACGGGGTTGCTTTCGCTATAGGCTTCGGCGTCCTGCCAAGTGAAGAGCGTGTCCCAAGTCTGTCCGGGTCCCACGGGGATGGAGAACTTGTCGTATGCCAGGTTTTCGAAGGTGGAACTCTCCAGCAGGTTGCCGTCGCGCCCGACCACACGAACGTTGTTGCCGTGCGGGTGGAAGGGGTAGTCTTCGCTTCCCACGCTCAAGTAGCGCACCGCCGCCGGGAGCGGGTTGAGCACCGGGTGGTAGGGGGTGATGCGAACGAGCGCGCCGTAGGGCTGGGCAGGAAGCCAGGAGGCAAAGTTGGGCGCCAGCGTATCGGGCAAGCCGCGTCCGTTGATGAACCAGTAGCGCGGATGGTAGTTGCGCGGGTTGAACGGGCGGTTGAGTTCCATGGCGCTGCTGAGATCGGGGTCCACCTCGGAGAAGAGGGAGATGTATTCATGGCTCGGATTGAACGCCGTGCTGGGGTCGTCGTAGAGCCAGTCGGGGTGACCGGCGGGGCGCACCACCAGCGCGCCAAACAAGCCCATTGGGACCTGGATGTCGGGATCGGTGCCGCTTTGATAAACGTAAGTGCCGGGACGCTGCGCCACAAAACTATAGGTGACGGAACCTCCGTTGGCGGCGGCAGTCTTGGCGAGGGAAATCAACGTCGAGCCGCTAAATTCGGGACCGTCGGGCTGACCATCGGCAAGGACATTTTCCTGCCCCGGGAAAATGAGGGAGGTCTTGCGGTTCAAAGTGTTGTGCAGAACGATAGTCACCGTATCGCCCTGATTGACGCATAACACCGGACCAGGATATTGGAACGGGTCGGAGCCGGCGGAGAGACCCCACATATACACCACGTTGCCGTCGGGCGTGCCAATGTAGCCGTCGTTGGTGGTGAGGGTGAAGGTGGGTCCGTAAGTGCAGACGATTCCGTCGCTTTGCGGTCCCTGGGCGTTGGCGCTTCCCATTCCAAAAGGCACCAGGGAGACCATCAGCGCCAGCACAAAGAAGGCTGCCAGAATCTTCTGCGGTCTGAGGGAAAGATGCTTGTGCATGGTTTACTCCTTTTTCCTGAGCCGGTTAGGTGTTCGGCTCCGCCTGAGGCGGCAGGGTTCCGGCAGGGTACACACGGACTTCGGTCATCTGCTTGCCTGCGCCAAAGCCGCCGATGGAATGGGACATGGTGAAGTTGCGGTTGTAGAGCAGGTACACATCGGGTCCGCTTCCGCCGGAATGGGGCGGGGCGGTGAAGATGGCGTCGAAACTTTCGCCGGGGCTGATGTTGATGGTGTTGGTGAGGTAACTCAGGTCCACGCCGCCGTTGTTCAGGTAGGTGGCGTCCTTGCCGACCACGCGCAGGGGAATGCCTTCGATGGTCATGGATGCCTGCATGAAGCCGAGGTTGGCAAAGCGCAGGAGGACACGCTCGCCTTCGTTGCACTGTACGAGGGAACTGATGGGCTGGTATTGCAGGTTGGGGAAGCCGTCGGGGGCAATAAGGTCGCCGTTGGCGTCGAAGCCCTGTCCGTTGGGGGCGAGGGTGTCGGGATAGACGCGCCCGTTGATCATGGAGAAGTCGGGCTTGTAGTCGCTCCATTCGGGCAGTTGGATGTGGGAATCTGCCCAGTGTGAGTCCACCCACATTTCGCTCAACAACATGCCAAACTCGCGGTCGTAGCCGGTGGAGCCGTCGCCATCGTTGAACACGTATTTGCCGCTGGGGTAGAGGGAGGTGTTGCCGTTTTGCGCCGGGCGGATGAAGACCAGCCCGGTCATGCCCATGTGGACGTGTTCGGTGTCTTCGACGTGACAGTGGAACATGTAGGTGCCGGGGTCGTGCGGGCGATAGACGTAGGTGAAGGAACGATTGATCGGCACGGAGATCGAGGAGGAAGGTTCGCCGTCGAAGAAGGGGATAGCGTTTTTGAAGCCGTGAAAGTGCAGGGTGTGGGCGTCCACCAGGTCGGGGCGCATTTGCAGACCGAGGTTGCGGACTTCGATGCGGAATTGCTGATCCTGGTCGAGCCAGAACATGGGGGCGGAATGCTGCGCCTTCATCTTCTGGTTGAGGATTTGTTCGTTGGTCATGCCGGTCACATCACGGAAGCCGAAGACGTAGGTGGTGAACAGGCTTGGATCGGGGGAAAGGTCATCGGGGTGATAAGGCGAGGGCGTGGGGAGAGGCGGGAGGTAAATCCAGCCGTCGGTGGCGGCAAAGACTTTATCTGGCGCTTCCATTTGGGCAAACGCCACCGTGTCGGGGGCAAGGTATTTTTTCAGGATTCCCATGCCGCCGGCAGCCAGCAGACCACTGCCCGCCAGTTTGAGAAATTCGCGGCGGCTGATGCGATGGGTGAAGGGGTTCGATTTCATAAGTTGCTCCTGTTGGTCGTCCTGGAGGAGGCGTATGTGCCTCCTCCAGGATTCACGATAGGTTAGGGCAGTGTGCCGCCGCCGAAGTCATCGAAGCGGGCGTCGTTGGGAACGGCAAAGCCGGTGCTGCGCAGGAACCAGACGCCGAGTTGACCGCCATCCGCCGCCAGGGAGGCGGGCCAGCCAGCCACAGAGCCGTTCGGGAGGGTGACGTTGACGATGCCGATGGGAACGCCGTTCTTGTACACGATGACCGTGCCGTCTTCGTAAGTGCGGGCGCCCAGCGTATCGCCGTTGGCGAAGTTGACGCCGTTGAAGGTGGCGCGCAGCCTCCAGCCGGGGCTGGCGAAGGTGGAGGGAGTCAGCGTCCAGACCTGTACGCGGCTGTTGAGCGGGTTCGGGTTGGGATCGTAGAGGATCTCGATGGCGCTGGCAGTGCCGCCTGGGTTGGTGCAGTTGGTCGGGAAGTTGCGCACTTTGAGCAGGATGTCATGCTCGGTGGCAGACGGGACGACCTTGTTGAAGGTGATGTAGGCTTCCTGGTTGGCGCCGAAGGTGTTGGCGTTCCAGTAGACGAAGCCGTTCGTGCGTACCTGGACGTTATTGCCGTCAATGCGGTACACGCCTGTGCCGGTGCAGCCCGACCAGTTGACGCCGAGCGGTCCGTTAGCGCGGTTGAAGTCATCAAGGACGCCGAGCGTGGGGAACGGACCGGGGATGATGTCGGTGTCGGTGGCGCTGTCGTTGGTGGAGTTCGGGTCCACGGTGTTCGCCGGCACGGTGACCGAGGCGGTGTTGGAAATGCTCCCCGAAACGCTGGGCGAGACGACGGCTGTGGCGGTCAGTGTGGCTCTGCCGCCGTTCAACAGGTTGAGCGAGGCGCTGAGCGAGTTGCCGCTGTTGATGACCGCCGCGCAGGACGAGCCGCTGGTGGCGGAGCAAGTCCAAGAGGCGCTGGTGAAGTCGGCGGAGAAAGTATCCGTCACGGTGGCGCCGGCAACCGCATGAGGTCCGTTGTTGGTGACGACGATGGTGTACCTTACTGTGCCGCCGGGCAGCGCCGCGTAGAGGTTATCGGTCTTGGTGACGGAGAGGTCGGAGATGGTGACGATGGTGTCGGTATCGGTGGCGGTGTTGTTGGCAAGGTCTGCTTCGAGCACTCCCAGCGGGGCGTCCACGGTGGCGGTGTTGGAGAGTTGCCCCGAGGCGCTGGCGGCAACGGTGCCGCTGGTGGTAGTGAAGGTGACCGTACTGCCGGCGGGCATGTTAACGGTGCGGTTGATGTTGCCGCTGCCGGTCGCACTGCCGCCACAGGTTGCGCCGCCGGTGGTGGCGCAGGTCCACGTGATGGGATTGGTGAGCGGGGAGGGCGTCGGGAAGACATCGCGGATGACCGCGCCGTTGACCGCCGAGGGACCGTTGTTGGTGACCGTGATGGTATAGCGCACTGCGTCACCGGGGGAAACGGTGGTCAGGTTGTCGGTCTTGGTGATGGCGAGGTCGGTGATGACCGGTGTCTCGTCTGCGCCGATTTCGTAGCCGCCTTCGGAGGGGCGAAGTCCGCGGTCGAAGTCCTGCGAGGGAGCGTTGACGGCGTTCTTGGAGGCAGCGCCGGCGTTGATTGCAGGCGAGCCGTCGGCAAGATGGTAATCGCCCAGCAGGTTCGGGGTGGCATCTGTGGTGATCATCAGGATGTCCACAAAGCGGGGGTTGCCGCGCCAGGGCAGGGCGCGCACGGTGGTATCGTAGGTGGAAACCACCAACGGGTCCACGCCGACGAGGTTGGATGCGTCGGGTACGGTGCCGGTCGTCACTTGCAGGATGGAGTTGGTGGGCGAGAGCAGACCGATGCCGTCGGAGACGCCGAGGTCCCATTGGTTGATGGGGTGCGGGTCGCCGGGCAGACCGATGCCTGCCACCGTGCTGCCGACAAAGGTGCCGGCACGGTTATCCCAGAAGATGTTGTTGAACAGCAGCGGTTCGCTGAAGATGGGCGAGCCGCCGGGCAGGGTGGCTTGCAGCAGGCTGCTGTTGCGGGAGGTGGCGAGTCCTGCCGGGGCGGGCTGACCGTTGCTGGTCATGGCGGTGGCGGTGGTGATGTTCTTCATCACGGTGTTGTTGAAGAAGCGCACGTTGGGTGCGTCGTTGAGCGAGACGCCGCCGCCTTCATGGGTGGAGATGTTGTTGACGATGATGTTGTTATAGACGTTGTACGGGAAGTTGCCCGCCATGAGGAAGCGCAGACCGCCGCCGTCGTCGTTCGCCAGGTTGTTTTGAATCAGGTTGGCGTACACATCCACGGGACCTGCGCCTGGGGTGAGCAGGTTCGGGTCGCGGGGCAGTTCGCCGGCGATCATGATGCCGCCGCCTTCGTCGTAGGAACGGTTGAAGTAGATGCGGTTGTGATGGATGCTTCCGTTGGGGCTCAAGCCGTAGTGGCTGATGCCGCCGCCGTATTCCGCCGAGAAGTTTCCGCACACGTCGTTGCCGGTCACTTCGTAGCCTTCGGCGCCGGAGTAAATTGCCACTGCGCCAGCCAGGTTCGTGCCGCCGTTGGCGAGGATGCGGTTATAGGCGATGCGGACGAAATCGTTCTGGCTGTCGCTGTATTCGCCCGGCAGGTGCGGCGTGCCGAGGCGGATGGCTCCGCCGTAGGCGCCGCCGTTGCTCTGCAGGATGTTGTTGGTGATTTGCAGGTAGCGGGCGTAGCCGTTGACGTAGATGCCGCCGCCCTGAACGCCCGAAATTTCGTGAACGCTCGGGTCGGTGTTTGGCACGATCTGGTTGGGGAAGCCCTGCTGGTCGCCGCCCTGGATGGTGAAGCCGTCAATGCTGGCGGGGTTGGCGCCGGTGAATTCGCCGTCCTCAGCGACGACATAGATGACGGGTCCTTCGAAGATGGCTTGGTTTCCGCTCCACGTCAGACCTGCCATGAAGGTGTTCCATGCTTCCGCATAAGGGGTGTCACCGGCGACGCCCCGCCCATCAATGACGGAGCCGGGAACGACGGTGTTATCCGCGTACCGTCCGCCGGGTCCCACACCCTGCAGGCTGATCTTGGAGTACATGATGATGTTCTCAAGATACATGCCCGTCGCGGAGGGATACACTACGACCAGTTTCGGGCGGGCGCTGGTGGAAGCCGCCGCCGCATCTATCGCCGCTTGGATGGTTGCATAAGGCTTGCCGGGACCAACCTCAAAGACGAGCGGGTTGTAACTCGTGCCGGTGACGTGGAATTTGAGCCCGTTGACGGTTGACTTACCGTTGACGGCGGTGATGCTCAACTGATGCGGACCAAACGGCACATTGCTCGGTACGGTGGCGGTAATGCTGGTATCGCTCCAGGAGGAAACGGTCAGCGGGAGTCCATCGAGGGTGGCGCGCCCGGCAGAGGCGCCAAAGCCAAGCCCTGTGATGGTAAACGTCGAACCGCGCGGTCCGTAGGGCTGCGAAACGCGGAACAGCTGCGGTGTGGCGTCATCCAACTGACACTGCGGCGGGCTGCTGAAGAGCGAGCCGCCAGCCAGCACACCGGGCACGATCTGCGTCGGCGCGAGGTCGGAGGGGATGATCAAGCCCGAGTAAATTTCGAAACTGGCGCCAATGGTGCGGTATTGCGGGTTGTAGCCGGGCAGGCTGGGATCGTTGCCCAGCATGTAGTACACGTTCGGACAGACGCCCGAAGGCGATGGGCAGTTGACCGTGTGCGTGGAGGGCAGCAGGATTTCGAACACGCCGTTCGGGTCGGAGGTCATGGTGGCGACGAGGCGGTTCTTGAAGTCGTAGATGCCGATGGGCATGAGGGGCGCGCCGGCTTTTTCGCCGTACATCAAATCCTGCGGGTTGGTCGAGACCGTCAGGTCGTCAATGATGTAGCCCTTCCACTTGCCGGGGATGGGGACTTCGGTGAAGAAGGTGAACGCCGGAGCAATGGATTTGCCGTTGTTGAGCGTGACCAGTTTGACGTTGCACAGCGGTTTTTGCGTGCCTTCGAAGACGCTGCCGCCGGCATCGGCAAAGGAGGGATTCTCCACTGCGTTCGGTCCATCGGCGCCGACGCCTGCCACGTCCACGACATGCATGGGACCCGCACAGGGCGGAGGCGGAACGGCGGGCGTGAATTCGTCGCCGCCAAATACGTTGATGTCCTCTTCGCGCACCACCTGGTACATGGGTCTGCCGAGGCTGTCGTTGGGGACGACCACTTCGACGAGATAATCGCCGGCGGGAATGCTAACGCCCGCAGGTTCGGCGGTGGAGCCGAAGCCGGAATACACCGTGTCGAAGCCGTAGTTGCCGTCCAGCGTGGCAAAGCCGTTCTGGAACTGGGTGCCCATGAGGGGACCTTCGAGACAGCGCTTGCCGGTCGGATCGGGCGGCAGGACCGCCTGGTCGGTGGGGTAAACAAGCGGATTGCCGTGCGCGTCGCGGGCGATACAGTCGGTGGGCTGTTCCCAGGTTTCGGTGATTGCCGTGCTAATGACGGGTCCGACTTTGTAATTGCCGCTGCTGTCTAACTCCCATGTGCCGCTGGGGTCGCAGGGTTCGCCGGGGTTGGTGCCGCAGGCGACGCCGCCGGCCGCCGGGTCTTTGGCGATGGAGCCGTCGGGAGCCAGTTCAAAGGTATCGGTGGGGTCGCAGGGTACGCCGACGTTGGTGCCGCAATACACGGGTTTGGAAAGCGTGACGAGCAAACCGGGGATGCCGGGCGCCCACGCTTCCACCGCCTGGTAGCGTGCGTCGAGCTCGTTGCGGGTGACATCGTAGAAGACCGTGCCGACAATCCCGCCGTTCGTGCCGCGGGCATACGGGCGCACGCCCCAGTCCAAACGTCCGGATTGACCGAGAATGGGCAGGAAGCCCACGTCCACACCGGCTCCGAGGACGGTGGTCGGCTCCGGCTGGTTCTCCACCTGGTAGGTCACGCCGGTGGTATAGTAGCGGTCGGAGTAGGCTTCGAGGATCATCCACGAACCCATCGGGTACGCTTTTTCGAAGACGTAGTAGCCGTTGGCGTCGGTGATGGCTGAAATGGACATGCGGTCAATTTCGCTGTTGTCGCGGTCTTTTAGTACGACCAGATAATCGGAAATGCCCGGCTCGCCGGGGTCGCGTTTGCCGTTGCTGTTGATGTCGTTGAAGACATAGCCTTCGACTTTGGTGAACCAGCCGGTCAGCATGGGCGTGCCGATGTCGGTCATTTGCCCGTCGGAGACGGTGACCTGCATCCAGTCGAGGATGTAGTGCAGGTTGTTATCCCACCAGGTGAAGAGGTAGTTGCCGTCGGGGACGTTGGTGATGGCAAACGTGCCGTCGGGGTTTGCCCGCCCCACATAAACCGCCTGGTCACCGTTTTGCAGGTCGGAAAGCGCCACCCAGCCGTCGGTGATGGGACCTGTGACCTTGGTGCCGGTGAAGCCGGTCCAGATGTCGCCAAAGTAGGGCAGGGCGCCCTGCTGGGGCAGGTACACCGAAGCGGCGACGAGTGTGCCGGAGATGCCGCCTGTGGCGCTCGAATTCAGGTTGTCCATGGGGCGCACAAAACCGAACATCGTCCACGGGAACGGTTCTGCCGCGACGACGAATTCGTTATCCAGACCTGTGGCGCCTTCCTGCAGCCAGGTATCCCAACTGGGGGAGCCTTCGAGGGTGGTGGTCTCGGTCCAATCGGTGCCGGGCGGCGGCGCTACCAAAACGTCGTAGCGGTTGGGTCCCAGGTTGGGGATCGCCATGTCGCCGTTGGCATCGCTCACGGTACAGCCATAAGTGTTGATGCCGGTGGGATTGCCGTTGGCGTCGTAGGTGGTGCAAAGCGGGTTGCCAAAGACATCGGTGGAAACCTGCCCGGCAATGTCGTTGATGATGACGCGGAAGCCTTCGAGACCGTGTTCATCGGTGTCGAATTGCCCGTTGACGGAGGCGTTGTCTTCGAAGACTTTGATGCGCATCGTAGCGGGAGGCAAGGGATTAGGCTCCAAAGCCACCGTCACTTCACCTGTGCCTTGCAGCGGAACGGTGAAATGAGCGCCGCCCATCTTGTAGCCGTTCGCCATAACGCTGACCAGATATTTACCGTCCGGCAGGTCAAGACCGTTCAGGATGTTGCCGTTGAAGTCATCCTGATTTCCTTGGGTGTAGATGGGCGCAGCCGCAGGGACTTGGCGGATGGAGGGCCAATCGCAGGAGTCGGGATAGCCGGCGTCTTCCGGGGAACAGCCTGCATTCCTGGGCTGGAAGGGGTTGCCGGTGTTGTCAACGTTGATCAGGTATTTGAACTCGGAAATGAGGGAGACATCATCCGCGTTCACCACTTTGAGGGTCAGGTGATTGGTGGTGGGAGCGGCTTCAGGTTCCGCAAGAGCCGGGGAAGCGGTGGTGAAGGGGGCGAACGTTCCCATCAGGATGATGAGAATCATAAAGACGGAGAGTCTTCGACGCCACGTCTTGCCTCCGCCGCCAATTGCATCATTTTGGGATATTCGATTCATCCTTAACCTCCTTTGGGGTGGAACGCTACAAACCACTTGAAAAATAACTTGCGAATGCGGGCAGATTTTTTCATGCAACATTCTCCTTGTTTGGATTGGAATGATGATTGAACGTAAGGTTGATGGTTTCAATCAAATCTTTGGATGAACCGAGCATTCGAGTATGACAACGAATGAGATGCATCAAATTGGAATCTTCACTGATGACAATGACGGGCAGATCGGGCAGATTCACCAGCAGGCGGGACATCAGAGAGTCTTCCGAAAAGGGCGACATCTCTTCGAGCACAATCAGATCGGGATGGACAGACTTGATTTCCTCCAGCAAAGCGTCGAGTTCAACGGATTTGTTTTCGTAAAGGTCGAGGTCGTCCATCATGTCCACCAGCAGGCTTGCCACCAGTTGTTTGAATAGAGAGTCCTTTCGTCCCACGAGAAAACAACGTTTGTTCACTGCAATGCACCTAATGGGGGATTTTTTCTCTCATTAGGATACATTGTTATGACGGGAGAGTCGATTACTCGTTATCGAATTGGGGAATCAAAAAAGGATCATTTTTCAATGATCCTTTTTCGCCGAGGGTTAACCAGGAGGGTTAACCCGTTGATGCGTACTGACGGAAGATTATTTCGATGCTGACGCTGCGCTGCCTTTCTTCAGCCCCATTTGTTTTGCCAAAACGCTTGCCTGACGGCGGTTTTCCACGCCAAGTTTTTCGAGAATGCTGTGAATGTGATGCTTTACCGTGTTCTCGGAGAGGAACAACTGCCGGGCAATTTCCGTATTGGATGCGCCATCCTGCAAAGCAGAGAGGATATCCCGCTCGCGCGGACTCAACTTTGCCAGCAAATCCTGAGAGGGGGGTGCAGAAGACATGTTCCGCGAATATTCGACCACCCGGCTCATCATCTTGCGCGACATGGCGATTTCGCCTTTGGCGAGCGCACGCAAACTGGCGAGCAGAGATGAACTGGAGATATTCTTGAGCATGTATCCTTTTGCACCCAGGCGAATGGCTTTGAGCAGGTTTTCATCCGTTTCAAAAACCGTCAGAAAGACAATCTTACATTCGGGGATTTCATCCAGAATGACTTTCGTGGCGTCCAACCCGGTTCCGTCGGGAAGCGAGAAGTCCATCAGGATAATATCCGGCCGGTGCTGGAAGGCTTTTTCGATGCCTTCGCTGACCGTGCCGGCCTGGTCAACCACGTAAAAATCGGGGGTGGCTTGAAACAGGCTGATTAACCCATCCCGAAACAGAACATGATCGTCAATCACCAAAATGCTCTGGGGAGCCGTTTTTTGATCGTTCATGCAAATACCTTATTTCCTGATTCCAATGGGACAGAAATGGAGACAATCGTGCCTGTGTTTTCCGAAGAGTTCACCGAAAGTTGACCGTTGATGCTCGCAATTCGTTCCCGCATGATTCCCAACCCAAAGTGTTCGCTGCTGTCAATTCCGCCCGGTTCGAAGCCTTGCCCGTCATCGGCGACAGAAATATCGAGAAAGTGTTCGTTCCAGGTTACAAGGATTTGAACCTTTTGGGCGTTGGCGTGTTTTTCGATGTTGCTGAGAATTTCCCGAAACGCGAAGAAAATCATCTGCTGTGTGTGAGTCGGCAGGTAAGATACCTTTCCCAGCGATTTGAATTCCAGTTCGAACTTTGCCCGGCGGGAGATGGTCTTAGCATGCTCATGCAATAAATTGGTCAGATGAGGAATGGTTTCTGGTTGAATCTTCTTGAGAATATCGCGGACAATTTCATAGGACTCATTTGCCACCTCCCGCAGGCGTTCCAATTCGGCGCGGACGCGCGGCAGTTTTTTGAGACTGTTATCCACATGGAGTTGATCCAGTTTCAGGTGAATGTAGCCCAAATTCTGTCCCAGCTGGTCATGGACGAAGGAAGAGACGAAACGCCGCTCCGCCATCGCTACTTGGGCGGATTGCATCTCCGCCAGCCGCTTACGGTCCTGGCTGGTTTGCAAAACTACAACGATTTCATCGCCGATGTTTTTAAAAATTTCCTCCTCTTCCTTTAATAACTGCACGCCCGCCTTAAGTTTGAATTTCAATACGGCTGTGCAGCGGTTTTGATTGAGCAGCGCCAGGCTGTAAACGGGCGGCGACGAGGAATTCTCTTCTGAGGCGCAGAGATGGAAGATAAATCTTCCGTTCGATTGTTTTTCGAGACATTTTGTGCAGGGGACCAGCGGGTCCCAGGTATAGTGCGGGTTGGCGGCAGCAGTACCGTCCGTCCAATGCCCCCCCTTTTCCAATTGCCCTGTGACAGGATTGCTAATAAGCAGATAGGCTTCATCCACTGCCGTGATCGTACTTGGAATTTCCGTCACCTTCTTCATCAAAGTTTCCCAATCCGCACTGGATGTCAAGGCTTGGCTGAGTTTATGTTTATATTCGAGAATTTTTGCCGCTTGCTTGTGAGCGCGGTTCGATCTCGCAAATAATTCGATCAACAAACCGGTGGATGTCAGCAGAACCGCGTATTGAAATACTTCAAAATAATGAAACGCCTGATTCAACACCCGCAGGACGAGAAATTCCTGCACCTCCACCCAAAGCAGCGAAAGAGCAATCAAGGCGAGAATTAGCCAGCGCCATTTCTCGAGCGCCTCTGCCAGATGTTTCAAAAATTGCGAAAATCTTGCCCGGTAGGTTTTCATGGCGACAATTACATTATAAGTCCCCAGTCACCAGATTGCATTAAATCGTGACTTTGGGCATCCTTGTAAATAGGACGAGGTCAGTGCAATTTTGTTACAAATTCTGGCAACCGTTTGGCAAAACTGCAACTTCCCTGTTTTCTGCTGGAGTGTGATGACGACGACACCGCACCGTATGGGGACCTGAAGCGGGGTCCCGCCAAAAAAGCCTTTTCCCCGCTGACAGATGTTATCGGTAGATCATGAAAACGCCGCAACGACTTCTCAGTCGTTCGGCTAAAAAGCGACTAAAGCCGCCATTGCAAAACTCTTTCATGAAGTAGTGGTTATTCGTGTTCCCCGTTCAGTAAGCGGAAATATTTCACCACCTGCGGGTCGAAATATTTACCCACCTCATCCATGATGTACTGATAGGCTTTTTCTTTCGACCAGGCTGGGCGGTAGGGGCGGTCGGAGGTGAGCGCGTCCCACACGTCGGCGACGGCGAAGAGGCGCGCCGCGAGGGGGATTTCCTCGCCTTTGAGTCCGCGCGGGTAGCCGGTGCCGTCCCATTTTTCGTGGTGGCACCAGGGAATATCGAGGGCGGGGCGCAAAAATTCGATGGGGGAGAGCATATCGTAGGCAAACTGCGGGTGCTGGCGCATGATTGCCTCCTCTTCCGGCGTAAGAGGACCTGCTTTATGAAGGATGGAATCGGGGATGCCCATCTTGCCGATGTCGTGCAGAATGGCGCCGCGGCGGATGTGGACCATCTGCTCTTCGCTCAAGCCCATGATTTTCGCCAGCCGCAGGGTCAGGTCGGTGACGCGGCGGGTGTGCCCCTCGGTGGGTTCGTCGCGCAATTCGAGGGCGCGTGCCCAGCCTTCCAGGGTGTGGTCGTATGCTTCGCCCAGTTTCTCGAACAATTGTGCGCTTTCCAGAATGGACGCGGCATGACCAGCCATGGTTTGGGCGAGGACAATTTCCGCCTGGGTGAATTCGCGCCGCGCGCGGCTTTCCCACACTTCCAACCCGCCCAGCATTTTTCCGTGTGTCATGACTGGAATGAACAGCATGGAGCGCACGCCGTATTCTTCGAATTGCCATCGCTCGGCTTTGGAGATTTGCGGATCGTTGTCATGGAGAACAGCGGCTTTGCCGGTAGTGAGAACATGCTGAAAGATGGGATAATCGTTCAGAGAGTAGATGCGCCCGCGATCGCTCTTTTTTTCGCTTTCCGCCGCATGAGCCGACCAGTATTCTGTAACAACGCGGAGGGTCTTCTCTTCCAGATTCACTGCGGTGATATAGGCGCTGGTGGCATGAATCGCTTCGGTCACGTGGCGGGCAAGCGCCAGCAAGAGGGAATCGGAATCGAGCAGGCTGGAAGCCATCTCCTGCGCGGCGGCATAGAGCGCGCCCAGTTCGGAGGCTTTGCGGCGCGTCTCGGCGTTGAGGTCCATGTTTTCCAGCGCCAAACCGATCATCCGCACCAGGGTCTCGCCGGCAGCCAAGTCGGAGGCAGTGAAAACGCCGGGAGCATTGCGGTAGGCGGTGAACGCGCCAGTCATCCCTTTTGATGTATAGAAGGGAAACACAGCGTAGGAGCGAAAGCCCTCGCGCAGCATCCACTCTCGCAGGGGGGCGGCGGGTGGGTCGGTTTCCACGTTTTGGATGATGACCGGGCGCGGCTCGCGCAGGATGGCGCTGCCGGGAACATCATGAAAGCGGCGGTTGATTTCATTGACGTATTCGGCTGAAAGACCATGCGAACGCAGACAGGAGAGGCTGTCGGTCTCGCGGTCATAGCGGTAGATGGCGACCCGGTCGGCGTGCAAAATCTTCTGCACGGCGGTGATGACTTCCGTCCAGAGCATGTCCTCATCGCGGGCGAAGAGCAGCCCGCCGGAGAGTTCAGCCAGGGTGCGCTGCTGTTCCTCGGCGCGCAGGGCAGCGAGGGCGTGCGCCAGATCATCGGCGAGTTCTTCCAGCAGGGCGGTTTCCTCCTCATCGAAAAAAGCGGGTGGGGCGGCATGGTCCACCACCAGTACGCCCATCTCGCGCCCTTCATGGGTCAACGGAAGCGCCAGGGAAATTCGCTGGGGGTGGGCGGCGAAGATGGGACAGCCGGCGCACAGGTCATCCTGCGGCACGCGGATGGGGCGGCGCGCTCGAAGGGCGTTCACTGCGCAGGTGGGCGCACCCGACGGAAGGTCGAGGCGCGAAGTAAATTTTTCAAGGTCCACTTTTTCGCCGGCTGAGGCAACTGCTTTCAAAGTGACATTGTCCGCCTCCAGTAATCCGATCCATACAAAGTCATAATCGCGTCCGGATATCAGATGCTGACAGGCTTGTTGGAGCAGGCGGAGCGGGTCGCGCTCTCGTACAACGAGTTGGTTGATGTCTCGCACCGTAAGCACCATGCGTATCAGACGTTGCTCGCGCATCAAGGTTTCGCGCAGATGATAGATGTTCTGTTGCAAAGCGCGCATCAGGTAGGTGATGGAAACCAACGCCGCTATGCTCAGGATGAGGAAAACGACGATGCCGCTGGTCCACGCGCTGGGGTCGGTGGAGTTGATCTGCCGTTCGGCCGGCACGACGATGACGCCAGTTACTTGCATCCAGCCCGTGCCAATCAGCGTGAGCAGACTGAGCCCCGCCGCGAACAGGCTGAAACGCAGACCGAAAAAGATGGCGGAGAGGACGATGAAGGCAAACAGGAAGACGCGCCCGTCGCCGCTCAACGAGGCGAGCGCCAAGCCAAGTACTCCCAGCACGTACAGAATGAACAGAAACACGCCGGCGCGCAGGGAATAAGGCAGGCTTCGACGAAAGGTGAGAATTGCAAGGAGAAGTGTGACGCCAACATAAACGGCAATTGCCCCAATGGCAATCGTCAGTGCATGAGGATTAATTTCCCGCTCTTTTTGATATATTTCGACAATATTGTAAATTCCACTGGCAAGGGCAAATAATGCAATGATGAATACACCACGCAGGATTCCATCCAAAACGCGTCCGCGCCAGGCGGAGAGTTCCTCGGGCAGTGCGGCGGGCGGGGGGCGGAAATCCAACAGACGAAGGGAAAACAGCCCCCAGGCAAAAGCCAGCCCGGTCAGGGTAAGGGCAAAGGGAGTGGGGTCAAGACCGGCAACAGGAAAATCGTATAAGGTGTAAAACACATTGCCCAGCCAGGGCAGGAGTGCGCCGATAATGATTGCCAGTTCCCGCTTGCTATACGGGGATGGCAAGCGGGAAAAATGTTGGAGCAAAAGGAAGATTCCAAGGGCAATGAAGTAGTAGGAATAGGCAATGTTGATCCAATAGAAGGGACCCTCCACGTTGTCCCAATCGAGGAGAACCCCCACCTGCCTTGCCCCGAAATGCCGGGCAAACAAACCGTGGAAGTCGTTCGTCCACAGCAGGATCAGCATGACGATTGGCTCGATGGCGAGAAGCAAAATGACGCGGCGCGTGAGCCATTCGCCGCGCCCCGTGTATTGCAGGGCGAAGACCAGCCAGGCGGTAGGCAGGAGCAGGATGCCGATGTATTCGAATTTCAGCCAGAAGATTTTGGTGGATAAATCAGCCGCTCCCAGTTCCAGCGCGTTGCCCGCCGACCAGAGCGCCGATGCCAGCATGACCAGTGCAAACGCCCTCGCGCCCGGCGCGGACCGCCTGCGCCAGCCAAGCCACGCCAGCGATGCGGTGAGGACGGCGGAGAAGGCGGGAATGAGGAGGAAGGGATTGAAACGCCAAGCCATGCTGGAGCCCATTATACAACTTGCATATGTGTAGTATTACAGCGCCAAGTCCGACGCTAGAGAGCGTCTCTTACGCTATTTGGCGGCTGTTGAAGGGTAAAACACAAACCGTCCCGAAGATTCTCGCAAATATCCCGAATTCGGAACTTGCGCTTCATGTATAATCGAGGCGAATGAAGACCACGCAATACTTTCAATATACCCGCCAGCGTCCCGACCGTGCCGTGATTCAGGATGAATGGATTGAGCGTGTCATTCACGACCCATTACGTGAGGAAATTCAATCCGACGGCAGGATTCGCCGCTGGGCGCGAATCCCAGAAATGGGATACCGGGTGTTGCGAGTCATCTTATTGGAAGACGGCGAGACCGTTCATAATGCCTTCTTTGACCGAAACTTCAAGGAGTAAGCCATGCGAATCAAATACTTTGAAGATACCGACACCGCGCTGGTCGAACTTTCCAACAACCCGCCCGTGGAGACGCGCGAACTAAGCGAAAACATCTATCTAGATTTGGACAGCAACGGCAACGTGGTCAGCATTACCATTGAACACGCCAGCGCAGCCACAGACATGCGGGAGTTTTTATTTCAGAGAATACCAGCGGCAGCGCCCATGTGAAACGAACCGTCCCGAAGGTTCATAGCCTTCGGGACGGTTTTTTTACGGCTTCAATACCAACCTGTTCGCCGCCGCGGCTTTGATCGCTTCCAGACTGAACAGCAGAGGGTGATATTCCACCTTCAGCCATGGCTCGATCTGGTCGTCGTAGTGCGGACTGAAGGGCTGCCCCGATTGCCCGGTGGGAATGATGGAGATGGATGCGTCCCAGTCCGCCGGGTCGGCGATGATGCGGTAGGCGGGACCCAACGTCATGGCGTAGGGTTTATCGGCATAGTATGCGCCGCTGTCCACTGTGTTCCAGTTGCCGCCAGTGGGGAAGGGACCGCGGTTGAAGATGGGGCGCAGGGGTCCGATGCTGCCTAGCGGATGCGCGGCGGTGTACTGGTGAATGTCACCCCAGGTCTGGTCGCCGAGTTCGGTCACGGCGGCGGAGAGGGCAGAGGTGAGAATCTCGGCGCGGCGTCCGCCCCACCAAGGATTGGCGGGGTCGTCGAGCAGGTTTTGCAGGAACATGTAGGGGTAGCCTGCCAAAGTGAGATACGAGTCAATCGAAGCGGAATCCAGTTTCGGGTCGAGAGCGAGGCGGATGAGATTCCGCAGGGCGAGTTCGCTCAGGGCGGCGGCGCGGCTTTCGGGCGACATCACCCCATCCCAATCTTTCAAAAGAGAAACGGCGGTCTTTTCGGCGTCGGTTTGCGGCGTGGCTTCGGCGGCGATGGCTTGCGCCACCTGACGGTTGATGTCGCTGTACCAACTCGCCTGTAGTTTGGCAAAGTCTTCGGCGGTGGCATTCTTCAAATCGCGAATCGTCTGGCTGATGAGCGCGACGCGGTAGGGCGGCTGGTAGTAGTGCGAGAGGAAGTGGGGATAATCCAGCCCGGCGGGGCGATTATTGGCGGAGGCGAAAAAGTCGCCTTGGGGATTTTGCGCCGAGGGCAGTTCCGCGAAGGGAACGAAGCCCGTCCACTCGTGTTCGCCGTCGGACCCGGAAACGGGCAGCAAACCATAGAGGTCGTTCTTCGCCCGAACGGGGACGGCGCCGCTCATCTGGTAGCCGATGTTGCCCGCCGTGTCGGCATAGACGAAGTTCATGCCGGGCAGCTGCCAGAGGGCGAGGGCGGCGCGGAATTCGTCCCAATTGGCGGCGCGGTTGAGTTGCAGGATGGCTTGGGCAAGCGGGCGTCCCTGGTCGAGACCCGTCCAGCGCAGGGCGAGATGCTGGGGGCTTTCAGGTGTCGCGTCGCTGACGAGCGGTCCGTGATGGGTGAGACGCACCTTGAGCGTGACCGCTTCGCCGCCTTTGACCTGAATCACTTCTTCGCGGAAAGTGAGCGGTTTCCATTCGCCTTTGAAGAGATACTGCGTGCCGTCGTCGTTGAGGGTTTCGAGGAAGAGGTCTTGCACGTCGGGGCGGGCGTTGGTCACTGCCCAGGCGATGTGGGCGTTGTGACCGATTTCCACGCCGGGCAAACCAGGCAGAGATGCGCCGACGACGTTGTAGGCGTTGTCAGTAGTGTGGAGTCCGACTTCGTACCACAGGGTGGGCATGGAGAGCGCCTGATGCGGATCGCCTGCCAGGAGCGGCTTGCCCGAGGCGGTGTGACTGCCGCCTACCACCCAGGCGTTGCTACCCTGGTTGGGAAGGAGTAGCGCGACATTTATGTCGCTTTGTAGCAAGGGCGACATGAATGTCGCCCCACGCAGTGCGACGTTTACGTCGTTTTGCAAGGGCGACATAAATGTCGTCCCACGTAGCGCGACGTTTACGTCGCTTTGAACGGACGACATGAATGTCGTCCCACGTAGCGCGACATTCATGTCGCCTTGAGTGAGCGAGATAAATCTCGCTCCACGCAGCATGGCGTCAATTGTTTCGGGCTGGAGCGCGGCGTTGGCGTCGGGGATGACATCGGGACCGGGGTATTCGGGCAGGAGGGGGAGAAGCTCTTCCCACGAGAGGCTTTGGGTCAGTTTGCTGATGACGAGTTCGTCCTGGTAGTTGTTGCTCAAGCCCCAGGCGACGAGTTTGCCGAAGACGAGCGAGTCAATTGGGGTCCAGAGCTGGGGCGTGATGCCGAGAATCTTGAATTCGAGCGGGAGTTTGTTCCCGGCGTGAGCGAGGAAGGCGTTGACCCCGTCAGCGTAGGCTTGCAGGGCGGCTTGGGTTGCGGGGTCGAGGGTTTCCCAGTCGGCTTCGGCGGATTCGGTCATGCCGAGGATGCGCATCATGGTGTCGTTTCTCAATCCGCGCTCGCCGATGACCTCGCTCAGCGTGCCATGTGCGGCGCGGCGGGCGGATTCCATTGCCCAAAGCCGGTCTTGGGCATGGACGAAGCCTTGCGCGAAGAACAGGTCGTGGGCGTTTTCGGCGAAGATGTGCGGGATGCCGCTCGCATCACGATAGACGGTGACGGGTGCGGTGAGTCCCTCGATGGCGAGTTCGCCGTCCACTTGCGGCAGGGCGGGGCGGATGACGCTGAGCCATACGGCGGCTGGAGCAATGACGGCGATGATGAGGAGGAAAACGAAAAGGTAAAGCAGGATTTTCTTGAGGGTGCGCATGAGGGACTCCTTGGGCGGGAGGGAACGAAAGGCGCGGATAAGCACAAGAAAGAAAATGAGGAGAATTGCCAGCCCCGCCAGCGTCCATTTGACTGCCGCGGCGAGGGAGGCGAGAAAGACCAGCGCGGCAGGCGTCTCGTGCAGGACGGTGAGCATGAGCAGGTGCAGGGAGTTTTCGATGTAATCGAGCAGGGCGGCGAGAAAGGGGGCGGCGAAAAAGGTCAGGGTGAGGCGCGCCGGCGGATGGTCGGGGCGATGCGTGAGGACGGCGAGCCAACTGCTCAATGCCAGGGCATAGGCGAGAGGATAGAGGAAGTCCAGCCACATGCCGCTGACGTAGTCGCGGACGTTTGGTTCTCCCCAAGCGGCGAGGACGGATTGGAATTTTTCGGCAGTGAATGCCAGTTGCAGGTCGAAGATAGTCGGTGCGCCGGGGGGCAGGTTCGCCAGTCCGCGTGTCAGCAACCAGAAGAGAAACCCCGCCAGCGCGGTGAAGGTCAGCGCACGGCGGGTGGAGGCGAGGGTCGAGTGGAGGCGACGGAGGGATGACATCCTGGTTGTAAACCTCTATATGTTGTGCTAGATGATTTCTCTCACCTGATACAGCAAATTGTCTTCTACTTTGTACAACAACGGTGCGACCTGAATTTTGGGGTAACGCAGTCTCAGCCGTTTGGCTTCGCTCAGCACAAAGTCCACTTCGTTGCCGATTTCGAACATGGGGGCGAAGTGCATGAAATGCTGTTCTGCCCATTCCCGCTCCCAGCCAGCATTTTCAACCAATCCGTTGATGAAGATTTCCTTGCGCGCCGCGAGATTGACCATGCCGCACTGATTGTGACCGATGAGCGCGATGCTTTTCACGCCTCCCACGGCGATGGCATAAGAGACCTTGAACTCGCTGTAACGCAGATTTGCGCCGCCCGCGCGGATGATGTAGGCGAAGTTGTCGGGGATGTGCAGGTGCTTGCGGTGATCCATGCACATGCCGATGAGCAGCTGCGCCTGGGTGTAAGTTTCCTGCTCGCGGTGGAGGTTGTGATATTCCAATAGAAGCCCCACAGGCGTGTTGCGGAATTCGGGAAAAATCTCTTCAACCGAAGACACAGGGACAAGCCGATTCATGATGATCTCTCCTCAGGCGGCGCATTTACCTATGAGATGCTTTCCAAATCCTTTTCAAGAAGACGCTTCTCTTCCTCGTCTTCGATTTGTTCCAGCATTTCCTGCGCCTTTTCGAAATATACCTTCATGGCAACGCGGTTGTTGGCGAGCATCTCGGCGCGGGCGAGGGTCTCATAAGCGTAACCGCGCAGAAAAGGGGAGAGTTCTCTGGCATATTGCAAAGCGAGCAGACCGTACCTGCGCGCATTGTGCGGCTGTCGAATGAGACAATACACCCGCGAAACCTGCCAGTAGCCGATGGACAGGTTTTCGGGGGAGACGTCCTGCCGCTGGGTCCAATGCCAGAGGGAGGCGATGGCGGTGTGCAGCATCTCCATGTTCTCCTCTGTGGAGCGATTGCCGTCTTTTTCGATGTTGTCCCAGGTTTTGTTGAAGCATTCGGTGGAGAAGAAACGATGTGCCTGCTGAAGGTCAAAATTCGGTGAATCCGCCATAGTAAATCCTTGTTTGAAATAAGTGGTGTTACGCAGTTTATTCGTGCCGCGATGTTCATGTCGCCTGAAAACACGAGATAAATCTTGCGCCAGCGCGTAAGGTGAGTGAAATAAAAGAGAAGGCGGTGAAACTTGAAAGACGCCCAAACGCTATTTGACCAGACTGACCACCTGCGGTCTGGAATGAGGAACGCGCCGAATTTCCCCCCGCGCCTCCATGTCCAGTTTGACTGTGGTCACATACCAGGTGACCGACCCCTCGAATTTGCCGCGCAATTCCTTTTCCACGGTGCGGGCGAGTTTCATGAAAGGCATTTCCCTGTGCTGGCTGAGCGCGGATGTGATTGCCCGATGAATGATTTCGTATTTTTCCCTGCTGATGTTTACCCCCTGCTTTTTATCGGGGTGAAGGGTTCGGATGGTGTCTTTCATTACGCGCCTCCTTTGGCGGAAATATTCTACCCCCAAGCGCAGGATGTGACAAACAGCCCTCCGTAACTCGATTACGGAGGGCTCGACTTTACTTCAACCGTTCCGCCACCAACTCCGCCACATCCTTGACCTGCACCTCGCCGCCGTCGGCTTTGGACGCGTCGCTCATCATCGTCAGGCAGAACGGGCAGCCCACCGCCACGGTATTTGCCCCTGTCGCTTTGGCTTCCTTGAACCTCGCTTCATTCACCCGGCTTGTGCCTGCTTCCTCTTCCTTCCACATCTGCGCCCCTCCCGCGCCGCAGCAGAAGGACTGAGCGCCATGACGCGGCATCTCGATGGTTGTCACGCCTGTGGACTTCAATGCCTCGCGCGGCGCGTCGAATACCTTGTTGTGCCTGCCCAAATAACACGGGTCATGGAAGGTTACTAACCACTGTTCACTGGTTACTGATAACTGTATCTTTCCTGCCCCAACCAGCTCGTTGATAAATTGGGTGTGGTGAATCACTTCATAGTTTCCCCCAAAGGCAGGATACTCGTTCTTGATGGTATGCAGACAATGAGGACAGGTCGTCACGATGCGCTTCGGCTTGACCTCGTTGAGGATTTCCACGTTTTGCGTTGCCAGCCCGAAGAAGATGTCCTCGCGTCCGGCGCGCCGCGCCGAATCGCCCGTGCAGGATTCGTTTTTACCCAACACCGCATAATTGACCCCCGCCGCGTTCAAAATCTTCGCAAAGGCTTGCGCGGTCTTTTGCGCGCGGGCGTCAGTGGCGGGAGCGCACCCCACCCACCACAAAATCTCCGGCTCGGGGTTTTGCTCGATGGTCGGCACGTTCAACCCCTCCGCCCACTTCATGCGGTCCGCCTGCGAGACGTTCCATGGGTTCATGTTGCGCTCCATGCCCTTGAACGCGGTCTCCAACTGTTTTGGGAACGCGCTCTCCATCATCGAAAGGTTGCGGCGGATGTCGAGAATGTCGCGCATCGGTTCATTGCCGACGGGGCAAATATCCACGCACGCGCCGCAACTGGTGCAAGCCCACACGGCTTCCTCGGAGATCAACTGCGTGAGCGGCACATCGGTCCCGCCGCCGAAGTTCAGGTGATAGCGTTTGTTGATTTCCAGCGCGGCAGGCGAAAGCAGTTTGCCTGTGTTGTAGGCAGGACAGACTTCCTGACAGCGGAAGCACATGATACAGGCGTAACTGTCCATGAGCTGTTCCCAGCCCAAATCCTTCATCGTTGCCGCGCCGAACTGTTCAATCGTCTGGTCGTCGAGATTGATGTAACTTAACTCGCCGATGGATCTGCGTTCGGGTTTCAACGCAAAATTGATGGGCGCAAAGAACAGGTGAATGTGCTTGGAATACGGGAAGTAGGGGAGGAACGCCACCACCGCGCCGATGGACAGCCAGAACATGATGCGCTCGCCGATGAGCAAAGCGTTCGCGTCCCACGCGGACCATAGACCTGCCACCGCCGAAATGAACGGCTGCCAACGATCATAGCCTTTCTCCGCCACGTAAAACGACTCGCCCAACAGCCGCGCCGTGTTATGCGTCAGAATGAACAACGCCACAATGGCAGAGTCGCGCAAGATGCCGAAACGCGCTTTGGGATGCAGCAGAGTCGTCTCGCGCGTGGACAGAGTCGCAGGTCGAAGAACGAAGCGGCGCACCACCAGCGCAATCATCCCGATGAGGATTGCCACGTTGGCGACATCAGCGAGAAGGCGGTAGAAATCGCCAAACCAGCCGAGATGTTCGAGTAATTTGTAATGGGTGAATGCGTAGATCAGGTCGGCGAGGTTGATGAGGAGAAAAGAGAGAAATCCCCAGCCGATGAGCGCGTGCAGGATGCTCGTCCAGAGGCGGAAGCGGAAGACCGGTTGGAACAAGCCGACTTTGACGATGAGTTCCCCCAGGCGCTTCCAGAGGAGATGCCAATCGGGTCTGCCGTGTCCGCTGGAGATGTGGGCGATGATGCGCTTGACGCCCTTGTAGGTGAAGTAGAGCGATGCGGCAGTTGCAAGGACGAAGAGGATTTTTTCGGTGAGCGAGAGCATGGTTCCTCCTGAAGTGAAAATAAAACGAAGCCAAACCTCTGCGATGGGTTTGCTTCGTCGGGGTCAATCGCTGGCGTCAGAGACGAGTTGCAACGGCGTCATGCCTGTAGTGTAGCATATTCTGCCGCTTGCGGGCAATCTCATGATGCTGGCTGGATATTTACCAGACTGTCCCAGAGTTCGTTGTTGATTTTTTCGTATTGCGATTTGACGAAATCCCAAAACAGTGACTGCGCCCGCGTGAACGGAAAACCGATGTGACGCGCCATGTAGATTTTGCGGCGCAGGTCCATCCCGTCCACTTCGACCTTTTTCAAGCGCCCCAGAGCCAGCCCGCGCGCGGCGATCATTTCGGAGACGAAGGCGATGCCTACACCGCGTTCCACCGAGAGCGCCACAGCCTCCATGCTGCCGAGTTCCATGACGATGTTGAGATTGTCCATGGTGATTTGGTGTTGTTTCAACCCCTCCATGACGGTTTCGCAGGTGCCTGTCATCTCTTCACATTTGACGATGGGCTGGTCGAGCAAATCGGAGGGCAGGGCGTGACCGTAGTTTGCCCAGGGATGATTGGGATGGACGATAAGGACGATACGGTCTTCGAAGAAGGGGACGCAGATGATGTCGCGGTGTTCGATGAGTTTGCTGGACACGCCGATGGGAATTACACGATCGAGGAGTCGTTCCACGACCCCCTCGCGGCTCATCACTTTGACGCGCGGATGCACAGCAGGGTAACTTTGCCGGAACTCGGCAAGCAGAATGGGCAGGAGATACCTTCCCGCCGAGGTGGAACAGCCAATGAGCAGTTCGCCGCCGATCTGGTTGTTGACATCCTGCAGGCTGTCTTCGAGCAGGCGTGCCGCAAGCAGGACTTCGCGCACCATCGGCAGGATGGTCTGCCCCGCTTCGCTCAATTCGACCGAACGCCCGCCGCGGATGAATAATTCCGTGTTGTAGGCGCGTTCCAATGACTGAATGCTTTGGCTGACCGCCGACTGCGACATGTGCAGCCGTTTGGCGGCTCGGCTGAAGTTCAATTCCTCCGCCGCCACAAGGAAAACCCGCAGGCTGGAAAGTTCGATCATCCTTCTCTCCGTAATAAGAGACGCTAATGTGTTTCTGCTATAAGAATAAGCGGTTGACATTGTTGCGCCTAGTGAAATTTGTCCGCAGTTAGGGGTGACAGGATAGGATGAACACCCTATATGGAAACTGCCCGCAGGGCATGCCTGCGGGCAGTTGTTTGGATGGGGTTATCCGGCCGTGGAGACGGGTAATTCGGCTCCGAGCCAGGCATTCATGCCGCCGCCCAGGTTGCGGACGTTGGTGTAGCCCAACATGCGCAGATACATCATGACGAGCGCGCCGCGATGCCCGGACTGACACAGCACCACGATGGGCGCGGCTTTGTCGGCAGGCAGTTGAGCAAGGTTGGCAGGCACATCCGTGATGTTGATGTTGACTGCGCCGGCAATGAAGCCCTTGTTGAATTCATCAGCGGTGCGGACATCGAGGATGAATGGGGCGGTGCCGCTGGTGAGTTCCACGTTCAAGTCAGCGGGTTTGACGGTGTAGAAGCCCTCCGGCAGGCTGGAGAGGAAGGCGTTGAGGTTTGCCAGACGGGTGGCATCCACTTCGGGAGCCGTACCAGCCGTCGGGGCGGCAGGAAGCGTGCCGGTCTCCACGGGGAGTTCGGCTTTCTTCCAGGCACCCAGTCCGCCGGCGAGGTTTTTCACGTCGGTGTATCCGAGCATTTGCAGAGCCGCCATCACCATTGCGCCGCGGTGACCGGATGCACAGTAGATGACGATGGGCTGGTCTTTGGCGGGCAGTTTATCGAGGTTGTTGAGAACTTCGCGCACGGGGATGTTGAATGCGCCCTTGATATAACCATCCTTCTCTATTTCAGCCGCTTCGCGCACGTCGAGCAGGAAGATCGGCTTTTCCGTCAGGGCGGTGTTGAGATCGGGGGCTTTGATGGAATAGTAGCCCTCGGGCAGGGCGGTGAGGTAATCGTTCCAGACGGTTGCCCAGTCCACCCAGCCTTCGACGGGGAGTTTGGCGGCTTTCCAGGCGTTGAGTCCACCGGCAAGGTTCTTGACGTTGGTATAGCCCAGCAGGCGCAGCCCCATCATGACGATGGAACCGCGGTGACCGGAGACGCAGTTGACCACAATGGGGGCATCTTTGGCGGGAAGTTTATCGAGGCTGTTGAAGATTTCCTGCATGGGGACGTTCACAGCGCCCTCGATGTGACCGTCCTTGTCGAACTCCTCAGCCGTGCGAATGTCCACGATGGTCGGCGCATCGGTGCCGGTCAATGCTTCAGCCAGTTTGTCGGATTTGATGGAATAGAAATCCTCCGGCAATTCGGCAAGGAAGCCGTTGAGCATCTCATACAGCGGCTGGTCGGCGATGATGGGGGTGCTGATTGCTTGAGGCGCCGCAGGCATGGAGCCGGTCACCACCGGCAGATTGGCTTTCTTCCACCCGCCAAGCCCGCCAGCCAGGTTACGCACGTTGGTGTAGCCCAGCAGTTTGAGCGCTGCCATGGTCATGCCGCCGCGGTGACCGGAGGCGCAGTACACCACGATGGGGTCATCGAGACCGGGCAGCTTATCGAGGTTGGCAAGAACTTCGCGCACGGGGATGTTGACCGCGCCTTCGATATACCCATCCTTCTCTACTTCAGCCGCTTCGCGCACGTCGAGCAGGAACGGCGGCTTGTCCGCCAGTTCCTCGCTGAGCGCAGGAGGTTTCACTGTACCATAGCCTTTGTCGGCGGGCAATTCCGCCACCAGCGCGGCAAAGAGCGCCTGCACATCCGGCGCGACAACCACCGGCTCTTCCGTTACCGGCGCCTGCGGTTGTTCTTCAACTACGGAAGCCGTTGGCTTCTCCACAACCGCTTCAGTAGCGGGGGCGCATGCGCCCAATATCAGGCTGAATACCATCAGCAGACCCAGCAAAACTTGAAACTTCTTGGACATGTTGACTTCTCCTTCTTTAATGTTTTTTATTGACTCACCTTACGCAGTTTCGTCGTAGCGCGACATTCGTGTCGCCTGAGAATGCGAGACAAATCTCGCACTACCGCGTAACATGAGTTATTGATCAAGTTACTCTTGTAACTTGTGGCAACCAGAGCAGTTTTCATCTTGATATGCGGCATGGTCTTCCGGGCTGACCGGCGCATTGCGAATGCCGGTGGTGTGACATGCCGTACAGGCATTGGACGCCAGATCGGCGTGTGAGGCGGGTGTCTTTGGCGCGCGGAAGAACAGTTCCACTGCCGGCGGGACCAGCCCGACAATCACCGATTGATTGGCTTCCAGTTCTTCCGCTTTCACTTTGTCCGCGGTCAGGAAGAAACTCCCGTCGCTGCCGTGGCAGGATTGGCAGGATGCGTTCTGCGGCGTGTTCTTTTGAATGTTGTGCGGCGTTGCGTAGGTCCATGTGGGCAGAGCGTTGAAGTTTGGCAGAAGGTTTTCGCCGTAGAACTGGTAACTTGTGGGCGCAACCGGCACATGACGGACCGGCACATACTTGTATGGTCGTTCCTCGGTTGGGTTCGGGTTGCGTCCGATCAGGAACGTGGAGTACGTTGCCTGTGTTTCGAAGAAAGGTTTCCCGCTCTTTTCGCTGATCGCCACATGGCAGCCGTCGCAACTCGTATAAGTAATGGAATGGCACACCTGACAGGACAGGGTATCCCCGTGCGACTGGTGCATCGGATTTTCATCACCGCCCGGCGCCGCAGTAGGATGGCAGGTCACGCACTTCGGCGCTTCTGCGTCGGCATAGCGATGAGTCTCCGCGCTTGCCGCATCTGTGGCGGAGCCGTGCAATTCGGCGCCCTCATGGCACTTGACACAGTTCATGCGCGCCTCGCGGAAGTGCACGTCGCCGGGGAAGCCCTCATTCTTGCCGAGAAATTCATTTCCCACACGGCTTCCGTGACAGGCTGTGCAGGAGCGCGTCATCGGCGGAGTCTTCTCGAACACATGTCCCGTAAACAACCCACCGCCCACATTCTTCGGCTGACTGACGTGGCACTCGCCGCAGGTGGTGTGGCAGGTGGCGCAGTGGTTCCCAAACATCTCTTCCAGTGCCGGGTGATTCTCAGGCACGCTGCGGGTGTTGATTGTGGTCCAGTAGCCTGCCTGCGTAGAATGCAGCGCAAAGGGATAGGTCTTCACCTGCTCCTCGTGGCACTCGCCGCAATACTTCTCCGGGTCGGCGCTTGGGCTGGCGATCAACCCCTCATGGGCAGTTGCCTTATCGGGCGATTGCACGCCGCCGTGACAATCCACACAAGTCTTCTTTCCGTGCGTCGTCTGTGAGAACGCGTCCAAATCCACAATGGCTTTCTCCCATGGCTCCAACGGAGCCACATCGCCCCCTCAGCCAACCCCTTTGGATTCTGACTCCGCTTCCACTTTGGGAGCCGCCGTTTCGATCAGCCGCTCCTTATCGGTGTGACATGCCACGCATTCATCCGTATCCGGCGTGACCTCGGCAACTGCCTCTGTTTCGACCGGCTTTTCCTCCACTGTGGCAGTGGGGGAGGTTGTCCCCGCCTTCCCGCAGGCTGAAAGCAGAAAGAAAGCAATGAGCAGAATTTTTAGCGCCTTTGATTTCACTTTAACCTCTTTGTGTATTTTTTCACAATCATTTTATAGTTTTTCCCCTCTCATTCATAGTGATGGAAATAACGTGACGCTATTCGATTTGCTAATCGGTAAGCATTACTTATGATGAAAAGTGAAAACAAAAAGAGAGACGAATACACGTCTCTCTCTGGGCAACGACAGGTGGTGCAAGCCTATAGACTTACGCCGCTTGATTTAGGGGGTGCTGATTTGATTCACGTATTCGATTGCCCCTTGGCAGGCGGGAGCAAGAAACGGCGAAATGCCCTCGAAGGTGAGCGGGGCGTTCTCTTCGCGGGCATCCTCGAACGCGCTGGCGAGGCACCCGCCCCCGGCGTTGTAGTTGACCAGCGTGAACTTCCACATATCCTCATACGAGATGCCCAGTTGGGCAGGGGTTTTCCTGTCGTTGTAATTCCAGACCACCTGCGAAGCCTGTTCGCAGTTTGCCATGAGCGCATGGGCAAAGACACCGATGCTGAATTTTGCCCGCTCCAGGTCAATCCCCAGCGGGCAGGTCTCGCAGGTGGCATTGACCGCATGAATTAGCGCCAGCCGCAGGTAGGAGCGGTTCTCCTCGCCCATGTACAGGTATCCCTTGCTGCACGTCTCCGCATCCATCACCAGCGGGCAAAACTGACGGAAGAATGGCGGGTTCCACATCAGCGCCGTATCCGCCCCCTGTTCTGTCAATTGACCGAGTCCCACGTCCGATTTTCCGCCAATGCCCGGCCAGAACTGGCTTTCGATGGCAAACAAGTTCTTGAGCAGGTTGGCTGGCACGCCCGTATCTTTTGCCACATTCAAAATGATTTCATCGAACTGATTCTGCCAGGCGTTGACCGCCTCACGCGCCGCCTCCTGCCCGCACGCCGAAGCGCCGCCATCCGCCAAGAGACCTCCGTCGGTGCAGGCGCTTACATCCACTGCGCCGCCGCGAATGAGTTGCGCGGCAAGATAGTTATAGGGGATTTGCGTGCCGAGCGTCTCGCTTTGGGGAGGCGTGCTCAACCACTTCGGTGGACCGCCCACCGGCGGCAGGACGCCCCATGCATCCACACAGGTCGCCACCGGCACGCCCGCCCATTGACTGCTCAACACGTCCACGAACCAGTACGCGGGCTGGTCGGGGTTGCCCAAGTCAGTGGCTGCCACGCGGATCTGCGCCTGGAACGCCTCGCTGCTGTCGCCGTAACTGGAATATGCCCAGAACTGAAGCGTGAATAAATTCTCGCCGGTCACCGGCAGGCGCAGGCGGCAGACCGGACCGCAGGTGAAACTCTGGTCGCCATACAACCCCTCGATGGCGGTGATTTCGTACCCCGGCAAAGGCTCGATGCCGGTCAGCACCATGATCGGCTCCGACTCGCAAATGCTGGTGGAAGATGAATACACCGGGTTGCAGTTTTCGAGGGTCACCTGCACGATGGGGGGCTGGAGTTTCGTGGAAACTTTCTTCTGCGCGGGTTGCTGCCCCACCAGCACCACATAAAAACCTTTACAGCGGTTGACATCCGCCTCCCGGCAGGGCTGTTGGTTGATCCATTTTTCGTAAATTTCCTTGCCGCAGTCCACATAAATATCCCCCGGCGTGGGCATCCCCTCATGATCCACTTCGATGTGACAAGCCACATCGTTTTCTCCCCAGCGCACCAGCCACCAAAAATACTTGGTGTAATCCACCACTGTGACGGCGAAGCGGTCGGGACCGGGCGGAGAGACGGCTTGGGACGACGCAGCAGACCCTCGGGAGGAAGACGCGAAAACGCTTCCCGCCAGGACGAGGAGCAGGCTCCACGTCAAAAGCCTGGTCCTCCGCCGAATCCGAATCCCGTCATCCTGTTTCATGATAGCAAGAGAGCCCGCCAGCATTATAGCGGACTCTCAATTCTTCGGGGAGTTTTTCGTTTGCTATTTGGTTACAGTTTTGCGCTGGGCGGCGTCCAGCTCTTCGAGCGTTTCGCGGTCGCGCTGGAGGTTGCGGCTGCGAAGGTAGAGGCTGGCAACATACAGCCCCATGACGACGAATGAAACCACGAAGCCGGCAATCATGTAGCCGGAGGTGTTGGCGGTGGCGGTTTGAAACAACATGGCGTCTCCTTTTTACATCGTTACTTTCAATTTCAACTGTTCGACCTCATCCTGCAATTCGCCCAGGCGGATGCGATTCCAGTACAGGTCAACGAAGATGACCGTGAAGGCAAAGAGGGCGAAGAAGAACGCCACGCGCATGTCGGCGGTCATGGCAAAGCCGCCTTCGGCTTCGGGGTTGGCGCCGCCGATGACCACCGGGTGGATGGTGCGGAACAGGCGGATGGCAAAGAAGGTGATGGGAGCGCTCAACCCGCCGATGAGGGCATAGACCGCGCCGAAGCGGGCGCGCCGTTCGGGGTCGTCAATGCCTTGGCGGAGCATGAAGTAGGCGATATAGATGAGTTCGGTGACGGCGGCAGTGGTCAGGCGCGGGTCCCATGTCCACCAGGTGTTCCAGACGGGACGCGCCCAAATGGAGCCCAGCACGATGGTCAGGAAGAAGAAGACCAGGCTGACCTCGATGGCGGCAACCTGATAGCGGTCCCATTTCAGGTTTTTGGTGACGAGGTAGGCGACGCTGAAGACCGCCGCCAGGATGAAGCCCATCAGCGCCGTCCACGCGGTGCCGATGTGAAAGTAGAAGACGCGCTGAACCTCTCCCATCACCCGCTCGGTGGGGGCGAAGAACAGGGCAAGGTAGGTGGAAATGCCCAGGACGATGATGGAGAGGACATCCAGAATGGTGAGCGTTAAGGGTTTGGATTGCATGGAAACTCCTTGATAGGATTTGCGATTTTCGATTTGCGATTTTCGATTGACGATTTGCGAACGAGACGCTGGAGATCGTCAAATGTCTCTTTTTGTAACTCACCTTACGCAGTTTTCTTGTAGCGCGACATTCATGTCGCCTGAAAACGTGAGATAAATCTCGTGCCACCGTGTAAGGTGAATTTGTAACTTCCTTCAAGACCGACGTTAGAGAACGTCATCTACGCGCTAAGCAGAAAATTTGAAACACTCTCTTACGTTGCGCGGGGTTATTCCTCCACGACATTATCGAACACCATGAATGCCACGGCGATGAAGATGATGTCGTAGGCGATGAGCAGGCTGAGCGGGGAAAGGATTTCCTCGAAAGGCAGTCCTTCGAGGTAGCCTCCGCTGGCTTTGACCGCCGAGAGGATGACCGGTATCACCACCGGGAAGAGCAAGATGGGAAGCAGGATGTCGCGCGTCCGCGTTTGGACCGACATGGCGGAAAGCAGCGTCCCGACTCCGGCGTAGCCGATGGAGCCAAGCAGAATGACCAGCAGCAAGCCCGGCTGGAAGAGGTTGATGCTGTACAGCACGCTATAGACCGGCAGGACGATGACTTCCACGATGAGCATGAACATCAGGTTGCTGATGACCTTGCCGAAGTAGATGGCGGAGCGGTCCACCGGCGCGAGCAGGAGACCGTCCATGCAGCCGCGGTCCTTTTCGATTGCCATCGAGCGGTTGAGCCCCAGGGTGCCGGCAAAAGCAAAGGTCGCCCACAGCACGCCGGAGGTCACGGATTGACGCGTTTTGACATCCAGTTCGAGGGCGAAGTTGAAGATGAGGATGATGAGCAGGGAGAAGACCAGCATCGCCGAGAAGAGTTCGCGCGAACGAAACTCGGCTTGCAGGTCCTTCCACACCACGGCAGAGACGGCTTTGATGAAACTGCCCTGACGGGGTTGGGATGCGGCTGCGGTGCGTGTTTCGGTGATGTTCATGCGGCGAGCGCCTCTTTGTAGAAGGAGAGCAGGTTGCTGTTTTGCAATTCTTCGTGCTTGGCAGAAGCCGCGATGACGCCCCGCGAGAGGATGTCGAAGCGGGTGGCGAGGTCTTCGGCGCGGGCAAGGTCGTGCGAGGTCATGACGACGGTGCGTCCTTTCGCGGCGACAGTCTTCAACACTTCGTCCAGCATGGCGGAGGCGTCCTGGTCGAGCCCGGTGTAGGGTTCGTCGAAGAGCATCACCTCCGGGTCGTGCAGGACCGCCCGCCCGATGGCGAGACGCTGCTGCATACCGCGCGAAAAAGTGCGGACGAGGTCATGGCGGCGGTTTTCCAGCCCGACCATTTCCAACACCTCGGTGATGCGTAATTGGGAATCGGCGATGCCGTACATGCGGGCATAGAAGCGCAGGTTTTCTTCGGCGGTCAGGTCGCCGTAGAGCAGGGGCAGGTGCGAGACCACGCCCAGCCGGGCGCGGACGGCGGCGGCTTCGTGCGGCAGTTGATGACCCGCCACCGTCACCTGTCCGAGCGAGGGACGCGAGAGCGAGGCGAGGATGCGCAGGAAGGTCGTCTTGCCTGCGCCGTTGGGACCGAGCAGGGCGACGAATTCGCCCGGCTGGACCTCGAAATCCACGCCGCGCAGAACGGTTTTCAGTCCAAAGCGCTTGACCAGTTTTTTGACGGTAATCATGCTTTGCTCATTCGTCTTAGGCTGTAGCGCGAGATTAATCTCGCGCTACAAAATTCAGCCCATCATGTCCTTCAGGATTTCCTTCAATTCGGCGCGGCGCTTCTGATATGCCTCGTCGGAAATCTTTTTGGCGCGGTGCAGGTCGTCGAGGGCGATGATGGCGTCCATCACATCTTCGGAAGACTCGAACTCTTCTTCTTCGTCCTCCTCGTCCTCCTCAGCGGCTTCCTCCTCTTCTGTGCGTTTGCGGTCACGCAGATAGAGCCACGCCCCCGCCAGGATGAGCGCCACGCCCAGCCCGCCAGCGCCGATGAGCAGGGTGGTGTTGCGTGTAAACGCAGTGTCAGCGCTGGAGGCGGTCTTTGGCGCGCCGGAGATGGTAAATTCGAGCGTGCTGCCCGCCTGCAAGCCGCTTGCCGTGTATGCCTGATAGTTCATCCCCTGGATGTTTTGGGCGGCGTCTTTGGTGATGCCCTCGCCCTTGACCTCCATGCCCTCCGGCACGAAAATGCGCACGGTGTTCACCGCCAGCGTCAGCGGCTGGGCAAGGGAGATTTCCTTGGCGGGCGTCACCGAAGAGAAGGCGAGCAGACCATACGGCTGTTCGCTGGGCGGCATGGCAAAGCCGTCGGCGGTGCCGATGAAGCGGGCGCTGTCCTGCATGGCTTCGTAGCCGAGTCCCTCCGCGCCGACGGGGAACTTCAGGAACGGAATCTCCTGCTGGGAGCCCATGGAGACCGCAACGATTTTTTCGCTGGGGTTGCGGAAGGTGTACATCGCAAGGATTTGATACGCCGTCTCATTTTCCACGCTCAGGAACAGGTTCAGTTCGTCCATTGCCAGCACGGAGGTATCGTCTGTGACTCCGTACAGCACCAGCGGCGGCAGTTCCACCGCGGTCTGCCCCGCCTGCACAATGGCGAACTCGGAACTCAATTCGATGCCGCCGTAAGTCACCTCCGCAAGGAAGATGCGGTTTTCGGGCATCTCCACATTCTCGAAGGCAAACGTACCGTCGGACGCCACCGTGCCTTCCAGCGTCAGGACTTCCTGCGTGCCGGCGTTGGGATTGGCAAAGTCATGTTCGAAGCCGCGCAGAGTGACGGTCATGCCTTCGGGGAGGTCGGCGCCGGTGCGATTCTCGATGGAGCCGCGCACGGTGCCGAAACCTTCGATGACGACGGGCGTCGCTTCAGGCGTGACTGGAGCCTGCTCGGTCCCTTCGGGCGTTTCTGCGGCTGACGGCGTTCCCGCCTCAGCGGAGACGGCGCTTGGGCTGGCAGAGACAGGCGTCCCCTGAGGTTGAGGCGAGGGCGTCGGTTCGGTTTGAGCAGTCTCGGTGGTGTAGGTCAGCGAGCGCAGGTATTCCGCCACTGCCCACATTTCTTCATCGGAGAGGTTTTCTCCAAAGGCGGGAATCTCCTCGTTGCCGAGCCGCACAATGCGCGCCAGCGCCACCGTGCTCAAGCCCGCCATGCGCGCCGGGTCTTTGAAGTAATCGAGGGGACAGTCCGCGCAGTTGGCTTCGAAGAGTTCCTTGCCTTTGGCGATTTCCTCTTCGGAAGTGTGCAGAGACATGATGTAGGCGACCACGTCCCAGCGTTCCTGGTCGTTGAGGCTGGCGAAGGGCGGCATGAAGCGTTCGATCCTGCCGCGTGTAACGACGGTGTACCAGGCGGCGGGCGAGGCGGGGCGGGCAATCTCGGGCAGCGCAAATGCGGGAACAGTGACGCCCAGTTGAATGCCTTGCGGTCCGTCGCCCATGCCGGTGGCGCCGTGACAGGCGGCGCATTTTTCCATGTAGATGGCGGCGCCGTTGGCGATATTGGGCGTTTGCGGCGGGACGAGCGCCAGCGTGGGCATGGGCGTCGGCGGGACGTAGCCGGGCGGCGGTGTGACATCCTCGGCGAGGCTCATGTTGCAGGCGGTGAGGAGGGTGGTGAGAAGAAGAAGGGTGGCGATGCGTAATTTCATGAAATTATCCTGCGCGTAGGATGCGCTCTCTTGCGCATACGACGGCGTTGGAGAGCGCCGTTTACGCGTAATTGTGGTGGCTTAGAAACTGATGTTATGCAATTTCCTCGTAGGGCGACACACCGTCCCTGCAAGGGGGGATGCCGCCTGAAAAGACGAGATAAATCTCGCCCTGCTGCGTAAGGTGGGTTAGGAGAGTGACTTTCCGCACGAAGGGCAGAATTTATCGGAGGCGAGGACAGGCTTGCCGCACTTGGGACAGAAGCCCGCGGATTTGGTCTTGCGGGCTTTGCGGCGCGAAGCGATGAGCGATTCGATGTCGTCGTCGGTCAGCTCTTTCGGTTTGGCGGAGGCATCGGCGCGGCGGGCGGCAACGGCTGTCTCGATGCGCGCTTCGACATCTGTCTCTCCTTTCCCATTGGGGGAGGGGGGGAGGGCAGAGATCGAATCAATTTTCCGCAGGATGTCTGCACCCTTTTGCAGGAGGGCGGCGCGCTGAACGGGGTAATCTTCTTCGGGGATTTTGCCCAGTTTGAAGTCGAAGTCCAGTTCCTGCAGGGCATTGACCACGCGGTCGCGTTCGGCGAGCAGGGAGGAAAGTTCATGCTCCTCCGTTGTCACGCGGCGTCCGTATTGTTCGAGCAGGGGGGAATACAAATACAAACCGACGAGGATGGCGATTCCGGAGGTGAGCAGGATGGCGGCGATTTCCATGTGTCCTCTACTCGGCAAGCATGGGGTCTAGGATGTCTTGGATTTGCTGGAGCGAGGTGAACGGTCCGACTTGGACGTAATGCAGAACGCCTTCGCGGTCAATGAAATAAGTCTCCGGCACGCCCTTGATGCGGAAGTATTGCGAGATGCGTGTGGCGAGATCGGGTCCGTTGGGGAAGGTGATGCCGAACTTTTTCAAATATACGCGCGCTTCGGGTTCGGTGTCCACATAATCCACGCCGAGGAAGATCACCTTGCCGGTCGGCTCATACAGTTCCCAGGCGCGCTGTAATTCGGCGGCTTCCTGTTCACAGGGCTTGCACCACGACGCCCAAAAGTTAATGACCACCACCTTGCCGCGAAAATCCGAAAGTTTGACTTCGCCGGCGCCCTGGTATTCGTAGCCGCTGAACAGAGGCAGGGTGAAGTCGTCCACGGCATGACCCGGTTGGATGGTTCCCTGTTGGGCGCGGTTCAGTCCCATGGCGACGATGACCAGCAAACCCGCCAGAAACGCCCAGATGATGACCTGTGCCCAGAGAGGGACGCCCTTTCGCGCTGGTGCAATGTTCGTTGATTCCGTCATCTGTGTCATTTCCTTTTCTTCAATTCTTCTTCCATGCGGCGGATGTAATCATCCTGCGGGACCGGCGCCGCATCGTCCGTCGGGACGGCGGATTCGACTGCGACCGGCTTGATCCACATCCGAAACCCTCGAAAGAGCAAGAATGCGCCTGCCAGGAAGGCGAGCGCCGGCACGAGGTACGAAGCGATGCGGTTGGGCGGTTCGCTCAGCACGCGCGCGCCGTAATGCGTCACGAAATACTGCTTGATTTCCTCCTCGCTCTTCCCCTCCGCCAACTGCTGGCGGATCAGTTCCCGCCATTGACGGCACGCCTCGGTGGGGCATACATCGAGCGGCGTGCTTTCACACACGGGACAGTACAATTCCTTGGCGATTTTGTTCACCTCGTCGTCGGTGGGCATGTCGTCCTGCGCGAAGACGGTCGTCGCCAGCAGGAGCGAAACCACGAGCGCGAGGAGAATTGCGAGTGGTAATTTGTAATTCGTAATTCGTAATTTAATGTTCGACATTTCAACCTCGGTAATTACCATTTACCAATTACCACCTAATCCGCCGCGCTGGTCTGGCGGGCGCGCCGCTCCGCGCGGACGGTCACACGCTGCGGGTCCTTGTCGGGCCAGGCGGCGATGATGACGCCCACGAGGAAGAGCAGGCTTCCCAGCCACAGCCAGTTGACCAGCGGATTGACGAAAATCTTGAAGGTGGTGCTTTCCTGGTTGATGGGTTCCCAGTCAATCAGCAGGACGTACACTTCATCCTTGAGCGAAGCCAGTTGACCGGGGATGGTCATGGGCTGTTGGGTGTCGAAGTAGAAGTCCTTGCGCGGGTGCAGGTTGCCAAGCAGGTTGCCGTTGGCATCGTACACTTCGACCACGGCGCGCGTGTAGTTGACGCCCGCGCCGGGGTTATCCCACGAGGCGACTTCCTTGTACTTGATGGTATAGCCGGCAAGTTCCAGTGAGTCGCCGATGGCGAGGGTGCCCTGAGTCTCCACTTGGAAGAGTTCGATGCCGAGGATGCCGATTGCCATCAGCATCATGCTGAGGTGGATGATGTATCCGCCATAGCGGCGGCGGTTGCGCCCGGTCAGATTCCAGAAAGCGACGAAGATGTTTTCACCCTGGCTGCGCTGACGCGCCAGCGCGCCGCGCCCATACTCGTAAAGCGTGACGAGGATGACCAGCGCCACGAGGAAGAAGCCCACCAGCGCGATGACGTTGCGGGTGTAGGTGAAGGCGAGGACGGTGGTCACTATTGCCGCACCCAGCGCCGGCTTCCAGAGGGCGCGTCCCAGCGTCTTGACGGTGGAATGTCCCCAGGCGGAGAGCGGCGCGACGCCCATCAACAGCATCAACCCGGCGAACAGCGGAGAGGTGGCGCGCTCGTAGAACGGCGGTCCGACGGTCACCTTTTGACCGGTGAACAGTTCCGAAATCAACGGGTAGATGACGCCCCAGAAGGAGACGACCAGAATGCCCATGAACAACAGGTTGTTGAGCAGGAACAGCGCCTCGCGCGAGAGCAGGGAGGTCATCTGCGTTTCGGATTTGAGCAAGTCCCAGCGGTAGATGATGAGACCCACCGAGGTAATCAGTGTAACGCCGATGAAGGCAAAGAACAGCGGACCGATGGCGCTCTGAGCGAAGGAATGTACCGAGGACAACACGCCGGAGCGTGTGAGGAACGTGCCGAAGATGACCAAGTCATAGGTCAGGATGATGAGCAGCATGTTCCAGTGTTTGAACATGCCGCGCTTTTCCTGAATCATGACCGAGTGCAGGAAGGCGGTGCCGGTCAGCCAGGGCATGAATGCCGCAATCTCGACCGGGTCCCAGCCCCAATAGCCGCCCCAGCCCAGCACGTCGTATGCCCAGCGTCCGCCCAGCACAAGACCGGCGGAGAGGAACAACCACGCCCACAACGCCCAGCGGCGGGTGATGCGAATCCAGCGGTCATCGGTGCGCCCGGTGATGAGCGCCGCCATGGCAAAGGCGTAGGGGATGACGAAGGAGACGAAGCCGAGATACAGCATGGGCGGATGGATGATCATGCCCGGGTGACGCAGAAGCGGGTTCAATCCGCGCCCGTCGGAGGGGGTGAAGAGGATGCTGTTCGCCGGCTGAATGGTGTAGGCGGCGATCTCTCCGCCGAAGGTTTGGTAGAGTTTGGCAAACGGATTCTCGAAGAAGACGTTCATGCCGATGAAGAACGCCATCGTCACGCCGCCGACCACAATAACCCAGGGCAGGAACTCGCGGTCACGGTCCCATTTGCGCAGGGTGACCAGCGAGGTGAACGCCGACATCAGCCACGACCAGAACAGCAGCGATCCTGCCTGCCCCCCCCACCAGGCGGTCACTTTGAGGTAAAGGGGCATCGAGCGGCTGGTCACTTCATAGACAAACTGAACTTCATAATGGTCGTTCACCAGCAGGTACACGAGAACACCGGCGGCAAGCGTGAGCAGGGGCCAGGTCAAGAGCATGGCGCGGCGGGCGCTTTCCACCATGGCGGGCTTCTTCTTCAGCTCGCCATAGACCGCCGCATACACGCTGTACAGCGCGGTTAGAAACGCTACGACTAAAACACCATATCCGAAATCTGCAATCATGGAGTCTCCTCGTTAAAAAACCCTAAAGGCATTGTATCCTTTAGGGCTGTCAAAACTAATTCGACGCTGCCTGTTCCGGCACAGCCTCTTCGTATTTGGTTGGGCATTTGAGCAGGAGTTCATCGGCGTAGAAGATGCCGTCTTCGCCGAGTTTGCCGGTCACGATTGCCTGCGCTTCATGGCGGAGCAGGTCGGGCTTGGGACCGACATAGACGATCTTGAGCCGCGAGCGTGTCGGGTCGAGCACTGCCTGATGCAGCGCCTCTGCCAGACCGCCTTCATCTGCGATCAGAGCCTGGTCGCCGGGGACGTGCGCCACCTCGAAAGTCAGGGTCAGCGTTTGCGGGTCGTATTGAATCGTGTCGCCGATGACCGCGCCGGAAACGCGCAGGTTCCTGCCCGTCACCTCGGAGCCTTTTGCTTTGAGTTCGTCAATGGTCAGGAAGTATTCCGAAGTCGCCGCAGTGGACGTCCAGATGAGAAAAACCACGGCTCCCAAAATCAGCAAGCCGCCGATAACGAATTTATTGATCTTCATGAAGCGCCTCCAAAAACGCGATAAGGTGATTTTTACGACTGACGAGTATTTTCACATGCTGAGATTAATTAGCCGTGAGAAGTGCTGGCGATGAATGTCATGAAACCCTCCCCCAATTTGTCTTTGCCGGCTGTTACGTCGTTCCTGCCCGGCGGATACAGTGCTGGAACACGAGATTGTCTCTTAAAAACTCACCTTACGCAGTTTCTTCGTAGCGCGACATTTATGTCGCCCGAAAACGCGAGATAAATCTCGCGCCACTGCGTAAGGTGAGTTAAAAAAACGGCGGGCGGGACCGCGCCCTTCAAGCGCTTCGCCCGCCCCCCGCCTGTTTCTGCCAGGACGCCTACTCGTCCTCCTCTTCCTTTTTCCCGTTGAAGATGGCGTCAATGCGCGCCAGAATCTCGGGCGTCAGTTTCGGCGCAATCTCCGCCGCTTTCATGTTTTCATGCACCTGCTCCACGCGGCTCGCCCCGGTGATGACCGTGCTGACGAACGGATTCTTCAAACACCACGCAATGGACAACTGCGCCAGCGTACAGCCCAGTTCCTTCGCAATCGGCTCCAGCGCCTGCACCTTTTCCAGTTTGGCTTTATCCGTCAGACGTTCCTTCAGCCAGTCGTAGCCTTTCAGCGCGGCGCGGCTGTCTTTGGGGACGCCCTTGAGATATTTTCCGCTGAGCAGACCCGAAGCGAGCGGACTCCACGTCGTCGCGCCGTAGCCGTACTCGCGGTAGAAGCGTTCATACTCTCCCGAAAACCGATGGCGCTCGAACAGGTTATACACCGGCTGTTCCGTCACCGGCTTGTGAAGATGATGCCGTTCCGCAATCTCGATGGCTTGCACAATCTCCGCCGCCGACCACTCCGACGTACCCCAGTACATCGCCTTGCCCCACTCGATGATGTTGTGCATCGCCCATACTGTCTCTTCGATGGGCGTGTTCTTGTCCGGGCGGTGGCAGTAGATCAGGTCCACGTACTCCAGCCCAAAGCGTTGCAGCGAGCCGTTGATGCCCTCGATCAGCCGCTTGCGGTTGAGCGTGTTCTTCTCGTTCACCCCGTCATGAAGCCCCCAGTAGAACTTGGTGGAGACGAGATAACTGCCCCGGCGCCACTTCAACTTTTTCAACGCCGCCCCCATCACCTCCTCCGATTTGCCCCCAGCATACGCCTCGGCGTTATCGAAGAAATTCACCCCCGCGTCGTATGCCGCCGCCATCATCTCCGCTGCCTTTTTCACATCCGCCTGAGTGTGGAACGTGACCCACGACCCAAACGACAACTCACTGACTCGAATTCCCGTCCTTCCCAAATGACGATATTCCATTTCCAACCTCCGTGAATAGATGTTGAAACAATTATAATCTTCCCATGCGCCCCCCTTTTTCCTCTTTCCTCTTTCTTATCTTTCTGACTGCCTGTACTTCACAGCCGGACTTTTCCACCCCTCGGGCTTTTGACCTCCTTCCTTACATCACCTCCACCCCCGTCACCCCGCTTCGGACTCCCCCCAGCCTGGTCGCCGCCGAGACGCCTCTCCCCACGCCCACGCCTTTTCCTTACACCGTCCAGCAGGGCGAGACCATCAGCAGTATTGCGCTCAAGTTCGGCGTATCCATTGACGAACTGCTCGCCGCCAACCCAGAGGTAAACCCCAGCGCCATGTCCATCGGCACGGTGCTGCAAATCCCCAGCAAGCCGCAAAACCTCTCCGGTGAAGCGACGCCCACACCGGCGCCCTTCACGGTGGAACAAGTGGCGTGCTATTCCACCGCCAACCGTGGAATGTGGTGTTTTGTCCTCGCACACAACGACACAGCAGACTTCATGGAAAACCTCAGCGCCCAAGTGACGTTGGTAGATTCCAATGGAGCGTTGATTGCCACGCAGACCGCCCTCCTGCCGCTCAACATCCTGCCGTCGAATACCTCCCTGCCGCTGACGGCGTACTTCCCTCCCGAAATTCCGCTGAATGCCGAGCCTCGCGTCCAAGTGCTCACTGCCATCCGCCTCCTGCCCGGCGACGCACGCTATCTTTCCGCCACGCTTCACGATACGCTGGTGGAAGTGCAGGCAGGCGGGCATTTTGCCCAGGTCAGCGGGGAGGTGCGGCTGCCGGCCGAATCAGCCCCCGCGGCGCAGGTGTGGGTGGCGGCGGTGGCTTACGATGAGCAGGGGCATGTGGTGGGCGTCCGCCGCTGGGAAGGTGGCGGGATTCAGCCGGGGGGGAGTCTCAGGTTCGAGATGACGGTGGCAAGCCTCGGCGGAGTCGTGAAGCGGGTGGAGTTTGCAGTCGAAGCACGTCCGTGATCCCTGACCCCCACCCAGCCTCCCCCATTCCGCAATTTACGGAATGGGGGAGGTGTCCGAAGGACGGAGGGGTGTTATTTTCCTTCCAGCCACATGTAACGCTCGATGGGGATGTCAATCGGCGTCAGCACATAGCCTTTGACGTAGGGTTTGACCAGTTCGAAGTTGAGGTAGTGGACGGTGAAGAGGGCGGCGGCGTCATCCACGATGATTTGCTCGGCTTGCTGATACATGGCGATACGCTTGGTCACATCCGGCTCGACGCGGGCGGCTTCGAGCAGGGCATCGAGTTCGGGGTTGGAATAGCCGCCGTTGTTTTGTGCGGAGCCGGTATGGAAAAGCACGTCGGCGAAGTTTTCAGGGTCGGGGTAGTCGGCGCACCAGCCGCCGCTGAAGAGTTGACCGTGATTGTTCGAGTAGATTTGATCGTAGTAGAAGTTCGGCTCGAGGTTTTCGATGGTGATGGTGACGCCGAGATTCTTCTTCCACATATCCGCCATGGCGGCAACGTCGGGGCTGATATCGCTGCCGATGCCGGCGTCGGTGAAGACGATGGGCGGCAGGTCGAGCCCGTATTTGGATTGTTTGAGGAGTTCGCGCGCCTGTTCGGGGTCGTAGGGCAAACCCTGCAGAGAGATGTTGAAGCCGGGCAGACCGGGCGGGTATAAGCCGATGGCAGGCAGGGCGCGGTCGGGGAAGATGACCTCGATGAATTGCTGGCGGTTGAACGCCATGCTGAACGCCTTGCGGACGTTGACATCGTCGAAGGGCGGCTGGGTCGAGTCGAAGACGACGTAGCCGGTGCAGAGCGAGACGCCGGTGCGCAGTTCGTTGTGCAGCGGCTCGGTGGGGTCGGTGAAGCGCTCGATGGAGTACACGCCGGCGATGTCCACGTCGCCGGTTTCGTAGAGGCGCTGGCTGTCGCCGCTGTAAAGGTTGACCACGATGTAGGGGATGGACGGCGCGCCGAGGTAGAAATCGGCGTTGGCTTGGTACACCATGCGCTCGAAGGGCTTCCATTCGACCAGGCGGTACGGTCCGGTTCCGTTGGGGTGGCGGTACCAGTCGTCACCGCTTTCCACGTTTGCCTTGTCCACCACGAAGGCGGTGGGGTAGGTGAGTTTCAGCAGGAAGTAGGGCTTGGGCGCGTCAATCGTCACTTGCAGGGTGTGGTCATCCAGCGCTTGAATGCCGGCGATATGGTCTGCCTGACCGGCGGCGTATTCCTGAATACCCACAATGTCGCCCAAGTAGGTGAGGGCGGTGTCGGAGGCAAGTTCGGGGCTGGCGGCGCGTTCCCACGAATAGACGACATCCTGCGCGGTGACGGGACGCCCATCGTGGAATTTGGCGTTTTGGCGCAGTTTGAAAGTGTAAGTCATGCCGTCGGCGCTCAGGTCCCAACTTTCGGCGAGGTCGGGCGTCAGATTCAACTGCGGGTCGAAGGAGACCAGCCCGCTGAAGACGCGCTTGTCGCCGGAGCCGTAGGTGGTGTGAGGGTCGTACTGGCGCGGATTGGTGGTCTCGCCTCCTTCCAGGACGAGAGCCTGATTCAACGGAATGCCGGTTTGCTGCGCCCAGGCATTTTTCTGCCACGCCGCGGCGTCCTGTACGCTTGCCGAGGCGACGACGGACAGCAGGAGGGTCAAAACGATGAAGGTCGTGAGGGTGGTTTTCTTATTCATGGCTGCCTCCTTTGCGTTTCTGGGCGCGGATGAAGATGCCGAGCGCAACAACGAACAGAATGAGCAGTAAGACGCAACATGCGCCCAACACGGCAAGCGTCAGCGCGAGGGGAGGTCCGCTGCGGGCAGGCGGGGATGGTTCAGAGGTGGGTTCGCCAAATGTGGAGGTGGGAACGGGTGTGGGTGTGGCGGCTTGTTGCGCCAGCGGCGCGCCGGAGATGGGGACGATGGTGGGGACGTAGGTTGGGGTGGGCTGGGCGGTCGGCTGGGCAGTGACCGTTCGCGGCTTGGCTTGAATCGCCGCCCGCCAGGCGTCCTCCAATCCCTCCACGTCGAAGCCATAGACTTGTTGCAGCGCGTCGTCAATCACGGCGCCATCGCGCAGGGAGGTGAGCAGTTCGGTCATCTTTGCCTGCCCGTAGGTTTCGATGAGGAATTTGACGATGCTGTATGACTGGCTGTAGGAGAGATATGCCTTGCTTGGCACTTCGGAAAAACCGGCGCTCAACGAACGGACCGAGAGCAGGGTGTCGTCTTTGATGGCGTCGTCGAGTTGTTGCTGCGAAGCAGTGTCCAAGCCGCCTTCGCTGTACACGGCAAGTCCCTCGTTGAGCCAGGTGGGGACTCCGCCCAGGCAGGAGAAAGTGAGATGCCCCACCAGGACATGGGTGATTTCGTGGACGATGGCGTCACGTCCCCAGTCCAGTTCGGATTCGGATATGCCGAGGATGACAATGTCGTGGTCGGGGAACGCCTGACCGCCCGTCCAGGAGGGTTCGTAGAGGATGGCTTCGCGCAGGTCGTCGGTGTTGGCGTAGATGTAGAGGTCAATGGGCGATTCGGCGGTGAGCCCGGCTTTGGTGCGGTTGAAGTCGAGCCCGGCTTTGGCGGCATCGAGTAATTGCTGGGCGAATGCCTGCGTGCCGGAATAATAATGAAGGTTGAGTTTATCGGCTTTGAGGGTTTTCCAGTTGTGATCCGAATCGAGCCAGGTGACGGTTTGCTGGTCGGAGACGGACTCTTTGCCGTTCGAGTCGGTGTAGCGCCAGCGCCACCAGATGGTTGCGCCGGGCGGCAGAGAACCGCTCTGACGCATCTCCCATGTCCATGCGACGTTGACGGTCTTGGCGGGGTTGAATTGCGGGAAGGCTTTGGCAATCACTTCGCCGCAGGTCAACTGGTCGGTGCCGTATTCGAGGACGACGGAGGCGATGTCGGCATCGGCGCTGATGGTGGCGCTGAAGGTGACAGCAATGGGAAAGTTGATGACAGCGCGGTCATTCGTCACGCCTGCCGCGGCGGAGGCAAAGGCAGGCTGCGGCAGGAACAGGCTGGGGAGGAGAAGGAGCGTGAAAAGGGCGAGGATTCGTCTCATGATGGCTCTCCTGGGTTGGTATAGAGGGAGTTTATCACGTTGAGGCGTCACCTTCCAGACCCATTACGGTTAACCTCCCTTTGTTTGACGCTTGTATACCTTGCAAGTATAATCTTTTCGTTCCTCCCAGTTTTGGGAGATTTTGTTGAGGCATCCATGGCTCTTCGCGGAAATTTACGAGATTTTACAATCACCCAACTGCTCAATTTGATCAACCTTGCGCGCAAGACCGGCACACTGGTGGTGGACGGTCCCAGCGAACAGGCGTTTATTTCATTCCGCGAAGGGAAACTGGCGTACGCGCGGGTGGGGCAGGAGGATGGATCGCTGGCGACGGTTTTGCACAAGGCGAACCGCCTGACGGTGAATCAATACCGCGCCATTGTGGAACGCGCGGGGCGCATCTCAGACAAGGAACTGGGACTGCTGTTGATCAACGCCGGCTACCTCACTCAGGAAGAAATTCTTGCCCATCTTCAAAGTTATTTTACGGAAATTGTGCGGCGTCTTTTTACGTGGGTGGAGGGCTTCTTCCGCTTCGAGCCGGATATGCCGCCGCCCGCCGACCGCATCAACGTGCGCATTGACCTGGAAAACATCATCATCGAAGGGTCGCGTCAGTTGCGCGAATGGGAACAACTTTCCGATGAAATCCCCAGTCTGGACATGGCATTGAAGTTTACCGACCGCCCGCTCAAGAACGTGAACCTGAGCGTGGAGGAATGGCGCGTGGTCTCCTTCATCAACCCCAAGAACACCATGCGTCAGATTGCGCAGACCAACAAGATGAACGACCTCGAAATCCGCCGCATCGTCTATGGTCTCTTGCAGGCGGGGCTGGTGGAAATCGTCCGCCCGGAGGGCGTGGTCATCCCGCAAAGCCCGAAGATGTTCCCGACGCAGGTGAAGGAAGAACAAAAATCGCTGGTCAATAAATTGATCGGGCGTATCAAATCGCTTTAGGCATTCAGGCGGAAGGATTGAGAAATCATGCAAACAGTCAAAATGGTTGTCACAGGTCCGTTCGGCGCCGGCAAGACCGAGTTCATCCAGTCGGTCAGCGAAATTGATGTCGTCTCGACCGAGCGCAAGATTTCCAACAAGGCGGAGGCGGCGGTCAAGGAAGCCACCACCGTCGCAATGGACTTCGGGCGCATCACGGTGGACGAAGACCTGGTGCTTTACCTGTTCGGCACGCCGGGGCAGAAACGTTTCGATTTCATGTGGGAAATCCTTTCGGAAGGTATGCTGGGCTTTATCGTCATGGTGGACAGTACCCGCCCCGAAACCTTCCGCGAAGCGCGCTCGATCCTCGAAACCTTCCGCGCTTATGCGCCCACCCCCTACGTCGTTGCGGCAAACAAGCAGGACATGGAAGACGCCTGGGACATGGAGGACATGCGTCACGCCCTGCGGCTCGACGACAAAGTCAAATTCCTGCCCTGCGTTGCCACCGACAAAAACACCGTCAAAACCGTCCTTCTCGAACTTCTCTACAGCATCCTGGCTGAAATGGAATAGCGGAAATCCCTTTTTCGGCAGGCAGTTGTGTCATCCATTACCACCGATCAGGGCATCGTTCATTACGAAGTGTACGGGCGCGGAAAACCCGTCATCCTTCTGCACGGCTGGCTCGGTTCGTGGGGGCTGTGGCAGGAGACGATGGCTTTTTTGGGCAGATACTACCGTACCTACGCCCTCGATTTTTGGGGATTCGGCGAATCGGGCAAGAAGCGCGAGACCTATGCTGTGCAGGACTTCGTCAGCCTGGTGGATCAATTCATGGAACAGTTGGGCATCGTGCGTGCGCCGCTGGTCGGTCACAGCATGGGCGGCACGGTCAGCCTTTCGGTTGCCATCCGTTACCCCGAACGTGTCAGCAAAGTGGTGGTGGTGGGCTCACCCATCGTCGGTTCCTCGCTGGCGTTCCCGCTGAAACTGGCAGGAAGACGTCCCATCGCCTTCCTGCTTTTCAACATGATGGGCGCCTTCCGTCTGGGCATGCGTATCGCCTCCCCGTTCATCTGCCGCGACGAGCGTTTTCCCGACATGATGGATCGCGACCTCTCGCGCACCACCCTCGAATCCTTCCTGCTCTCGATTGCCTCGCTGCGCCGCACCGACCTGCGCCCCATGCTCGACCAAATCAAAGTCCCTGCTATGGGCATGTATGGCGACCGCGATAACATCGTCCACCCGAAGCAGTGGCAGCCCATGCTGAAGGGCATTCCGCACGCGCAAATCGAGCGCTTCCCCCTCGCCGGGCATTTCCCCATGCTGGATGAGCCGGAGACCTTTGCCCAAAAGCTCAAAGCCTTTCTCGACCAGGAAACTCCGCCTGCGCCTGCCGCCCAGTCTCAGCCCTCGCCTCTGAACACATCCGCCACTTCTGTTACACTCGCTCCATGACCGAACCTCAGGAATTCTTCTACCCCAACCGCATGGGAAGAATCATCCTCCTTTCCATGGAAGAGGTGATGGGCAAAAACGGGGTACATGCCCTCTTGAAACTTGCCTCCCTGCATTCGCTTCTCGACCATTACCCCCCCGATACCGCAGAACGCGCCTTCCCTTTCTCCACGGTCAGCAGCCTCACTGCCACGCTGGAACAACTCTACGGTCCGCATGGCGGGCGCGGGCTGGCGCTGCGCATTGGGCGCGCCTGCTTCAATCATGGCATCCGCCCTTACGGCGGGCAGATGGGCATCACCGAAACCGCCTTCCGCCTTTTGCCGCTGCCTGCCAAAATCAGCGCCGGCGCAAAAGCCTTCGCCGCCTTGTTCAACACCTTTACCGACCAGAAAGTACGCATCGAAGAAGATAACGGCACCCTGTTGTGGCATATCGAACGGTGTCCCTTGTGTTGGGGGCGGCACACGCATGAGCCGGTCTGCCACTTGGCAGTGGGACTGCTCCAGGAAGCCCTCTACTGGCTGAGCGGCGGGAAAGTATTCAACGTGGAAGAAAAAACCTGCATCGCCGCGGGGGATGACACCTGCACCATTGTGATTGACCAAACGCCCATCTTCTAACGGAATAATTTTTTATGCGTACTCGGCGTCCTCTCACGCCGAGGGGATGTTAGAACGTCCCCTACACGGAAAGCCTTCAACCACTAACCACCTCTTTCTTGACCCAACTTTCACATGCTCAAAGCCCTCATCTTTGACTTCGACGGACTCATCCTCGACACCGAAACCCCCGAAGTGGACATCTGGACGCGCATCTACGCCGAACACGGCTACGACTTTCCCTTCCATGACTGGGCGCAGACCGTGGGCGGATACGGCGTCTCGAACTTCGACGCGGCGGAACATCTTGCGCTTCTTTCTCAGGGACAGCTGGATCCTGTTTCCCTGCGGGCTCGCCACCACGCGGAGAGTTCTGCTGTCATCGAGCGCTCCTCCATTCTGCCCGGCGTGCTGGATATGATTCACGCCGCGAAACAGCACGGACTGAAACTGGCAATCGCCTCCAGTTCGCGCCACGCCTGGGTGGACGGGCACGCCAAACGCCTCGGCATCTTTCATCTCTTCGATCATGTCATCTGTGCCGACGATGTGGGCGTTGGCAGGACCAAGCCCAACCCAGATTTGTTTTTGTTGGCGTTGAATCGGTTACAGGTCCAGAACAACGAAGCGGTGGTCTTCGAGGATTCTCCCAATGGCGTGCTGGCAGCGCGGCGGGCGGGTATCTTTGTCGTGGCGGTGCTCAATCCGCTCACCGCCAGGCTGGGCGTCGAAGGCGCAAATCTGGTTGTGAAATCTTTCTCAGATTTATCTTTCCCGGAGTTGCTGGCTAAAGTAGAATAAAAGAGTTGATGTGCGGAGGGTTCCTATGTCAACTCAAAAATTCAAATGGCAGACTTTGACTGCACGGTATGCCTTTCCTGATACGCGCCGCAGTATATGGCAGATTGTCAATACGGTCATCCCGTTCGTTGTCATTTGGTATCTCGCTTATCGAAGCCTGGCGGTGGGTTACTGGCTGACGCTTCTGCTGGCGATCCTTGCGGGGGGATTCATGGTGCGGATGTTCATCCTCTTTCACGATTGTTGTCACGGGACGTTCTTCAAAAGCCAGGAGGCGAACAATAAACTGGGGATGATTTTGGGGGTGCTGGTCTGGACGCCCTTCCACGAGTGGAAACACAATCACGCCATCCATCATGCCACGGCGGGCGATCTGGATCGCCGCGGCGTGGGCGATGTGTACACGATGACGGTGGAAGAGTACCTCGCGGCGCCCTGGCACAAGAAGGTCGGCTACCGTATCATGCGTAATCCGCTCATTATGTTCACGATTGGTGCATTCCTGGTGTTTACCGTCTTCCACCGTTTCTGGGGACCGCGGGCAGGTAAACGCGAGAAGCAGAGCGTAATCTGGACGAACCTGGCGCTGGCTGTGGTGGTGGGTGGGTTAATGGCGCTGATCGGCTGGAAGGAATTTCTGCTGGTGGAGGTGCCCGTCCTGATGGTTGCCACCTCGACGGGGGTGTGGCTGTTTTATGTGCAGCACAACTTTGTGTCAACCTATTGGGAACGCCATGCCAACTGGGACTTCTTCCGCGCGGCTATGGAGGGCAGTTCGTTCTACAAACTGCCGAAGGTATTACAGTGGTTCACGGGCAACATCGGTTTTCATCACATCCACCACCTCAGCCCGAAAATTCCCAATTACAAACTGGAACAGTGCTACAAGGACAATCCTGAGTTTCAAGTCCCGCCGTTGACGATCCGCAAGAGTTTGAAGTCGCTGTCCCTTCGCTTGTGGGATGAAAAAGAACGTATGATGGTGGGGTGGAACGCTCTAAAGAAGTACAAGCCTCAGCCTGCAGGGTTCAGGTCGTAGGCGGAAAAACAGCGTCCCGAAGGTTCTAAACTTCGGGACGCTGTATTACGAAAACGAAGCCGCCGCCTCATCCACTGTATCGTACACCTCGATAAACTGGGAAATCCCCGTTACCTGCAGCAGTTCGCGGATGACCGGCGTCGCCCCGGCAATTTTGAGGTGTTTGCCGTTATCGGCTTGCGCCAGGATTTTGTGGACGACAATCAGCGCCCGCAAGCCAATGCTGGTCATCGAGTCGGTCTCACTCAAATCAATCACGGCATTGCGTGTGCCGTTTGCGTAAGCCTGCTGTACCAGGCTTTCCAGTTCGGCAAAGTTGCCCAGGTGAATGCGCTCCCGCAGTCGAAAGACGGTGACGGGAACACGTCCCTGCTTGTGAGTGATATCTGCCAGCGCCATGCTTGTCCTTTGCCGCCCAATGATACTACAACTGCTTTCGTTCCCAATGTATCCTGCGCGGTTTCAGAAATGCCTCAAGACCGCGAGTATTTCAACAGACCAATCTCATGAAACGAATTTTCCGCAGCAGGTAAATGGATGCGAAAGATAAAATCGTAGTCAGCACGGTGACGATGGGAATATAAACCAGCCCGTGGGAATAATATCCCGGCAGGATTTTGACGAAGATACCGTTGAAGATTTCATGAATCAAATACATGCCAAAACTTGCCTCGGCAACCGCCAAAATCAACCTGTTTGGCGGAAGGCGGGAAGACAGGTTCTTTGCCAGCAGAAAAATCAGCAGGGAGAGTAGAAACTGAATGGGACCCCGCTCGGTGTTGATGAAATAATCCTGCATAATGCCCAATGCACTGACGGCGTAGTAATTCAACCCCGCCCCCACAGCCGTGAGAATGGCAATGGCGGCTAGAATCCAGCCGTTGCTCAGCCGAATGGATGCGCCATAATGGTCAATAAAATAACCCGCAAGGAAATACACCATGAGCCAGGGAAAGAGCGTGAACCAGTCCATGTTGAGGTGATAAACGACATCCGCCACATTGGCAATGATTTGCAGTACAAAGAATGGAAACGTCAATCCCAGTAAAAGCGCTAGTTCACCCGCCGTCGGTTTTTCCCCCAGGATGAACTTGTTGAGATACGGCACGAACACCATCAAACAGGCAAATACAGACAAATACCACAGATGCGGGGCAATGTACCCATACACGATAAACAGCGCCTTTAGTGTCCACAGCACGGTCTGCCGGTCCATGCCTTCGAGGATATATACGCCCAAATAGATTAAATTCCAGAAAAAGATGGGCGGTATCAACCGCGCTGCCCGTTTTTTGTAAAAATCCCCCAGCCTATAATGCCTGCCAAGCAGCAGCGCGCCCGAAACCATCACGAACACCGGCACCGCCGTCCTTGCCAGAACTCCCAATATCATCGAGAGCCACCACACAGCCGCTTGCACCTCGCCGAAGCGGTTGAAAAAATCCACGATGACGTGACCGATAACCACCGCCAGAATGGCAAAGACGCGCAGATAATCGAGCCAGACTTTGCGAAGAGGTTTTCCATCAGCCTGTAACAATTGATGCGCCGCCTCGCCCGGCTCACTTTGCCAGAAAGGTATCGTTTCCTCCTGCTTCAAAGAAACCGCCTCTTCCTCCAGACACGCAGATGGGACAATGGTATGTTGTTCCATTCTTTCTCTCTCTCCTCAGTGAGATTACTTCCTCAAGACGTAAATTTCTTTGAAAAGTAACCTCCCTCAATAAAAAAACTCCCGCCAGACAGAAGTCCCGGCAGGAGTTTCAAATTACCAATTACCAATTACCAATTACCAATTACCAATTACCAATCTATGCCTTTACCGATTCCCCATACAACTTCCGATGCACCACGCTAAGCGCGCGGACCTGTTCCGCGGCGTGATACGACGACCTCACCAGCGGATTCGACTCCACCCACTTGAACCCAATCGAATAGCCGTACTCGCGCAGTTCGGCAAATTCCTCCATCGTGTAATAGCGCGCGATGGGCATGTGCTTCTTGCTCGGCTGCAAATACTGACCGATGGTCAGGATGTCCACGCCCCAACTGCGCTGGTCGCGCATCACGGCTTTGACCTCGTCCATCGTCTCGCCCAGCCCCACCATGATGCCCGATTTGGTCAGCACGTCGGGGTCGAGTTTTTTAGCGTTGCTCAAGGTCGCCGCCGCCCATTCGTAGTTATCCTGCGGCTGGACGGTCTTGAACAGCCGCGGCACGGTTTCCACGTTGTGATTCAAAATCTCCGGGCGGGCGTCCATGACGATTTTCAACGCTTCGATGCTTCCCTTGAAATCGGGAATCAACACCTCGATGGAACAGCCCGGCAGCAACTCGCGGATGCGGCGGATGACCATCGCAAAAATCGGCGCGCCGCCGTCCCGCCGCTCGTCGCGGTTCACCGACGTGATGACGGCGTGCTTCAAGTTCATCGCTTTCACGGCTTGCGCCACGCGTTCGGCTTCGCCCCAGTCCAGCAGGGTGGGCTTGCCGTGCTTCACATCGCAGAAGGCGCAGGTGCGCGTGCACACGTCACCCAGCATCAGGAAGGTGGCAGTGCCGCTCCCCCAGCATTCGCCGAGGTTGGGGCACATCGCTTCTTCACAGACGGTGTGCAGTTCCTTCTTGCGCATCAGGCTGTGCAGCCATTCATACGTTTCGCCGGAAGGCGCGCGCACCTTGATCCATTCCGGGCGGCGCAGCGGGCGGGCATCGGTTTCGGGAATGATACGGTCTCTTGTTGGTGTAGCAGGCATAAGGGTCCTTTTAATGAGGCGTTATTTTATCTTGCGGACTTTCAAACGTAAACCCTTCACCTCGACGACTTCCACGCGGTCTCCCTTACGGATTTTGTCGGATGCCTCTGCCTTCTCCGCACTCCACAACTCGGATTGCAACTGTACCTGACCGCCCGCTTCGCCCCAGCCGACAACTGTTCCCGTTTTCCCGACATACGCCTCCACCCCGGCGCTGACCGGTACCCGCAAGGCGCGCAGGGCAAACATGAGAATCGCCAGGAACATCAGCCCGATGGCAACGCCCGTGCCGACCACCAGCGGCACCGAGACGCGCTGAAACTCCGGCACGCCCGGCGAATTGAACAACACCAGCGCGCCGACGATGAACGACGCCACCCCGGCGGCTGTCAGCGCGCCGTGCGTGGGCGCTTTGATGTCGAGAATGAACAACACGAAGGCGGTGATCAGAAACAGGATGCCAAACCAGTTGACCGGCAGCAACCCGATGCCGTAGAGCGCCACCAGCAAAGACGTGACGCCGATGAATCCAGCCACCCATCCACCAGGGCTGGAGATTTCAATCAAAATGGCGGTGATGCCCACAGAGAGCAGGGTGAAAACGATGTTCGGGTCGGTCAGGAAGAGCAGAAACTGCTCGATCAGGCTCATGTGGAACGGTTCGGTGACGGCGCTGGCGGTATGGAGCGTGCGCGGACCGTCGCTCATCTGAACCGTGAAGCCATCGAGCGCTTCGAGCAGGTCGTCCACGTTGTCCACCACAAAGTCAATCAGGTTGGCGTCGAGCGCTTCGCTGGCGGTGACCGCTTTCGCCTCGTCCACCATGGCTTCGGCAAGGGCAAGCGCCTGCTCGCCGCGCGGGCGGACATAGTCTCGAATGGCGGCTTTGGTGATCTCCCGTGCTTTTGCGTTTGCGTCGGATGTCAGATTTTCGCCGCTGCTGTCAATAGGGGTGGATGCGCCGATGGAAGTCTCCGGCGCCATTGCCGCGGCATGACCTGCGAGGGTGATCATCGCGCCGGCGCTCCCGGCAATGGCGTTGCGCGGATAGACGTACACAATCACCGGCACATCGCTGTCGCGTATTTCGGCGATGATTTGGCGCATGGTGTCCAGGCTGCCGCCGGGCGTGTTGAGTTCGATGATGAGCGCTTCTGCGTTGCGCCGTTCGGCGGTCTCGATACCGCGTTGGATGTATTCCAGCATCGGCGGCATGATGGGACCCTCCGCCGTCAACACGAGGGCGAGCGGTTGGTCGCCTTGGGCGCGGGCAGGCTGGAAGATCAACCCAAGCGCGGCGAGCAGGACGAACGTCAAGCCGAAGATGCGGCGAAAAGTTTTCATCAGAGATGCTCCGTTTCTTTCATTATAACGGCTGTGACGGGGAGGAGGACGACTTTCAGGAAATCCTTACTTTTTCAGCGCCTATTCTTATTGCATCAGCGACAGATAGATGGTGCGAATGCTCAAAAGGACGATCAGCGTCCCGACGAGCGCCATCAGGGCTTTGATGGGCAGTTTCTTCGTCACGCGCGCCGCGAGCGGAGCGGCAATGGCGCCGCCAAGCAACAGCCCCAGAATGATCTGCCAGTATTGCGAAAAGGCGAGAGTCAATACGAACGTCACCGACTCGGCGAAGGTCACGAAAAATTCCGAAAAATTGACCGACCCAATCGTCAGGCGCGGGTTCTTGCCGCGTGCCACGAGCGTCGTCGTCACCACCGGTCCCCAGCCGCCTCCCCCGATGGCGTCGCAGAACCCGCCGACCAGTCCAAGGAGGCTGACGCGGGCGGTGTGCGTCCCGTCGTTAACGTGTGTATTGTTGCGGAACGCTTTGTAGATGATGTACATGCCCATCAAGAGCAGGTAGCCCGCGATATACGGCTTGATGATGTCGCCGTCAATGGACGTGAGCAGGTATGCGCCCGCAGTGCCGCCCACCACGCCGGGGATGAGCAAACGCTGGACCAGTTTCCAGTCAATGTTGCCGAGCCGCCAGTGCGCCGCGCCTGAGATGCCTGTCGTCACCACCTCCGCCATGTGGACGCTCGCCGAAGCCGCGGCAGGGGGGAGCCCCAGGCTGAGCAAAAACGTATTCGAGCTGACGCCATACGCCATGCCCAGCGCCCCGTCAATAACCTGCGCCACAAACCCTACCAGCACATAAAACAAGAAAGTGAGTTCCATTTTTTTCTCCTTTTTGGAATGGGTGCTTTTTGCTCGGATTTCTCCAATAGTGTATAAAGTCTATAATATTAGTATAGTTTTATCGTAAAAAATAAACAACGCCAAAGCGTTGTCAGAAAACTATGCTCGCGCGGCTTCCATGCGTTCGACCACTGCCGCCAGCGTTGTACGGTCTAAAATGTTAGCGATGGCATTGCGCACATCGCCCATCACCATGCGCAGACCGCACGTCTCCTCATCGGGACAGCCGCACGGTTCATACGCCATCTGACTTACACAACGGATGGGCGCTATAGGTCCATCCAGTACGCGGAAGACCTGTCCCAGTGTAATTTCGTCGGCGGGTTTTGCCAGGTAGTAACCGCCTCCGACGCCCATCTTGCTATGCACCAGTCCCGCATTCTTGAGCGCCAGCAAAATCTGCTCCAAAAATTTGGCGGGGATCTGTTCCTTTTGCGCAATCTCCCGAATCTGGGTCATGCCAGTGGGGGAGTTTTTTTGCACTTCCGCCAGGCTGATCATGGCTCGCAAGCCGTATTCGCCGCGTTTGGAAAGTCTCATGGTGATTACTCTATAACTTCTATTGACTTAGTCGTAGTTTAGCATGTTTCCTGAACCGATTCAAGAGGACTTTCGTCACTCGCGCTCGCCCAAATCCACAATTTCCACATCCCCCAGCGCTTTGCGGACATCCTCGCTCTTCATGATGATTGCCACATTGCGGACTCCCGACCCAAGCGAGACCTCCTCCTCCCTCAAAACCGACGCATCCATCAGGACCCGAACCTGATTCTTCACCCCAAACGGACTCACCGTCCCGATCCGATACCCCGTCACCTCCAGCACTTCCTCCTCGGTTGCCATCCGCACCCGCGAGCGTTTGACCAGTTGACGCAGTTTCTTCCAGTCCACCTGTGTGCGTCCTGCCATCAGCACCAAGACATATTCTCCAGCCCGCACCTGAAACAGAATGCTGCGCACGACCTGTTCCGGCCGCTGATTTCGGGCGGCTGCCGCCTCTTCGAGGCTGGTAACAGGCTGTTCGTGCCGGAAGACGCGGTGCGGAATCCCGAGTTGTTCCAATGCAATGCTGGCGGGAGGTTTATCCATATTCATTCCTCGCTAGGCGGAGTTGGGAATAAAGAATTTTCTCTGTGCTCTCTGTGTCTTTGTGGCAAAGGTTGTAGAGTAAAATCAGCGCCATGCCTAAATTCAAATCGCCTCTCTCCTTGTTTCTGATTTCGGTAATTCTAATCGGTCTGCTGGCGTTATTTGGACCGGAAGAAAAAGCGTTGGGCGCCAACGTTCGGGTCGTTTATCTGCACGGCGCATGGGTGCTGGCGGCGGAACTGGCGTTCCTCGCGGCGGGACTTGCCGGCTTGCTCGCCTTTGTTGTCAAACGAGAACAATTCCACCGCTGGTCTGCCGCGCTCGGTCGGACGGGCATCTTCTTCTGGGTGACCTACCTGCCGCTTTCGCTCTGGGCGATGCAAACCAACTGGAACGGGCTCTTCCTCGCCGAGCCGCGCTTTCGCCTCGCCCTCATCTTTGCCGTGACGGGCGTTCTGCTGCAGGTTGGTCTCTGGCTCATCAACACGAACTGGGTCACCTCGCTGGCGAATGTGGTCTTCATCGTTGTCCTGCGCGCCGTTTTTGCAGGCGCCGATAACGTCATGCACCCCCCGCCATCGCCGATTTTCAATTCGGGGAATTTCGCCATCATCGGCTTCTTCATTGCCTTGATTTTGCTCTCCCTGCTGGCGGCGTATTTCCTGACGCGTTGGCTGCTCGCTCTGCAAAAATAGATTTAAATCATAAACTTGCTTGTCTCCACTTGGTAGAGCCCTTACAAGGCTCTATTTTATTGTCTGTATCTGGTGCGTTTGAAAATCGGTAGCGCCATAAAAATCGGGGATAAATCTTCATAAAATCTCTACATTGAGTTCAATAAAACTTTACATGCTCCTCGTACAATGCATGTCAACAATCAAAATTAATCCTTTGTGAAAATGTTCCGGCGATCTTTATTGCTTTTTCATCAGAATGTGCATACTGGGCTTTTTTCCGTGATTTGCTGAAACTGTTCGATAGGAGACATCCATGAAATTCCTCAAAAAACGATCCAACCTTGTCATTGCGGCTATTGTACTTGCCGCCATCATCGGCGGCGTCTGGTACTTCACCCAAGCGCCTTCGGCAGACGCGACCGCCGCGCCTGCATTACAGACCACCAAAGTTCGCACGGGTGATCTGGTGATTACCGCCAGCGGTGCAGGGACTGTCATGCCTGCCGCACAGGTGGAGATGGGCTTTCGCTCACCGGGAGTGTTGGCAGAATTGAATGTCAAAATCGGGGATCGGGTTACGGCAGGGCAGGTGCTGGCGCGGCTGGATGACTCAACTGCACAGAGGAACTTGGAAGCCGCACAGCGGGAATATCTCGAGCTGACTTCGCCGACTGCGATTATCGCCGCCAAACAGCAGGTAGCAGTAGCGGAAGATGAACTTGAGGCTGCCCGCAGCACCCTTGCCTGGTTGATCAGCCCCTCCGTATTGACTTGGGAAGAACGAGTGACCGCCGCAGAGACCGCTTTGCAAAAGGCAAAGGATGCAAACGCGCCCGCTGATGAAATCCAGAAACTCGAACAAGAGTTGAAGTTTGCCCAGGCAAACCTGACCTACGCACGCAATGCTTACTATGATTACCTGCTGGAGAACTTTGTCGAAACAGAAACTATTCAAACGCGCAGCGGCGAAGTGACCGTGATCGTCAAGGATGAGAATGGCGACCCCATTATCAATTATCCCAGCGAACAGGATATTGCTCTGGCGCGCTACACCTACGAACTGGCGCAAGCACGCTTGCAGGAAGCGCGTTGGTACCTGGCGGCATTGCAGGGCGAGGAAATTCCTGAAAATGCCAGCGGTGCAAAACTAGCGGCTCTCGAAAAAGCCCGCCTGAATCTGGAAGATGCCCGTTTGGCTTTGGAATCCACCCGCCTGACCGCTCCCTTCGATGGCACTGTGACCAGCCTGAACGCCGTCGTCGGGCAGACGGTTGGCACATCTCCCATTTTGAGCCTGGAGACCATGCACGATTTGCTCGTTCGTTTCTACCTCGACGAAACCGACGTCAGCAAAGCGATTGTGGGCAGACCCGTCGTATTTACCTTCGACGCTTATCCCGATGAAACCGTGACTGGCGAAATCGTCCTGGTGGAACCCGCCCTGCAAATTGTGGACGGCACGCCTGTGGTCGTGGTCTGGGCGAAACTGACCGACAAAACGGACGTGGTCATCCTCTCTGGCATGACTGTGGAAGCCGAAGTCATCGCCGCAGAATCACGCGGCACGCTGCTCGTCCCTGTTCAGGCGCTGCGCGAACTCGCCCCTGGCTCCTATGCAGTCTTCGTCGTGCAGCCAGACGGTTCGCTGAAGATGACACCCGTCACCGTGGGACTGCGCGATTATGCCAACGCCGAAATCCTGAGCGGACTCAAGGTGGGGGATGTAGTCAGCACGGGGACGGTGGAGACGAAGTAGTAATTTGGTAATTGGTAATTGGTAATTGGTAATTGGTAATTACTACTTACCATTTACCAATTACCAATGATCGCAGAGGTACATGATGAGTGATTATCTAATTGAAATTACGGGTATGAAGAAAGTATATGGCGAGGGCGAGGCGGCGGTCTATGCCCTGGACGGGGTGGATGTGCAGGTGGCGCGCGGCGAGTTCGTGGCTATCATGGGACCTTCGGGTTCGGGCAAGTCCACGCTGATGAACATCGTCGGCTGTCTCGACCGCCCCACCGAGGGCAAATACGTCCTCGACGGGCGCGACGTGAGCCAGATGAGCAAAAACGAACTGGCAAAAGTCCGCAACGAGAAACTGGGCTTCATCTTCCAGTCGTTCAACCTCCTGCCGCGTTTGAGCGCGCTTGCTAATGTGATGCTGCCCATGCTCTACACCGCCGAAGATGTCAGCGACGAGGAAGCCGAAGCCCGCGCCATCGCCGCCCTCACCTCGGTCGGGTTGGAGAAGCGCCTGCATCACCGCCCCAACCAACTCTCGGGCGGACAGCAGCAGCGCGTCGCCATCGCCCGCGCCCTGGTCAACCATCCGCCGCTCATCCTGGCAGACGAACCGACGGGCAACCTCGACTCGAAATCCAGCGTGGAGATCATGGACATCCTGCACAACCTGCACAAGAGCGGCGTCACCATCGTCATGGTCACGCACGAACCCGACATCGCCGCCCACGCCGAACGGATCATCTGCGTCAAGGACGGCAGGATCCTCTCCGATGGGCGCGATGGACACAGCCCGTGTTTGGATCACAAGGTTTTGGCGGGATAGGAGACAGCCATGAAACTTGGAAAAATTTTCCGCACAGCCTGGGAAGGGCTGATGCTCAACAAAGTCCGTTCGTTTCTCACCACGCTCGGCGTCATCATCGGCGTGGCTTCGGTCATCGTCATGCTGGCGGTCAGCGCGGGCGCGGAAGCCGCGATTGCCGACCAAATCAACGCCCTGGGCGCAAACCTGATCATCGTCTCGCCCATGCGCGGCGTGCCTGGCGCCTCGCGCACCCTCCTGCTCGATGACGCCTACGCCATTGCCGAACAGGTGGTGGGCATCACGGGCATCTCGGCGGAACAGAACCCCGCGCCGCAAAACATCCGCGCGGGCGGCGTGACCCTCGAATCCATCGCCTTGGTGGGCACCACCGCCGATTTCCCCAGCGTGCGCGATTACGCCGTAGCGGAGGGACGCTACTTCACCGCCGACGAAGATGAGCGCAAAGCCAAACTCGTCGTGCTGGGCGCGGGCATCGCCGCCGATCTGTTCGGCGAAGAAAGCGCCCTCGGGCAGACCATCACCGTCGGCACGACCAAACTCACCGTCATCGGCGTGATGGAACCGAAGGGCATCGTCTCCGACGTGGATTACGACGGGCGCATCTACCTGCCCATCAACCTTGTTTTGCAGAAATACATGCCGAGCAGCATGCTGCGCACCGCCTCTGTCCGCACCATCTACCTCAAAGCCGAAAGCCAGGAGCAGATTCCCAGCATCATCGCGCAGACCACCGCTCTGCTCGCCGAGCGTCATGATGTGGACGCCGCCAAGCCCGACTTCACCGTGCAGACCCAACAGGACATCATCGCCACGCAGGAAGCCACCACCGCCGCCTTCCGTGACCTGCTGGCGTGGGTGGCGGGCGTCTCCTTGCTCGTGGGCGGCATCGGCATCATGAACATCATGCTGGTCTCCGTCACCGAACGCACGCGCGAGATCGGTCTGCGCATGGCATTGGGTGCGCGCCCCGCCAACGTGTTGACTCAGTTCCTCATCGAGGCGGTCATCCTCAGCCTGGCGGGCGGTCTCATCGGCGTCATCGTCGGCGTCGGCGGCTCGTACCTGTTTGGCTCGCTCGGCACCATGCGCACCGAAATCGTCCCGCTTTCCATCCCGCTCGCCTTCGGCGCGGCGGCGGCTGTCGGCATCTTCTTTGGATATTACCCCGCCACGCAAGCCGCCAAACTCGATCCCATCGAAGCGCTGCGGCGCGAGTGACCAGTGATCAGTGATCAGTGATCAGTTTTCAGTCATCAGTTTGACTCATTCGACATCGAAAGGATTTCACCATGAAACGGATTTTCATCCCCACCTTGATCGTTACCCTCGCCCTGTTCCTCGCTTCCTGCTCAGGGACAGCGGCTCCCGCTTCGACGACCTCTTCCAACTCTGACGCCTACGTCAGCCCCAACCTGGATGTCAGTTACGAGAACGCGCTCCCCGCCCGCCTGCAACTGACCCTCGGCTCGCTCAAACTGGCAGAGACCGATACGCCCATCACCTCCGACCAGGCGAAGACCATGCTCCCGCTCTGGCAGGCGCTTCAAAACATGACCCGCACGGGCAACAGCGCCCAGGCGGAAGTCAACGCCCTGCTCGCGCAAATCGAATCAGCCTTCACGCCCGAACAACTGACCGCCATCCGTGAGATGAAACTCACCTCCGCCGACCTCCAAGCCTGGGCGTCCGCCAACGGCGTGACGATGGGCAGCGGCGGCGGACCTGGTTCAGGTCAGGGCGGCGGAGGCGGCATGTCGCCTGAAGCGCGCGCCACCAAACAGGCTGCCGAAGGCGTCACCAGCGGAAGCGGCGGCAACGGCGTCTCCACTGCCATGCTCAATGCGCTGATCAGTTATCTGGAAGGCTTGGCGCAATAACTCAATTCGTAGAGCGAAATTTCATTTCGCTCCCATTGACCTCTTGCAAAAGCGGTTTGGAATCCTGAAGTTCTACTTCAGGCGGGCAGTCCGAAAGTAGAACTTTCGGAATCCCATGCCCAGTTTGGAGACTTTTGCAACGGTTCACTCAAGGAAACCACCATGAAAATCACCCGCACCCTCACCCTGCTCGTCCTCGCCGCCTCCCTGCTCATTGCCTGCGCCCCCGCCGCCGAAACCACCCCCGCCGCGCCGACCTCCATCGCGGGCGCCTACCTCTCCACCGAATACGCCGACGCCGCCAGCCTGCGCAATCAACTCGCCTTCGGCATCATGCAACTGGACGGCACGCCCAACGCGGTCACCGCGGAACAAGCGAAGACGCTCATCCCGCTCTGGCAAGCCATCATCGCCCTGAGCGGAGACGAGACCACCGCCAGCGAAGAACTGACCGCCGTGCAGGATCAAATCGTCACCGCGCTGACGCCCGAACAACTGCAAGCCATTGCCGCCATGCAGTTGACCAACGCCGACTTGAGCGCCTTCTATGCCCAATACGGCATCGTGCTCCCCACACCTGTGCCTGGCGTCACCAAAGTCCCTGGCTCGGGGAGCGGCAAGACGGACGCCGAGAAAGCCGCCGCCCAAGCCACTGCCGCCGCCTCGGGTCAGACCACTGGCACGGGTCAGGCTGCCAGGACATTTTTGTTCGAGAAGACGATTGAATACCTGACAAAAATCGCCGGGGAATGAAGGGAACTGACGTTATGTAGTTTCCTCGCAGGGCGACACATTGTCCCCGAACGGGGGTTGATGTCGCCCGAAAATGCGAGATACCCTTCGGCAGGCTCAGGGCACGAATCTCGCACTACTGCGGTTTTTCCGTAGTGCCGACATTTATGTCGCCAAAAGGGGCTGCCCCACTTTTGGGACAGCCCCTTGATTCTCCTGCCTTTTCGTTCGATTTTGCTTTTATCCCCTTCATTTGTACAACATCGCAAGCCGCCCAGAAGGGTGAAGACAAGACGGCGTCTCTTGTTTTCTACGGCATCAAGCCCGAAGCGCCCAGCCGATTGTGAATATCAGTGAAAGCATCTGCCTGCGCCTGAGTGATCGTCCCCGCCTTCACCAGCGCGGAGAGAATGGCGGCTTCGCGTTCCGATGCACTCCCGCCGCTGTTCATGATTTCGGGATGGTCCATGCGATACTGTTCCGCCGCATTGTGTACGAATGCGAATGTGTCCGCTTCCTCCTGCGTGATGATTCCCTGCTTCACAGCCTGCGCCAGCATTTCGGCTTGCTGTGCGGCTTGAGCGGCGGGATCATACGCTTCGCCGCCGGACCCGTGAGCGGGCGCGACCGTCCCCAAGCCGAGCGCGCGCATGTAGTTGACCAGGTCCCAGCGCGCCTGCTCATCGAGGATGTCTTTCCAGGCGGGCATGGATGAACCGAAGGGAGCGCCGCCCTCGCTGATGCGCCAGTAGAGATAGTCATCTGCCATCATCTGGCTGGTGTGCGCCACAGGCGCGGGAGCAGGGTCGAGCGCGGAGCCAGCGGGACCATCGCCCATGCCGCCGTCGCCGTGACAACTGGCGCAGTTGGTCGCATAGAGCGCCGCGCCGCGTTCCAACGAAGTTTCATCGGCGGGGATGGGATTGGTCAACCCCGCGTATTCGGCAGGGATTGGGGCATGATGGCGTTGCATCATCCCGCCGCCGTCTGTGTCCATCCCTGGCTGGAAGGGTTCATTTTTCGCTCCGCACGCAGTGAGGAGCAGCGATAACAAAAGAAGTGTGAGTAGTTTTTTCATTTTCCGTACCACATCCGTGAGAAGAGTTTATCCTTGATGAACAACTGATGATAGAACGCCGCGCCGACATGCAAGAGAACGAGAAGCAGTAAGGCGGGCGCGATAAAGCCGTGCAAAGCGCGCGCCGCAAAGTCAAAGAAGTCGGCGGGCAGCGGCGCGCCCGATCCGCCGAAGACGATGGGGACGAGTCCCGCCTGCAAGGAAAGCGACATGCCGCTGACCGCCATGAGGAAGACCAGCGCGTATAAGGCATAGTGAACCGCCTTGCCGAGCCAGTCCAAAAACACGTTACCGGTGGAGGCGTGGGCGGGGCGCGGAAGTTTCATCCGCGTGATGAAGCGGACGACAATCACGAGCAGGGTGAGGATGCCGATGCTCATGTGAATCGCCAGCGGAGTCAATTTGGCGCTGTCATTATTCGGCAGGCTGCTCATCGTCTTGCCGAGGATGAACGCCGCGAAGACGAGGAGAACGGTCAACCAGTGCAGGCTGACCTGGAGGGGATGGTAGCGGGAAGGGGTAATTGATTTCATTGAGACCTCTTTTTTTTCTAACGCCGGAACTACTGCGGGACATCCCAAAGGATTTTATGCCGCCTTCGGGACGTCCCGTCATGCCAGCGATTAACTGATGTTACGCACCGTCCCGAAGGTTTGGTCGGAAACCAGGCTCATTTTGCGAGAACCTTCGGGACGTTTCGCGTAAGGTGAGTGATTAATGCGCTTCGATCTTTCGCAGACCATCCCGCGCAATCTCGGAGAGTTCTTTGACAGGATGAATCAACGCCAGCGCGTAGAGCGCGAACCCGACGCCGTACAGGATGCCGCGCAAGCCAACGAGGAAGATGCTCACCCACACGAACACGCTGCCGAGCGTCAACAATGCGAGGCTGCCCCAACAGCCACCCAGTTGCGGATTCTCCTCTTTGAGGAAGAATCGCCGCGCAATGTACGGGATGAGGGCAACGCCAAATTGCAGCACCCAGCCATAAATCAGGGCTTGAGGCGCAGTGGATTCGACGGGTCCGCCTTTGATGAATCCAAGGATGATCAACGGCGCGACCAGCACGGGGAGCAGAATCCACGCATACGACGCAACCAGGTGCCAGCCGCCCGCGCTGGACAGCCTGCCGCTGGCTTTGAGGGCGCGCGTCATCAAAACCATCAGCCAGATCGTCGCCGAGAGGTGCAGGATCAAACCCGCAACCGTCGGGGGAAGCGAGCCGCCCAGCCAGGGTCCGAGGACGAGACCGAACGCGCCGAGCGTCATTCCCCAATAGATGAATGAAATTTCCCTTGCGCTTCCCAGCGGGCGGTGGGTGATCATGGGGATGAAATCCACCAGCAGACCCGCAAAGACCAGCGACATGAAGCCCCACGAGTTGGCGTGGATGTGCGCTTCGAGCGGAACCTTGATATAAAGCGCCTCGCTCCAGTTGAGGAACAAGCCTGTGCCGATGATGATGCCTACGAGCAAATAGAAAATGCCCGTGAGATAAAACTTGAGACTGGCGGGCGCATCGCTGCCGCGCACGTTCCAGAGTTGAATGAACAGAAGCGTCGCGGCGATAAAGATCAGCGTGCCGCCTGCGAAAATCATCGGGTGGTTCATGCCGCCGAAACCTGCCGCAAGCGCAACCAAACCCGCGTTCAGCGTCAGCCAGATGTCCCAGCGCATGGCGGGGTGTTCCTTTTTGGAAAGCGAGGCAATCAGCAAGGGCAGCAGCCCGAAGATGACCTGCGAGAGAATCCCCAGCGTAATGAAATGCACGCGCACCCAGCGCAGGGCGGGAAAGACACTCACGAGATTAACGCTGACCAGAGACGCGTCCGCCGCGGCAAGCAGGGCGACGAAGGCATAAAGCAACGTGGTGAGAAGATAGGGAATGGGCATTATTTTTCTCCTTTGGAGCCTAAAAAGATGAGGCGCGTCTTGGCGTTCATGCCGCGCCGCGTGCCGCTGGGCGCAATCACCGTCACCCCCGGTTTGATGGCGTAGGTTTCATCGTCAACGGTCATCAGTCCCTCGCCTTCGAGAAAATGATACATCGCCGCTTCCCCCTCATGAACGGGAATCTGCCCTCCCGCCTCCAGCCCCACCACCAGCGCTTTGAACTGCGGCGTATCCAGCAGGAACTGCGGTTTGGGACCATCGGCGGCAAAAACCGCTTTGGACTTTGTTTCTGCAAAATAGACTTCAGGAATTGTGTCAGACATGGCGACTCCTTTTTGAGATGCCTGACTCTACTCGTTTCTCCCGCTTCGCCCCCCGACTTTTGTCGGTTTTTTCAACTGTGTTTCGGCTCATGTGTGCGGGACGTTAGCCTGTCCTGGCGGACAGTCCAGGGAGAACGCCCATTACGCGCTCCCCCCCGCTTCGCCCCTCGACTTTTGTCGGGTTTCTGCCCCCAATCTTTATTCGCCCCGATTCATCGCCCGCGCCTCCAGCCCGTTGCGATCCAAAATGCGGATTTGTTGTTTGTCCATCTCAATTAACCCCGCCTTTGTCCATTCGCGGATGACGCGGCTCAACACATCGGGGACAGTGCCGAGGCGCGCGGCGAGTTCGGTCTGATTCGTCCAGCGGCGGCGTTCGATGACGTTCCCTTCGGTTTGTTCCAGCAACAGTTGGGCAAATCGCGCCTCAACCGTTTTCAGCGACAGGTCGGCGGCAAGCGTGACCAGTTCGATAATTTTGTCCGCCATGTTGGCGATAATTTGCAAGGCGGTCTGCGGGTGAGACTGGATAACTTCTTCCAAGGCGCGGCGCGGAATGAGCCAGATGCCCGATTCTTCCAGAGCAATGGCGGTCGCCGGGCTGGGTCGCTTTGCCAGCACGCCAATCTCGTTAAAGATTTCGCCCGCGTCAATGAAACGCAACACCTGTGCGCGCCCATCGGGGGAAGACTTCAATACTTTCAACGATCCATAGTGCAGGTAAAACAAATGCGCTTCGACATTTCCCTCCCAAAAGACCACCGCGTTGGGCGGGAACACTTTCCACACGGCGCTTTCCGCCAGCCGTTGCAGGGAGGCGGAATCCAGCCCGCGCAGGAACTCGAAGGATTGCAAGCGTTTGAGGAGAATATCTATGTGCAAATTGCACCCATCATCTATGTAGTCGGCAGAAAATGATTAGACATAGGGCACGTTCTCTAGCGTGTCCGTCGGCGGCATTACGAACGACCGCTTAACATTACAGCGCAAGGTTGGGCGGACGTGAGAGAACATCTGTCTACACCACAGCATAAAAGACGCACTCTAGCGTCTCTTCGCCCTACCTTCCAATGTGTGTCACGGACGGATGGCTGGAAAAATGCCGCTGAATTGGCTCGCGCGAAGCGTTGGGAGTTTGAAGGACAAGGATGAGCTTTGCCTGGCTGTCAAAGGGATTGCGCCACAGATGAGGGAGAGCCGCCTCGAATATCAGGATGTCACCTGCTTCTATGAGATAAATCTTGCCGTCAATCACATACTCGATTTTCCCCTGCAAGCAGTAAACAAATTCATGCCCCGTGTGGACCACCTGCCGTTCGCCGCCGCTGCCAGCCTTCGGTTCCAGCGTGATCAAGAAAGGCTCCAGTTCCTGATCGGGCAAAATCTTGCCCATGCCCTCGATGGTCATGCCTTCGCTTTCAATTTTAGGGCGTTCTCCCGATTTGATGTGCAAAATGGAGGTTGGTGCTTCCTCTTCAAAAAAATAACTCATCCGAATATTGAGCGCGTTCGCCAGGTTTTGCAAAGTTGCCACGCTGGGGGAAGTCTCGTCGCGCTCGATCAGGCTGATGGCGTTGGGTGAAAGTCCCGCAAGCCGTGCCAGATCTCGTTGTGAAATATTTCGTTCACTGCGCAATTGGCGCAGTTTTTCACCAAGGGAAAATGATCCTTTTGCCATTTAAGAGTGCCCTTCTATTGGGTTTACTTTGAGAATTGAATTAGCAATGCTTTTCAATCATACCAGAAGGCAATGAAACACACAATTTTTTGTGAGGCGTAAGCAAAACCGGCTTTCAAATGGGGGAGTTTATCCATCTAGTTACCGTTTTTTTGCGCTCCTCCCAATTTTCACCAAAAACACAAATTATTTCTACTTATGTAACTAATAATGTTAATTAGTTGCTTATATGTGACATTTGTTACTAAAATTTTTGACACACTTAAGCAATAATGGATATGACGGATGACGGAAAAACCTTATTCGATGAGCAGCAGTTCACAGAGCAAGGCGTGTTCCTGGAAGAGGTCATCTGCCAAAATTCTGGACAAAGGTCAATATGTTGCAAAATCCGTTTGTCCCTGCGGCAAATATGATAACAAAAAGGTGCTCCTCGACAAAGGATGGTGTTCTGATTACCGAACAAGTGGGGCGTCAATTGCGGGTCATGCGAAAGGCGCGGCGGTTATCCATGCGCGCCTTGGCGGAGCTCAGCGGCTTGAGCGTAAATACCCTCAGCCTGATCGAAAACGGCAAGACCTCCCCCAGCGTCAGCACACTGCATCAACTGGCAGAAAGCATGGAAGTTCCCATCACCGCCTTTTTCGAATGTGAGCATCCGAAACGAAGGATCATTCATCAAAAGGCGGGGGAAAGACAACAACTCGTTTTCTCCCAGGGACAGGTGGAGAAATTTGGTGCGGGCATGCCGCACCTCGGCTCCGAGCCATTCATTGCAAGACTGGAGCCAGGTTCCTCGAGCGGTGAAACGCCGATTGTGTTCCCTGGGCGCGAATTTATCTACTGCCTCGAGGGGCACATCACGTACATGATTGAAGGCGAGGTATATCCGCTTGCGCCCGGCGACAGTCTGATCATGGATTCTTATACCCCTCATACCTGGCGTAATACTGCCCCCACAACTTCCTGCGCCTTGTTGGTTCTTTGTCCCGAAGACTCGCTGGTTGAGGCTCCGGAGCGTTATTTCATGCCATGAATACAATTTCTCGGAGGTGGAAGATGTTTGCCAAAAATGCCCGTTGGATGTTCACTCTGCTTACGCTGCTGTTGATCGCTGTTTTTGTGATGGGGGATTTGACCGCTCCTGTTTCTGCTGCGCGGCGTGCAAACGATGCGCCGAATTTCTGTCTGTCCTGCCACGAAAACCGCTATTACCTCCATGACCAAGGGTGTTGGTATTGCATTACGGCGCACAGAGACCGTTGTGCTGGATGCCATGAAGGAAATCCCGCCGCAACCAGGGCGGAGGATGCGCACTTGGGAATGATCTCGCATCCCCAGGAAAATAATGGCGAAAAATGCCTGGAATGCCACATGGCGGAGGATGCGCAAATGAGGCTGGTGAAGTTTGAATCCATGGCAGGCTTTGATACGGTGATTCAACCAGCCGCATATACGCCCGTAGAGCCTGTTGCAACTGGTTTCCCGGCAGTTGCCGAGCCCAGCTCATTCAAAAAACTGCCCTGGATGATTGGCGGCATCGTTCTCTTTGGATTTTGGCTGGCGCTGGCGCTCCTGTCGCCGCATAAGCCCTAGAAAAAACAAGCCTATGCAACCACTAGTGCATGAAGTTTTCGAACTTGAGGCGAAGTTATGTTACGCCTTTGTTGACCCTACGCGCATCCTGATTCTTTACGCCCTTCATGAGCGACCACGTAATGTGACTGAACTCACCGCCGACCTGGGTATCTCCCAGCCGACGACCTCGCGACATCTCAAAATCCTGCGCGATCATGGGCTCGTCCGAACGACACGACGCGGCGCAATCATCACCTATGAACTTGCCGACGATCGTTTGATCGAAGCACTGAATCTTTTAGGCGCCGTATTACGCGATCAACTTGCCTATAAGGTAAGCATGATTTCTGAAATGCAAAGCATATCAATTTAGGAGAAGGCAATGTTTCAAAGGAAAACTGCGTTTTATTTTCTTTTGGCAGGAATGACCCTTTTGTTCATTACGGGGATCCTGCTGTTCACTGCCACGCCCGCCAGCGCCCAGTGCGGCTCGCAGGCGTCGTCCTGCAAGAACTGTCACGAAGTGCAGGGACAGATGCCTGTCAATGCCGATGGCACGGGCTGGCATCAGTCGCACGCATTTGGCGACTTCTGCTACATCTGCCACGCGGGCAACCAGCAGGCGAAGGATAAAGCCGCCGCGCACGAGGGAATGGTGAATCCGCTATCCGATGTGCAGGCATCCTGCCAGCAGTGCCATGTAGCCGACTTGCAGGAACGCGCGCAGGTGTACGCGTCCGCTTTGGGCGTGGAAATCGGCTCGGGGTCCAGCAGCCCAGCCGGGGGGTCGCCGGATGCGGCGGTTCCCGTCAGCGCAGATCCCGCGCCCGCTGCGGTATCCAATCCGTGCAATGAAATCGTGGTGGACGATCCGAATGTCATTGATTACAAACAAAATTATGACGCCATCGTGCTGGGGAAGAAGCCCGTCAATTGGGGCAACATGATTTTGATGGGCATGATTGGCGTGATGCTGATCGGCGGCGGCGGATTTGTTGTGACGCGCGAGAAGTTGATCAACGTGAAGTTCGGCGACACGAAGGCGGTGGGTGCCGAGTATCCCGCCGACGTGGTGGACATGCTGCCCAAACTTGCGCATCTCAAGCCGGGGGCGCGCCGCTCATTGAAATCCGTTTTGGAAAGCAACAAGGCTGAGAAGGTTCTTGGCTTGATTGATGAAGTGGTCAAGAAAGACGAGGCATGACATGAAATTCATTTGGAATTACATCCGCAAGGAAGAATGGTCGCCGTACGTGGCGGGTGTGCTGCTTGGACTGGTGGGCATTGCCGCCGTGTGGGCAAGCGACAGCCTGCTCGGTGCGTCGGGCGCGTTCGAGAATTTGGCGGGCATGATCGGTAAAGCCATTGCCCCTGCCGCGTTCGACAACATGTATTTCAACTTCATCATGCCGCCCGGCATCACCTACGGCGTGATGCTGATCGTCGGCATTTTCTTCGGCGGGATGATCGGCGCGGCGACCAGCGGAACCCTCAAATGGGGCAAGAAGGACGCGGCGAATTCGGACGAGCAGTGGAAACGCATTTTTGGTCCGAGCGTCTGGAAGCGCTGGCTGTTGGCGTTCGTGGGCGCAATCATTCTCGAATATGCGGCTGGCATTGCCGGCGGCTGCACCAGCGGACTCGCCATCTCTGGCGGGATGCTGCTGGCGCCTGCGGCGTTCCTGTTCATTGCAGGCATGTTCATCGGCGGAATTCCCACCGCGTGGCTGATTTACCGTGACCGCTTCTAGGAGATTGAAATGAGCAACTTGATCATTGCCCTGATTATCGGCGTGTTCTTCGGCATTTCGTTGAACAAGGCTGGCTTGACCAAATATCACAAGATCGTCAACATCTATCGCTTTACGGATATGACCGTGTTGAAGTTTATGATGACCGCTCTGGTGGTCGCCATGGCTGGGCTCTATACCCTGCGCGGTCTCGGACTCGTCACCTTCCCGAACATTCCCGCCACGTACGTCGTTGGAAATCTCATTGGCGGAATCGTCTTCGGGGTTGGCATGGCGCTCAGCGGTTACTGCCCCGGCACGGCGGCGGCGGGCGCGGGGGAAGGCAAGTTGGATTACCTGATCCCCGGCTTGCTTGGGTTCCTCGTTGGCGCGGTGATTTATGGCTTGACCTACCAGCAAGTGTTCCCTGCCATTTCCGCTCTTGCCAACTATGGCAACACCACCATGCCCGACTTGTGGAATATCAGCCCCTTCCTCACCATTCTCGCCTTCGCGTTGATGTCTCTCTTATTGTTTTACTTCATCGAGCGTGTGGGCTTGCAGAGGAAAAGCAGTAATCAGTAATCAGTAATCAGTAAACAGTCATCAGTCATCAGTGAATGAAAAACTGATCACTGATGACTGAACACTGATGACTGGTTTCGGAGAAACTATGACAAAAACAATCTCAAGAAGAGATTTTCTGAAACTGGGCGCGGCAGGCGCGGGGGCGCTGGCTCTCGGCTCGATGCTCCCGCCGAAGGTCGCCGAAGCGGCGCGCGCGGCTGGGACAATTGATGCGGAGGGCAACGGCTTTGTCCACAGCATGTGCGAGATGTGCGTCTGGCGCTGCGGGCTGATCGCCAAAGTGGTGAACGGGCGCGTCGTCAAACTGGATGGTAACCCCGAGCACGAACACTCGCGCGGCAACCTTTGTCCGCGCGGGCAATCGGGGCTGATGAACACCTACGACCCCGACCGCGTGCTGACTCCGCTCATTCGGGTTGGAAAACGCGGCGAAGGGCTGTTCCGCCCGGCGTCGTGGGATGAAGCGCTGGATTTGGTCGCCAGGAACATGCTTGCCATCAAGGAAAAGTACGGCGCGGAAGCGATGGTCTTCTCATCCACGCACAACTTGAGCCAGCCGCTGTTCGAGAATCTGTTGTATGCCTTCGGTTCGCCGAATTACGGCACGCAGCGTTCGCTGTGCTTCAACGCCATGATTGTCTCGAACCTGATGACCTACGGCATGGAAGAGCCCGCGCGCATCTACGACGACAAACTCAAGTACATCATCCTGACGGGGCGCAACCTGCTCGAAGCCATTTCCACTTCGGAGACGCACGACCTGATCATGGCAATTGATCGCGGCGCGAAGGTGGTCTATCTCGACCCGCGCTATACCAAGACCGCCTCCAAAGCGGCGGAGTGGCTGCCCGTCAAACCAGGCATGGACCTGGCGTTTCACCTTGCTTTGCTCCACGTCATCATCCGCGAAAGGCTGTACAACCGCTGGTTCGTGGAACAGCACACCGTTGGTTTTGACGAACTGAAAAAGGAAGTGATGCGCTACACGCCCGAATGGGCGGCGCCGCTGACGGGCATCTCTGCCGAGACGATTACGCGTATCGCTCGGGAGTTTGCGAAAGCCGCGCCGCACGCGCTGGCGCACAACGGATGGCGCACGTCCAACTTTGTCAACTCCTTCCACACCCAGCGCGCTATTTCCATTTTGAATGCGCTGGTTGGCAACTGGAACGTGACCATGACCGCCGCGGCAGAAGAAGGCGCAGGCTTGGGAGCGCCGCCTCAGCCTCCGTATCCGCGCGTGTCGGCGCTTCGTCTCGACGGCGTGCCGTGGAAATATCCCGTCGTTCCGTTCAAACTCGGCGTCTTCCAGGAACTGCGCGACAACATCGTCAAGGGCGAGCCGTATCAGGCGCATGGCTGGTTCATCTCGCGCCAGAATCCCATCATGTCTCTGCCCGACCGCGCCAAGACGCTCGAAGCCTTCGGCAAAATGGACTTCATCGTAACGGTGGACATCATCATGAACGATACTGCCTGGTTCTCAGATGTGGTCCTGCCCGAAGCGTCGTATCTCGAACGCTACGACCCGCTTCTGCCTGTAGGCGACAAAGCCTTCATCCGCCAGCCTGTCATCGAACCGCAGGGCGAAGCCAAGTCTGCGCTGTGGATTTACAAACAACTCGGCGAGCGGCTCGGACTCGGCGATTACTTCCAATATGAGGACGAAGAGGATTACCTCCGCCAGCAACTTGCGCCCCTGGGCGCCGACCTCGAGGAAGTGAAGAAAAAGGGCTACGCCGAAATGCCCGAAAGCGAACACGCTGGCTTTACGTGGAACACGCCCAGCGGCAAGATCGAGTTGTATTCGGACACGCTTGCAAAAGTCGGTTTCCCCGGCGTGCCAACCTGGGAGGAACCTCCGCAGCCGAAGGAAGGTCAGTTCTATTTGCTGACGGGCAAGGTGGCGCAGTCCACGCAGTTCGGCACGCAGAACAATCAACTACTGCACAAATACTCGGACGAGCCGCGGCTGTGGATGAACGCCAAGACCGCCGCCAGCCTCGGTCTCGCCACCGACGACTGGGTGGAAGTGGCGAGCGAAGTCGGGCAGATTCACATCAAACTGCTGGCGACCGAAGCCATCCGCCCCGATTGTGTGTACCTGACCCCGGGCTACGGACATCTCTCGAAAGGTCTGAAAACCGCTTACGGCGTCGGCGCGAGCGACTCGGTCGTCCACGTCACCTACACCGACCCCATCAGCGGCAGCCAGGCGCTCAGCCAGACCTTCGTCACGGTGAGAAAAGCGTAGCGCGAAATTCATTTCGCACTCACCGCAAAACAAATTTGCGTTACAGGTGAATCATGACTGACATCAAACATCACGCCTATCTCTTCGACGCCACGCGCTGTATTGACTGCCGCGCCTGCATGGTGGCGTGCAGCGTGGAAAACAACATCGAGATGGACAAGACCCGCATCTGGGTCGCGGGACTCGGCGTCACAGGCGAGTACCCCAATCTTCAGCGCAGCACGATGGTCTATCACTGTATGCACTGCGAGCATCCCGACTGCATGTCGGCGTGTCCCGTCGGCGCGTACACCAAAGCGCCCGATGGACCCGTCTCCTACAACCCCGACGTGTGCATCGGCTGCCGCTATTGCATGAACGCCTGTCCCTTCGGCGTGCCGCACTTCGACTACGACAAGGGCATCATTGACGGCGCGTTCATTGACAAATGCACCTTCTGCCCCCAGCGCATCTACAACGGACAGGAACCCGCCTGCGTGCAGACCTGCCCCACCGACGCGCTCGAATATGGCGACCGCGACGAACTCATCAAGCGGGCGCACGAGCGCATCGCCGCGCACCCCGACCGTTACATTAACCACGTCTACGGCGAGCATGAAAACGGCGGCACATCCTATCTCATCATTTCGCATGTTCCGTTCAAGGATTTGGGTCTGCCCGAACTGCCCGAAACGCCCATCAACGAAGTCAGCGAAAAGGTGATGGAAATGACCATCCCGTTTGCGCTCAGTTGGGGCGCAGTGCTGACGGCTGTGACGGTCGGCGTGGCGGCGTATGAGAAAAAGAACGGCAAAGGCAAGGCGGAGCAAACGAAATGAAACTCAACATCACCCTTCCCAAATTCCTTCGCATCGGGACTTTACCTCTCATCTTGATTCTCTTCATGGCGATTGCCTTCGTTGTCGCCATGATGCGCTACGCCTTCGGCATCGGCGCCATCAGCGATCTGAGTTACTCCTACCCCTGGGGCTTCTGGATCAGTTTCGACCTCTTCACGGGCGTCGTCATCTCCAGCGGCGGCTTCCTCATGGCTGGCACGGTGTACATCCTGCGCATTAAAGAGTTCGAACCGCTCCTGCGTCCATCCATCCTCACCGCCTTCCTTGGCTACATCATGGTCGCCGTCGCGCTGCTCGTTGACCTCGGTCAGCCGCTCCGCATCTGGTACATGATGATCCACTGGAACCACACCAGCGTCCTGCTCGAAATCGGCATCTGCGTGATGAGTTACCTCACCGTGCTTGCCATCGAGTTCACGCCTGTGGTGTTGGAGCGCTTCCCCAAACTCCACAAGGTCGCGCATCTCATCCACAAGTTCATCATGCCGTTCGTCATCCTCGGCGTGGTGCTCTCCACCCTGCATCAGTCCTCGCTCGGCTCTCTGCTCCTCATCCAGCCGCAAAAACTCCATCCGCTCTGGTGGACTCCCATCCTGCCGATCCTGTTCTTCTCCTCCGCCGTCACGGTGGGCATGGCGATGATCATCTTCGAGTCGACGCTCAGTTCGCGCTACTTTCAGCGCGGTCTCGAAACGCACCTGCTGGCGAAACTCGCCAAAGGTCTGCCCGTCGCGCTTGGCTTCTACCTCGTCCTCAAATTCGGCGAACTCGCCGTCGCGGGTGACCTCGGCTATCTCTTTACCAGCGGCGTCATGAGCGCGCTCTTCTGGGCAGAGATTCTCATCGGCGCGGTCATCCCCCTCATCTGGTTCTCCATCGAAAAGAATCGCGCCAACCCCAACCGTCTCTTCGCCGGCGCGGTCATCTTGCTCCTCGGCATGATCCTCAACCGCTTCAACGTCAGTTGGTTTGCGGTCAAGCACCCCGACCCGCTCTTTTACATGCCAACCTTCATGGGCAACGTCAAATACTTCCCCACCCTGCCCGAAGTCGCCGTCTCCATTGGCATCTTCTCGGCGGGCATCATGGCGTTTGGATTGATCGCCAAATACTTCCCTGTCTTCGAAGCGGAACACGAAACCGAGGAGACTCACGCCCCCGTGCGCAGACTTCACCCCGCGCCGACCGCCGCCGACGATTAATCGCCTCTTTCTGGACCTCGAGCCTGCCTCCGTTTCGACGGGCATTTGCCCACCCTCAGCCCTCTTGCCGATTGGTGGGAGGGCTTTTGTTCGACAAGCGTGCGCAATATGTAGACAGGTACACAAGTAAACATGTACACACGGAACACGTACCATGCAATACTGAACACTGATCACTGATCACTGATCACTGACAGGACTTACGCAATCAGGCTTTCTTATCCACTAATCTGCGCCAATCTTCGCGAATTTTGAACAGATTAGCGCAGATTAGCGAAGATTGGCGGAATAAAATCAGGTACTGCGTA
>Ga0209381_1000143_pt1 | contig 205018 bp, 133 predicted proteins | sample DewCreD2012metaG_FD_184111 | JGI IMG/M metagenome (GOLD analysis project Ga0209381, IMG submission 184111) | Hot spring sediment bacterial and archeal communities from British Columbia, Canada, to study Microbial Dark Matter (Phase II) - Dewar... ... | reverse complement strand
ACGAACGCCTCAATCTCGGTATCGGGGGAAAAAGCCGGCTGCCATGGCCGTCCTCCGGAAAGCAAATCTGGTCACCCGCCCCTTGGTGGCTCTGTTCTCTTTTATCGGTCATCCGACCACCGAACTCGGCTCAAACACGCGGGGCCTCGGAGTTGTGGGTAATGGAAAGCCTGATGGGGGTGGGGTGTCGGCAGTTCAGGTGGGCTCCGAGGGTTCGGCTTGTTGGCTGCGCGCGGACGTCGCCGAGCCTCCATGACCGCGGCCAAGTCGTCGAGGGCCTTCGGGTGGAAGTAGGCGGGGATGCGGAACAGGCGGCCGTTGCGCAGCGTCAGCTCGACGGGGAGGCTGGGGGGGAAGACGGAGGGGAACGCAACGACCTTGACGGGGAGGAAGGGGGGACGCCGGGACGATTTCGACGTCGGCGTCGTGCCCAACCGACGTCGCCAGACGAAGAAGAGGGGCCCGGCGGCTGAACTTCGAGGCGGTCGGCCCGCTCGACTTCCAGTCCGCCAGCACCCCGCGCCAGTACGCCGCCCGACCTTCCCATTGCCTTGCCATGGCTGCACTCCTTCATGGGGCCATGGCGGGCTTGTACAGCCTGACGGCGAAATGCTCAAGACGTCGATGGCCGGACGCTTACCGACAAAGCGATGCTCCCCACCCCAGAGGGGAGGGGCTTCCGGGCGAAGGCGGGCAAAACCCCACGCACCCGCCCCCTCCACGACCGCTGCGGCGCCCACGGAGGGGAGGGCGTCTCACGGCAACACCGATCACCTCGGGATCGTCACGATGATCAGGTAATTCATCAGGCGGACGTTCTCTTTCGCCCCGTCCGACCGGGACGCATCCTCCGTCCCCACCTCGACCCCGAGCCCGATGCGAACGGCCATCGGCAGCCCCCCCGCATCCCCGCTCGCCCAGTCCTTTTTCCACTCCTTCCCGTCGAAGTACTCCAGGCTGAACGACCGGACCCGGTCGTAGACCTCGTACAGCATGCCGCCGGTCAGCGGGTCCCCGTCGACGAACCACCCCTCCCGCCGGAAGAGCGTGAAGAGACCCGGCGCATAGGGGTTGGGCTCGAGCCGGTAGCCCACCTCGTTCATCGGCGAGGGGCGCGGGGGGCCCTCCCCCTCCAGCGGGCCGAGCGCGGGGACATTGGTCACGAAATCCACCCGATCGAGACTGAAGGCCCCGTAGCCCTGCCCCTTCCCCGCGAACGCCCCCGCGACCGCCCCGCCGGGAATGACGGCATGCTCGAAGTCCCGCGCCACCACGCGCAGAATGCCCGGCCCGATCTCCGCCCGCTGCGTCACGTACTCCACCCGCTCCACCGCCCGCACCGTCCCGATCAGCACCGCGTAGACGCCGCTCAACAACAGCGTCAGCACCACGACCGCCAGCAGGATCTCCAGCAGCGTGAAGCCGCCCGCCGCCCGGGACCCCGGGCATCGCGACCCGTCCCAGACCGGTCTCCGCGCGATCATACCGCACTCCATTCCGGACGCGACAACGTGAACCAGCCCGCACGTCCGGGCGCCGGCCGCGTCACGGCCTCGGCACCCGCTTCTGCGCGTACGTCACCAGCCTCAGCAGCTCCGGCGGGCGGTCCGGCGCCGGATCGTCCAGCGTGATGACCAGCTCGATGCGGAGGATCTCTTTCGGCTTGGCGGGGATGGCGGAGCGCTCCCGGCCCGGGAAGTACTCGGGCGCGATGTCGACCTCGACCGGCGTCTTCACCACCGTCCACCGGTACTGGGGGAACCCGTCGAAGGTCCCGCCGTCGGCCCCCTCGTCCAGGACCTCGGCCGTCTGGACCGCCCCCATGGCCAGCGTCCCGAGCGTCCAGGCGTCGTTGACGTCCACGATATGAAGCGTGTCGCGGATGCACTCGTTGCGGATGACGACGACCGCCAGGAGCGCGATGCCCAGGATGGCCACGGCGGCGAGGACCTCCACCAGCGTGAATCCGCGCCGGGCGGGGCGCCGCGAACGCCGTCCGGGCTCCGAAGCCGGAGCTTCGGCGCGTCTCTCGTGTCCGTGGCAGGGCGTCTTCATGCGCGAAAGCCCGGATCGGCCCACCGCCGTCAGTCGGCGCTCATCATGGACTCGGACGGCTCCTGGTAGCCGTCGAAGAAGGTCACGTTGCCGGTCAGGCCGTTGAACTTGACGGTGGTCTGCCGGTTCCGCGCCTCGTCGGCCAGATGAACGTAGTGGGTGCGGGTGGAGCCGAAGGGGTTGATCTCGACGGTGGCCAAGCCGGTGCTGACGTCGGTGCCGACCGCGACGTCGCGGAAGAAGACGCCCTCCGGGAGCTCGGTGACCAGGGCCTCGCCGTAGCGGACCGGCGGGGGGCCGGGGGGAAGGCCGCCGTCCGGCCCCGGGATCAGGCCCATCAGCTCCAGCTCCTCCGGCGGGATCGGCAGGGGGGCCATCACCCAGTACCGTCGGTTCGGCACGTCGTAGCAGACGACGAATGGCTTGCCTTCCGCGACGGCCCGCCCCTTGACGTGCTTGAGATAGGCGCCCAGCTCTCGCCCTGCGGCGCGGACGCGGTATTTCGGGATGAGAAAATCGACCCGCGAGACGGCGATCATCAGCGCCAGGCCGATGATCGCGATGACCGCGAGCAGCTCCATGAGGGAGTACCCGCCTCCGCGCGGAGCGGCCGCGGCGCGGCCTCCCGCGCGTGGCGCGTCACTTCTGGGCGTCGTCATACAACAGGATGTCCGCGTTGTCCCCGTCGCCGCCCTCCGCCCCGTCCGCCCCCGTGCAGATCAGGTCGTACTTGCGGTTCCTGCCCGGGACGCGATAGAGGTAGTCGTTCCCCCAGGGATCCTTCGGCAGGCCGCCCTCCTTGAGGTACCCCCCATCGGGCCACTCCTTGGCGAAGCCCGGCCGGGTCACCAGGTCCTGCAGCGAGGCCGGCAGCCGCCCGTGGTCGAGATAGAAGAGGTCAATGGCCTGGGCATACTGGGACATGTGGACCTTGGCCACCTTGACCTTGGCCAGATGGGCCTTGGGGAGCAGGTTGACGATGGCCACGGTCGCCAGCAGCCCGATGATCACGATCACGACCATCAGCTCGACCAGCGTGAAGCCTCCGGTCCCCTTCGCGCGAACGCGCCCGCCGGTTTTCATCGCCTGCCTCCCTCGCTCGGGACTTCCGTGAACCGCGGCCCGCAGCGCGCGCCCGCCCGGCGGGCGCTCACTGCACGTTGCTGATCTGCAGGATCGGGAGCATGATCGCCAGCACAATGTACGCGACGACCGACGCCATGACCACGATCATGACCGGCTCGATGAGCGTCATGATCCGCTGGACGGTCAGGTCGATCTCCTCGTCGTAGGCGTCGGAGATCTTCCGGAGGAGCCCCTCAAGCTTGCCGCTCTCCTCGCCGATGGCGACCATGTAGGACACGACGGGCGGGAAGACCTTGCTCTGGCGCAGCGGCGTGGCGATGTCGGCCCCCTCCGTGATCTTCTGGCGGCACTGCTCGAGCGTGTTCTCGAGCACCTTGTTCGCCACGACGGCCTTGACGACATTCAGGGCCTCGATCACGGGCAGGCCGCTCTCGAGAAGGGTCGCGAAGGTCGACGCAAAACGGGAGACGGACTGCTTCTTGAAAAGCTCGCCGAAGACGGGCATGCGGAGGACGAACCCGTCCCACGCAAGCCGCCCCCCCTCGGTGGACCGCCAGGCGAGGAAGGCCAGAACCGCGCCCGCGAGGCCGGCCAGCATCGCCCACCAGTACGAGACGAGCGCGCCCTGCACGAAGACCAGGATCTGGGTCGGCAAGGGAAGGTCCTGCTTCTGCTGCCGCAGGATCTCCAGAATCTGCGGCACGACGAAGGCGAGCAGGAAGAGGACCACGGAGACGCCGATCAGGACGAGGATGGCGGGATAGGTCAAGGCGGCGGAGATGCGGTTCCGCAGCCGGTTCTGCCCCTGGATGTAGTCGGCGAGCCGGGTCAGCACCGTGTCGAGAGCGCCGCTGGCCTCCCCCGCGCGCACCATGTTCACGTAGAGGGGGTTGAACCAGCGGGGGTGAGTCGCCAGGGCGTCGGCGAGCGAGGCGCCCTGCGCGACGCGCTCGCGAACGTCGCGCAGCGTCGCCTCGAGCGCATGGTTGCCCGACTGCTCGATGAGGGCGGAGAGCGACTCCATCAACGGGATGCCGGCGTTCAGGAGCGTGGCCAGTTGGCGCGTGGCCATGGCCAGCTCGTTCAGGTTGCGCCGTCCGCGGAAGCGGAGCCGGCGCCCTCCGCGGGCGCGGGCCGAGCCGCCCGCCGGGCCCGAGCCCCGGCCGCCGGCGTCGGCCTCGACCAGACCGGTGACATGGAGGCCGCGCCCCCGCAGCTGGAGGCGGGCCTCTTTCGGGCTGTCCGCGTCGACGAGCCCCGTGTCCTCGCGCCCCTCGGACGTCAGGGCGCTGTACTGGTAGACGGGCATGATCCGTTGCGCCCGCGGCCCCGGCGGGGCCCGCGGCCCGAAAAGGGGTCAGAAGACGTCCATCTGCGTCACCCGAAGCACTTCCTCGACCGTCGTCAACCCGCGCCGGACCTTGTCCGCCCCGTCCATGCGCAGCGTCCGCATCCCCGCCCGCACCGCGTCCTGCTTGATGACGGAGGACCCGGTGCGCGCCATGATCTGCTCGCGGATATGCTCGTTGACGACGAGGATCTCGTAGATGCCGGTCCGATCCCAATACCCGGTGTTGAGGCAGTGGGGGCACCCCGCGCCCTTGTAAAGCACACCGCCGTCGAGTTGCTCCCGGGTCAGGCCGATGTCGGCCAGCTCCTCGGGGGAGGGCTCGTAGGGCGTCCGGCAGTGCTTGCAGATGAGACGGACCAAGCGCTGGGCGATGACGCCGATGAGGGACGAGGAGGCCAGGTACGGCTCAACGCCGAGGTCGAGCAGGCGCGTGATGGCGCCGGCCGCGTCGTTCGTGTGAAGCGTGCTGAAGACCAGGTGCCCGGTCAGCGAGGCCTGCACCGCGATCTGGCCCGTCTCGAGGTCCCGGATCTCGCCGACGAAGATGATGTCCGGGTCCTGGCGGACGAGGGAGCGCAACCCGTTGGCGAAGGTGAGCCCCTTCTTGGCGTTCACCTCGATCTGGCTGACGCCGGGCAGGTGGTATTCGATCGGGTCCTCGATCGTCATGATGTTGTACTCGGCGGAGTTCATCCGCTTCAGGGCGCCGTAGAGCGTCGTCGTCTTTCCGCTCCCCGTGGGGCCGGTGACGAGGATGATGCCGTGGGAACAATCGATGAACTGCCTCACCCGCCGCAGATGCTCCGCGTCCAGCCCGATCTCCTCGAGATCGTAGAGGCGGGCGCTCTTGTCGAGGAGGCGCATGACGATGCGCTCGCCGTGGTTCGTCGGGACGGAGGAGATCCGGATGTCCACCTCCCCGTCGCCCAGTTTGATCGTCGCCCGGCCGTCCTGGGGGAGGCGGCGCTCGGCGATGTCCATCTTCCCCATGACCTTGACGCGCGAGATGATCGCGTCCTGGATCTTCTTCGGCGGCGTCATCATGTCGTAAAGGATGCCGTCGATCCGGTAGCGGACCTGCAGCTTGTCCTCGTAGGGCTGGATGTGGACGTCGCTGGCCCGCATCTTGAGCGCCTGGAAGAGCACCATGTTGACGAGCTTGATGATCGGGGCCTTGTTGGCGATGTCGAGCAGGTCCTGCGCCTTGTCGATCTCCTTCTCGATCCCCGCCAGATCGCCCTCGTCGAGGTCCTCGAGCATCTCGCTGACGACATCGATCTTCTGCTGGTAGGCCTTGTTCAGCAGCGCCGTGATCTCGGCCCGGGGGGCGAGCACGGGGACCACGATGCGGTCCAGGCGCGCGGCGAGCTCGTCCATCGGCTGCACGTCCAGGGGCGCGCAGGTCGCCACGGTCATCGCCCCGTCCGACTCCCCGATGCCGATCAGGGTATGATGGCGGGCGAACTGGACGGGGACAGCCTGCAGGAACGCGGGCGGGACGGTCTCATGGACGAGCCGATCGAGAACCGCCAGGTGGAGGCATCGCCCGAACGCCGCGAGCATCTGGCGCTCGGTCAAAACGCCGGAGGCGGTCAGGACCCGGTCGAGGGTCTGCCCCGTCTGGCGAGCCAGCGCCATCCACTCGTCCAACTTGTCGCCCGCCGGAATCCCCTCCTCGGCGAGGGCCCGGCTGAGCGCGTCCTTGAGGATCATAAGCGGTCCGGAGGCGGAACGACGCTCCCGCCCCGCGGACCCGCGGTCGGGCGGCGTCGCGCGCCCCTACTCGTCCTTCGGCACCGGGGGCACGACCTCGAACGGCGGCATGTAGACGGGGACGCCCTGCTCCGGCGACGTGATCCCGACGGTGCGGCCGGTCAGCTTCTCGATGTCCGTCTGCCGCGTCCGGCTGGCGCGCTTGTAATCCTCGAACGAGTCGTCGCTGAAGATGTTCGGGGTGATAAAGGCATAGAGGGTGGTCCGCTCCCGCTGGGTCACCCGCCGCTTGAAGAGGTAGCCGAGGCCGGGAATATCCTTGAGCACGGGGACCCCGCTCTCCGACTCGCGGTCGGAGCTCCGGGTCAGCCCCCCGAGAACGATCGTGTGGCCGTTCGGCACGGAGACCGCCACCTTGAGCTCCCGGGTGGTCTTCGGGGGCGGCAGGACGGGATCGGACGGCGCCTCGCCGAAATCGGAGACCGCCAACTCCGTCTCGAGCCGGAGGTACCGCTCCTCGCTGATGTGCGGCGTGATCTTGATCGTCAGGCCCGCCTTCTCGTAGCCGCTGAACGTGCGATAGTCGCTCCCGGCATCGGTGCTCGTGAAGGTCGCCGTCGGCCGTTCGTCGGAGACATCCAGCGAGGCAATCTGGTGGTTGCTGGTCACCGCGGTGGGGATCGTCAGGACGTTCAGCTTGCCCTCCTTCTCGAGGGAGTAGAGCAGGGCGGGAACGTTCCCGATCCGATCCTTGTAGACCCCCGCCAGCAACCCAACGTTGGGCAGGGGAATCCGCGCATCGGGCAACTGGTCCCCGTTGGTGTCGACCAGCTGGCTGATGCCGAAGTTCGTGGCGCCGAACCCGCGCGCGGCGTCCCCCGGCGAGCCGATCGACGCCAGCTCGACGCCGAGATCGATCGAGTTCGAGCCGGAGACCTCCACGAAGGCGCACTCGAGGAGCACCTGGGGCCTCCGCACGTCGAGCTTCTGGATGATCTTGACGATGTCCTGGAACTTGTAGTAATCGGCCGCGACGAGAATCGCGTTGTTCTGCTCGTCCGGCACGATCGTGGGCATGTCCTGCAAGGCCGAGCCCAGCCCGCCCATCCCGTAGTAGGCGCTCAGCGCCCCCGCCGTGCCGGCGGCCTGGGCGTAGGGGGTGTAGCCGCCCACCCCATACCCGCCGAAGCCGTAACCTCCGTACCCGTATCCTCCGTATCCATACCCGCCGTACCCCGAGCGCAGACCGTACTGGCTCCCGAGAATCCCCTGGTAGACGTTATTGAGGATCTCGGCAACCAGCGTCGCGTTCGTATTCTTGAGCCGGTAGACGTGCACCGTCCGCGTCTGCGTCGGCATGTCCCCCGTGTCCAGGTCGCTGATCATCTTGAGGATCTCGGGAATTCGCTTCGAGTCGGCCACCACGACCAGCGAGTTCGTGCGTTGGTCGGCCACGATCTCCAGCGTCTCCTGGCCGGGCTGCTGGCCGGGCTGCGGCGGCCGGATCCGCGTCCGGATGATCGACTGCACGATCCGCGACAGTTGCGGCTCCAGGGAGGTGGCGATCGCCCACTTCAGCTTCACCACCTTCATCTCGATATCCGGCCCCTTCACGTCCATGTATTTCAGGATCCGCTCGACCCGCTTCACGTTCAGCCCCAAGTCGTTGACCAAAATCATTCCCGCCGACGGGATCGGGATGATCCCCTTGGGGTTCGAGACGAAGTTCACCAGCGTCGGCACGATCTCCGTCGGATTGATGTGCTGCAATTTGAAGACCCCTGAAACCCACCGCTCGTCGAACGGCAGGGTCGCCACCTCCTCACCCGTGTAGACGGGCGACCAGAGGTTCGGGGCCTCCGCGACCTGGACGATCTTGTACGCCAACGGCTCCCCCGTCCCCGTGGGGTCCGGTACCGGCGTCATCGTGAACTTGTTCATCGCCAGCACCGTCTCGAAGACGGTAAAGAACTGGTCGGTCGGGAACGGCGTCGAGGCATAGAGATAGATCTTCCGGGACTTGACCGACTCGTCCTGGAAGATAAAGCGCTTCTTGGTGTAGGCCTCGGCGGCGCCGATGAACTTGCCCAGCTCGATGCCGGTGGGGAAATTGAGCGTGAGCGTGGGGCCCGGGGCCGCCGGCAGCGCGGGTGCGGCCTCGGTCGAGGCCGCCGCCTGCGCGCGCGCAACCCCCGGCAGGGCCAGGATCGCCAGCAACCCGGCCGCCCGATGCGCGAGCCGGCCGATCCGCCCCCGGACCTTCGTGCGATATCTCACCCGTGCCTCCTGCTCTGCCGGGTCCGCCTCCGCTCGTCATTCGCGGGACCCGATCAATCCGTCAGCGGAACGCGGAACTCCTTCGCGCCCTTCTCGAGCACCCCCCGCTGGGGCGTCTCCCCGGGCGGCCCCCACTCCACGACGGACCGCCCGTCTTCGGTCGTCCCGATCACGCGCCAGGCGAAAGCGGCGGCCGCGGGCGGTCGCGCCTCCGACGGGACCGGGACCGCCCCCGTCCTCCAAGCGGCTACCCCTGCGGGGTCGATCCGGCGCGCGGCCGCCAGACGACCGTCACTCCCGACGCCCCCCTCCTCCCCCGCGCACAGCTCCACCGCCTGGCCCCCGCCCTCCAAGCGGACGCGACCGGCGACGACGCGCACGACAAGCGATCCGGCATCGCCGGCGGGTACGGTCGGCGCGATGCGATGGAAGGCCAGAATCGACCAGCTTCGCGCGGGCTCCGGATCCCGCACGACCGCCAGATCCCATCGGTCCAGCGCCTCGCCGAAGCGCCTCATGAGAAGACCGGCGTCCTTCGTATCCGGCAGGTTCAGGGTAACCTCGCGTTCGGCCAAACCCGCCATCCGGAATGCGATGGGGAAGCCCGCACGGGCCGACACCGCCGCGACCACCTCGCCCAGCGGCCGGCGCGTGAACTCCAGGCGCGGCCCCTCCGGTTCCTCCGGTTTTTCCGCCGCCGCCGGCGCGGTCGAGGCGATACGCCACGCGGCCCCTCCCAGCGCCGCGAGCGCCAAGCCCGCCGCCAGCGCCCGCACGAGACTGCGGCCCCGCTCGCACCGCGGCTTACGCAAGAGCCCCCCGGGGACGGCCGTCGGACAGGTCTGTTTCATTTGCAGACCACCTCGAATCGCGTCCCGACCACGGTCAAACGCCGGTCCCGGACATCGCGAATCACATAGCGTCCGCGCGGCAGGGGCTCGAGATCGCACCACAGCGCGCCGTAGTAAAGGGTGATCACGGTGTCCCCCGATGCACCTGGGGAGGGTTCCCAGCGGAACGCCGATCCTTCGCGGCATTCGATCAACCCTCCGGTGCCGGGCCGGAAGGCCGCCCGCCCGTCATCCCCGACCCGGACGACGCACCCCGGAGGCAGCCGCACGCCGGGAACGAGCGGTACCGGTGGATCCAGGGGGGTTCGTTCGATCGTGACGGGGCCCCGGATCGCCTCGGCCAGCAAAACGGTGCGGCGCACCGGCGCGATCGGCAGGTCCAGCACCCGGACGGCGACAAGGCCGAGGACGGAAGCGGCGAACAGCGTCGCCACGGTCAGTCGGCGCCGGCGTCCGGCCAACGACCGGAGCGTACGCACCCATCGGGGGCGCGCCAGACGCTCCGCCGCGCCGCGTCGCATCGACACCAGCGCGGCCGAGCGCCGCTCCGCCGAAGGGGCGATCTCGGGCAAATCCCGAACCCCGGTCACGGCGTCTCGCAGCGCCGCCTCCTCCTCGCGGCAGCGATGGCAGTCGGCCATGTGCGCGATGATGCCGGCGCGATCCGGCGGCGCCACGTCGCCGAGGACATACGCCGCCAAAACGCGGCGAACGGATTCACAGCGCATACGAGACCCCCATCCAGCCTGGTCCCGCCTCGATCCCGCCGTCTCGCGTCCCGGCGCGCGCGTCAGACGCCGGACGGCGGCCGATCGACGCCCATCATCCGCGCCAGCACGTGAACGGCCTCGTGCACGCGGTATTTCGCCGTCCCGACGGGGGACCGCGTGACGCGCGCGATGTCGCGATACGCCAGCCCGTGGTAGACGCGCAACAACAGCGTCTCCCGCAGCCGCGTGGGCAGGCTCCGGAGCGCCTCCCCAAGCCGATCGTGGTCTTCCTGCCGCAGCACCTGCGCCGCGGCGGACCCGCCGGGCTCCGCGAGGGTCTCGCGGAGCGGTCCGCGGGCCTCTTCCGCCTGCGGCGCATCAAGGGACACCTCGCGGTGGCGCCGCTGGGCCTTCATGTGGTCCAACGCGAGGTTGCGCGCGATCGTGAAGAGCCACGTCCCGAACCCGGCTCTCGGGCGGTAGTCGTCCAGAGCCCGCAACATCCGGTAAAACGTCTCCTGAAAGAGATCCTCCGCCACCGCACGATTCCCGACGTATCGGTACAGGAAGTTGACGAGCGGCTTCTCATAGCGGTCGAGCAACTCGGCGTACGCCGCCTCGTCGCCCCGAAGCAAGCGCTTCAGCAGCGCTCGCTCCTCCCGCGGTCCGACGGCGCCCGGCGCGAAGCTTGGCACGGCACAGCCTTTCAACGACGTTCGCCGCCCGGGGTTGGGACGGAGAAAAAGAATCGGATCGCCCTTCGCATCGCCGTGGTCAGGGATCCGTAAGCCCTCATCCTTTCGCTGGAACGCCGCTCCGGGAATGCCGGCAACACCGGAACGCCGCGCGCGGGAGGGATTGCGCCCGACAGCGGCCGGCGCGGGTCATCCTGCGGCCCGCCCCTCGGAAACGGCCCGTTCCGCCTCCGTCTCGATCCACCCGCCGCCCAGCACATCCTCCCCATCGTAGATCACCGCCGCTTGACCGGGCGTGATGGCGCGCTGGGGCGTCCTGAACCGGACCGCGGCGCGACTTCCCGTCAGGACGGTCACGACGGCCGGGGCGGCCTGATGCCGCGACCGGATCTGAACCTCCGCCGGGAGCTCCGTCCCGGGCCTCGGGGGCTCGATCCCCCACACGACCTCCCGCAGCGTACACGCCGTGGACATCAGATCGTCCACCCCGCCGATGACAACCGTATTGCTCGACGCGTCGACCCGTACGACGTAAGCCGGCGCCCCAAGGGCGATGCCGAGCCCATGTCGCTGGCCGACGGTGAAGCACTGGTGCCCCGGATGACCGCCCAAGACACGCCCGTCCACATGGCGCATCACTCCCGGGCGGAGCCGGTCGGGCATCCGCTCGCGCAGCAGCGCCCGGTAATCGTCGCCCGGCACGAAACAAATCTCCATGCTCTCGGGCTTGTCCATGACGGGCAGCCCTTCGTCACGGGCCCGGGTGCGCACCTGCTCCTTCGTCATCTCCCCGAGCGGGAACCGTACGCGCGACAACTGGGACGCCGTCAGGGGGAACAGAACGTACGACTGGTCCTTGGCGCGGTCGACCCCGCGACGGAGTCGGACCCGGCCGTCGCGATGGACCCGCCGCGCATAGTGCCCCGTGGCCACCTCCGCCGCCCCGATCGAGTCCGCAAAGCCCATCAAGCGGCCGAACTTCAGGTCCCGATTGCAGAGGATGCAGGGGTTCGGCGTCGCCCCTCGGTCATACGCCTCGCAAAACCTGTCGATCAGCCGGCGGAACCCCTCCTCGAAGTCGAGCACGTAGAACGGGATACCGAGCCGGTCGGCGACGCGCCGCGCATCGTGGGCGTCCTCGGCTCCACAGCACGACCGGGCGCCCCCCGGGCCGCCCGGGAGCGACGTTCCGCTGCGCAGGAACACACCGACGACGTCCACGCCCTCGCGCCGCAAGAGGAGCGCCGCAACGCTGGAGTCGACGCCGCCGCTCATGGCCATCACGACGCGGGCTGGCATGGTGCGTTCCGGAATCGTACCCGTGATGGCGCCGCGCGCCGGCGGCGCAGCAGACGGAAATGCCGCGCGGGAATTCTAAGCGCAGGCGCGCTGTTGCAGCAAGCCTGTTTTCAGACTTGACTTGGAATCCCGGATCGGCGAAACAAAGCCCTCGGGGCGCATCCCGCGCCGTCTTCCTTTATATATGGCCAAGTCCCGGACGTCCGCCGCCATGGATTCCGCGCCGACCTTCCGAATCGAAACGTTCGGCTGCAAGGTCAACCAATACGACTCCGAGGCGATGCGGGAAGATCTTCTGTCGCGGGGTTGGTCGGAGGCCTCACCCGAGGGCAAGGCTTCCTGGGTCGTGGTCGATACATGCGCGGTAACGCACACGGCGGCTCGGGAAGCCCTCCGGCGGATCCGGCAATTGGGGCGCGAGCCGGGGACTCGCGTGGCGGTGACCGGATGCTTGGTGCCGATCCTTCAGACGCGCTTGGAGACGACGCCCGGCGCCGCCCTCCTCGTTCCTCCCGCGTCCAAGGCGCTGTTGGGCAAGGCCCTGTCCGATTGGCACGCACCGTCCCCCATCTCGAGCGGCGCTTCCCCGCCCCGCCCCGCTTGTCTGCCCACCGATCCCGCCGCGACGTTTCTCCGCGGCATCTCGATGTTCGCAGGACGGTCGCGCGCGATCGTCAAGGCACAAGAGGGCTGCGACCAGGCGTGCGCATACTGCATCATTCCGAAGGCGCGGGGACGCAGCCGCAGCCGACCCTGCGAGGACACCGCCTCGGAGGCACAGCGACTGGTCCAAGCGGGATTCCAGGAGCTGATCTTGACCGGAATCCACCTCGGGGCGTACGGGCGCGACCTTCCGGAGCGAATGCGATGGACCGTCCTCGTGGAACGCCTGCTGCGGATTCCCGGCCCCTGGCGCCTCCGCCTCAGCTCGATCGAGGCCCACGAGATCCACGAGGAGGATATCGCTTCGATTGAGGACTTCTGCTCCCGCCCAGGCCCCCGCCTCTGCCCCCATCTGCACCTGCCCTTGCAGAGCGGATCCCCCGACGTCCTGCGCCGGATGCGCCGGCCCGGCACGCTGGAGGCGTTCGAGCGGACGGTGGCCCGGCTCCGGTCGATCCAGCCCGACTTCGCGATCACGACGGACGTGCTGGTCGGATTTCCGGGCGAGACGGACCGCGACTTCGAGAACACCCTCGACGCCGTCCGGCGCCTGGCCTTCAGCCGCATCCATGCCTTCCCCTTTTCGCCCCGGCCCGGCACGGAGGCGGAGACCCTGCCCGACCGCGTGTCGGCGGACCGGATCCGGGCGAGGATGCAGGCGCTCGCGTCGGTCGCCCGCGACGCCGCGACCGCCTTCCACCGCCGTTTCCTTGGAAGAACGGTGGAGGTCTTGGTCGAGGAGAAACCGGACTCCGCAACGGGCCGTCCGCTCGGCTACAGCGAGCATTACCTCCGGGTCCGGCTTGACTCGGCCGCGGACGCCGGCCGGAGGATCGATGCGCGCGTGACCGCGGTGGATGCGCTCGGCGCAGACGCAACCCCCGCCGGGCGAGTCCCCGCGGCGGTCTTCGCCGTGTGACCCACGCGACGGATCGAGACTCGGGAACCGAACCTCATGGCACGTTTCGCGATGGCGGGAAAGTCGGAGGATCCGGCCGGCGCCGTGCTGCGCGCGATCCGCGCGCACCGCCGGTTTCTCGTCACGACCCACGCGCGGGGCGACGGCGATGCGATCGGCTCGGCCCTCGCCGCCGCCGCACTCCTCCGCTCCCTCGGGAAACCCGTCCAGATCGCCCACGAGGGCCCGATCCCCGAGGAGCTCCACGGGCTCCCGGGCGTCCGCAGGATCGCCCGCGGCGCCTCGGCAGTCCGACCGGGCTTCGATGCGATCCTCCTCCTCGACGCCACCGATCCCGGACGATGCGAGCGGCTGCAGGCCGCCCTCCCGCCCGCCGTCTTCACGATCAACATCGATCACCACAAAACCAACACCCGGTTCGGCGACGTGAACTGGGTCGATCCGAACGCGGCGGCCACGGGCGAGCTCATCTGGATGCTCGCGCGCCGCGCCGGCATCCGCCCGGACCGCGGCATGGCCACCAACCTTTACGCGGCGCTGATGACCGACACGGGGCGCTTCTCGTTCAGCAACACGACGCCCCGGGCCCTCCTCGCCGCCGCCGACCTGCTCGCGTGCGGCGTCCGTCCCGGGGACCTCTCCCGCCGGATCTACCGGAACCGAACCCGCGGGGACCTCCGCCTGCTCGGCGCATGCATGCGATCGGTCCGGTTCACCCCGGACGGCCGTCTCGGCTGGCTCTGGCTCACCCGCGCCGCACTCCGCCGCTTCGGCGCGCGCCCCCGCGATTCGCAGGAGTACATCGAGATCGTCAAGTCGGTCCGCGGCGTCGAGGTGGCCATCCTCTTCCGGGAGACGGAGGATCGGGGCGCCATCAAAGTCAGCGTGCGCACCGAGCGCGGCATCGACGCCACGGCGCTCGTCACCCCGTTCGGGGGCGGCGGCCACCCGCGCGCCGCCGGGGCGACCGTGCGCGGCGGCCGCCTTCGGGTCGAACGGCGCGTCCTCGCCGCGGCGCGCCGCCTGCTCCAGGACACCGCTCGCGGCCGCGGCCGGGCCATTTCCGGTTCCTGATCGAGGACTTGCCATGGACCCCCTTCGGGACACGGCGCGCCGCGCCCTCCGACAGCGCCTCGAGCTCGAGCAGAGTTTGGGAATCGACGCGCTGCCGCGCCGTCGCGCGAGGGGCACGGCTCCGGAACCGCCTCCCCCCCTCGGAACCGCCGGCCCCCACCCCGCCGCCCCCTCCCCGGCCCCGCCTCCCACCCCTGCCTCGCCGGATCCTGCCGCCGGTCTAGCCGATGAGGCTCGGATCCGCTTCCTCGCCCTGCGCGACGAGACCTTGGCGTGCACGAAATGCGGCCTTCACAAGACTCGGACCCGGGTTGTTTTCGGGACCGGATCGCCGCGCGCGTCGCTCATGTTTGTCGGCGAGGCGCCCGGGGCGGACGAGGACGAACAGGGCGAGCCCTTTGTCGGGCGCGCCGGCCAGCTCCTGACTCGCACGCTCGCCGAGTTCGGGATCCGCCGCGCCGAGGTCTATATCGCGAATATCCTGAAATGCCGCCCTCCCGACAACCGCAAGCCGGAACCCAGCGAGATCGCGCCCTGCTTTCCCTACCTCCGGCGACAGGTCGAGATCATCCGGCCGAAGCTGCTCTGCGCCTTGGGCGCCGTGGCGGCACAGGCCCTGCTCGGCGTCGCCGAGCCGATCTCGCGTATCCGCGGCCGGTTCTACGACTTCCCCTGGCTCCCCGGCCTCCGCGTCCTTCCGACCTTCCACCCCGCCTATCTGCTCCGATCGCCCTGGGAGATGCCCAAGTTCAAGCAGGATCTCCAGACGGCGCTCGCGGGGACGCGCCCGCCGGCTTGATCCGCCCCCCGCCGGCTGCAACGTCCGCAGAGGAAGAGGAATAAGATTGACAGGACTGCCGACCCGCCTATAATTCCGTAACATTCTCGGATCCATGTGGACGGCGAATAGGAGGGTGCGATCCGATGCCCAAGAAGGTGTGGGGCATTGACATCAGCAAAACGTCCATCAAGGCCGTCCAGGTGATCGCGGAAGGCACCGGCCTGACGATCACGGCGCTGGATGTGGAAGAGCTGCCCCGCGGCAGCACCGATCAGGCCCAGATCGAGGGCCACATCCGCGACGGGCTGTCCAAGCTGATGTCCCGCAACCGGATGCGAGGGCAGAAGATCGCCTGCTCGCTCCCCGGTCATGCCGTGTTCAACCGCCCCGTCAAGTTGCCCCCGGGTGACCCCGAGCGGATCCAGGAGCGGGTTCGTTACGAGGCGCAGCAGCAGATCCCCTTCCCGCTCAACGAGGTCATCTGGGACTCGTACCTGGTCGATCGCAAGTATTCCGTCGGCGAGGAAATGGAGGTCATCCTCTTCGCGATCAAGCGCGACGTGGTGGACCATTTCCTCTCCCTCCTGACGGGACTCGGCCTGAGCCCCGACGTCATCCAGTTCTCCCCCGTCGCCCTGTATAATTTCCTGGTCCACGATCAGGACGCCGGGAGCGCGTCGGTCGCGCTCGACATCGGCGCGGACAATACCGATCTCATCGTGGTCGACGGCCCGCGATGTTGGATCCGCAACCTCCCGATTACGGGAAATGACCTGACCAAAGCGCTCCACAAGGAGCTCGGGGTCCCCCTGGCCGAGGCGGAGAAGTTGAAGGTCACGGCGGCCCAGTCCCAACAGCAGGGCAAGCTCTTCGCCGCCATGCAGCCGGTCCTCAAGGATCTCGTCGGCGAGATCCACCGGTCGATCGGCTACTATAAGTCCATCTCACGCCTCAATAAGTTCGACAAGATCTTCCTCCTCGGCAACGGCGCCAAGACGATCCATATCGCCAAGTTCGTCTCGCAGAACCTGCAGCTCGACGCCACGCGCCTCGCCTCGCTCTCCAAGATCGCGGTCTCCTCCACCGTCGATCAGGCGCGGCTCCAGGCCTACCTGGACACGATCGGTCCGGCCCTGGGACTCGCCCTCCAGGCCCACGGCCTGTCCCGGATGAACATCAACCTCCTCCCGGAGGAAGAGCGCGGCCGGCGCGAGGAAGCCCGGCGCAGACCCATCGCCGCCGCCGCCGTCCTCCTGCTCGCCCTCCCCGTCTACCTGCTTTATTCGGCCGCCGCTCAAGAGAAGAACGCTCTGATCAAGGCATCCCAGGGCGCCAAGGCGGCTCTGGAGACCTACGAGCAGACGACCTCCTCCCTCAAGAAGGCCATGGCCCCGCTGCCCGCCTACGAGAAGGAGCTCGCGACCCTAAGCCACATCGTGCTCGAACGGGATGTTCCCCTCAAGGTTCTCGACGCAATCAACAAGATCGTAAAGGATACCGAGACGCTTCCGCCCGACCAGAGGCTCTGGCTGCTCAGCACGCGCCTGACGGAGCGCCCGGTCAACCCGGATGCGGCGCCGGCGGGCGCCGCGGGCTACCGCCCTTGGGTAACACCCGACGCCTCCGCCGTTGAGGTGATGATTGAAGGCGCCATCCCCGTCATCCCGCAACGCGGGAACACACAGCAGGCTTACGATTACATCGCCAAGCGCCTGGGTGAACCGATCCAGAAGGCCTTCCAGACCGAGAAGCCCTCGCTGACCGTCAAACCGCAGATCATCACGGATCTGCAGCCGTCGGACGTCCCCAAGACGATCAGCCCCCTCGGCACCGAGCTCCCCGCCGTCGGGAGCAAGTACTTCGCCTTCACGGCCTCCTGGAAGATCCGGATTGGAGAGTCCTCCCGCAAGCCGGCGGCTCCGAAGAAATAGCTCCCCTCTGGCCCCGTAGAAGAACGAGGCTTATGGACAAATTGAAGCAAAACGGGTTCTGGGTCGGGCTGGCCTTGGTCCTGATCCTCATCGTGGGCGGATTCGTCGTCTTCGTCATGGGCGAATGGGGCCTGCGAGACAAGGCCGCCCGGGATCTCAAGAAACTCAACGGTGAGTTGCTCTCCATCCTCGAGAAGCAGTCCGAGATCCCCTCCCAACGGCAGATCAAGGCGTACAACGACCGGGTGGCCGCGCTGGCCAAGGATCTGAGCGACTGCCGCGATTGGTACAAGAATTATGACGAGGCGCTTGAACAGTGGTTCGAGGGGCTCCCCAATCCGCCCCAGCCGGGCGCGTTCAAGGCGCTCTACGACACCCTCTGCGTCGAGATGGTCAAGCAGATCGAAGCGGCCGGGATTCACCACGGCCGGCGCCCCCTCGAGGGAGTGGCCGACCCGCTCTTCGCGCCGGCCATCGGCACGGGGCCGGCCGGCGGCGTCTCCGGCATCCAGTGGGCCCCCGTGGACGGCGCCAATGCCCTGCCCATCAAGGAGATTCAGAAGCGATTCTGGATCTGCCAGCGCATCACGCAAGCCCTCCTCGCCGTCCAACAGGAGTCGCCCCGATCCATCGCCGCCCTGGAGGAAATCCGCTTCGCCCCCGGCCTCAAGGGCCCGCCCGGCGAAGAGTACCCCGGCTGGCCCGCCCAGCCGTTCGAGCTCCCGGGCAAGTACGGAACCGTCTTGACTTGCGGCATTCGCGTGGAATTGACCCACGCGGTCGTCCCGGCCTTCCTCAAGTTGCTACTTGATACGGAGGGCCCCGGCCACAAGCTCCTGGCCAACCTGCGCGGCGTACGATTGACGCCCGTCAAGCCCCTGCCCGACAAGATCGAGGAAACGATCACCGTCGAGCCGGGGGAAAACGCCGATCAACTCCGCAAGAAGCGCGAGGAGGAGTTGAAGGCCGAGTGGTCGAAACCCAAGCCGATCCGCCTTTATGTGACGTACGAGGTCTTCGACTTCGATACCGAGCGGCTCGTGAAGCCGTTCGAGCCTCTGGCGACCGCCAATTGACGCCGCGGGGCTCGTCCTGCCCCGGGGCGCGGCCACAGGCCGTCCGGGATGCGGGGTCATGATGCGCGCGAGTTTGACATACAGACAATCCGGGTTTTCCGCCGTCCTGCTTGCATGCATCCTGGCAAAGGGCGGCGCGTCGTCGATCGCCGCGCAGCCCGCGCCGCAGGAACGGCCCGCACCGCCGCGGATCGAAGGCATCGTCTCCGAGCCCGGCCTCGTCCGCCTGACGTGGTCCGGAGGCCCTGAAACCGCAAGCCGCGGGATCGGTTATCATGTGTACCGGCGAGACCCCGGGGTGACGGATTTCATCCGGAGGACGATGACCCCCGCCGTGGAGTCGGTCTTCACCGACGAGACGGTCGAGCCGTGCCGCATGTACGAATACGCGGTGTCGGCCGTGTGTCGCGCGCACGACGGGACGGAGGTTGAAGGCCCCCGCGGCGAGCCGCGGTCGATCCGGTCGGCGGCTCCCTTTGTTGTGGCGCTCCGGCACGTGTCGCGGTTCCCGCCCGAGATACCGGGCGGCGAGGCGCTCCTGCTGGCGCGCGTCACCGTGCGAAAGCTTGAGGCGGGGACGTGGGTCTCCAAGGACTACACGCTTCGCCGGGGCGATCGGATCGGCAGGATGGAAACGGTTGTGCTCCGGGAAGTGCCGCGCAGGGTCGATTTCTCGACGGGATTTACGGTCCTCTCCATCGAGTCGTACCGGATCGCGAGGCCGACGCGGGTTCGCAGGGACATCATCGATCCGAAGTCGGCCCTGCGGATCGGCGACGAAGAAGTGATCGTGGACCGCGAGGTGCCCGCCTGGAAATTGATCTACCGGGACGACGCGGGTGCGACGCGCGAGATCGTCGGAGCGGCGGCAGAAGACGCAACGCCCGCTCCCGCAAAAACAAATAGCGCAGCGACAACAAAACCCTGATCTTTCTGGATTTTGGGGGTCGGACATTCATCGCCATGAAACAGACCATCAAGAAGCACTGGGAAAAGCTGGCGTTGGGACTCTCCCTCCTGATCCTGATCGCCTACTTCGTGGTCGGGGTCGCCATGGCCAAACCGGACCGGCTGGTCCCTGACACGGAATCGAACACGCGGAAACTGAATGAGCTGTTGGAAACCCGCCCGATCGAGTTGCCCGAGAAAACGGACACGGTCGCCCGCATCAAGACGGCCTTCAGCCCGGCCATTGCGGCAACGCCCGGCGACGCGAACGTCTATACGCGGGTGCCCCCCGTCGAGGTCAAGCCGGTCGTGAAGGCGTCAGCGACCGGTACCGCCCGGCTCGACACGAAAAAGCTGCCCGTCTTTAAAAACCCCGTTCTGGCCGCCCCGGTGGTGGAGCCGGGTGTCATCAAGCTCGCCTGGACCGACAGCCCGGAAAACAAAAACCTGGACGCCAAGGATATCGCCTATCTCGTCTACCGAAAGGGCCCGGGGGACGCGGGCTTCGTAAAGATCACCCCGGAGCCGATCTCCGCCCAAAGCTTCTCGGACACGAAAGTCGAGCCGCAGGCTGAGTACCAGTATATCGTCGGCGCGATCGTCACCAACGAGGAGGTCCGGTCCAAGCTTTCCCCCGCCCCGCCGGGCGGCGAGCTCAAGAGCGACCCCCAGTCCGCCACGGGCGCAACCACCTTGGCCCTCGAGCTGAAGGGCGTGGCTGAGATCCCGCCCGAGCCGGACCAGCCGCCCGTCCCCACCGCGCAGCTCATGGTCAAGCGCTTCACCGACGGCGCGTGGAAGTCCAAGCTCTATCTCGTCCGAAAGGGCGACAAGATCGGGACCGGCGACTTGGCGACCGGCTTCACGGTCGAGGAGCTCACCCGCGTCACGATCCAGAAGACCGAGGAGTACACGGTCCCCAAGTTCGACGACAAGGGCGTGAAGGTGGGCGAGGAGAAGAAAACCCGGACCCGGGAGGTCGCGACGTGGGAGATGAAGTATAAGGATGAGACGGGCAAGACGCAGAAGCTCCATCCCGCAACCGGGTCGCCGGCCAAACCGGCGGAGCTGGCGCCCAAGGGAGGGGCCGAGTCGCTCCCGAAATGACCTGGGCGGATTCATCCGGGATTTATCGTTTTCCCTTCACAAACGCGATTTGCGCACTATAATCAACGCCTTCGAATGGATTCTGCTGATCCGTGACGAGGTGGAGGAAGGAGCCGCATGAAACCCGCACGCCTCCTGGCCGGTCTCGCGCTGGTGCTGTCCGCCTGCTCGGGCGGTCCGCCGAAATCGGCGCCTCCCGCAGCCGATGCGGACCGGGACGCGGCGCCTCCGCCCCCCCTGGTGGCGGCCCCGGAACCCGCGCTCCCCGGCGCCCCCGGGACGCCCGTCCGCCCTGCCATTGCAGCGGCCTCGGCGGACTGGGCCAAGCGCATGGAGGGGGTCGTCCGCAGCCAAGCCATCAGTCAACAAGAGCAGGCCGCGCTTGCACAACAGTACTATCGGCTCGCCCTGGAGTATTACCAAGCGCTCGAATTCGACAAGGCCGAGGAGAACGCCCGCAAAGCCCTGGCGGCTCGCCCGGATTTCCCCGAGGCGAAGGACTTGGCCGACCGCATCGCCGTCGCGCGCGGTCAAGGCCGCCCCGGCGATCAGGGCGGCCAGTACCGAGACCTGATCAACCAGGTCGTCGTTCGCGTCCAGCAGGCCCAGGTCGAGATCGATGCCCATCTGGACAAGTCCGCACGTCTGCTTGCCGAAGCCGAGGAGCTCGCCGCGCCCACGAAGTCGCCCGAGGTGCCCGCCGACGTCGACTCCGCCCTCAAGAGACTGGACCAATCCGAGGCGACTCTCCGCCGCGTCCTCGAGATGATCAAGTGGTTCCCCTATCAGGTCGACCTCGCTGCGCGCCAGAAGCAGGCCGAGCAGATGCTCGAGAAAGTGAAGACCGTTCGGCGCGACGAGGAGGTCCGCGTCGAGGAGGAGCGGCGCCGCCGAGCCCGCGAGGAGACCGCCCGCCAGGAGCAGGTCCGCAAGGAGGAGCTCTCGCGTCGCTTGGACACCCTCTTCGACCTCGCCCAGCGCGAGTTCGAGAAGGAGAACTACCAGGAGTGCATCGAACTCTGCGACAAGATCCTCTATCTGAACCCCAACCTCTCCGGCGCCTTCGAGCTGCAGCGCATCGCCCGCCGCGCGAACCACGCCAAGGAGGAGGACTGGAACCGGACGACGTACGTCGAACAGTGGAAGCGAACCTTCGAGAAGATCGACCGGAAGGCCGTCCTTCAGGGCCGCATCGTCGAGTTCCCCGACCGAGACACATGGGACCGGATCAAGAAGCGCGAGCGCAAGGGCATTACCCAGCTCGACGAGCCGCTCTCCCCCGAGGAGGAAAAGATCCTCGCCTCCCTCCAGCAGATCAAGGTCACCCTGGAGTTCCAGGAGCAGCCCCTTCGCGAGGTGGTCGAGTTCCTCCGCCAGTTCACCAACCTGAACTTCGTCTTCGATGCCGCCGTCGACCAGACCGCCCAAGTCACCCTGAAGGTCCAGAACCTGCCCCTCCAGAGCGCCCTCAACCTCATCTTGGGCAGCCGCGACTACGCCCACTCCATCGAGGATGGCGTGGTCAAGATCATCACCAAGGAGAAGCTCACCCAGAAGATCAAGTTGGAGCTCTATGACGTCCAGGACCTCACCGCGCAGATCCGGGACTTCCCCGGCCCCAGCATCAGCCTCATCCCCGATGCCGGCGCCGCCATCATGGCCGAGGAGGCCGGCCGGGAGATCATCCCCTCCCAGGCCCTCATCGACCTGATCCGGGCCAACATCGCCCGAGAGACGTGGGACACCCCGGGCATGTCGCTTGACTACAACAACGGCTTGCTGATCGTCCGCAACACCCCGGCCGTCCACAAGCAAGTCCAGCAATTCCTCAACGACGTCCGCAGCTCGACCGGCCTCCTCGTCAGCGTCGAGACGCGATTCCTCCGCGTCCAGGACAACTTCCTCGAGGAGATCGGCGTCGATTTCCGCGACCTCGACCTCGCCGTGGCCCCGCTCATGAGCGACGTCAACTACCCGATCCGCAACGTCGCCAACAACTCCCAGATCCCCTTCGGTCCCCAGCAGGGCGGCCTCGGCCTCCCGCCGATCCCGTCGGGATATCTGCCGGGGGCGGCCATCGACGACCGCCTGATTGAGCAGCCGGGCGCAGCCCTCGCCCCCATCGCCGTCGGCGAGGACGTCACCACCGGCATCTTCTACCAGGGCGGGAACAACGTCGCCCGCACCATGCAGGCGCGCGCCGAGCACATCCTCGAGCAGGACACGCTCGTCACCCGCTTCTACACCACCGTCTTCTCCAACTCCGGCGGCATGTCGATGCAGTACACCCTCCTCGACGACATCTCGCTGGAGGCCATTCTGCGCGCCGTCAAGAAGAAGGAACGGTCGATCGACCTGACGGCCCCGAAGTTGACCCTCTTCAACACGCAGCGCGCGCACATCATCCTGTCCAACCAGCTCGCCTACGTGCGCGACTACGACATCGAGCTGGCGACCGCCGTGGCCATCCCCGACCCGCAGGTGGATCTCGTGCAGGACGGCGTGGTGCTGGATGTCCGCCCCATCGTCAGCGCCGACCGCCGCTTCATCACCTTGGAGCTCAGGCCCACGGTCGCCCGCCTGATCCCGTCTCCCTCGCTGACTTCGCCGATGAACCCGAACGTGACCACGCCCGTCGGCCCGGTCTCGGTCACCATCGAGACGCCCGTGCTGCGCATCGAGCGCGTCCGCACGACCGTGACCATGCCCGACCGCGGCACGATCCTGCTCGGCGGCTTCACCGACTACACCGAGGAGGACACCATCTCGGAGATCCCGATCCTCTCCCAGATCCCCTTCCTCAGCTTCCTGACCAGCCGGAAGATGAAGGGCCGGCGGCGCTACCAGCTCCTGATTCTCACGCGCGCCACGATTACGCTCATGGAGGAGGAGGAGGAAGCCCGCTTCCGGTGATCGCGCCCCGAACGTGCGCGAGCCCGGGATCCGGCTGTGTCCATGCCGCGCGCCGCGACATGGGGTGGCGAATCAGGCTGAGACCCGACTTACATAAGCGGAAAGCCCACAGCTTTCCGCTTATGTGTTATCGGATGAGTACGCTGCATCGCGCGGCGGGCGTGAACCCGAGGCCGACGCCGTCCGTTCATTCGTGCGGCGGATGACGTATCGGGAATGAGTTGCGTCCGCCGGTTCGTCCCGCAACGGAGGTCCCGCATGATGCGTCGCATCGCCCCGGTCCTGCTGCTCCTCGCCGCCGCCTCGAGCCCTCTAGCGGCCCAATCCGTCGAGGAAAACGTGCAGTTCGGACAGGGGCTGATCAAGCGCGGCTACTTCGACTTGGCCCGCGAGTTCCTCGAGGAGCAGCGGGACAAGGCCCCCCAGGCCGCACGCGTCGATTTCGAGATGGCCCTGCTTTCCATCGCCACCGAGGAGATCGACCGGGCCCCCATCGAGGAGCGCGACGCGCTCGTCAAGAAGGCCGTCGAGGCCTACCAGAAGTTCCTGGGCCAGTACGCCAAGAGCCCCCAGGCCGCCCAGGCCCAGTTCGACATCGGGGAGTTGCTCTCCCGCAAGGGCCGCATCCTCACCGATCAGGCCAAGCGCGAGAATAAGAAGGAGCTCTTCGGCGAGGCGGATAAGGCCTTCCAGCAAGCCGTGTCCTACCTCAAGGAGATCGGCGACGCCCTCACGCAGGAGATGGAGGCGCTCCAGAAGAAGGACCAGCGCGCCCCCCACCTCAACGACGCCGAGAAGAAACGGCTCTCGTTTGTCACCGAGAAGCGGATGCTGGCCCGCTACTATCAGATCATCGCGATGTACGATCACGCCGACGCCCTCGAGTCCCGCGAAACCGGGGCGGGCAAGGACGTCTTCCGAAGCCTCGTCAAGCACGCCAAGGACTTCCTCTGGGACTACGAGGGCTACGTCGTCGCTTTCGACGTCTCCCTCTACCTCGGCCGCAGCTTGGCGACCCTCGACGATTTCGAACAAGCCATTCCCTTCTTCGAACAGGCCTGGAGCATTATCTCCTCGGACGCCGGCAAGCAGTACTCCGAAATCGCCAAGCGGGCGTACTATTACAAGGCCCAAGCCTTGATCGGACGCGCCCAGCGCACCAAGGACAAGAAACACGCCGAGGAGGCCCAGCGCGTCCTCGACAAGCTCTTCCAAACCTTCCCCAGCTTCAAGGACGAGGACCTCGGCAAGGCGGCCGAGGTCGAGCGCGGGTGCGCCCTCTACGTCCTCGAGCAGAAGGACAAGGCCCAGGCCATCTGGAACCGATTCATCGCCTTGGGCGGCCGCTGGGCCTATGTCGTTCAACAGCGCATCCGCGAGCTCACCGGCGAGAGCGGCGGCAGCGTCCTCTCCCTCGACTTCCGCGTCCTAGCCGCCGATAGCCTCCGGACCGAGCAGAAATACCGCGAGGCAATCCGCCAATACCGCGGCATCATCCGCGACGCCCGCACCGCCAAGGACCAAAACGAGATCGTCCCCCTCTGCTGGTTCAACATCGGAATGTGCTACCTCTACGAAGACCGGTACGACGAGGCCGCGCTCGCCTTCGAGGCCCTCGAGAAGACCCCGACTCACCCGAAGGCCGAGGAGGCCGCCTTCGAGCGCGTCCGCGCCGCCAGCCTCCAGCGCCGGTACGCCGAGGAAAGCGAGAACGCCGCCGATCTGAAGGCGGCCGACGAGCAGATCCAGGCCGCCATGGACCGGTTCATCAAACTCTACCCCACCTCGCCGAAAGCCCTCGACTTCGTCTACCTTCGCGCCGTCGCCGAGGAGAAGAAGGGCAACTTCGCCAAGGCGGCCGAGCTCTACGCCCAGGTCCCCCCCACCGCCGCCTCCTACGAGAAGGCGCTCGCCTCGATCGGCTACTGCCTCTTCAAGCAGGCGGACGCCAAGTGGGACGACTACGCCAAGGACCGCCAGACCGCCATGAACCGCATCGCCGAGGAGCGCCGGCGCGCCGGCCAGGACAAGCTCCCCGATGCCGAGCTTGAGCGACTCGTCGAGCCCGGCCTAAAAACAAAGCGATCCGCGGCCCTCCAGCTCTTCGAGCAGGCCGTGTCGAAGCTGCGCGAGTACAACGACCTCGGGACGCGCGAGTTGGAAAAACCCGGCCAGGATCCCAAGGCCCTCGACAATCGGAAGGTCGCCGTTCTGGCCGCCCGTTACTATCTCTCCCGCGTCTACCTCCACCCCGCCATCCAGAAACCCCAAGGGGTCCTCGACGTGCTGGACGGCGTCGAGAAAGACTTCGCGGAGGGCCGGTTTGACTCCCAGGTCGCCCTCATCCTCGAGAGCCGCCTGAAGGCAGCCGTCCAACTCGGCAAGCTCGACGAGGCGCGGAAAACCTACGACCACCTCAGCTCCCGCTACAAGGTGGCCGGCGACGCCTCGATCACGCGCACGGCCGAGGACCTGGCCTGGACATACGACGCCGCGGCCAGCAAGCTCGAGGCGGAGATCAAGCAGCACGATGAGGAGAGCGCCCCGGCGAAGGCGCTGGCCGAGCTTCGCAAGGCCCCGCAACCCGATCCGGCGGCCCTGGCTGCCGCGGAAAAAGCGCTGGCCGAGCACAAGGCCCTGATCGACCCGAAGCGAAAGGAGGCGCTCGCGCTCCGCCGCGAGTCGGCCGAGTTCTTCAGTTTCTGGCTCAAGCGCCGGATCGATGCCGGCCTTTCCGTGAAGGCGGCCGACCTCGACGCGGTCGGCAACATGCTGGTCGACTTGGCTGAGAAACTGCCTCCCGGCCCCGAGCGCGACCAGTACTTTGAGAAGGCCCTCTACATGTTCCAACTGCTCTGGACCCAGATCGAGCAATACCAGCGGGGCGAGAGCAAACGGCCGCCGGCCGGCATCGAGCCGGACGATTTTTGGAAGACGGCTTGGCGGATGGCCAAGTGCAACGCCGCCGCCGGCAAGCACGAGGACGCGATCCGCGCTTACGACGCCCTCCTCAAGGACGACCGCCTCAAGAACATGGGATTCCTCTATGAGGAGAAGGCCCTCTGCCATGTCCAACTCGGCGACGCGCTGTGGGACAAGGAACGCAAGAAGGCGACCGAGGAGTACGAGGCCGCGCGTCGCATCTACGGCCAGCTCATCACGAAGGTCGATCTCGTCGCCGTCCCGCCGCCCCCACCGGAGGCGCTGCGCGCCTACTGGAATGCCAACCTTGCCTATGTCCGACTGTACATGAAGCTTAACGAGGCCGAGCGGGCGATGGAGTACATCAAGAAACAGAAGCACCTCTACCCCAAGCTCGACGCCAACGAATTCGGATACCAGTCGGCCATCCTCGAGATCGAAAAGGAGTTGGAGGCCAAACTGCCGAAACCGCGAAAATGAGGCGTCCCCCCCCGCCGGGACATGGCGCCGCCCGAACGACAACCGCCGACAGGAAGGAACGGTTTTTTCATCCGTTTTGTGGACACATGCGTACCCCGGGATACGCCGCGATGGCGGCCTGAAACCGGGGACCGGGAGGAACCCGATGCGCGCCCGTGCCGCACTGCTCGCCGTCGCCGCCGCCGTCCTCTGCGCCCCGCTCGCCGTCGCCCAGGTATCCGGCGGCGTCGACATCATCAAGCTCAAGGGCGACAAAGAGATCAAAGGCAAGGTCCTCGAGGTGACCTGCGAGAAAGTCAGTTATGCTCCGCCCGGCGGCGGCCAGGGCCAGCTCTCTGAAAACTACGCGAATGTCGTCGAGATCCTCTATTTTGACGCCCCCTTCGGCGTGACCAAGGGCGACGCCCTGCTCAAGGAAGGCAAGGCCGACGAGGCGATCCCCCAGTACCAGAAAGCCCTCGACGAGGTCGAGAAGAAGCGGACCCGCCCTCTGCACAAGCAATATGCCCTCTTTGGCATCGCCCGCGCTTATCAGGCTCAGGGCGACTGGGACAAGGCCCTCGAGACGTACAAGCGCCTCATCAAGGAGTGCAAAGATTCCTGCTTCAAGCTCGAGGCCTACGACGGCGCCATCGCCGCCGCCCAGCGCAAGGGCAATAAGGGAGCGATCGACGAGTTGATCGGGCTCATGAAGGGGGAGAAGGACTCCCGCATCGCCTCCAAGGCCGAGTTGACCATCGCGACCAGCGACTTGGACCAAAAGAAATACAAGGAAGCCAAAGATCGCTTCGATAAACTCGTGAACGACTCCGACCCGTCCGTCCAGGCCAACGCGCGCATCGGCGTGATCCGCTGTCTCGCCGCCGAAAACAAGCTCGATGACCTGAAGCGGGCGTGCGAGCAGGCGATCAAGAGTCCCACCGATTCCCCCGCCCTCCTGGCCGCCGCCTACACCGCCCTCGGCGACGCGGCGTTCTCCCAGGCTGCGGCCACTAAGGACCCCAAGCTTCAGAAAGAGGCGCTCCTGCACTACCTCCGCACGATCGTGCGCTACTTTCCGGCCGTCGGCGAGCCTTCGCAAGATTACGAGAAGGCCCTCTTCCAAGCCGGCGTTTGCTTCCTGCAGCTCCGGGAGGCGCTCAAGAAACCGGAAAGCAAGGCCGAGTATGCCGCCCGGGCTTCAGCCCTCTTTGAAGAACTGATCCGCGATTTCAAGGGCTCGACATGGGCGGGCAAGGCCCAGGAACAAATCAAGTCGCTCAAGAAATAGCGGCTCGATGAATTACCTTGACAGATCTTGATTTCGGGTTATAAATTGACGCTTCCACTATATAGTTGATGGAATCCCGCTCCGAGGAAGACTTTTAGGAGAGGTAGGCGATGAAGCGTGCACACCTGTGGGGATTGGCCGGGGTCGTGGTCGCGATGACGGTCCTGGCTGCCCGCATGGCCTTCGCCCAGGAGGGCGGCGATCCGGCCGCGGAGGGAGCCTCCGACAAGACCCTGATGGACCTCATCAACGCCGGCGGATTTGTCGGGTATGTGATCATCTTCTGCTCTATCGCATCGCTGGCCATCGCCATCGAGTGCTTCGTCAACATCAAGAAGGAAAAGCTCTGCCCGCCGCACATCGTGGCCGAGCTGGAGACCTTGCTCGAGGAAGGTCAATATGACGAGGCGGTCGCTCTCTGCGAGGGGACCCGGGTCTACATCACAAACGTCGTCGGCGCGTCGGTCGCCCGCGCCGCGGAAGGCCCGGAGGCTATGACCGCCGGCATGGAGGAGGCGCTGGACCAGGAAAACCTCAAGCTCATGCACAAAATCTCGATCCTCTCGCTCCTCGGGAACATCGGCCCCATGCTCGGGCTGACGGGCACGGTCACCGGCATGATCGGCTCCTTCCAGATGATCGAGAAACTCGCCACGCCCAGCCCGGCCCAGTTGGCCAAGGGCATTTATGAGGCGCTCGTCACGACCTGCGAAGGTCTTTTCCTGGCCATCCCCGTCCTGACCGTCTTCTTTATCCTCCGCAACCGCGTCCAGCGGCTCGCCTTGGAGCTCAGCGGCGTGGCGGGCGAGATCGTCGATCGCTTCAAGCCCATGGCCGAGGGCCAGAAATAGCGGCGACGAAGCCGGACGGCACTCTGGCCGACGAGGAGACGCATGACGCAACAGCCCGCACAAAACAAGCCTCAGGCCAAGCCCCGCAAGGCGCGGGCGGCCCCTTCGATCCAGGAGAACGTCGGCTTCAGCATGACGCCGATGATCGACATCGTCTTCCAGTTGATCATCTTCTTCATGCTCATCACCGACATGTCCCAGCAGGAGATGGAGGCGGTTCAACAGCCGGTCGCCAAGAAGGTCTTGGAAGACAAGCAGAAGCCGAAAGAGCGCCTCATCGTCAATGTCTTCAAAAACACCGTCAACAACAAGTGGGAGCTCAAGTTCCGCGGCAAGCGCTTCACAGACGTCAAGGTCCTCAAGAACCGCTTGGCCGAGTACGCAAACCGGTTCAAAGACCCGAAGATGCCCAGCCTTTCCAATGTCTCCGTGATGATCCGGGCGGATGCACGGGCCCCCTTCGAGGAGGTCCAGAAGATCCTCCAGATCTGCGGCGACAACCAGGTCCGCATCTACAAGGTCGAGATCAACGCTAAACAACAGCAGCAGTAGACGTCTTCGCAATCGAATTGTCTTCTGGAGTTGTGGATTATGGCCAAGGGTCCGCGCAAACGGGTGCCCGAGGATGAGCCGCAGGAAGATCTCCCGATGACGCCGATGATCGACGTCATCTTCCAGCTGGTCATCTTCTTCATGTGCGCCGCGCACTTCAAACAGATCGAAGGGAAGCTCCAGTCCTATCTGCCCAAGGACAAGGGACTCAACCCCATTCCTGTCCTTGATCCGGAGTTGCGCGAGATCCGGATCATACTGCGAATGCAGCAGAACAACATGGTCTCGGCGCACGTCGAGAAACGGCATATCGCCGATTTCCCTGGCGATCCCAAGAAGCTCCGCGGAATCGCCCCGGAATGGGATGCCCTCGGCGCCGAGGTTGGCAGCCTCTACCGGCCCAGTGCCGCCACCAATAAGCCCATCCCGGTCAAAATCGACGCAGACGGCAAGGTCCCGTTCCAGTACGTGGTTAGCTCACTGGACGCGTGCCTCCGTAACAATGTCAAAGACATCGAGTTCGTGGGATCGGGAAAAGTTCACGAGGGCATTGGGACCGGATCGGAGTTGAAAAAGTAGACGTGGGAATCGATGCGAAACGCGATCGCGAAGCGGTCGGCTCGCGATGGGCAATCTGCGGAGACCGTCGCTTGGAGGGAGATCCCGTGCTCAACACGATGGCTGGGACCGCTCGCTGGACCGGGTTGATGACCGCGTCCGTTGCGGCCCTCGTGCTGGCCGCCTGCAGCGGTGACGCCCCGCCGGTCGAGGACCGGGCGGATGCCCGCCTCGACGCATCGGCCGCGGATGCCCCGCCGGCCGCCCCCGTGAGCGCGCCGGCCAAATCGCCGGAGGCGGAGTCGCCCGGCGCCAAGCGTTCATCAGGAGATCTGTGGCAAAAGCGTCTCAACCAAGTTGAACAGGGTCTGACCGTCCAGCAGCAGGAGAGCCAGATCGTCGCCCAGCGGCTTGTCGAGCAGGCGCTCGCCCTCAAGCGCGAGTTCAAATACGCCCAGGCCCTCGACACCGTCCGCTTGGCCCTCAAGCAAGCTCCGGATCACCCCGAGGCGCGATCCCTCGAGATCGAGATCGGCACACTGCTCGACCAATACCCGAATCGGGAAAAGGCCTACGGCACGTTTGTGAAGAACGAGCTTCAGGTCCGCGCCCAACAGACGGAGACCGAGATCGACAACCACATCGAGAAGGGCAAGCGCTACTTGGCGGATCGCCAGTATGCCGAGGCCCTTTCCGAATTCGAACGCGCCGAGGAGAAGCTGGAGGCGATCCCCTACGATATCGCCCTCAAACAGCGTCTGACCGAGGTTAAGGCTCTCGCGCGCAAAACCCGAGACGAACAGGCCGCCAGCCTTCAGCAAATCGAAGCCGAGAATCGACAGAAGGCGATGGACGAGGCGGCCAAAGAGGAAGAGCGCCGCCGAAACGAGGTCATCTCCAGCGTGCGCGTCCTCCTCCAGAAGGCCATCGAAAACTTCGAGCAAAAGCATTACGACCGCTGCGCCGAGCTCTGCGACGAAATCCTCATCGTCGACCCGCACTACCGCGCCGCCGTGGACCTCCGCGATCACGCCTGGAAAGCCCGCCACCGGCAGGAGTACGCCGATTACTTGACCGCGCGCATCATCGAGTGGAAGCGGGTCTGCTCGCAAGATGATGAGGCGCAGATCCCTTACGCCGATTCCCTCCGCTTCCCCGACGCGTACACATGGAGCAAGATCTCCAAGCGCATCAGCGCCGTCTCTGCGGCGCGCGAGGAGTCCGCCATCGACTCGGACGTCCTCGCCATCAAGAACAAGCTCGACAATCTTAAGATCGAGCTCGACTTCCAGGAAGCCGGCCTCGAGGACGTCGTCGAGTTCATTCGCCAGTTCTCCGGCATCAGCATCGTCGTCGACCAGGCGGTCCGCGGCGATTCCGCGATCATGGACAAGAAGATCAGCTTCAAGGTCAAGGATCTTGTCCTCGCCAACGTGCTCAAGCTCCTCCTGTCGCAGTACGGCCTCGCGTATACATTCAAGGAGAAGGTCCTTTATATCACCATGCCCGACAAGATCGGCGGCGAGTCGGTCCTCGGGCTTCATGACGTCCGCGATCTGCTCGTCAAGGTCTCCGACAACCCCGGTCCGGTGATCGAGCTTCGACCGCCGAGCGCCGCGGCGGGCGGCCTGGCCGGCGCCACCTTCACCCTGGAGGAGCCCAGGACCCCCGGCATCGGCGAGGAGCAGATCGTCAACCTCGTCCAGGAAAACGTTATGCCCGGGACGTGGGAGGGCGGAGGCCACTCCATCTCGCTGACGCCCAACCAGCAGTTGCTCGTGAATCACACCGCCGAGGCCCACCGCGAGGTTCGTCAATTCCTGACCAAGTTGCGCCAATATGCCGGCTCGATGGTTTCCATCGAGAGCCGCTTCATCGCCGCCCACGACAACTTCCTCGAGGATGTCGGCCTTGACATCCGCGGGCTGCAGGACGTCGGCGGGCCGATTTCCCCCACGACGGGAGCCCAGATCAGCACCAGCGCTTCCGCCACGACACCGCCCACCGTTGTCGATTTCAACGACCGGACCGGCCAGAACGAGCCCGGCTTCATCACCAACGAGAGCGCCCGTGCGGAGAACTACGATCTTCGCTTCCGAACGATCGGCTCCTTCCTGGCCGACCTCGGTCCCGGCGGCACGCTCATCGCCGATGGCGGAACGCCCGGTTACATCCTGGGCAACCGGCTTACCAATCGCGGCGGACTTGGTCTCGAGTACTTCTTCCTCGGAGAACAGGAGCTCTCCTTCGTCCTCCGGGCGGTCCGCAAGTCCGAGAAAGCGGTCATTGTGACCGCGCCCCGCGTCACCGTCTTCAACACGCAGCGATCGAACGTCTTCGTCGCAACGCAGCGCGCGTACATCCAGGATTTCGACGTCGAGGTCACCACCCTCGCCTTCGCCCTCGATCCCATCATCGGTTACGTCCAGGACGGCATCGTGCTTGACGTCCGTCCGATCATCAGCAACGATCGCCGCTATGTAACGATGGAGCTCCGCACGACCTTTGCCGACTTCCAAGGCTTCCGCATCGTCCTGATCGACCCGCCGATCAACGCGATCCTGCAACTTCCCTTCCTCGTCCTCGAGAAAGCGGAGACGACCGTCCGTTTGCCGGACCGCGGCACGCTGCTCATTTCCGGGTTCCGCGACATTCTTTCCCGGGACCTCTATGCCACCGTTCCCTTCCTCGGCGATCTGCCGATCATCAACTTCTTCTTCAGCCGGAAGGCGAAGGGCATCGAGAAGCGAAAGCTCTTCATCCTCGTGTCCGCAGAGATCATCGACCTCGGCGAGCACTTGGCGCGCCAGAAGGAGCCGCCGCAGTAACGTGCGCGTCGCGCTCGGATAGCAACGGACGCCGCGGGTGAATCCCGCGGCGTCTTTGTTTGCGCCACCGCGAGGGCGATGCCACGTTTCGTTTGATCGGCGCCCTCGAAATCGCTATAAGGGGTGCCAGCGCCATCCGGTGCGGGGTGGGCCGCCATGGAATTGCGAGCTGTTCTCTTCGACATCGACGATACGCTCTACTCGACGACGTCCTTCGCCGCGATGGCGCGGCGCCGGAGCGCTGAGGCCCTTCGCCGTCTCGGAGTGGCCGTCCCTGTCAGCCTCCTCCTCCGCGAGCTGGATGAAATCATCGCCGAGTTCAGTTCCAACGACGAGCGTCACTATCAACGCCTCCTCCAGAGACTGCCCCGACGCACCTACGAAGGTCTCAATCCGGCCATCTTGATCGCGGGGGCCGTCAAGGCCTACCATGAAACCAAGAGCCGGCTGGCGCCATTCCCGGACGTCCGCCCCGCGCTTCGAGCGCTGGCCCGCACTGATCTCATCCGCGGGGTCATCACCGCGGGGCTGGAGATCAAGCAGGCCGAAAAACTGCTCCGCCTCGGCGTTTATCACTGGCTCACCCCCTCCGCCATCTTTATCTCCGACCAGATCGGCATCAGCAAGCCCAACCCCAAGCTCTACCGCCGGGCTTGCGCTGAGCTCGGCGTAAGACCCGAGGAGACCGTTTACGTGGGGGACAATCCCCTCACCGACATCGACCCGGCCAACCAGATCGGCATGATCACCTGTCTCTGCAACCGAGGCGGGAAGCACGCCCGCCTCCCGGGCCGCACGCGCCCCGCGCACGTCATACGCGATTTCGGCCAGCTCTTGCGCATCCTGGAGCGCACATACGGGGTCCGTCTCGGCCGCCGTTCCACCAGACCCGCTCCCCGCGCGTCCGCCCCCGGTCTATGATTCGCCCGCCCCATCCGGAGCCGCCATGCCCATCACCCGCCCCGACGAATGGATCGCGATTTTGGATTTCGGATCCCAGTACAGCCAGCTGATCGCGCGGCGCGTCCGTGAACTGAAGGTTTACTGCGAGATCCTCCGGAATGACACGCCGGCCTCCGCCCTGGGGGCTTCTCGCCCGCGCGGCATCATCCTCTCCGGTGGCCCGGCCAGCGTCTACGCCCCCGGGGCACCCCGCTGCGATCCGGCCCTCTTCCGAATCGGATGCCCGGTTCTTGGCATCTGCTACGGCATGCAGCTCGGCGCCGATTGCCTGGGCGGAAGTGTCACCCCCGCCGCGGCGCGAGAGTACGGCCACGCCGAGCTGTCCATCCTGAAACACGATCCCCTCTTCTCGGGCCTCCCTCCGACACTCAAAGTCTGGATGAGCCACGGCGACCGCGTGACCGGCCTCGGGAGCGACTTCGAGATCCTCGCCCGCACCGCGAACTGCCCCCTGGCGGCGGTGCGTCACACCGGCATCCCCTTCTACGGCGTCCAGTTCCACCCCGAGGTGGTCCACACCCCGCAAGGCCGCGACATCCTCCTGAACTTCCTTTTCCACATTTGCGGCTGTCGCGGGCTATGGTCCATCCGGTCGTTTATCGACCAGGCGGTCGAGGACATCCGGGCGACGGCGACCAACGGGGGCATCCTCTGCGCCGTCTCCGGCGGCGTCGACTCCACGGTAACCGCAGCCCTCTGCGCGCGCGCCGTGGGAAACCGACTCCTGGCGGTCTTCGTCGATAACGGCCTCCTGCGCCGCGACGAACCGGAAACCGTCGAACGGGTCCTCCGCGATGCGCTCGGCATTCGCCTCGTCGTCCTCCGATCCGAGGATCGGTTCCTGACATCCCTGCGCGATGTCACGGACCCGGAGGTCAAGCGAAAGCGCATCGGACACGATTTTATCGCCGTCTTCCGGGAGGAAGCCGCACGCCACGAGGATCTACGCTACTTGGCCCAAGGCACACTCTACCCGGATGTCATCGAGAGCCACTCCCCCTTCCAAGGCCCCTCCGCGACCATCAAGTCCCATCACAATGTCGGGGGGCTCCCGGCCGAGCTCGGATTCACGCTCATCGAGCCGCTTCGCTATTGCTTCAAAGACGAAGTCCGCGAAATCGGCCGGGAGCTCGGGGTGCCGCCCGCCATGATCCACCGCCAGCCCTTCCCCGGCCCGGGATTGGCCGTTCGCGTCGTCGGGGCCGTCACGCGCGATCGGCTCGACCTCCTGCGCGCCGCCGATGCGATCGTGATCGATGAGATCGAGCGGCGCGGCCTTCAGGACCGTCTCTGGCAGTATTTCGCCGTCCTCCTCCCCGTCCAGAGCGTCGGCGTCATGGGCGACGAGCGAACGTACGAGAACGTCGTCGCCATCCGCGCCGTCGAGAGCCAGGACGGCATGACAGCCGACTGGGCCCGGCTGCCGGACGAGGTCCTCGCCGCCCTATCCAATCGCATCATCAACGAGGTCCGCGGTATCAACCGAGTCGTCTATGACATCAGCTCGAAGCCCCCTTCCACCATCGAATGGGAGTAAGACCCGGCCGGGGATCGACGAGACCCCGAAAATCCGCCCCCTCAGGACACCCGCCGCTGACCCGTGAGGATGGGGATCCCGACGTCGACAAGTATTTGCGCATCGTCCATTGACGTGCTAAACTGACGACCGGTCTGGATCGTCGGACCGGATCATCCACCGGGAGGCCCGGAATCGTCATGGGACGCACGGACGACATCCTGTTCGGCAAGATCGCCGTCGCCCACAAGATCGTCACGCCTGAGCAGCTGGCCGAATGCGTCGCCGCCCAGACCATGGCCGGAGAGCTGATCCCGCTCGGCCAAGTCATGTTGGATCGCGGCCTCATGACGCAGGACGAGATCGATCTCCTCCTCCGTCTTCAGCGCGAAGGTCTCGAACGCATTGATCCCGCCACCAACGTGCGCCGGGAAACTCTTCTTTTCGGTCGCATCGTCGTCGAAGAGGGCTTTGCCACTCAGGAAGAGGTAAATCTCTGCGTCCGCGCGCAAGCGCTCGACGAGGAAGAGGGCCGATCCCACCGGTCGCTCGGCGACATCATGGTGGAGAAGGGCTACCTGACAACGCGTCAGATGCAAAAAATCCTTGAGAAACAAAAGGCGGCGATCGCCGAGGCCCATGCCACGCTTGCGGCACCCGGCAGCATGCCGCCGCCGCGAAGCGCCGCCAAGCCCGCTCCCGCGCAGCCCCCCCCGCCCCCGGTTCAGCAGCCCCCCCTGAAACCGGAGCCCGCCGCTGAACCCGCTTTATCGCCGGAAGCGCAGCCGCTACCCGAACCCGTGATCGAGCCAATCCTCGAACCGGTCCTCGAGCCGGTCATCGAACCGATTCTCGAGCCCGTGGACGAACCGCCTTCAATCAAGACGCCTTCTCCTGCGCCCCCGCCCCCGCCAAGACCCGCGCAGACTGCATCCCGGCCGCCCCTCCCCGCTCAGGCCAGAGCGGCAAATCCCCCCCCCAGACCCGCCCCCCCCACCGTCAAGGCGCAATCTCCGCAGCGAGCGGCAACGGCGTCGATCCCAGCGCGCCCCGCATCTACACCCGCCCAGCGCCCGGCAGCGAAGCCCCTTCGCAAGTTACAGTGCCCCATCTGCGATCACGCCTTTCAGGGCAGCACCGATGCGTCCGGGTGGGTCAAGTGTCCGCAATGCGGCACCGGGTTCTCGCCCAAATGACGAGTGCGGCTCGCCGCAATCCGCACGCCGCTCGAAAGCCGCACCCCGTTTGATTTCCTTGTCACCCCGGGGTACGATATCGCCATGACGCGCGATACGACTCGGGCCCCGGTTGCGCCTCCTCCGCTCCCGGCGGATCTTCCGCCCGTGAACGGTCTTCCCGCAAACGGCCGTTTGGTGCTCGAGCGCCGTTATCTCCGGCGCGACGCCTCGGGGCGCCCCCTCGAGACACCGGAGGATCTCTTCTGGCGCGTGGCCTCTTGTGTGGCGCGTGCCGAGATGGCCTACGCGTCGCCGGGCGAGGACCCGGCCGCCCGCGCGGACCGCTTTGCACGCGAGTTCTATGGGATGATGGCGCGCCTCGAGTTCCTCCCCAATTCGCCGACGCTCATGAACGCCGGCCGCCCCCTCGGCCAGTGCTTCGCCTGCTTCGTGCTCCCCATCGAGGACACCATCCTCTCCGACCGCGACGAAGGGATCTTCGATGCAGTCCGTTCCGCCGCGTACATCCACAAGACCGGTGGAGGCACCGGCTTCTCCTTTTCCCGCCTGCGCCCCGAGGGGGCTGTCGTCCGATCCTCCGGCGGGCGTGCCTCCGGCCCCGTGTCCTTCATGCGCGTCTTCAACGCCGCCACCGATGCCATCAACCAGGGCGGCTTCCGCCGCGGCGCCAACATGGCCGTTTTGCGCGTCGACCATCCCGATATCATCGATTTCATCGACCTGAAGGCGGATGCCCGCGAGATGAGGAACTTCAATCTCTCCGTCGGTGTCACGGATGAGTTCCTCGATGCGGTCCGAACGGGAAAGCCCCACGTCGTCGTCGATCCGAACACGCAGGAGCGCCGCCCCCTCCGCGCCAAGATCCGGGACGCCGAAGGACGCCTGAGAGGCTTCGAGGAGCGGGTTTGGTCCTCGCGGGAGCTGTTCGATCGCATCGTGCACAGAGCCTGGGAGTCCGGCGAGCCCGGGATCATCTTCCTCGACCGCATCAATCGCTTCAATCCCACGCCGCAGCTCGGCCCCATGGAGGCGACCAACCCCTGCGGCGAGCAGCCGCTCCTCCCCTGGGAGGCCTGCAACCTCGGATCCATCCACCTCGGCCGCTTTGTCGTCGAGAGCGCCTCGGTCATCGAGCCGGCCTCCCGCATTGACTGGCCCCGCCTCGCCCGCCAGGTCGCCCTCGGCGTCCGGTTCCTCGATGACGTCATCGACATCAACGCCTATCCCCACCCCCGAATCGATTTTATCGTGAAGTCGAATCGAAAGATCGGGCTGGGGGTCATGGGATGGGCCGATCTGCTCTTCCGGCTGGAGGTCCCCTACGACGCACCGGAGGCTTCGATCCTGGCCGAGCGCGTGATGGGATTCATCAAGGAGGAGGCGTGGAAGGCGTCGATGGCCCTGGCCCAGGAACGGGGTCCCTTCCCGAATTTCGACGGGAGCCTGTTCACCGCCGGGCACGTCGATCATCCGTACTTCGCGGAGGCCTGGCGACAAGCCTGCCGCCGCGAGGGACGCCGGGTCCCGATCCGCAATGCGACCGCCACCACCATCGCGCCCACCGGGACGCTGAGCATCGTCGCCGGCACCACCGGCGGCATCGAGCCGGCCTTCTCGCTCGTTTTCAACCGCCAGATCCTCGACGGCGAGTCCCTTCTCGAGGTCCATCCCGAGTTTAAGCGGATCGCCGAGGCGCGCGGATTCTTCAGCGACGATCTCGTCCGACGGATCGCCGCCGCCGGATCCCTCCAGGAGATCCCCGACGTGCCCGAACGCTGGCGGCGCGTCTTCGTCGCCGCCCGCGACATCACCCCCGAGGCGCATCTCCGGATGCAGGCCGCCTTTCAGCGATTCACCGACAACGCCGTTTCGAAAACCGTCAACTTCGCGGCAGGGGCCAGCGAGATGGACATCCGCCGCGTTTACGACCTCGCCCTCGAGCTCGGCGTCAAGGGGGTCACCGTTTACCGCGACGGCTGCCGCTCCGGACAGCCCATGGCCCTGGCGCCCGCCCCGGCCCCCCCCCCTCCCGCGCCGACCGCTTCCAACGCCCCTTCCGGGAGACCCGCCAAGCGCCCGGTTCCCGACGAGGCCCCCGGCGTCCGCTACCGGATCCCCACCAACCTCGGCGACGCGTATGTCACCATCACGGAAGATGATCAAGGCGCTCGCGAACTCTTCACCAATCTGGGAAAGTCCGGGTCTGATATCCAGGCGCTCTCGGAAGCCCTCTCGCGTGTGATCAGCACCAGCCTCGGTTACGGCGTCCCGATGGAAGCCCTGGCCAAGCAACTCCTGAACATCACCTCACAGCCTGTGTTCCACAAGGACGGCGTGGTGAAATCGCTGCCGGACGGAATCGGCCAAGCGATGCTCCGCCACCTGACACGAGGAGCGGCACAGGGAAGCCGGATCGAATCGACGGTGCGCGACGTCGGGGGGCTCACCGGAGCCCTCTGCCCCGAGTGCGGGACCCCCCTTGTATTCGAGGAGGGGTGCTCCGGGGGCAAATGCCGCGGCTGCGGCTACGCCAACTGCTGATGCGGGCCCCGCCCCTCACGTCTCCCACCCCTTTCGAGGAACCCGCTGCACCAGCGCGTTGAGCGCAGGGAGATTCGTGCATCGCATCGACTTTCCATCCCAGGCCACTTTTTGCCCGACCCCCGCCCGGATGGCCAAGTTCCCCAGGAGCACCAATTCCGTCAGCGGCCCCGCGTGATCGACAAAGTTCGAGAAGGCCGGCCGCCCCCCCTTGGCCGCCGTTACCCACTCCCGGAAATGATCGCTCTCGCACCGGGGGATCGTCTTCGGCGGCGCCGAAAATCCCTTCCCGCCGCCCCCAAGAAATCGGGGAGCATGGGTCAACGAGTAGCTCAGCTTTCCCTTTTCCCCCACCAGGATGCTCCCGGACTCCGGGAACGGCTGGTCGGAAGCGACTTCGGCCACCGCACGGTCCGGGTAGGCCGCCCCATCATACCAGTAGATCGCACACGGCGGCATCCCGGCGCGCGCCGGGATGTCCCAACGAAGGACCGAAGATCGAGGGAACATCTCCTCCGTCCCGTCGCCGGAGTCCCGGATCAACTCGACCGACACGGCGGACTCGATCTTCAGCGCCGAATAGATCCCGCTCAAGGCGTGGCAGCCGATATCCCCCAGCGCCCCGGTCCCGAAATCCCACCACCCGCGCCAGACGAAGGGCTGGTAGACGCGCTTCCCCTGGAACGGGCCGGATTTGTACGTATCCAGATACGGACGTACCGGGGCCGGTCCGAGCCAGACGTCCCAGTGGAGGCCGGCCGGCACCGGATCCTCCCCCGCCGGACGGCCTCCGCCCTGCGGCCACCAGGGCCTCGTCGGGATCCCCGGGCGATCCGTCCAGACATGCACTTCGCGGACCCCCCCGATGGCGCCGGCCCAGACATACTCGCACAGCGCCCGCCACCCTTCTTCCGCCCGGTGCTGGTTTCCCAGTTGGGTCGCGACCTTCATCTCCTTCGCCACCTCCGCCACACGCCGCGATTCCGCAATCGTGTGCGTCAGCGGCTTCTCGCAGTAAACGTGCTTCTTTCGCTTCATCGCCATGAGCGTCGCCGGCGCATGGTGGTGGTCGGGCGTCGCGACAAAGACGGCGTCGATCTCTTTGTCCATCGCGTCGAGCATCGCCCGGTAGTCGTGAAACACCTTGGGCGGGGGACGAACAATCCCGTCCTTTTTTTCGGCCTCGGCAACGCGACGCAGGCAATGTCTTGAGGCCTCCTCGACGGCGTCACAAACCGCCACCAAATTCTCGGCCAAGGACGATTCGACGTGGCTCCCGCCTCGCCCCCCCACCCCGATGCCGGCGAGACTCAGTTTGCTATTGGCGGCGTAGGCGCGCGCAGCGGAGGCCGGCAGCACGGCGACGCCGCCGGCAACTGCCGTGGCCCGGAGCAGCGAACGGCGGTTCATGCAAACCATGCCAGCCTCCTCCAGGGATGGGATGCACCGGCTCGAACAGGCATATCGAGCGATGATACCGTGCGCCAAGACGTGTCATGGAAACCGGCAACCGGCCGTGGGCGATGCAGCGATCCGGACCGCGCACGGTCACCCGAGCGCCACGTCCAGCACCATCATCACGGTAAAGCCCGCCATCGCCCCCATTGTGGCCCAGTCCGAGTGCCCCTCCTCCTGGGACTCGGGGACCAGTTCCTCGACGACAACATAGATCATCGCCCCGGCCGCAAAGGCGAGGGCATAGGGCAGGATGGGCTGAAACAGCAGGACGGCGGCCGCGCCAAGGACCCCGGCGACGGGCTCGACGAGCCCGGAGAGCTGGCCCCACCAAAAGCAACGCGCGCGGGAGAGCCCCTCGCGCCGCAGCGGCATCGCCACCGCGATTCCCTCCGGGAAGTTCTGGATCCCGATCCCGAGGGCCAGCGCCACGGCCGCCCCCAGGTCCGCCTGCGGCAGTCCCGCGGCCACCGCCCCGAAGCCCACCCCCACCGCCAGCCCCTCCGGTATGTTGTGAAGCGTGATCGCCAGCACCAGCAGCACGCTCCGTTGCCAAGCGGTTCGGATCCCCTCCGCACGGTCGACCGGCATCCCGGCATGCAGGTGGGGCAGCAGCATGTCTACCAAGCGCAAAAAGAGGCCACCGCCTATAAAGCCGACCGCCGCCGGCACCCACCCGGGGATCGCGCCGCCGGCCGCCCGCTCCGCCTCGGCGATCTCGATGGCGGGCGCCAGCAGCGACCAGTAACTGGCCGCGATCATCACCCCCGCCGCGAAGCCGAGCAGCGTGTTCAGCACCCTCCGGCTCAGGTCCCGGACCAACAAGACAAGCGCGGCCCCGGCCGCGGTCAACCCCCACGTGAAAAGCGTGGCCAGTAACGCCTGGACAACCGGAGAAAGACGGCGAAAGTCGTCTGCCATGATCCCATGATCCCCGTCACGCACTCGAATAACCCGATGTGCAACCAATGTACCACGCCCTGAATAGCCATACAACATCCGCACCCTCCGCCGGGCGCCGTCGGCGGCATTTTCCTCGTGACCTCCATCCGCTCCGGGCCTATATTCACGGTCAACCGCGAATCGTGGAGCCCCGCATGACACGCATCCCCGTCCGCCTCGGCGACCGTTCCTACGAGATTCGAATCGCCCCCGGCCTTCTTAAACGCGTCGGCGCGGAGGTCCGCACCCTCTGCCCCGGCGCCCGCATTGCAGCGCTCGTCACAGACCGCAACGTCGCCCGCCACCACCTTCTCCCGGTCCAACGATCATTGACGCAGGCCGGGTTCGCCCCCGCCACGATTGTGCTTCCCCCGGGGGAACGGCACAAGACGCTGGACACGGTCTCGCGTCTCTACGCGGCATTCGCTCGGGCGCGTCTCGAGCGCGGCAGCCCGGTCGTCCTGCTCGCCGGGGGTGTCATCGGCGACTTGGGCGGTTTCGCGGCGGCGACCTACCTTCGGGGACTGCCCATCGTCCAAGTCCCCACCACGCTGGTCGCCCAGGTCGACTCCGCGATCGGGGGCAAGACCGGCGTGGACCTTCCGATGGGCAAGAATCTCGTCGGCGCCTTCGCCCAGCCGCGGTCGGTCCTGATGGATCCCCTCGTCCTCCGGACCCTACCCCGCCGCGAATGGATCGCCGGCCTCGCGGAGGTCGTCAAGTACGGGATCATCCGGGATCGCGCGCTCTTCGCTTACCTCGAGCGACATGCAGACCGCATGGACCGGCGTCTCCCAAACGACCTGCGCGTGATCGTAACCCGTTGCGCCGCGATCAAAGCCGACATCGTCTCGAAGGACGAGCGCGAGTCCGGCCTGCGCCAAATTCTCAACTACGGCCACTCCATCGGCCACGCGATCGAGTCGGCGACCGACTACCGGCGCTTCCTCCACGGCGAGGCGGTCGCGATCGGCATGACGGGCGCTGCACTCCTGGCTTGGTGCCGGGGGTTCCCCGTTCACGGCCTCGTCATCCGCCAAGGCGCCCTCCTCCGCCGCCTCGGCCTGCCCCTCCGCGCCCCCGGCGTCTCGACACCCCGCGTCCTCCAGGCCCTCCGCATGGACAAGAAGTCCCGCGCCGGTCGCGTCCGCTTCGTCCTCCCCCGGGACATCGGCCGCGTTCTCTACGGACAAGACGTCCCCGACGCAACGGTCTCCGATGTCGTTCGCCTCCTCACCTGGCCACGCGGACGGAACGCCCCTCGACCGGCGACCTCGTCCTCGCGCTCCGTCATGGCCTCGTGCGCCCATCCCTCCCGCCGCTAGAAACGAACGGGATTCCCTCGACTCCGCGACCGGACGGCCGGGATCGCCCTTGATCCTCCCGTCGATCGGCCGTATACTTTGACGTGATATCACATTGGGAGGGGATCGGACGCTTATGACGTCCGCAGTCACCGCCCCGTCGGACCTGGAGCCGCTCCTGGCGCTGAACCTCACCGAGGGCGTGGGCGTCGTCCTCTACCGGAGATTGCTCCGCCGCTTCGGCTCGCTGGCAGAGGCCTTGAAGGCCCCCGAACATGCCCTGCGGGAGGTGCCAGGCATCGGGCCGGTCTTGGCTCGAGCCATCCGGGATCAAGTTCGCCGCGGTACGGCGGGCCGCGAGATCGAAACCGCATGCCGCCTCGGAATCCGCATCCGGCCCTTCTGGGACGAGGCCTATCCGTCCGTGCTCAAGCCGCTCTACGATCCGCCGCTCGTGCTTTATGAGAAGGGGGCGTGGACTCCGGAAGATGCGGTCTCCGTGGCCGTTGTCGGCACGCGAGCCCCCACCTACTACGGACGCGCCCAGGCGGAGCGATTCGCCCGCCTGCTCTCGGCGAACGGCCTCACCGTCACCAGCGGCCTGGCGCGGGGCGTCGATACGGTCGCACATGAGGCGGCGCTCAAGTCCGGAGGTCGCACGGTCGCCGTCATCGGCAGCGGACTCCGAAATATCTACCCCCCCGAGAACCTGCGGCTCTCCGAACGCGTGGCGGAACGGGGCGCGATCCTCTCGGAATTCCGCCTCAACGCTTCCCCCAACCCGAAGAATTTTCCGCGCCGCAACCGCATCATCAGCGGCCTCTCGTTGGGCGTGCTGGTCGTCGAGGCGGGAGCGCGGAGCGGGGCCCTCATCACCGCCGACTGGGCCCTTGAGCAAGGACGGGAGGTGTTCGCCCTACCGGGGCGCCTCGACAACCCCCAAAGCGCCGGCTGCCACGCCCTGATCAAACAAGGCGCGGCCAAACTGGTGGAGTCCCTGGAGGACGTACTCGAAGAGCTTACCGGCGTGTCGCGATCCGCCATCGCGCCGCCGGCGGCCTCCCCGGCATCGCCGGGGACGGATCCACCGTCTCGGTGCGCGGCCCGGGATGAGGAACGGCTTCTCCTGGGTCTTCTCGGTCCCGAGCCGAAGCACATCGACCTGCTGATCGCAGAGTCCCGTCTCGCCAGCTCAACGGTCGCCGCCGCCCTGCTGGGCCTCGAGCTCCGGCGGGCGATCCGCCAGCTGCCTGGCAAATACTTCGTCCGGCGATAACCCCAAGGCCCCCAACTTCCCGTCACGGTTTCACGGGCATGTCGGGAGACCCGATTCGAGAGTCTATTTCACGGTCACCTCCGCCACGCCGTCCCATCCTTCCGGCGGCGGCTCCGCCTGAAAGCGCGCGCACCGCTCGACGTACAGCTTCGACGGCCCGTCATCCGGGTGGATCGCCAGGGCGCGCCGGAACAAAGCCTCCGCCTCCGACCATCGGCGCGACGCATACAACCTCAGCGCCTCCTCGTAGGCCGCCAGGAACTCCTTCGGGACGCGCAACCGCCCCCCCGCCAGGCCCACCAGCTCGTAAGCCCGCACCGGCACGGCCTTGCCAGGCACCCGGAAACGGTCCACCTCCCGCGCTACAACCGCATTGCGACAGCCCGCATAGCAGGCCTCGTTCATCAGGACGGTGGTCTTGTATGCCTTGCTGGCCGCCTCGAGCCGCGCCCCGAGATTGACGATGTCGCCCATCGCCGTGTATTCGAGCTTCTTGCCGAGCGCCCCGACCAAGCCCACGACCACCTCCCCGGTGGACAGGCCGATGCGGATCCGCAGCGGCGCCTTCCCCCGATGCGCAAGCGCCGCGTTGAACCGATCGAGCGCATCAAGACACGCGAAGGCCGCCCGGGCGGCATCCACCGCGGCGGCCGGCCGCACCAGCGGAGCGCCGAACAGGGCCATGATTCCGTCCCCGATATACTTGTTGATATACCCCCCCTCCCGCATGATCGCCTCGGACATCGCCGTGAGGTATTCGTTCACGAATCGGATCTGATCCTGCGGGTCGAGCTGCTCCGAGAGCGCCGTGAAGCCGGCAATATCCGAGAAAAACACGGTGACCACGCGCTTCTGGCCACCCAGCGTGATCGCCTTCGGGTCCCGAACCAGCTCCCCCAAAACCTGGTCGCTGACGAACAACCCGAAGATCTGTCGAATGAGACGCCGGCCGCGCCCCTCAACGAGCTGCCGGTAAGCGGTCACGAGCGCATACGCCAAGCACATCGCCAGAGCGGGCGCGGTGGCATCGATCACGAGCCCCCGATAGGCGAAGAGGGCATGGCAGAGCCCGGCCCATGCGGCCCCGGCCGCCAGAACGCCCGCCGCGCTCGCCACGGGTTCCGCGATCGTGACGAGCAGGCCGACCCCGAGGGCGCAAAACACGATGGCCGCCAGGTTCCAGAGCTCCGGAGCCTCCCGCAGAAACCGCCCGGTCAGGAACTGGTTGACGACGTTCGCGAGCACCCAGGGACCCGGGTATGCCTGGACGAGCGGCGTGGCGTGCACGTCGTGCCCCGTTCCCCCCGCCCCGACGATGCAGACCGAGCCACGAATCCGCGCCTCGAACTCGCGCCGGATCGACGACTCGCGCTCCCGGTGCGGCGCCACGAACTGGCGCAGGATGGTCTCCGCCTCGTCCAGCGCCGCTTGAGCCGCGTCCGCGTCCTCCGCCCCGATCTTCTTCTGCGAACGGGCCGCCTCGAGAAGCGGCGTCGCCCGGGAACGCCAGAAGTCCACCCGCTCCTGCATCCAATCGGCATGCCCCCGGAGGGCGAGCCGTCTCTCCATCCCTTCCCAGGCGTCCTCCTGGGCCGCCTCGGACGCTTTCGCCTCCGCGTCAGCCAGGGCCTGAAGCGCCCCGGGGACCTCCGTCTCCCGCGGGGGCAAGGCGGCAGGAAAGAGCCCGCTCAGGAACACCGCGACGGCGCGGGCCCGATCGAACGCCGCCAGCGTGTTGATCCCCACGTCGCGCTCCGCCCGGTCGAGCATGAGCAGCGCGCCGACGGGAATGTGCAGGAAGGGAGGGCGTTCCCGGTCCCCGCATCCGGCCCAGTCGATTCGGATCTCGCCGTCCGCCGTCAGCGGCACCTCGAGGAACCGGCCGTCCGCCACCCTCAATACGATGCGACGGCGAGGCTCCACCCGAATCCGATCCGGCGTCACGCCGAGCGCGGCGCACGCCGCGCGAAAAGCGAGGTGCGGGTAAGCGCGCCCGTCACGCACGTTCAGTGGCAGGATCCGCCTGAGTACCCCGTCCTCCTCGTCCTGGTACGCGTTCACGAATCCGGCGCCTGCGGCGCCGGCCGAGGCCGCCCCCCCCACCACCGGCCCCGAGTTGAAATCGCGCAGCGGCGGCACAATCTCTCGGATCACGTACCGGGGATGTGCCCCCTCCGCGGGGCAAGGCCAAGCGGAGTGTCGGTCCAGCGCCAGGATCGAGTACGCTTCCGCGATCGCCTCCTGGACGCGCCGCGTCTCCGCGACATGGACCTCGGGATCGTAGCCGGGAACGGCCGCCCGGACCACCTCGTCTACAGCCAGCGCTCCCGCTTCGGGCGGCCTCTGCCGGATCCGCTCCAGCAGATGCTCCTTCAGCAGCCGACCCCGCAGGGCCTCGAAGAAGCCGACAATTTGATTCTCCTCGATCCCGGCGCGTCTCGCCGCCTCTGCGGCGTCGAGCGTCAGGTCGCGGGTCACTACCGAGCGAAGCCGAGCGAGCGCCTCTCCCGCATCCCCCGGGGGCAACGGCTCGTCGCTGAAGCTCCACGCCAAGTGCACGTTCCCCGCCGAGGCGATCGCCGAGGCAAGATTGTCGTCGTGCCGCGCGATCTCGAGACGGCCCGCCCCGACCGGCTTCGCCGACCAGGGCGTCGCATCCCGGAACATCACATCGAGCACAATCGTCCCCGCGCCGAGGCGATGGAGCACCCCCACGATCCGGGCGTACTCGGTGCGCGTCAGGGGGAAGTTCAGCCGGAGATTTCGAAGGGAGTGGTCGTCGATGTCGATGTTGACGACTCGGGGGTCCTCCAGCGGAGGCGCCCGCAGCTTGAAGCGGAGGTCGAGCGCTTGGAGCTCCAGGCGCCTCAGAAGGCGTCCCGTCCCCGGAAGCGCGCGCAGCGCCAGGATCCCGAGGGCCACCGCGAGGGCGATGACCAATCCGGCCGCCCGGTGACGGAACGGGACCTCGGCGTGCGACCGACCGGAAGCGCGTCGTCTAAGCCGGAACATGGATACGGGGCAACCCGGCCGCCCGAAAACGAAGCCGGGCCGCGAGCGCGGCCCGGCGGGTCGTGATCCGAAGAAACCGCGCATCACCGCTTGCGCCGCAGCCCCACCGCCGCTCCGAACGCCGCCATCGCCAAGAGCCCCGCCATCCCTCCCGTCGCCGCCGTACCGGCGAAACAGGGGCCTCCGCCCGAGCTGGCCCCCTCCTCGAAGAAGGCCGACGGCGGGGGCGGAGGGGCCGCCTCGCCGTCGCGCAAGGGGCGCTCGTGCGACACCACGAGGCCGGGCTTCAGGGCATTCGGGGGAACGGTATACTGCAAGGCCGTCGGCGCGATCACGTAAATCCAGTACCCCGTCGCCGGCCTCAGCGCCACGCTCTCCGCCACGTACCCGCCGCCGGCATACCGGTAGGCCTCCTGCGATGTCCGCGTGTTGCCGGTCGAGTTGAGCGGCGCCGTCCCCACCCCCTGATCGACGCTCAGAAAGCTCAAGGGCAGCGGCCCATTAAAGGGATTCCCGATCTGGACCCAGACGCCCGCATCCGGGAGGCTCAACGTGGAAAGCTCGGCTTGCGTCGTGCTCGTCCCCGTGAACGTCAGCGAGCCGCCGCGTCGCGCGATGAACCACCAGCCCAGCCGCGGATCCATTTCCATGTACGGGAAGGCATGCGCCCCATACTCATCGTATGTGCCCGTAGCCCCATTGTACCGGAACAACCGCCAGTTGCCATCCGGCCCAGGCGGCCCCAACTGGCTCTCGATCTGGTCGAACCCCGTTCCCGCAACCTCGATCGACGGGGTGATCATCACATACTCATCGGGCGCCAGCCCGCCGGGAAACACCGTCACCACACTCGTGGACGCATCCGCGACCGTCACCAAACGGCTTCTGATCGTTTCCGTGCCCGGAGGCTGGAACTGGGTATAGTAAGTAGTCTCGAACCCGTCGTTCGCCACAAAAGAGTGCACCGTGTCGGTGTTGAATACGGCGGCTCCGTAGGTCGCCCCCACCGCGGCTCCGGAATCCAAAACGAACGAGAAAAGCCAGTGCTCCGGCGAGTCCTCGACCAAATACGCCATCCCCTTTAAAAAGAAATTCCAGTGATCCATGGTCCAGAACCCGTCCGCGATCAACACATCCCCCGGATCCCGGACGCCGTCGCCGTTTACGTCCTCGACCAGAGACACGGCGACCACACTGGACGTATCCCCGCTCCCCTGGGGGTACAAGTCGACGGACTCGACCTGCATGTTGCCGTAGACGGCCGTCACCACCACCTGAAGAATCGGCACATCGATCGTCCCCGGCTGGGCGCTCTGGGCCGCCGGGGTGTTGGGGCCGATGCGGACGTCCAGATAGGGGGCCACGACCGACTGCGCCTCGACCGTGGTGCCCCCAACACCGGCGGTCAGCGCCGCCAAGGCCCACCCCGCCGTTCTGCGAGCGCGCATGATCACCTCCTGCCGGGTCGTCCCCTGGCCCGCGCCGGGCGGCCCCCCCCCGTTGGACGCCTACGGATGCGTCGGCGGCACAGGCAGGTTCAACGGCTGGCCTTCAAACGACCGGCGCCCTTCGAGGAACGACCGGTCCCCCTCGTACAGGGAGTCCATCGGAGGCAGGTACGTCCCGCCGCCGCCCGTGTTCAAACCGCCTTCCCGTTCGCCGTCCGTCCCGCCGAAAACCCAGTAGATATGGTCGAAAATCCATCGCCGGAGCCGCATCAGTCGCGTCCGGGCATCGCCATCCATCGTCTCGCCGGCGCCCACGTCGTATGCATTCTCATCCTGTTCCAGCCGCGTCTCCCCTTCGGTGACTCCCGAGAGGTCGGGCTGGTCGCCGTACGACGAGGTCCCCCCCGCCGTCCCGGAGATCGCCGTCGTGGAGCTGGGCGTCGAGATCTTCAGATCGGTTTTCAGCGCGCCCTTTTGCACCTTGAACTTCACGGTTCCGAACTTGAGACTCACCTTCGAGTCGACCGTCCCGGAAGGCACCGCCTCCTCGGCGGCTCCGCCCGTACGCAGGCGTTCGATCGTCGTCGTGGTCAGCGCTTCGATCTTGAGCTCAGCGTTCGGGATCCTCACGCGGCAGGAGGCGTTCAGGCCTGTCGAGATCTCCGCCTTCTCGGGCAGGCGGTCGCCGACCTTCACCGGCGCGAAGTCGACTTGGCCGGGCCGCTTGGCCGTCACCTCGCCGACGACGTCGACGACTTCCGCCTCGATCGGCTTGGGCGCGGCGTCCTCCGCCGAAACCGGCAGCGCGCCCGCCAGCGCCCACCCGGCCAGCCCGACCACCCGTCTCCCCATCCTCATACCGATATCCTCCGCGCAGCCCCGCCCCTCCGTCCGCTCTACGGCCGAAACCGAATCGCATCAACCGCCGCCATCCGCGCACATCCCGCCTCGGCGCTACCGGGGCACCCCCGGTTGCATCCGCTCAGCCGGGACGACCGGCGCCTGCCCTCCCGGCAGGGTCTCCTCCTCGTCCATCTGAAGCGTCACCGCCTTTCCGGTCTTCCGGTAGGCCTGCGCGCGTGCGAGGATCCCGAGCAGCTCGCCGCCTCTGACGTACCGGCTCTGGGCTCCCGGCATCAGAATTCCGAGATGGAGACACTCCCGCGTCGCGTACCGCTCGCTGTTTCCGAAGATCCGCATTGTCAATCCGCCTCCGATCCCGTGCTCGCCGTCCTTCACCGAGGCAAGCGCGCCGCAGACCCCGTAGGCCGCCATGCCGCGCGTCACCGGGCTCTCCGGCTTGTACGCCCAGTCCGTCGGAAGGACTCCCTCCACGACAAGCTCCGCGCGAAGCTCCTCGAAGGGCTTCTCTTCGTGAACGTTCCGCGCCAACATATGGACGACCGCCACCAGGTCGCGAAACTCGGCGACCGGCTTATCGTTCAGCGATCGGAAGAAGGCGTTCTTGTCGGCATCCGCCGCCCGAGGCGCGCTGAAAAACGCCGCCACAACCAGCGCCGTGACGAGACGGACCTCGCCCCGGATTCCCATGGCTGCATCCCCGTTCAATGGCGGGGCACCGCCCCGCTCAGAACATGTACGTCAGGCTCGCGCTCAGGAAGCCCCGCGTGTCATCGGTCGCGCTCGAATAGGCGTCTCCCGGCAGGAAGATCCCGTACCGAATCGAGGCCAAGAGATCGGAAAGCGGGCGCCATGTGACGGAGAGATCGATTTCCATCCCGACGTACGCCTCCGGAAGGTCCGCCCGCGCATCGGAGATCACCCCCGCTTTCTCGTCCTTCCGGTAATAAAACCAGTCCAGGGCAACGTCAAGCGCCTCCAACCAATCGGCAAGCGCGGCCAGCGGTCGGCCCGCCGCGCCCAACCGGAGCATATGAAGGTTCGAGGGGCGCGGGAAAAGCGCGATGCCCGTGTTGACGTATCCGAAAGCCAGGAACCCCTCATCCGCCGTTCCCGCCTCGTTCCCGAAGACGGTGTCCGTCACGCTCATCCGATCGGCGTCGCCGCTCCCCCAGAGGTACTCCGCCGAAAACCGCAGACCCAGCGGCAGGTCGGGGTGGACCTCCGCGACCAGATCGAGACAGAGGGCGCGGATCGACTCCGGATCGGCGTCGCCTGCGACCGTGTATGGGTCGGGATAGGACTGCCCCGTCTCGAAGATCAACTCCCCGCGCAGGTCCAGGGACGTCAAGGGCTGGCTGCGAATCCCGGCGGCCCAGTATTGGGAGTCGTACCCGTACCGGATGCCGCCCGCCCCCGGCGGGGTCCGACCGTTCAGGTCGAGTTGCGCCAAGCCGAACACGTACACGCGCGTGAAGGCGCCGAGGTCCGGAGACTCGACCGACGCGCCGCAGAAGAGCCGGTGCGAGTCGTCCGGGTTCGGCCGCGACAAGTCGATGTCATCCATCGCCCCGATCGTGATCGCGCCCAGGGCCTTGAAGGCCCATCCGCCCTCGCCCCCCTCGACGGCCAAGCCGTCCATCGTGCCGTTCAGGACGATCCCGCGGCCGAGCTGAAAGAACTGGCGTCCGCCGCGGGCAACCAGCCGGTCGAGGCCGGCCCCCGCCCCGGCCAAGTCGATCTCGTAGAAGCCCTGGTCCAGGCACGGGCCGTTCAATTCGCTCTGGCTGTCCCCGTACTGGTCGCCGCGGTTGAAGTCGGTGTACTGCAGGAGCAGGCGGGCGTAGACCCGGTGGATCTCCGCCACCCGCGCGCTCCCCCAAAGGCGCAAGTCATAGAACCGGAGACCCCGCGTCTCGTTGTAGGGTGCATCGTCGTAGGTGTCGTACTCCACGCGCAACCACCCGCCGAAGTCGTAGTCGAAGTCCTGGCTCTGGTCGATCGTCTGGTCAAGGACGCGCCGTCGCTCCTCCTCGAGCAGCGATTTCTGAGACGGCTCGCCGCGAGCCGGGACGACAACCGCCCCGGCAAGCCCGGCAGCCAGAATCCCCGCAGCGGCCAAACGCGTACCCACATCATCCCCCTTGTGATTGGCCAACGAACGATGGTAAAGTGCGAGCCTTCCTTGCCAGAGCGAGGTGGGACCCTTCTATGTAAACGCTGTCCAACTGGTTGTCAACAGGAAAAGTCCGACTCCTGCGCCGTTCGAACCCGAATTCGGCCTCAGCTCCACCGCAGGGCATTACAATAGAAGCATGGTCGAGCCGGATCTGAAGGAAAAGGCCGCCGCGCTCCCCGACCGTCCCGGCGTCTACCTCTTCAAGGACGATCGGGGCCGCGTACTCTATGTCGGCAAAGCCAAGAGCCTCCGGAAGCGCGTCGTCCAGTATTTTCAGGATCGTCCCGATCGCGATCCCAAGACCGCAGCCATGCTCCAACGGGCGGTCGATCTCGAGAGCCTCGAGATGGAGTCCGAAGTGGAGGCCTTGCTTGCCGAGGCCCGCCTCATCAAGGACATCCAGCCCAAGTACAACGTCTCCCTTAAAGACGGGAAGAGCTTTCCTCTCCTGGCCGTCTCGACGGGGGAAGACTTCCCGAAGGTGTACGTGACCCGGCAGCGCGACCCTGAGGCGGCGATCTATTACGGCCCCTTCCTCGACGCCGCCGGGCTTCGGGAGGCAATCTCCCTCCTTCAGCAGGTTTTCCGCTTCCGCACGTGCGACCGGTCGATCCGGGCGAACGACCCGAAGAACCGACACGTCCGCCCCTGCCTCCTTCACAGCATCGGCCGGTGCACGGCACCATGCGCGGACCGGATCGACCGGGAGGCCTACCGGCGCGACGTGCGCGCCTTCCGGCAGGTCCTCTCCGGACGCAAGCGCGATCTGCTGGCGGATCTCCGGAAGCGCATGGTGCGCGCCTCGACGGCGCTGAACTACGAGGAAGCCGCACGCCTTCGGGATCAAATTCGCGCGATCGAATCGCTCGACCGGCGGGAACTCGGCGGCATCGCCCCCGCCGCCGGTCGCGGCCCGCTGGAGCCGATTGATCCCGCAGCCGCTGTCGCCGCACTCGGAGCCCTCCTCACCTTGAACAAACCGCCCCGGGCGATCGAGGGCGTCGATATCGCCCATCTCCACGGCGGCGAGGCGGTCGGGTCGATCGTCTCGTTCGTCGACGGCATCCCCTGCAAGGCCGGGTACCGCCGCTTCCGGATCAAGTCCACCTCTCCGGGGCCCTCCGCCCTCCCGGGGGGCGGCGACGACTTCGCGATGATCCGGGAGGTCGTCCTGCGCCGCTTCGCCCGGCTCGCCGCGGAAGGCGACGTCTTCCCCGATATCCTCCTGGTCGACGGCGGCGTCGGTCAGCTTCGCGCGGCCGCCGAGGCCTTGGCCGAGCCCCACATCGGGGCGGCGCCGATCGTCCTGTCGCTCGCCAAGAAACAGGAGACGCTCTACCGTTGGGGTCGACCAGGCCCCGTCCCGGCCAAGCGGCACGACCTCGGGCTCCGACTCCTCATGGCCGTCCGCGACGAGGCCCACCGCTTCGCCCAGCACTACCACCACATTCTCCGGAGGAAGCGCACGCTGGGATCGTAAGCGCGGGAATCCTCTTGAGGGACATCGCCGGCCCTGTTAGGATCCCTCGCACGCGCGGCCGCCGGGATCGTCCCCGAGCCGGAATCCGCCGCGCTGCCGGTTCCCACAATCATGCGCATTCTGGGCGGCTCGGCCAAGGGCATGGCGCTGGTGCCCGTCAAGGGCATGTCCACGCGCCCCGCCCTCGCTCGTGTACGCAACTCCCTGTTCAACATCCTCGCCCCCCGCTTGGAGGACGCCGCCGTCCTCGACCTCTTCGCCGGCACGGGCAGCCTCGGCCTCGAGTGCCTCAGCCGCGGCGCCGCGCGGGTCGTCTTCGTCGATGCCGACCGCTGGTGCGCCGAGGCCATCCGGAAGAGCCTCGAGAAGATGCGTGCCGCCGGGCGCGGCGACGTGCGAGTCGGCGACGCCTTCCGCGCCCCGTGGCGCGAAGCAACGGCGCCACCGCAGGACGCAACGCGCCCCGCGCCGGCCCCCCTGGGTACCGCGCACGACCCTACAGGCTCCCCGATTGACGCTTCTCACCGGTCACGGGCCGCCCCCCGCCTCTTCGACCTCATCTTCGTGGACCCGCCCTACGCCTTCTACACGGTCCCCCCCCATGCGGACCGGATGGCGTCTCTGGCGGAGAACATCCTCGCGCAGGATCTGGCACCGGATGGTCTTCTGATCCTCGAGCACCGGAAGCGCGCGGGACTCATCCGGGAGCCGGCGGGCGGACGACTGGCGGACCGGCGGGATTACGGTCAAACCGTGCTGTCGTTTTATGCGAAAGCGTGATAGGATGTATGGCGTGCGGCCCCTCGGCGAGGGGGGGTGAGGTGCTTACATCGCCGCCCTCGGTCAGGGGCCCGCCCCCTGCGCGGGGCTACCGCGCAGGGGGCGGGAGTGGCGGAACTGGCAGACGCGCGGGACTTAGGATCCCGTGGGGCAACCCGTGGGGGTTCAAATCCCCCCTTCCGCACCCTGCAAGGGTTTGCGGCGCAACAGGAGACGTCCTCCGCGCCGCCAACCCTTGCTCCGCCGCGATGTCCGGCCTCAACGAGGCCGGACATCGCGGCGTGCCCGTAGCTCAACTGGATAGAGTGCCGGGCTTCGAACCCGGAGGCTGCAGGTTCAACTCCTGCCGGGCACACAGGCATCCCCGTCAGGCCGTCGCACGGCCATCCTCGGGATCCGGGGAAAAACGAAAGCGAACACCCGAACAGCGATTCGGTTACGGCCTTGGCACGGCCAGCCGTTTGTAGTACTCGCGGACGTCTTCCTCGTACCCGGCGGGCGGCCGGGACCGGCTGGCCGAGAGCACGGCCTCGCGCTCCCGTTCGGGAAGCTTCGAGAGCCATCCGTCGCCATGGACGTGCTTCAGGTCTCCGCGCCCCCCGTCCTGCCCCGGCTTGTCGCCCTTCTGCTCCTTCGATCTCGTGGCGAGCTGGGACATCATCTGCATCATCGTCTGCATCAGCTGCTGCGCGTCCATCTGCTGCATCCGCTGCGCCATCTGCTGCTGCTGCTCCGGGGACATCTGCATCTGCTGCATCATCTGCCGCGCAAGAGCCTTCATGGCTTCCTGGACCTCGTGCCGGGCGTCGGAGACGTCCTGCTGCCGCATCTCCTGCTGGGCCTCGGGCATGTGCTCGTAGGGTTTCAGCCCCTCGGCCTTCTGGGCCATTTGCTCGAGCTGCTGTTGGTCGCCTGATGAGAGCGGCTTCGGCTCCGTCTGGCCGGCCTCCGGCTGCCGAGCCTGCTCCATCTGGCCGAGCTGCTGCTCCATCCGGGCCATTTCCTGCAGGGCTTGGGCCTGCCGCTCCAACTGCGCGTCGGCGGACTCCGGCGGCGGCACGTCGCCCTGCCGGGCCATCTGCTCCATCTGCTTCTCGAGATTCTGCGCCTGCTGTTCGAGCGCCTGGCGGGCCTCCTGGACGTCCTGCCGGGCCTCGGCGGGCCGCAGCCGCGCCATCTCCTGCGCGGCCTGGTCGAGGTTCTGAACGGCGCCGGGGTTGTCCTGGACCTCCCGCTTGACGTCCTCCGCCTGCTGCTGCATGTCGCGAAGCGCCTGCTTCTCGTCGGGACTGACGGCGCTGTCCTGGGCGATGTCATCCAGGTTTCGCTCCATCTCCTTGAGCGTCTCGAGGGTCTCTTTCACCTGGTCGAGCTTCTCTTGGAGGGCGGCCAACTCGCTCGTCTCCTGCCGGGGGGACTCCGCCTGGACGGCCTTCTCCATCTGACGAATGAGATCCTTCTCCTTCTGCTCGGCCTGCTCCAGCTTGTCGTTCGCCATGTCCCGGGCGATCTCGTCCATCTGTTTCTTCCAGTCCTCGTTGTCCGTCTGCTTCTGGAGCGATTCCTGCTCGCGGGCCAGGGCGTCAAGCTGCTCCTGTTTCTCCGGCGCGCGGGCGGCGAGCTCGGCAAGGCGGTCCTCCGCCTTCTGGGTCTCTTGCAAGAGCTCCTTCTGGGCCTGGAGGAGCTTCTCCAGGGCGGCCGCCTCGCGTTGGATTTTATGCCGCTTGATGATCTCGTCGAGCTTCTTGAGCACCTCGGACTGGAGCCGGTTGGCGTCGCGGCTGCGGACAAGGCGCTCGGCCAGGGCGACCTTCTCCGCCTCGGAGAGCTTCGCGCAGATCTCGCGCAGTTCCTGCTCGGTAAGGGTCCCGAGATCGTCCTTGAACCGCCCGAGTGCGTTGAGGGAATCCTCGCCGATCACCTTGCTAAGACGGGCGTCCTCGAGAAGGGCTTGGACCTGGTCGCCGAGATCGGCGGTGGTACCGCGGATCGCCTCCGCGGCGCGGGCCTCCTCGCGAACCACCTCCGCCTCGAGGGCCAGCAGGGGCGCCGGCAGGAGGAGGGCGGCAACAAGCGGGAGCGCGCGCTTCATGGTCGGCCTCCAGGATAAGGGCCGCCGCGACGGCGACCAGGGGACCACATCAGTCGAGATACCACCGCTTTCGCAGGAACCATTCGAGGGCCAACAGAAAGACACAGGCCAGCAGGGCGGGCCATGTGTCCCAGAGCCGCTCGTCGAACTTGGCCGGGACGACCTTGCGGGCCACGCCCAGCGCTTCCTTGACGTCGGGCTCCGCCGAGAATCCGAGCAGGCGGCCGCCGGTGGCCTGCGCGGCCGCCTGGAGGAGCCGCTGGTTCATCTCGGGGTAGCGGAACTCGCGCTGAAGCTCGCGGACCGTGAAGGCGGCGGGGCGGCACGCGGGATCACCGGGCACGGCAACCGCGTACTCGCCCTCGCGCCGCGCCAGCCAAGCCCCCTGGAAAAGACCGCGTCGTCCGGGCAGGGCGGCCAGTTCGAGCGTCGCGGGGTCCCCGCCCGCGGCGGTTTCGACCCGCACCGCGACCTTGGCCGCGGTGGAGGGAGAAAAGTCCGCGTTGAGCACACGGGCGGTGACCTGGACCTTCTCGCCGGCCAGGTACGTCCGCTTGTCGGTCGTCAGGGTCGTCAGCGTCGCGGCGCCGGTGAGGTGCGGCAGGCCCAGGTACTGGACGACCTGGCCCCAGAAGCGCCGGAAGTGCGTCTCGCCGACCTGATAGCGCCAGCGCCACGTGTCCCGGATCCCCATCAAGAGGACGCTGCCGCGTCCGAAGGCGTGGGTGACGACGAGCGGGTCGCCTTTTCCGCGGTCGCCGCGCGCCGCGAGGAGGGCGAGCGCGGAGGGCTTCAGGCCGTCCGCGGAAAAGCCCCAGTAGTGCGGCGGCAGCCCAGCCCAGACCTTCTCGTTCTCCTGCGGATCGTCTTCGAGCCGCATCAGGGGGTGCGATCGGCCCTCCTCGGTCAGGCGCACCGGGATCTCCTCGCGGAGCGGGCTTGTCAGCTCGTCCTTGAGGGTCCGGCCGCGCCCTCCGGTGAAAACGACGGGGACCAGCGGCTCGAGGGGGGTCCCCTGGAAGCTGCCGGGAACGGACGCGGGATCCGCGATCAGGACCAGGGCGCCGCCCTCCTCGCCGACAAAATCGCGGAGCATCTCCAGTTGCGGCGTAGAAAGCATCCCGGCGTGAATCTGCCCGAGAATCACCAGGTCGTATCGGTTGGCGAACTCCCGGTTCGCCTCGGGAAAGGTCTTGAGCAGGCCGGGCGCCGGCGCCGCAAAGACACGGCGGTCCATCTCCTCCAAAAAGACCGTCAGCCGAACGCGCTTGTCGCGCTCAAGCGCCCCCTTCAGGTAGCGGTACTCCCAGTCCGGAGCGCCGTAGGCGAGCAGAACGCGGATCTGTGCGTCGATGACGTCGAGGGTCCGATCCAGCGCGTTGTTTTTCGTCACCATCTCGTCGGGTTTCGGCTCGACCTCGAAGCGGAACCGGTGCTTGCCGACGGCGAGCGGCCGATCGCAGCGGAACTCGACGGTCTGCTCGCGCGCCCCCTCCAGCGTGAAGGACTTCGCCCCGGCCGGCGCCCCGTCGATGGAAAGCGTGACGCGTATCTCCTGCCCGCCGAAGCCGGCCTGCTGGAGTTTGAGGAGAAAAGCCGCCCGTTCGTCGACAAAGACGACATCCTCGGCGAAGATGTGGGAGAGGGCGATGTCGCGCGCCTCGGGGAGTCCGAGCCCCGTCGCGAGGATGCGAACCCCCTCGCCCTTGAGGTCCTCGACCGTGTTCTCCACGAACTCCCCCGCGTTGTGCATCCCGTCCGTGATCAGCCAGACCGCCGCGATCGGCTCCCCGGCGTGCTCCTTCCGCATCTGCGCGATGGCCTGAACCAGGGAGGTCTGCGCCCCCGCGGGCGCCAGCGCGTCGAGCGCCTGAGGCTTCTCCGGGTCGAGCCGCTCCACCTGCTCCCGGTAAAGGTAGTAGGCGGGCAGGGTCGACGCCTCGAGCGCCGCGCGGCGCCCCATCAAATGCTTCATCGTCCGCTTCCCCGCCTCGAACCGGCTGATCGTTCGTCCACCGTCGCGGACGTCCTGGATCGACATGCTCTCCGTGCCGTCCAGCAGGATCAGGAGGCGGCCCCGGACCTCCGCAAGCCCCTCAAGGGAGACCAGGGGACGGACGAGGACTCCCAGGAGGGCGACATAGGCCAAGCCGCGCAGGACGGCGAGGGTCGCGCGCCGTCGGGGCGAAAGCGGCTGCCGCCGGTAAAGCCAGACGGAGAGCGCCACGAGAGCAGCCGAGCCGAAAAGCAAGAGCCAAGTCGGGCAGCCCGCCTCGTTCCGCAGCACGAACCGCTGCACCTCGCGGAGCTCCGCGGCGCGATCCCCCATCAGGAGGCCGATCAGCCACCGCATCATGTCGTCCGCCTCCGGAGGAAGGTGACCCACGTCTCGCCGGCAACGGCCAGGGCGGCCAGCAGCATCAGGGGCACGGACAGGGGGTATCCCCCGGCGCCGCGTCCCCGCTCGTCCCCCAGCGCCACGCGATCGGAGAGCGCCGCGACGGCCCGAAGCTCCCGCGCCGTGGCCGGCGCCAGCACGGAGTCCAGTCCGTCCACGTTCACGGCGGCGCCGCCGAGCAGCGTCTCGCCGCACCGCAGCCGGTAAAAACCGGGATCCGAGGCCCCGGCGTAGCGAACCACGGCCTGGCCGTCCTGGAACAAGGCGCGGACCTTCGCTTGACGCGCGCCGGGGGCATCCACCGTCATCTCTTGGTCGGCGCGTTCGGGCGGCAATGCGAAGACCAGCGTCTCGCCGGGCAGGGCGCCGGCGCGCGGCGGCGGCCCCAGCGCCGCCAGAAGCGATCGGATCGCGAAGGCGACGAACTCGGGCTGAACCGCGAAGTCCCCCCACGACCGGTTCACGGGAAAGGCGAACGCCAGCACCGTTCCGCGCCCGCACGTCCGCGCCACGCCGACGGGCGCGTCCTCCCCCGCGAATCGCGCGAGCACCCGCGCCCCCACGGCGGGCGTCAGATGAAAGCGGGACCGGAACCGGATCCGCGCCAAGGCCTCCTCATTCTCCTGCAGAAACCCGAACACGGCGCCGTCGAGCCCCTTCGCGCTGATCTCCAGCTCAGCCTCCGCCCGCACCGGGCCTTCCAGCGTCGCCGGCAGCAACTCCGGGTCCCGCCTCGCCCACGCGTTCCAGTCGGCTGGCCGGACGCCGCCGCCCGGGAAGAGCAGAAGCCCGCCGCCGTTCCGGACGAACCGCCCCAGCGCCTCCGCACGCGCCCCGCCCGGGTCCCCCGCGTTCGCCAGCACCACCACGTGGTAATCGGCCAGACGCGTCCAGGGAAAAGCGGCCGGCCCTGACTTCTCCAACAACACCGCCTCCTGACGCGCCAGGTTGGCGTACGCCGCCTCGAGAAAGCCCAGCTCCGCATCGAAAACCTCCCCTGCGGCCGGCGTCGCGGGAGACAGCGCCGCCACGCGGACCGGCGGGAACGGCGCCAGCGGCGCGTAGACCGCGCTGTCCGCGCCCAGGGCGTCCGAGGGCCCCTGGATCGAGACGAAGCGAGGGGTTGCATCCCGGAATGTCACCGGGAACGTCGCCCGGACCGTCTGGCCGCCCGCCAGGTCGAGAACCGTCTCTCCCGCAACCCGCCCGTCGATCTGCAACACGAGCTTGTAGTCCTTCCACGGCTCCGGGGAGGTGTTGACCACGTCCACGCCCAGAACGGCGGGCCGGTTGGTCAGGATCCAACCCGACTCGCACGCCAGACGCGACAGGGCCACGTTGCGGGCATTGAGAAGACGGGAGACGGGAACGAGTTGCAAGGCGACGTCGCGGGGGAGGGCGGCAAGCCGGAGCTGGATCTCTTCGGCGCGGCCGAGGCTGTTGAAGTCGCTGAAGAGAAGAACGCGAGACGGCTTGAGCGCCTCGACAGGGGCCTGGATCCGGGCGAGGGTCTCGGCGAGCGTCGCGGACCGCGCGGAGGGGCGGAGCGTGTCGATGGCCGCCACGGCGTCGGCGGCGCTCTCGCTCAGGCGCGCGGTGGCGAGCTCGGCCTGGGCGTCGACGCAACCGACGGCGAAGGAGGACCCCGCCGGCGCGCCGGCGATCCACGCCTTCGCCAGGGCCCGCGCCTTGTCGAAGCGCGAAACGCCGTCCTCGACCGCCTGCATGCTGCAGGTGCTGTCGAGCAGCAGGAGCGCCCGCTCGGCCGACCGGCCCGGCCCGAGCAGCGGTCGGGCGAGGGCGAGGGCGAGCGCCGCGATGGCCAGAATCCGCAGGATCAACTGGAGCAGGTTCTCCTTCTGGATCCGCTCCTTCTTCTTGAGCAGGGCGCGCCGGATGAACTCATACGCCGCCCACGGCAGGATGAGCTTCCGCCGCGTCATGAAGAAATGGATCAGGATCGGCACCCCGATCAGCACCAAGCCGCCGAGCAGGGCCGGGTTGAGAACGCTCACCAGGGGCCTCCCGTCCGAAGCCGCTCGTTCAGGTAGCGGGCCAGGACCGTGCCGAAGTTCTCCGCCGTCGAGACGCGCACGTACTCCACCCCCAGCTTCCGCGCCGTCTCCTGCAGCGACGCGAGCCAGCCGTCAAACTCCTCCCGGTACGCGTCACGGTACTGGTGCGCCGGGATCGTGATGCGGTCCGTCCCCTCCAGTTCCACGAACTCGACCGTGCCGTTCAGGTCGAAGGCGGTCTCCACCGGATCGAGGACATGGAAAAGCACGACCTCGTGCCGGGCATAGAGGAGACGCTTGAGACCGTCGGCGATCCGGTCGAGATCCCCAAAACAATCGGAGAAGAGCATGACGAGCGCGCGGCGGCCGCTGGTCTCCGCGGCGTGGGCGAGAACGTCGCCGATGGCGCTCGGCCCCTTCAGCTCCGCACGCTCGAGCGCCGCGGAGATCTTCCGGACGACCTGCTCCGCCCCGCTGCGCGGGATGTGCTCGCGGATCCGGTCGTCGAAGAGCGTCGCCGACACCATGTCCGACTGCTCATGGATCAGGAACGCCAGGGTCACCGCCATGAACGAGACGTAGTCGATCTTCCGGCCGTGCCGGTGCTGGAAGGTCATCGACTCGGAAACGTCGATCAGGAGGTGGGCGATGAAGTTCGTCTCCTGCGCGTACTGCTTCAGCAAGTACCGGTCGGACTTGAAGTAGGCCTTCCAGTCGAGATGCCGCACGTCATCGCCCGGCGCATACTGCCGGTGGCCGGCGAACTCGACGGCGAAGCCGTGGAAAGGCGACCGGTGGTTGCCGGAGAGGCAGCCCTCGACGACTTGGCGCGGCTCGAGACCGAGCGCCGTCAGCTTCACGATGGCCGCCATGTCCAGGTAGCGCGACAGGGCCGACGATGCCTTGGGTTCCGCCATACGGCCTCCACGCCCCGGGAGGGGCGATGCGCTCACGCGTACCTCGGCACGGCCTTCAGCAGTTCGGCGACCACCTTGTCCGGGGTGATCCCCTCGGCGCGGGCGACGTAATTGCAGGCCAAGCGGTGGCGCAGGACGGGCGGCGCGACAGTCGCCACGTCGTCGCAGGTCACGCAGGTCCGCCCGAGGATGCCGGCGCGCGCCCGGGCGGCGGTGATCAGGAAGATCGAGGCGCGCGGGCCCGCCCCCCAGGCCAGCCAGTTCCGGCAGATCGGAAGGGCCTCCGGCGTGTTCTGGCGCGTCGCCCGCACGAGGCGCCGCGCATAGGAGTAGACCGCGTCGGCCACCGGAATCTGCCGGCAGACCGACTGCGCCGCGAGGATCCCGCCCCCGTCGAGAACCGGCCGGACCTCGCCGAAGGCCAGGTCCGCCACGCGACGCATGATCCGGTCCTCCTCCGCGTCGGCCGGGTAGTCCACGAAAACCTTGAAGATAAAACGATCCTGCTGCGCCTCCGGCAACGGATACGTTCCCTCCTGCTCCAGCGGGTTCTGCGTGGCCAGGACGAAGAAGGGCTTCGCCAGGCGGTGGATCGTCCCGCCCACCGACACCTGCTTTTCCTGCATCGCCTCGAGCAGCGCCGCCTGCGTCTTCGGCGGCGTTCGGTTGATCTCGTCGGCCAGGATGATGTTCGCGAAGATCGGTCCGGCCATGAACTTGAACTTGCGTTCCCCCGTCTCCGGATCGTCCTGGATGATCTCCGTCCCCGTGATGTCCGACGGCATCAGGTCCGGCGTGAACTGGATCCGCTTGAAGGTCAGCGTCAGCGCTTGCGCCAGCGTGCTGATCAGCAGCGTCTTCGCCAGCCCCGGCACCCCCTCCAGCAGGCAGTGCCCGTTGGCCAGCAGCGCGGTCAGCAACTGCTCGACCACCTCCTCCTGCCCGACGATCGTCTTCTGGATCTCCCTCCGGACCGCCTGGACGGTCTCTCCAAGCCGCTGAATGGCGGCCTCGTCGACAACGGCGGGCTTCCGCGGCGAGGCGGCCGCGGCCGCCGCCGTTTTTTCCGCGCCCGGCGCCGGGACGGCCGCTGCTCGCGGCGAGGACGCGGTCGACGGCGCGGGACGCGACACGGTCGCCGGTCGCGGCGCGGGGGATGGTCCGGTCGCCGGTCGCGGGACGGGAGGCGCCGGCGGCCGCGCGGGCCCCTCGCTGCATCCGTCCTTTCTCGTCTCGTCCATGGCTCGCTCCTTTCGTTCCGGTTCGTTCCGTTCCCTGCGGGCCCAAGCGCCATCCCGATCCGCGCCTCCGCGCGGATCTACGGCGCCGCCAACAGCGCCTCCCACACGATTCGATCGCCGTACCCATCGTCCCCGCCGGGTTGGACCAGCGCGCGGACCGCCGTTGCGCCCGGCGGCAGCGCCACCGCCCCCTCCAGGACACCCGCGGCCGGCTCCAGGGCGATCTCCTTCAGGGTCTCCGCGCCTGTCACGAATCGGATCGCGATCTGCCCCCGGTTAAAGCCAGGTTCCCGCCAGGCCCGGAACACGAGGGCCGAGGCGCCCGCGGGCGGCGAAAGCGCCAACGCGGCCGGGGCCCGCTGCCAGAGACCGTCCGGCAACAGGCGCAGCGTCACGATTTGCAGCGGCAGCCCCTCGCCGTTTCGAAAGAGCCGCGAGGGCCCCGGCCCGCCCGGCGTCGCCCCCGGCAGCAGATCCGCCGTCCGCCGGCGCACGGAGGCCAGCCGGTCCAGCGTCAGCATGCGAGTCCCGCCGGGCACCCGAACCCGAACGCCCCCCTCCTCCGCTTCGCCGTACAGCACGTCGCCGTTGATCGTCCGCACGCGCCACGCCCCATCCGCCCCCCCCGCGGCGGCCGGCGATCGTACGACGGCGGCATAGATCGACGGGAGACCGATCTTGCGGATGCGCCCGTCGCCCCTCAGGCCGGCGTAGCGCGCGGCGACGTACAAAACCTCGCCCGCCATGAAGTCCCCGCCCTGCATCACGAACCCGGGGGCCGCCGAGGACTCGGCCGCCGGATGCGCGCCCGGCGGACCGCCGACGTAGATCGCCGCAACCCGGTCCGCGGACACGGCGAACGAGCCGAACGACTCGCTTTCGAAGCCGTTCTCCTGCCCCGCCGCGAAGTCGAGGAACCGTCCGACCAGAAAGGCGCCATCCGACAGCCGCACGCCCGCATCCGGCATGCGCGGCGAGACGGAATCGATATCGACGCCCAGGATCTCGTCCATTCGTAGTTCCCGGTCGCCCAGCCTCCCCCGGAGACCCGACCCGTCGGGGAGGACGCCATGCCGGACGCCGTCGCGGAGGTAGACGGTGACCTCCGCGGCGCCGAGGTCGCCGCCAAGCGCCGCAAGCGCCGCGAACGCCGCCCCGGCGGCCCGCCGCCGGCATCGTCCGATCATGTGCATCGCCAAGCCCCAGGCGCTCCGGCCCGCCGCGCCGTCATCGCTGGTAGATCGGGATGTACCGGTAAGGCATCCCGAGAATGAGCGCGATGAACCCATTCTCCCAAAGCGGCAGGTTTCGGTGCTTTTTCGAGTGAACGGCCTCAAGGGCCTGGGCGAGCACCCTCGGGTAGTACGCCTCCCACGCCGGGCCGCCCTCGTGATACATCGCCACGGAAATGTAGTAATGCCCGTACCAGAACCACTCCTTTTTCGAGCCGAAGGCGTTGTCCCGGACGTATCGGAGGGCCCGCTCGATCATCGCGTCACGGTAGACGCCGACGGTCTGGAGGGCGGTCAGTCCCGCTCCGGTGGTGGAGAACTTGACGTCGTGGGGCCCGGTGTAGCCGAATCCGCCCTCCTTCTCGCTGAAGCAGCCCTTGATCGCCTGGACCGCCTTGTCGATGGTTGCCTTCGGGACGAAGATCCCGGCGTCGGCCGCCGCGCGCACGGCCATCGTCTGCATGACGGTGACCGAGAGATCCGTCCGGTCCTCGATCTTCGGGAAGTAACTCCACCCGCCGTTCCGGTTCTGGCAGTCGACAATCAATTGGACGGCCCGGCGCAGCCGGTCCTTCATCTCCGGTTGCCGGGTCATTCCCCAGACCTCGGTCAGGAAGAGCGTGGCCAGCGCGTGTCCGTACATCCCGTGCTGGGGATTTTTCGAGGGAAAGAACCCGGTCCCGTCCTGAATGCCCGCGAGATAGTTCACGCCCAGAGCCAGCTCGCGCCCGTAGGGCCCGAGACCGGGGGTGGAACCGCCGACCATGAGGGCCAGCAGGCAAAGAGCGTCCTCGCCGGGATCCCGCTCCCGCGCGAATGCCCCCTCCGGCTTTTGGTGCCTTGCGATGTAGTCCTGGACCGTGCGAAGCGCCTGAAGCGCCTCGGGCTTCATCTCGACAAACGGGAGGTCGCGGGAGGCGGGCGCCGGCGCGGAGGGCTCCGCCCCCGCGGGCGACATCGCGGCCGCAGCCAGGATCGCGAGAGAGACCACCGCCCGCATCGGGCTCATCGCTCCTCCTCCAGCAAACGGCGGAGGCGCCGGTACGCCGCCGACTCGTCCTCGACGATCCGGTTGACGGTCTTCAGCAGCGCGGCATGCCGCTCCGACAGGAGCGCGGCCAGCTCCCGCGCCGACACGACCCGCAACGTCCGCTCGTCCGCCCAGGTCACCTGCTCCCGCGCCGGGCACGAGTCCCGGACGCCGAGGCGATAATGGACGAGCGTGCCGGCCGCCGCCTCGAATCGCGCCGCCGGCACCGCCTCGCTCAGCTCGAGATGCCGCGCCGACAGACCCGACGCCAGCGTCGCGCGCCGTCGCGGACGCCCCGCGTCGTCCCGGCCCCGACCCGCCGCCAGCTCCGCTTGGTTCTCGCCTGTCGGGATCGGCTCCGACCAGTATTCCACGATCACCTCCCGAAGCCCCAGGTCGTCGTCCGCCACCAGTTGCAACGGGACGAGGCTGACGGTCGTCACGGCCCGGTCCATCTCCGGCCGGCTCACCACGAGGTCCGGGGGACGGTCGGCGCGGATTTCGACCGCATACTCGGCGGGTCTCGAGTTGCAGACGCCGTCGCGGTCCTTCATCTCGAACGCGTATAGGAACGAGGCCGCCGGAGTCAAGACGTGCCGGTAGCGGCCCCGGTCGGGAACGAGCGGAACGGGACCGTCCGGCAGGCGAAGACGGCACTCGGCAAGCTCCCGGTTGGGCTCGAGGTCGATCGTGAGCCGGCTGCCCTCGGGAGCGGCGGCGGAGCCGCCATCGACCTCGATGGGGGCCAAGCCGGCGTAGGCCGGCGGCTCGATGCGAACCCGGAGGCTCCGGACGCCGGGGGGCGCCACGACCCGGACGCGGCCGCCCTTCGGCGGGGCGTCGCCGAGGATCGCCTCGAAGGTGAATCCGAGAGCGGGCTGAGCGGCGGTGAAGGAGAACCAATGCGGCCCCTCGCGCCGCAGCGCCAGCTCCGCCGGCTCCTGCCCCTCGAAAGTCAGCCGCAGGCGGCCGCTCTCCGGATCGACTCCCTCCGTTCGAACCTCGATCCTCGCGTCCTGGTCGTTCGCGATCCGTCTCGGGTAGTCCAAGTGGACAATACGCGTGCGCGTGGGATAGGCGACGTCCATGCCGATCGCGCGCATCGCGAAGATCGCCAGGGTGTTCGGCGAAAAGAGCGCGAAAGGCAGGAAAAGCAGGCACGGGACAAGCAGCGTCACCCCGGCCCGCGGCCAGCCCTCAGGAGGGCGGATCGGGACCTTGGCACGGGCGTCGAACCCCTCGGACGTCTTCTCGATCGTGCGCAAACGGAGGATCGGGCTGCCGCCGGGCGCCTGCAAATCGGCGGCGAACTGCACCGTCGAGATGAGCGTCGAGTTGAACTCGGCCTGGAGCCGCTCCAGCAGCCGGGCGCCGCCGGACACGCTCACGTCCGAGAAGATCCGCTGCGCCCACCGCCGTACGCCCCAGCGCCAGACCGCCGCCGGCAGCGCGAGCGTGACGAGCAGCCGAACCGGGGCGGGAAAATCGGTCAGCCGGTCGGCGACAAAATAGGCGAAGACGGCGGCCAGCAGGGCGGCGGCGGCACGAACCGCGACCCACAGTCGGCCGACGTGCCGCTGCCGCGACGCGACGCCGAGGAGGCGCGCTTCCAGCCGCGAGATGTCCGCCCGTGCCGCGTCCGTCATTCGGGGCCCCCGAGCCGCGCCCATTCTCGAGGGCGCGACGCCCGCTGTCAAACCCTATCGCTCGATCTCGATCTTCTGGAGAAGGACCGGCGCATCGCGCGCCGGCTCCAGCTCCACGCGGATCGTCGCCTCCTGCCCGGCCAACGCGCCCAGCGGCACGCGGTAGAGCTCCGGCGGGGCATCCGCCTTCACCGCCCGCTCCGCCAGCACCGACCCGTCCGGACCGAACACGCGGATCGTGAAGTCCTTGCCCGTGTAGGAGACGACACGCCCGAAATCGAGGACCGACTGCCGCGTGATCCGCTCCCGCGCGGTCCAGACCACGGCGCGTTCCTTGTGCGCGGGGCGGAGGTGGAACTGGAGCCCCGCACCCGGCCGGAACTCCGCAGCGACGTCCCCCGCCTTCAGCGTTCCGCCGCCGAGAAACCCCTTCAGGATCTCGGCCTCCGGGAGCGGCGCAAGCACCAGGGGGATCATCTCGTAGGGCCGCGGCGTCGCCGCGCCCCCTCCCAGCGTCACCAGGGTCCCGTCCTCCGTCCCCGGCGCGAGCACGTCCAGCCGCAGCAGGAACGTCCGCCCGTTCCGCAGCGAAAGATCCCGTCCGTTCGCCGTGTGGTTGGCGAAAAGATCGTCAAACGGGAAGACCGCCTCGACGCGAAGGGTGCCGTCGATCGCCGCAGTGAAGCAGGCGCCCCGCCCGTCGCGAGGCGGCGCGGGAAGCCGCACACGCTCGCGCATCCACGGCAGCGGCCATCCCTGGAAAAAGCCCTGGCTCGCCGGCGTGACGGCCAGCGACAGGCGCTCCGGCGCGACGCACGGCTTCGCGCGGGCCGGCAGCACACACGCCAGCCGCACCAACTCCCCGTCCCAGCGCGCGGCCAGACGCGCCCCGCCGAGCTCCGTAAAGGCCCCCGGATCCCAGTCGCCCAGGAACCCGTCGAGCTGGAACCGATCGTCCTTCGCCACGAGGGGAAGCGGCACGGACGTCCGCCGCCGCGCCTCCGGCGCGGCGGATGCGGGACGGAAGAAAACGATCCCGCCAGGCGTTTCCACCGCCATCTCTCCGCCGCACGGCACGACCCGCCCGGCGTACCCCAGCGGCAACAGGAGCGGCCCCTCCAGCCGACCCTCCGCCGGACGCGCCCGGTAGACCGCCAGCGGGTAGTCCGCCGTGTGCGTCGACCACTCCGGGTAGTGCGCCGTTCCGACAAAGACCCACGCCCCGTCGCCGTCCGGCCGGAAGAAGACCTGATCAAGCCGCTGCTGGTAGGCGCGATATTCCCAGTCCGGGATCTCGTCGGGGACGTCTTGCAGCCCGATCCGCCCGAGCGAACGGGCCTTGCCGCCGCCCTCGTACGCGTAGACCATCCGGTACGGCGGCGGTCGCGTGTTACGTTTTTTATCGGGCCTCCCATCCGTCAGCTTCATGCCGCAATAGAGCAGCCCCGACGCCCCGAACGGCATCGGCTGCACGTCCAGCAGGTCGCACTCGGGCAGGTCTCGCACCGGCTGAAGCGTCTTCCGGTCCAGCACGACCCTCGGCTCGGAAACGAACGGGCAGACGACGTAGGCGTCATTGAACACGACCCCCTGCCGAAAGCCGGAGAGCGCTTGGTCGTCCTGGCGCTTGAACCCCGGCAGGGCGGCGGTCCGGACGTGGCCCGCGTCGAACGGAGGCCGCGCCAAGAGAATCTGCTTCTGTCCCGGCACGGCCAGGATCAGCTCCTCCTGCGACGCATCCCATGCTGCATGCCATCCACCGCGCGGATGAAGGGACGTGTCCCTGGGCTTGGGATCACTCAGGGGCCGTTGCAGGATCCAGGGGCAGTCGTCCCGCTCCCAGTCCCCCCCGCCTGGGCCCAGCCAGAGCAGATCGTCCTTCCAAATCGCGTAACGCGGCGGTGGGACAATCTCGCAGGGAACCTTCCGGACCAGCGTCTGGTCCTTCAGATGGTAGACGTACGCAAAGGCCTCCCGTTTTGTCTGCCAGTCTCGGTTGGCATAGAAGAAGGCGAGCTGGCCGTCCCGCACGGCCGCTCCACCTAGACCGGGCTGGCCGACGAACCGATCCACCTGCCACGCGAAAATCTCCCTTCCCGTCGCCGGATCCACAACGCTCAGAAAGCGGTGTCCCCCATCCAGGTGGACCAGGACCGGCGGCTGGAGAACAAGTCGGCCGCCGTTGTTCGGCAGCCGCCAGACCTCGCGGTGCGACGGGACATCGTAGAGTCCGAACCAAGCCATCGACTGGAAGAGCACAGCCGTCCCCCACGTGCCGGCCACTGTGGCCCCCCCGTAGGGGATGCTCCCCGTCTCGACGGCGGGCAGAACGGAGGCGGAGATGCGGAGGGGCTCGATCGGCGGCTCGGGCCGAGGGACGGCCTCCACGGGAGGCCGGTTGTCATACACGCGAATCTGGCGCCCGCGCAGCCCGGCGAGCCACCCGCGCCCGGCGGCCAGCGGCAGGAGGCCCGGGTCCAGGCCCGGCGCGATCTCCTCCGCACCCGTCGACACCTTCAGGCTCCGGGCGCCCGCGTCGAAGGCGGCCAGCACGCTCCACGCCCCCAGCCAGGCGCCGCGAACGACCGCCCCCGCCGGCGTCTGCCAGAGCCGCCGGCCGTCCCGCACCCCCACGGCCGTAAGGCCCGGCCCCGCGAAAACCGCCACGTCGTCCCCGGCCCCGAGCAGCTCCCGGAAGACAAGCGAACTGAGACGGGCGAGCACCTTCCCCGTCCCCGGGTCGAGACAATAGACGAAGGCGCTGTCGGACGGGGCGAAGACCACCGCATCGCGCGCCGCCGCCGGGGACGCGTTGACGCGGCCCAGGAGGCGTGATCGGAAGACCTCCTGGCCGAGCCGCAGCCGCGGGTAGGTCCGGACCCAGCGCAGGGCGAACGTCGAGCGCTCCACGCAGACCATCGCGCCGAGCCCCGTGTCCACGTAGATCGACTCGGCGTCGCGCGCCGGCGCGCCGATGTGAAAGGCCGGGCAAACGCTCTCCAGCGACTCCCGGTTCGTGCAGAGGACAAGCCGGCGTCTCAGCGCCCCGGTCCGCGCGTCGAACGCGACCAGGCTCAGCTCCGCGCGGTCGCCCCCCGCCAGACGCGGCCGTGTCACGGCCGTCGCCACCACCAGACCTCCCTCGAGGATCGGCGAGGCGTTGACGTGCGACCGCTCGAGCGACGCGTCCTCCGACCGCCAGAGCTCGCGGCCCGTGCGGCGGTCGAGGGCCACCAGACCGAAACGGCCGTCGAGGCCGGTCGCCTCCGGGAACAGGACTCGCGCGTAGACCGCCCGGTCGTCCGCGACCGGCCGTTGCCGGGCGGCGAGCAGAACCTGCTCGCCCTCGGCCAGCTCGCGGCAGGTGACGCCGCCGCTGCGCCACTGCCAGAGCAGCCGCCCCTCCGCGACGGCCCAGACGGCGTCCTCATGGGCGAAAAAGAAGACCCCGTCGCGCTCGGCCGGCGCGTACAGCGATTCCAGGCGAAGCGCGGGCTGGCGCGAACGGACCTGCGCGAAGAAGAGACTCGAGGAGGCCGGCGTCTCCCAGGAACGCATCCCCTGCACGCGAAGCGGCTCGACGGGAACCGCCGCCGCCCGGACCCGTTGCGCGGCGTCGGCCAGCGCCCGGGCCTCCGTCCCCTCCGCCGCCGCGGGATCGAGGCGCCGGGCGGCCTGAAGCCAGGCGAGAACGCCGTCCGGCTGCCCCCGCTCCATCGCCCAGCGCGCCGCATCGAGCGCAAGCACCGCCGACGCCGCCGGGTCGAGGGACTCCGCCAGCGCGTCCTGCAGCGCGTCGTCCCGCCGCGTCCGCTCCCACTCGGCCCGGCGCCGCGCCCGCGCCTCCGCCGTGAAGGCGCCATAGGCCGCCGCGTGGCGTTGCAGGGCGGTCCGGAGGACGGACCACGCCCCGGTGTGCAGCGCGGGGTCCTCGGCGGTCCGGACGCATTTGCCGCCCGCGGCGAGCAGGCCGGTTTGGATCCCACGGAAGGCCTCGCGCTCCTTGCCGCTCGCCAGGAGCCGGTCCGTCTGCTCCGCGAGCCGCTCGTGGTCTTCGTCCTGCGGCAGGACGGCGGCGAAGTCCCGAGCCCCCTCGACGGCCTGCCGCGCCGCCAGGACCGCCGCGTCACCCGCCTTGTCCGGAAAGGCCTTGAGCATCGCGTCGAGCACCTGGGCGGCGCCGTGTTGATCGCCGAGCGTCGCGAAGAGCTCCGCCCGCTCGCGACCGGCCTGGAGACGGCTCGACACTTGGTAGCCGCCGGCCTCGAGGACGGCCCGGTAGGCCTCCAGGGCCCGGTCGAAGTTGCCGGCCAGCTGGTAGGCACGGGCGAAACGGAGCCAGGTCTCCTCCTCCAGCTCGTCCGGCGCCAGCGACTCCAGGAGCGGGGCGGCCAGGTCGGCCAAGCCGTACCGCTCGAGGGCGCCGAGGATCTCGCGCAGAAATTCGTTGCGCTTCTTGCCGTGGCGGGCGAGCAGCCGCGCCCCTTCGAGGGCGTAATGACGGAAGAGCCCGCGCTCGTTCAGTTGGCCGCAGAGATGAAGGACGTCGTTGAGCGGACCGTGCTGGTCGTCCGGCTTTCCCGGCACCCGCGCCAGCAGCGTCGCCAACGCCTTGAGCCGGGTCTGCGGCGGAGAAATCCGCAGGCAGGAGATCCGCAGATCCCACGGCCCTCCGCCGTTCACCACCTTGACGAAGAGCTCGTTCTCCCCCTTCCTGAGCGACACCGACGGGTAGTCCTCCCCGTAGTCCGACCGGCGGTGCGCCTCCTTCCGGTTGACCCAGAGAATCGATCCGTCGTCCGATAGATAGGCCAGCGTGACCGTCTCGTCCTTCGGCCACTCGAGACGTGTGAAGGCATACATGACGATGTTCGGGGCGTTGTTCGGCGGCATCCCGGCCTCGGGCCGTGTCCACCGCACCGTCCCCGAGGCCCCCGGGTACTCCCGGCCCGGGTCGAAGCCCCTCGCCAAGTACTCGGCCTCCGGCGGGTAGACGGTCTGCATCCCGTTGCCGTCGCGGCCGTCAAACGGCCCGAGCCAGGACCATCCCTTGACCTCCTGCTGCTTCAGGAGCCCCGCGAGCCACTGCTCCACGTGGCCGCGCACCTCGCCGAACGAACCTCCCTCCCGGATTTCGGGGGTCGGGATCCCGTCCCACCAAGCCGGCAGCGGGACGGGCAGCGCGGCGCGCGAATCCTTCTCCTTGGCGGGACCGGCATGAGCCGGCATCGCCAACGCCAGCAGGAGAACGATCAAGCCGCCGCCGCGTGCCGGGTGGATGGGATATCTCGTCATCAGAGAATCGACGTCGTTCGCGTCGTCGCGACGGGGGGTGAAGCGGATTGGGATCCGAAAATACAATTACGGTATACCACAAAACAGCCCGGACGACACATTCGCGCGAGTCGGACCAGCCTGACGGGCTACCATGACTATTCGCCCGAAAGTCGCCTCCTGTAACACGGCGCTTCAAAATCCGCCCCCGCTCACATTATAGAAGCCGCCGACCGCCGGCTTTCTGCAAGCATTTCGCGATCCTCGGCAGCGCCCCCCGCCACGCCTGCGATCTCACGGTGATCGCGCTGGCGCCGGCCGCCCCGCCGGACTAGAATGCGTCTCGCGGATGCCCGCAGCCCCCGATTCAAGGCGACACCATGCTCAAGCACGCGCTTTCGGCCGCCCTGGCCCTCGTTTCGGCCGCTCCGCCCGCCCCCGCCGTCCCCGCGCCCGAAAAGGACGTGATCCCGACGCCGTCGGGCGATCTCGAGATCGCTTTCCTCGGGCACGGATCCCTCGTGATCGCGTTCGGGGGGAAGGTCATCCACGTCGACCCCTACGGCAAGGTCGCCGACTACGCAACACTCCCCAAGGCCGACGTCGTGCTGGTCACCCACCACCATGCCGACCATCTCGACCCGGAAGCGCTGAGCCTCATCCGGACGGAGAAGACGACGGTGGTGGCGTCCGCCCTCTGCGCGGAGAAGGCCCCGGGCGCCCTCGTGATGAAGAACGGCGACACCCGCACCGTGGCGGGGATCGGCATCGAGGCGGCGCCCGCCTACAACCTCGCGCACCGGCGCGACAACGGCCAGCCGTGGCACCCGAAAGGCGAGGGGAACGGCTACATCCTGACGCTCGGCGGAACGCGCGTCTACATCGCCGGAGACACCGAGAACACGCCCGAGATGAAGGCGCTCGAAAAGATCGACATCGCGTTCCTCCCCATGAACCTCCCCTACACCATGACGCCGGAGATGGTGGCCGATGCGGTCCGGGCATTCAAGCCGAAGATCCTCTACCCCTACCACACGGGGGATACGGACGTCACCCGCCTGGTGAGGCTGCTCCAGGACACGCCGGGAATCGAGGTGCGGGTGCGCAACATGCGATGACGCGGGCGTGCCGCCGGCGAACCCGATCCGCCGGGGCGCAGCCCCGCGGCTCCGCCGCGAGGATCCCGGCCTCCGGGTCGGCTCCGGATCTTTCTGCGGGCCCGCGACCGGGGCGAGGGGACACGCCGCCGCTTCGTCCGCGCGCCCGAGCGGCGCCCGCCCCGAATCGGCACGGGTCAACAACCCCTTGCCCCCTACGCCCCAGACGTATAAAATAAAGGAGGAATATCCGTTATATCGTACACGCGTGGATGTCCGCGGCTGCACCGAGGGCGGGACGTCCCGGCCCCGTGTCGAGTCAACGCCGTGTCCGGCCTCGTCCTGCGGAGGATCGCCATGACCGCCGCCCGCGTGCGCCGCGCCGTCCGCCTCGCCGTTCCCCTGCTTGCCCTCGCCCTCCCCGCGCCGGGCGAGCCGTTGCGCATCCCCGCCGCCACCGCCTACCTCGCCCCGGATGCGAACGGCGCCCGCGTGCGCGACACCGGGATCACCGGCTGGAACGATCCCGACCTGAAGATCCTCTGGTTCGGCGAGATCCGAACGCCCGGGGCGCTCGACATCTCGCTGGCGCTGCGACTCCCGGAGGGGTCCGCTTCGCGCCTCCGGATGACCCTGGCCGGCCGGTCACGCGAGGCGACGGCCCGGGGCATGGCCGGTCCCGTCACCGTCTCGTTCGGCCGCTTCGACGTCCCGAAACCCGGCTACCAGAGGTTCCAGTTGGAGTCCCTGAACGCCAAGGACAGCCCCTTCGGGGATCCCGAGGCGCTCCTCCTCGACGGCCCCGCGACGCGCGACGCCCACTTCAATCTCAAGCCCCGCCGCAACGCCGCCTCCGTTCACCTCGCCTACTCGCCGCCGGACGACGCGAAGGTCGAGGCTTTTTATTGCGAGACGACCGCCCTGGAGGACCCCCTCTGGACTTACTACATGGCCTGTGGATGGCATCGCGGTTATTTCGGCATGCAGGTCAACAGCCCGACCGAGCGGCGCATCATCTTCAGCGTCTGGGACAGCGGCAACGAGGGGGTCGACCGGAAGCGCGTCGCCGACGAGAACCGCGTCACCCTCGTAGCGAAAGGCGAGGGGGTCGTCTCCGGCGATTTCGGCAACGAGGGAACAGGCGGGCACAGCCATCTGAAATTCCCGTGGAGGACCGGCGAGCCGCAGCGATTCGTCGTCACCGCGAAGCCGGTGGACGCCACGCACACCATTTACTCCGGGTTCTATTTCCGTCCCGACACGAAGCAATGGATGCTCCTCTCCAGCTGGAAGGCGCCGAAGGAGGGCGGATGGCTCCGCGGCCTTTACAGCTTCAGCGAGAACTTCGGCGGCGGCAACGGACACCTGCTCCGCAAGGCGCTCTATGGCAACCAGTGGATCCGCACCGATTCGGGCGCGTGGATCGAGATCGTGTCCGCGCGCTTCAGCCACGACCCCACGGGCCGGGAGGACCGCCTCGACCGGTTCATGGGCGTGGAGAAAGGGCAGTTCTTCCTCTCGCACGGCGGCTTCGTGCCGGGCTTCACGAAATTCGGCGAGATTTTCCATCGCCCCCCGACGGGCAAGCCCCCGCTGCTCGCGCTGCCGGAGCTCCCGAAGACCCCGTGACCGGCCGCGAGCCGTTCCCGCCGCCCCCCCCGTCCCGGACAACGGCAGACGCGCTTCCGAGCCAAGTTCGGGATGCCCGGCGGGCGGCCGGCATCCGAGATGCGCTGCCCGGCCTGGAAACCGAGGCGCTTCCGCCGTGCGCGGGCGACGCAGAGGCCCCCCTCGTCCGGTCGAGCTGCAAGCCGGGACGGCAACGCGTGGCCCGACTCACGGGAAGGCCCGGTGCGCGAGCCGAAGCATCGTCTCGCGGCCGCCCTGGAACGGCCGGAGAACGAAGCGGTAGGCATGCGCCTTCCTCCCGTCGATCCGCGCGACCGCGGCCGGGATCGCCCCCCAGCTGTTCACCCCGCCCACCCCCATCTGCTTCAGGTCGAGGTTGAGCGTGATGAAATCCCGCCGCGTCATCTCCCACCCGTGCGCCGCGCCTTGCAAGTCGTCCGTCGTGTAATGCAGCGCGTTTGCGCTGAGGAGCGGTTGGCCGAGGGCCAGGAGGCCGACCCCCCGGTCGTTGTTGCAGAGCGCCACCCACCGGCAGTCCACGTGATTTCCCGTCTCGCCCGGCTCCACATAGTCGGTGTACTGGGCGTCCACCGTCGCCTCATGGATCCCGACCCGGGCATCCTTCCGGTCGCAATAGGTTTCATGCGGCCCGGGGCCATTCCAGCGGAGGGTCTCGAACCCGGACGGGACCGCCATCTGCATGCCGAAGCGCGGCATTTCGGGAACGTCCTTTCCGCCCGACGGCGTCCACGCCTGCTCCACCCACAAATCCCCCGTCGGCAGCATCCGCCACGTGACGGCGAGCGAGCCGAAATCGCGAATGTCTCCACGGGCGATCACCGCCGGCGACGGCGGGGCCGCCTCCAGCCGCACCTCCGACGGCCTCCACTCCGCGCCGGCCTTCCGCCACGGCTGGAGCTTCTTCAGCCAGCCGCCGGCGCCACGGTCGTTATCGATCGGCGCGCGCCAGAAGTGCGGGCGGAGGGGGGCCTGAACGAACTCGACGCCCTTCCACGCCAGCGAGACGAGGGCGCCGCTCGCACGGTCGACAGACGCCGTGACGCCCCCCCCCTCCAGCCTGAAGGCGCCCGCCTCCTCGGTCCCCTTCGCCGCCGGCCCGGAAAGGTCCACGGCCGGAGCCGGGGCCGACACGGGCAACGCGAACTGCTGCCACGCCACCTCGTGACCGGCCGGGGCCCAGGGGTGGTCGGAGGCGAGCACGAAGCTCAGTTCCAGCCAGTATTCGACGCCGGGCTTCGCCGCGACGGGCTTCAGCGGCAGCCGCACCACGGCGGTCGCGCCGGGCGCCAGATCGATCGGCGGCAGATCGCCTTGCTGGAGGACCTCGCCGTCGCCGGCCACCGACCAGCGGCATCGGACGAGGTCTTTCAGGTTGGTGAAGTCATAGCGGTTCCGGATCTCGACCGTTCCGGCGACCGGATCGAACCCCCTCGCCCAGATATACTGGTAGACCTTCTTCACCTCGAACAGGGAGGGGTGGGGCTTGCGATCGGCGGCAACAAGACCGTTGCAGCAGAAATTCTGATCGCTCGGCGTGCCGGGGGGGCCGAAGTCGCCTCCGAAGGCCCAGAAGGTCTTCTCGCCCGGCTTCGGCTTGAGGAGCTTCCCGTTTCGGTCGGCGCGCTGCGGCTGGCGAATGCCCTGATCGACCCAGTCCCAAATCGAGCCGCCCTGGAGGTACGGCTTCTCGTAGATCCGCGTCCAGTAGTCCCAGACGCAGCCGCAGCTGTTCCCCATCGCGTGGGCGTACTCGCACATGATGAACGGCCGGGCTTTCGATCCCTGCGCGTAGCGGTCGAGATAATCGAGCCCGGGATACATCGGGCAGATGATGTCGGTCCAGGCGGCCTCGCGCGCGTCGGTGGCCTCGCAGGAGTGAACCGGCCGGCCGGGATCGCGCTGCTTCATCCAGGCGGCTGTGGCCTCGAGGTTCCGGCCGGGTCCGTTCTCGTTGCCGACCGACCAGATGATCACCGACGGGTGGTTCTTGTCCCGCTCCACCATCCGTCGCGTCCGGTCCAGGTAGGCCGCCTCCCAGGCGGGATCCTTCGTGATCGACTGCGCGCCATGGCACTCGATGTTGGCCTCGTCGATCACATAGAGCCCCAGCCGGTCGCAGAGATCGTACCAGGCCGGCTGGTTCGGGTAGTGGGAGCAACGAACGAGATTGATGTTGTACCGCTTCATCAGCAGGATGTCCTGCTCCATCCCGGCCAAGTCGATCGCCTGGCCCTTGTCGGGGTCGAACTCGTGGCGGTTGACGCCCTTGAAAAACACCCGTTTGCCGTTGATCAGCAGGTTGCCGTCCCGGATCTCGACCGTGCGAAACCCGATCGGCGTCGGCACCACCTCGAGGACCTTCCCGCCGGCGTCGCAGAGCGTCAGGAGCAGCCGGTAGAGATGGGGGGTCTCGGACGTCCACGGCCTAGCGCCGGGAACGGTGGCCGCGAGCTCGACGCGCGCGGTCCCGCCGGCGGGAAGCTCGACCGACTTCGGCGGCAGCGTGACGACCGCCCGGCCCTCCAGGGTCTCCAGCACCGCGCCGACCCGCGCGGCGGCGGCGGCCCCTGCGTTGCGCACCTCGGCCGTCACCGCCAACGCGCCGTCCTGATACGATGCATCGAGCGTCGCGCGGACCTCGTGGTCGCGCAGATGAACCGCCGGGGCGGACCAGAGGTAGACGTCGCGGTAGAGGCCGCTCATCCGCCAGAAGTCCTGGTCCTCCAGCCACGAGCCGTCGCACCACCGGAAAACCTCGACGGCCAGCAGGTTCTCGCCGGGCTTCACCGCCGCGGTGATGTCGAATTCAGCCGGCGTCCGGCTGTCCTTGCTGAAGCCGAGCCGCGTCCCGTTGACCCAGACATAAGCGAACGAGTTGATCCCATCGAACGTCAGGAAAACGCGCCGGCCGGCCCAGTCCGCCGGGACGGCGAACCGCGTCCGGTAGGCGCTGACCGTGTTGTTCGGCTCGTCCGCAGGGATCTCAGGCGGCTTCACCTGCTTCTGCCAGGGGTATCGGATGTTGACGTAGATGGGCACGCCGTGCCCCTCCATTTCGACGTTGGCGGGGACGGGGATGGAGCCCCAGGCCGCGTCGTCGAACCCGGGCGCCTCGAACCCGGCGACGCGATGGGCCGGCGTCGGGCTGTAGAAGTATTTCCAGGTCCCGTTGAGGGACCGATACCAAGGGGATTTCACGCGCTCGGCGTTCGTAGCGGGACCGATCAGGCGCGCGGTGGCCGCATCCGGACAGGCCACCTGCGTGGCATGCGGCGGCTCGGTGCCGAGCGCAAGGCGCGACGGATCCTGCCAGTCGGGCGCCTCGGCCGCCGCAAGGCCGGAGGCCAACGCCACCAGGGCCGCCGCGAAGAGACGTCTCATGGCTTGCTCCTGCAAGGGGGCCGATCGGGACGCCCGGCCATCATACCCGCAAAACGCCCGCGATCAACGCCCACGATCCAGCCCGCTCGAGTTACCCGGGACTTTTCGACGCCCCGCTGAATCCCGGCAACCAGGCGGTAGCGCAGGAGACGCGGGACGCGTCGCCGGATAAACCGTCGCATCGTGTGAGTGCGTGGATCCGGCGAGTGTCCGTCAGATTCGCAGCCCGAGGGGCGACACGCCGGTGCCGTCCGCGGTTGGTCAACCTGCCATACAACGCGGGGACTGAAAAAGGGACGCAGGATCGAGGCAATGTTACGATAAGTAACATCGTACGAGATGCCCGCCGGAGCTCGGATTCATCTTAACTCCATTTGGCGAGGCGACTTGCACAATACTCATGAGTGTGGCATGGGATTTACCTATACACCTTCTGCCGTGGCTCCGCTCCCCCGGCGGAGTGGGAAAGGGCTGCGCCGGGGGGCGCGGGCCGCGGCAAAACACCGGCCGGTCCGGGTCGTGGGGAGCTCCCGGCGCGCGCGGCGCGCCGCGGGAGATAGGGAGAGGGTGTGTCCCGTCCCCCCTCCGCGCCCGCCCCACCCCTGGCGGGCCCCGGGGTGTCGGCGGGGAGAACGGCGCGGTGTGTGGCTGGCATCCCAATCCTTCGGGGTTCAGAGCGCTTTCTGTTTAGCCGAAAGTAGGGATAACCGGAGTCCACCCCGCCTTTGACTGCTCCCCCCCCCTGTGGTATGTAGTTGTTTTCCCCAGTTGCAATAGGGTCAGAGATGATCCCGCCCCGGCCCCTGCTATTGGCGCTCCCGATCCTCTCCCTGCCCTCGGCCTCCGCCACCCCGGCCCCCGACGTGCCGCCCCCCATCATTTTCCTCGACCGCCCCGCCTCGAAATGGGAGGCCGAGGCGTTTCCGCTCGGCAACGGCAGACTCGGCTGCATGGTCTTCGGCGGCGTTTCCCAGGAGCGCATCCAGTTCAACGTCGACAGCCTCTGGACCGGCGACGAGAACCCCTCCGGCGACTACGCCTCCATGGGTGCCTACCAGAACTTCGGCGACCTCCTGATCGATCTCGCCCCCCCCGGCGAGTCCGCCGCCACCACGCCCGCCGCCGGAGCGCCGGTCGTCTCCTGCCCCAGCGGCCAGAAGCCCTTCTACGACGCGGAGGCGGTCGAAAGCAGCGTGGACGGCGACCCGAAGACCAAGTGGTGCGTCGAGCATGGCGGCAAGCCCGTCGTCTGGCTCGCGACGCTGCCCGCCCCGCGCGAGATCGCCTCCTACGCCTTGACCTCGGCCAACGATGCGCCGACGCGCGACCCCCGCGACTGGACGTTGGAGGGCTCCGTTGACGGAAAGGAGTGGACAGTCCTCGACCGGAGAAGCGACGAGCCCGTCTTCGAAAAACGCGGGCAGAAGCGGACTTATTCGATCTCGTCCCCCAAGCCCTGCCGGCTCTATCGGATCACCCTCTCCCGCAACCATGGCGAGTCGCGCTACCAACTGGCGGAGATCGCGCTGGACGGCGTCTCCTTCAACGACGCCCGGACCGGCGCGGACGCCCCGGCGGAGGGCTACCGGCGCGAGCTCGATCTCGACCGCGCCGTCGTCCGCGTCCGGTATCTTCTCAAAGGCGCGTCTTTCACGCGCGAGGTGTTCGCCTCCCAGCCCGACCAAGCGATCGTCGCTCGTCTGACGGCCGACCGCCCCGGACAGTATACCGGCGCGCTTCGCGTCAAGGACGGCCACGCGGCCCCGTCAAAGGCCGGGGGAACGCGCCTGACGGTCGCCGGCGCTCTGCCGAACGGCCTTCGCTACGAGGCCCAGGTCGCCGTCGAAGCCGACGGCGGGGCGGTAACGGCGGACGGCGACACGCTGCGGTTCGCGGGCTGCGACGCGCTGACGGTCCGCTTGGCCGCGGCGACGGACTATGCCATGGACTACACGAAGCGATGGCGCGGGCCGGACCCCCACGCGGTCGTGTCGGCCCAGCTCGACGCCGCCGCGAAGCGCCCGTTCGACGCGCTGCTCCAGCGCCACGCCGCGGACCACCAGGCCTTGTATCGGCGGGTCGCAATCGACCTGGGCCGAACCGACCCCGCCCGCGCCGCGCTCCCGATGGACCGGCGCCTCAAAGCCTACGCCGAGGACCCGAGGGATCCCGAGCTCGAGGCCCTTCTCTTCCAGTACGGGCGCTACCTCCTGATCGGCTGCTCGCGCCCGGGAACGCTCCCGGCCAACCTGCAGGGGCTCTGGAACGATCGAAACAACCCGCCCTGGCACAGCGACTATCATTCGAACATCAACATCCAGATGAATTACTGGGCGGCCGAGCCGGCCAACCTGGCCGAGTGCCACCTCCCCTTCATCGACCTCTTCGAGGCGATCCGGGAACCGAGCCGTAAGGCGACCCAGGCGGCCTTCGGCAAGGTCCGCGGCTTCACGCTCCGAACCTCCCACAACATCTTCGGGGGCCACGGATGGAAGTGGAACCTGCCGGCGAGCGCCTGGTACTGCCAGCATGTCTTCGAGCACTACGCCTTCGGCGGCAATGCGGAATACCTCCGCAAGCGCGCCTACCCCCTGCTCAAGGAGGTCTCGAACTACTGGGAGGACCACCTCAAGGCGCTCCCCGACGGCCGGCTCGTCGCCCCGAAGGGCTGGTCGCCCGAGCACGGGCCGGAGGAGGACGGCGTCGCCCACGACCAGCAGATCATCTGGGACCTCTTCAGCAACACGATCGCCGCCGCCGACGCCCTCGGGGAGGACAAGGCATACCGGGACAAGCTGGCGGCGATGCGCGACCGGTTGGTCGGCCCGCAGATCGGCTCGTGGGGACAGCTGATGGAGTGGATGGTCGACCGCGACGATCCGAAGGACCAACACCGGCACACGTCGCATCTCTTCGCCGTCTACCCGGGGCGGCAGATCTCGATGACGAGGACGCCCGAGCTCGCCGCCGCGGCGAGGAAATCGCTCGACGCCCGCGGGGAGTCGGGCGACAGCCGCCGGTCGTGGACATGGCCGTGGCGGTGCGCAATGTGGGCGCGGTTCCGCGAGGCCGAGCGGGCCCACCGCACCATCCGGGGCCTGCTCACCTACAACATGCTGCCCAACCTGCTGGCAACCCACCCGCCCATGCAGATGGACGGCAACTTCGGCTACCCCGCCGGCGTCTGCGAGATGCTGCTGCAGTCGCATGCCGGCGAGATCGAGCTGCTCCCGGCCCTCCCCGCCGCTTGGCCGTCCGGGTCGGTGCGCGGCCTGCGCGCGCGCGGCGGGTTCGAGGTGGACCTCGCCTGGAAGGAGGGGAAGCTCTCGGAGGCCGTTCTCCGGTCATCGCTCGGCCGCCCCTGTCGGCTCCGGTACGGCGAGAAGACCGCCGAGCTGGCCATCGCCCCCGGCGGGATGGCACGCGTGGACGGAACGTTGACGCGGCAGCCGTAACGCCGGCGTCCGCCGCCTCCGGGGAAAGGCCCCGTGGAGTCGCCGGTCCCGCCTCCGAAGCGACTCTTGCTTGCTTGCGGCGCAAGGGCGGATCCGGCCGGCCGTCACCGATGCCGACCGCAGGCCCGCGCGGGACAATTGCCAAATACCGCGTTGGATCGGGGCCCCCTGCGTTTACTGCGGTGTAGCGTATCCGCCAGGCCCCCGCTCCCGGAGACACCCATGCGCCACGCCGCCGCCCCCCTCCAGGCTCCCCTCGCTGCCCTTCTGGCCGCCGCCGCGCCTCCCGCCCCGGCCGACTCCGTCTTCCTCGAGGAGAACGGCGTCGTCTGCATCGAAGCGGAGGCCACGGAAAGTCGGCTGGGAGACTGGCGGCTGCACGCCGACAGCTCCTTCAAGGACTGGGTCGGGGGTTTCCTCGGCAAGGGGTGCCTGCAGTTCACGGGGAACCAGGAAAGCAGCGGTCCCCCGAAAAGCGAGTTGGACTTCCCCGTCCTCATCCGGAACGCCGGCACCTACAAGCTCGCGATCCGCGGCCTGGAAGCGCCGCTGGAATCGGGACAGGGCGACAAGGCCAACGACTGCTACATCCGGATGGAGGGCCAGCCGGACTGGAAGGGGCGGTTCACCAAGTGCGTCCTGCTCGGCGACAGCTACCGCTGGAGCTGGAATATCAAATCCGAGATCAAGCACCACACCTTCGAGCAGGCGGCCTACAACCTGACCGCGGGCGTGCACACGCTCCAAGTCGCAGGCCGGTCGAAGAACTTCTTTCTCGACCGCATCGTGCTCTTCAAAGACCTGTCCGACAAGGAGGCCCAGTCGGACACGCGGCCCCCCTCGAAGCGCGTCCCCCGAGCGAGGTAGCCGCCGGCGCCTCCCCACCCTCCGGCCCCACACCCCCAGAAAGGACACCTCCCGTGCCCCCACGGCTCCCCCCGATGCGCTGGATCCCGGTGGCGCTGGCCGCCCTCCCCGCCTGCGCCGGCCCCGCAACGAAACCGGCCCCCGCGCCCGCCCGCCCCGACGCGACCGGGGCCCCCGACACCCCCTGGTGGCGCCATCCCCAGCGCCTGCTCCAGACCAACCTGCGCGAGATCGACGCAACGATGGACGTGGACCTCTACCTCCGCGAGGTGAAAGCGATCGGCGCCAGCGTCGTCCTCTTCAACGTCGGCGGCATCGTCGCCAACTATCCCACCGACCTCCCCTTCCACCACCGCAACCCGCACCTGACCGGAGACCTGGCCGGCACGGTCCTCGCCCGGCTCCACGCCGCGGGGCTGCGGATGATCGGGCGGTTCGATTTCAGCAAGGTCAACGAGGCCATCGCCGCACGACACCCCGACTGGCTCTACGTCGGAGAAAACGGCGAAACCGTCAACTACAACGGCCAGGTTCACACCTGCTTCAACGGCTTGTACCAACAGGAGCGCCTCTTCGACATCCTCGGCGAGGCCCTCGACCGCCTCCCGCTCGACGGCATCTTCTTCAACATGCCCGGCTACCAGCGGTCCGATTACAGCGGGGTGTACCACGGCATCTGCCAATCCGAGGCCTGCCGCCGCCGCTTCAAGATGGAGACCGGGCTCGACCTGCCGAAGCGCCATGACCCGAAGGACCCCGTCTGCCGCCGATACGACCGGTTCTGCGCGGAGACGACCGACGCGCTCTATGCGCGCATCCAAGCCTTCGTCCGCGCCCGGCGTCCGGGGCTCGCCATCCTCAACTACAAGGCCGCCGGGTCCGACATCGTCCGCGCGGAGTCCAACCGGCCGTGGATCCAGTGGTCCTACGAGGACACCGAGAAGGCGATGCGGCACCGGCTCGAGCACCCGGAGCAACCTCTGGCCAACGCCGCCGTCCATTTCATCCACTATCCGCAGCGCCACGCCGGCGTCTCCTCTGTCGTCACCGCCCGCCGTCTCCAGCAGGCCATGCTCCAGGGCCAGTGGCTCGACTTCTATTGCATCGGGCCGCTGCAACGGCTCGAGGACCGCCTCTCCATCGGCGTCGTCCGCGATGCCTTCGCGTTTCACGCGCGGCATGAGGCGTTCTTCCGGGACCTCCAACCCCGGGCGGACGTCGGGCTCGTTCATTCGAGGACGGACGGCTACCGGGGACTTTTCGATGCCCTTTCCGAGCACCACGTCACCTTCGACCTGGCCTCGATCGGTCCGTCCGACCTCTCCGCCTTTCCCGCGCTGGCCGTCCCGGACGCGGGACGTCTCGACGCGGCGTCGTGCCGGAAACTGGACGCCTACGTGGAGGGTGGCGGCCGGCTTCTGCTGGACGGCGGGATCCCGGAGGGGCTGAAGGCGGCCGGCGTCAAGCCCGGCCGCACGCCGCACGCGCGCTCGCCCGGATCCTACGTCCGGATCCGGCCGGAGGACCGCCGTATGCTGCGCCAGCCGGGGCTCGCGGCGCTCGATTTGGTTTTCCTGGACGGCGACTTCGCCGAGGTCGAGCCAACGGACAACGCACAGGGCCTGCTCCGGCATATCCCGCCCGCCATGTTCGGCCCTCCGGAAAAGTGCTATTACACGGCGGTCTCGGATGCCCCCGGCCTCGTCGTGAACCGCCATGGGAAGGGCGCCTGCGCGGCGTTCCCCTGGGATGTCGGGGGGCATTACGCCAGGCAAAAACACGCCGGCCACGCCCTCCTGATCCTGGGGGCGCTCGAGGGAGCGCTGGGACTCCCGCGGACGATGGAGGTGGACGCCTCCCCCCTCGTCGAGGCGCGCCACATGGCGCACGCCGGCGGCCGGTTCGAGTGGGTCGGCCTCATCAACCTGACGGGCCAGAAGGATCCGGCGGGGTTCTTCGAGCCGGTCCCGGTGCGGGATATCGCGATCCGACTGCGCCCGCGACGCGACGTCGCCTCGGTTCGGCTGCTGAAGGCGGGCATGGATATCCCGCTGTCGCGGATGGACGATGGCCGGATCGGCTGCACGGTTCCGAAACTGGGGACATACGAGGTAGTCGTTTTCACCTACAAAAGCTGACGGGCCAACCTGCCGGCCCGGAAGACTGACGAAGCACGTCAATCCCCGCGAGCCAGCACGGGCCCGACTCGACGCGCACGTGGAAACGCGAAGAGGTTCGTGTGCGGAACGGGCGGGACCTCGACGAACCATCGGGAACCGGGACGGGGGGGACGGCGCTACCCGCCCGCCGCTCGGCGGGCGGCGGCGGCCACCTCGCACATCCAGGGGTCGATCCCGGTGTACTCGCCCGAGGCGAGGAACGCCGTCCCGCGATCGCGAAAGCACCAGCGCTTCAGCTCGCAGGGGCCGCACTTCGGGTAGTCGGCCATGCGCAGGGCGCGGATCCGCCGGAACGCGGGGGCATCCCGCCAGATGCCGGCGAAGGGCTTCTCCCGGACGTTCCCCGCCGCCCACGGCACCGCAATGCAGGGATAGACCTCGCCGGTGGCGGAGACGGCGCACTTGGTGCGCGCGCAGTTGCACGGGAACGTGGCCTCGGTCACCTCGGGGGTCCCGTCCGGCGCGAGACGCTTCAACGGACCGCGGAAGAGCGCCTCGGCCTCGGCCGGGGTGACCCGCTCCGCCAGGTTGTCGCGCGTCCCGTCGTAGCGCCCGAATAAGCAGAAGTACAGGTAATAAAGATACGATCGGGACTCGGCGGCCGCGATCATCGCCCCCGCTTCATGCGCGTTCCGCCGCATCACGACGTACTTGAGCCGGACGTCGACGCCGCGGCGGCGAAGGTCCTCCGCAGCCCCCCACGTCCGCTCGAAGGAGCCGGGGACCCGCGTCACGCCGTCGTGAACCGCAGCCGTCGCGCCGTAAAGGCTGAAACAGACATTATGAAGGTGGGGTGCCTCGGCCAGCTGTCGCGCCGTCTCCGGCGTCACGAGCGTCCCGTTGCTCTGGACCGAGACCGACAGGTGGAGCCGGCGGGCCGCGTCGAGAACGTCGAGAAAGCGCGGGTGGGCCATCGGCTCGCCGCCGGTCAGCCCGAGGAAGAGCGCGCCGGCCGCGCGGAGCTCGCCGAGGACGCGGAGGATCTCGTCGTAAGACAGCTCCCCCGCGGCAGGGGCGCCGCCAGCGGGCCCCGACCGGTCCCGGTTGTAACAGTGAACGCACCGCAGGTTGCAAGCCTGCGTCAGCTCCAGGGAGACGGAAAGCGGGATGTGCCGCCTGAACGCCAGCTGCCAAGCGGCGTCGAGGAGGTCGTCCTTCCCCCCCGCCCCGCAATCCGGGTCGCGGCCGGGGACCGCCAAGAAGGTCGCCATGGTCCGCCTCCGGACGACGATGGGAGATGGCCCCGCGCACCCCCTCACCCCGTCACGATCAACCCCTTCCGCCGCATCTCGTCCACGGACGTCTCCAGATCCCGCCGAATCGTCGCAGGATCGGCGTCGTATTCGCCGGCCAGCGCCCCCACCAAGCCGTCCAGCGTGCGCGCCTCCTCCAGAAGCATCCAGACGCGCGACGCCGTCTCGTTCAACTGGTGGACTTCTTTTCGTTTCGGCACCACGACAAGGATTCGGCCGTCGATGGACTGGAACGGAAGCCCGTCCGCCCGCCGGATCGCCGCCTGTCCATCCATGGCGCGTCCTCCAGTTATCGGCCCCGGGGCGCCGCGCGCAGGCGCTGCAGCGGCAAGGCCGCCAGCGAACCGGCGAGCCGGAGCAGGCGGCCGGCGCGGCCCGGAACCGCGCACACCCGTCCTCCGCGGAAGACGGCAACCACCCGGCCCAGCACCTCGGCCTCGCGGCCGTCCGTAAACCGCTCGAGCGAAGCGTCGTTGTCCCCTTTTGTCACGAGACGAGCCCGCGGCCCCGTCCCCGCCCGGGCGACGACGCGGTGGCAGACGAGACGATCGTCGTCCGGAAACGGGCCCGGCTTCCAGTAGAGCAGCAGGTCGCCCGAGCCTGAGGCCGACGCCCGGGCGGGCACCACGAAGACGGTGTCGCCATCGCGGATCGCCGGACGCATGCTGTCGCCGCCGGCGCAAAAGGCGCCGATCCCGTCGCGGGCCAGGCAAGCGCGCAGCTCGGCGATGCGCTCGCGGCGGCTGGCGGAGGGATCGTCGTCGATCCCGCGCCCGCGCAGGGGGACCGCCAGCGCGTCGCGGATCGCCGCGCCGGGCGTCTCGCGCGCCGTCGCGAGCTCGACGCCCGGCACCGCCGCGGCAATGCGCGTCGCGAGGTCGAGCATCGCCTCCGCGACCGCCTTGCCCGAGTCGTAGCTCAGCATGGCGCCCAGGAGCCGCTGCGCGGTCTCGGCCGGGGCCAGCGGCGTCACAACCAGCCGCGCCGCCTGCCGGGGAAAGGCGATGAGGGAGAGCGGCCAGCCGCGCATCGAGAGCCCCCCGCGCGCGTAGCCGCCCCAGAACGGCGACCCGTAGACCCGCCACGGCCCGTTCCCCTCCCGGCGGACCGGCGCGAGCTCGTCGCTGAGAACCTCCTCCCAGACCCCGGCCTTGCCGGCCAGCGTCGACTTGCCGGCCCCGCTGGCGCCGGGGAGCAGGACGCCGGCCCCGCCGATCCGCGCGGCGGCGGCGTGGACAAGGGCCCCGCCTTCGCGCGGGAAAAGGACCGACAGGAAAACGCGCAGCATCGACTCCGCGGAGACGGGATGGAACGCGCAGCGCCCAATCCCCTCCCAGATGGCGCGCCGGCCGCCGGCCGACCGCATCCAGACGGCCTCGTAATCGCGCCGCGCCACCTCGATCCGGCCCTCCTGGATCCGAACAGCAGGACCGCCTCCGGAACGCGCCGATCCGCGCGGCGGCGCCTCTTCCAGACGAAGCGTCCACCTCACGCCGATGCGGGAGCTCCGGGGCAGTAGAAACGGGGCGAATCGCGCCCGGAGCAGCGCGGAAAGACGGGGAAAACGGCCGAGGCGCAGCAAGCCGGGAACCGCCCCGACCGCCAGCAGAAGATCGTCATCGGACGCCGCATCGGCGAGAGCCATGAAGCATCCGAACCCGCTACGAGGGAGGATTGCCGCGACAATGCTTGATGTCCTGCGGGTTCGGGCGCGGATCGCACCGGCCGCACTTGGCCTCGAGCATGGGACCGGATCGAATCGCGGGGGGAACCCACCGCTTGCGGCCGTCCGGCCGGATCGAGTCGGGCGCGCGTCGAGTCATGGCGAACCCCTCCTATCACCGGCACGATCCCGCCGCCGCATCCGCCATGCCTATCATACCGGGCCGATCGCACCGACTCAACTCCCGCCGCAACGCATGCCCGCCGTCACAGTCCCAAGGCGATCCGCACCGGCTCCTCCACGGCCTCCACGACCCAGCGCATGAACCGCGCCGCGTCCGCCCCGTCGATCACGCGGTGGTCGTACGACAGCGCCAGCGGCATGCGCCGCCTCGGCTGGATCGTCCCGTCGACGACGACCGCCTCCAGCGAAGCGCGTCCGACGCCCAGGATCGCCACCTCCGGGGGGTTGATGATCGGGGAAAAGTGCCGAGCACCCAACCCGCCCAGGTTCGAGACCGTGAAACAGCCTCCCTGGAAGTCCTCCCGCCCCAATTTCCGCGCCCGGGCCCGCTCCGCCAACCGCGCCAGCTCCTCCGACAGCTCCAGAGCCCCCTTCCGGTCCGCGTCCCGGATCACCGGCACCAGCAGGCCGTGCTCCGTGTCGACCGCCACGCCGACATGCACGTACCGCTTCAGGATGATCTCCTCGCGCCCCATGTCGACGGAGGCATTGAAGCGGGGAAAGGCCTTCAGCGCCTCGGCCACGATCCGAACCAGAATCGCCGTCACCGACACGCGAACGCCGGAAGGACCGGCCTCCTCCGCCTGGCGTTTCCGCAGCGCCTCGATCCGCGTCACATCGGCCGTGTCGTACTGCGTGACGTGCGGGATGGTCGCCCAGCTATGCGAGAGGCGCCGGGCGGTCGTCCGCCGGATGCCCGAGAAGGGCTGGCGCTCGACCGGGCCGAAGGCGGAGAAATCGGGCAAGGGATCCGCGCCGGCTTCCGGGCTCCCCACGGCGGCCAACGCGCCGGCCGCCCGCAGGACGTCCCCATAGGAGATCCGCCCCTCCGGCCCGGACCCGCGGACGGTCGACAGGTCGACCCCGACCTCGCGCGCCGCCTGGCGCACCGCCGGCGAAGCGAAGCGCGGGACGCGGATCCCCTCCGCCGCAGGGGCCGAAGTCCCCGCCGGCGGAGCGGCCGGGGCCGATGTCGCGACGGGTCCTGCCGGGGCCGCCGGCCTCGGAGCCGGAGTGAGCGCGTTCGGAGGGGCGGGGGGAACGGCGGGGGGTGCGGGAGCCGGGTCCTTCGCGACGGGCGCGGCCCCCAGCGGGGCGACAGCGGTCGATGCCGGCTCCCCGCCGGACGATGCGGCCGGGCCGTCGAGGACGCACAGCGTCTGACCGACCCGGACCTTCCCGCCCTCGCGCACCTTTACCTCCGAGACCGTCCCTTCCGCCGACGCCGGCACCTCCACGACCGCCTTGTCGGTCTCCAACTCGACCACCGGCCGGCCCTTCTCCACTCGGTCGCCGACGGCGACGAGGACTCGGACGACCGTCCCTTCCGTCAGGTTCTCGCCTAATTCGGGCAGCCTCAGTTCGAGCGCCATGTCTTCCCCCTGATCCGGCCTACGCGGTCATCGGGTTCGGCTTGTCCGGATCGATCCCCAGATCCTTCACGGCGCGCGCGACGTCGGCGGCGGGGATCGCCCCGGCAACGGCCAGCTGGCGAAGCGTCGCGAGGGTCACGTACCTCGCATCAACCTCGAAAAAATCGCGCAAGGCGGCCCGCCCGTCGCTCCGCCCGTACCCCTCGGTGCCGAGGGAATCGAAGGGGGCGGGCACCCAGCGCGCGACGAGATCGGGCAGGGCCTTGACGAAGTCCGAAGCGGCGACAACCGGTCCCGACCCGCCGGACAGGCACTGCGCGACGTACGGAACGCGCGGAGGCTCCGCCGGGTGCAGCAGGTTCCATCGTTCCGCCTCCAGCGCGTCGCGCCGCAGCTCCTTGTAGCTCGTGACCGACCAGACCTCGGCGGCGACGCCGTACCGCTCGGCCAGCAGCGCCTGGGCCTTGAGGACCTCGTTGAGGATCGGGCCGCTGCCAAGCAGGCGCGCCCGATGGCGAAAGGCCCCCTCGGGCGCGTTTCGAAGCCGGTACATCCCGCGCAAAATGCCCTCCTGCGCCCCGGGCGGCATCGGCGGCTGCGGGTAGTTCTCGTTGCCGACGGTCAGGTAGTAAAAGACGCTCTCCTGGCGCTCGCCCATCCGGCGGAGCCCCTCCCGGACGATGACGGCGATCTCGTAAGCGTAGGCCGGATCGTAGGCGAGCAGATTTGGGAGGGGGTAGGCCAACAGGTGGCTGTGGCCGTCTTGGTGCTGCAGCCCCTCGCCGGCCAAGGTGGTGCGGCCGGAGGTGGCCCCGACCAGGAAACCGCGACACCGGCTGTCCCCCGCCGCCCAGATGAAGTCGCCCACGCGCTGAAAGCCGAACATCGAGTAGAACAGGAAGACCGGGATGGCGGGGACGCCATGGTTGGCATAGGCGGTGCCGGCGGCGATGAACGAGGCAAGGGATCCGGCCTCGGTGATCCCCTCTTCGAGGATCTGGCCGTCGCGCGCCTCCTTGTAATAGAGCACCGTGTCCTTGTCGACCGGCTCGTAGAGCTGGCCGACGTGCGAGTAAATCCCGCACTGGCGGAAGAGGGCCTCCATGCCGAAGGTGCGCGCCTCGTCGGGCACGATGGGGACGACAAGCCGGCCGAGCGCGGGATCCTTGAGCAGCTTGGTCAGGAGTCGGACGAAGGCCATCGTCGTGGAAACGGCGCGATCGCCGGTGCCTTCGTGGAACTCCCGGAAGAGATCGTCGGGCGGGAGGGAGACGGCGGGGCAGAACACGGCGCGGCGGGGGATGAACCCGCCGAGGGCCTCCCGGCGCTCGCGGAGATACCGCATCTCGGCGCTGTCGTCCGGCGGCCGGTAGAACGAGAGCCGGGTCACCTCGTCGTCCGAGAGCGGGATGTCGAACCGATCGCGAAACTTGAGCAGCTCCTCCTCGTTCAGCTTCTTCTGCTGGTGGGTGATGTTCCGGCCCTCCCCCACCTCCCCGAGGCCGTACCCCTTGACCGTCTTGGCAAGAATGACGGAGGGGGCGCCGACGTGGTGGACGGCGGCCTGGTAGGCGGCCCAGACCTTGACGGGATCGTGGCCGCCGCGGCGGAGCTTCCGGAGCTGGCCGTCGGAGTACCCCCGGACGCGCTCGCGCAGGGCGGGGTACGCCCCGAAAAAGTGCTCCCGGATGTAGGCGCCGTCCGAGACGGAGTATTTCTGGTAGTCGCCGTCGACCGCCTCGGCGGCGCGTCGCGCCAGGAGGCCGTCCGCGTCGGCCGCGAAGAGCGGATCCCACTCGGAGCCCCAGATGACCTTCAGGACGTTCCAACCCGAGCCGCGGAAGGCGGCCTCGAGCTCCTGGATGATCTTGCCGTTGCCGCGAACGGGCCCGTCGAGACGCTGGAGGTTGCAGTTGACGACGAAGATCAGGTTATCGAGCCGCTCGCGCGCCGCCAGGGTGATGGCGCCGAGCGTCTCCGGCTCGTCGCACTCGCCGTCGCCGAGGAAGACCCAGACCTTCGAGCCGCGCGGCGGGGCCAGCCCCCGGTCCTCCAGATAACGGATGAACCGGGCATGGTAGATCGCCATCAGGGGCCCGAGCCCCATGGAGACGGTCGGGAACGACCAGAAATCGGGCATCAGCCACGGGTGCGGGTACGAGGGGAGCCCGCCGCCGGGCTGGAGCTCGCGCCGGAAATTCTCGAGCTGCGCCGCGGTCAAGCGCCCCTCGAGAAAGGCCCGCGCGTAGATGCCCGGCGCCGAGTGGCCCTGGAAATAGACGAAATCGCCGGGCACCTCCCCGCGCCGCGCCCGGAAGAAGTGGTTGAACCCCACCTCGTACAGCGTCGCCGACGAGGCGTAGGTCGAGATGTGCCCGCCGATCCCCGGCTCCCGCTTGTTGGCGCGCACCACCATCGCCATCGCGTTCCAGCGGACCAGGCTCTTGATCCGGCGCTCCAGCACGAGATCCCCGGGATACGGGAGCTGGCAGGTGGGCGGGATCGAGTTCACGTAGGGCGTGACCGACGTCACGGGCAGGACGACGCTGGCGTACTGAGCATGGGCCTGCAGATCCTTCAGCAGGCGCCCGACGCGCTCCGGGCCCGCCCGGAAGAGGACGTCGTCGAGCGATTCGATCCAGTCGCGCGTCTCGATCGCCTCGATCGGCTCGCCGGGGACGGCCGGCGGGACGGGGGATTCGCCGGTCCTCGAGACGGGGGGATCCGTGGGAGTCATGGCCGCTCGGGGTCCTCGAACAGGGCGCCGGGTGCCGTCACGCTTGCATCCGACCGACGAAGTATCTTACCATGATTCCATGACCAGCGCGACCCATCGCGTGGCGATCGTCGGCGGCGGGTTCGGCGGCCTCGAAGCGGCGCGCCGCCTGGCCGGCGCCCCCGTCGAGATCACCCTCGTCGACCGCCGGAACTTCCACCTCTTCCAGCCGCTCCTCTACCAAGTCGCCACCGGAGGCCTCTCTCCCGCCAACATCGCCGCGCCGCTTCGCAGCGTCCTCAAACGCCAGCGCAACGTCCGCGTCTGGCTCGCCGAGGCGACGGGATTCGACCCCGAGAACCGGCGCGTCCGGCTCGCCGACGGGGAGCTGGCCTACGACACCCTCCTCGTCGCCGCGGGCGCCTCCCACGACTACGTCGGCCACGACGCCTGGGCGGCGCGCGCACCGGGACTCAAGTCGATCGAGGAGGCCGTCGCGATCCGGCGCCGCCTGCTCCTGGCCTTCGAGACCGCCGAGCGCGAGCCGGACCCGGCGCGCCGCAGCGCCTGGCTCACGTTCGTCGTCGTCGGCGCCGGCCCCACCGGCGTCGAACTGGCCGGCGCGATCGCCGAGCTGGCCTACCACACGCTTCACCGCGAATTCCGGTCCCTCGACACGAACGAGGCGCGCGTCCTGCTGGTGGAGGCCGCCGACCGCGTGCTCCCCCCCTACCCGCCGGAGCTCTCGGCGAAAGCCCGCGCCCGCCTGGAGCGGCTCCGCGTCCTCGTCCGGACGGGCACGCGGGTCACCGACATCCGGGACGACGCGGTTGACTTGGCCTCCGCGGAGCAGCCCGCCGCGACGGTCGAGACCCACACCGTGCTCTGGACCGCGGGGGTCCGCGCCTCACCGCTGGCGGGACTCCTCGCCCGGGCGGCCGGCGCGGAAATGGACCGCGCCGGCCGCGTCAAGGTCCTTCCCGACCTCACCCTGCCGGGACATCCGGAGATTTTCGTCCTGGGCGACATGGCCTGCTGCGCGGGCCCCGAGGGGAAACCATTGCCCGGGGTGGCGCCGGTGGCCCAGCAACAGGCGCGCTATGCCGCCGACATGATCCGACGCCGGCTGAACAGCCGCCCGCCGCCGCCGCCCTTCGCCTACCGGGATCCCGGCCGCATGGCGACCATCGGCCGCGCCGCCGCCGTGGCCGAGATCGGCCCCCTCCGGTTCAACGGCCTCCTCGCCTGGCTCGCGTGGCTCTTCATCCACCTCATGGCCATGGTCCGGTTCGAGAACCGGGTGCTGGTCCTCGTCCAGTGGGCTTGGAACTACGTCACGCGCAACCGCGCCGCGCGGCTCATCACCGACGGGGAGGTGGACGGCCCGCCGCCATGACCGCGTCCGCCCTCACAGGTGGATCGCACGCCCGTCGACCGCCAAGGCGGCCTCGCGCAACGCCTCGGCCAGCGTCGGGTGCGCGTGGCAGACGCGCGCGATATCCTCGCTGCTCGCGCCGAAGGCCATCGCGGCCGCCGCCTCGGCGACCAGGTCCTCCGCCCGCGGGCCGAGGATGTGCACGCCGAGGACCCGGTCGGTCGCGGCATCGGCCAGCACCTTCACCATCCCGCGCGTGTCGCCGAGCGCCCGGGCGCGCCCGCTCGCCAGGAACGGGAAGACGCCCTTGCGGTAGACAACCCCCGACTGCCGGAGCGCCTCCTCCGTCTTCCCCACGCCGGCCACCCCGGGGCTCGTGTAAACCACGTTCGGGATGACGTCGTAAGCGACGTGCCCGTGCCCGGTGGCCATCCGCTCGACGCAGGCGATTCCCTCCTCCTCCGCCTTGTGCGCCAGCATCGCCCCGCCGATCACGTCTCCGATGGCGTACACGCCCTTCCCCGCGGTCTCGAAGCCGGCTGCGACCGGGATACGGCCGCGCGCGTCGACGGCGATCCCGACCGACGCGAGCCCCAGCCCGTCCGTGACCGGGACGCGGCCGACGGCAACCAGAACGCGGTCGGCGCGGAGCGGCTCCGCGCCCTCGAGCTCGACGACGCACGAGTCCCCCTCCACGCCCGCCGCCTTCACCCGCGCCCCGAGCGCGAACCGGAGGCCCTCCTTCTGGAAGGCCTTCTGCGCCTCCGCGGCGATCTCCGCGTCCAGGCCGGGAAGGATCCGGTCGAGGGCTTCAAGAACGGTGACCTCCGCGCCCAGGCGCCTCCAGACGGAGCCGAGCTCCAGGCCGATGGCGCCGGCGCCGATGACGGCGAGCCGGCGGGGCACCTCCGGGTACGACAGCGCCTCGGTGCTCGTCCCGATCCGGTCCCCGTCGGGGGTCACCCCCGGGAGCGTCGCGCTCCGGCTGCCGGTGGCGACCAAGACCCGCGTCGCTTGGAGCGAGACGGGCGCCGGCCCCTCGACAACCACGCGCCCCGGCCCGTCCAGACGGCCGGTGCCTCGGTAGACGACGACCCGGTTCTTCTTCATCAGGGAGGCCACACCGCGCGTCAGGGCGCGCACGACCTCGTCCTTCCGTTTCATCATCGCGGGAAGGTCGAGCGCCACGCCGTCCAGCCTCACCCCGTGGGCGCCGAGGCCGCCGCGCGCCTCGGCAAACCGCTCGCTCGATTCGAGAAGCGCCTTGCTCGGAATGCACCCGACGCGCAGGCAGGTCCCCCCGAGGGCCTCCTCCCGCTCGACCAGCCCGACGCTCAATCCAAGCTGCGCGGCCCTCAGGGCGGCGACATACCCGCCGGGACCCGCCCCGATCACCACCAAGTCGTGCGCAGGCATCTCCAGGCTCCCCCGATCAAAGTCCCAGCGCCAGCCGGTCCGGGTTTTCGATCGCGGCCCGCACGCGCGCCAGGACGGCCTCCGCCCCGCCCGGTCCCGCGACGCGCGGGTCGCACGCCAGGCTCGCCTCGACTTCGGCCCGGTCGGGGGCGGCCCGCACCCCGAACACGGCGCCGCGCTCCGGCTCCCGCGCGAGCCGGGCGGCCGCGGCCGGCGCGTCAAGCCCCTCCTCCAGCGCCACGGCGCCCGATGCGGGCGCCGCCGGCGGCAAGCCGGCCGGCTTGGAGGACAGGGCGCGCGCGATCTCCCCGAGACTCAGCCGATCGACACCCGCCAGGCGCACCGCCGTGCCGGTAGCCGTAAAAACATCGAGGTCGATCGAGTCGCGCCAAGCGTCTGCCCCGGTCCCGCCGCCCAGGCCGGGCGAGACCGCGCGGCGCAGCGCCGCCGCAACCGCCCGCGCGACAAACGGGAGCCACCCCAAGGCGGCTCCGTGACGCATTCGGAACCGGTCGCCGTACGCCGCCTCCACGCCGCGCACCGCCTCCAGGGAGATCGCGACGTGCGCGAGCAGGCCCCCGGGCGCAGCCGAAACCGAGGCCGGCGGCGCCCCGCCCCGATGCCGCAGGACATCCTCCTTGAGCAGCCGACCGCCGGGCCCCGTGGCCCGGACATCCGCCGCGACCAGCCCGCGCAGGGCGAGCAGCCGCGCGGCGGCGGGCATGACGCGACTCGCGCCCGGCACCGCGGCAGAGGATACCGTGGGCACGCCCGTCATCAGTCCCCATCCTCCGGCCCCGGGACGCGGAAGCCGGGCCGGCCGCATGGAGCGGAAACGACATCAGGACGACGCCTTCGGCGGCAGGGGCGGCGGCATCGCATCCCGGGAAAAGTCCGGCACGCGGATCCGCGCCCCGCACTGGTAGCAGGCGATCTTGGCCCCGGCGTTGAAGAGGACCATGTTGTACTCCCGGTCGCATCCCGGGCAGTAGAGGATCAGCCCGGCCTGAAAATCGAGGACCCGCTGGATCTCCTCGGGGGTCAGGACCCCCTTCTGGACCAGGATGTCCCCCAAACGCTTGATCTGGCCGGGGGGAAGACTGTCCTGGACCTCAAGACACGCCCGGACCTGCTCTTCGCGGGCAAGCCCCATCCGGATGACGACCTTCCCGAAAAGATTGTCTTCGCGCCGGGCCCGAAGGGACTGCTCGAAGTCGTGCAGCCGCTTCCGCTGGACCTCGATAATCTGGCGGAGCTTGGCATCGTCGATGTAACCCATCCGCATCAGCAGGACGCCGAGCGGGGGAACGGGCGGGTCCATGTAGGCCTGCAGCTCGAGGCATTCCCGCAGCTGGGCCTCGGAGAGGAACCCCTGCTCGAGGGCGATCTTGCCGAAGAGGGTGTCCGCCTTGGTCCGGGGGTTGTCCGCACCCGTGCTCACGCGCGTTCGCTCCCGATTCGTCGGATTCCGTCACGACCCGGCGCCGATGCGCTTCGCGGCCAGGAAGAGGCCAGCGATCGTCTTGCCGTCCCGGATGCGGCCTGCGTCGATCCAGCGGAAGGCGGTCGCCAGGGATACCGTCTCCGGCCGAATGATCTCGTCGGCGTCGCCGGGCCTCCGCTCCGGACACAGGTCGCGCCCGAGGTACAGGTGCATGCGCTCATCGCAGAACCCCGGCGCGGTGTAGAACACGGCCAGCCGCTCGAGACGGCCCGCGCGATAGCCGATCTCCTCCATCAATTCCCGGTGCGCGCACCGGGCGGGCGATTCCCCGGCCTCCAGCGTCCCGGCCGGGATCTCCCAGAGATCCCCCCGGACCGCGAACCGGTACTGGCGGATGAGCACGACCCGCCGGCCGGGCAGGAGGGGGACAACGGCCACCGCCCCCGGGTGCTCGACGCAATCGCGCACCACGGGCTCGCGGCCGGGCAGCTTCACGACGGAGCGGACCAGTCGATAGATGCGGTTCTGGACGAGAAGGTCGCGTTTGAGGATGCGCGTCTTCATGCCGGCTCACGCGATTCCCGCGGGTCGGCGCCATCCTCCCGCCCCCGTCAACCCATGTCAAGGGGTAAATCTTCTTCGTCTGGCGGGCCCGGACCCGCCGGCCCCGCGAAGGATCCGCCCCGCCCGCAAGGCGGGACTTCCCCACGGAGACCGGTGACGGCACATCAACTCGGCACGATTCCGGAGCCGACGTGTAACCCGCGAACCGCCCGACTGATGATTCCATGGAGGCGCGATGACACAAGGCTTCGGGTCGCATTCAAGGTGTCCGCCATGGCCCGCCGCCCCATCGCCGTGATCATGGCCCTGTCCGCGATGCTCCCGTCCCTTCGTCCCTGTGCGGCCGAGGTGTTCCGGCCGAAGGCAAACCGGCCGAGCTTGGACGACATCGAGCAGGCCGTAAGCCGGGGCGTGGCCTGGCTCAAGACCGCCCCCTCGCCGGACTCGCACCGGGACCTTTCCTCCGACGAGCTGATCCTGTACGGCCTCGTCGTCGGCAAACTCCCGACCAATGACCCGGCCCTCGCCGGGTATCTCCGGAAGGTCGTCGACAAGCCCCCCGCGCGCACGTACGCCGCCTCGATCGCGGCGCTGGCCCTGGCCGAGATCGACGAGGCCGGCTACCGCTGGAAGCTCGAAGAGATCGCCCTCTTCCTCGTCAATACCCAGTGCCGCAACGGCCTGTGGGGCTATGGCGAGGCCCTCCCGTCCGCGCTGAGGGCCGCGGCCGGCCCTCCGCCGACCGAGCCTTCCCGCCCCGCCGCGGAAAGACCGTTCGGCCCGCCGCCGCCGTACGGCATCCGGCATTTCGCCGGCCGCCCGGACGCGCGGCGCGTCGCCATCCGCCAGCTTCGACGCGAACAAGGGGAGGGGGACAACTCCAACTCCCAGTACGCAGCCCTCGGCCTCCTAGCCTGCTGGAAAGCCGGGATCGATCCCGATCCGGCCTGCCTGCGGGATGCCCTCGCAGGATGGGAGCGCTCAGCCTGCGCCGACGGCAGCTGGACATACACCTGGGATCGGACCGGCACGACGGGCGACCGATCCGGCTGGTGCAGCATGACGGCCGGCGGCGTCGCATCCCTCGTCATCCACCGCACCCTCCTCGGGCTGCCCTGGCGCCAGGAGCGCCGCGTCGAGAGTGGCTTGGGCTGGCTGGCACGGAACTGGGACATCACCTCCAACGCCGGGGCGAATAAGCCCGGGACCGCGGCGCACCATTACTATGCCCTACACAGCCTGGAGCGCGCCGGGACGATCTGCGGGATCCGACATATCGGCCTCCACGACTGGTACGAGGAAGGGGCGGCCTACTTGTTGGAGCGCCAGCGCGGGGACGGATCCTGGAAGGGAGCGCACGGGAACGAGGTGCACGACACCTGCTTCGCCATCCTCTTCCTGCAGCGGTCGATCCGAACCCTCGGATGGATGATCGTGGACTATCTGGGGAAGTTCCCGAGCCGCGGTGAGTACCGGTGGTGAACCGCTTCGTCTGAAGGCGCCGCGTCCGCTCGACCTGCTCGATCTCGCTGACCGGAACGCGCTCGACAACGCCTGCCGCCGGCATCGATCCCCGGCATCGCGTTTGCCTCCCGGCCGCCGCGGAGCCCCGTCGTTAGGATCGTCCGCTCGCATACCCAACCTGGACGATGGCTTCCTGCTTCCGCGACTTGAGGACGTCGCCCAATCGCGACGGCGGTTCCGTCCCCACTCAAGGGACCCCACACATTCAGCGAAAGAGAAAGCCCTCTGAAATTCGAGGGACTAAGGCGCCGATCACCCATCCTGATGCCGGAAACTTCCGGCGCCGCGTCTCGCAGGTCCAGCTCCGCGGCCTGATCGCCGGGATTCCGTGGATTTTCGGAAAGTCCGAGGTGGCTTGAGCCCGGTTCATGGCTTGCCAGAATGCAGAGTCTGCGTTATGCTGTACCGCTGCGTGCATCACCCTAGGAGAGATCGTCATGAACCGAGTCCTCATCGTGGCATCCGCGCTGTCCCTGTCCGCCTGTTCGGGCAAGGCCCCGGAACCGGCGACGGAGAAGTCCCCGGCCCCCGTGGCAGCCCCCGCGAAACCGGCAGCCCCCGCCCCGTCCGCCGCGCCGGACCCCGGCCAGGCGCTCTACGCGGCGAAGTGCGCCGGATGCCACGACCTGCCGGATCCAAAATCCCACGGCGACGCGGCCTGGGCCAAGGAGGTCCAGCGAATGGTCCAGCAAAAGGGAGCGAAACTCAACGCCGACGAGGTCCGGCAGGTGACCGAATACCTGGTTCGCGTCAACGGGCGGGACTAGGCTCCGAACGGTCGTACGCAGCGGTTCGGGCGCGATTCCATGCGGTTCAGGAGCGGAACCATGTCGCATCGACTCCTCACGGCCGCGATCCTTGTCGCGGCGGCGGCGCCGGCGGGGCTGGCCGGCTGCTCCTCCCAGGACGCCCAGCCCGCCGGAGGCCCCATGAAGCCGGGCATCGAGCAACGCGTGTTCGGGCAGGTCGACGGGAAGACGGTCCACCTCTTCACGCTCACCAACGCCAACGGTCTGGTGGCGAAAATCACCGACTATGGCACTATTCTGACCGAGCTCTGGGTGCCCGACAAGAACGGCGTCCTGGCCGACGTCGTCCTCGGTTTCGACAATCTCGAGAGCTATCTCAAGGGGCATCCCTACTTCGGGGCGATCGCCGGCCGGTGCGCCAACCGCATCGCGAAGGGGCGTTTCACCCTCGACGGCAAGACCTACCAGCTGGCCACCAACAACGGCCCCAACCATTTGCACGGCGGCGTCAAGGGCTTCGACAAGTACGTCTGGGACGCCGAGCCGAAGATGACCCCCGAGGGCCCGGCCCTCGTCCTCTCCCGGACCAGCCCCGACGGCGAGGAAGGCTACCCCGGGACGGTGAAGGCGACCTGCACCTACACCCTCACGAACGCGAACGAGCTGAAGATCGAGTTCACGGCGACGACCGACAAACCGACGATCGTCAACCTCGCCCACCATACATACTGGAACCTCGGCGGCGCCGCCGCGGGCGACATTCTCGGCCACACGCTCCAGATCAACGCCGACCGTTTCACCCCCGTGGACGAAACCCTCATCCCGAACGGCGGCACGCCCCCGGTCGAGGGGACCTGCATCGACTTCCGGCGGCCGCACCGGATCGGGGACGACCTCGAAGAGATGGGCGGCAACCCCTCCGGCTACGACCACAACCTCATCCTCAACGGCAACCCCGGCGAGCTCCGCTGGGCCGCCCGCCTCGCCGACCCGAAATCCGGCCGCCAGATGGAGCTCCTGACAACCGAGCCGGGGGTACAGCTTTACACCGGCAACTTCCTTGACGGTTCGATCACCGGCAAGGGCGGGATCGTCTACAAGAAGCACCACGGCCTCTGCCTCGAGACCCAGCACTTCCCCGACTCGATCAACAAGCCGGACTGGCCGTCCGTGGTGCTGCGCCCCGGGCAAACCTACCGCCACCTCATGATCCACCGGTTCACGGCAAAATGAGGCGACACGGACCCGCTGGGTCGCGCCGGAGAGGCCGGGACCCGAGTTCCGGCCTCTTCCGCTGACCGGCGGCGTCCCGCCGTTCGCCGCGAGGCCGTCCGGTCCGCTCCCACGCGCACGCCACGCCTTCGACCCGGGGAGGCAACGCCATGACCCGCGCAACGATGCTCCTCGCCGCCGCCTGCGCGGCCGGATCCGCTCCGCCGCCCCCCGCAACGGCGGCTCCCGACGCCCCGGCGGCCGACCCGGCGCCCGGCGGCACGAAGGCCGATTACGAGCGCGCCGCCGCGCTCCGGCGGACCACCGCCGACAAGGTCTTCCGCGACAAGGTTCGCCCCCAGTGGCTTCCCGGCAATAACGCCTTCTGGTACCGCGTCCGGACCGGGCCCGACACACAGGAGTACGTCTACGTCGACGCCGTGCAGGGCGTACGCCGTCCGGCCTTTGACCACGCGCGCCTCGCCGAGGCCCTCCGAAGGTCGGGCGTGGCGGACGCCCGCGCCGACCGGCTCGTCCTCGAGGGGCTCGCGCTGGACGCCGCGGCGTCACAGGCGGACTTCCGATGCGGCGGCAGGACCTGGCGCTGCAGCCTGCCGGCGTGCGAGTTGCGCGAGCGGACCGTCGCGGAGCCGCCGGCTCCCGCCGGCCCGACCGCCGACCCGCCGAAGGCGAGCACGCGCACCGGCGACGAGACCTCCGTGACCGTCCTGAACAAGACCGCGGCCGAAGTGGAGCTCCTCTGGCTCGATGCGGGCGGCGAGCGCCACGGCTACGGGAAGATCCCCCCCGGCGGCCGCCACGCCCAACACACCTTTGCCGGACACGTCTGGTGGGTGGTCGACGCGAAGGGGGCCCTCTTGGCCGCCTTCGAGGCGACCGAGCAGCCATCGACCATCGAGGTGGAGCCCCGCCGCGAAGGCGACGCGCCGATCCCCCCGCGCGCCACCCCCCGGCCGCCGACTCCCCGAACCGCGGGCGTCTCCCCCGACGGCGCCTGGCGCGCCTTCATCCAGGACGGGAACGTCTGGATCCAAGACCTGAAGTCCGGGACCCAGGCCGCCCTCTCGACCGACGGCACCGCCGAGGACGCCTACGGCGGCGAGCCGCTCTGGTCCCCCGACGCGTCGCGCCTCGTCGTCCTCCGCACCCGCCGCGGTGGCGACCGAAAGGTCACCGTCGTCGAGTCCTCCCCGAAGGACCAGCTCCAACCGAAAGTCCACACCTACAGGTACCTCAAGCCGGGCGACCCGATACCGACCCCGAAACCGCACCTCTTCGACGTCGCGGCACGGAAGGAGATCCCCGTGCGGGACGACCTTTTCCCCACCCCGTGGGACCTCTACGACCTCCGGTGGGATCCGGACGGGACCCGCTTCACCTTCGTCTACAACCAGCGCGGCCACCAGGTCCTCCGGCTCATCGCCGTCGACGCCCGGACGGGCGAGGCGCGCACGCTCATCGACGAATCCGTCAAGACCTTCTTCGACTACGAGCACAAGCGGCTCTTCCATCCCCTCGACACGGCGCGCGAGATCCTCTGGATGTCCGAGCGAAGCGGCTGGAACCACCTCTACCTCCACGACGCGGCGACCGGCGCCGTCAAAAACGCCGTCACATCGGGCGCGTGGGTCGTGCGGGGCGTCGACCGCGTCGACGAGCAGACCCGCCAAGTCTGGTTCCGCGCGATGGGGATTCGCAAAGGCCAGGACCCCTATTACGTCCATTACGCCCGCGTCCACCTCGACGGCACCGGATTGGTCGTCCTCACCGAGGGAGACGGCACGCACACCGTCGAGTGGTCGCCCGACCGGCGATTCCTGGTCGACACCTGGTCCCGAGTCGACCAGCCGCCGGTCACCGAGCTGCGCCGCGCATCGGACGGCTCGCTCGTCTGCGTGCTCGAACGCGCCGACGCCTCCGCGCTCCTGGCGACCGGCTGGCGCCCCCCCGAGCCGTTCGCCGCAAAAGGGCGCGACGGGACGACCGACATCCACGGCATCCTGATCCGCCCCTCGACTTTCGACCCCGCGCGCCGCTACCCCGTCCTCGAGGACATCTACGCCGGCCCGCACGGCTTCCACGTGCCCAAGGCCTTCGGCCTCCAACTCCGCCAGCGTGGTCTCGCCGAGCTGGGCTTCATCGTGGCGATGATCGACGGCATGGGGACGAACTGGCGATCGAAGGCATTCCATGACGTCTGCTGGAAGCACCTCGCGGACGCCGGATTCCCCGACCGGATCGCGTGGATGAAGGCGGCCGCGGAGCGCCACCCGGAGATGGACCTCGCGCGCGTCGGCCTCTTCGGCGGCTCGGCGGGCGGCCAGAACGCCCTCGGCGCCCTCCTCCTGCACGGCGACTTCTACAAGGCCGCGGCCGCCGACTGCGGCTGCCACGACAACCGCATGGACAAGATCTGGTGGAACGAGCTCTGGATGGGCTGGCCGGTCGGCCCCCACTACGAGGCCCAGTCGAACGCGACCCTCGCCAGGCATCTCCGGGGGAAGCTCCTTCTCACCGTGGGCGAGCTGGACGACAACGTCGATCCCGCCTCGACGATGCAAGTCGTCAACGCGCTCATCCAGGCGGACAAGGACTTCGAGATGCTGGTGATCCCCGGCGCGCGTCACGGCGCCGGGGAGACCCCGTACGCCCAGCGGCGCCGACAGGACTTTTTCGTGCGCCATCTCCTCGGCGTGGAGCCGCGGAGCCGCTGATCCCCCCTCCCCGCGAGGGAAGCCAATCCCGATCCGGCCTTGCTTGGATCCCCCCCGCTTGATGTATAATCGTTCATGTCCATTGGAGGGGACGCCATGAAACAGCTCCTGCTCCTGACCGGCGCGGCGCTCATCGCCGGATGCGGGGGGCGGCCGTACGAGGAGGAGGCCCAGACGGCCCCCGAGCCGCCGCCGGCCGCCCGGGGCGAGATCGCCCCGGCGCCCGATTCGCCGGGACAGGTCTGGATCCCCGGCCGATGGGTCCGCGTCGAGGAGACTTGGCAATGGCAGCCGGGACGTTATATCCCGCAGACCGATGAGGCGATCTGGACCCCCGGGACATGGGCGAAAGACGACACCGGGGAAGGGTGGCGGTACACTCCCGGTGCGTGGCGGTCCCTTCGCAAGCCGGTCGAGTCCCCCGCTCCCGAAGAGTCGTCTCCGCAGCCGGCCCCGGAGGCCGCGCATCCGTAGGATTACGGGAGACAGCCGAGTCCTGTCGCCGAGAGGGAAAGGAGCCCGCATGAGACGAATCCCGATGCTGATCGCCGCTGCCGCTCTGCTGCCGGGATGCGAGGATCAGGCGAAGATAGAACATCTCAGGAAACAGGCGGCCGAGACCCAGGCCCAGATGCAGGTCGCACAGGCGGAGAAAGCCAAGCTCCAGGCCGAGAAGGAGGCGCTCTCCGCGGAGCTCGCCAAGCTGAAGGGAGCGTTGGAGGCGGCAACGGCCGCGAAGGCATCGGCAGAAAAGGCCGCCCAAGAGGCCGCCAGCGCCCTTCAAAAGGCGGGCGCCTCCGCCTCCGATGAAACGGCCAAGCTCAAGGAAGCCCTCGAAGCGGCCCGGGCCGCGGAAAAGACCGCCCAGGCCGCGCTGCAAAGCGCCCGGACCGCCCTCGATCGGGAGAAGGAGTCGGCCGCCGCGGAGATCGCCAAGGCCAAAGCCGCCGCTGCGGAGGTCGAGAAACAGATCGCCGGTTTGAAGGCCCGCGAAAGAGATCTCCAGACCCAGCTGGCCGCCCAAGCGAAGGAGATCCAGGAAGCCCGGATCCGGGCCGAGGCGATCGAGAAGCAGGTTCGCGACGTCCAGTCGAAGGCCGACGGGGCGATCGCCGACCTGCGGGCCCGGCTCCAGTTTGCCGGCCGCGAGTCCCTGCCGCCGCACCTCGCCATCCCGCTCTCCTACAACGCGCGCAAGGGAGACACGCTCACCTGGACGTGGTCCGTGACGGATGCCCCGGCGGACCTGGCAACGGACGTCATCGAATTCACGATCCTGGCCCCCGACGGCACGAAGACCTTCGAAGCGCGGGGCGGATTCGAGAAGAAGGGCGACACGGGATCCCTGCCGGTCGAATCGGACGGCCGGTGGACGCTCCTTTGGGTGAATCGGCACCCCACGGCGCCGGTCGCCGTCCAGTTCGCGTCGGCGCTGAAACCGGCCGTCCGGTAGGGACGAACGCCGCCGCACCGCCCGGGAAGACGCGCGGGGGGAGTCCGATCACCCGCCGATCCCTTCCGATGGCCGCGGGACCGCGGAAGGACCCCGCGGGTAACGCTTGACGTCCGCGACCCGCAAGGTTACGGTGCCCCACCCGCCGCCAAGCCTCGGGGTTGCGCGCAAGGTTTGCCGGCGCCGCGAGTTGTTCACTATCAGGGCGCCTCCTCCGAAAGGGAACGCGATGAAGACGATCCTCCTGAAAAACGGCCTTACGCTCGTCACGGGACTCGCGCTGGCGCTCGCCGGGTGCGGCCCGGGAGGGGATGAGGCGAAGCCTTCCACCCCGCCCGGCGCGCCCAAGGTCGCCCTCGTCATGAAGTCGCTGGCCAACGAGTTCTTCAAGACGATGGAGGACGGGGCCAAGGCGCATCAGCGGAGCCACGCCGCGGAGTACACGCTGCTGGCCAACGGGATCAAGGACGAGCAGGATGTCGCGCGACAGATCAACCTGATCGAGCAGATGATCGCCCAGCGCGTGAGCGCCCTGGTTGTCGCTCCGGCCGACTCCAAGGCGATCGTCCCCGCCTGCAAGAAGGCGTTGGACGCGGGGATCGTCGTGGTGAACATCGACAACAAGCTCGACGCGGAGGCGCTCAAGGAAAAGGGCATCGCGATCCCGTTCGTCGGGCCGGACAACCGAAAAGGGGCGCGGCTCGCCGGCGAGTACCTGGCCAAGTCGCTCAAGGCCGGCGACCCCGTCGCGATCCTCGAGGGCCTCCCCACCGCCTTCAACGGGATCCAGCGCAAGCTCGGGTTCGAGGACGCCGCGAAGGCCGCGAACCTCCAGATCGTCTCCAGCCAGAGCGGGCGCTGGGAGATGGCCAAGGGCGAGCAGGTCGCCGCCGCCATGATCCAGGAGCACCCGGAGCTCAAGGCGATCCTCTGCGCCAACGACAACATGGCCCTCGGAGCCGTCGCCGCCCTCAAGGCCGCCGGCAAGCTCGCCGGCGTCAAGGTGGTCGGCTTCGACAACATCCAGGCCGTGCGGGCCCTGATCCGGTCGGGCGAGATCCTCTGCACCGTCGACCAGCACGCCGACCAGATCGCCGCCTACGGGATCGAGCACGCCTTGTCGATCCTCAAGACGAAGGGCGCGCCGGCGGACAAGGAGACGCCGGTCGACTTGATCACGGCGGAAACGCTGAAATAGGCCGGCTCCCCGCCGACTCGCGTCGACGTCCCCCGGCCCCGCATGCTCCCAGTTGATCGATGAATGCCCCGTTGCTGACCACGGCCGGCCTCCGGAAGTCGTACGGCGCCGTCGTTCTCGACGGCGTCGATTTCGCGCTCAACCCCGGCGAAGTCCACGCCCTCGTCGGAGAGAACGGCGCGGGCAAGTCGACGCTGGCCAAGATCCTTTGCGGCTTGGTCGCGCCGGACGGCGGCTCCATGACCCTGCGGGGCGCCCCCTACGCCCCCCGCTCGCGGCGCGAGGCCGGCCGCAGCGGTGTCCGCATGGTGATGCAGGAGCTCAACCTGGTCGCCAACCTGACGGTGGCGGAGAACATCTGCCTCGAGCGGCTTCCTCGACGGCTGGGATGGGTCGACTACCGCCGGCTGCACGCCGTTGTGCGCCCGCTGATGGATCGCGTCGGGCTCGGGGAGGTCGCCCCCGGCACGCCCGTCCGCGCCCTGGGCATCGGCCAGCAGCAGCTCGTCGAGATCGCGGCGGGTCTCGCGGAGCGCTGCGATCTCCTCATCCTCGATGAGCCGACCGCCGCGCTCACCCACGCCGAGGCGGAGCTCCTCTTCGCACAAGTCGCCCGCCTGAAGGCGGACGGCACCGCGATCCTCTATATCTCGCACCGGATGGAGGAGCTGAAGCGGATCTCGGACCGGATCACGGTCCTGCGCGACGGGAGGCTGATCGCGACGCGACCGGCCGCGGAGATCGGGATCGACGCGATCGTCCGGCTGATGGTGGGCCGCGACCTCGGCGACCTCCAGGTCGCGCAGCGCCGGCCCCGCGGCCCCCTCGCCCTTCGCGCGGAGGGGCTCGTGCGCGGCAGCGCCGTCCGCGGCGCGACCTTCGAGGCCTACCGCGGCGAGATCCTCGGCGTCGCCGGCCTCATGGGCTCGGGACGGACGGAGACGATGCGCCTGATCTTCGGCGCCGACCGCCCGGACGCGGGGCGCGTCTACCTCCACGGCAGCGACCGCCCCGCCCGCATCCGCTCGCCGCGCGACGCCGTCCACCAGGGGATCGCCCTGCTCACCGAGGATCGCAAGGCGCAGGGGCTCCTCCTCCCCCTCCCCATCCGGGTCAACACGACGCTCGCCCGGCTCCGCGACTTCCTGACGGCCGGCTGGATCCGGCGGGGGCCGGAGCGACAAGCCGTCGACGGCTTCGTCCGATCCCTCGCCATCCGCTGCCGGGACGCCGAGCAGCCGGTCAACCAGCTCAGCGGCGGGAACCAACAGAAAGTCTTGATGGCGCGGTGGTTGCATCGCGACTGCGACATCCTGATCTTCGACGAGCCGACGCGGGGAATCGACGTCGGCGCGAAGTTTGAAATCTACGCGCTCCTCGACGGCCTGGCTGCGAAGGGCAAGGCGATCGTCGTCGTCTCGTCCGACCTCAAGGAGTTGATGGCCCTCTGCGACCGGATCGCCGTCATGTCGGCCGGTCGCGTCGCGGCCACGTTCGATCGCGGGGCCTGGTCGCAGGACGCGATCATGGAGGCGGCCTTGAGCGGCTACCGGGGCGCGTCGACGAAAGCCGGCTGACCGGCTTCCGCTCGCCGCGTCACCCGGCCGGCGCCGAGCGACCGTTCGGCTCGCTCCCGGGCGGCCTTGGCCGCCTGAGCGGAGATCCCGGCACGGCGATTCCATAGACCCTGGAGACCGGAACCCGTATGAGCTCCCCCGCCCCGCGACCCGGACGCGCCCCGTGGGTCGCCGCCCTCTCCGATTACCTCGGCATGCTCGGCGTCCTCGGCCTCCTCGTCCTCTTCTTCTCCGTGAGGACGAACCATTTCCTGGAGGCCGCGACCTTCCGGACGATCACCAACCAGATCCCCCACAGCGTCCTGATCGCGGTGGGCATGACCTATGTTCTGATCATCGCGGGGATTGACCTGTCGGTGGGATCGGTGCTGGCCTTGAGCTCGGCCGTGATGGGCGTCTGTATGGTGAAAGCCGGCCTGCCCCTGGGCGTCGCGGCCCTTGCCGCCATGGGGGTGGGCCTGCTCTGCGGCCTGCTCAACGGCGCGATTACGATCGCTTGGGGGCTTCCGTCTTTCATCGTGACCCTCGGCATGCTCGAGGCGGCGCGGGGGGGAACCTTCCTGGTCACCCACTCGGAGACGCTCTACATCGGCGGCAAGGCGGCCGCGATCGCCACGGGATCCGTCGCGGGCCTCTCGGTCCCCTTCCTCATCGCCGTCTCCGTCGTCGCGGCCGGCCAGCTCGTCCTGACACGGACCGTGTTCGGCCGATACCTGGTCGCGATCGGGACCAACGAAGAGGCCGTCCGTCTCTCCGGGATCGACCCGCGCCCGATCAAGCTCGCCGTCTTCGGGCTCTGCGGGCTCCTGGCCGGGGCGGCGGCGGTCCTGCAAACCTCGCGCATGGAATCGTCCGACCCGAACATGGGGGGCGGGGACGAGCTCGCGGCGATCGCCGCCGTCGTGATCGGCGGGACCAGCCTCATGGGCGGGCGCGGCTCCGTCGTCAACTCCTTCTTCGGGGTCGCCATCATCGCCGTGCTCGGCACCGGCCTCAACCAGATGGGAGCCGGCGATCCCACCAAGCGCCTCATCACCGGCTGCGTCATCGTCGCCGCCGCCGTCCTCGACTACTACCGGCAGCGCCTCTGGAAGGGACGGTAACCGCCAGGACGGCTCTCGCCCGGACACCATGGGAGGATGGATCGGGGCGCGCCCCGTCCACCCCGGAGGGGCGGAGCCCCCCCCCTCATGCGAAGGAGCCGCCGGACGTCGCCGCGGCGGCCGTAGCCGCGGATCGCGCTCGACCGGGTGACAACCCGCTCGGCCTCGGCAGGCGGCGTGGCAGCGACCTCATTTCGAGGCGGGTTTTTTCGGCGCGGGCACCGGCCACGCCGGGTGCGGGACGTGGGCCGCCTGCATCATCGCCTCCATCGAGGCGACGACGTCCGGGTGCTCCCCGGCGACGTCCTTCGACTCGCCCACGTCTTTCGCCAGGTCGTAGAGCTCCGTCTTCCCCGTCCGCATCGGCCTCCGGACGGCCTTCCAGTCCCCCCGCCGCACCGCCTGCTTCGAGCCCTGCTCGTAGAATTCCCAACAGGTCGCCGAAGTAGCCGAGGTGGTCCGACACCCCCCCCGGCTTGACCGTCCCGGGCCACCACGCGATCATCGGGACGCGGATGCCGCCCTCGTAGAGGTCCCGCTTGATCCCCCGGAGCGGGCCGGAGGGGTTGAAGCGCTTCAGATCGTGACGCGCCTCGTTGTGGGGGCCGTTGTCGGAGCTGAAGAACACCAGGGTCCGCTCGGCGATCCCGAGCTCCTGGAGAAGATCCAGAAGCCGCCCGACATCCCCGTCCATGCGGGTGATCATCGCCGCTTGCCCCTTGTCCGGATCGGGCCAGTCGGTACCGGCATACGGCCCGAAATCCGGCACCTCCGCACCGTTCCCGGTGCCGGCGCTCCCCTCGTTGTTGGCGTGGGGAATGGTCCAGGCGAGGTAGAGAAAGAAGGGGCCGTCCTTCCGCTCCCGGATCCAACGGAGGGCCTCCGCGGCGAAGCGGTCGTGACTATACTCGACCCGTTTCGTGGCCCACCCGCCGGCGAACCCGCCGTAGGCCTGCTTCGCCGTCTGCACGACGTTCTGGAGCCTTTCCGGCTCGAGATTCCGCCAGAGAAACTCGGGATAATAATTGTGGGCGTGGACCTGGTTGAGATAGCCGTAAAAGAAATCGAAGCCCTGTCTGAGCGGATGCCCGGGCTGGTCCGTCTCGCCGAGCCCCCACTTGCCGATGAGCGCGGTGGCATACCCCGCGCCACGAAGCACCTCGGCGACGGTGAGATCCTCGTCCCGCAGCGACTGGGCCAAGCCGCTCGCGTTGCCTCGGACGTGGGCGTGCCCGAGATGCCGGCCCGTCATGAGGACGCACCGGGACGGGGCGCAGACGGTCGAGCCGGCGTAGAACTGGGTGAACCGCAGCCCCTCGGCCGCCATGCGGTCGAGGCGCGGGGTCTTGATCACCCGCTGCCCGTAGCATCCCAGCTCGCCGTACCCCAGATCGTCGGCCAGGATGAAGACCAGGTTGGTCGGGTCCGACGCGCCGGCCAAGGGCGAGCCGGCTCCGAGGAGCGCCGGCATCAGCCATCCGAGGAGACCGTCCAGTCGCTTCATGGCGTGAATCCCTGTCAAAGAAACGTCCGTTTACCGGGACACCGGGCTTGATTTATAGTAACACAACGAGAGCGATCCAGACGCGTGATGTTGAAGGCCGCAAGCCCGAACGAATTTGACAGCTCCTCGCGCCCGGATCTCCTATAATGGGGGCTATCGGAGGGTCCCTGTGCGCCACCTGCCGATCCTGGTCGTCCTCTCCGCCCTGCAAGTCTGCGCGGCCGAGCCGCCCCGGGAAGGCGGCGGGGAGGCGTGGACGCCCCTCTTCAACGGCCGCGATCTGACCGGCTGGGTGCGCGTCAACACCCCGCCATCGACCTGGACGGTCCGGGACGGCATGATCGTCTGCTCCGGCAAGCCGATCGGCGAGATGCGCACGGAGCGCATGTACCAGAATTTCGAGCTCGAACTGGAGTGGCGGCACCTGGTGCCGAAGGGGAACTCGGGGATCTTCGTCTGGGCCGACGACCTCACCGCCCGCGGCCAGCCCTTCCACCGCGGCGTCGAGGTCCAGATTCTCGAGAATGCCTACGGGAACACGCCGCACTACACCACGCACGGGGACATCTTCCCCATCCACGGCGCCACGATGACGCCCGTCAACGGCCGGGGCGGCAGCCGGGCCTTCCCCACCGAGGAGCGCTCCCGACCCGCGCCGGAATGGAACCACTACCGCATCGTCTGCGACAACGGCGCCATCTCGCTGGCCGTCAATGGGAAGGTCGTGACGCAAGGCCGGGACTGCGTCCCGCGCAAGGGCTACATCTGCCTCGAGTCCGAGGGCGGGGTCGTCCACTTCCGCAACCTCCGAATCCGCGAGCGGCCCGAGACCCCGATCGACCCGGCGCACGTGGCCGTCGCCGATCGCGGCTACCGGAGCCTCTACACGGGGCTCGACCTCTCGGGGTGGACCGTCCCGGAGACCGCCCGCGCCGCTTGGACGCCCCGCGATTGGGTCCTCGCCTGCTCCGGCGATCCGTGCGGTGAAGCGGGCGCGATCGCGACGGAGGAGGCCTTCGGCGATTTCGGGTTCGTCATCGACATCCGCCTGCCGAAGGAGGGAACGTCCGCACGCGTCCACCTGCGCGGCGAAGCGGCGGCGATCGCGATCGATCCCGCCCAACCCCTCCTGGCCGGGCGTCTGGCCAAGGCCGGGGCGTGGAACCGGTTCGAGGGGACGCTGCGCGGCAACCGGCTCTCGCTCGCCCTCAACGGCCATGCGATCTGCGAGGACCGCCCCTTCCCCGGCGTCCCGGCCCGTGGCCCGATCCGCATCGTCCCCGGAGGACCGCTGGAGCTCGCCAATCTCTTCGCGCGCGCCTTGCCCTGACGATCGCCGTCTTGCAAGGGAGGATCCCATGGCATCCCGAATCCGCATGCTCGCCCTGACGCTCGCCCTGGCCGGCGCCGCCCACGCCGCTCCCCCCTCCATCGAGCAGGTCCAGGGCCTCTACGAGGGCACCGCCGGCGGCCGCAAGGCCGAGGCCCGCGTCGTCGCCCTCGGCAAGGGCGCCTTCAAGGTCCTCGTCCGGGTGGCGGGCGACGGGGGGACGGTCGAAAAGGCCGAGCTCGAGGGAACGCTCCAAGGGGATGCCCTCGCGTTCGCCGGGAAAGAGAACGACTGGAAGGGCGCTTGGTCCGACCGTTCGATCCGAGGCACGTGCGGATCCGGGGCCCTGGCCTTGAAGCGCGTCGTCCGGGAGTCCCCCACCCTCGGCGCCCGGCCGCCGGCCGGCGCGATCGTGCTCCTCCCCCTCCAAGGCGGCCCCGGAGACGAGATCGTCAAGAAACCGGGCAAAGACGGGGCGGAGCAGCAGTGGAAGATCTTCGAGGATGGCGGCGTCCTGGTACCCAAGGGCGGGTTCACGTCGAAGCGATCGTTCGACTGCAATTTCAAGCTGCACGTCGAGTTCAAGAACCCCCTCATGCCGGAAGCGCGCGGCCAGGGACGCGGCAACAGCGGGGTCTTCTTTCCCAACGGCCAGGAGATCCAGGTCCTGGACTCGTTCGGGATGGAAACGTACACCGGCGGGGGATGCGGCGGACTCTACAAGTACAAGGACCCCGACACGTTCGACGGCTTCAATCTGTCGTCGCTCCCGCCGGGCCAGTGGCAGACGTACGACATCGAGGTGACGGAGCAGGACGGGAAGGCGATCCTGACGGCCCTGCACAACGGCGTCCGGATCCACGACAAGCACGCGATGACGCGGCCGCCGAAGAAGGGGGTCTTCAGCTTCCAGGACCACAACGACCCGGTCCAGTACCGGAACATCTGGGTCCTGCCGCTGCCATGACCGCTAGAAGTCGACCTGGAAGCGCGTCATCAGACCGTGGGTGTCGCCGACATCCCAGAGATCCGCAAAGACATAATTGAGCATGATGCGGACGTACGGGTTCGGATACCAGGTGACGCCGGCCGTTACGTCCGCCAGATTCCCCCCCCGAATGCCGCGGCTGTCGAGATCGATCCGGGAGTACCGGGCGGCCAGCTCGACCGCGCCCCATCCCGCTTCGGTGCCAAAGGCGCTCTCCAGAGGCCGGACGCGGTCGAAGACCCCGTAGGCCTTCTTGTAAGGCCGATGCTCCCCGGTCGCAAACCAGCTGGCGATCGCATAGAACCCCTTGAACACGGGGTCGTCCGCGGGATCCGAGATCACCTGGGACAGCATGCATTCCCCCTGCAGGGAGAGCGGTCCCCAAACCAGGGCCGCCTCGCCGGCCACCCAGAGCTGCCGTTCGGCCTCGAAGACCCCCGTGTCGACATAGTACGACGCCAGGTGCATCTCGGGCCGCTGCCGGACCTGAACCTCCCCATCAACCGGCGAACGCAGACTGGCCCCCAGGCCGAGATGCAGCAGCCGCCGGCCGTCGTCTTCCCACCAGGGCAGCCCGCAGACCCGCCCCGTCAAGGCCCACTCCCCCTCGGACTGCGCATAGCCCTTCTTGTCCGTCTCCTTGAAGACGCCGAGGGACCAGAAGAGGCGGTCCTCGAGATGCGTGTTGAGGAAGGAGGCCCCCATGTTCTCGCTGCCGGCGGTCAGAGCGTCCGGGAGTCCCCTCTCCATGAAGGTGGTAAAGCGCGGGCTGGCCGACTGCTCCAGGCCGTAGAACTCCTTCATGTGCCCCACGCGCAAGGTGCCGACGAGCGGAAGCCCCCGAATGCCGAGAAACCCATCCTTCAAGGCGACATCGCCGCCGGCAAAGTCGAACTCGCAGCGGAAAAGCAGCCTGCGGGAAAACTCGCCCTGGACGTGCAACCGCACGGACCTGGACTCGACCCCGTCCTCCTGAGCGCCGACCGAGGCCTCGACGTCGCGATCCTCGGAGATCCAGGCCGCATCGAGGAGGAGGCGCCCGCCGATGTTCAGAAGAAACACCCCACCGGCCGTCTCCAGCCAAAGACCGTCCTTCCAGAAGGCCTTGAATGCGAGATCGTCGGCCTTCGGGGGCGGGGAAGGGATGGGCTTGGGGGCCATGTCGCCGGGCGTCGGTTCGGCCGGCGGGGTCGCCGGCTCTTCCCCCACCGCAACCGCCGACAACCACAGCATCAGGGCTCCGATCACGACACGCATGCCGCTCGACCTCCACCTGGATAAAGGCCCGCATCCAACAGGACGGGCGATAGCGGTCGGCGGGCCGCCCCGGAAACGAGCGCAGGAGAGACGAAGGCGGCACCATACCGAAACGCCGGCAGTCTGCCAAGCGTTACCGGATGCGGGCTCGCGCGCACGGGAACGGATCGGGGAACCGAAGGCCGGCGTCACCGGTCCATCCCCGCGCCTTCCGCCGCCCAGGCGGTGCCGCGGACAAGGAGGGCCTGGAACCCCGCGGCGTCCATCGCCGCGGCGTCGTGGCCGAGCACGATCGCCAGGCAGCGGCCCCGGCCATAGGGGGCGGCGACGACGACGGGCTCCCATCCGCCGGTGCCCCCGGCGGTCTTTGCGTCCGAGAAGGCGGAAGCCACGACCGTCGCCCCCTCCGCGACGCCCGGCCGGTTCCAAAGCTCGTCGCGCGTCTCGAACGGCTCGACGCCCCGCACGGCGGGGTGATCCGGGGCGTCGACGCGCACCGCAAAGCCGTGCGGCGGACCGTGCCCCGTCCTCGCCTTGTCCCAGAAAACGAGCGCGATCCGGCGGTACTCCGGCCAACCCGCGTAGAAGGAGCTGCCGCCGGCGTGAACGACGACATGCCCCCGGCCGTTCCGAACGAATCCGAGATAGGCCTGCCGGGCGGCCTCGGGCCACGCCTCCGCCTCCCGATCTCCCTGTCCCCAACTGTTCCAGTTGCTCAAAATCGCCTGGTAAGGGGCCAGGTTCGACTCCGTCAGCCCCTCCGGCGGAACGGCCTCGTCGACCGCGAACCGGCCCGTCCCCTCGAGGATCGCCTTCAGCTTCGGCGTCGTCCGCCGCCAGTCGTGGTTGTTCCGTCCGGTGAGAATCAGGACGCGAACCGGCGGCGGGACCGGCTCCGCGGCGGCGTGCGGCAACGCAGCCAGCAGGATAACCGCGAGGATCCGGTTCGCCATGGCGGACTCCCCTCCGAGAACGGCGAGCAGCGTAACACCGGTCGGCCCGGCGATCGTTCAGGTTTGATGACTGCAGGATATTGAACAGGCGCCGGGAGGCCCGGGGCACCTGCCGCGCGATCCAATCCGCCATCGCGCCGATCGCCGCCATCGCGGGACCGCGGGTCTGCGCTCAGGGCTCGACCACGACCTTCAGCCGGGCCGTGGCGGTGTAGCCGCGATCGTCGGTGCGGCGGACGGCGACGAGATAGCGGCCCGGCTTCGCGTATCGGTGGGTCGTGACGGCGTACCCGTCTTTTGCGTGGTGGTCCCGGTTCCCGTCGGACCGGGTGTGGACCGGCGCGGAACCGTCCCCGAAGTCCCAGGTCTCGCGTCCCTCGTCCGGCCGGACCCCGAAGGTGCGCACTTTGAACGTCGCCTCGCCCCCCGCCCGGAGCCCCCGGGTCGGCCAATACGCGGCGTGGATCGCGGGGGGGACGGGGAGGGGCGCGGTCTTGTCGAACACCTGCACGACGGCGAAGTCGACGTCGGAGCAACCCGCGTCGTCGGTCACCTCCATGATCTCGGTGTAATGCCCCGGCTTGTCGTAGACCCGCCGGACCGCCGGACCGTCCGCCGCCCGCTGACTCACGGCGCGGGGTGTCTGTATGGTTCAAGCCGTCCGCCGCACTAACCGGAAGATCCGGATCGGCCATTCGAAGGAGCCCCCCGATGCACGCTCGCTTCCGGCGCCCCCTTCCGCCCATCGCGGCGTTCGCCCTCGCCCTGGCCGCCCCGCCCCTCCCGGCCGCCCCCGGCGGCCGCCTCCCCAACGTCGTCATCCTCTTCATCGACGACATGGGGTACGCCGACATCGGCCCTTTCGGGGCGAAGGGATACGCCACGCCGAACCTGGACCGCTTGGCGAGGGAAGGCCGCCGCTTCACGGACTTCTACGTCACCCAAGCCGTCTGCTCCGCCTCCCGGGCCGGGCTGATGACCGGGTGCTACAACAATCGGGTCGGCATCCAGGGCGCCCTCGGTCCCCGCTCGAAGATCGGGATCAGCCCCGAGGAGATCACGCTCGCCGAGATCTGCAAGCAGAAGGGCTACGCCACGGCCTGCTTCGGGAAGTGGCACCTCGGGGACGCCCCGACGTTTCTCCCGATGCAGCACGGCTTCGACGACTACTTCGGCCTCCCCTACTCCAACGACATGTGGCCCTACCACCCCGCGGTCCTGAAGCTCCCCATGGAGGAGCGCCTCAAGCGCTGGCCCCACCTCCCGCTCATCCGAGGAAACGAGGTCATCAACCCCCAGATGACCTCGAAAGACCAGGAACAGCTGACGACGCAGTACACCGAGCGGGCGGTCGCGTTCATCGAAAAAAACAAGGACCGTCCCTTTTTCCTCTACGTCCCCCACAGCATGGTCCACGTCCCGCTCCACGTCTCCGACAAGTTCAAGGGGAAGAGCGGCGCGGGACTCTTCGGCGACGTCGTTCTGGAGGTCGACTGGTCAGTCGGGGAAATCGTCGGCGCGATCCGAAAGCACGGTCTGGAGAAGGACACGCTGGTCCTCTTCACCGCGGATAACGGCCCCTGGCTCAGCTACGGCGACCACGCGGGGTCGGCGGCGCCGCTGCGCGAGGGGAAGGGGACGATGTTCGACGGCGGGTGCCGCGAGCCGGCGATCGCGTGGTGGCCGGGGACGGTCCCCGCCGGGACCTCGTGCGCCGAGCCGGTGATGACGATCGACGTCCTGCCCACCGTGGCGGCCATGATCGGGGCGAAACTGCCCGACCGCCCGATCGACGGCCTGGACATCGGGCCGCTGCTGCGGGGCGAGCCGGGCGCCAGGAGCCCGCATGAGGCGCTCTTCTTCTATTACGGCGCGGAGCTCCACGCCGTGCGGATGGGGAAATGGAAGCTGCACTTCCCGCACGCCTACCGCACGCTCAACGGCCGCAAGGGCGGGACCGGCGGGATGCCCGTGGAGTATGACACCGCGAGGATCGGCCTATCCCTCTTCGACCTCGAGGCCGACGCCGCCGAGACGACGGACGTGAAGGAGCAGCACCCGGAGGTGGTGAAGCGGATCCAGGGGCTGGCGGACGCGATGCGAAAGGAGCTGGGGGACGCGCTGACGAAGCAGAAGGGGGCGGGCGTCCGTGAACCGGGGAGGCTGTAGCGGAGGGGCGGCCCTGTCGGCCGCCCGGATGAGAACCGGGCTACACCGCCGCCGTGAAGGCGCGCTCGGGCGAAGCGGCCCGAACGCGTCAGGAAACGCCCAAGCGTCGCCTCGCGTAATTCAGGATCTTTTCGGCTCCTGCCGGGTGTCCTCGCGCTTCCCTTCGTCAGTCCACCGGCCCCTTCTCGAAGTCCGACTCGTTGACCCACCCCGCCTTGACCTTTTCGCCGCGCATGAATTTCTCGTAGAAGCCGCGCTGCCCCTCGTTCGCGTAGGGCTGCTTCTCGAAGACGTCGCCCCGCCCCTCCATCCGCGGGTCGCCCTGGGCCTTCAGTTCGTCCGTCATCTGCCGCTCAAGCGCCTTCCGGATCTCCTCGTGCGAGGCGCTGCCGGCGAGGTTCGTCAGGCAATCGGGATCCGTCGTTAAGTCGTAGAGTTCCTCGGCCGGCCGCCGCCCGAAGCAGAGCGCCCAGTGCCGGTCGTTCGGGTCCTTGCGACGCGCGTTCAGGATCTCCGTCTTCGTGGCGCCGCCGTCGCAGTTCAGGTACCCGGTCTCCGGGTTGCCCGCGGGCCAGCGGGACGGCTCATAGTTGCGAACATAGATCAGCCCCTCCCGGACCAGGGCGCGAATCGGGTAGCCCCAGTCGTTCGGGCGGCCCACATCGTGGCGCTCCTTGCCGATGAGAACGTGGTCGCGCGCAGCGACGACGCGGCCCCCGCGATCGCTGCGGAAAATCTCGACGAGGCTCCGGCCCGTCGCGGGCGCCAGGCCGGTCTGCTCCCACGCCAGGCCCGCCAGTTCGAGGAAGGTGGGCGCGAGGTCGATCAAGCTCACATAGTCGTCGATCGTCCGCCCCGGGCTCCGAATCCCCCGCCTCCACATCATCGCCAGCGGAACACGGTTCGAGCCGTCGTACGCCTGCCCCTTGCATCGCGGAAACGGCATGCCGTGATCGGAGGTGGCGACGACGAGGGTGTTGTCAAGCAGGCCGCGCCGCTCGAGCGACGCGAGCATGCGGCCGAGATGGCGGTCGACATGCTCGACCTCGAGGGCGTAGTCGAGCAGGTCGTTGCGGACGACCTCGTTGTCGGGCCAGTAGCCGGGGACGCGGTCGATGTCGGAGATCCGCTTACCGCCCTTGGCGGCGCCGGAGCCGTACTCGTAGCCGCGATGCGGCTCGGCGGCGCCGTACCAGAAACACCACGGGGCGTCCTGCGGGGCGGCGTCGAGAAAGGCGTCGAAGTTGGCGGCGTAGTCGTTGTTCGAGATGCCGGAGGCGGGCGGCGGGGCGGTCCGCTGGTCGAAGGGCGTGCCGGCCATCCGGCGGGGCTTGCCGGCGGCGTCCTTCGCGACGCCCGGCGCCCAGCCCTTGCAGGTCATTCCGGCGTGCCAGCCGTTCTCCGCGAGCGCCTCGGCCCAGGTCTTGTACTCGGGGGGAAAGTAGGGAACGTGGTTGCAGGCGGCGCCGAGCTGCCAGGAGTTGCGGCCGGTCAGGATGCAGGCCCGCGACGGCGCGCACTTGGCGTTGGGCGTGTAGGCGCGGGTGAAGAGAAGGCCGTCCTTCGCGATGCGATCGAAGGCGGGCGTCTTCACCCACGGGCAGCCGTAGGCGCCGGCGTGGCCGTAGCCCCAGTCGTCGGCGATGGCCAAGAGGATGTTCGGACGCTTCGGGACGGCGGCATCGGGTCCGTCGGCGGCGCGGGCGGGAAGCGCGGCGGCCGCGGTCAGCCAGGCGGCGGCGCGGAGGACCTGACGGAAGGTCATAGGCGGTGTCTCCCGTGCGCGGGACGTTGGCGGGTGGAATATCCGCGGCGGCCCCCCGCGAGGGCACACCGGGGCGTTGAGACCCATGGCACCAGGTCCGGGCGGGGACGAGCCCCGCCCCTCATTTCACCCTCAGCGAGAAGTTGTCCAGGTAGAACGACGTCGCCGCGTCCGCGTTGCTGGCAAAGCCGGTCCACGTCAGCGTCTTGAAGGCCGGCTTCGCGTAGGCGAGGTCCTTGAAGACCCGCGGCGCCTGCCCGGCGACCGTCACCGTGAGCGACCATTTCCCCGTCGAGTCGGGGCCGACGCCCCCCTCGATCTCGAACCGGGTCCACTGCCCCTCGGGGAGATCCATCGTCGTGCCGTCGTCCAGCTGGAGCTTCGAGTCCCGGATGGCCAGGTGCACCCCCGTCTTGTAGTCGCCTTCGGCCCAATCGCGCCACTCGTAGTCGACGATCGACGCCTTCTCGACGCGCAGGTCGAAGCCGTTCAGCACGGCGCCCTTCGCGTGTTTCGCGGGGCAGACGAGGTGCGGCTTCCATCGATCCTTGAGGCCGCGCGCGTCCGTGATCTTGACGCTGCGCTTCCCGCCGGCGGCCGTTTCCTCGGTGACGAGAATCGAGTCGCCCTTGTTCTCGACGTGGAGCTCGAAGCCCTTGGGGGCCCGGCCGGGGGTGTCGCGCTCGAAGGTCAGGTGGACCGGCGGGGTCGGGCGCTCGGGCGGGAGCTCGAGCGGCGGGTAGGTCTCGCCCTTCGCTTTCGCGACCCAGGCGGCGTCGCCATAGACGCCCGCCTTCGACCAGTCGAACGGCTTGAAGCCGAGCGGAAGCGCGGGCGATTCGGGCTTGAGCCGGAAATCGCCCTTCGCGACGTCGACGAAGAGCGGATCGGCGACGACCGAGCCTTCCTCATGGCCGAGCCGCTGCCACTCCGCCAGCGGCTTGCCGGCGAACGTCACGGGCGCGCCCGCCGCGTTCCACCAGCAGTTGTTTCGAGAGACAACCCGGATCTTGTCCCACGGACCCGCCAGCGCCGGACCGGTCTTCCACCAGATGATGTTCTTCTCGAACGTGAACGAGAGGTGGTCCTCCACGCGGGTTACCTGGATCTGGTGCTGCCGGCTGTTCACCAGGACGTTGTTCCGGAGGATGTTCTCCTTCCCGTAGTGCTGGTGGAAGCTGCCGGTCTTGGTGTCGTACACGAGGTTGTTCTCGAAGAGGATGCCGGTGCTCCCCTCGTCGGTGTACATGCCCCACCCGCCATAGGAGTAGGCGTAAATGTCATGGAAGACGTTGCCGGAGACGACCGTCCCCTCGGAGGGCCCGAGCGTGTAGATGCCGCCCATGTCGCTGAGGAGGCCCCAACCGAGGTGGTGGACGTGGTTGTCGGCGAACCGATTCCGCTTGCAGGTGCTTTCGGCGTACCCCCACCGCCAGCCGGCGGAGATGCCGGAGTAGAAGAGGTCGGCGATCTCGTTGTGGGTGACCTGGTTGTCGGGGCTGTAGCCGACCCAGACGCCCACCGCGCAGGGGAAGATGTATCCCCCGTGCCGGATGATGCAGTTGTCGACGACGTTCTTCCCGGTCGCCTCCGCCGCGTTCTTCGCCTGGCCCGCCTCGCCGATCCGGACCCCGCCGGCGCCGAAGTCGAAGAGGTGGCAGCGGCGGACTGCGCAGTCGGTGCACCCCTTCCGGAGCCAGAGGACGTACGTCCCGACGTGGCCGACCTCGCAGTCCTCGAAGACGACGTTCCGCGCGCCGTCGGCCAGGACGACCGCGTCGATGGGCGCGGCGGCCTGGGCGGGCTCGAAGCCGCCGGGCGGCGTCAGCCACTGCGCGTGGTGGAACGCCAGCCCCTTGAACGTCAGGTGCTCGACGAACTTCCCGTTCGCGGGGTCGCCCTGGATCACGAGGAACTTGTCGGCGACCGGCGCGATCACCTCGGCCTTCGCCAGGTCCTCGCCGGGGAGCGGCTTGTAATAGAGGGAGCCGTCGCGTGCGAGGAACCACTCGCCGGGCGCGTCGAGGGCGCGGAGGAAGTTCTCGAAGACGAGCGTGGAGTCTTTGCGCCACGGGTTCCACGGCTTCATCCCCTCGCCGCTGGTCACGACCGCGTGCTCCGCGGCGTCGAGCCGGTCGATGAACCGCCGCGTGTTGTCCCAGTTGTGGTAGACAACCAGGTTCACGTCCTTGAGCTCGTCGGCCGCCAGGCCCGCCACGGCGGCAAAGTCCTCGGGACGGAGGTGGACGGTCTGGACCGCCTGCTTGGGGCGCTGCTTGCCGGCGACGGGCGTGGCGGAGGCCTCCTCGACGTCCTGGATGTAGAACCAGAACTTGTTCGGCGCGCGGGCGCGGACGGCGCGGCGTCCGTTGACGAAGAGCTGCTCGAAGTACCACTTCCCGGCGGCGACGTCGGGGACCTTCGCGACCCAGAGGCCGTCCTTCGGCTGGAAGCCCGTGATGACACGACCGCCGCTGAAGACCGGCTTCGCGCCGGGGGCCGCCTCGTAGCGAACCGGGGCCTGGGCCGTGCCGCCGTCCTCGGGCGCGAGGACGAGCGGGCCGGTCACGGCATAGCGGCCGTCGGCGACGACAATGCGGGCGGGCGAGGCGGGAGGCTGGCCGCCGCGGGCCTTGCGGAGGGCGTCGCGCGCCCCCCCGAGCGTGGCGACCGGGCCGTCGGTCTTGCCGGCATTGGGCTGGGCGAGCGTGCCGGACCAGGCGTCGTTTCCCTGCGGCGAGACGTGGATCACCACGTCGGCGGCGCCGGCGGGGAGAACGAACAGAACCGACAGGAGGGCGGCGCGGGCGGCTGCGGTGCGCATGGGGGCTCCTCGCGAAGCGGGCATGGCAATGTATCGCCAAGACGCGCCAAGAAAGCCTTTCAGGTGTAGCGCCGACAGAGTCCGGCGGCGCTCCTCCCGGTCTTCTCCGGGAGCCGACGGACCCGTCGGCTCCAGCGTTCGAGCAGCACGAACAGAGCAGCCTCCAGAGCCGACCGGGCTTCTCCATCGAAGCCCCGGCGACGCCGTGGCGGAGGCGGAAGGTCGGCGCTAGGCTCCGCACGACACCAGCAACATCCGGGGCGGAGTCCCGCCTTCGCCCGGCTGCGCCGAGGCCAGCAAGCCCCGCCCCTCGCCGCTTCACTCTATCACAGAATGGACGACGCGACCAACCCTCCGAGAGCTCCCGGGTCCTCCGCGGTTTGTCACCCACGGGCGCTTTAGGGGTTCCCCATCTCTTCGATCGCCCGCGCGACCGCCTCGCGGACGGCGAAGACGCGGTCCGGGTCGGGCAGGATCCGCGTCGAGTAGCGGCCGATCTCGCAGGGCGACACGACCAGCCCCGCCGCCTCCGCCAGCGCCTCCTCCCCCGCCCGCGCGTCCCTCCCCGCCGCCTTTCGACGCTCCACGCGCGTCCGCAGGAGGAGAAGATACTCGTAGTCCTCCAGCCCCTCGCGCGCCTGTTCGAGCCGGATCGACGATACCGGCCGGTCGGGCGCGGAGGGCCGCGGCGGATACACGAGATAGCCGTCGCCGTTCGGGTAACGCACGGCGACCTTCTCCTGCCCCGGGCCGAAGTCGTGCGGCAGGAACTGGTGCCAGCCGAGCTCGTACGGGTCGTACGTGAGCCAGTCGATGCCCCAGAACTCGTACGCCTCGGCGCCGTATTTGAAGGCGTAGTGCGGGAGGAGCCGCTCGATGGCGCAATACGGCGTGTCGAGGCACATCATGCCGTCGGTGGTCCACCAGATCGTCGCGCCGCCCTTCTTCAGCTCCTCCATCTTCGCGACGGGCACGAGCCCGTAGTGGCCGATCCCCCAGACGTCGAGGAACCCGTCCCACTCCGGCTGGTGGTGCCAGGTGCTGCCGTAGATGCGGATGGCGGGATCGACCTCGTGCACCATGGCGCAAAGCGCCTTCATCTGCGCGCGAATCTTCGGGTCGGCGTCGTACGGCTCATCGGAAATATAGTGCGTGACCTTCTTCTCCCAGCCCTTGGCTTTCACGTGGTCCCAGTAGGCCTTGAGACAGGCCTGAAACGCCTTTTTATACTCCGGGCGCAGCACGGCGCGGTCGGCCTTCTCGAAGGGGAAGACGCCCTCGTACGGCTGCTGCCCGAACTTCTCGCCGGGGACGTGACCCCAGCCGAAGAGGTAGAACGGCCAGGGCGTGTAGGCATGCGGGAACCGGAGCACGTTGAAATAGTACTCCGCCGCCTTGTCGAACTCCGCGAAGTCGGCGACCACCCGCCCGTCCCTGTATTCCAGTTTCGGCTCGGGACGGATCGTGTCGGGGCAGACGCGGCGTTCCGCCATGAAGGCCCAGAAGGCACGGCGGCTCTCCGCAGGCGTCTTCCCCGGGACCGTCCACGCGGCGCCGTGCTGGCGGCAGTCGTAGATGGCCTTCAGGTGCGTCTCATCGGGCAGGGCAAAGTCGCGGACGCGGACGGTGAACGGCACGTCGGCCAGCGCGCCGCCCGCGGCCGTCAGGCGGACGCGCCCGACATACTCCCCGGCGGGGGCATCCTTCGGGACGGCGACCGTGACCCAGACGGGCTGCGTGGCGCCGGGCTTCAGGTCGAGAACGGCCTCCGGCAGCAGCGGATCCGGCCACCAACCGGCCCAGCCGTCGCACCCGGCTCGGCCGGACGGGACCTTCCGGTGCCAAGCGGGCGCCTTGCTGTTGAAATAGTTGCTCGGGTGGTCGACCGGCACGTAGCCGACGACGCCCGCCTCGGCGCCGAGCGCGCGTCCCGCCGCGTTCTTCGGCGGCACGACCTCGACCTTCACGCCGGGGACGGCGCGGTCGGAGCGGACGGCGAGCTGGAGCGGCTCCTTCTCGTTTCGGGCGCAGGCGATCGCGGCGGGCGGGGCCGCGGCGGGCGGCAGGTCCTCGCGGAAGACCTTGACGACCGCGTTGACCGGCCAGACGCTCACGCCGGCACCGCCCGTCCCAGCCTTCGCCTGCGCGGCGCCGACGACGCCCGCCACCACCTCCGCCACCACCACGCCGTCGTGCCAGGCCGTTCCCGAGGCCTGCATCGTGAGGTGAACCTGGAAGATCCCGGCGTCGGGGGGCATGGCGAAGATGTCGGCGAGCAGCGTCCAGTCCCGGGTGCCGTTGATCCCCGGCCCGACGCCGGTGAATCCGTTCTCCTTCACGATCTCGCCCGTCGGCGTGCGGATGTGCGCGTGGAGCTGGAGGGCGCCGCCGGCCAGGTCCCGGCACTTGAGCCACGCGGCATAGAGGTAGCTGCGGCCGGGCTTGACGGGAACATCCTGCCGCCAGCCAGTCCACGCTTTCTGCCGGTCGGGCGGAACGGCGTTGCGGGCGCAGCGCGAGCCGAAGAGGCCGTCTCCCTCGACGGCCATCGTCGTTCCCGCGTCCGCGCCGCCCCACGCCTCGGGCTTCGCGCCGCCCTGCTCGAAACTGGGGTTCTTCGCGAGGTTGCGGGGGCTGGCGAGGAGCGCCGCGTACTCGGAGACAGCCATGGCGCGGGCACGCGCGTTCTCGCCGCCGGGGAGCGCGGGGTTGGGGGCGTACTCGACAGGGAGGTTGGCGGGGACCGGCGCGGCGGCGCCCGGCGCCCCCTCGCGGACGTAGAGGAAGAAGGTCCGCACGGTGCGCGGCTCGACCCGTCCTTCGAAAAACAGCAGGTCCTGCATGCGGTAGTGCGGCACCGGACCGGCGTCGCCCACGACGCGCAGCGCGACGCGGTCGGGCTTGAGGCGCAGTCGGACCAACGACGGGGCGAGATCGGCGGCCAGCAGACAATGCTCCAGGGGCTCGTCGGCGAGGTTGACCACGCGGACAGGAACGCGGTGGGTCCACGGCGCGGGGTCGCCCGGCTCGCCCGCCCACCACGGGGCGCCCGCGCCCACCTCGCGGACGGAGAGGCGCTCCGGCTTCGAGGCCTTCGCGACGAGCCGTACGGCGGCGGAGGTCGCGCAAACGAGCGAGACGTCATCGAACCAGGCGGCGCCCGTTCCGCGCAGGACGGTGCCGAGGCTCGCCTGGGTCGCGCCGGCGGGCGCGGTGAACTCCGCCCGCACTTCCTTCCAGTCGTACGTCCCGCCCCCGCCGTCGAGCAGGGGAGCGATCATCATGGGCTTTGCCTCGCTGCCGACGTGAATGTACCAGCCGGCCAGGCCTTGGACGTCACGCGCCTTGACCCAGGCACGCATCTCGTACGCCGCACCGGCAACGATCCGGATGCCGCGCTGGCGGGTGGCGATCCAGGTGGGCTCCGCGCCCGCGGCGACGGTCGTCCGGAGACACTTCTTCCCGCCGTGGGGCGACTCGTCGACCCAGGCGGTGCGATGCGCGTCGTCGTTCGCGTCATGTTGCCAGCCGTCGGGCGTGTCGCCCGTGCCGCTCTCGAGCCCGCCGTTGCGGAGGTCGCGGCTCCCCTCGAGGAAGTCGGGGACGGCCCACGCCTCGGGGTTGTCCGAGTAGATGTGGTAGACGGCCATGCCGCCGGCGGGACACTCGACGGGGATCGTCAGCGTGCTGCCGGGGGGGATCGGCCCCTTGCGGACCTCCTGGCCGGCGGGGGCGGTGACGGCGTAGAGCATCTCGCGGCCCTGCGCGTCGCACACGCGGAGCGCGTCGACGGGCGTCCCGGCGAGGGCGGCTTCGCCGTCGCCCGCGCCGACGCGCAGGGAGACCGGCTCGCCGGCGACGGGCGCCGCCTGGTCGTTGCGCACCTCGACGGCGATGCGCTGCCGCCAGAGGCCGCCGTTGCCGAGATAGAGGTCCGGCTTCCACGGCGCGGGGGCGGCGTCGAGGAGGGCGGGGGCAAAAAGACCGGCGACGGCGAGCCAGCGGTTCAACATAGGAATCCTCGCTCGTTGAGAACGCGTCTCTTGGAAGCGCCAAGCCACGGTATTTGCTGTGCGCCTCGGCGTTCCAGGCGCCGCGGCGAATCCCTCAATGCCGGACGGTCACGCGAACGGGCTTGCCGTCCTCGGCCTGGAACTCGAAGACCTCGGTGGTGCCGCGCGGCTTGCGGGCGGCGGGGCGGACGTCGATGCCGACGGCGTGGTAGCCGTTCACCGGCGGCGACTTCGACCCGGCCGCCTCGCCCGCGCCCTGCCGCCCCTCCCGTTTCCAGGGCTCGGTTCCCGACCAAGCCATCGCGAAAACAAGCGCCTTGCCGTCCTTGTCGAGGACCTTCACCGTTTTGGCGATCTCGGGATCCTTCTGCACCGCGAAGAAGGCGTCGTCGGCGTACATGACGTGGACGCGGCCGGGGCGCTCGGCGCCCCCCGTCGCCTTCACGACCAGAGCTCCGCCCCCGTCGGCCTTGAGCCGGAACGGGTCCCCCGACCCGCCGGTCCGCCCCGGGAACGAGAACTCGACCGCCTCGGGCCGGTCGTCCGGCGGTCCGTCGATCCGCTTCCACGCCCGCACGTAGTCGATGCTGAACGTCGCAGGCAGCGCATCGTCCGTGGGCAGCCCGAACCAGTCGGGAAAGGTCTCGCTGTCGAAACAGAGGGCCAGGAGCTGGTGCCAATGGGTGTTCTTCTCTTCGCGCACGACCGCGCCATCCACGGAATACCGGATGATCTCGGGGTCCCACTCGAGGCCGTAGACATGGAACTCCTGGGCGAGGTGGTAGGGCGCTTTCCAGAGGCGGCTCTTGTGCCAGTGGGCCGTCTCGACGAGGGTGTGAAAGAGGTGGGTGTTCGTGTAGTAGCTGTGCGGCTGGGAACGGGCGCCGATCTCGAAGACGTCGATCTCAGACCAGATCTCAGGGGTCCCGTCGTAGAACCAGAAGGCGCTGGAGGCCTGGGAGTCCATGGCGCGGGCGCGAATCTCGAAGTAGCCGTAGCGAACGAGCTGCTTGCCCTTCACGAAGGCGGTCGTCCACGTGTGGTAGCCGGGAGGCAGATCCGGCAGGGTCTCCTTCTTCGCGTCGAGATGAAGCATCCCGCCGTCGACACGGACGTTCTTCGGGTTGAAGAAGCCCGGCTGGCGGCCCTTCCAGCCGGGGTTGTACGGCCACCACTTCGACGCGTCGAGCGTGCCGCCGTCGAACTCGTCGGTGAGCGCCGGGAAGGGCTCCCACCGGCCGTGCTTCAGGGGGCAGGGTCGGGCAGGGCCCGCGAGAGCGGGCGCGGCACCGACGAGAAGGACGGCCAGGGGGAGCAGGCGCATGGAAGGCCTCCGGGGAACGACCCGCGGGAATGAAGCACAAAGACGCGCCATGTCAACAACGTCCAGGCGGGGACAAGCCCCGCCTGCGGAAGGCAACAGACGGCGCGGCGGCTCTAGGCCGCGCCGTCTGTTGCAAAGCAAGCCACGCCGGGATGGGCGAAGCGATTCCCTGCATGGCGAGCGTCACTCCTCCTTCACCCCCTCGACCTTCAGCCCGAGCGGCGCGAGGCTCCCGCCGCCCGGCAGGGCGAACGGGGCGTCGCCGAAGTTGACGGTCACAGCGACGCCGTTGGCGAACCGTGTCCGCTGGACGGCTCGGTCGGGCGTGAGCCACTCGTGCGAGAGCATCTCGGCGTAGCCGGTCGCCCGCGCCACGGGCGCCGCGGTCTTGTAGCTCTTCACGAACCGGCCCTTGTTCGCCTCCCAGATCTTCCGGTTGAACATGAACATCGGCGGCGTGCCGTAGAGGGCGTTCCAGAGGTCGCGCCGGTCCCAGAGCCCCGGCAGCTTATTGCTGTAGTCGCCCCAGTACCACTGCGCCACCACGCAATCATGGTAGACCAGCTCCCAGAGCGGGAGCCGGTAACCGTGGCCCGTCTGGAACTTCGCCACGCGCTCCGGCACCTCGTCCCAGATCCGCTGCATGTCGCGGCCGGAATCGGGGACCCGGTAGGGCCCGAGGCTGAGCATCCCCTCGAAGTAGTGGACGAACGGCACGGCCGCGTCGTGGCCGGTCTCGCTGCCGCAAACGAGCTTGCAGCCCTCGCTGATGTAGCGCAGGAGCTCCATCTTGTGCTGCTTGCTCTCGGTGCGCGTCATCGGGTGCTTCGCGTGGTAGCACTCGCGCCAGGGGCTGGCGGTGGTCGTGTCGATGAACCGGCAGCGGTAGGGATGCGTCTCGAGCTCGGCCGGGATGCGCCGCTTCGCATACGGGACCGCCTGGCGGTCGCAGAGCGTTCCGCAGGGGATCATCTTCCCGTCCTTCGTCTCGACCTCCCAGCCGCGCTCCCACTCGCCGTCCGCGCGGATCAGGAGGTCGTCGTTCTTCCAGGCATCGCTGGTCCAGTCGCCGTGAAGCCACCGGAGCTTCGGGAAGTGCTCGGGATTCATCGCATCCTGGTAGATGTCGTAGCGGCTGGTCAGGACGCCCATCGCGTTGAGGGCCTTGAGCTCCTCGGGCGGCCGGGCGTTGCTCCAAAGGATGCGCCCGATCCCGAGCGCCTGCATCTCGCGGCAATAGCCCGGCGCGTCCTTGTCCCAGCACCAGACGTTGACGGCGCCGACGAGGAGATCGACGGCGGGGAGGGCCTTGCGTTTCGCGTCGAGGGTCTTGAAGAGCCCCGTCTGCTTCGCGTACTCCCGGTAGCGCTTGGCCATGGCGACGTGGCCGCCCTTCTCGAAGAAGGCATAGCGGATCACGCGCTCCGGGCCGAATCGCCCCTTCTGCGCCTGCCATTCGGGGGCGAGGCAGAGGAGGCCGTCGCGGCGCGGGATCCGCACGGCCGCGTCGTCCGCCGTTTCGACGAGGGCCATCCAGCCCGCCCCGCTTGCCTCCATCGCACCGTACCACGGCATGCAGAGGCCGTGGCCGCCGTAGAGGTGGTAGTGCATTTCGTGGAGGGACGCGTCGTCAACGGGGTAGCCGATGCCCTCGTTGACGGGAAGGACGAGCGTCTGCCCCTTCGCGGAGGCGAACGCCGCGGGCCAGTCGAGCGGCGTCTCCATCTCGCCCTCGGCTTTGAGCGTCACGACGACTTCGGGCCGGCCGGGTTCGAGGCGGACGGTCGCGGCCAGCTCGCGCATCGCGGCCGGGTCGAGGAGACGGAGGTCGAGCCCGCCGCCGGCGGCCTTTGCGTCGAGGACGACGAGCGGACACTCGTCGGCGCGCTGCGCCCACGACCGGTTCGCGCGCCGATCCTGCACCTCGAGCGAGGCGTCGGCGGTGCGGAGCGCCACCTCGAGGGCGTCGCTGCGCGCGGCGACCGCCGCGGCCAGGTCCTTGTTGCGGAGCGCGTCGAGGCTGCCCGCCCGGGCGAGGACGACGTCGTCGATCCGGACGATCGAGGGGCCGTAGCCGATAAGACGCGGCTGGATCGTGGCGGTCGCCGGGGGGACGATGAAGCGGGCGCGAACGAGGCGCCACTCCTTCGTCTCGCGCACGCGGCGGCCGCCGTGGTCCCACCCGAGAACCCGGCCGGCGGCGTCGCGGGTGACGACGCCGAGGGAGGCGGAGCCCTCCCCCTGGAGGCGGATCCAGGCGGAGAGCTCGAGGATCTCGCCGGGCTGGACGGCGAGCTGGAGGGTGTGCGCGAGGCTCCAGTCCTTCCCGCCCGTGTGCTCGACGCGGACGGCCCGGGCGACGCCGCGCCGGTCGGCCGTGTCGAGCGCCGCTTGGCCCGCGCCGGCGTCGCGCGCCCAGAACGGCAGCCAGCCCTCGAGCCCCCTTTCGAAGTCGCCGTTGGGCAGGAGATTCCCGGCGGGGGCGGGCGCGGCGGACATCGGGGCCGCGGCCACCGCAGACAGGGCCAGGGCGGCGCAGAACGCGAAACGGGAGCGCGGCAGTCCGTCCATGTCACCCCCCGGGAACGGGATAGTAGAAGGGTATGACACGAAACGGCGGGCATGTCGAGCGTTCGTGGCGTTTGTACCTTGAGACCGCCGGGGTGGGCGCGGCTTGTTCGGCCGTCCAGAAGCGGCGAGCCGAGGGCCGAGCCCCCCGCTTGAAGATCGGGCTTGTCCCGCTTCGGATCACAGCGCTGCGGGGGACGGCCCCTCCCACACGGGAAAGATCCCCGCGGCGCCGGCTGCTCACCCGCCAAGTCGGCGGACGCCCTCGAGGACCTTCTTCGAGACAGGCAGGACGGTGCCGTGCCGTGTCCCGGGCGGGAAACGGACCTGGTCGGAGATGTCCTCCCACGTCTTCAGATCGCGGCTCCGCACGGCGCCCATGCGGTGCGACGTATATTTGTCGAAATAGACGACGACCTGCCCGCCGATCGCGACGGCCGTCGGCCCCTCGGCCCAGTCCTTCCCGCTGATCGGCTCGGAGGGCGTGCCCCACGGCCCCGCGGGCCTGTCGGCCCAGGCGACGCGGATGTTTTTCTGGGGGGTGAAGGGCTTGTTGGTCTCGTCCTTGAGGAACATGACGATGCGGCCGTCGCGCCGCAGCATCGTCGCGTCGATCACGTTGAAGCCGTGATCGTAGAGAAGCGCAGCGGACGTGAACGCCTCGAAATCCTTCGTGGCGGTATAGTAGATCCGGTGGTTGTACTTGCCGTCCTGCTTGTCGGTCTCGGGAAATCGTCCGGGGAGGGTGGTGGCCCAGAAGATCAGGAATCGCTTCTCCGTTTCGTCGTAGAAGACCTCGGGCGCCCAGCAATTGAGGGCGCCGGCTTCGCACGCCATGACGGGGATCGTCTTCGCGCCGGTCCACGCCACCAAGTCGCCCGACCGGGCGTAGCCGATGTCCTTCCCGCTCCAGCCGGTGGTCCAAACGAGGTGGAAGGTTCCGTCGGGCGCCTGGATGGCGCAGGGGTCGCGCATGAGCTTCTGGGAGCCGACGCGGGCGTTGAAGACAGCCCTGCCGCCGTTGGCGGCCTCCCAGGCGAGACCGTCTGCGCTGGTCGCCAGGTGGAGGCCGTCCTCGCCGTTGCCGGTGAAATAGGTGAAGACGTAGCCGGCGACCGGCTCGCCGGCGGGCGTCCGATCCTCCGCGCCCGCCGGGGCCGCCAGCAGCATCCCGGCCGTCAGCCCCGCAAGGCTCCGCGAGAACGACGCTGGCGCATGAATCATGGCCCAGAATCCTCCGCCTCGCCGCCGGGGACTCTTTCCGGATCGACATGTAACCCTTGGCGTTATCATAGGATATTAAATACGTTCGGGCAACACGAGTCCGCCCGCATCCGCAGCCCGGGTAGGGGATCCGACATGAAGCGCGTCTTCGTGGCCGACCACGACATCATGGTCATGTCGGCGGCGCAAGGCTACTTCCGCCGCCAGAAGGAGATCACGCCGATCTACACGACCGACGTGTTGGAAGGTCTCCGGCAACTGACGCCGCGCGAGCTGGAGGAAACCCCGGACGGAAGCCCCCGCCTCTTCGGCGCGGTGATCGAATGCCTCTGGCCGGACGCACCGGCGATGCCGTCCAGCCTGGACTGGGCCGGTCTGCGCGCGGACGACGTGGAGGAGTACCGCGCGCTGCTGGCGGCGGGCGAGGAGCTGTATCGTTCCGCCCCGCCCCTCGGCGTGCTGCTGGCGATGCGCTGCGACGCCCTGAAGGCCCCGGTGGTGCTGACGGCCTACCCGACGTCCACCCTCAACGCGAAAAAGCAGCTGGCGCCCATCCATGCTTACGTGCAGCGGCGGGGCTGGAAATGCTACACGCCGGAGCGGGCGGACAAGCAGCAGGCCGACTTCTGGGACAAGTGCGTCACGCGGTTCGACAACAAGTGGCTGCAGCGGGCGATGTGACCGCCCGCCGGGGCTCGCCGTGCAGAGGACGGCGCGGCCAACCGCCGCCGCGCCGTCTTTTGCGCCTCACGCGCGCACGGGATCAATTCCGCCCTCGACCGCCCCGCCCGATCCGCTCCCGGATGCCTGCGGGGGTCAGCTCCCGGAGCGAGTCCACCACGAGGTCCGCGTTCGGCGCGAGCGCCTCGCGGGAGGACGTCCCGACCAGCGCGATCGCGACGCATCCCGCCCGCCTCGCCGCCTCCAGACCGGCCAGGCTATCCTCCACCACCGCGCAGGACGCGGCCGGCAGCCCCAACCGGTCCGCCGCCAGGAGAAAAACGCCGGGGTCCGGCTTTCCCCGCGGCACGTCCCGGCCCGTCACCGTCGCGTCGAAATGCCTCGCCGCCGGCAGGTTCGCCGCGACGACGGCGACGTTCTCCGGGGGGCCGGAGGATCCGATCGCCAGCCTCGCCCCGTCCGCGCGCAGGGCCTCGATCAGCTCCCCCGCCCCCGGCATCGCCGGGAAGCCCCGGGCGAGGATCTCGCGATAGACCGCCTCCTTCTCCTCGCCCCAGCGAAGAACCTCGTCGTCCGAGACCGGCGCGCCGGTGATGACGGGGGCGATGGCGGCGTTGGTCCGCCCGAAGACGCCGCGAAAGAGGGGCTCGGGGAGCGAGAACCCGCGCCGCTCCGCGGTGATCCGCCACGACGCGTAGTGCGGCCCGAAACTGTCGACGAGAACACCGTCCATGTCGAAGATCACGCCGTAGGGTCTCACTCGTTCAACTCCCGGATGCGGATGTTGCGCCAGGCGACCTCGTAGGGACCGGTCCCTTTCTTGATGCCGTGCACTTGGAGCCCGATGAAGCCCTTCGGGTGGCTCTGGAAGATCGCTTCGTCGGTCAGGTCTCCGACCGGCTCGCCGTTGACCCACGTCTGGATGCGGGGGCCCTTCGCCACGACACGGAAGGCGTTCCACTGGCCGTTCTTGAAATGCGCGTGGGGCTTGAGACTTTCCTTGGGGGTCAGCCAGCCGCGGCCGGTCGCCTCGCCATACACATATCCCGAGACGGAACCGGCGGCGCCCGCCGCCGCGATCTCCACTTGGGGCCCGTAGACGCGCCCCTCGGGGGCCTTCGGGTCCGCCCCGACAGCCCCGGCGGTCTTCTGCCGCGACCGGATCTGAACGCCGGAATTGAGACTGTCGTGCACCTTCACCTCGAATTCCAACTCGAAGTCGCCGTACTCCTTCACGCTGCAGAGAAACGAGTTGGGACTGCCCTCCGCCGTCCGTCCCACGATGGCTCCCGCCTCCGCCCGGTAGGTGGCTGTGCCGTTCTTCTGCGCCCAGCCATCGAGAGACGTGCCGTCAAAGAGGCTGACCCAGCCCCCCTCCGCCGCTCCGGCCGACGCCCCCATCGCCGCCCAGAGCGCCCCCGCGACCATAACCCGGCGCACCTGCATGGCCACCTCCCGGATGAAGGGTTCGCACCGCCATTGTGCGCCGCGCCCCGGGGGAATCCAACGTTTTTTTGCACAATCCGGGGTGACGCGCGTCTCAAGGAAGGTTAGAATGAGACCGTCCCGGCCCGCGCCGGGCTTTATTCCCGGGGGGCGCATGGGCGCCATCACCAAACTCCTGCTGCTTCTCGCCATGGCCGGTCTTGTCGCCGCCATCGTCGTCTGGGACAAGATCGCCACGACCGGCCCCGGCACGTCCGCCCCGCCCGCCGGCGGCGGCACCGGGACGACCGGCACGTCCATCGTCAAGACACTGACCGAGGTGAAAGACAAGGCCGGCGCGGCGATCGAAAGCCTGGAGATCAGGCGCCGAGCCGAGGAAACCCTGGCCGAGCTCGACCTCAAGCGCCGGGCCGGCCAGATGATCCACCGCCTCGGGGAGTCGGTCGACGGCGTGGCCGGCGGTCCCGCCCGTCACACGAACCCGGGCCGCCGGGAGGCGCCACGAGAACCGGAATCCGGGACCCGCTCCGCCCCTGAAGACATCCGCCACGTCGTTCGCGAGGGAGACACCCTCTGGTCGATCGCCCAGAAGCACTACGGGGACGGCGCACAGGCCCGACGCATCGAGGAGGCCAACCGCGACGTGCTCCAGTCGAGCCGCCATCTCCGGATCGGGACGACACTCCGCATCCCGCCGGGTGCCGGCGACGCGGCCGCCGGGAATGTCGAAAAGCCCATACGCAGATCGGAGCCCCGGCGTGAGCCCGATACCCGCGGCGGCCCTCGGACCTACCGCGTCCAGCCCGGCGACACCCTCTGGGGCATCGCCCGGCAAGAACTCGGCGACGGGAGCCGATGGAAGATCCTTTACGAGGCCAACCGCGACCTCCTGGTCAAGCCGGGCGATCTGAAGTGCGGGATGGAGATCCGGATCCCGGACGACGGTCGATGAGCCCGGCGACAAGCCGGACATCGCCCCCCGGCGAGCGAGAGCGGTCTAAGCCGAGCCGTGACCGTTGCAACCGTGACAGAGGGACCACCATCTCAGCCCCTGCCAGACGGGCTCGTCCTCGTTGCGGCATTCCAGGCAGAGCGGACGCTTGCATTTCCGGCAGTACACGATCGGCGTGCGCCGGATGTGCTTCCGGCAAACGCCGCAGGGCAAAATGACGTTCCGGCAGGCCGGACAGACCGCCGGCTGTTCCTCGAAGCAGGAGCGGATCCGCTCGCCGCAGATCGGACAAGGATGTTGAAAGCCTTCAGGCCCTTTGGGCATCGCCCCCCCCCGACCAATCAAACCAGAATTAATGGGCCGTCGACCATAACATATACGCCATTATGGGGAGGATTGTCAACCTGCAATTCATTCGACAGCGGCACCATCTTCCCCTAGGATTCCGCTCTCTTCCGCTCCACCGTCCCCCTTTCCGGAGATCGCCATGAAGACCGCCGTATGCCGCGCGGCCCCCCTCCTCTCCGCCGCCCTGCTGGCTGGCACGGCTCTCGCCGGCGAGGCCGTCCCCCCCACCGCGCACCCCGATACGACGGGGTGGGAGGATTTGTTCAAGCCGGACCTGTCGAACGCCGAATTCAAGGCCGGGGTTTGGTCCGTGACCGACGGGGTCTTCACGGCAACCGAGGACCAGGCGCTCTGGACGAAAAAGCAGTACGAGAACTTCATCCTCGACCTGGAGTTCAAGAACGCCGAGGGGACGAACAGCGGGGTGATCGTTCACTGCAGCGACTTGGCGAACTGGATCCCGAACTCCATCGAGATCCAGATCGCGGACGACACCGCGGAGAAGTGGGCGAAAAGCCCGAAGACCTGGCAGTGCGGGGCGATCTTCGGCCACGTGGCGCCGACGAAATCCGCCGTCAAAAAGCCCGGCGAATGGAACCGTTACACCATCACGTGCGTCGGGCCGAAGGTGTACGTGATGCTGAACGGCGAGCAGGTCTGCGAGATGGACATGACGAAGTGGACGTCGGCCAAGCAGAACCCGGACGGCAGCGAGATCCCGCCGTGGCTGAGCAAGCCCGTGGCGAGCCTGCCGCTCAAGGGGCACATCGGCTTTCAGGGCAAGCACGCCGGCGCGCCGATCTGGCTGCGCAACATCAAGATCCAGGAGCTGCCCCGCTGACGGCCCCCACCCACAAGGGCCCCGGCCGGGGTGTCTCCGGCCGGGGCCCATTCGTTTCGCCCGAAGGCCCGCCCCCGCTCACTCGTACCTCAGCTGCGCCGTCGCGGTCACGGCTTGGTCCGCGGTCACGCGCACCCAGTAGGCGTTGAAGCCTTCCGGGAACTCGTGGGTCGCCGCCTCCCCGGGCGCCACGGCGATCGTCTTGTACGCGCACCAGAGCCCCGTCCCGTCGGGATCGACCTCGACCAGGAACGAAACGGGCCCGCCGCCGTCGTGCGAGAGCGTCAGGATCTTCCGATCGTATCCGGTCATGAGATACGGATCCGACGGGACGCCGGGCTCGACCCGCGTCCCCTTCCAGGGCCCGCCCTCGCCGCGCGGCTTGCCGAGCGCCCACAGGTCGTCGATCACCCCGCACCAGACGGCACAGGCGCCGTCGTCGCTGACGACAATGCGCCCGCCGGCCTTCGCCGCGGCGGCGTCGATCCCGGTCACGACCATCATCCCGCGGAAGCTGGCGTAGTCGTGGAAGGCGAGGTGGTGCGTCGCGACCGGCCGGATCTTGGCGAGGCCCCCGGCGTTCCGGGCGGGCAGCTCGTAGACGGTGCCGTGGCAGTTGAAGAGGTCCCGTTCGGTCACGACCTCGCGGCAGACGCGAGTCGCGCCGCAGGGGTGCGCGGCGTCGAAGGCCGGATTCCGCGGGAGGCGGTACCGCCTCCCGTCCTCGATCACGAGCACCGACGCCGCGTCGGCCTGGACGGGGTGGGCGGGCGGCTCGGTCTTCTTCACGCGGTCGAGGTCGGCGCCGGCCTCCCGCTTCCGCAGGCGCAGATCGGCGTCCAATTCATAGTAGCCGGTCTCGGCGGCGCCGCGCCGGGCGGCGACGCCGAGGACGCCGCGGTCCCCCCCCAGCGACCAGAGGAGCCCGCCCAGAACGTCCATCGAGACCGGGGAGGCGAGACCGTCGAACCGGGCGTCGTTCCGGGCCGACCGCGGGTCCCGGTTCGCATACTGGAAGCAGGCGCTCATCCCCGCCGCGTCGCGGTCGGTCTTCAGCCGCACCCAGGCGCCGCTCTCCTCCCCGGTGAAGATATGGAAGGCGTACCCCTTCGCCGGGACGCCGATCGTCCGCAGCGCCTCCCACCGGTTGTCGCCCCGGCGGTCGACTTCGAGCGTCACCGTCACGGCATAACCGGTTCCATGCGCGAGGTGAACCATGCGCCGGTCGTAGCCGGCGAAGAGGAAGGGATCGGAGGGGACGCCGGCCCGGACGTCCTCGCGCAGCCAGACGGAGCCGCGGCCGATGGCGGGGCCGAGGCGGTCGAGGAGGCCCGGCTCGACGAACCAGAGGTTGGAGTTCGAGTGCCCCGGGGCGCCCTGGGTGTTCTTGAAGGGGCGGGTGTTGATGAACTCCGACTTGGCCGAGTCGTCGCACCCCAGGACCACGCGGTCGCCCCAGCGGCAGAAGTCGCCGACGACCTTGAGGTAGTTCGAGCGGGGCGCGATGCCGGCGGAGCGGGCGAGCGAGAACGACTTCGGGAAGCGCCAGAACGTGCCGTGCATGGTGCCGAGGAAGTCCGCCTCGCCGATGTCGCGCGTGCGCGGCCACTCGGTGTTCCAGCCGTGCGAGCCGTCGTAGCTGTGGCTCCCCTTGGGCAGCCGGAAGGCGTGCCAGCGGCTGCCGTCCAGCAGCATGAGGATCACCGACCGGTGGTCCCAGCCGAGGCTCCAGACGGGATCGGTCGCGGGGCGGGGGTTGCCGCCGGCCAGGTCGCCGGGGCCGCGGACCTCGGTGAACTGGTTGCGGCGGACCATCGTCCAGTCGCCCTCGCCCGTCCACTCGGCGAGCGCGCCGGAGGGGATCGTGGGATCGGTCTTGACGCGCGGGTCCTGCTCGCCGTTGTTGGCGTAGACGAGACGCCCCTGGCCCGTGAAGAGCCCCTTGCCGTGGTAGCCGGGAAGCTTGCTGTGCAATCCCGCCTCGGGGAGCGAGAGCCCCTTCGCGTCCTTGATGTTTCCGTCGCGGATCAGCTCCTTCACCGCGAGGGTCTTCACGTCGACCTCGTAGAGCCCCTCCTCCATGGTCGCCACATAGATCTTGTTCGCGGGGTCCGTCAGATGGCGCGCCGCGCCGGTGAGGCGTCCGGGCATGGCCTTCCAGGGAATGGTCCGGACGTTCCCCTGCGCGTCGATGGCATGGTAGCCGATGAAGAGCTGGCCGGACTCCGCGTGGATCATCCGGTTGGCGTGGGTGCCGCCGACGCTCTCGGGGCGGATCGCGCGGTCGAGGGTGGGGGCGATCTCGTAGAGCTTGTCGCTGCTGCCCTTGACGCAGTGCGGCCCGTAGGTGATGACCCAGAGGCGGCCGGCCCAGGGGACCACCGCGCCGGTGCCGCACTCGCCCTCGTTGTTGTACATGGCCAGGTGCGGGTAGACGCCGCTCACGCAGCGCGTCCCCTCGCCGTCGGCCGCCCGGGCCGGGAACGCCAGCCCCAGCGCGGCCGCCGCCATCGCCGCCGCAACGATCCCCGTGCGCCCCATGCCCTCTCCTTTCATTCGACCGGCCATCGCCTCCTCTCCCCGTTCTGGTCCCTTATGGTCGAAATGACACGCCAACCGCAATCGAGGAAGGACGCAGGCGCCGGACACAGGGTACCCTGACGGCCCCCCGCCCCGGCATGTCTCTCGACGAGCCCCCAAGCCCCGCTCAGAACAGCCCCGGGCCGTTCTTCGCTGGCTCCGCGCCTTGGCAAGATGCCCTCCGCCGGGAATCGGCCAGACGGCTCCACGCCCAGGGAGTCAGCAAGCGCATGGCGTGCCGGGCGGCGGGGATCGAAAGGGCGGGCAACCAATACGAAGCCCGACCGCCTACGAGAACGAACGAGGCGGTTCGCCGACCAGGAACTCTTCTGGAACGACACCGAGGCGCAGGTTATAGTCGAGGAGTGGAGGAAGCACTACAACACCGACCGACCGCACAGCGCGTTGAGATACCGGACGCCAGCCGAGGCGGCTCGAAGCCCTGAAGACGCCGCGACGGCTACGCAGGCAACCATTCAGGGCGCAAACGACGGAACACCCATTAACCCATGATCTGGACCAGATTTGAGGGAGGGGCAGGTCAATGGCAATTCCTGACTACCAGACGGTGATGCTCCCGCTCCTTCGATTCCTGAGAGATGGGAAGGAGCACAAACTCGGTGAAGTCGCGGACTCGCTGGCAGACGAGTTCAATCTTTCGGCGGAGGAGCGCAAGCAGTTGCTTGGAAGCGGCCGGCAGACCATCATTCGGAACCGAGCAGGCTGGGCCCGGACCTACCTCAAGAAGGCCGGCCTGATTTCATCGACTCGCCGCGGGTACTTCTGTATCACCGAGCGCGGGCAGGCGGTGCTCGCGTCGAAACCCGAGCACATTGATGTCAAGTACCTGGAGCAGTTTCCAGAGTTCATGGCCTTTCGAAAACTGCGACATGAACGGCCGGATAAAGATGCGCTACCGCTGACTGTTTCGAGCGATGCCACCCCCGAGGAGGCCCTTGATTCGGCATACGACCGAATCCGACTTGATCTCGAAGCCGAACTCCTCGATCAAGTGAAGAGCGCATCCCCGCTATTCTTCGAACGGCTCGTCGTCGAACTTCTTGTTCGGATGGGCTACGGCGGAACGCTTCGAGATGCCGGACAAGCCGTAGGCAAGAGCGGCGACGGGGGAATCGACGGGATCATCAAAGAAGATCGCCTCGGCCTTGACGTGATCTACATCCAGGCGAAGCGGTGGGATTCGACCGTGGGGCGCCCGGAGATCCAGAAGTTCGCAGGAGCCCTACAAGGGCATCGGGCCAGCAAGGGAGTATTCATCACGACATCATCGTTCACCTCCGATGCTCTTGAGTTCGCATCGCGAATCGACAGCAAGATCGTGCTCATCGATGGCGAGGCGCTTGCGAAGTATATGATCGATCATAACGTCGGTGTGTCTGTATCTCGATCCTACGAGATCAAGAAAATTGACTACGACTACTTCAGCGAGGAGTGAGCACAGGTAGTGCTCCTGAATCTCGTGAAAAAACAGAAACGTCGTATCCTCCTGGTCGAGTTTAGCCCAAAATCTGGCTCTTCTGCATAATCGGGGGGTCGCAAGTCCTATTCGTCTGTGTCTTCGGCCTCTAATTTTCCGCACTTGCGAATGATCTTCAGCCTGAAGTACTCGGAATCGTGGAATCCGTAGGCCATCTTCTTGACGGTCTAGACGACGTTATTGAATTTCTCAGAGAGGCTGTTGGTCGGTCGGTACAGGAAGTAGTTCCGCAAACCACGGCGCCGACGGCGAAGGAGTCCGACAAAGTCCTGGAGTTCCGGGATGCCGCTGTCTTGGACGGGTGCGCGTCACGATAACGGCCCCCTCAAGCCGCCGGGATCCACACCCTGCCGACGCGCGTCCCAGAGTCGCTCGACCGGTATCGCATGATCTCGACGCGTCTCGAGGATGGCCGGACGCACACGACGCTGGCCACGCCGAGTCAACGCCCCAGGACCTGTTTGCCGTTGCCGGTCTCGGCGTTCCTCATCCCGCGCTCCGGGATGCGACCACGGAGGTCTGACCTCGCCCGAAATGGCGTTTGTAGTAGAAGACCCCAACCGAAGAATAGCCTGACAGGACAAGTATTTACGCACGCGACCTGTCAAACGCGGGGGGCATGGTTTTCCATGCAGTTTCAGTGCCGGGGCGTGCCTGAGCCCCTGCGGGAAAACCTGGACGGGGACCGATGGCATAGGCATCATGTGCGACTGGACACAGAACCGTCGCCGCAGCATCCACAAAGATCCCCATGCTCCGACTTCGCTTCACCGGCCTGATGCTCGTCGCGGCTCCTCTTGCCGCCGGCGAGTCCTTCCGCTATCCCGAAGCCATGGGCGTCGTCGATCTCAGCCGGGAACCATACCGCGCGGATCCCACCGGGCGCACCGACTCCAGCGCGGCGATCAACCGAGCCCTGGCCGAGGCCAAGGACAAGAGCCACTGGCTGCTGTGGCTGCCCGATGGCACTTACCGCGTCGACAAGCCGCTGGTGTGGCCCGGCCCGCCGACCATGGGCCCCTCGCTGCAGGGGGAGTCGCGGCGCGGGACGGTCATCCGCCTCGTCGACCGCAGTCCGGACTTCCAGGACGCCAAGCATCCGCAGGGCGTGCTGCGCACCGGATGGGGCAGCGCCGACAACTTCAGCATCGACATCCGGCACCTGACCATCGACACCGGCAGGGGCAACCCCGGCGCCTGCGCCCTGCAGTACATGTCCAACAACCAGGGCTCGGTGCGCGATGTCACGCTGCGTTCCGGCGACGGCGCCGGCGTCGCCGGCCTGGATTGCGCCTATACCGACCTGGTCGGGCCATGCTGGATTCGCGATGTGCGCGTCGAGGGCTTCCGCTTCGGCATCCGCAGCGGCTACAACGTCAACAGCTTGGTGCTCGACCGCATCGAGCTCATCAACCAGCGCGAGGCCGGCCTGCACAACGCCGGCCAGTGCGTCTCGGCCCGGGCCATCACCAGCCGCAACCGCGTGCCGGCCGCGATCAACGAAGGAGCCGGCTTTCTGGTCCTCCTCGACAGCGAGTTGCGGGGCGGCGCCGCCGATGCGGCGGCGCTCGTCAACCACGCCGGCCTGCTAGTGCGCAACCTGCGCACCACCGGCTACGGCAAGGCCGTCGTCGACCACGCGGGCGGCGGCGAACGCGCCTCGGGCCTGGTGCGCGAGTACGCCAGCGCGCCTGCGCTCACTCTGCATCCCGGCCTGCCGCACCTCCTCGGACTGCCGGTCGAGGAGGCGCCGGAGCTGCCATGGGGCGATCCCGCGCGCTGGGCCAATGTCGTCGATTTCGGGGCCGACCCCCAGGACGATCAGGACGACACCGCCGCCATCCAGCGCGCCGTCGATTCCGGCGCCGAGATGGTGTGCTTCCCCAGTGTGCCGCCGCCCAAGGGCTTCCGCATTGCCGGCACCGTCGAGGTGCGCGGCAAGGTGCGCCGCTTCATCGGCCTGAGAGGTCCGTGGGAGCTGATCAGCTGGATCGGCCGCGGCGAGGATCCCGCCTTCCGCGTCGGCCACAAGGCCCAGCCGGTGGTCGGCTTCACCGACCTGTGCGGGTGGGATCTGCACGGCGGGGCGCGGCCGATGATCGGGCACGACGGTCCCGCCACCGTCGTCCTGCGCGGGCTCAACCTGCTGACCCGCAACAGCGCGGTGTACCGCTCGACCGCCGGCGCCGGCAAGGCCTTCCTTGAAGATGTGTGCGTGCAGTTCCCCGGCAGCGCCGACAGCGGCGACGGTCCGCAACTGATCGTCGGCGGCGGGCAGGTGTGGTGCCGCCAGTTCAATCCCGAGACCAAGTGCCGGCCCAAGATCCAGGTGACCGCAGGCGACCTGTGGATCCTCGGCCTGAAGACCGAGCGCGGCTCGACCCTGGTCGAGGCGCTGGGCGGGCGCACCGAGATCCTCGGCGGGCTGTGCTATACCACCCTCGATCCCGGCGACCAGCCGATGCTGCGCGTCGCCGGCGGCGAACTGGCGGCGTCCCTGGCCGAGACCGGCTGGCACCAGCGCTTCCGCGTCGTGGTCGAGGACGAGCGCGGCGGCGAGCGCCGCGAGCTGCGCCTGGGCCAGGTGCCGGGGCGCTGCGGCGGTTCCGTCTTGCCGCTGTTCGCCAGCCGGCCGCCGCAGGCCGGGGCCCCGGCACCGGCGGCGCCGCGCGGGCTCGCGGCCGCGGCCCTGGGACGCGATGGCGTCCGCCTGACGTGGCAAGTCGATGAGGGGACTCCCAGTTATCAGGTGCGCCGCGAGGGCCGTCTGCTCGCCGCCACCCGCGACGGCGTGTTCACCGAACGCGGGCTGCCCGATGGCGTGACCGTGCGATGGGAAGTCGCCGCAGTCAACGCCGCGCTCGCCGAAGCGGTCGCCACGGTCGAACTGACCACCCCGGCCGATCGGGATCCGCCGCGGCTGCTGGAGGCCGAATCCAGGCGCCGGCCGCCGCAGGTGCGTCTGACCTTCGACGAGCCGATCGATCCCGACAGCGTCGAGGCCGCAGCCTTCGCCAGCGAACCGCCGGCCTCGATCACCGGCCGGTCGCTGGTGGACGCGCGCACCGTCGAGCTCTCCCTCGCGGCCATTCCCGCCGGCGGACTGCGCACCGTCACCGTCTCCGGGCTGCGGGACCGCGCGCGGGCGGCCAATGCCATGCCGCAGGTGCGGATGCCGGTGCGGGCGGCCGTCGAGCCTCGGCAGGTGTTCGCCCGCGACTTCTCCGCCTGCGATGCGGGCCGCATCGAGGACAACAGCGGATACCGCGGCGGGCGGGTCGAAGCCGGCCTGATCGACGACCAGCGCGGCGGCAAGCTACTGCGGTTGACCGTGTCCACCTTCGGCCAGGCCGTGCTCGGCGTGCTGCCGGTGGCGGCGGGCAAACGGCACGTGATCCGCTCCCGGGTGCGAACCGAACCGCCAGGCCTGGGCGTGACGCTGCTGGTCCGGCAATGGGATCCGCCCTGGACGCACTATGGCGCGCTCAGCGCGAGCGTTTCCGGGCCCGCGGCCGAGGAGGTTAGCGGCGAGTTCATCCCCGACGACTCCGATGACAAGGCTCGCCTGTTCGTGATCTGCGAGGGCAATGCCGTGATCGAACTCGACGACATCTTCGTCGGAGCGTATCCCTGAGATCGGCTTCTGCGCGGGAAGCCGGATTCAGCCCCCCCAGCGCCTCCGCCCTGTGGATCTTTTCTTCCCACGTTTCTTTAGCGCTTCAAGCAGAATGGACACACCGGCCGGATCTCCGAGCACATCGGGTCGCGGGGCATGGAGCCTCCGGTTCGCCCCCCATCGGGGAGTTGTTGCCGCGGGCTCGGTCGGAGGCGCGGGCCAAGATCGGCGCCTTGCAACGCGATACCGCTCGCTTCGATGGGGCCGGCCCTCCCCCCCCCCGCCTCCCCGACAAGCTGACCGGCCGCGGCGTTGAATCTTCGCGTTCCGCGGGGTCCCGGGGCCATCCCTACGGCTTCTCCGACGGCTTCAGGGACGGATCGGCCTCCTTGAGCACCTGGATTCGAATGTTGCGGAAGCGGTAGACCTTGCCCTTCTCCCCGTGATGCTGGATGCCGATGTAGCCCTGCGCGTCCAGGTCATCCTCGACGTCGGTACAGAGCGTGTTATTGACATAGATCTTGATGCTCTTGCCGCGGCACTCGATGCGGTACGTGTTCCACTCGCCGGGCTTGAAGCTGTCTCCGGCGCGCTTGCGGAACTCCTCGATCGACCGATCGGCCTCTTCCTGGCTCTTGGCCTGGTCGCGGTTCGGCGAGATGAACCACTTGCGGCGGCCCTCGTCGTACAACCCGCCCGACCACCTGCGCGGACTGGGGTCCACTTCGCACTGGTAGCCGAACACCTTGTTCTTGCCCACGTGGCAGCGGAACATGAAGCCGGAATTGCCTTCCGGGACGTTGACCTCGCCCTCGAGAATGAAATCGGCGTACTGCTTCTCGGTGCAGAGAAACCATTTCCCCTTGTCGCTGGTCAGATGGATCTCGCCATCGACCACTTCCGCTTTGCCGTGGCCGTATGGGTTACGCCACCCCGCCAGCGTCTTCCCGTCGAAGAGGGGAATCCAGCCCTTGTCCTCCTCGGCGATCAGCGACAGACCGGACAGAAAGAGCAGCCCCAGAACCATGACGTTGTGCGGCATGAAGGGTTCCCCCAATCGGTTATCCCTACGGATGGACCGCCTTGCGCCATGCACCGGGCCCGACGGGCTGCCGCACCGGACCCGGCCTTCCGGAACACGGGTCCAGAGCCTCGCGATGGGTTGTTGAAGCGTCCGGCCGCATCCCTCACGGCAGCCGGTTGGTCTCCATCAGCGCGCGGATCTGGGCCGCGGAAAGGGCGGCGTCGAAGATGTGGACCTCGTCCAACCACCCCCGAAAGAACCGATCACGGTCGGAGGGGCCGCCCCGAAACCCGAGGTTCCGGCCGAAGCCGAGGGCGCGGGCGGCGGGGCTTCGGATGTCCGTATCGATCCTCCGGATCGACTTGGCCGTCGTCGCCTCGAGGCGCCCATCGACGTAGACCAGGACGTGGGTCCCCACGTCCGCCTCCCGGCCGCCGTACATGACCGCTGCGAGGTGGTGCCAGCGGTCGTCCCGGAGATCAGTCGTCCCGATGGCGAAGCTGGTGTGCGTGCCGACGCGGAGCCGGCCGACCGGCCCCTCGCGCGCCCAGGGGTTGGGCGAGAGCTGCCACGCGCCGCTGGGCTGCATCGTCCCCCAGCTGACCATGCCGAACCCTTGGTGGGTCTCGAAGTCGGCCGGGACGCGCGCCCAGAAGGCGAGCGTGCGCGGGTCGTTCCCGCCGATGCCGGGGAACCCGGTCGTGGCGAAGGCGTCGATGCCGTTGAAGTAGAGCGCCCGGCCGAACCGTCCCTCCCCCCACGCGGGCCCCGCCCCATTGCCGTAGGCCTCCAGCGCGGCGGGATAAGGCCCACCGGGGAAACCCGCCCCCGTCTCCCCCGCCACGCGCCCCTCGCCCTCGTCGAAGGACCATCGCAGGAAGGCCGGGCGGGTGGGCGACCGGCCGGGCAGGGCGCGGACGAACCGCGCGGGATCGCTCTCGATCGCCTCGACCTGTCGGTCCGGGGCGCCGAACCGGAGGCCCCGCCCTTGGACCAGGCTGACGAACTCGCCCCGGTCGTCCCCGCGGGCCTGGACGCGCCCCTGGATCACGTGCACCTCGGAGGAGCCGTCGTCGCCGACGCAGACGCCGAACTCCGTGCCGAGATCGACCACCTCGCTGTTGGGGGTGTCGACGCGGAAGCCTTCCGCGCCCTTCGGGACGCGGGCGGTAAGGCGGCCGCGCGCGAGGCGGACGCGGGACTCCCCCTCGAGACGAACGCGGGTCGGACCTTCGAGGATGAGCGTGACGCCGCCGGCGAAGGTCAGCTCCGCCAGCCCGGCGTCGAGAGCGATCGAGTCCCCCACGCCCAGGACGGAAGGGGGCGGGACCGACCACTCGACCGCGACGGAGCCGGTGATCCGGGCGGGCGGAGGCGCCGACGGCCGCCAGACCGCCAGGCCGACCGCCGCGGCCAGGAGGGCGGCGGCCGCCGCCATCGCCGCGCGCTTTCGGCGCGACCTCCGGCCGATTCTCGCGAGGACGGCGGCCGCGAAGGCGTCGGCCGAAGGCTCCGCCTCGATCCGGGCGCGGACCTCGTCGGCGAACCGTCCGCCGCGAGCGGATGCGCCCCAGGCCGCCAGCGTCTCTTCCACCAAGAGGTGATCGGCCAGCGCATCCAGGACGGCCGGGTCCCGCCGGACCGCGTCCAGGAGCGCCCCCGCGACCGGGTCGCCGGCCAGGAAGCCCGCCAGGAAATTACCGACCGCCTCGTCCGTCATGGCTTCTCCAGGCACGCTTTCAGGCGCTCGCGCAGACGGTGCAGCCGCATGGTCAGCGTCGAATGCGGGATGCCGAGACGGCGGCCGAGATCGGCCAGCGGCATCCCCTCGACGTATCGAAGCCGAACCAGGTCGCGCAGGGACCCGTCCAGCCCCTCCAGGCAGCGCCCCAAGGCCCGCAGGCGGTCCGGGTCGGAGGGCTCGGGGCGCCCGGCAAGCCGGGCGTCGGCCAGCCGCTCGAGCTCGGCGGTGGCGCCGTGCGGGTCGGCCCTGTGCTTCCGGCGGAAGTTGCGCAGGTGATTAAAGGCCAGCGTCCGCAGCCACGGGCCGAGCGGCCGGCCGGGGTCGATCTCCTTCACGTGGTGCCAAGCCGTGACGAACGTCTCCTGCGCCAAGTCGTCCGCATCCGCGCCGCCGCGCAGCCGGACGGAGAGGAAGGCGCGCACGGACGCGTGGTGCAGCCGCACCAGGGAGGAAAAGGCACCCAGGTCGCCCCGCTGGGCCGCCCGGATCAGCGCCGCCTCCCGCCCCATATGGTCTTCGGAGGAGTTCATGACACGCATTCATCACGCAAGAGGATGAATCGCAACTTCCCTTCGGCCTTTCGCGAGGCCGCCGACGGAGCGCGACTGAACGCCGCCCGACAAGTTACGACATTCCCGGCCGGCGGGCACGGTTTTTGCGCGTCCGGACCTTCGCCGGTTGGGCTCCGGACCCGTTTGTCGAATTTGGGCAAACCCGTCAGCCGACGCCGCCGCGGGAAGGCGGAAGATCCCGGTCGGAACGGGAAGGCCTCACTCCGCCGCCGGGATCACGTCCAGGCAAACCACCCGGTCCCGGCCTCGCACATACAGCAGCCCGTGCGACAGGATCGGCGCGGCCCAGGCGGGCTCCCGGAGGAGCGGACCGTCGTCCGGCGACTCGATCACGACACGGGACACCTCCACGTAACGTTCCGGATCGACCCGCACCAGCCTCAGCACGCCGTCCTCACCCAGGCAGACGAGGTGTCCGTCGACATGGAGAAGCGAGCAGCGCGTCAGGCCCGGCCGGCTCCACCGAATCCGGCCCGTCTCGAGCTCCACACATCGCAGTTCGGCCTCCGACCGGTGCCGCCCGCTCGAGCCATAGAGGAATCCGCCGATATGGACCGGAGTGCTCCAGTGCGCCGCCAGCGCGAAATCCCGACCCGGCTCGTCCTTCCAAAGCACCTCGCAGGTACCCGGTCGGACTCGGAGCAGGGCGCCCCCCACCCCGTAGCACTCGCTGATGAATACGCGGTCCCCGACGACGACGGGAGTGGCGGCATTGACGCTGTGCAGCGTCCGGGCCCGCCACGGGAAACGGAAGTCGACCGACCCCGTCGCCGGCTCGAATCCCACGAGGCCGCCCCGGGCCCAGGAAATCCGGCCAGTCGACGCCGGATTTCCGGGTGCGAAGATCGGACCCGCCGGGATCCGCGCGAGCGCCGGATGCGTCGCCCGCACCATCCGACCCGAGTCCGGCCCGGACGGTGGCGCAAAGGGCCGTGGCGACGAGCAGAGCGGTTGCAGGTCTCATGGAAGCAGACCGATGAGTCGAGCCCCCCAAACGGCATGGCAATGTTATCTACAACAGTAGCAAATTTCAGCCCGGCCCACACGCCCTCCGGCACACGCGAGTCCTTCACTTCTCATGACTTGCGCGAATTTTCTCTGAAACCCGATGGATTGGGGTATCAGCTACACTCCGTGGGAGACAGAGGGGTTGTCATAGGCCGATCTGCAGCGCAGGCCAGGATCGGTCGTTTGCTCGAACAGCATCCATCCGTCGCGACGTTCTTCCCGCCGACACCCCGCCCCCATCAGGGGGCGGGGCGGGCGCGGAGGGGCGGACGGGACACACCCTCTCCCTATCTCCCGCGGCGCGTCGCGCGCGCCGGGAGCTCCCCACGACCCTGACCGGCCGGTGTTTTGCCGCGCCCCGCGCCCCCCGGCGCAGCCCTTTCCCACTCCGCCGGGAGAGCGGAGCAACGGCAGGCGGTGTATAAGCAAATCCCGTGCCACATTTTCAAATCACGCGCAAGTCGCCTACCCGGAATAAGTTATGGAAAATCCGGCCCTCGGCGCTCCCGTCGTGCGGTGTTACTTTACGTAACATTGCCTCAATCCTGTGCCTCCCTCTCTCCCCCCGCTTTGCACTTCACCGGATGACTGATCGGGCGGCACAGGCGTGCCGCCCCTCGCCATCGAACCCAACGGATGGATCGCCAGGTCCACGCGCCGACCCGATGCGTCGGATGCTTCCGGCACCGCCTCGTGTCTCACGCTTTACCGTTCGCTGGCGGGGATTCAGCGGGTCATCGAAAAAATCAGGGGCAACATGTGTGGACTCACGCGGGCAGCCGTTCCCGTGCTACAATGAGTGTATAGCCGTGGCCGACAACGAGGACCGGAACGGGATCCCGGGTCGGAGGCGTGCATGCCGTTGCTCTGTCGCGCCCGGCTTGGGGCGATCCTGATGGCCGCGGCCGCCGCGGCCGGTTGCCAGGAGACGAAACGGGAACCGGCCGTCGTCGATCCTTCCGAGGACGGCGTCTGCCGCGTCCTCGCCGACCGGCGCCTCCAGCAGCCCCTCGAGACGATCGCCGCGGAGTTCGCGCGGCGGACCGGCCTGCGCGTCGACCTGACCTTCCTGCCCGCCCCGGACCTCGAGGCCCGCGCCGCGTCCGGCCCGGCCGGGTGTTGCGACGTTGTCCTCGGCATGCCGGAGCGCAAGGACGGCCGCACGGCCGTGCAGGTCTTGCCCGGCGCGGCGACGGTCGCCTGGAAGTACCCCACCGGCGAGCCGGTCTGGGCGGCCGCGACGACCGGCCGGCCCGGCGCGGCCGACTTCGTCCGCTTCGCCGGCAACCCGACGGGCCACCGCCTCTGGTCCGAGTCCGAGGCGGGCTTCACGATCGTCTCCGGCGAGCACGCCGCCTCGCTCGAGTGGATCTCCGGGCACCGTGTCCGGCACACCTACGCCCTGACGGCCCAGCGTATGCTGGCGGAATGCGGCGGGATCCGCGAGGGGCGGATGATCGACATCGGCTGCGGGCCGGGCCATCTCGAGGTCGAGCTCGCCCGGCGCTCGCGATTCGAGATCGTCGGCCTCGACATCGATCCCGGCGCGCGGCGCTTCTTCGAGCAGCGCATGCGGGAGGCGGGGCTCTCGGACCGCGTCACGTTCGTCGAGGGGGACGCCCAGCAGCTGCCGTTCCCCGACGCCTACGCCGACGTCATCGTCAGCCGCGGCGTCCTCGCCTTCATCCCCGACATCGGCAAGTGCCTCCGCGAGGTCCGCCGCGTCCTGAAGCCCGAGGGCGTCGCCTTCCTCGGCGGGCGCTACGTCTACACGCCGCAGCCGGACAAGGTCCCGACGGAGAAGCTGCGGGAGATCGTTCGAACGTCGGGCGTCTTGGACGCACGGGTGATCGAGGAGAATGGGCAATGGGTCAAGATCGCCGGGCCGAAGGCGCCGGAGTCGGCGCGGCAGCCCGCCGTGCCCGGCCCCGCGCTTTTCGCGGGCCGGCTCGTCGCCTGGTACGACATCGAGGAGGGGCGGTGCCTGCTGCTCTGCGGGGGCGGGGGGGAGGCGGCGGAGGCGCTGCAGCGGGGTTTCGTCGAGGCGTCGGTCCTGGAGATCACCGCCCTCTACGACACGGAAAAGGCCGCCGAGGCGGCGCGGGGGCGGGTGCGCGAGGCGGGGCTGGAGAAGCGCGTGACGTGCGCGGCGGGAAGGCTGGCGGCGCTGCCGTTCGGGGACGCGTCGTTCGACCTCGTGGCGGGCATCGGCCCGATGCTGGTTTTCGAGAAGGACCGGCCGGGTGCCCTGCGCGAGATATACCGGGTGCTGCGCCAGGGCGGCGCGGCGCGGGTCGGCGGGCGGTTCGAGGGCCTGCCCGCGTCGCGCCGGGTCTCCTCCGAGGCCCTGCGCGCGGACATCGAGAAGGCGGGGATCCCGTCGATCCGCGTGATCGACGACGGCGGCCAGTGGGTCGAGATCTTCAAAGGGATCCGGTGAGGGGGGGGTGTTGCGGGCCCCCCCGACGCGACGGCCAGGCCGATCGAAGAATTCCTGTCTGATTCCCGTCCATACCGTACCTGGGATGGGATGACCTGCCCCCAAATCTGGTCCAGATTATGGGTTAGTGGGTGCCCCGTTGTGTGCGCCCTGAAGGGTTGCCTTCGCAGCCGTCGCAGCGTCTTCAGGGCTTCGAGCCGCTTCGGCGGGTGTCCGGTATCCCAGGTCGGTGGGCTCGACAGGATCCGGGCCTCGGGATTCCGGGAAACCCGGCCGCCTCCGTTGGGTTAAGCAGGAGGGCACGTGGGACCCTTCCGGCATCCGACCCCTTCTTCGAGGAGCGCGACCATGCGGATCGTGAACCGGCTCGTCCTGCTGGGGATGGCGGCGGTGTTTTCGGGCGGCGTGGCGGCGGCGCGGGAGGCCAAGGTCGAGGAGCCCCTCTACGACCAGCTCCTCCGGGAGTGCAAGCTCACCGAGGAGCAGCAGGCCGCCGTGAAGGAGAAGATCGCGGCTCTCGACGAGGCGCTGGCGGCGTGGGACAAGGAAAACGCGGAGAAGCTGGAGGCGGCCAAGGCGGCGGTCAAGGAGGCGAGGTCGCGGGACGACGAGGCGAAGAAGAAGGCGGGAGAGGACCTGAAGGCGCTGGCCGCCGCGCGGGAAGCGGCCGGGAGCGGGCCCCGGAAGGCCGTCCTGGCACTCCTGACGGACGAGCAGAAGGCGGCTTGGGGGGCGTACGAGCTCTTTCAGGAGACCGTTTCGCGATATCGCAAGGCGGCGCTGACCGAGGAACAGCTGACGAAGATCCGGGCCGCCTGCGCCGTCGCCTTTGCGGAGATCGCCGAGGCCGGCGAGGACAGCAAGGGCGCCCGGGAGATCCGGAACCGGCTCCGGTGGGGCATCGATGTGCTGGTCCTGACGCCGGAGCAGCGGGAAAGCGTGCGTCCGGTGAAAGCCAAGGGCAAATGAGAGGCGCCGCGGCGCGCGGTCACGCGATCAACGCCCAGACGCGGTCGAGCGCCCCGATCGCGAGTTTCAGCGCCGCGGGCGCCGCCAGGGCGCGCAGGGCGTCGTCGAACGGCTCGCACTCCACCGGGCCGTCGTAGCCGATGGAGACGAGGGCGTTGACGAACCCCTTCAGGTCGATCACGCCGGTCGTCGCCGGGAGCCGCCGCCGGTTGTCGATCTGCTCGTCCACCGGGATGCCCGCCGGGGCGTCATTGACGTGGACGTGGACGACGTCCGCGTTGGTCAGCCGGAGCAGGTCCTCCACGGTCCCGTGGGACGTGTACCAGTGCCAACTGTCCAGCAGAAGCCCGACGTTCCCGGTCCCGATGGCCGAGGCCAGCGCCAGCATGCCCTTCTGGTCGTGGATGAAGGGGAAGGGGTGCCGCGCTCGGGAGGTCTTCGGCCCGACGAACTCCAGGCCCAGCCGGAGACCGTGGTCCTTGAGGATGCGGGCAGCCTCGCCGAGGCGGAGCCGGTGGCGCTCGAAGTTCTGCTCGAACGGCAGCTCAGGGTGGGACGGCGAGATCCACGTGGCCACCCGTGTCACGCCCAGCTTCCGGAGGATGGCCGCGTGAGCGGGTAGGAGGGCGAGGTCCTTTCGGAAGGCCGCGTCGTCGCCCCGGAAGTTGACGGGAAGCCCGGCGGCGCCCGGCCGGATCCCCCGAACCTTCAGGGATTCCGTCCAGGCGAAGATCTCTGCGTCGGATGCCTTCGCGAAGTCGCCCGGCTGGATCGCGACGCCCTCGAAGCCGAATTCGATGGCATACGCGAGCGCCTGTCGGGAGTCGGCTTTTACGCCGAGGTGGCCGGGGGCCAGATTCTTGAAGAAGGCGGGCCGGCGACCCGCCTGGGCGGAGGCCGGGCCGGCGCGGAGGGCGGCCGCCGCCGCGAGCATCGCGCCGCAGAAGGCGCGGCGGGATGTCGGCGCGGGGAGAAGGAAGGCATGGCGGCGCACAGGGGATCCTCCGAAGGGGCTCCCATCCCGCGGTACCCGGACAGTATAGCACTCAAGTTACACTATACGTTCGGCTAATAAGAAAGCCATCCGAAACCGGATGGCTTGAAGGGCCGCCCACGCATCCATGAAAAGCGTGGGCTTGTTCTTTGCCGATCCGCCGCTCATGCCGGGATCGGTCACGAGGACTCTTTCGCCAATACGGGAACCGTGCCGCTGGATGCCCGGCGCAGGGATTTTTCCCCCGACACCCCGCCCCATCAGGGGGTGAGGCGTCGCAAAGTCAGCGGCAGCTCATGCCGTATAGCATAATTGACTCCCCCCGAGCGCCTCCTATAATAGGCGGCCTTGTGACTCCGGAGGGAGCCGCCGTGCCAAGCGCGAGAGTCGGCGTGATCGGGCTGGGGACCGTCGGGACGGGGGTGGTCCGGATCCTGCGGGAGCGCCGGGCGGACATCCTCGCGCGCACGGGGGTTGACTTGGAGCTCGTCTGCGCCTGCGATGCGCGCCGCGAGCGGGCCCGGGCCCTGAAGCTGCCCGCCCGCCTCTTCACGACCGACGCGAGAGCCCTCCTCGCCCGGACGGACCTCGACGTTGTCGTCGAGTTGGTCGGCGGCATTGAACCCGCCCGGACGTTCATTCGCCAGGCGCTCGCGGCGGGGCGCAGCGTCGTCACGGCCAACAAGCACCTCTTGGCGGAGCGCTACGGCGAATTGATCGGCGCCGCGGCCGCCGGCGGCGCGGCGCTTTGCTTCGAGGCCTCCGTTGCGGGCGGCATCCCCCTCCTCAAGTCCGTCCGCGAGGGGCTGGCCGCCAACCGCATCGACGCCGTCGAGGGCATCGTCAACGGGACCTGCAACTACATTCTGACCGAGATGTCCGCCAAGGGGCTGGACTTCCGGGCGGCCCTGTCGGGCGCCCAGGCCCAGGGCTATGCCGAGGCCGACCCGGCGCTCGACATCGAGGGGCATGACAGCGCCCACAAGCTCGTCGTCCTTTCCGCCCTTGCCTTCGGGCGCGCCTTCTCGCTGAAGGACATTTATGTCGAAGGCATCACCCGCGTGACCCACGACGACATCCGCCATGCCGCCGAGATGGGCTACGCCGTCAAGCTCGTCGCGACCGGGCGGCGGACGGAGCGCGGTTTCGACCTGAGGGTCCACCCGACCCTGCTCGACCGCCACCACCCGCTGGCCACGGTGGACGGCGTGTTCAACGCCGTCCTCGTGGACGCCGACGCCGCCGGTCGGCTCATGTTTTACGGCCGCGGCGCGGGCCAGATGCCGACGGCGAGCGCCGTGGTGGCCGATCTTGTCGACGCGGCGCGCTGGCGCGCGCTCCCGGCCGCCGGGGCGCGAGGCGCGGACCGGCCGGCCCCCGGACGCGTGCTCCCCATGGCCGAGACCATTTCGCGCTTCTTCATCCGGTTCAACGTCGCCGATCGCTACGGCGTCCTCGGCAAAATCGCCACGGAACTCGGCCGGAACCGCGTCTCCATCCAGGCGGTGCACCAGAAGGAGCGGCGCCCCGACGGGGTCGTCCCGGTCGTCATCCTGACCCACCCGGCGCGCGAATCCGACTTCCGCCGGGCCCTCGCGCGCCTCGACCGTCTCGATTTCGTCCGCGAGCCGGCCGCCTTCATACGGGCGGAGGCGGATTGAGTCCGGGAGGGAACGGTCGGCGGACCTTTCTGCCGGGACGCCGCCCTCGCTGCATACCTCGCTTCGCCTGACCGGTATCCGCTTGGGCGCCGGTCGCCCTGGCGGCCCGCCCCTTTCTTGCGCCGCGAATCGTCGTCCGTGCCCGCCGCGCCAGCCGCCGCCGTGAGTGGCCCCCTGCCCTCCTTCGTCCTCGCGCGAGCCCATAAGTGCATAAACGATACGGCATTCAGGTAAAGTTTTCCGGCGATCCTCACGATAAGAATACATGGCAGCCGCAATCCCGCCGCGATTTGAAAAATCGGAAGCGGTCCCCTCATGCCGACCCGGGGGGATCCCTCCCGAATTTTCATCATCCTGCCTGGGGAGACGCGCCATGTGGCGAAAGGAATGCCGGATCGGGAACTACGCGCTGGAGCGGGTGATCGGGTACGGCGAGCTGGGCATCGTCTACCGGGCACGGAGCCGGAAGTCGGGCGAGACCGTGGCGGTCAAGGTCCTGCGGCCGCACCTTGGCGGGAACGCGGGCGCGGAGGAGCTCTTCCTGCGCGGACCGATCATCGCCTCCCAGATCCGGCATGAGCACGTGGTCGGCGTCCGGGAGATGGGGACGGCCGGCGGGCGGCTCTATTACGTCATGGAGTTCGTGGGCGGGAGGCCGTTGCAGCATGCCCTGCACCAGAACGGGATGCCGATGGCCGCGCGGCTCCGGCTGTTGGCCGACGTCGCCCGCGGCGTCCACCACCTTCACGGCCGCGGCGTGGTGCACAACGATCTGAAGCCGTCGAACATCCTGATGACGGCGGACGGGGTGCCGAAGATCACGGACTTCGAGTCGGCCACCCTGCGCGCGCCGCAGGGGCACCGCGACGCCCGCATGGGGGAGGGCTTCCTGTGCGGGACGCCGCCCTACATGGCGCCGGAGTCGCTGCGGGGGGCGAAAGCCGCGTTCGACCCGCGACGCGACGTGTATGCCCTGGGTGTCATCGCTTACCGGATGGTGACGGGCGTCCTGCCGTATGTCGCTCCCGACCTGATCGCCCTGATGCGCATGAAAGAGATGGAACCGCCTCCGATGGCCCTCTGGAATGTGCAGGTGGAGGCGCGTCTGGAGTCGACCATCCGCCGGGCGCTGATGCCGGTGCCGGCCGAGCGCTGGGGGTCGGCGATGGAATTTGCCAAGGCCGTGGAGGGGTACCTCAAGAGCGCTAAACTTGAAGACGCATCGGCATTCACTTCCGCCCATTCGATCAAGAAACATCGCCTCCTGTCTCTGGCCCGTTTGCGCCAGACGATAGACCGGGCAGCTTGTCTCTGAACAAAGACACGTCAATTTTGCTGCAAGTCTTTTGCCCCGCGGCTTTTGCCGCGGGGCTATTTTTTTGTGTTAACTTCAGTACGCCCATTGACAGTGAACACATATGCGTTTAATATAATATTGGATCATAAAAATGAATAGCGATTCATCATTCAGAAAAAAACGCCGTGAATCGGCCATCGAGCATCTGCTCGATGCCGCGGAGAGCGTCATCGCCCGTGTGGGATACGATTCGGTGACCATGGCCGAGATCGCGGAGGCGGCCGGATGCGCGACCGGCACGCTGTACCTTTATTTCAGGGATAAGCAGCAATTGGTCACGGCCTTGGTCGAGCGGCATGGCCGCCGGTTTCGAGAGCGCATCGTGAAGGCCATGGAGGAGACCCCGGACCCGCTGGAGAAATTGCGACGGGCGGCGTTGTCTTTCCTGGACTATTTCAGCCGGAATCGGAACTACTTCAAGGTGCTTTACGCCTCCAACCTCTTCCGGCGCGGCGTTTTGCCCGGGAGCCTCCCGCCGGGCGAGTTGGAAGAGCGCAAGCGGTTCCAATCCATGACCCTGGAGGTGATACGACAGGCTCAGGCGCGGGGGCAGATCCGGTCGGATTTCCCCCCGGAGGAGATCGCGGGATTCATGCGGGCGTACATGGTCGGCATGTTGGACCAACTCAGCCTGCTCGAGACATTGCCGACGGCCGAAGCGTTGATGCGCGCCATTTGGGCCTTCATGACAGGCGGGATGGCGGCTCGCGAGGCGTGATGAGACGTATTCGGGGAACGGACGGCGGCGTGAGGCGTGTCATCCGGGGCCCTTGATGGGGAGGCCGCCATGAAGACACGAGCTCGCTACGCGCTCCTGGCCGGTATCGCGGGGGTGCCCCTGGCCGTTGCCGGGCAATCCCCGGTCGGGGCCGGCCCGACCGCGATTGAGGACCCCCCCGCCGCGGTTGACGCGTCCGATGCGCGTTGGCCGATGCGCCTGGATTCCGGCGCGGACCGGTACTCCCTTTATGCTCCGGAATGGGAGGCCTGGAAGGACACGTTCCTGTCGGGACGAGCCGCCGCCTCGCTCGTGACGTTGGGCGCCTCCGAGCCGGTTTTCGGCGCGGTTCGGCTCGAATGCCGCACGGACGTCGATCGAGTTGCGCGCACCGTCCGGATCGTCGATGTCCGTCTGTCCGAAGCCCGTTTCCCGGGCGTGGCGGGCGATCCGGCGCGCGCCCTCTCCGACGCCCTGCGCCGAGCGTTGTCAGCCCGGCCCCTCCTCCTCTCGCTGGACCTCCTGCAGGAGCGTCTGGAGGCCTCGGCGCGGGCGGCGGCGGCCGCCGCCGACCTGCGGCACGCCCCCCCCCGGATCGTCTTTCGCGACCACCCGGCGGTCAAGGTGCAGTACGACGGGACGCCGCTGCTCGGCGAAATCGCGGGCACGCCCCTCCTGCGCGCCGTCAACACGCCTTTCCTGGTCGTGCTCGACCCGGCGACGAAGACCTACTACCTGCGCGGGGCCGGGCGATGGTTTCGCGCGCCTGACGCCCTCGGCCCCTTCCAGGATGCGGGGGATGTCCCCGGCGCCGTCGCGTCGCTCGCGGCGGAGGACGAGGTCGCGGCCGGGGTGGCGGAGTCCTCCATGGCGCGGATTGCGGACGTCGAGATCGTTACGGCCACCGAGCCGACCGAGTTGATCTGGACCGACGGGCCGCCGCGGCTCACCCCGATCGCCGGGACGGACCTGCTCTGCTACGCGAACACCGAGTCGGACGTCTTTCTCCGCATCCCGACGCAGGACTACTTCGTCCTCCTCTCGGGCCGCTGGTACACGGCCCCGGGGCGTGACGGACCTTGGACGCACGTTCCCCCGGATCGTCTGCCCGGCGATTTCGCCCGGATCCCGCCGGGGATCGGCAAGGGGCACGTTCTGGCCCACGTCGCCGGGACCGACACGGCCCGCGAGGCGGTCCTCGACAGCGAGATCCCGCAGGCGGCCGCCGTTGACCGGGAGGCGGCTCGCCGGCCGGACGTGACCTATGACGGAGAACCCCGTTTCGTGCCGGTCGATGGTGTGTCCGTCCGCTATGCGGCGAACACGGCCTACACCGTCCTGGAAGTGGGGAGCCGCTACTACTGTTGCCACGAGGCCGTCTGGTTCTCGAGCCGCTCGCCCTTCGGGCCGTGGGACGTCTGCGTCTACGTTCCGATCGCGATCTATGCGCTGCCCCCCTCCTGTCCGGTCTATGCCGTCCGGTACGTTCGCATCTACGACGTGACCCCGACGGTGGTCTATTGCGGCTACCTGCCGGGGTACCTGGGCTGTTATGTGTACGGCGGGGTTGTCGTGTACGGAACGGGGTATTCCTATCGACCGTGGTACCGGACCTGCTACTATCCGCGCCCCTGCACCTTCGGATATGCCGCGCGCTTCCATGTTCGTCATGGCGGGTGGGGGTTCCGTGTCGGTTGGGGCGGTCCCTGCAGCTGGCTGCGCATCGCCTTCGGCGGCGGCGACTGGGTTTGCGGGGGCTCCTATGGCATCCACTGCGGCGGCGGATGGTGGGGCTATGGCGGCTACCGGCACGTCGATATCCGGCCCCTCGTCCACGTCCGGGATCATGTGGCCCTGAATGTGCGCACGGGGCCGTCCGGGGACGACGGGACGACGGCCCGCCACCCCGACAGCGTCTACGCGCGCAGCGGGGATCCGCACAGGCATCCGCTGGGCGCGAGGCCGGCCGGCGGGGAGCCGGCAGGCCTCTGGGGCCGGATGGATGGGCGTTTGACTGACGGGGCCGGCCGCGATGCGGGACGGGGGCCCGGGACGCTCGGGGCGAGGGATGTCTCCCGAACGGGGCGTGACGGCGGCAGCCGGGGTTCGCCCGATGATCCCCGTGTGAGCCGGGGCGCCGAGTCGGTGCGCGGCGGGGGGCGGGACGCCGGTCCGGACGGGACGTGGACATCGGGCCGTCCCCCCGATCCCTCCCGTGTCGAGCCCGCCCGCCGGCCTCCCGGCGGCACGTCCCGTGGCGGCGGCCCGGAGGGCGCTTGGGGAATCGTCGACTGGGGGCCGGCGGAAGACCGGGGACGCAACGGGCGCAGTCCGGAGGCGTCGACCGGACGCGGGGGCGGGGTCACGTCGGGGACCTGGGATCGGTCCGGTCGGGATTCCCGGGATGCTCGCGTCGAGCCGCCCGCGGCGCGCGGGATGCCGCCGGCGTCCGGGCGTTTGCAGGGCGGACTCGACGGTTCGGCGCGGCCGCCCGCTCATCCGCAGGTCCCGGATCGCGGTTTGGGGGCGTCCGGCCCGGGCCGAACCAGCCGTGGCGCGACGGGATGGGTGGGGGGCCGGTCCTCGACTCCGCCTCCGGCTTTGCCTTCGCCCCCGACCGTCTCGGAGATCCGGCCCGCGTCGTCCGAGTCGCGGGGGTACACGGAGTCTTCTGCCGGGTCGCACCGGAACGGGGACTCGCGACGGAGATGAACCGCGGAGAGGCGCCTCAAAAGCCCGTTTCGAGGCGCCGGTTGGGCGTTCCGGAAGGCAGGATAAGGGATGAGCCGGTCGGCCCTCATCGTCTTTTCATCTTGCCGGTGTATCCTGACACCCGGACGGATCGCCCCCCCGAGAAAAACGCCATGCGGCTCCGCTCCTGCGCGCTGGCAGGCCTTCTGCTCGCGGCGAAGACGGCAACCCCGGAGACGGCGCGAAACCCGGCGGACGACGCGGAGGGGACGTGGCCCCGCGAGGAGGAGATCGAGCACCTCCGGGCCGGCACGGCCTACGTCCTGGATGCCGGCGAACTTGAGGGCAACCAGGGGCCGAGCGCCTCCGCTTCCGGAACGACAGACAAAAAAGCCGGGACGTCCACGCCCGAGCGGAGCCCGAATACGGCGTCACGGACCGGCTGATGGCCGAGGCGGAGTACACCTACCTCTTCTTGCGGCCCGACGAGGGGGGTGGGATAAACCGGCCCGGCGACATCGAAGTGGGGGCCCAATACCTCTTTCTCGACCTCGGGGACTTTGCCGCCGCGGCGGGGCTTTCGTCGCTCGCCGCGGCGACGCGGCTGTCCGGCCCCGTCGCGAGTCCCATTTCCCTTGTCCCCTCTTTCGTGCCCGATATACTTCACGGCAGCCCATTTGAGAAGAGGCCCGGTTTGACTCGCGGGAACGCGTTGCCCTGGATGCCGGCGGCGGCCCTGCTTCTCGTTGCAGCCGGCCCGGGTTGGTCCGCTGAGACCTGGCCCTCCTTCCGCGGACCCGGCGGCTCCGGCGTGGCGCCCGGCGGGGATCTCCCGGTCCATTTCGGGCCCGAGACGGGCGTCGTGTGGAAGGCGGACGTCCCGCCGGGAGGCTCTTCGCCCTGCATCTGGGAATCGGCCCTCTTCCTGACCGCCTTCAACGACGGGAAGCTCGAGACCCTCTGTTTTGACCGGGCCACCGGGGCCGTCCGATGGCGGCGATCCGTCGAGCCCGGGACGATCGAGCGGGGCTCCCGCCTGGGCACGCCGTGCGACTCGACCCCCTGCACCGACGGCCGGCGCCTCTACGTCTATTTCGCGCCGTTCGGACTCGTCTGCTACGACTTCGAAGGCGCGGAGGTGTGGCGGCATCCGCTCCCGACGCCCATCACGCAGCACGGGGCCGCCACGTCGCCGGTGGTCTCCGGGGACCGCGTCGTGCTGGCGTGCGACCAGGATGTCGGGTCGTTCCTGCTCGCGGTGGGCGCGTCGGACGGGAAGCCGATCTGGCGGACGGAACGCCCCGGATACCGCCGCGGCTTTTCCACGCCGCTCCTGGTCCCGCCCGAAAAGCCGGAAATCGTCGTGTTGACCGGCACGCTGCGGCTGGCATCCTACGCGCTGGCCGACGGCTCCGAGCGGTGGGTGGTGTGGGGACTTCCCAATGAGATGGTGTCGACGCCCGTTTTCGGAGAGGGCCTGATCTTCGCGGCCGGATGGACGCACGGGGCCGGCGTGAGCCGCTTGCCGAAGTACGAGGAGCTGCTGGCCCGGGGCGACCAGGACGGTGACGGGCGGCTGAGGCGGGCGGAAGCCCCCGACGGGCCGGCCCGCCAGCACTTCCTCTACATCGATGCCGACAAGGACGACGTCCTCACGCGCGAGGAATGGGACTCGATGGCGGCGATCTTCGAGCGGTCGAAAAACGCCGCCCTGGCCGTCCGGCCGGGGGGACGGGGGGACGTGACGGCGACCCATGTCGCGTGGGAGCAGACGCGCGGCCTGCCGTACGTGCCCACGCCGCTCTATTACGAGGGGCGCCTCTACCTCGTGAAGAACGGCGGGATGCTGTCCTGCTTCGAGGCGCGCACGGGGAAGGCCTTGTTTCAGGAGGAGCGGCTCGGGGCGCTGGGGGACTACTACGCTTCGCCGGTCGCGGCGGGCGGCAAGGTTTGCGTCGTCAGCCAGCCGGGCGTCGCCGTCGTCTTGAAGGCGGGAGACGCGCTGGAGATCCTGGCGCGGAACCGCCTGGGCGAGCAGGTGCTGGCGACGCCGGCGATCGTCGGCGGCACGCTCTACGTCCGCACGCAGAAGCGGCTATACGCGTTTCGCGAGGGCGGGTGAGCCGGCCCCGTGCGCGGGAGGGGGTGGCCCGGCATCGGAGGGATGCCGTGGCGAAAGGCCGGCCCTCCCCGATTCAGGCGCCCCCGCGACATGCGCCTACGGCGCGACCACGATGGACGGGCCGAGGGATCCTTCCGGCTTGAGCAGGGCGCCCTTGAGATCCGTGTTCTGGCGCACCACGCCCAGCGCGTCCTTCACGTTTCGCGTCTCGATGGCGGCCATCCCTTGGTTGCGCTCGAGGAGAAAGCCGATGGACCGGCTGGGGATGCGGATGACAAACCGCGCGGCGGGGTCGGCCGCGCGGTTGTTCCGGTAGACGTGCGTGCCGGTGATCGGGCCCGCATACCCCGCGGCCTTGTCCCAGTTGGGCTGGGGGCTGTCCGCAGTCAGCCCCTGCTCGCCCACCCGGTTGTCGAGCACCTGGTAGTGCCAGGCGTTCCGGCCCGCGTCGGCCCAGACCGGCATGGCGACGCGCTGGCCGGGCACCCCGATGGCGTTCTCGGCGAAGACGACGTCCTCCGTGCCGAAATAGGTCTGGAGCAGCGCGTTGCTCGAGAAGGTGTTGCCGACGAAGAGCGTTCGGCCGAGGACGTTCGAGACGGCAATCCAGGACTCCTTGTCCGGCTCCACGTCCCACGGCCGGTCCACCTCGATCTCCGTGACCGCGGTCGTCGGTCTCGAGGCGAGGTACCGCCACTGGCCCGCGCCGCGGCCGGAGACGATGCGGACGGAGGCGCCGGGGTCGCAGGGCGGGTGGTTGTACCGGTCCGGCCCGATCGTCGGCCCCGCCAGCAAGAGCTTCGTGCCGTCGACGGACCGGATTCGCCCGGCGTAGACGGTGGTCGCGCCGTCGAACGTGAGGCCGATGGAGCGGTGCGGCGGCTCGGTCTCCTCGCGATCGGTGAGGTTGTGAGCGAAATAGAGGTTCCGGCAGTTGCTGTTGTCGTAGCCGGCGTACGAAAAGCCCGGGTTGGGATTCATCGCCTCGGTGAACCCGTTGCTGGCAAACGTCCCCGCGAGGGTGGCGCGGTTGTGCTCGAAAAGGATGTTGTTGTGGTTGCGCATGAGCCAGACGTAAAGGTCCCGCCAGCGGAATCGCGTGTCGGTGCAGCGGAGGTGGGAGACCTCCTTCTGGGCGATCAGGATCGTGAAGGCGTCCCAGTCGCACGCCGCGATCTCGGTGTTTCGGGCATGGTCGAGGTGGAGGACGATCCCTTCGGTCTCTCGCTTGACCCCCTCGTACGCCAGGCGGGGGACGCGGGCGGTGACGCGGCGGAAGCGCGCCGGCACGGACGTGTGAGCGCGCTCGATCAGGTTGCCCATGTAGCCCGGGGCGGCGGTCAGCGAGAGGTCCTCGATCGAGAAACTGGCCCGCCGGTCGATGCCGGCGGGCTTGGGCAGGTCGGCGCCCCGGATCAGCGGAAGGCATCGTCCCCTGCCGTCCGCCGGGCTCTCGACCCACTCGATCCGCGTTTTTTCCGCGCCCGCGCCCCGGAGGGTCGCCAGGTGCGGCAGCACGAGGGGCTGTCTGAGCTTGTACGTGCCCGCCGGGACGAGGATCGTCCCGCCGTTTCGGCAGGCCTTGAGGGCGGCGGCGAACCGCTCGTCGTCGGTGGCCCCGGGCTGCTGCGATACGTCCGCGCCCCCCTCCGGCCACACGGCGCGCGGCGCCACGGTGATCGAGGTGATCGGCCGCTCGTTGTACCGGTCCGCCAGCCGCGTCCAAGCCTGCGGGCCGCCGCAGCCGTTGTGCACGAAGAGCTCGAACGTGCCGGCGGGGCAATCGGCGGGTAGATCGAAATACTGCCCGAAGCGCGTCCCGCCCGAGACCCGGGCCTTCAGGACGCGGACCGTCTGGCCGTTCGCCACCAGGGCCAGGCGGCTGACCGGGCCCCCGCCGCCGGCTCCCGAGGGGGCCGCCTTGGCCGGCTCGGCGCCTTTTTTCGCCGGTTCGGAGCGCGGGCCGGGTATGGCCGGCGCGCTGGTCATGGCGATGCACGTGCCGAAGACGCCGATCCAGCCGCCGGGGCTGGCCGTCTCGCCCTGGTCGCCCTGCGCGAACCAAGCGTCGGGGGCGTTGACGAGGCGGACCGGGCCGGTCGCGCCCCCGTTGCGCGCGCGGCAGATCCAGACGCCGTCCCGGCCGGCGGGCAGGACCACCTGCGCCAGTTGCGGCGTCAGCTGCACGGGCGGGAGGCGCTGCCACCCGATCCCTTTGTCGGAGGGGGCGGCGCCGGACGGACGCGCGGGGTCGGCGTCGGGCAGGGAGTCCGCCTCGATGACCGTCCCGGGGTCGAACCGGGCGCCGGCCAGCATCAGGGTCTCGCCGGGACGCACCGGCTGCGAGTGCCAGAAGACGAGAGGGCCCGGCGAATCGCTTTCCTTCGGGGTCGCGGCGGCTGCGGGAGCCGCGCGCGGCTTTTCCTCGGGCCACACGGCCATTCCTGCGCCCCCCGCCGTGACCGAAGCGACGACGACGAGCGCCGCTGCCACCTTGACCTTGGCCACGAGCAGGGCCTGGAGCGAGCCCTGGGCCGCGGAGGCCGCCGCCGATCCGGTCGCCCCCGCCGTCCCCGCCGCCGCGCATGCCGCCGCCACCGCCGCCGGCGCGGCCGGCGCCGCCAGGGCCGTCAGGCCCGCCGCCAGCGAAGCCGCCGGGATCGCTACGCCCTTCCGCAGCAGGAACCGGCGCAGGTGTTCCAGCGCGCCCGCGATTCGCTCGTGGACCGTCGATTGCGCGCAGCCCAGGCGGCGGGCCATATCCTCCTGCCGGATCCCTTCGAGGAAATAGAGGACGATGGCGGCCCGGTGCGTTTCCCTCAGCGAGGCGATCGCCTCGTCGAGATGGGGCTTGGCCTGTTCCCACAGCCGATCGCGGTCCATCATCGGGGGTCTCCCTTCCCGGGTCGCCGCCGTGGCCGATTCGCGCCGTCGGCGCGCCGCCTCCTGCCGTCGGAGCCTCAGCACGACCATCCGCGCGATCTGGAAGAGCCAGCCGGCCAAGGCGCCCGGGTCCCGGATCGATCCGGCCTTTCGGGCCAGGACGAGGAAGACGGCCTGCGCCGCATCCTCCGCCAGCGCGGCGTCGCGGCCGAGACCGCGGAGGCAGACGGCGTGCACCATGCCGGCATGGCGGTCGACCAGGGCCCGGAAAGCCTCCGCGGAGCGGTCGCGGACATAGCGGGCGACCAGGTCCGCGTCGCTTGGCGATCGGTCCGGAGCAGGACGCGTCATGTTGAGCATGCCATGAGTTAAGTGGCGGGCGGCGCCCGTTTTATCGGGAGAATCGGCGAAATCATCGGGATCCCGGAGAACCGTCCGGCGAGGCACTTCCGTACCGGATCACCCGCACCTCGCCTTTTTTCATCGGCAGCGCCACCGTCGGCCCATTCCCGATCACCGTGCCGTCGAGCGCGTCCACGACCGGCCCCAGGCTTCCCGTGTCGATCGCAAGCGGCTCGTCGCCGTGGGCCTGTATGGACAGGTGCCCCTCCGCGGCCCAGACCGAGGCCTTTCCGTCGGTGAAGACATGCGCGCCGGCCATCCGGGCCAGCGCCCGCACCAGCTCCGGCGTCAGCTGAGGGACTCCGATGAAGACGTCCGCGCCCTTTTCCGACCGGCGGACCGCGACGGCGGGCGATCCGTCGGCGTAGGTCGCGAGCGTCTCGTCCGACGACGCCGCCACGCTGAAGAGCGGACGGATCGGCTGCTTCTGGCCCCACGGGGCCGCGAGACCCAGCTTTTTCCCGGCCTCGGTGGGCGAGGCCTCGGCCGTTCCCGCGGTGACCCGCTGGGCCTCGAAGCCCGTCACCTCCCGGATCCCCCCGATGTCGACGCGGTCCGGATACACATAGCCGGGCGCGTAGCACCAGGCGCGCACGGTGCCGGGGGTGCGATGGGCGGCCAGGGCCGCGCGCTGGTCCGGCGCGAGCGCCCATGCCGCGAGGAAGATCTGCAGTCGGGCGGGGACGCGCCCGGCGAGGACGTCCTCGAGCAGGTATTGCCCGTAAGGCGCGCCGGAGCGGCCGAGCGCGGCTCGGCCCTCGTAGATCAGGCCGCGGGCGAAGGCGGCCGAGCCGCCGGGCAGGTGGCAGAAGCTGTTTTCATCCACGACGGCCGCGACCTCCGGCGCGAACGGCGACGCGCGCCGGAGCATCGCCCCGTCCACCGGCCGCAATAGCCGCATCTCGTCCCAGATCCGGGCGTCGTCGAACCATCCCTGCCCCGGCAGGTCCATCCACCACGTCCCGAACCCCCGGATCGCCGCCTGCGCGGTGTTGCGGCGCATCACCTGCCGGGTCTGCGCGAGGTCGACCAGACCGCCTTCCAGGACGTGCTCCTCCGTGCGGGGGTCGAGGAAGGTGCGCGAGTCGTCCTCGTTCAGCCACAGGATGCCGGCGCGCGCGACGCTCTCGGCGGCGGTCATGCAGGGGGCGGTGCCGATCCAATCGCGGTCGGTGTAGGAGATCGGCGAGCAGAGGATGTCGATGTCCTTCCCCTTCAGGAGGGAGGCGAGGGCGTAGTGGCCGCTGGTCGGCGCGCCGCCCGGCACGGGCGCGAACTCGAAGAGGTAGCCGTAGAAGAAGACCACGAGCTTCCGGCCCGCGGTGCCGCGGCGGCAGGCGGCGGCCAGGGCGGCGACGTGGCCGGCCATCTCGTGCTGTTGGAAACGGGCGAAGTCGATGAGGCGCCGCTCCTTCGCGGGGTCGCGCAGGAGGCCGTGCGGGTGGGCGCGGCGCTCGTCCGCGGCCGGCGGCTCCGCGGTGTCGGCGTCCGGGGCGCCGCGCGCCTTGAGCCACTGGCGGAAAGCGGCCCGTGTCGCCGGGTCGTATCCGCTCAGCGGCTTCGCCCACGTGTCCTGGTAGAACCACTCGCCCGTGTTCTGTCCGCAAGGGTGGATGCCGGCGAAGCGGTCGGGGAAAGCCTCCAGCAGGTGGCGGCAGACCTGCTCGAGATGCGCGCAGGCATCGGCGCGATAGGCGCGGTCGGAGACGCAGGCCTGGCGGCCGGGCGCGCCGCCGTCGTAGACCATCCGCGCCTCGGGGTGCCGCTCCAGCCACCAGCCCGGGGCGTCCGCGCCGATGCGCGGGACGAGCAGGGCCTTCGGGTGGACCGCGAGGATTTGGCGGCAGAGGGCGTCGAGGCCCGACCAATCAATCGGCCGCTCCGGCGGGGTCCAGGCGTTGGGGGCGGGAAAGGAGATGAGGTCCACGCCGGCGTCGCGGGCCAGGGCGACTTGGCGGAGGAAGGAGCCCGGCGGGCCGCCGACGTAGTTCCAGACGCCTCCGACGACGCTGTACAAGGCGAAGCGGAGCTCCGTCGCCGGCGCGGCCTTGGTGCGGAAGGTGCAGCGGTAGGTCCGTCCCGCCGCGAACCGGAGCGTCGCGCGGCTGTGCAAATGGAAGTCCGGCCAGTTCCCGTCGGGCGGTTTCTTCAGGGTGACGTGGAGCGCCCCCTCGGCGACGCCGGCGGTCCCGACGGGGTTCGCGGCGCCGACCGGCCAGATATTCCAGCTCTTCGCGAAGCCCTCCGGCGTGGCGAAGGTGCCGGGCGGGAGGACGTCCTCGGCCGTCTGCGCGTCCTGGACGCGCAGGTCGGCGATCCGGACCTCGCCGGGCCGGTGGGCGAAGCGGATGTGAAGCGTGCCGGTCCCGGCCACCTCGCCGGGGGCGAATTCGAACGAGTGGGTTGTCCACTCCGCCATCGCGGCGATGACGCCGCTGTTCATGGACCCCCAGAAGAAGCGCGGCGGGACGGGCCTGCCGTCGACGTGGATCTGCGGCCCGCCGCGGGTGACGCGGACGCGGACCTCGGTGACGGGCGGGGCCGGAGCGGCGGCCGGGAGGCAAAGGAGGATCGCGGGAAGCAGGGGCATCCGCGGCGCCTTTCATGGCGGGACGTCGAAAATATGTCGGCCGGACGCCCGGCGTGTCCCGACGAAGCGATTTCGCGGGATGCGTCGCCGACGGCGCCTCCGCGGCTCGTTCATCCCGTCAGCGGCGCCGCGGGGCGGCTTGGGAGCGCCAGTCGGGGACGTCCTCGATCTTCGACGCGACCGGCCAGGTGGCGCGGTACGCGTCGTCGTAGAGGCCGATCTCGTCGACGGGGATGGGGCGGAAGCCGATCCGGGCGAGGGCGGGGGCGCCGGGCGTGAGCGCGAAGTCCCCCTTCGCCGCGCCGGCGAACCCCGGGTCCTCGCCCGCCGCGTACTCCGCGTTCTCGAAGAGCTCCAGATGCGCCCGGTTCCCCGTGGCGACGGGCCCGCAATTCCAGAAAAGGTTCCGGCGGATGAAGTTGACTCCGGGCTTCTCCTTCAGCGCCGCCAAGTCGGGGTAGCGCGAGAGGTACAGGTCGCTCATGAAGAAGGCGGGGTTCGTGCCCGCCTCGAAGGTCTTCCAGACGTTGTTCCCCGCGTTCCAGCCGCCGCTCACGCCCTGCTTGCAGTCGGCGAAGACGTTGTTCTCCATCAGGTTCTCGCGCCCGCTGTTGATCTGGACGGCGCCGAAGTTGCCGTTGGCGGAGCGGTGGAAAATGTTGCCGTAGACGAGCATCCCGCTGATGGCGTCGTCGAACCGGATCGCGGCCTGGCCGTGGACGCCGTCCCCGCCGTTGCCCACGTTTCGGAACCGGTTATAGCGGAAGACGACGCCGCGGTAGGTCGGGTTGGCGAAGTTCTCCATCGCCCCCTGGTCGTCCGACTCGCGGACGACGCTGTGGAGGTCGTTGAATTCGACGAGGTGGTCGTTGCCCTCGAGGCGTATCGCGTGGCACGGGTTGTGGTGGATCAGGTTGTGGGCGATCCGCGTCGCGACGCCGTCCGACCAGACCGCGGGGGTGTACGTGCGGTCGATCCGCGAGAAGTCGTGGATGTGGCAGTTCTCGACGAAATGGCCGCCGGGCGTCAGCGTCTTCCGGTCGCCGCCCCGGACCCAGGTCCCGTTGCGGCCGAGGAGCGAGAGGTCGCAGCCGAGGACGCCGTCGCCCGTGCCTCCGTCGATGTTCACCCCGCCCCCGGCGAACCGGCGGATGGTGCAGGCGGCCAGCAGGCAGCGGGTGCAGCCCTTCAAGACGACCGCGTCGTGCCGACCCAGGTCGAGCGCGAGCCCCTCGAGACGGACGTGCGAGACGCCCTCCATCCGGATCATCGGGGCCGCCAGCACCGGGATCTCGAAGACCGTCCGCGCGGGGTCGGCGGGCGGGTAGAGGTAGAGGAGGCCGGTCGAGCGGTCGAGATACCATTCGCCGGGCCGGTCGATCTCCTCCAGCAGGTTAAAGGCGTAGTACTTGATCCCCTGTCCGTTATGCATCCCCTGGCCGCCGTAGGCGTACGGCTCCACCGTCGTGAGCCGCTTCGTCGCGGGATCGATGGAGGCGACGCGCACCGTGCCGTCGGCCCAGAGCCAGTGGAAGTAGCCGAAGAGTTGGGCGTCCTTCGCCTGGGTCCATCGGGCGTGGCGGTCGTCGAGGTACTCGAAAACCGATGGCTTCTTCGGGGACCGGGAACCGGGCTCGACGAGCCTCGCGATCTTCACGAAGCCCTCGTTCGGCCATCGTGCCGGTGTCAGCGGGACGCCGTCGGCGTAGAGCTCCAGCGTGGGGATCGTGTCGTTCGCCACGCCGAAGCCGCGGTCGCGGAGCTCGCCGAAGTCCGTGACGCCCTGCGCGCGGAGGTCGCATTGCACGACCTTTCCGCGCGACTCCGCGGGGAGCCGGGCCAAGACCCCGGGGTCCGTCACCGGCGCGAAACCGCCGATCCGGACGCCTCCGCAGAACACGGCGGTCCCCTTCGTATCCGCCCGGTAGACGATCGGCGCCTGCTCGGTGCCGGAGTCGGCGGCGGTCAAGACGAGCGTCTCCCGGATCGCGTACACGCCGGGCTTGAAGCGGACGGCCACGGGGCCGGCCAGTCCCTTCGCCTTCAGGTCGCGGACGGCGTCGCGCGCCCGGACGGGCGTGGCGAACGGCTCCTGCGCCGTCCCGGGATTCGCGTCCTTGCCGTCCGGCGCCACCCAGAGCTCGGCGGCGTACGAGGCGACGCGGGGGACCTGGACGCGCGAGGCGGCCGGGTCGCGAGCGGGGAGCCCCCTCGCGACCCGGTCGATCTCCCGGATGACGTCCTCCGCCTCCCAGCGGTGGAGCGGGGGATAATCGGCGGCCGCCCGGATCTTCTCGTATTCGGCGCGGGCCGCGGACGCGTTCCCCTCCGCGGCATGGCTCTGGGCCACGCGCAGGTGCGCGTAGGAGCGAAGGAGGGGCGGCGCGTCCTGCGCCCCCGCGATCGCCGCGTATAGCGCGCGGGCCTTCGACGGGCCCCCCGACGCCCAGGCCGCGGACGCCGCCTGCAGCGATTCGAGCAGCCGTTCTTTCCGGTCCTCCGCCCGGACCGCGGGCGAGACGCCGTAGACGTCCATCCGCCTGCGAAACGCCTCCTTCACCTCGCTCGGGTCCAGCGCGCGCCGGTGGATCGATATTTCATCGGCGGCGCCGTGGTAATGCTGCCACCCGCCGCCCACGGTGAGATCGCCGGAGCGGGAGAAATCGCCTTCGAACCCCGCCGGGAAGGCGGACTGCGCCTCCGCCCGGCCGTTGACGTAGGCGGTCGTCAGGCCCTTCCCGCGATCGACGGCGACGGCGACGTGCATCCATTCGCCCGCGCGGAGTCGCGGCGGGGTGGCGCCGCCGGCGTCGACGACCTTGCCGCCGCCGTCCTTGTGGCAGAAGTACCACTGGACCGCGCCCGCGCCGGAGAGGTCGATGGCCAGGTAGGCATCGGGATATGTCCCGCACGAGAAGAGACGGCGCTGGTTCTGTTTCGCGTCGATGGCCAGCCGGACGGGGTTGACCCACGCCATGAAAGTCCAGCTCGACCGGCCGATGCGCTTTTCGGGAGGGAGGATCGCCTTGACGACCGAGGCCGGCTCGCCGGTGAAAAGGGCCGCGCTTCCGTCCCCGGCCTTGATCCACGACGCGCCGGACGCGCCGTCCAGCCCATTGCCGGACCCGTCCTTCACGATAGGGCCGCTTCCCTCGTCAAACGACCAGTGAAGAAGCAGGGCGGTGTCGCCGGGCGGCGGCGCCGCGGCGACAAGGGCGAGCAGGATGGGGGCGGCGTGCATGGCGGGCGGTATCTCCAAAGGGCCTGACGGCGCTCAGACTACATGACGCGACGGGGCCGGTCCATGTCGGCTTGCGGCGCCACCCGAGGGGCGCCCGTGAAGGGCGCCGGCCGGTGCGGGGGCGGATGACGGGGGGAGTCGGTTCGGCCTACGGCGCGGACTGACGCGTGACGATGGGGACGTAGCCTCGTTCCAGGCCCGGGGGCGGCGTCACGAGCAGGGCCGGATCGAGGGACACCAGCGCGCCGCGGCGGGGGGGCGGCATGTAGTCCCGGTCCGGCGGCCAGGCCGCATGGATCTTCTCCACGAAGGCCTGCAGCCTCGCTTTCTTGGCTTCATCCCAGCCGAACTGTTGGAAGGACGGCTGGTCGATGAACCGGTACCAGGCGTACGTGACCACGGACCCGTCAATCAAGCGGACCGTGAAGGGCCCGCGCGCCGGACCGGGGCGCGTCCAGGCTCCGGCGGCCGGCGACGTGTAGGGTTGGCCCGGCCCGGCGAGGCGAAACTCCCGCTCGTGCAGGCGCGTCTCCGCGGGAACGTCCGCGGCCGCCACGGCGACGCGCGCGTCGCCGTCGTGCTTGAAGTATTGCGGGAATTCCCCCCGGGGGCTGACGGGGCTGTCGCTCCACGCGAGTCCCCAGTCGTTTTCCTCGAAGACCCGCGTGTCGAGGACGCGCTCCACGCCGGCCACCCGTATCCCGGCCTGCTTGAATCGCGTGGTGCGCGTGGTCAGCTTGGACTTCCATGCGCCCTTTTCGTCGAAGCGGCCGGAGCAGACCGGGCCGCCGTCGCGCCAGGCCTTGAAGGCGTCGTAGAGGGCGGCCTTCGAGTAATAGGTCACGTCCTGCACCAGGATCGCGCGGCCCTTTTCGTCCACGGGGAACCGGAGGCGGGGGATCTTCGACCAGACGGTGCCGGCCGCGTCGCGGGAATCGAAGCGGGGGACGGTGTTGATCTCCATGGCGCCGCCGCCCATGACGCCCGGTCGCGCGTCGAGCCCGCGACCGTAAATGAAAGGGTAGTTGAAGAGCTTGCCGATCTTGCTCCAGGTCTCCGGGATGTAGTAGGCGATCGGCCCCTTGAAGTTGGCCGCGCTCAGGAAGCAGGTCCAGCTCTGGTCGCCGGTGGGCGGGTCGCCGGTCGTGGGGTCCGTGAAGGGGAGGGCCATCCAGGTGTAGCCCAGGAATTGGCCGTTGGGGCTCCCCTGGAACGGCAGGGCGTCGGGGGGGATCAGCACGCGGTTGCTCAGTTGGGCGATGCCGAGGCGGTTGTCCGGGAGGGCCTCGTTGCTGTAGAAGAACGACCATCCCGGCGAGCCGATTTCATAGTCGTAGCACTGCGGCGTGGCGTTCAGGCTGAACTTCGGCGGGCCGTACCGGAAGTGATTGCGCGCCCAGTAGCCCAGGCCTCCCTCGACGGTTTGGAAGACGCTGTCCCACGTGGGGCCCCGCTCCTTCCATCGACGGGCCAGCGTGCCTTCCGGGGCGAGCGGCGTATGCTTGTTGTCGGAGTTGTCCGGCGTGATCCAGCAGCCGGCCAGGCCGATCTGGAAGTCGGCCAGCGGCCGGTCGACGAGCGACCAGACGGCGGAGTAGAAGCCCATGCCGGCGCTGAACGCGGACCGGTCGGGCGGCCGGGCCGCCTCGAAGCCGATGTAGCCGTGCAGCCCTTCGGAATGGGCGGTGACCCGGCCGGTTTCGGGCGGGGGCGCGCCGTCCGCCGGGACGCCCGGGGCGGCAGGGGGGACGGCGAGAATCGCCAGGACGAGAACGGCGGCGTTTCGCGTGCGCATGGCGTCGTGTTCCCGAGAAGGGGCCGTCGCGCCGCAGTCAGATCATGCCGTAATCGTAAGGCTTCCGCATGGGGCGGGAGACCATCGCGCTGGCCTCGGCGTCGCCGACGAAGTCCTCCTGCTCGGGGTCCCACCGGAGCTTGCGGCCGAGGCGGATGGCGATGACGCCCAGGTGGCAGAGGCTGGCGGAGCGGTGGCCGACCTCGGCGGGGCAGATCGGCGTCTTGCGGGTTTTGACGCACTCGACGAAGTTGGCCATGTGGTTGTTGCTGACGTAGACCCGCGGGGCGGAGTCGGGCAGCTTTTCGTCGAGGAGGGCGCGATCGCTGGCGTCGATCGCCCCGCGCGTGACCCAGATCCAGCCCTGCTCGCCGGTGAACCGGATGCCGTGTTGCTGCTGGGATTTGTCCTTCACCGCGCCGTTCCACGCGCTGCCCGTCGTGCTGCTGCATTCATGGACGACCCCGTTGGCGTACGTGTAGGTCACCGCGTACTCGCTGGCGGCCGTATACCCGCCGGGGATCATCTCGACGAGCGCCTTCCCCTCCACGCTGACGGGGCCGGAGCCGTCCATGCCCGTCGCCCACAGGGCGATGTCGTTGTGATGGGCGCCCCAGTCGGTCATCGTCCCCCCCGAGTACTCCCACCAGTACCGGAAGCTGAAGTGCGTCCGCTCCCTGACATAGTCGACCTTCGGCGTCTGGCCCGTCCAGAAGTCGAAGTCGAATCCCGCCGGGACGCCGGTGACCTGGAAGGGGCCGGCCCGCAGGCCGGCGGGGAGGAAGACCTCGATCTTCTGGAGCTTCCCGATGCGGCCGTTGCGCACCAAGTCCACGGCCAGGCGGAATCCCGGCTCGCTCCGCTGCTGCGTGCCCGTCTGGAGGATCCGCCCGGTCTGCTTCTGGACGGCCACGAGACGCTTCCCTTCGTCGATGGTCAGCGTCAGCGGTTTCTCGCAGTAGACGTCCTTGCCCGCCTTCATGGCCGCCATCGACACGAGGGTATGCCAGTGGTCGACCGTCCCGCAGATCACGGCGTCGATGTCCTTGCGTTCGAGGAGCTTCCGGAAGTCGCCGTAGCCGTCGCTGTCGGGGAACTGCTTCCGGGCGGCCGCCAGATGCGAGGCGTCCACGTCGCAGACGGCCAGGATCTTTCCGAACCGCGAGGCGTTTCGGGCATCGCCCCGGCCCTGGCCGCCGCAGCCGATGAGCGCCAGGCCGAGCGTCTCATTGGGCGAGGCGGGCGCGGCGGACGCCGGCTGGGCGGCGCACGTCTCGGCGAACCACGCGGGCAGCGCGGAGGCGGCGGCCAGCGATCCGGCGGCCTTCAGGAAGTCGCGGCGGGCGGGCGATGGGTCGATCGGGCGCATGGCATCCTCCCGGATGGGGGTCAGCGCGAAGAGGATTCCCGGAGCGGCGCGCTGCGCCCCGAGGCCTTGAATCCGTCCAGTTTGGCCTTCAGCTCCCGGACGATCTCCGGGCGCTTGAAATAGAGGTTGGTGGTTTCGCCCGGGTCGTCCTCCAGGTTATACAACTGGCCCGGCCCCGGACTTGCCCCGGAAGGCGCGCCCGGCGAAGGAGGGCAGGTGCACGGCCGCCGTCGCATGGTAGAGAAAGAACGGCTTGCCGGGGGACGTCCGAACGTGCGATTCCAGAAATGCCCGGCTCTTCTCCAGAAAGACCGTGTCCAGCTCTTCCAGGTCGTATCCGGGCGCGACCCATCCGTCCCGGTTGTCGTGCGCGTAGGGGTGCTTGGGCAGGCGGGTCTTGTCGAGAAGTCCGGCCGGGGGGACCGGGACCCGGTCGCCGTCCACGAACGCGTAGAGGAAGTCGGTGCCGGGGCAGCAAGCCGTGCCGAAAAAGAAATCGAAGCCGCGGGCGGTCGGCCCGTCCGGGATCGGCTTCGAGAAGTCCACCTGCCGGACCCCGTTCAGGCCCCGCTCCCGAACGGGCTTCCCGTCCCGGTCGAGGAAGGTCATTCCCACGTGCCATTTCCCGACGCAGGCCGTGGCGTAGCCGTGGTCGCGCAGCATCTGCGGCAACGTGAGCCGCTTCTCCTCGATGAGACACGGCCCTTCGGTGCCCGCGAACACGCCCCGGAACCCGGTCCGGAAGGCCATCCGCCCGGTCAAGATACCGTACCGCGAAGGCGTGCAGACGGTGGACGGGCTGTGGGCGTCGGTCAGGCGCAGTCCCTGGCGCGCGAGGCGGTCGAGATAGGGCGTCGGGACTTTCGCGTCGGGGTTGTAGCAGCCGACGTCGCCGTAGCCCAGGTCATCCGCCAGGATGAGGAGAATGTTGGGCTTGGCGGGATCGTCGGCCGCCGGCTGCGCCGCCGGGGGCGCCGACAGCAGGATGCCGAAAGAAAGCGAGGCGACCGCGATCCGCATGATCCTGGAGCCCCCACGGGCAAAGACCGTGCGCAGGCGTCGGCCGGCCGGATCCATCCCAGCGCGTTCGGGTTGCCGATCCGGACTCTACCATCGAAGGGGATCCGCGAGCGCGACAACCTGCAGACGGAATGCGACAGGCTCGTGCGCGGAGCGCGACGGAACGGGTGCGGGCTCGACTTCGCGAAGCCCGCTCTACTTGTTGTGCTTCAGCAGCTCGACCATGGCCTGGCCCATGGCCTCGCCGACGTCCATGTAAGTCTCCGCGTTGCCGCCGTAGTGGTTGTTGGAGGCGCCGCCATGGCAGAGGGGGTTGGCATAGACGGTGGTCACATTGCCCCGGAACTCCGGATATTTCCCCGAAGCGCCGTCCACCGCGAGCTGGGCCTCGAGAATCTTCCCGTCATTGCCCCCCGCGCCCTTTTGGGTTTGGCCCAAGGTGGCCAGGACAAATTTTGCGCCCGGGGCGTTGAAATCCTTGCGCAGTTGCTGGATGAAACGGACCAAGTTCCGTTCGTAGCGGCCGGCATGCGCGGCGTCGTAGCGGTCCTTGTCTCCCTGCCAGAAGAAGAAGCCCGCGATCTCGTACCCCTTCGCCCCGGGATAGTAGGTATCCAGCTCGGCGAGCACCTTCTTCGCGTTGGCCGTGTCGCCGTCGTATTGCATGCCGGCGTACCAGCCGATCGGCTTGGGTTCCGTGCCCTTCTCCCAGAAGGCCGGGGAATCTTTGTAGCCGGCGTAGATCTTCCCCTCGTGTTCGAACCGCTCGCTGCCCGGCGGCAGGAGGTCCCAGCCGAGGCTCCGGTTACCGATGCAGCTCTTGAGGATGAGGACCGGCGCGTCGAGGGCCTGCCCGAGGTGATGCCCGATGCCGAGCTCCGGGCCGATGGTCTTGCCCTTGACCGTCATCCATTCGTTGTTGAAGACCTTCATGGGACCCGTGCCGCTTCCCATGACGCGCACGTTGCGGACATCCTTCCGCTCGATCCAGTTTCCCGCCTCGTCCACGAGGTAGGGGTATTTTTTCTTGGCTTTGACCGCGTGTTCCAGCGATCCGTCCCCGCCGGCCACCTTGCCGGCGCCCACCATGTTGGACTGGCCCATCAGGATGAAGACCTGAACGGGCTTGCTCATGTCCGCGGGCTGGCCGGCGGGGGCGGGCGTCGCGGCGCGGGAGGCGGGGGGGAGGCCGGCCGCCGCCAGGGCGGCGAGGGCCTGCATCGCGATGCGGACTCGGGATGTCGCCATGGATTCCTCCTGACGTCTCGAATCGCCGGCGGATTCCCATCGCCGTCGGATCGCTAAGGCATCGGCGTTAGCGTGAAGTCCTTGATGGATACGCCGCGGCTGCCGTCCAGGATCGCCACCTGGAGCACGTTAGGCCCGGAGCGCAGGGAGAGATCGACCGGCGGGGTTTGCTTCCACAGACCGCACGTATAGGGCACCGCGATGTCAATCGGCGCCGTGGCCGCATTCGTCTGGACCCGGAGCCGCTGTCCCTCCTGCACCGTGACCACGCGCACGGTCAGCGCATACCGCCCGGTTCGGGGCGCCTCGAATGCGTACGTCGCCTGGAACCCGCCGCTGGCGTGCACCTGCATCCCGCCCAGGAAGCTCTTCATGGGCGCGAAGGGGCCCGCCGGCTTTTCCCTCCAGGCCACCGCCGGGATGACGATCGTTCCGCCCGGGCCGTTGGCGATCCTGCGGTCCTCCTCCGACACCGGCGCCCGCTCGGCCAGCTTCGCCTGTTCAGCTTCCCGGGCCTCTTTCGACTCGTTCGCCTCGGCCAGCTCCTGGCCGACCGGGCCCAGCGCGACGGCCCGGGCGGCGGCGGCGATCGCCCGGGCTTGATAATTCGCCAAGCGGCTCCAGACACCGCCGTCCACGCGCCTGCGGTCGTTGTATGCCGTTTCGCCCAGGACACGGCTGATCCATTGCGCCCGCAAGACCTTCCGGTAATCCTGCGGCACCGACCGGGCCTGCGTCTCCAGCAGGAAGTCCGCCCCGCTGCGCGGAGCCTCATCCTTGTCCCACCAGCTGTGGGGGAAGCCCGCCCCGAGATTCACCAGCCAGCCGTGGGGAGTCCAGTGGCTCAATGCGGCATGCGCGTGCTGGGTCACGCCCCAGGTCGGGATGCCGAAGCTTCGCAGGATGAACCGGCCGAAGAACGCGCGCCGGCCGCACACGCCCCCGTTCTTGAGGATGTTCTGGTAGTTGTGCAGCGACGGGAGATCGTCCTTTACGTTCTGCGAGCCGTATTGGACCTCGGTCCGGACGGCTCCGGAATACCGCCACGCGTAATCCGGATTGGTGACGTGGTCCGGGCGGTAGTTTCGAAGCATCTGGCGTCCCCACGCCAGGATCTCGTCCGGGGCGTCACAGCCGACCACCAGCCGGTACTCCCACGCGGAGAAGTCCTTGAAGGCCGGGTCCAGCTCGCCGTCGAGAAAGGCCTTCTCGTAATGCAGGTACCGCTTCACCGGATCCACGGCGGCCGGCGCATCGGTCTGGTCCTTCCGGTTGGACTGCTCGACCGGCACGGCGTGCTCCAGGGCGGTGGCCAGCGCCAGGCGCTGGAAGAGGCCGTCGCCGGCTTTCGGGCTGGCCTTCCGGATCGCGGTGTAGATCTCCATCGCCCGGCCGTACTTGCCGAACTTGGCCCCGCCGGCTTCGAGCATTTGGCGCATCAAGGCGCTGTCGGACAGCAGCTCTTCCACCAGCGCTTCTGGCTCCTGGCCCTGCTGGGCGAACTCCGCCAGCCCGCGGGGGGTGGCGTCCGTGATCACGGTCGCCTGGACGAGCTTCGCGTCCCCGGCGTCGCCCTGCAGCACGGCATTCACGTCCGCCAGAAGGGCCAGGGCGGCCTCCAATTCATGGGCTTGCGCCTGGGCCAGGGCGTCCTGAGCCGCCGCCTTCGCCCGTTCCAATTTGTCCTGTTCGTCCTTGGGCTTGTTGATCTCCGCCTCGGCCTCCTTGACGTTGGCCAGGAGCGAGGCCATGCGCTTCTCCTGCGCGGCCAGGGCCTGTTGCGCCGCCTTGCGCGCCTCCTCCGTGGTCGCCGCCTTCAGCTGCTCCTTGGCCTGGGCGATCTTGCTCGTGGCGTCGGGGATCGAATATTTCCTCCAGATCTTCAGCCCCTCTTTGGCCTTGCCGAGCCTGCCGGCGGCCTCTGCCGCCGAGGCCGCTTCCGCCTCCGCCTTTTTGACCGCGTCGCGGGCCTTCTGGAGGGCGGATTGCTTCTGTTCGCCGAGGGCCGGCAGGGCCGGGACGATCTCCGCCTTCAAGCCCTGGAGCGTCTCGGCGTATTTCGCCAGCAGCTTCTGTCCGGCCTCGGTGAGCGGCGTCTCCGGCGGCGGCGCCTTCGCGGCGGCCGGCGCGCCGGCGGAACCGATCGCCAACGCCCCGACCCCCAGGAGACGGCGAATCCGGTGCGGGATGCGTACGGTCATGGGGCACCTTTCGGCAAGCAGGCACGGCCGTGTCGCACGCTCGCGAAGCCCCGCGCTTCGCCGCCGGCGCGGCTCGGCCGAGCGGTCTGTCTTCAAGCAATCTAGCGGCCCGGCCTCGGGCCCGCAAGGAAACCGGGACCATGATATGCGACATTCATCATGGTAAATGCGTCATCCGGACATCGCCGGCCGGGCCGGGACGACCGGCGGCGCGATGACCGTCTTCCCCCGGCGGCCGGAGGTTGCGTCGCCGCGGCCGCCTGCGCGATGCCGGCGAGCGGGGCCATGGGATGCGTCCAGGGCATGAGCCATTGCGTCATATGCGCCCGGTTGGCATACTTCGTCGAGGTGACGCCGGAGGCACGGGAGGGCCGCCGCCCATGACGACGCGCAAGCGCATCGCCATCTCCCTGGAGCTGGAGTGGGTGCTGAAGCACCACCAGGACGTGTTCGCCGGGACGCAGGCCTATGCGCGGCGGTGCGGCGACTGGGACTGCATCCTCAGCCCCTATCCCGAGCGGCTGATCGAGGGGACGCGGGGCGCTTCGCCTTTCGACGGCATCCTCGCCCGCGTCACGCGTCCCATGGCCGCCGCCGCGCGCGCCGCGGGGATTCCCCTGGTGAACGTCTGGTACTCCTCGCCCGTCGCCGGCGAGGTGACGACCGTCGCGCCGGATTTCCAGGAGATCGGCCGCATGGCCGCGCGCCACCTCCTCGCGCGCGGCCTCCGCCGGTTCGCCTACATCGGCGTCCTGCGGACGGAGCGGGCGCCGCGGGAGGAACTGGCGGGCTACGCCGAAGTGGTTCGCAAGGCCGGCCTGCCGATCAAGGCCATCGCGGTCCCGGACCGTTTCGCCGGGGTTTCCGCCGCCTGGGATTCTTTCCGGAGGGCGATGGAGGCGTGGATTCCCGGTCAAGCCTTGCCGGTCGGGATCTTCTGCGACCGCGACCTGTTGGCCCGGTACGTCGTGAACGCCCTGACCCGGCACGGCGTGAAGGTTCCGCACGAGGCAGCCGTGGTCGGGTACGGCAACGAGGATCTGATCTGCACCCACCCCGAGCCCTCCCTGACCTCCATCGAAGGGGGCCATTACCGGGTGGGCTACCGCGCCGCCGAGCTGCTCGATCGGATGATCGACGGGGCGAAGATTCCTCCGCGGACGATCCACCTGTCGCCGGGGAACCTCATCCCGCGGAGGTCGACCGACGCGCTGGCGGTGGAGGATCGACTCGTCGCGTCGGCCCTGCGCCGCATCGCCGACGCCAGCCACGCGCCGATCCGGGTCGGCAGCGTCGCCGCCGCCGTCCACGTTTCCCGCCGCACCCTCGAGCGCCGATTTCGGGCGGCCCTGGGGCAGTCGGTCGCCCGGTACATCGCCCAACAGCGGGTCGAGCGGGCCAAGCGCCTGCTCGTCGAGAGCCGAGACCTGGGCAAGCAGGTCGCCCGGGCGTGCGGCTTCCCCAGCACGGAGCAGATGTGGCTCACCTTCAAGCGGGTGACGGGGATGTCGCCCACGGCCTTCCGCCGGCAGGCCCGGGTGGAGCGGGACGCACGGGAGCGGACGTCTTGAGCGCGGGCGGGGGCCCGGTCGCGAGACGGAAGGGGCCGGCGATCAGTCCTGGAACGCGTCGCCTTCGATCGCGACGGTCAGACCGCCCACGGTCACCGTTCCCTTCGGCGTTCCCGTCCATGTTCCCGAGGCCGAGACCTTCGGCGCGGGCTTGCCCGCCTTCTGAAGGGTCAGGACGACGACGAACGATCCGTCTTCCCCCGGCGCCGCGACCCAGGTGTTGTTCTCGAACGCGCCGGCCTTGGAGCCGCGGGGCCGCATGCCGGTCTTGAGCTCCGTTTTCGCCGGGTGCAAGACCGTTCCGCGAAGCGAGTTTCCCCCCGGGCCGGCGATCGTGAAGGCGTTCCCCTCGACGGTGATCGGGTGCGGCTCCAAGGCGCAGTGCTGCCAGAAGCGGCCGTCCGCGGAGGTATCCGCAATCACCACCGCCGCGGCCGCGCCCGATTTCCCGGAGAAATCCACGGCCAGACGTCGCGTGTGGTTGGACGTGCCCACGTTGTTCTTGCCGGCGGACAGGACGACCCAGCCGCCGCCGTCGTCGCGCAGCCGATGCCCGACCACCCGGCCGCGCTCGCTGTTGATCGCAAGTTTCCCGTCGGGGTCGCCGGGGTAGACCGTGTTCTGGCTGCGGAAATAGACGTCCTGCCCGTTCGTCTTCGGTCCATAGCGGCCGCCGCCCACGGCCCACTGTCCGTCCAGGCCGTAGATCCGGTAGCTGAGGGAGTCGGGGCCGCTGTGGCCGCGGTTGCCGAGGAGCTTGGCGAAGACCTGAAGGACGATGTCGTCCGGTCCGGCGTAGGCGTTGCGGAAGGTGAACATCCCGTTCCCCGCCGTGTCGGCGAAGAGGGCGCGCCAGGCGCCGATCGTCATCGGGTCCTTCTCCGCCACCGTGTCGCCCGGGTGGAAGAGGATGGAGGCCGGTATGCCGAAGCGGGCGCAGTCGTACGTCTTGTCGCCCTGCGGGCCCACGGTCCGGTCGTACCACCATTTCAGACCCGGGTGAAGCTCCGGGGGGCACATCCAGAAGGCGAAGCCCATCGTCCCCTCGGCCGCCGTGCCGGGGTTGTCGTCCGCGAAGTCGGGGCGCCAGAGGCCGGTGCCGGTCTTGACGGTCGCCGCGTAGACGGTCCAGAGGGTGAAGGGGGCCGCCGGGGTCGCCTTGCGGAGGTCCTTCGAAGGGTTCTGCCGCGCCATCGCCACGCCGAAGGGGCAGACGCCGTTGCCCATCGGGTAGTAGGTATAGCCGAGGCCCTCGCAGTTCCATCCACTCCCGCCTCGGCCGAGGTTCTCGGCGAGGTAGCGGCAGGTCTTCGAGAAGCAGGCGTCGAGGTCCGCGGCGGAGGAGGCTTCGTCCGATGCGAGCAGGCAAAGGCCTGCGCTGCTCCAGCGGAGCCCCTGCCAGTTGCTCGCGGGGCTGGCGTTCTGCTCGGCGCCGCCGCTCTTGAAGATGACATCGGCCTGCTTTTTCAGCGTCTCCGAAACGGTCTTGGAGAAGGCGGCGTTCCAGGAGGGCGCGCCGAAGCACCAATCGTAGGTTGTGGCGAGGAAGATCCCGTGGATGTAGAGGGTGAGCCCCTTCTTCTTGGCATTGCCCCACACGGAGGCGTCAGCCAGCCGCTTCTCGACCCAGCCGCGGGCCTTGCGGGCCCAGGCGTCGTCGCCCGTGAGCGCGTACAGGAACCCGCAGCGGTGGGCGCTGATGATCTGGTCGTACTCGCCCTCGACGGGGCCGGTCCCCCAGTTGCCGGTCTCGGCGTTGGCCTTGAGCTGTTCGAACATCGCCTGGTGGGGATCCTTGCGGATCCGCGCGCGGAGCGCCGGGACGTCCTCCCGGCCGAACAGGAGGCGCGGATGGTCCTGGGCGGACAGGGGCGGGTGGAGCGCGCAAGCCGCGGCGGCCAGGAGCCATCGCTTCATGCCGGTATTCCTTGGAACGCGAAGGCGGAATCGCAGCGCGCCACGCGCGCCTGCAGAATATATCCGCGAAGGGAGACGGGTTAGGGACGGTCGTAGGAGTAGAGGGCGATTCAGACCCCGCGCCCATGGGCACCCCGCCCGCATCCGGGGGGACCGGCGGGACGGGGAGCGGGACACCCCGATCTCCTCTCGTGCAACCGTGCGGCACGCCGCGTGCGCCGGAAGCGCCCCACAACCCGGACCGGCCGGTGTAAGCGCCTTCCCGACCGACTCCCGCCCGAAGCCCTTCAGGGGGGCCGCGAGAATCCCCGGTTGAGAGCCGCCTTCGCCCGACGCCCTTCTCCGGCGCCCCGGCGGCCCCTACGGTCGCCCGACCTGCACCGGCGCCGCGTCGATCTGGGCGCCGTCGACGACGTACCCGACATGCGTGATCGCGGTCAGCGGTGTCTGAAGTTTCGCCTGGATCGACACGCCGTTGGCTGCGAATGTGACCTCCTGCGCCTTCAGGTCGACGGTCACAACGATCTCCACCCCCTTTTCCTCCGGCGCGACCACCTTGGCGGTGACGGTCTTGCCCTTGGCCGCCAGGCTTCCCTGGACGATCGCGGCCGACTGCGCCTGCAGGCGGACGCCGCACTTGACGAGCGCCTCCTCCCGGTCGCCGTCGCCGAAGGCCAGATAGCCGTTGCGCCGCAGACCCGTTTCCCCCGCTACGGCACGGAGCGTCGCGCGGAAGACGACCGTTCCCGAGGCCGGCTCGGAGAGCCGCTTCAGGGCAACGCCCACCGTGTTCTTGTCGACGGCTTTGAGCCGGTATCCCAGCGCCGAGACGGAGACGCTGCATCCGGAGACTCGATCGAAATCCGACGTCTTCGACTCCGGCAGCGGTTTCAGGTAGGCGGGGTCCTCCGGCTCGTCCCAACGGCTCTGCAGCGGCTCCCGGTCGGCGGAAGGAAGGGCCGCGATCGCGGCGGCGGAGAGCGCCAGGACGCGCCCATCCGCCGTGACGAGGAAAAGCCGTCCCCGGGCGGCCGCTAAGCCGTCGAAGACCGGGATCGTGTCCAGGGTGCGGCGGTCCACGACGCGGCCGTCTGCGGTATCGATCTCCCAGAGCAGGCCCCCGTGCTTGCCGGCGTAGGCTTCCTCCTGGCGGGAGAGAAGCGCTTGGACATCGGCCCGATCGGGGTATCGGTAGGCGAATCGCTCGTCGATCACGTCGGGCGGACCGGCAATAAAGAGGCGGTTGCCGGCCACGCAGAGGGCCCGTGCGTGGACCGAGGGCTGGTCGATGCGCCAGCGGGGGCGGGTGGCCGAGAGGTCCTCCGGCGGGAAGTACCAGCGCAGCCGCCAGTCCGATGCGTTTGAGCCCTTCTCCGGCCGGCGTTGTTCCATCGCCCGCTCGGCCTTCGCCAGGCGCTGGATGTCCTCCTCCGAAGGCGATTTCGGGGCGGCGAAGAGCTGGTACTCGATGACCGAGGCATTCGTCAGGTACTCGGGTTTTCGCCCGAACCCGTAGACGGTCTTGTCGTCAAAGCAGAGGATTCGGCCCGAGGGGACGATGCGGCCGGCCCGGAACCAGTCGCCGTAGCCGCCCGTCGTGCGGCGGCCGTACGTCCAGTAGGAGCGGAAGAAATACGAATCGTCCAGCAGGCCGATCTGGCAGAAGAGATGCGCGCCCGCTGCGGGCTGGTTTGTCGCGGGGAGCACCGTCATCTCGGATCGCCGGCCCTCGAAGTCGATCCGTTGAGAGCGCATCCAGAGGCTCCGGCCGTCGCAGGAGAGGACGTCGGAGAGACCGGTTGGCATGGTATTGCCGGGGGTCTTCTTGAGGTAGGCCTCGTGGATCGACATGCCGCTATCCGGGTCCTTCTCGTCCCAGACGGTCTCGCCGAGCAGTCGGCCGGTCTCCGCGTCAAGGCGCAGGAAGCGAATGCCGCCGTCCAGGTAAAGGCTTCGTCCGGCCGTGCAGTAGACGGTCCCGGCTTCGTCCTCCCCGCGACGCACCAGGACGCTGCCGTGCACGGGCCAGGCGGACTCAATCCGTTCCCAGGCCATCATCCGCTGGTCGATCGGCGCGGCGCGGAAGCGCCAAGCCAAGGCCCCGTCTTCCGCGCGCAAGGCGTACACACAACCGTCCGCCGAGCCGAAGAGAACCAAGCCGTCGTGGTAAGTGGGGGGGGAGTCGGTCTGACCGCCTGTGGTGAAGGACCAAAGGCGCTTCCCGTTTTCGGCGTCAAGGGCGTGGATGGTGTGGGTGTCGCGCGAGGCGACGAACACGCGGCCCGCGGCAACAGAGGGGGGGGTGAGGCGGCCGCCGAGAAGCGTTTCCCAGGCCGGCGCGTCCGGCTTCGGTCCCGCCGCGCAGGCCCCGCTTCGGGCCTCGTCGTGGCGGTAGGTGGGCCAGTCGTCCGGCCCGGCGGCCAGACCCTTCGCCCGGCCGTACGCCGGGCCCCGCATCAGGCGCGAGGCGCCGTCCAACTCCCCGGCGGTCGGGCGCGGCACGGGCGCGGCCTTCAAGGCCTTGAAACCGCTCAGCTTGGCCTCGAGCTGGCACCCGCAAGCGTCCATCGACGCGTAAGTCATCCCGTTGCAGGGCATCACGCCGTAGATGCAGCCGCCGCGGAACCAATGGTGGGGCGTCCAGTGCTCTTGGTTCAAGTCCACATACTCGGTGCCGTTGCGGCCGGTCAGGATGAAGGATCCGCTGGCCTTGCTGGGGTAGCATCGGTGGTGGAACCAGTGCAGCTGGACGTCGGCGGCGAACTCCCGCTTCTTTTCTCCGGTGGCCGGGTCGTATCCCGTCCAGGTCCCGTCGTCGGTGCTGCCGGCGATCGCCGCGGTCCAGACCAGGCCGTCCACCACCATCAGGTCCCGCAGCGACATATGGCCGCTGGGCTTCTGGCGCTGCTCCCAGACTTTTTTTCCGTCGGCGAGCGTCCAGCCCGACATCTTGCCGTCGTTGCCCGCGAAGAGGACCCGGTCCTTGTGAAGCAGCACGCGGGGGCCGGTGCTGCTGGGGACGGGCAGCTTGACGGCGCACGCCTCGCTCTCCCATCGCGGCTTGCCGGTGGCCCGTTCCAGGCAGACCAGCTTGGTCCCGTCGTGGAAGACGACCGACGTCGCGTCCGCGGCCAGAGAGCAGGGCGCCACGGGGGCCTCATGCCGCCAGCGGGCCGTCCCGGAGGCCGCGTCGCAGGCCACGATCCTCCGCTTCGCGCCGTCCCAGCCCCAGCCGGCGTTCGACGCTTGCGTGTTCGCCCAGGTGTAGGTGCCCACGCGGCGGAAGTCGGGAAGGCGCGACTTTTCCAGGCCGACGGTGAGCAAGGCGGTGTCCCCGGCCACGACGATCTCCTGCGTGAAGGCGCTCTCCGCGCACGTCGCCCGCGTCTCTCCGGTGGCGGCATCCAGGATGGAGACCGGTGCGTCGATGTCCAGAGTCGCGTACACGCAATCGCCCACCGCCACAAGCCGGCGGAGGAGGTGGGCCGGGCCGCTTTTCAGGCCGAAGTCCTTGCTGGCCCACCGCGGGATGCCGCGCTTCCAGAGGATCGTGCCGTTGAAGGCGTCGCGCGCGATGAGGCTCCAATGCGACGGGAGCTGGATCGAAGCCCGGGAGCCCTCGTCGAGAATGTAGAAAATCCGCCCGCCGGCCGAGACCAGAGACGTCATGCTGGCCATGTGGTCGTGGTGGCGCGCCCAGCCCGGGCCGCCGAGCCACTGCAGGCGGGTCGGGGGGCCGATTCCCGCGTCGAGCCCGGCCGGGTTGCCGTCGGGGCCGTGGAGGTAATGAGTCCAGTGGTCCATGCCGGGGGGCCACGGTTTGACGCGCTTTTTCCACGCCCCGCCGTCCCGGGCCAACAGCACGCCGCCGGGGCAGAGAACGCGCAACAGCTCCGCGTTGTCGGCCCCGGCCGGATCCGTCGCGACGACGAGGTTGACGAACCCGTCAACGTAGGGGAGTCGTTGGCCGTCCCAGGCGTCGATGGAGACCGGGCCGTACCGCCCGGTTTCGAGCAGGGCCTTCCGCGCCGCCGCCACGTTCGCGGGGTCCGTGTCCAGGCCTTGGACGAGATACGCATCTCCCGCCCGGAGGGAGGCCGTCAGGCTGCCGTCGCCGCAGCCGAGGTGGACGATGATCCCCCCGCGGATGCCGGACTGGGCAATGAGGTCCGGCCCGCTTTCGGCCCGCGCAGGCGCGGAGGACGGCACGAACAACGCCAGCAGGGCGGCAACGGCAGATGCTCGGTCAGCAATCCAGTGCGGCATCATAGGGTTCCCCCGGGTGCTGCGATGGTGAAGAATCTTGGAAATTCGTGCGACTTGCGCCCGGTTCCAGACATCGCTGCACAATCGACACCCCGCCCCCATCAGGGCGGGGCAAGCGCGGAGGGCGGACGGGACACACCCTCTCCCTATCTCCCGCGGCGCGCCGCGCGCGCCGGGAGCTCCCCACGACCCTGACCGGCCGGTGTTTTGCCGCGCCCCGCACCCCCCGGCGCAGCCCTTTCCCACTCCGACGGGGGGACGGAGGCAACGGCAGAGGGGGTATAAGCAAATCCCGTGCCACACCTCCAAATCTCGCGCAAGTCTTCCACCCGAAAGAAGTTATGGCAAATCCGACCCTCGACGCTCCCGTCGTGCGGTGTTACTTTACGTAACATTGCCGCCCCAAAGGCGACCCTCTTCGGAACTGTCGCATGTCCCGTCCCGCCTATCAATGAATCCAGCCGATCCGTGGCCGACCGAACACGATGTGTGGCACGATCATTTGGCCGGTGTAGTCATAGTCAGAAAATCTTTTCAATTGACAGGATCAGATAACAGGAGATAATGTTTTAGTTTGTTTGAAGTGATGGCCAGAAGCCGCACGGCGAGGAGCTTTGCCCATGGCAATAGGTCCCGATGAGATTTTGACCATAGAGGAGTTGGCGGCCTACCTGAAGGTCTCCAAGTCCATGCTCTACCAGATGGCCCAGAAGGGCGCTATCCCGGCATCGAAGGTCGGTAAGCACTGGCGCTTCCACAAGGCGACCATCGAGAAGTGGCTCCTTCGGCACCCAGAGCGTCTGCGTGATACGCCAAGCGGAGACACAACGCAGGCGGGGGTACAGCCGAACCGGAGACAAAGGGATGACTGACAGGGGCCGCACCATCACCGCCGACCAGGTGAAGCTCCTCATCCGCGAGGGCGAGGGCCTCACCGTCGAGTTCAAGGAGCGCTACACCCCGCGCATTGACGAAGACATCGTGGCCTTCGCCAACGCCAAGGGCGGGACGCTCCTCCTCGGCGTGCGGGACGGTGGCGCCATCATCGGCGAACGCCTGACCAACGACCTGAAGGCGAAGATCAACAGCCTGGCGCGGAACTGCAAGCCGGCCATCTCCGTCGAACTCGCGCAGGTCGGCGAGGTCGTAGCCGTCGTTGTACCGGAAGGCACCGAGAAGCCCTACTCCTGCGGCTCGGGATACTACCGGCGGCTCGACGGCAACACCCAGAAGATGAGCCACGACGAGCTCCGCATCATGTTCGCGGAGAACGAGCCTCTCCCGTTCGAAGAGAAAACGGTCAAGGGCTTCACATTCGACGACATCTCCAAGGCCAAGATCCTCGCCTTCACCAGGGAGGCGGGCATCCGTATCGGCAAGACCGCCGTCCCCGACTTCCTGCGCAGTCTCAACGTGGCGGACGCGGCGCGGGTCAAGAATGCGGGCATCCTCTTTTTCGCCAAGGATGTCTACAAGCACATCCATCACGCGGAGATCACGCTCCTCGCGTTCAAGGGAACAGACCGCCTGCACATCTACGACCGGCGCGACGTGCGCGACGACCTGCTCACGCAGCACCGTGAAGCCGTCGCGTTCCTCCAAAAGCACCTGAACATCCGCACCGAGATCAGGGGCTTCGACCGCAGGGACATCTACGAGATACCGCTGGAAGTCCTGCGCGAGGCCGTGGTGAACGCCCTCATGCACCGCGACTACAGCATCCGGGGCACGCAGGTGTTCGTGGAGATCTACGACGACCGGGTGGAAATCGTGAATCCCGGCGGTCTGCCCAAGGGCCTCTCGGTTCAGGAACTCGGCACCGTATCGGTCCGCCGAAATGAGATCATCGCGGACCTTTTCTCCCGATTGCACATGGTCGAGCGGACCGGGATGGGCATTCGGAAGATGAAGGAAGCCATGGTCGCGGCGGGGCTCCGCGAGCCGACCTTCAAGCCGGACGGGTTCTTCCGGGCCGTCCTCCACCGGTCGCCCCAATACGCACTGAAGAAAGGCGCGCCTGGGTCGGAGAAAAGGTCGGAGATCGGGTCGGAGAAAAGGGTCGGAGATTGGCTGACCGAAAACCAGCGGCGGATTATGGAGTGCATCCGCGCCACGCCGTCCATTTCGGCAAGGGAAATCGCCGCGCATGTCGGCATTTCCGCTCGGAAGGTGGAACAAAACATCGCCAAGCTTAGGGGGAAAGGTGTTCTGCGCCGCGTCGGCCCTGATAGAGGCGGGCATTGGGAGGTGGTGCAATGAACGCACTCCTGTCGGCACAAGACAAGCTGCACGGTTTCGATCCGAGGATGTCTCGCCTATGAGCGCCATTATCCGAGAAGGCCAGATCGTCACCGGCCCTTTCTTTAGCGAGCCGATGCGGGTGGAGACCGTGCGTCCCGGCGGGCCCGGAACATGGGTCGCCGGGATGGTCGGCCTGCAGACCGAGCGGTTCCGCAAGGTCACGTTGACCGCCGAGGACATCGAGAAGCTCACCATCCTTGACGCGGCCTTCAGCTACGGCGGCGATGGGCAACTGCTTCGTCTCGGTATCCAGGCGTATTCGCTGGGGATCGCCTACGAGTTTGACCCCTTCTTCGGCCTGTCCATCTCTCGCGTGGACCCGCTGCCCCACCAGTTGGAGGCCATTTACGACTACCTGCTCAAGCTCGCGCGGGTGCGGTTCCTCCTTGCGGATGACGCAGGTGCAGGCAAGACAATCATGGCCGGTCTTCTCATCCGGGAGCTTGAACTCCGGGGGCTAGCCGAACGAATCCTGATCGTCTGCCCCGCCAACCTCTCGTTCCAATGGCAACGCGAGCTCAAGGAAAAGTTCGAGGCGAAATTCGAGGTGATGAAGGGCGCGGACATCCGTGAGCAGTTCGGATTCAACCAGTGGCAGGAGAAGAAGCGGGTCATCACGTCCCTGGACCTCGCCAAGCGCCAGGACATCCTGCCGGGGCTCCGGCAAGTCCACTGGGACCTCGTCATCGTGGACGAGGCCCACCGCATGTCGGCGGCCGACGAGACCCACAAGAGCCTCCGGTACAAGCTCGGAGAACTCCTCCGCGACACGACCGACCACCTGCTTCTCCTGACCGCGACGCCGCACAAGGGCGACCCGGAGAACTTCAGCCTCTTTCTCCAGTTGCTGGACGCCGACGCCTATGCCGACGTGAAGTCCATCCGGCAGGCGATGGACCGCCGCCGCGCACCCTTCTATCTGCGCCGCACCAAGGAGGCCATGGTCTACTTCCCCGAGCGCAGGCCCGACGGCACCTGGGTGGCGGAGAAGATTTTCACCAAGCGCATTCCTCACACCGTGGACTTCCAGATGGACGGGCCGGAGTTCAAGCTCTACCAGGAAGTCACGCGCTTCGTAAAACAGCAGAGCGCCAAGGCCGCGGCCCAGGGCGACGACCCCCGTGCCCGCGCGGTCGGCTTCTTGATGTCCCTCTACCAGCGCAGGCTCGCTTCCAGCACCTATGCCATGCGCCACAGCCTCGAGAACCGCGCCAAGCGGCTGGAAGAGGGCTTGAAGCGCGCCCAAGAACTCGCCCGCCAGGTCCCGCCGGACCTTCCGTCCCCGGATGAAGTCGAGGAAATGGAGGAGGCCGAACGCGAGCGGCTGGAGGAGATGCTTGAGGCGATCACGCTCGCAGGCAACGCGGAGCAGGTCCGCGAGGAAATTGCCGACCTCCGCGAACTCGCGGCCCAGGCCCAGGCCGTGGAGGACGCCGGAGCCGAGGCGAAGCTCACCCGGCTCAAGGAGCTTCTCCAAAAGGAGGGCTTCTTCGACCACTCGGACCAGCGCCTGCTCGTGTTCACGGAGTTCAAGGACACGCTGGACTACCTCGTGGCCAAGCTCAAGAACTGGGGCTTCAAGGTGGGCTACATCCACGGCGGCATGAAACCCGGCTCCCGCGACGAGGTCGGTTCGCGGCTCTATGCCGAACAGCAGTTCCGGGAAGGGGCGATCCAGATTCTCGTGGCCACCGAGGCGGCGGGCGAGGGCATCAACCTCCAGGTCTGCAACATCCTGTTCAACTACGACATCCCCTGGAATCCCAACCGCCTCGAACAGCGCATGGGCCGGATTCACCGGTATGGCCAGCACAAGGACTGCCTCATCTTCAACTTCGTGGCGACCAATACCATTGAGGGCCGGGTGCTCCAGCGGCTGTTGGAGAAGCTGCAGGAAATCCGCGATGCCCTCGACGACGACGCGGTCTTCAACGTAGTCGGCGAGGTACTGCCTTCAGCCCACGTGGAGCGAGTCCTGCGCGACTACTACGCGGGCAGGCTCGGCGACGCCGACCTCGAAGACCGCCTCTTGAAAAACGTGGACGAGCGCCAGTTCCGGGCCATCTGCCAGAACGCCCTGGAAGGTCTCGCCTCCAAGAAACTCAACCTCGCCATGCTGGTCGAACGACGCGCCTTGGCGCAGGAACGCCGGGTCGTGCCGGAGACCATCGCCCGGTTCATTCGAGAAGGCTCGGAATACGCGCATCTCGAACTCAAGACCGTGCCTTCAATGCCCCACACGTTTGACCCCGGCCGGACGCCGTCCGCGCTCCGCCGCTACGAGCGCGAGCCGGAGTGGCGGCTTCCGGCGCTGGCCGCCAAGTACCCGCGATGCTCCACGGACCGCGAGGTGGCGGAGAAGAACTCCCTGGAATGGGTTACGCCGGGACACCCGCTCTTCGAGGCCGTCCGGCGACATACGTCGTCCCTGGCCGTGGACGCCTTCGGCAAGGGGGCCTGTTTCTACTCGATTCAGCATGACCAACCGGCGCGGATTGACTTCTACCGCGCCCGCGTCGTGGACGGGCTCGGGCAGGTCATCCATGAACGGCTCTTCGCCGTGGAAGTGGCCGAAGGGAAGGACCCCGCCCTCCGGGAGCCGGGGATCCTGGGCAACTTCACGCCCGCCGATCCTCCTAAAACCCTGCCGCCCGCAGCCCTATTGCCGGAAGCGACGTCCTGGCTTCATACGACCGCCTTCCAGCCGTTCTTGGAGGAGACCCGCAAGGACCGGCTGTCCGAGGTCGAGCGCATCGCCTCGCATGTGGAACTCTCCCTGACCGAACTCCTCCAGAAGGCTGACGAGGAAATCGGCAAGGCCGCCTCCGACGTGGATAAGAAACTTCCCGGTGCGGAAGGACGTCTGGCCATGGCGGAAGTCCGGCATTCCGAGCTTCTCGCACGCCGCGATCGGCGCAGGCAGGAGATGGAGCGGCAGCGCTCCCTCTCCCTGCAGGCCGTGGAGCGTATTACCAGCGTCCTCGTGCTGCCGCACCCGGAGCGCGAGACGCCCGAAGTGCGGCGACTCCAGCCGAACCTCGAAACCGAGGCCACGGCCATGCGGGTGGTGATGGAGCACGAGAAAGCCCAAGGACGACAAGTCTATGACGTCCACGAGAAGAACCTCGGCTACGATATCACCAGCCTGGACTTGAGCTCCGGCGAACTGCGCCTCATCGAGGTCAAGGGCTTGGGCGACGCCACGGGAACGATTCTGCTGACGCCCAACGAGCGTCGCGTCGCCGAGGACCGGCGTGACTGCTACTGGCTCTACGTGGTTACCAATTGCAGCCGGAAGCCCCTGCTTCAAGAGCCCATCCGCGACCCGGCACGCTTCCCCTGGCACGAGGTCAAGAAGGTCCAGCACTACTGGCTGGAAGTGAACGCGATGACCCAGCCGATGCAGGTGCGGGAAGATTCGCCTCCTTATGGGTCGTCGTCCAAGGAGGCGAGATAGCATGGAATACATCCTTTGCGTCATGGCTGGCTTGCTGGTCGGTGGCCTTGTGGCCTGGCTGCTTGCCTCCGCCCGCGTCACGAAGTCCATGACCGCCAAGTTAGAGGAATCCGAGCGCCGGGCGAATACGGCCGACGGACGAGCTTCAGGATTGGAAGGGACTATTGCGGAACTGCGTTCGCAGAATCAGAAGGCCTCCGAGAATTTCGCCAAGGTCAGGGACCAACTGGCTGCCGAGACGAGCGCGCGGGTGAAGGCCGAAACGCAGCTGGCGGAGACCGTCCAGCGGCTTCAGGAAGAAAAGAAGCTCTTGGAGGAGGCCAAGACCAAGCTCACGGATACCTTCAAGGCTCTTGCCGGAGACACGCTCAACACGAGCACGACCGCATTTCTGAAACTGGCGAAGGAAACGCTCGACAAGGTATTGACGGATGCCCGGGGCGACCTCGGCAAGCGCCAGGAAGCCATTCAGGGCATGGTCAAGCCGCTGGCTGAGTCCATCACCAAGTTCGAGGAACACGTCCGCACGATTGAGAAGAACCGGCAGGAGGCCTATTCCGGCCTGACTGAGCATTTGAAACTTCTGTCCGCGAGCCAGCAGCAGCTACAGAAGGAAACCGCGAATCTGGTCACGGCCCTGCGTAAGCCGCAGGTGCGCGGCCGCTGGGGCGAGATGACCCTGCGCCGTGTCGTCGAGCTGGCCGGAATGTCCGAACACTGCGATTTTGCCGAGCAGGTCGCCGCCGGCGCCGAGGAAGGCCGACAGCGTCCCGACCTCGTCGTGCGGCTGCCCGCCGAACGCGAAATCGTCGTGGACGCGAAGGTCTCCCTGGAAGCGTACCTCGACGCCGTCGCCACCGAGTCGGAAGACGCGCGCAAGACGGCCATGGCGCGGCACGCGGCGCAAGTCCGGACTCACATGAACACCCTTGCGTCCAAGGCCTACTGGAGCCAGTTCTCCAAGGCCCCCGAGTTCGTCGTGATGTTCATTCCCGGCGAGTCCTTCTTCGGCGCGGCAGTGGATGCCGACCACACGCTCATCGAGGACGGGCTGGAACAGCGCGTGGTTCTGGCGACCCCCACGACGCTCATCGCGCTTCTGCGTGCCGTGGCCTATGGCTGGCGTCAGGAACAGATTGCCAAGAACGCCCAGGATATAAGCGACCTCGGAAAACAGCTCTACGAGCGCATGAGGACCATGGCCGAGCACCTTGGGGACATCGGCAAGGGGCTGGAGAAGGCCAACGCCGCCTACAACAGCGCCATCGGCTCGATGGAAGCCAGGGTTCTGCCCGCGGCCCGAAGATTCAAAGACTTGGGGGCCGCAACCGGAAACGAGATACCGCCTTTGTCACCCGTCGAGACAACGCCCCGTGCGCTGACAGCGCCGGAGACTGCGGAGGGCAAAACATGAATAGAACGCCAGTCTGCTCAAGTAATATACGCTCCGTGGGTTATGACTCGGCGTCGAGGACGCTGGAAGTGGAATTCCACAGCGGCGGTATCTACCAATACTCCGGCGTGCCGGAGGCCATCTATCAGGACTTCATGCGCGCCGCCTCAAAAGGGTCGTATTTCCACGACCACATCAAGGGGCGGTATCCCGACAGGCAGGTGAGGTAACAGTCATGATCGTTAAGGCCCTTCATGTTAAAAACTTCCGTTCGGTTCTCGACGAGCGGATTGATTGCGACAACCTGACGGTCCTTGTCGGGCGCAACGGCACCGGCAAGTCGTCCTTTCTTCGGGCGATGGAGTTATTCTACGACCCGAAGGCGGCCGTGTCGGCGGGAGATTTCTACGCCGAGGATACAAGCAAGGAAATCGAGATCGCCGTCACGTTCACCGATCTCGGCACCGAGGAGAAGTCCTTGTTCGCACCGTATCTTGACGGCAACGACCTTACCGTCGTCCGGGTATTCACTCTATCAGGCAAGAAATCTGGCACCTATCACGGAATGCGTCTCCAAAATGCGGACTTCACGCCTGTCCGCGAGGCTGGCGGCAAGCGCGAGATTCTCGCCAAATACAAGGAGATGCGTGAGCAAAGCACGTATTCCGCGCTCCCTGTTGTCAAGAACGCCGATGACGCGCTTGAAGCCATGCGGCAATGGGAGACGGCAAATTCGAGTAGTTGCACAAAGCAGCGCGATGATGGCCAGTTCTTCGGCTTCACGGAGGTCGGTAACGGCTACCTCGGCCGCCACACGCGCTTCATCCACATCCCCGCCGTCCGGGATGCTTCGGATGACGCTACTGAAGGCAAGGGATCATGCGTAACGGAAATCATGGACCTCGTGGTTCGGCGGACGCTCGCCAGTCGCAAGGAATTTATCAAGCTGAAGGACGACACCCAGAAGCAGTACCGCGAGATCATGGACCCCGCGAAGCTCACAGAACTTTCCGGGCTTCAGACGCAGTTGTCCGAAACCTTGCGGTACTATGCCCCCGAGGCGAACGTCTCGATGGAATGGGCTAAACTCGTTGACATCGACTTCCCGTTGCCGAAGGCCGAAGTCAAACTTCATGAGGACGGATACAAGTCCTCCGTCCAGCGAACCGGCCATGGTCTTCAGCGCGCATTCATCCTGACCATGTTGCAGCATCTCGTCGCGGCCAAGGGTGTTGAGACCGCGACCGAGGAGGGCTTTGCATCGGAGGCGGAGATTCCCGAACAGGGCGAGCCGCAACTCCCCGGTCTGGTCCTCGCCATTGAGGAGCCGGAACTCTACCAGCATCCGAGTCGTCAACGGCACATGGCGGCCGTCCTTCTGAAACTCTCGCAGGGCGCGATCCCTGGCGTGGCAAAGAAGACGCAGGTTCTCTACTCCACGCACTCCCCGCTCTTTGTCGGCCTCGACCGCTTCGAGCAAATCCGCCTCCTGCGGAAAACCGACCATACCGCTGGAAAACCACGGGTAACGAAAGCTGTCAGGGCTGAACTGGACGCCGTGGCCGAAGAAATCTGGATGGCTGGTGGCAAACAGGGAAGCAAGTTCACCGCCGACACACTCCGGCCCCGTCTTCAGGCGGTCATGACGCCCTGGGTCAATGAAGGATTCTTTGCCGATGTCGTTGTGTTGGTCGAAGGCGAGGACGACCGCGCTGCAATCCTGGGCACTGCGGCATCAATGGGACAGAACTTCGACAGTGACGGCATATCGGTCATCCCCTGCCTCGGTAAGAATAACCTGGACCGCCCACTGGTCATCTTCCGGCGCCTCGGTATTCCGACTTACGTCATCTGGGACAGCGACAAGGATGAGGACGGAGCGAATCCGGAGGATAACCGCAGGCTTTTGCGGCTGTTAGATCAACCGGAAGAAGACTGGCCCTGTGGTGTGAGAGACAGTCATGCTTGTTTCAAGGTCAAACTTGAAATAACGCTTGAAGCGGAAATCGGGAAGGATTTGTTTGACCGCCTGCTTGCGAACACCCAAAGCCAATTGGGCATCCCGAAGAAGAAGGATGCGTTGAAGAACCCGGTCGTGCTCCAGCGCATCGTTGAGAAGGCATCCGACAACGGGAAGACAAGCGCAACGCTGAAAGGCATTGTCGAGAAAATCATTGCTCTGAAACCGCAGCGAGGGGGACGCGCATGATCCCCAAGGACTGCAACCGCCTGGCGGAGGTGGATTTCCCGATTGCCGTGGTGAGCAAGCATTCGGCGCGGGAGAAGTCCATCCGCCACGGCCACCCGTCCACGCTGCACCTCTGGTGGGCGCGGCGGCCGTTGGCGGCCTGCCGGGCGATGCTCCTGGGCCTGCTCCTGCCCGACCCCTGCGACCCCCACTGCCCGGCGAAGTTCAAGACCAAGGCGCGGAAGGCGCTGCTCGACGCGCCCGGCTGGGGCACGGAGCGGAACAAGCAGCAGGTCAAGACCGATAACGGACTCCGCAAAGCGCTCCTCACGTTCATCGGCGACGTGGCCGACTGGGATGTCGCCAATCACACGGGCTGGATCGGCGCGGCGCGGGAACTCGTGAAGGCCGCGCACCCCGACGAGACGCCGCTCGTCGTGGACCCGTTTGCAGGCGGCGGGTCCATTCCCTTGGAAGCGCTCCGACTGGGCTGTGAGGCGTTCGCAAGCGACTTAAACCCAGTGGCTTGCCTCATCCTCAAGGTCATGCTGGAGGATATTCCCCGCCACGGGCCCCAACTGGCCGAAGAACTCCGCCGTGTGGGCAACGAAATCAAGAAGAAGGCGGAAAAGGAACTGGCCGAGTTCTACCCGAAGGACCCCGATGGGGCCGCGCCCATCGCATATCTTTGGGCGCGAACGGTGAAGTGCGAGTCGCCGAACTGCGGGGCGGAGATTCCGCTTATGCGGTCGTTCTGGCTTTGCAGCAAGGCCAACCGCAGGCGGGCGCTTAGGTACAAGGTCGTGAAAGGCAAGCCGCCGCACGTCGAGTTCGAGGTTTTCGAGCCGAGGAGCGATAAGGAAGTCCCGAACGGCACGGTCACGCGCGCCAAGGCCACGTGTCTTTGCTGTGGCGCGGTCCTGCCGCCCGAGCGCGTACGGGCGCAACTGGCCGAGCAGCACGGCGGGGCGGATGTGATTTTCGACGCGAAGGGCAACCGCATCGGCGGCGCGCGGATGCTGGCCGTGGTAACGCTCCATCCAGGAGTGCCAGGCCGCAACTACCGCCTGCCTACCGACCGCGACTATCAAGCCGTCTGGAATGCGCAGAAACGAATCAAAACGATTCTCGACGAGTGGGAGCGCGGCGGAAGGAAAGGCCTTTGCCCCGTGCCGGATGAGCCTACCCCTGCCGGTGGCGGTTCCGGTGCTGGTCGGGCGTTCTCCGTCCAGAAGTACGGCATGATGAAATGGGGCGACCTCTTCACGGCAAGGCAGAAGGTGGCGTTGGGAACGCTTAACAACCTGATCAGTCGAGCTGAAATCGCTCGTGATAGTCGAGTGCGCGAGGTGCTGGCTACCGCGGCGGGAAGGTGCGCGGACCACTGGAGTTCTGGGGCGATGTGGATCCAGGACCTCGAGGCCGTTGCTCACACGTTTGGACGTCAAGCTCTGCCGATAGTCTGGGACTTTGTCGAAGCGTGTGGGTTCGGCGATGGAGGCGCAACATGGGAAGGGCAGATTGATTGGGTGAGCCGAGTAATAGAGGGCTTCCCAGGTGCCGTTCCGGGGCAAGTGCAACTTGCTGACGCGATGGAGCACCCCCTGCCGGATGAAACGCCGCAAGTGTGGTTTACAGATCCGCCCTATTATGACGCGGTTCCTTACGCTGACCTTTCGGATTTCTTCTTCGTCTGGCTGAAGCGGACGCTGCCGAAGCATCCGCTCCTGCGCGACCCCTTCGATCCTGAGAACGTACTAGTGCCCAAGAGCCGCGAGGCGGTCCAGAATGAACGCTCCGAGACAGAGGACGGCCGACCCAAAGACAAGGCGTTCTACGAGGAGGCAATGGCCAAAGCCTTTGCCGAAGGCCGGCGTATTCTGCGGGAGGACGGTGTGGCTTCCGTGGTCTTCGCCCACAAGACTACTGAGGGCTGGGAAGCGTTGCTCGCCGGGATGATACGCGGAGGGTGGACCATCACGGGGTCATGGCCTCTCGCTACGGAACGACCGGTGCGTCTTCGGTCGCTTAATTCCGCTGCTCTTGCCACCAGCGTCCACCTCGTCTGCCGCCCGCGTCCCGACGATGCCCCGGTGGGCGACTGGGGCGAAGTCCTGCGCGAACTCCCCCGGCGCGTAGGCGACTGGATGGAACGGCTCCAGGGCGAGGGTATTCGCGGCGCGGACCTGGTCTTTGCCTGCATCGGCCCGGCGCTGGAGGTCTTCAGCCGCTACCGCAAGGTCGAGACTGCCGACGGCCGCGAGGTGAAACTCGACGAATACCTGGCCAAGGTCTGGGAAGTGGTCGGCCGCACGGCGCTGGAGCATGTGCTCGGCACCGCCGAGGCCAGGGCCCGCAACGGCGCGGCCGGCGCTTTGGAAGAGGACGCGCGCCTCACGGCCCTTTTCTTGTGGACGATCCAAGACACTGAACAAGGTACAAGTCAAAAGGAAAAAGGTAAAAGTAGAGACGAAGATTTCCCGGAAGAGGAACCCGGTGAAGAGGAAACAGATGAAGAATCCTCGGCGAAGAAAAAAAAGAAGGGTTACACGCTCGTCTTTGACGTGGCCCGCCGCTTCGCCCAGCCCTTGGGTATCGACCTCTCCAAGTGGGAAGGCCGCATCATCGAGACGGATAAGGGTATGGTCCGGCTTCTGCCCGTCCCGGAGCGGGCGGAACAACTCTTCGGCGAGGACGGGGCCGAGGTGGTCGCCCATCAACTGGAACGCGACCCCGTCCAGGCGCTTCAACAGTCGCTCTTCCCGGAACTGGACGCCGACCCCGCTCCGCGCATCCATGGCCGAAAGAGAAGTCGCATCTCGAGCGCATCCGCCACGGAACCGGAACTGAAGAAGGACCGCGAGGCGACGACGCTCGACCGCGTCCACGCCGCAATGCTTCTCCAGGCCGGTGGCCAGTCCAACGGTCTCCGGGCGCTCATCAAGGCCGAGCAGGAGCGCGGCCCGGACTTCCTGCGTCTGGCGAACGCTCTGTCCGCGCTCTACCCGCCGGGAAGCGAAGAGAAACGTCTGCTGGACGCCATGCTGTTGGCGGTGCCGAGGTAACCGAATGTCGACTGTGAAACATAACCCGGCGATTTGGCAACTGGCCTCTGGCCAGTCAACCCGACCCTCTGCCGATGTCTTCCTCAAGCACGGCGTTGGTCTGATAGGCCCTGGCGACGCGGGAATCTGGAAGCCTGAACGCGATGATGACGAATTCGAGGGCGGCTTTGTGCGCCGCTTTGCCAGTGAGATGGAAGTCGGCGATGTCGTTCTGCTTCGGACGGGCATCGCCACCATTGCGGCCATCGGTGTGGTTGCAAGCGAGTACCAGTACCTGAATCAGTTCGATGACGTGAACGGGTGGGATTTACAACACGCCAGGCGTGTCCGGTGGTGCAAGTTGCCGCAGGACTACACCTTCAAGACGGCGGTGTTCGGGGCCAACCCGACGCGGTGCTCCCGGACATGGAACGACGAGGCGAAGGACTACGCCGAGCGTTTTCTGAAGTCGCCGCCGACGCATTGGCAGGAAGCTCCGCTTCCAGCGCTCCCAGTTGAAGAACCAGGCATGCGCCAAGTTCCGCATAATCTGGAAGGCATTGTGGCGCAGGCTCAGGATTTGTCCGGTCTGTTTTGGGACCGGCAGAACTTCGGTGATCATCCCACCGAGGATGAGCTTGTGGCACACTTCGTGGTGCCCTTCTTGCGGGCGCTCGGCTGGCCGCCGGAGCGAATTGCCGTGAAGTGGCGGTACATCGACGTGGCGGTCTTTTCGGCGCTGCCGCGAACGCCGGAGAACTGCCGGTTCGTCATTGAGGCGAAGCGTCTCGGCGCGGGCGTCGAGGGCGCACTGGAGCAGGCCAAGGGATACGTGGAGTCCCTCGGCGTGCCCCGCGATGTCATCGTGACCGATGGCATCCGATACCGCTCGTACTCAAGCGCGAAGGCGTTCTCGCCCGTCGCCTACGCCAATCTGATTCGTCTGAAGCAATCCGCAGTCGAACTGTTCGACCGGGTGAAGAGACCATAGAGGAGGCCGTCGATGGAACACTGGTACAAGATCGCCACGCCGCGCAAGGAGGTCCGCGAGGGGCGCTCCTTCAACCCGGACGAGTTCGCCATCCACCTGGAGCAGGTCATCGGCAAGACCGCCCCGGAGGACTACCGCGACCCGAAGCAGTTCTTCGCCCGCACCTGCTTCACGCGGGCGCTCCGGGAACACGCGGGCATGGTGCTCCGGCGGCTTTCCGGCGAAACGGCGAACACCGCGCCGGTCATGACGCTCATCACCCAGTTCGGCGGCGGCAAGACACACACGTTGACGGCGCTCTACCACCTCGTGACGACCGGGGCAAAGGCGTCGGAGTTCTCCGGCGTGGGCGACCTGCTCAAGGAATCCGGTATCCGCGCCGTGCCGGAGGCCCGCGTCGCCGCATTCGTGGGCAACGCCTGGGACCCCAAGGACGGCCGCGAGACGCCCTGGATTGACATCGCCCGGCAACTGGCTGGTGAAAAAGGCGTCAAGGGACTCGGCACAAGCGCGAAGACCACGCCGCCGGGAACCGAAGCCCTGAGCCGCGTCTTCCAGGCGGCGGACGGCCCGGTGCTCCTCCTCTTCGACGAGGTCTTGAATTTCCTCAACCGCCATCGCGGCATGGCTGACCAGTTCCATGCCTTCATCCAGAACCTGACCGTGGCCACCACGGGCACGACGCGCGGCGCGGCGGTCATCAGTTTGCCGCGAAGCCAGGTCGAGATGACCGATTGGGACATGCAGTGGCAGGACAAGATTACCAAGGTCGTCCGTCGCGTGGCCAAGGACCTCATTGCCAACGATGAGACCGAGATCAGCGAGGTCATCCGGCGGCGGCTCTTCGAGGACATCGGAAGCGACCGCATCCGCAAGAGCGTCGCCAAGACCTTTGCTGACTGGTGTTTCGAACGCCGGGCGCAGCTTCCGCCCGAATGGACGGCGGTGGACACGGCCACGACCGAGGCCAAGGCTAGGGAGTACTTGCGCAGCCGATTCGAGCTCTGCTATCCATTCCACCCGGCTACGCTCTCAGTGTTCCAGCGCAAGTGGCAGGCGCTTCCGCAGTACCAGCAGACGCGCGGGACGCTCGCCATGCTCGCGCAATGGATTTCCTGGGCCTTCCGCACTGGTTTTACAGAAGCGCGGCAAGAGCCGCTCATCACGCTCGGCTCCGCGCCGCTGGACGTGGCGGAGTTCCGCAGCGTGGTGCTGGGCCAGCTCGGCGAATCGCGCCTCGTGGCCGCGATTGACGCGGACATCTCCGGCGCGCAATCCCATGCCCGTGCGCTCGACGCCGACACCAAGGGAGCACTCAAGAACATTCACCGCCGCGTTGGCACGGCGATGCTCTTCGAGTCTTCGGGCGGCCAGATTGACAAGGTTGCCCATCTGCCGGAACTGCGATTTGCTCTCGGCGAACCGGACGTGGACACGACGTCCGTAGATAACGCCGCGTTCGCATTGGAGGACAAGTCCTACTTTATCCGCAAAGTCGGCTCGGACGGCTTCAAGATAAGCCACCAGCCCACCATGAAGAAGGTTGTAAATGACCGCCGGGCGTCGCTCGACGAAGAGTCCGAGATCAAGCCCGCCATGAGGAAAATTATCGAGGACGAATTCCGGCGCGGCGCGAGCGTGCCTATCGTTCCGTTCCCGGAGGATGGTTCGGCTGTCCAGGACACGCCCAAGCTCACGCTTGTGGCGATGGACCCGTCTCTCGAATGGACAGGCGAGACTGGGCTCCGCCAGAAGATTGCGGAGTGGACGCGCCTGCGCGGCAAGTCGCCGCGTCTCTATCCCGGCTCGCTTGTATGGTGCCTGAAAAAGCCTGGGCGCGACATGCGCGAGAGCGTCGAGATGCTGCTGGCGTGGAAGCGCGTGGCGCGGGAAATCGCGGACGGCACGCTCGGGGGCGACTTCGACCGCGGCGACCGCGCGGAGATTCAGTCCAAGGTCGCCGCTGCCGAGGATTCCGCGAAGGACGAGGTTTGGGGCGGCTACCGCTTCGCGGTCATCGCCGACACGAAGGAACCCGACGGCTTGAAAATTATAGATCTCGGCGCGGGGCATTCTTCGAGCGGCGAGACGCTCTGCGGTCGGGTCATCACCGCGCTCAAGTCCCAGGCATTGCTCAACGAGTCGGTCGGCGCGGGATACATCGAGCGCAACTGGCCGCCCGCATTGAAGCAATCCGGGGCCTGGCCGCTGGCGAGCCTCCGGCAGAGTTTCCTGAATGGATCCCTTACGCGCCTTCTGGACCCAGACAGCATCCTGCGAGGCAAGATTGCCGAGTTCGTGAATCGGGGCGACTTCGGGCTGGCCTCCGGCCAGAAGCCGGACGGCTCGTATGACAGAGTCTGGTTCGGCGAGCTCATCGGCACCGAGGAAGTGGCCTTCGAGTCGGGCGTATTCTTGCTAACCAAGGCGAAGGCGCAAGCGCTGAAGAGCGGCCCACGGCCGGAACCTTCCCCGGATCCGACCCCGGGCCCCGGCGTTCCGCCACCCCCCGAACCCGAGCCACAGCCCAAACCGGAGCCGACGCCGGGCGCAAAGGCGAAGACGTACCGCATCGTGGGGAACGTCACGCCTGAGGTCTGGAACCGCCTCGGCACCAAGATACTGCCGAAGCTGCGGGCCGGAACAGACCTGCAAGTCGGTATCAACTTCTCGGTCACTGTGGAAAACGACGTGGCCAAGACGTTCGAGTCGGACATTCGCCAGATTCTGGACGACCTCGGGCTGGCCGGAAAGGTAGTAATCGAATAGAGGAAACATAGATGGGCCACGTTCGGCTTGGCGATCTTCCGCGCACGCGGAAATGGCAGAGACCTCCCCCTGTTTTTGGTCCAATTATGGGTTAATGGGTGCCCCGTTGTTTGCGCCCTGAATGGTTGCCTGCGTAGCCGTCGCGGCGTCTTCAGGGCTTCGAGCCGCCTCGGCTGGCGTCCGGTATCCCAACGCGCTGTGCGGTCGGTCGGTGTTGTAGTGCTTCCTCCACTCCTCGACTATAACCTGCGCCTCGGGGCTGAACCGTTTCTTCATGCCCCACCTCCTCTTCAGGGCATCCGACACTAACCTTCCTGTTGGTCCAGTTGGAGAGGGCAGGGTCACGGCCTCGCCCTGTTCGAACTTGACAAAATATGACGGGTCAGCATAATAGTGATATCACGTTTAAGCCCTGGATCGAGTTCGATCAGGAGGAAGCGTCATGAGACGGCCTGCGGGATCCCTGCTGGCGGTTTTATGCTTCGCCGCGCTCTGCGCGTGGGCCCTGTCGCAGTCGGTCGGTCCATCCTGCGGTCCCGCCTGCCGGGTCGAATGCAGCATCGATACGGCAGCCGGAGGGATTGATTACAGGCCTACGAATTACACGGTCGTGCTCAATGGCCAGGATCCTGTCCAATCCGTGCCCAGGGTACAACAAGACTTGTCTCCGTTGGCCGACAGTGAGGAGGAGATCAAGGCGAATCTGTGCAGCCGGGACAAGCAGTTGGCCTTGACGGGGATCCAGGTTACCAACTATCCGGCCAGCGCGTTGGCCACCAACCTGGGGCCCGCCATCTTCGTGACAGCCCGGGCGCTGGCGCAATTGTGGGTGAAGGATGTCACCTTCTCCGAATTTCAGTTCATCCAGACCTGCGATAATGATGGGAACGCAGTAACAGCCGGCAGCAAGGGCAAATTGGTGCATACCCTCAAGGCCTTCAATTATTCAGAGGTAATGTCCCACGGCTCCCTGTATGTGCTGATCACGGGGGCAGCCAAGGTCAAGGATACGCTGTCGGAAAGCGAAAGAAATATGCGGGTGTTCTTGAGCCGTGTCGTGAATAAGCTGCTCTTCGCGGCCACGTTCGTCGATTACGTGGTCGAGTTGATCGCGAAGAAGTTTGATGGCGTGCTGCCGAAAAACGTCAAGCGGGCGATCGACAAGATGAGGAGGACCATTACGTCTGCCAAGTTGGACTTGGAATGCGAGGTGGCCTACAGCGCGCATCCGCAGGTGAACGGCAAGGGAGCCAAGGCGGGGACAAAAGCCTTTGTCGATCTGAGATTGGATGAGGACGCATCGCGCTTCATGGCGAGGAAGCAGTATGCGATCCCTTATGTCGGGCATCCATTCGATTCAGGCGTTATGGACCAAGTTACAGTGATCTTTGACAGCGAAGCCACCTCTTCCGCGAAGGCCATGGGCAAGCGGGGGGATGCGGTGGCCATGGCTTCCAGTCTAACGGCATTCTTCACGTTTGTGGCCTGCAAGGACGAGAGGGGCCTGGTCGATTCCCAGCTCGTTCCCTTCCGGATAGACGCCTCCTATGCGGAGGATCAGCTTCAGCAGATCGGGGGCAGCGTTGTGCTGGATAAGTACAAGGAGTTCGTGGCCGAATTCAACGAGACTTATGACGGTTACATGAATCAATTGACCAGAGATCACGTCGCTAGCGATTGGGAGTCATGCGTCGAAACGAAGAAAAAACTGGACTTGTATCAAGACGCGCTGACCCAGATCCTGTTGAAACACAGCGCCGTAATTGAGGCTGCCCAAGATCAGGAGGCGCATAAGGACAGGGAGCGAAAGGAAGAGAAGGCGGGCCTCCATGAAAACGATTGATCGCAGACTGGGTCTTCTCGCCGTGTTGGTTGTCGCCGTCGTTGCTTGGCGATTCATGATCGCACGGGCCAAGGAGGAGCCGGCATCCCGGGAGGTAGTCGGCACGGGATGCGATGCGAAGTTGGCGAGCGGTATGTCTAGGGGACGAACGGGATCTCCCGCCGACTGTGTCGTCGCGTCGGACATGGATGGCGTTCCCCCTCCTCGGTCGCGGCCGAGTGCTGGCATGGCGGTTGTCGATTCCGAGGAGTTTGCCATTGTGACCGTTCGTGTTCATGATGACCGGGGCCACCCCATCCCGGCGGCCCGGATCACGACAGCGGTCGTGCCTTTCTACCAGGGTGAGGATCGGTTTGTTCCTCTCGGTGCGTTCTTGCGGTTTTGGGGCAATACCACGGTTGTCCGGAATGCTGCCGATCCCGCCTCGACGCGGGCCGTTACGGATAAGGAAGGCGTTGCGATGTTCAGGGTTTCCGGCTTCCGAGATCCGGAGATCATGAAATCGGCAATCCTGTTTGCCGTGAAGGCGGCTGGATATGTTGAGGACCTGAAAACGCACTATGTGATCAGGGTCGCATCCGTTCGTGCGAGCCCGATCCTTGCGTTCAACTTGACAAAAGCGGCTGTGCTCAAGGGGCATGTGTCGGGCTATTCAGAAGTGGATCGGGAATATATTCGCATCTCCATTCGCGTTACCTTGCCCGACAGAAAGACGCCCTGGATAAACACGGCCCTGCTCGATAAGGATGGGGCCTTTCAGGCGGAGGTCCCCCCTGACGTGGAGGTGTCGCTGTCTGTGTTCTCTGCGACTCGATATCGGCCCGTTCACATCCGTATCCCCCCTCATCTCGTGTCGCAGTTAATCTGCGTTGTGCTCGAGCGAGGGCCCGTCATCGAAACCGACAGGACTGTCGTGCGGATCCGCCTGGACGGGCCGGATGATTTCTTCTCGCCGATGTGCAGTTATCAGGCCGACTTCCACCTCCGGGATGACGAGCCGTCGGCCTGTCCGGCAATGGTGGGATTTCATAATACCCGTACGGCCGAAAAGCGGGTTACGCCAGGCCTGTATGATATCCTGGTTTCCCCCAACAATCCCAACGACATCGCCTGGGGCGAGAAGACGGTGAATGTCCCTCCCCGCTCGACGATCGAGGAGACGATCGATCTCAAGCCCGCCCCGAAAATCCTGTTCACGATCAGGCCCCCGGATGGCGTCAGCCGGGAGGCGGCGGGGAAGGGGTTGCGAATCGATATGGAGCGACAATTCGCCGGCGTCTATCGGCGGGCCGGCTGGATCACCGTGGGGTATGAGTCCCAGGCACGGGTCTATGCGGCCACCGGCATCGCGGAGGCCTACGTCCCGGGCGGCCACCTGCGCTTCAAGCCCCGTTGTTCCGTCGACGGCCGGGAGTACGTGTCCGAGCCCTTCGAGCGGTTCCTGTTCGACGGGGAGGTCTTCGAGCGTGAGATCCAGCTGATCCCCCGGGAGAAGTGAGGCACGGGGGGCCGACGGCCCATGGTCCCGTACATCGGCTCCCACGCGGTCTACGCCCCGCTTCAGGTCGCCGCCGCCCTTGTATAGCTCGTAGTTCCTGGAAAACGCTCAGCTTGAGAAATCTCGCCTGGTATGCTACCCCCGGGACCCCGGGCCCCTGGCTCGCTCCGCTCGATGTGGACGAGGGCCGTAAGCGTCCGGCCATCGACGTCTTGAGCACTTCGCCGCCAAGCTGTACAAGCCCGCCATGCGCCCCATGAAGGAGAGCAGCCATGTGGCAAGGCGATGGGAAGGTCGGGCGGCATACTGGCGCGGGATGCTGGCGGACTGAAAGTCGAGCGGGCTGACCGCCTCGTCCCCGCCGACTTCCCACCGAAGGTCCTTGCTGACTTGGCCGGGCCATGGAAGCTCGGGGCGAAGTGCGCACAACCAACACAACCAACAAGCCGAACCCACGGAGCCCATCTGAACTGCCGACACCCCGCCCCCATCAGGGGCGGGGCAGGCGCGGAGGGGGGACGGGACACACCCTCTCCCTATCTCCCGCGGCGCGTCGCGCGCGCCGGGAGCTCCCCACGACCCTGACCGGCCGGTGTTTTGCCGCGCCCCGCGCCCCCCGGCGTAGCCCTTTCCCACTCCGCCGGGGGAGCGGGGCAACGGCAGAGGGTGTATAAGCAAATCCCGTGCCACACTTTCAAATCTCGCGCAAGTTGGCAACCCGAAAGAGGTTAGGGTAAAACCGGCTCTCAGTGCTCCCGTCGTGCGGTGTTACTTTACGTAACATTGCTTCAACCCTGCGCCTCTTCCCTCTCCACCCTCGCTTTGCACGTTCACCGGTCGACCGACCGCGGGCGGCACAGGCGTGCCGCCCCTCGGATGCAGGGGGTCTTCGCGCGGGCGACGGGACGATAACGGGCCCGAGGCCGATCGCAGCCGCGAGTCGCGCTGGTCGTGCCCCCCGGCGTTGACACCGGCGCCCTCGAGATGTACATCACGCCCTGGGAGATGCCGTCCCCGATCCCGCGGAGGTCCGGCTGACGACCGCCTGGGGCGAGGACCTGAGACCCGTCGGCGGCGCCACGCGGTACGGCTTCACCCAACGGGAGAACGACGACGAATCCGGCCTGATGTACTTCCGGGCGCGGCACTACTCGCCCCGGCTCGGGCGGTTCGTCCAGAAGGACCCGCTCTTTGAAAACCGGGCGGCGGAGCACTATGCGTATGCCGCCAACAATCCCGTGTTCTTCACGGATCCAACCGGCGAAAGCCCGATTGCGGGCGTGATCAACTGGCTCGCGGGGGGAGACTATAGGCCTGAAATTAGCGACACCGCGATGCTCGGCGCGGTGACCGGCGGACTCGCCCGCGGCACGTGGACCGGGGTCAAAAACGTCGCGGCGGCTGGCGCCGAGACCGTGAAAGGAACGGTGCAGGCCATCGCGCATCCGATCCAGACGGTCGAGGCGGTTGTAGACAACGCAGCGCAGACGATCGTCGCCTTCCAAGAGCAGGGGATTCTCCCCACGTTGGAACGTGCGGCGGGAGGGCTGGCCGCGAAGGCCGAGAAAAATCCGAGCAAGTTCGCCGCGCGTGTTGGAGTGGGAGCGGCCACAACGTGGGCTGGTGCGCGGGTGGCCTCCGCCCTTGGTCAGGCCGCCCAAACGACACGCTTGGGACAAGCGGTATCCAGGTTGTCACAGACGGAGATTCGTTTCGGGGGCAATGTCTTGGCTCGCAGTTCCATGAAAATCGCCGAGGGCCTTTTTGCTTGAGACGCCTCGCCGAAACCGATCAGGACACAGCCCTCTCTTCCGCCGCCAGAAGTCGGTCGAGGTGGGCCTTCGCGGACTTGGCCCACGCCTGCCATCGCGGAATCTGGATCGCGACGCCTCGCGCGTAAACGTCCTCCGG